>Ga0315336_1000388_pt1 | contig 131312 bp, 144 predicted proteins | sample ASW5metaG_FD_204512 | JGI IMG/M metagenome (GOLD analysis project Ga0315336, IMG submission 204512) | Ammonia-oxidizing marine archaeal communities from Monterey Bay, California, United States - ASW #5 | ecosystem: Environmental > Aquatic > Marine > Intertidal zone | place: USA: California... | reverse complement strand
GGGAAGGCCCAAAGCGGACAGATGGCCGGACGAGGAGCCAGGCGTTCCACGTCGTACTCCTGAAAGGGAGAGGGGCACCGCGGATGTCACTGGCAACGGTGTCATCCCGACAAACCCCAGCCCGAGACGCCGCCATAAGCCAAAAATCCCGGATGCAGGGGGCGATGATCGCTTCATATAAAAAAATTTCAGTGCGGAGCGTTCATCGCCCCATGCCGTCTATCTCAACACAAACCGAGGTCATCGACCGTCGGAGGATTTCGCATGCGTCAAATGAAAGGCCCCCTCACCAGCCTGCCGGCCACCCTCTCCCCGGAGGGGCGAGGGTTAAGCTTGCCGAAGCGCGGAGATAAGCTCCGGCACCCGGGAAGCCGCAGCGTGACTCCCTCGCCCCGCTGGGGAGAGGGCTGGGGTGAGGGGTCTTGAGCGGATGCGGTTTACACGACCTGGCGGCAGCCCGCTCGCCCTCAATACACCGTCGTCAGGATTTCAACCTCACGCGGGCTGCCTGCCGAAACCTCGAATTCGCGGTTGTAGACATTCTCGCCAAGCTTGGCCAAAGCCAGATAGTCGCCTTCGGCAAGCACCGTGGCCGGGAATGCTCCGATGTCGGAAAAGATCGTCTCGCCCTGTGGCGTCTTGATCGTCCATTCGACGTCGGCGATCGCTTCGCCGCCGTCTTCGGAGACCAGCCGCAGCGCCACCTGCGCGGCCTTCTGGTACAGCGTGGCCTCGGTGATCTGCCCCGGTTCCACCCGCAACTCGGTGCGCACCACGGCATTGACCGAACCGAAGCGCGAGGTGATCGAATAAATGCCGGCGTTGAGGTGGATGAGCTCGTTTGCCGCCACGTCTTCGGCGACGGTGACGCGCCCGTTGGGCCCGTTGGAATAAATGTCGAAGCGCAAGAGGTCGCTGGGGATCGGCACGTCGCCCGAGATCATCGCCGAAAGCCGCAATCCCCCCACCTCGAAAACGATGGTATGGGTGTTGGGGCCGGGTTCGACAAACATCGTGTCGCTGGCCTGGGCCCGGCCATAGGCCACGTGCATGATGTATTCGCCCGGGGGCAGGCTAAGCGATGCGGTGGCATCCTCCGATTTTGCGACCAGCGCCAATTCGCCGGTCTCGTCGGTTCGCGTGTCGAAAACGCGCCAGACCAGACCGTCGGGAATGAACGGGCCGTCATCGGTCAGCCGGGCGGAAAGCGTTACCGGTTGGGGATCGGTGATGCCCGAAAAGTCAGGCCGGTCCGGCCCCGCGTCGGGTCCGTCGCTTGCGCCATCGGGGCTCGTCTCGTCCCCCGAATCGGCGGACTGGGCCGTGCCGCCGAAGTCGGCCGGCCGGGGTGGGGGAACCGGGGCGACAAGCGTTTCATCGATTTCCTGACCGAAGGCCGGTATGGCGCCGAACGCCAGAACAAAAAGCAAAAGCAGGGACCGAAGGCGCATCAAACCACTCTTTACCAAATACTCCTCGCCAGCGATCACTCTGTTAGGCTTGGATTGGGGAAAAGCTGTGTCATAAGGGAGCGCGATGAGCAAGTTGGGAGCCGATTATCTGTCATGACTGTGAACACCGCCTTGCGCGACTACCTTTTATCCCGACGCACCGTCACTGCGCCTTTTCTGGCCGGGCCCGGCCCATCGCCGGAACAATTGGCCGAGATGCTGACCATTGCCTGCCGCGTTCCCGATCACGGCAAGCTCGCGCCCTGGCGCTTCGTTGTCTATGAGGGCAAGGCACGCGAGGTGGTCGGTGATCGGCTCTACGGGATCGCCAAAGCCAATTGGCCCGAGCGGAACGAAGAACAGCTCGAATTTGAACGCAGGCAATTCCTTCCTGCCCCCCTGACTGTCGGCGTTATCTCGACGGCCGCGCCGCACATCAAAATCCCCGAATTCGAGCAATTGCTGGCCGCCGGCAATGTCGCGCTCAACCTCTGCCACGCCGCCAACGCCCTTGGCTTCGGCGCTCATTGGGTTACCCGGTGGTTCGCCTATGATGCACAGGCCGCAGAAATGCTGGGTGCCGGAGTGGGTGAGCGTTTCGTGGCGTTTGTTCACATCGGCTCGCCGCAGACCCGGCTCGAGGAGCGCGACCGGCCCGATCCTGTGGCGTTGACCACATATTGGCGTGGTTAACCGGTGGTTAACCACGGTAGGGTTTCATTAACTTTCCAAGGATTGTTGAGTCGGATATATGGCCTCCCCGATTTCCAACGTGCCGCAACCCATCGCCTATGCCCTCGACAGGGCAGGGGCACGCAATGGCGTGGATTTCGACTATCTCCTGCAGACGGCAATAAGGGAAAGCAGCCTCAACCCGAGCGCCAGGGCGCAGACTTCATCGGCCACAGGGCTCTTTCAGTTCATAGAGAGCACATGGCTCGAAGTGATGAAGGACGAAGGTCCGCGGTTGGGCTATCAGGACTTTTCCGACCACATTCAGGAGCATGAAGGCGAGTTTTTCGTCTCCAATCCGGAGGTGCGCCAGCAGATCCTCGAATTGCGCAACGATCCGCAGGTGGCATCCGACATGGCTGCGGCGTTCACCCGCCGCAATGGCGATTATCTGATGGGCAAGTTCGGGCGCATGCCCAGCCCGGGCGAACTCTATATCGCCCATTTCCTTGGGCCGAGCGGGGCCGAGCGGTTTTTCGAGCTCGGATTGCAGGACCCCAACGCAGATGCGGCGGCGGCCTTTCCGCGCCCGGCTGCCGCAAACCCTTCGATCTTTTACGAGAATGGCCGCTCGCGCAGCGTGCGGGAGGTCTATGAGGCGCTGGTGGCCCGCCACTCAGGGACTGACAACGCGGCCTTTGCCGCCCAGCAGATAGCCAGCCAGCAGCCCTTGCCCTCACGAGTGGAACTCGACTCGGCGCCGTTGATTCCGCCCGGCGTCTCCTTCACCTCGCTGTTTGCCACCGAAGCACAATCTTCGGTATCGGCGCCTGTTCAGACGCCAACGGCGGTTCCGGGCCGCGCGCTGTTCAGCGGGTTTTATTCGGACGAATAATCTTCGTCGTCTTCGACCGGTTTATGGTGAACCAAAACTTAAACCTTGCAGGCTAGTTTGGACCTCAAGAGTGTTTTGGGGATGCGTATGGTCGCCTATCAGCGTTATGTGCAACTTTCGCAATCGCGCGACAGCGAGGAGCGGGGGCAGGCGGCTCATCTGGCCGCAATGGCTTATCTCGCCCATCGTGGTCCGGCCGACGAGCAGGCCGCGCTTTATGCTGCGTTGATGAATTTTCTCGACGACCCGTCCGTCAAGGTTCGTGCCGCGCTGGCCTATGGGCTGCTGCATTCCGAAAACGCGCCGCGCCCGATCATGCTCTCGCTGGCGCAGGACGCACCGGTCATTTCCCGCGCCGTGGTCCAGTTCTCGCCCGTGCTGCTCGATGCCGATCTGATGGGCATCATCCGTTCGGGCGACCCCGATATGCTGGCCGTAATGACCGCCCGGCCGGCGCTGAGCCAGCGTGTGGCCCTGGCGCTCACGCGTCTGGGCGATCCGGATTTGTGCATTCGCGTTCTGGGCCGCAACGATATTGCCCTGCCTGAGGACGATCTTGCGCTGTTGACGGAAAAATGGGGCGAGGATGCAAAGGTGCGCGGGGCATTGCTCAAGCGCCGCGATCTTCCCGGTATAGCGCGCTTGCACCTTGTCGAATGCGTTCGTCAGGCGCTTTCGGGCCTGCGCGTTGTCAAGGGCGCTGTCCAGCCGCGCCGTCTCGAGCGGCTGTTGCGCGATGCGTGCGACAACGCAACGACGGCGATTGGCGAGCGCGAAGCGGGCAGGGGCGCGCGGGGCTATGCCGCTGCCATGTCCGAAGGCGAAAAAATCAATGCGCGCCTGATGCTCCACGCCATGGTGCATGGGCATGTGCTGTTTTTCGCTGACGCGTTGTCCCATTTGTCCGCCACGCCACGGGCCAAGATCTTCACAATTCTCGACAGCGGCAGCCGGGCTGCCCTGCACGCGGTTTTCAGTCGCTGCGGCTTCACTCCAGCCGTTCGGAACCTGTTGGCCCGCCTCGTCGCCCATGCGCGGCAGGCCGATCTGGCCGACGATGTAGCGGCGCGCCATTATGTGGTTTCGCTTCTGATCGAGGAGTTGATTGTCGAGCATGACGGCGTGCTGCCGACGGCGCTCGAAGAATCGTTTGCCTATCTCAACGAGCAGAATATCGCGCTGGCCCGCAGCGCGGCGCGGGGGGTAATGCCCGCCTTTGCCGCCGAAGCGCCCGACGAGATCATGGTGCCCGATCTGCGCCAGCAGCGCCTGGCGCTTCCCGCGGCCTAACGTCAGTAGCGAAACTGTTCGATCAGTACGCGCTCGTCGAGGCTGTGGCCCGGATCGAACAGCAGCGTCGATGAATGGCGCCGGCTTTCATGGACCTGCACCTCAACAACATTGTCGAACTGGACATTGTCGGCAACCGCGCTGACGGGCCGTTTGCCGTTTTCCTGGGTGGTGAAGGTGATGTTGGCCCGGTTCGACAGAATCGCCCCGCGCCAACGCCTTGGGCGAAACGGCGAGATCGGCGTTAGCGCCAGCAGCGGTGCGGTAATCGGCAGGATGGGACCATGGGCCGAGAGGTTATAGGCGGTCGATCCGGCCGGGGTTGCCACGATGATGCCGTCGCAGATCAGCTCTTCGAGGCGGGTTTCCCCATCGATGGCGATGCGGATCTTGGCGGCCTGATAGGACGAGCGATATAGCGAGACTTCGTTGAGTGCCAGCGCTTCGGAAACCTTGCCTTCGGCATCGGTCACCCGCATCGAAAGGGGATGGATGCGAGTCGGCAAGGCAGCGCGTAGCCGGACGTCCAGCGCGTTGGCGTTGTATTCGTTCATCAGGAAACCGATGGTGCCGAAGTTCATGCCATAGACCGGCACGTTGCGGTCCATGACCCGGTGCAGCGTTTCGAGCATCAGCCCGTCACCGCCCAACGCAACGACGATCGAGGCATTTTCGATCCCCGCGTCGCCGTGGCGTGATATCAGTTCCTCCCGGGCCGCATTGGCTTCGGGTGTGTCAGAGGAGACAAAGGCAACCTTGCCATCGGTATAGAGCGCCAAGGTATCCTCCGCAGAACCGTATTCGCCAAGACTGGCAAGGCCTTACCACGGCAAGCAATGTCAGCCAATCGGTTTGGACTGCTCGGTGACCTGACGGATCGACCAGGCGAGATAGCCGATTGCCGCCCCGATGGCGATAAGTTGCAGGCCAACGAATATGGCGATCAGCCAGGGGGCAGCGGTTTCAAGGTTGATGATCAGGATGATCGAGAGGATCACGCCAAGCACGCCGCTGAGCAGCACCCAGAGCCAGCCGATAATGGGGCGGATGGTCAGCGCCCAGACGACCTTTGAGACGCCTTCGATCATGAAGAACACGACAAGCAGAAGGCCAAAGGTGACGAGCGACTGCCCCGGATTGCGCAGGATCAGAAACCCGATCAGCAGCGCCAGCACGGCCGAGATCAGTTGCAGCCAGACATAGGGCGTGTGCCGGGCCGAGATCAGCCCAACGCCCTGGAGAATTCCGCTGGCGACCAGCAACCACCCGATCGCTCCGATGACCGCCTCGGCAGAAAATATGGGAGAGACCATCGACAGCAGCCCGGCGAGAACAAGCAACCCCGCCTGCGCCAGGTAAAGAAGGGAAAACCGCCGAACGCCCTCCCGCATTGCCTGACGATAGAGTTCTGCCGCAGCGTCCATCGAGATGGTCATGATGATCGAGCCTCCGCCTGTTCGGCGCAAGACTAGCTCATTCCGTGCAATAGGCAAATCGGCTGGAAAATCGTGGTGCCGGCAGCAGGACTTGAACCCGCGACCCTCTGATTACAAATCAGATGCTCTACCAACTGAGCTATACCGGCAACGGAGCGGTTGCTAGCACCAGTCCCGCTCCGATGCAAGGATCATGGCGCTGTGTGTGTGGTTACGAGATTTGTTGCGTTATCCCCGCCCCCGGCGCTACCCATTAAGATCAACGCAAAACGAGGACCGCCCGGACCATGGCAAAGCCCAAACTGTTCGAGCCGATCAGGATCGGAGACACCACTCTGGCCAACAGGATCGTCATTGCCCCGATGTGCCAGTATTCGGCGCAAAATGGGGAAATGAACGACTGGCATCTGATCCATCTGGGGCAGTTGGCAATGTCGGGCGCTGCACTTCTGACCATCGAAGCGACCGCCGTCACTCCGGAAGGCCGGATCACGTACGCCGATGTCGGTCTTTACGACGATGCGACAGAGGCCGCGATGAAGCGCGTGCTGGATGGCATTCGCCGGTGGTCGGACATGCCAATTTCGGTCCAGTTGGCCCATGCGGGCCGGAAAGCAAGTTGCGAAGTGCCCTGGAAGGGCGGCGCGCAGCTTCCTCCAGACGATGCCAATGGGTGGCAGACCGAAGCGCCGTCGGCGGTTCCGTTCCGGGACAGCGATAACGATCCTGTGGCGCTGGACCGAGATGGACTGGCCCGCATCCGCGATGCATTCGCCGAGGCGGCGCGGCGGGCAGACCGATTGGGGCTCGATGCCATTCAGATCCATGCGGCGCATGGTTATCTGCTCCATGAATTCCTGTCGCCGATCTCCAACCGGCGCGATGACGAGTATGGCGGGTCTTTGGAAAACCGCATGCGCTTCCCGCTGGAAATTTTCGATGCCCTCCGCGCGGCATTTTCTCCTGACAAGCCGGTCACAGTACGGGTTTCGGGAACGGACTGGGTCGAGGGCGGCTGGGACGGCGAACAAACCGTTGCATTTGCGAAAGCGCTCGAAGCGAAAGGGTGTTCGGCTATCCATGTTTCGAGCGGTGGCGTCAGCGCGGCCCAGAAAATTCCGGTCGGGCCGAACTATCAGGTCCCCTTGGCCCGGCAGGTCAAGCAAGCGGTTTCGATGCCGGTCGTTGCCGTGGGACTGATTACGGAGGCCGAGCAGGCCGAGGCCATCGTTTCAACGGGTGATGCGGACATGATCGCCGTGGCGCGCGCGGTGCTCTATGACCCGCACTGGCCGTGGCATGTCGCGGCGGCGCTGGGCGGGCAGGTCAAGGCCCCGCCGCAATATCTGCGATCCCAGCCGCGCCAGTATTCCAACCTCTTTGTGGCCGACTGATGCTATTCCGCCGACCGGCGTGCCGCTGGGAGGGAGGCGCGGTCGGCGAAAGCCCTGTCGATTTCGGTCAGGGTTTTCATCATCAGCCCGCGGTAAATCGGCTCCCCGGCGTCCGGCACAAGCTGAATGGTCGGCAGCCCGCGCATCCGGCCCATGAGCGATGCCGCAGCGCCTTCGGCGATGCCGGTTTCCATAAGGTCATAAGCAGCAGCGTTGGGGCCCAAAAGGATGAGTTTATCGATCTCGACAATTGAAATCAGGCGACTGATACCATGCCCTATAGCATTCCCCGCCACGGCGAAGGCCCGCTGAGCGGCGCGGTCTCCGTGCCGGGCCCGCGTGATGATGTGCTGGAAATCGGCCGGGGGGACGGCGCTGGCCGGGGGGGCGTGTTCGGGTACGGAATAGGCGGCGCGCAACATCGCATAGTCGGCGGCATAGGCCTCGATGCAACCGCGTGCGCCGCAGCGGCACAGCGCGCCGCCAGGCGTGTGAATCATATGGCCGAACTCGGTGGCCAGGCCCGCGTTGGGGCTGGAATCGGTCGGCAGCGTCAGCCCCATTCCAATCGTCGATCCGATGTAGATCGTCGCGATGCTCGATTTGATCAGGCCCGGATCGAGCCAGCGCATGCCGTCGGCCATCAGGCGGCCACGCTTGAACAGGCGTGCGGTCAATCCGAGGCGGTTGTTGATCGCGGTTACGACGTCATGGCCGCTCAGATGCGGAATCGGCGACCAGGTCAGGCCATGGCCGGAGGCGTCCAGAATGCCTTGTACCGAAATGGAGACCCCATGCAGCGTGTTGCCGATGTCGGCGTTACGCGCGATCATCTGACCGATGCGCTCGATGAACCATGCGGCGGGCGCGACCTCGGAAAACAGGGTAGGGCCAACGCCGGACTCCACCCTGTCGATCAGCACGCCGCCGTAGTCGAGCAGCGACATGCGGCAGCGATTGACGTCGAGTTCGATGAGCAGCACGAAGCCGGCGCCTCGATTGTGTACGAGTTGAACGGCGGGCCGTCCGCGAGATTTCGCTCCGGTTTGAGGCTCGGCCAGTTCGGTGACAATGCCGTCACCGACGAGGTCTGCAGCGATGGCTGTCAGGGTTGCGTTGGACAACCCGGTCAGCGTTGCGACCTGCGAACGCGACAGCGGTCCGTGCCGGCGCAATGTGTCGAGCACCAACAGCCGGTTCTGTCGCCGGATCATTTCCGTGTCCGCAACGCCCTGCGCCAAACGAGCCTCCCACTCATGCCGCCGTGGGACCTTCTATGAGGTGCTGCGCGCGGTTGCACGCATTTTTCCACGGCCAGCAAATCGAAGTTGACACAGCAATGCACGCGTGCCAATTATTTTTTCGGGTATTGAAAAATATCCATTGCGGCCGTCCGAGGAGGCGCGCCGCTGGAGGCATAACCCTTTTACTGTGGTTGGGCGGACAAAAATGTCCGCAGGAGGAAAATCATGAAAACTTTCGCAGCTGCCCTTCTGGGCACGACTGTTCTTTTCGGTCTGGCCGGGGGCGCACTGGCTCAGGATCTCACCGTTGGCGTTTCCTGGTCCAATTTCCAGGAAGAGCGCTGGAAGACCGACGAAGCCGCCATCCAGGCCCAGCTTAACGAAATGGGCGCCAGCTACATTTCGGCAGATGCCCAATCATCAGCATCCAAGCAGCTTACCGATATCGAAAGCCTTATTGCGCAGGGTGCTGACGCGCTGATCGTTCTGGCTCAGGATACAGATGCCATTCAGCCAGCGATCGCCGCCGCTGTGGCCGAGGGCATTCCGGTGATCGGCTATGACCGCCTGATCGAAAATTCCGATGCGTTCTACATCACCTTCGACAACAAGGGCGTTGGCCGCCTGCAGGCCGAATCGGTCTTTGCCGTGCAGCCGACCGGCAACTACGTCTTCATCAAGGGCTCGAGCACCGATCCCAACGCCGACTTCCTGCACGAAGGTCAACTGGAAGTTCTCCAGGACGCCATCGACGCCGGCGATATCGTCAATGTCGGCGAAGCCTATACCGATGGCTGGCTGCCCGAGAACGCCCAGGCGAACATGGAACAGTTCCTGACCGCCAATAACAACGAAGTTGACGCTGTCGTTGCATCCAATGACGGCACCGCTGGTGGCGCCATTGCCGCCCTGTCCGCTCAGGGTCTGGACGGTGCAGTGCCGGTTTCGGGCCAGGACGGCGACCATGCTGCCCTCAACCGCATCGCTCTGGGCACACAGACCGTGTCCGTCTGGAAGGACAGCCGTGAGCTTGGCGCCAAGGCCGCCGAGATCGCAGTCGAACTTGCTGGCGGTGCTGCGCTTGCCGATGTCGAAGGTTCGGTCATGTTCAACGGTGGCCCTAACGGCGTGGAAATGACCTCGCTGTTCCTGGCTCCCGTTGCCATCACCCAGGACAACCTCGACGTCGTCATCGATGCCGGCTGGGTCAGCAAGGACGTCGTTTGTCAGGGCGTTGCCGCCGGTTCGGTCGCTGCTTGCGATTGATCTGCAACCCTAATCTTTGATCCGCGGTCGCGGCGCTGTTCTGGCGCCGCGACCCGTTCCATAAGGAACCAGCCCTTTGGGGGAGAGAATGGCCGATCAGAACGCCATGTCATCAACATCGAGCTCGTCATCGTCCGGTCTCGTGTTGGGCAATCCAATCCAGCGCTTCATGAGCGCCACTGAAATCGATACCCGCCTTCTGGGTATGATCGGCGCGCTGCTGCTGATCTGGATCGGCTTCCATTTCATGTCGGGCGGTCTTTTCATGACCCCCCGCAACCTCTGGAACCTCTCGGTCCAAACCGCGTCGATCTCGATCATGGCCACCGGAATGGTGCTGGTCATCGTGACGCGCAATATCGACCTTTCGGTGGGCTCGCTGCTCGGCGTTATCGCCATGGTCATGGGTGTAACCCAGACCGAATATCTCCCCGCACTGCTCGGGTTCGGTCACCCGTTGATCTGGGTCATCACGCTGGCGGTGGGCATTGCATGCGGCCTGGCCATCGGTGCCCTGCAGGGCTCGATCATCGCGTATCTGAAAGTGCCGGCTTTTATCGTTACGCTCGGTGGTTATCTCGTTTGGCGCGGCGCGGCCTGGTGGGTGACGTCGGGGCGTACGGTCGCTCCGCTCGATACGACTTTCCGCCTGATGGGGGGCGGGCCCGACGGCGCCGTGGGCTATACGGTGAGCTGGATTTTGGCGATCGTCGCCTGTCTGGCAATCGGGGGATACCTCATTTATGCGCGTCAGCAGCGCCGGCGCTTCAATTTCCCGCAGCGTCCGGTCTGGGCCGAGGGCGTGCTTGCATTGCTTGGATGCGGGGCGGTGATTGGTGCCGTGGCGGTATTCAATGCCTATCCCTGGCCAATCCGCATTGCCGAAAACTATGCCAACGCCAACAACATCCCCATCCCGGATGGCGGGTTGTTCATTGCTCACGGCATTGCCATTCCCGTGCTGATCGCCATTGGGGCCGGGGTCGTGATGACATTTATTGCGACGCGCACGCGGTTCGGACGTTATGTCTTTGCCATGGGCGGCAGCCCGGAAGCGGCCGAACTGGCCGGCATCAACACCCGCTGGGTCACCGTCAAAATCTTCATGCTCATGGGAATGCTTTGCGCCGTTGCCGCGTCGATCTCCTCGGCCAGGCTCAATGCGGCGACAAACGCCATGGGCACGCTCGATGAGCTTTATGTCATCGCCGCGGCGGTAATCGGCGGCACGTCGCTTTCGGGCGGTGTGGGAACGATCGTCGGCGCTATGATCGGCGCTCTCGTGATGCAGTCGCTCCAATCGGGCATGGTGCTGATGGGGCTCGATAGCCCGCTTCAGTCAATTGTCGTGGGCATCGTCCTGGTGGTCGCGGTCTGGCTCGATACGCTTTACCGCAATCGCGGGCAGTAAGGATTTGAAACGATGAACCAGCACGTGACAGCTCCGCTCGTTGAACTCGAAGACATCTCCATTGCGTTCGGGGGCATCCGCGCCGTCGATGGCGCCTCCATTGATCTCTTTCCCGGAGAGGTGGTCGGCCTGCTCGGACACAATGGCGCGGGAAAATCGACGCTCATCAAGATTTTGTCCGGCGCCTACAAGCGCGACTCGGGTGACATTCGCATCGATGGCCAGGCCGCGACGATCAACAATCCTCGAGATGCCAAGGGATACGGTATCGAGACGATCTACCAGACCCTCGCGGTAGCCGACAACGTTGACGCGGCTGCCAATTTGTTCCTCGGACGAGAGTTGACGACCGCCATCGGTACGCTCGACGACGTCGCCATGGAGCACAAGGCCCGCGAGGTCATGGGGCGGCTCAATCCCAATTTCAGGCGTTTCAAGGAACCGGTTAAAGCCTTGTCTGGCGGTCAGCGCCAGTCAGTGGCCATCGCACGGGCAATTCTTTTCAATGCCCGCATCCTGATTATGGATGAACCGACCGCCGCACTGGGGCCGCAGGAAACGACCCAGGTAGGTGATCTCATCAAGCAGCTCAAGTCCGAAGGCATCGGCATCTTCCTCATCAGCCATGACATCCACGACGTGTTCGATCTCGCCGACCGGGTGTGTGTGATGAAGAACGGACAGGTGGTCGGTACGGCAAAGACCACCGATGTCACCAAGGACGAGGTGCTCGGCATGATCATTCTAGGTAAATGCCCGCCTGGCGCCACGCCGGGACCGGGGGCCATGAAAGAGTGATCTGAGTGCTTCCATGAAAAGAAGCGCTGAAATGGACTAGCGGGCGCTTCGGCGCCCGTTTCTCGTTTTGAACGTTTGCCCTTTGCGTTCGGGCTGTGTCACTTTTGCCTCCGGAACAGAATCGAGGAGGCGGGCAATGAAAACGCGGGCAGCAGTTGCATTTGAAGCGGGCAAGCCGCTGGAAATCGTCGAACTTGACCTCGAAGGTCCCAAGGCGGGCGAAGTGCTCGTTGAGATCAAGGCGACTGGCATATGCCATACCGACGATTTCACGCTTTCGGGCGCCGATCCCGAGGGGCTGTTTCCGGCGGTTCTCGGTCATGAGGGCGCCGGAATCGTCGTCGACGTTGGCGCGGGCGTAACCTCGGTTAAGCCCGGCGATCATGTCATTCCGCTCTATACACCAGAGTGCCGCGAATGCCCGTCCTGCCTTTCGCGCAAGACCAATCTGTGCACCGCCATCCGCGCCACGCAGGGGCAGGGGTTGATGCCGGACGGGACCTCGCGGTTCTCCTACGAGGGCCGGCCGGTGTTCCATTACATGGGCTGTTCGACCTTCTCGAACTACACGGTCATGCCCGAAATCGCAGTGGCCAAGATCGATTCCAGCGCTCCTTTCGACAAGGTCTGCTACGTCGGGTGTGGCGTAACGACGGGGGTGGGCGCGGTGCTCAACACGGCCAAAGTCGAGCAGGGCGCCACGGCGGTTGTGTTCGGGCTCGGCGGGATCGGGCTCAACGTCATTCAGGGCCTGCGCATGGCGGGTGCCGATATGATCATCGGCGTCGACCTCAACAACGACAAGAAGAGTTGGGGCGAGCGTTTCGGGATGACGCATTTCGTCAACCCGCGAGAAATCGAGGGCGATATCGTCAGCCATCTGGTCAATATGACCAAGCGCGGCGCCGATCAGATTGGTGGCGCCGATTACACCTTCGACTGCACCGGCAATGTGACCGTGATGCGCCAGGCGCTCGAGGCAAGTCATCGGGGCTGGGGCAAATCAGTCATCATTGGGGTGGCCGGTGCCGGGCAGGAAATTTCAACGCGTCCCTTCCAGCTTGTTACGGGCCGCACCTGGATGGGTACCGCGTTCGGCGGCGCAAGAGGGCGCACGGACGTACCCAAAATCGTCGACTGGTACATGAACGGCAAAATCGAGATCGATCCGATGATCACCCACACGCTACGGCTCGAAGACATCAACAAGGGGTTCGAGTTGATGCACTCGGGCGAATCCATTCGGTCGGTGGTTCTCTACTGAACATGCCAGAGATTTACGTCGATGCCGATGCATGCCCCGTCAAGGCGGAAGTCACCCGCGTTGCCGAACGGCATGGCCTGGTTCTGACGTTCGTCGCGAATTTTGGGCTGCGGCCCTCGCGCGATCCTATGGTCCGGAACGTCATGGTGCCCCAGGGCGCCGATGCGGCCGACGACTGGATCGTCGATCATGCCGGGGCCGGGGACATCGTCGTCACTTCCGATATCCCGCTGGCGTCACGCGCGTTGGAAAAAGGCGCCCATGTCCTGGGGCCGACCGGCAAGCCGTTTACAACGGCATCGATCGGCATGGCGTTGGCAATGCGCGAGCTCAACCAGCACTTGCGCGAAACCGGCGAAAGCAAAGGCTACAATCGCGAGTTTACCGGCCGCGACAAATCCAATTTTCTCCAGGCGCTCGACGAGCTTGCGGTTCGACTCAAGCGAGATAGTCCTATCAAGTAACTGTTTGTTAAGCATAAAATCTCGCGTTCTGAACACGTTGTTAACCATGATGCGCGCAGCTTGACCCCCGAGCGGGATGGTTCGGGCGGGTGGTTGTTGTGGTGCGTACAGCGTGTCTATTGGGAATGGTTGCGGCGCTGTTGGCAGGATGTGCCAAGCCGCCCGAAATGCAGCCTGTACTCGGGACCAGCGCCGCCGTCGATGCGATGAGTACCGGATCGATCAACCCGATGGCGACGAGCCTGAGGACGGCCTATCCACCGATGCCAGCTATGCCTTCAGTGCTTTTTGGAACGCTGGCCGGAAGAACCCTGACGGTTTCGGAGTCCGGGCCGTTAGGGCTGCAGCCTGGCGAAATCATCCTGACCTTCGATGATGGCCCTCGCGCCGGGTCCACGGGGTCCATTCTCGAAACGCTGGACCAGTTCGGGGTTAAAGCGACATTCCTTATGCTGGGATCGTCGGCTGAGCGGTATCCCGCGCTGGCGCGGGAAGTTGCCGAGCGCGGGCACACGATTGGCACGCACACCTACGACCACGTCGATCTTTCGACGTTGAGCAACCACGAGGCGATTGCAGAAATTTATGCGGGGCAACAGGCCGTCGCTGCGGCGCTGGCGCCGGATAATCTCGCGCCGTCGCGCTTTTTCCGGTTTCCCTATCTGGCGCAAAACGGCGTGATCCGTACCAGCGCTGTCGAAAGCCGCTTCATCGTTCTCGATGTGGACATCGATTCCAAGGATTACTATGCCGAAACCCCGCAACAGGTGCTCGAACGCACGCTGGCACGGCTCGATGAGCAGGGGGCCGGCGTGGTGCTTTTCCACGACATCCATCTGCGCACCGCCGCAATGCTGCCTGAGTTCCTCAAGGCCCTGCGCGAGCGCGGTTATCAGGTCGTCACGCTGAGGTCATCCGGTGGCGGGGTGTTTGATGGTCCGGTCATAACGGCCGATGCCTCGAGTGCCGGTTCCGAGATCTAGCCGGCTGTGGCGGCGAACAGCGCTATCGCAGCGGCATTCGATACATTGAGCGATTTGATCGGTCCCGGCATGTCGAGCCGAACCATCTCGTCGCACAGCGACCGCGTCTTCTGCCGCAACCCTTTGCCCTCGGCGCCCAGAACGATGGCGAGTTTGCCACCAGCGGGGCGGGGGCGCAGCAATCCAGGGGCTTCGGAGTCAAATCCGAGGCACACGAGGCCGTTGTCCTTGAGGGTCTCAAGCGCGTCGCCGAGGTTTCGAACCGATACCATTGGAATGAGGTCCAGTGCACCGGACGCTGATTTGGCCAGCACGCCGGTTTCCCGGGGCGCATAACGCGCCGTGGTTATGACGGCGTCGGCCCCGAAGGCGCATGCAGTGCGCAGAATGGCGCCGACATTGTGCGGATCGGTCACTTGATCGAGGACGATCACAAGGTCGAGCTTTTCGATATCGTTGAGCCCGAACCGGTCGACAGGATCGACCTCCAGCGCCACGCCCTGATGCACGGCGTCGGCGCCGAGCAGTTTGTCGAGGTCGCGCGGCGTTGTTTCCTCTACGGTCATCTGGGGCAGGGTGGCACCCTCAGCCAGTCTGTTGAGGCCGTTTGGCGTTGCCAGAAGCCGCCGTTTGGCGCGGCGCGGGTTGTCGAGCGCCGCGCGAACGGTGTGCAGGCCATAAAGATAGACCGGCCCATCGTCAGGGAGGATGGCCGGGCGTTTTTTCGGCGGGAACTTGTTCTTGCTCATGCGCAATGGCGTATCGCTTTGCCGCGAACTCGGCAAGCGGCAAGCAGAGTGGTGAAACATATGAAATTTCCTTGCGATGGCAGTTGACACGAAAGGTCGCTACCACCATAAACCGGCCCGTGATGGTGTTCGGAAACGGTCGCTGTCGCAAATGCTTCGCTTCGCCGATGTCACGATTGGGGAGGGGTGGGAGAGTGGTTAAATCCATCAGACTGTAAATCTGACCGCTTAGCGTACGCTGGTTCGAATCCAGCCCCCTCCACCAAAATCGTGCTTGCCCACAGGGCATGAACCGGACAGAGTGACGAGACACCCTCGGGCGGGTGTAGCTCAATGGTAGAGCAGAAGCCTTCCAAGCTTACGACGAGGGTTCGATTCCCTTCACCCGCTCCAGCTGTCTGAACGCGTTATTCCAAAGTGCTGAAAAAGATGTCGGCGCAGATTTGTTGCAGCGCAATGGTCTGCCAGCGTCGGCCGACTAGCGACGAGCGCAGGCTCTCAATAAAATCGAGAGAGCCGCTGGCGATAGGTGCTGGCCGAAATAGGTGACTATCCGGCCCGCCTTTCATTCCGGCTGCGCGGGTTGCAGGTCGACCTCGAAGGTTTCGGCAATTCGGCAGGCCAGCATGTAGTGACAGGTCGAGAGCGTCAGGTGCATCAGCTGCTCTTCGGTATAGTGCTTCTGAGCCAGCGCAAAGGTCTCATCGGAAACCTTGACGTCGAGCACCACTTCTTCGGCAAATCGAATGGCCGCAAGCTCGGCCTCCGAAAAATATTTCAGGCCCGGGCGCATGCGCAGCGCCAGAATCTTGTCCTCATCGACCCCGTTCTTTCGCAGGAACTGTTCATGCTGGCGTGCGACATAGGCCGAGCGTGAAAGGTTGGCCACACGGACAATGGCGAACTCGTAAATCAGAATATCGATGGCAAGGTGTTTGCGCAGTTCGGTGCCGTACGTGAGGTAGGGGCCGGTTACCTTTCCTGCATTGGCAATCATTTTGAAGATGTTGCCGCCCGGGCTGCGTCGAGTGGCCAGAATTGCCTTGGTCTCTTCATCGAGTGCATCCAGATCGGCATATGCCATGCGGGCCATCATATATCCTCCTGCTAAGCTTATTTCCCGAAGATTGTAGCGGTTGGGGCGGGGGCAATAAACGGTCGTTCACACACTCTATCGGTTACGGATCGTGACGAATGCGGAGGCGCGGCAACGCGGATGCAACATTGTGTCAACGCCCAGCGCGCCCGCGGATGCAGTGATTGGGTTAGGGTAGGGCGCAAAATGGGGAGGTCTGCAATGCGTCTTGTGTCATTCGAGCATTCGGGAGAGTGGGGCTGGGGTGTCATCACCCCTCGAGACGAGATCGTTTGCGGAAACCGGCGCTGGGAAGGCCGCTATCCGACGCTGAAAGCTGCTCTGGCCGCGCTTGACCATGGGGCAATCGCCGACATGGCCGAGAGCGAGACGCCCGATTTGGCGCTCGACGCCGTTCGGTTGCTGCCTCCTGTGCCTGACCCCGAACACATCTATTGCGCTGGTCTCAATTATCTCGCGCATGCGCATGAGGTTGCCAAGGCGGCGCCCGACGCTCCGCGCATCTTTTTGCGAACCGCGAGTTCGCTGGTTGCGCACGGGCAACCCATCGAACGCCCGAAGGTTTCGACCGATCTCGATTATGAGGGTGAACTGGCCGTGGTTATCGGGCAGGGTGGCCGCCACATCGCTGCCGGGACTGCCATGGCGCATGTGGCCGGCTTTACCTGTTTCATGGACGGCTCTATCCGCGACTATCAGAAAAATACGACGACGGCGGGCAAGAACTTTTATGCCACAGGAGCCATGGGCCCATGGCTGGTGACGCCCGAGGAGATCGGTGATTGGCGCGAGCTATCGCTCGAAACGCGACTGAATGGGGAAGTGGTTCAATCCGCCAAGACCAGCGCCATGATGGTCTCGATCGGGGAACTGATCGCCTATGTCTCAACCATCAGCGTGCTGCAACCGGGCGACGTGATTGTTACCGGCACGCCTGAGGGGATCGGCTGCCGAAGAGAGCCGCCACTCTGGATGAAGCCGGGGGACGTGATCGAGGTCGAAATCTCCCGCATAGGCACGCTGCGCAATCGGGTCGTCGATGAGACGTAAGGTGCCGGAGGCCCGGGCCGCCAGCATCGGGCTTATTTGGTCACATAGACGTTGAGAATTGTCGTTGTGCCAGCCAGGACGCTGCTGATCGCGTCTTTGACCGCGTTTTCGAGCTGGGCCGGATCGGACACGGCGATGCCCTTGAACCCGAACGGTTCGGCAAAGGCCTCCAGCGGGGGCTGATCGCCGAGCTCGACGCCATGGAACATCTTGTGCTCGACTGAATCCCCGTCGGGGTAGAAGCGCAGATGGTTGTACTTCATCGAAAGGTACTGCCGGTTGTTGAAGACGACCACGAGGATCGGCAAACCATTCTGTTTTGATGCCTGCAGCGCCTGGACTATCGGGTTGTAGAGAAACGAGCCGTCACCAACGGCGAGCACGGTGAACGTATCGGGGTTGGCCAACTTGCCGCCAAGGGCAACGCCGACACCCTGGCCCAGGCCGCCCTGCACATAGAAGTAGCTCGATGCGCGGCTGGGTCGGACGTGCTGCTGTACGACGCGGGCGTGGGTAATCGTCTCGTCAAAGATGCGATAGTTTTCGGGCAGTTGTTCGCGCAATGTGGTCGCAAGGGCCACGGCGTCGATTGCATCGACGTTGGCATTCGCCGCTGTTTCGGCATCCAGACGTTTGTTGCGCTGGCCCATGTGTTGCGTTTCCACGTTAGCACGGCGTTCCGGGCTGCCGCTTGCGAGTTTGGCGGCTTCGCGCAAAGTATGGGGCACATTGCCGGTGACGTAGCGATCGGCGTGCAGCACCTGATAGACCATCTGGGGGCGCTGTGGCACGTCGTCGACAACCACTACCCGCGCGTTGGGAAATGTATTGGATGGCGGGTACCAGGGTGAGCGGCAGTTGACGAGGACGATCAGATCGGTCTTGCCGCGCATGCCGTCGACATTGCCGCCGAGATAGAGCGGATTGTCTTTGGGGAAGTTTGCACAGGTTGCCGATTGCGGCTCGAGCACGGGCGCGTCGAAGGCCTCGGCGAATTCAATCAGGGCGTCGAAGCCGCCCTGCTGACGTCCCACCGACTCCGTTATGATAACGGGGTTGGAGGCTGCGTTGATCTCCTCGGCCAATGCTGAAATGTCGGATGACCCGGCATAGCTGGTCCCGGGAGTTGCGACGGCCTTGGCGTTGGCCGGCTTTTGCCACGGCTCGAGCAGCACTTCGACAGGGCAATTGAGATAAACCGGACCCGACGGTGTGCGCTGGGCGATTTCGCCGGCCCGCTTTGTGAATTCATAGAGCGTTTCGATACCAGGGATCTGGCATGACCATTTGACGATCCGGTCAACCACGGAGTGCGGGCCGCCTACGATCGAGAGGTTGCGATACCATTGCGAGCCCGGATCGACGCCCTCACGGTCGCCATAAGAATTGGCCTCAGAGGAAAACACCAGCATTGGCACGTCGCCAAGGAGCGCGCCATGGATACCGTTGGCTCCCTGCAAGAGGCCGGGTGTTGCATGGAGCAGCACAGCTTGCATCCGGCCGCTGACGAGCGTGTAGCCGATGGCCATATCCACGGCGAGCGTCTCATGCATGAAATCAAGATAGACCGGGCCGGGCGTCTGCGAAATTTTCTGCCGCGTCACGGCTTCCCAGAGGGGCGCCCATTCTGATCCCGACGAGCAGAAAATATAGTCGATGTCCAAAGCCCGGAAGGACTCCAGAAGCGCTTCGCCGCCATCAGAATAGTGTGTCATCGTCTCTTCGCCCGGGCTCTTTCTTGATCTTGAAACCGAAATGGGAGCGGGAGGCAAGCCGCCCGCTCCTAGAGTTTATTAGCTCAGTACTTCCAGCCGATCGTGTCGCACAGACCCTTGCCCATGATCTGTTCCAGTTCGGCTTCTGCAAAGCCCATATGCTTTGTGAAGTGCTCGACGGTCTGTTTGTAGGTGATTTGCTTTGTGTCGGTGATCCGGGTCATATCGGTGCCCCAGAAGCAGCGATTGGCACCCATCTTGGCGACACAGCTTTTCACGTATTGCGTGATGTTGTCGTACGGGAAGGGGTGGGTCGAATAGCCCGGCACCGCAGACACTTTAACAAAGACGTTGGGGTGGACGTGCAGGTCAGCGGTTTCGTCGACCCAGTATCCGATGGCATCGTCAACGGAACGCGCCAGGATGCCCATGTGGTCGACGATGATCTTGAGGCCGGGATGACGGGCAGCGATCTGGCCGAGTTCTGCCTTCCAGATCGGTGCATGCACCATGATCGGTATATCGAGCTTTTCAGCAAGCGGCCAGATCCAGTCGCAGGTGCCGTCGATCATCCAGTTGCGGTCCTGCGGACGATGGAAGGTCAGCCGGATGCCCTTGATACCGGCAATGGACTTGTAGTCCTTCATCATGGCCGAGCCTTCGGCCTCGTTGTTCTGGACCACCCGGGCCATCACGCAGAAACGGTCGGGATACTTTTCGGCAGCTTCAACACCATAGTCGATCCGATCGCCTTCCCACGACGGGGGCACGATCGCTACGCGGTCGACGCCGGCCTTGTCCATCTCCTCAAGTGCTTCCTGATAGGTGAAGGGTTCGAGCCGGTGCCCATTGAGCACCATGCGCTCGCGCGCGCCAGCTACCCAGGGACGGTCGGGGGTTTCTTCTTTCCAGATGTGCACCTGGGAATCTGCGATCAACACGGAACAATCTCCTCTTTCATAATCTACCAGGCACCGCTGGTTCCGAGGTTATTTGTGGCCAACTATCGCGTGTGCCGCGAGCCTTGGTTTGACAACATTTGGTTTCCGTCCATGTAACAGTCCCGCACACGGGCCGCAGAACGAAGCAAGGACGCGAGCGCCTTAAGAGCGCTCGCGTCCGGAATAAGTATGCCTGGTTGGTTTGGCCTACCCGTGCGACATGACCGAAGGTAGCCAGAGCGCAATTGCAGGAAAGAGCAGAATCGCCAGCAAACGCAGCACGTCAGCAAAGAGGTAAGGAAATATTCCCTTGAAGATCTGGGTAACCGGCACCTTGGGCAGCATCGCCTTGATGACGAAGACATTGAGACCGATCGGCGGCGTGATCAGGCTGATCTCGACGACAATGACGGTAACGATGCCCCACCAGACCAGATCGTAGCCCAGCCCGAACACAACCGGTGCGATGACCGGAACGGTGAGAAAGATCATTGCGAACCCATCCATGAGACACCCCAGGATGACGTAGAAAACGATCAGGCATGCGATCACTTGCCAGGGCTGCAGGCCCAGCGATTCGATGAAGCGTACTGCGTCGCCGGATATACCCGACAGGTTGATGAACTGGTTGAGAACGAGGGCACCTGAAGCAACGATGAAGATCATCGCCGAGATTTTTGCCGCTTCCCCCAGCGATGCAACCAGAACGTTCCAGGTCATGCGGCGGCGCAGAAGCGTGAATATGAACGCTCCGCCAGCACCGATCCCGCCGGCCTCGGTGGCTGAAAACCAGCCCAGGACAAGCCCGCCCATTACCAGTGCGAACAGCAGCAGCACGCCCCAGACTTTCCAGAGCGCAGCAAAACGCTCCCGCCAGGTGAAACTGTGCCCTGCCGGCGCCCATTTGGGAAATGCCAGCGCAACAAAGAACATGACCAGCATGTAAAGCAGCAACTGCAACAGTCCCGGTATCATGCCGGCAACGAAGAGTTCAGCGACACTGCCTTCTATCAGCAACGCATAGATGATGAGCGCCCCAGAGGGCGGAATGAGAATGCCCATGGTACCACCGGCCGCCACGGTGCCGGCGGAAAAGCCCTTGTCGTATTTGGCCTTGTCCATTTCGGGAACCGCTATTTTGGCCATGGTCGCTGCTGCAGCCGACGACGATGCGGTCATGGCTGAAAACCCGCCACACGCAACTATCGTGGCCATCCCGAGCCCGCCCTTGACGTGGCCGAGCCAACGCCGTGCGGCTTCGAACAGTTCCTCGGCCATACCGGCCTTGACCACGAAGATCCCCATCAAGATGAACAGCGGCAGGACCGAAAAGTTGTAATTGAGCGCCAGATCGATGATCTGCTGTTCGGCCACGGCAACGCCAGCGGACAGTCCGCGCGGATGCAGAGCAGAGATGCCTGCCGTGCCGCAGAACAGCATGACGAAGCCGAGAGGCAGGCGCGTGAAAACGATCAGCCCGATCAGGCTTCCGAAAACAAGCAGTTCGAGCAATTTATTTCTCCTCGTCGGGCAGCGCGTGCGGACGCGGGGTCGGTCCTTTTCGGACCTGCCACACCTGCTGAATGCCAAACCACACGGCGATGACTGTCATGATCGCGGCGGCGAACACCCAGGGGGCCATTGGGTGGCGGAAATAGGTGGAAACTGTACCGAACCGCTGCAGGCGGCTCGCCTGGTCGAAAACCATCCAGCACAATACGCAGAGGGCGATTACCTCAAGTATGCCCGTAAAGTACTTTTCGATGCGCGCGAGACGCGGCTTGTAGAGATCTGCAAGCAAACCGACCCGGATCTGGGAATCCTCGCGTACCACGAGGGCCAGCGAAGAAAAGAACAGCAACATCAAGGCGATCTCAACCAGTTCGTAGACCCCTAGAAGCGGCCTGTTGAACTGACTGCCAATGCTGTCGATGAATGCGACACCCATCATGAACACAAAGGCGGCGCCCGAGACCACTCTGACGATCACCATTAGCCATCGGTTGATCGACTCGATCATGGGAAACTCCTGTCTGAACGCTCCCCGGACCACCGGTCCGGAGAGCTCAGTGAAATCGGATTACTCTGCCAGCTCACGATCAAGAACGCTCTGGTAGAAGTCCAGGGCGGCTTGCGGGTCTTCGAGCCCGGCTTCGCGAGCGCGCTCAATCCAATCGTTGACCTGCTCGTCCATGACGGCCTGGAAGGCGGCGAGGCCATCGCCTTCGGCAACAGTGGTCGGAATCTGTGCGAAAACGTCCTCGACGGCAACTTCACCGGCATCGTTGGCTTCGCCCGCGCGGCGCGGCAATTCTTCGGCAGCACGCAAAATGGCGTTCTGCTGATCTTCAGTCAGCTCGTTCCACTTGTCCTCGGAAATGATGGTAGCGAACGAGATCGTGCCAAGCCCGCCGGGGATTTGGGTCACGTGCGTGACGTTGGGCCGAATTCCTGCGCCGTCGGCAGAACCAGGCGTGATAAACACGGCGTCGAGATTGCCGCGGGCGACGTTCTCCTGCAGTTCGGGGTAGGGCGTATCCATGGGAACCGCCCCAAAGCCTTCTGCCGCCGCCACCAGCGGGGTGGAGGTTGCCCAGATACGCAAGCCCTGCAAATCGGACGGCTCGTCCGGTGCCAGATCGGCCTTGACCGAGAGAATCTGGCGGCCCGGCAAGACGTGGGTCGAGAGCACGCGGACGCCTTCCCATTCGCCGACTTCCTCAAAGTACTCCTTGTAGGTTTCCCACAAGGCAACCGAGCCCGCTTCCGCAGTCGGCGCGTTGTAAGGCAATTCGCCAATACCGTTGAGGACCACGAACTGGGTAATGCCCGAGATGTTCATCACGGCCATGTCGGCGATGCCGTCACGCACCGCTTCGTACTGGCGATCGGCCGGCGCCAACGCCGAGTCGGGAATGGTCACGAGGATGTCGCCCTGGGATTCCTCGATGATGTCCTGGGCGAAATCGCGGATGCCGACCTGATAGGTTTCGTTGAAAGGCGGCAGCGTGTTGTTGAAGATCAGTTCCACCGACTGTGCCATCGCGCCGCTTGCCGAAAGGGCAATTGTGCTGGTGCCGACGGCCAATACAGAGACCAATGCTGAAAGCTTCTTTTGCATATCTCTCCTCCCTGAGAAAAAGCGCCTGTTGATCAACCCCTACGCCCGGCGCCTAAGCTGGCATAGGAATATCGGGTGAATCTTGAAGTTTTCGGTAGCCGGCGACACAGGCGGGCATGGCACTCATGGTGCGATACCAGCGGGCAACGCCGGGATAGTCATTGAGATCGACACCCTGCCAGGAAAACCGGATGATCCAGGGCCAAAGCGCGATATCGGCGATCGAAGGGGCGGTGCCCGCCAGATAGTCCGTTTCCGACAGCCGGTCTTCGAGGACGCGATAATAGCGTTGGACCTCTGCCACCGAACGCTCCTCGGCGTAGGGCGCCTTTCCCTTCTGGAAATGCAGGTAGTGATGGGCCTGCCCGAAGGCGGGACCAATGGTTGCCGAAGCTATGAAGTGCCATTGCAGGACTGCGGCCCGCTCCGGGCCGGATGGCGGCAGCAGCGAGGAGCCGGCCTTTTCGGCGAGATAGAGGAGAATTGCCCCGGACTCGCTCATTTCTACCCCGGTATCGGTATCATGGATGGCCGGTATTTTTCCGAGCGGGCTGGCGGCAGTGAACATTGGGGGGCGCGGGGCGTCGCCACGTAGGGAAATCGCCGTCACCTCATAGGGCAGATCGAGCCATTCGAGCGCGACGGCAATCTTGATCCCGTTCGGCGTTGCTGCAGCAAAAAGCTCGATCATGGCCCGTCCCCTCTGTCCTGTTTAGTGCCGGTTCAGCGGTTGAACGCTTTGCCGACTTTCTGACGGGATTCCTCACGCCAGCTTGGGTTCTCCCAATAGAATTCGAGTCTGTTTCCATCGGGATCATAGAAATAAAGGCTCTTGTGCCGTCCCTCGGCGTGCCCTTCCCAGCCTTCGATCTCGGCGCCATGGCTCTGAAGGCGGGCCTCAAGGAGATCGAGCGTCTGCACGTCACCTTCGGGCTCGAATGCAACGTGATTGAAGCCGTGATGCTGACGGTCCGGATCATCGGTCCCGCCAACTTCGAAGAGCCTAATGTCTGCCAGCCGGTCGCCAAACGAGAGAAAGGCCATCCTGCGGTCTTCGAACCGCATCGTGACGCGCATACCCAGAACGCTGGTGTAAAAATCCACAGCATTGTCGAGATCGGTGACGTTAAACACCATATGGTCGATGTTCATTTTGGGTCCGGACATTGCTTCCTCCCTACGAGTGGCCCTGTTTCGTAAGGTGAGCATGAAGGGGGACGCCGCGCTTTAACAGGCCCCGAAATGCGACACCTATGTTACACTGCCCGTACCAATCTCGGCCCATTTGACAATCACCGTCGCGCCAGCCGCACAGCTATGTTGCGGTGCTCCGGGCTTATGGGATGAGATCCGCGCGCGTAAAGCTGACCTCCTGATTATCGTGCAGGGAGGCAAGGCGTATGGGCCGGCTCAAAAATCTGAAACCAGAACACATGACCGAGCGCCAAAAGGAGCTCTATGACCGCATTGCTGCAAAGCGTGGAGCGGTGCGTGGCCCTTTCAATGCATGGCTCTACAGCCCGGAATTGTGCGATCGTGTCGAAGCGCTTGGAAAATTCGTGCGCTACGACGCGTCGTTTCCGATGATCGTGCGCGAGATTGTTGTTCTCGTCATCGCACGGCACTTCAAGGCCCAGTATATGTGGCAGGCGCATGCGCGGATTGCCGTCAAGGAAGGCGTTGCACAGGCGGTCGTTGATGCCATCGGCACGAACCGCCTCCCGCCACTGGCCGATACAGGAGAAAAGGCCGGCTATCGTTACGCTCGCGAATTGCTGGAAACGCATCAGGTGAGCGATGAAACCTTTGAAGCGGCCCGCAAGGCGTTTGGCGAGACAGGGGTCGTCGAACTCACTGCCTTTGTCGGCAATTTCACCATGGTCGCCATGGCCTTGAACGCCTTTCAGGTCGATCTGCCGGACAATGCCGGGCCTTTGCTGACATAATCGCACCCGCCGCGGCTATTGGGCGGCGTCGGGCTGCCCATCGCCTCCGTCGAGCCGCTTGACCCTGCTCGAAATTGCCGCAATGGCACCTCCCGCAGCAAACAGCGCAATGGTAAGGATGGCAAAGGTGAACGCCATGGCCCATCGGCGTGAGGTCTCGCTTGTCATCGGCGATCCGACCTGCATCAGGTTTGTATCGAGCCCCTGCGTTGAAGCGGCAGCGAACAGAACGACAGTGACCACGGCCGTGCCCAGAACCGAACCGATCGATCGTGAAAAGGTAACGGCGCCGGCCCCAGCGCCGCGCAGGTGCTTGGGGACGACTTGCTGGACGGTCACGTGAACAACCGACATCACGGTTCCCATGCCCAGGCCGTTGCAGAACAGCATTGGCAGAAGAACCTGCAGCGGCAATCCTTGACCGAACAGGGCCAGCACTATGACAAGTACGAAGGCTGCGAGAGAGCCGACCGCCGGAAAGATCGCCACCCGGCCGGTGCGTGAGATGAGGTTGCCGGTCAGAACGCCGCCCAGGCCCAGCCCAACGGTGAGGCTCAACAACGCTGCCGAGGACTCAAATATGTCGGCGCCCCAGACCAATTGCATATACAGCGGCAGGAAGGCCGTGAATGAAACCAGCGTCGCACCGTGGCACAATGCCAAGGCGTAGCTGCGCGCGATATCGGAATTGGCCATCAGGGACGGCGGGAAAATGGGGTTCGCGGCGCGGGACTCGACGCGCATCAGCATGCCGACCATGATCAGTCCAGCAAGTATGAGGGTGGCCCCGATTCCGTAGCCTTCAAGCGTGGTGCTCTTGATATATTCGAGCGCCAAAACCCAGCAGCCGACAAAGGCATTGAGCAGGAGAAAGCCCTTGGTGTCGAATTGTCTGTTGCTCGCGCCCGTTTCTGTGACCGGTAGGCGCCAGACCATCACGGCGGCCAGTACGGCGAGCGGCAGGACGAAGACGAATTGGCTCTGCCAACCGAATACGGCGGTCAGCCCACCGCCGATCACCGGCCCGAGACTGCTTGCCACCACGCCGACCGAAGCGACATAGCCCTGGGCCTTGCCCCTGCGCCGCGTGTCGACGGTCTGTCCGATCAGCGCCTGGGAGATCGACATCAATCCCCCGCCGCCGATGCCCTGGATCAGCCTTGCCACCGTCAACCATTCGAAGGTTGGAGCGAGTATCGCCACGAAAGACCCGATGGCGTAGATGCAGGCCGCGCTGACCAGAACGCGGCGCCGTCCGAACATGTCGCCAAGATTGCCGTATACAGGCCCGGCGACAGTCAGGGCGAACATGTACGCGATCACCAGCCAGGACAGCCGGGCAAGTTCGCCCATAGCCCCGCCAATTGCCGGCAACGCCGCCGCTGTCATGGTCTGGCTGGCAATCGCGAGAAAGACCGGCAGCGTGATCGTTATGATCACGCGTCCGTAAGCGGGGTGCGTTGCAGCGGTCACGCCGCGGCCTGCAGCCGATCGACGATCATGTCGGCAATCGGCATGGCGGAAGTTGCGGCGGGTGAGGGGGCGTTGCAGACATGGAGCTGGCGGGCGCTTTCGAGGAACAGGAAGTCGTGTATCAAGCTTCCGTCAGCCGCCACGGCCTGCGCGCGGATGCCGGCGCTCATCGGCTGGAGGTCCTCGATTTCGAGCGAGGGGCAGTATTTCTGGCAAGCCCGCAGATAGCGCTGCTTAAAAACCGAATCCATCATTTCCGTCACGCCGGATTTGAAGTTTGCCGCGATGGTTCGCCAGAATCCCGGGAAAGTGGCGTAGGTGGCGACATCGGGGATGGAGAATGAAAACTTGGGGTATCCCTCCCGCGAAAACCCTAGGACCGCATTGGGACCAACGGTCAGCCGTCCGTCGATCATCGGTGTCAGATGGATGCCGAGAAAGGGGAGATCAGGATCGGGCACCGGGTAGATCATGGAGTTGCAGAGCCCAGCCCGTTCAGGTCGCAGCCGGTAATATTCGCCGCGGAACGGGACAATCTGGTGGGTGGGCTTCAGGCCGGCGAGCCGGGCCAGCCGGTCGGACTGTAGTCCCGCGCAGGCGATCAGTTTTTTTGCCCGGAAGGCGCGATCGCCCAGTTGCACCCGAACCGCTTCGGTATCTTCGGCAAGCCCGTGGACGGCACTGTTGAGCAACAGCGTGCCGCCCCTGGCAACAAAGGTGTCTGCCATTCTGGCAAGCACTTCGAGGTAATCAACGATGGCAGCTGCCGGCACGAAGAGTGCCTTGGTGCCAGATATGTTGGGTTCGCGCTCAGCGATACTGTCTTTGGTCAGCGCCTCGGTTGCTATGTTGTTGAGCTTGGCACGATCGGCCAGCGCATCGAGCCGTTGCTCCTCGACCGGTGAAGTCGCGACGATCAGCTTGCCGCGCTCTTCGAACGCGATCGCGTGTTCGCGGCAGAATTCCTTGGTCCTGCGCTCGCCCTCGGCGCAAAGCTTGGCCTTCAAGCTTCCGGGAGCATAGTAGATGCCCGAGTGAATAACGCCGCTGTTGTGTCCTGTCTGGTGGCGGCCGAGTTCGGCTTCCTTTTCCACCAGAACCACGCCGGCTCCGGGAAATCGCGTGACCAGCGCAAGTGCCGTGGCAACGCCGACGATACCGCCACCAACGATGCAGTAGTCATACTCGATGGTCATGAAAGGCTCCTTGTACGGTCATCATCGGACCGATCACGGGCATCGGAAATAGTCGAATGTGCAATTTACCGGTGCATGGGATGAGCGTGAGATCAGAGCGGGCCGTGCTTGAACCACCTGGTGAGGTAATCGACGAACAGCTTAACCTTGACCGGTGTGCCGGCGCCGGGCGCGAACGCGGCAAAGAGCGGGCGCGTCTCGATCGAGTAGCTCGGGAGAACCCGAACCAGCTTGCCGTTTTCCAGATCCTCGGAAGCGAGGGGCATAGGCAGCACGGCAACACCGAGCCCCTTTACCGCGGCCTTGTGCAGCACGACATAGGTATTGGAGGTGAAGGCGGCGGGCATGCGGACCTTGACGCTTTCTCCGTCGCTGCTTTCGAGCCGCCATACGGCATCGTTGACCTGAACCAACCCCTTGTGGGTCGTGAGGTCGTCGGGGGTTTCGATGGTGGGATGGTCCGCTATGTAGTCTGGCGAAGCGCAGAGAGCGAATTCGATGTCGGTGATCTTCTTAACTCTTATCAGCGAGTCGGGGATTTGCCGCGTATGCAGCGCAACGTCGTAACCGCGATCCACGAAGTCGTAAGCGTTGGGCGCCATTCCACCCAGCGAGAGCTTGAGGATGATGTCGGGATACTCGATGGAAAACGAGGTCGCCGCGTCCGCGACTTCATAATTTGCCAGCCATTTTGGCGCGATAACCGCCAGGGTGCCCTCGGGCGCGCGGTTTTTGCCAGATATCTGGTCTTCGTTCTCTTTGATCTCCTGGAGCACGCGATCGCAGAAATCGAAATATTGCTGACCGCCCTCGGTCAGCGTGATGGAGCGGGTCGTGCGATTTAGCAGGCGGATCTTCAGGCGGTGCTCAAGATCGAGAATGTGCCGGGACACAAGCGCACGCGAAGTGCCCAGCGTTCGGGCCGCTTCGGTGTAGCTGCCACGCTTCACGACCTCGACAAAGGATCTCATCGTGAGAAAGTGGTCCATTCCAGTCTCGCCCCTCAGTTTTCCTCGGCTGTACCCATCAGGTCAGCCTTGGACAAATGTTCAACCTCGATGCCGTCGCTTTCGAAGGTTCGAGTCACGCGCATTGAATCATAAATCCACAGGATGCGCATGGGCATGTCGCCCTTGTTGCGGAAGCAATGCCACAACCCTGCGGGAATGTAAGTTGAGTCATAAGGCTTAAGAGGCGTGATGACACCATCGACCTCGACCTCCCCGACGCCCTCCAGTAGCGTCACCTGCTCGTCGCAGTTGTGCTTGTGCATCGGCGCGCCTTGCCCAACCGGATAGACACTCATGCCCGTCGTGAAATGGGCATGCGGTACGATCTGGTGGACCACCAGCGGCCACGTCTTGATACCGCTGCCGCGTGCGATGACCTTGATCTCATCGACCTTGAGAATGCTTGCAACCATGCGGTCCTCCCGAAAAGCAAGTCGTTTCGAGCCGCATCATTAGCGCAGAAATTGGTGCAGCGTTTGCAACACTGAAAGTAGCGTTTCGGCGCTGCACTGCCAGGGGGCAACCTCTAGTGTTGGGCAACACAAGCACGGGAGAGAATTATGGCAGAGCCCTCGAAGGTCGCCGCGAGCGCGTTGCGCGCCTTTATCGAAAAGACCTTTACGACTGTAGGAATGAGCGCCGACGACGCGGCAGCCATGGCCGACGTTTTCCTGTGGGCCAATCTGCGCGGCGTTGATTCCCACGGCGTCGCCCGAGTGCCGCGCTATGTCGAACTGTTTGCCTCCGGCGAAGCCAATCTCAACGCAGAAATCAGGGTTGATCGCCCACGTCCCGGTGTTGCCTTTGTCTCGGCCGATCATGCGCCGGGTCCCGTAGCTCTAAGCAAAGGCATGCAGTGCGCTATTGATATCGCGCGCGAGCAGGGCGTGGGCTGGGCGCAAGTCAAGGAAACCGTTCACGCTGGCGCGCTTGGCTATTACACCGAACTTGCCGCCAATCAGGGCATGATCGGGTTGGGATTTCTGGCCGGAATGCCCAACATGGCCTATCCAGGGGCGCGCGGCGCAGCGGTGGCCACCAGTCCCTTTGCCGTTACCGTGCCGGCCGGGGATCGCGCGCCGTTCTCGCTCGATATGGCCACGGCGATGATCGCATTGGGCAAGATCAATCAATACAAAATGAAGGGCCTGCAATTGCCTCCTGACTCGGCGGTGACTGCCGACGGCACGCCCACCACCGACCCTGCGGAAGCGAAAATGCCCCTACCGCTCGGAGGCATCAAGGGCGCAGGCATGTCCTTGGGCTTTGAACTGCTCACAAGCGTTCTTGCCGGCGTTCCCATCGTTGCGCCCTTCCACAGTGAGGGCAACAAACGCCACCGCCAGAATGCTGTTCTGATTGCCGTGGATCCGGCGGCATTTGGCGATGGTGACGCTTACGCAATTGCGGTAGCCGAAACGCTCTCGGCCATCACGGGGCTCACCCCGCTCGATGAAGCCGCTCCGGTGTCTGTGCCCGGGGAGCGGGGTACCCGTACGGCGCAAGCGCGCAGCGACGGTGGCGTTCCGTTGCCGAAGGGCACTTGGACCGCGTTGGGCGAGATGGCCAAAAAGCTTGGCATAGAGCTGCCCGAACGGATTTGATCCATGGTTGAAATCGTCAGGGCAGGGGATTGGTCGGTCGGCACTATCACTGAACGCGAGGGGCCGCAGCGGCGGCCTCACGAGCTGTTTCCCGGGATCGATCGGGCAGCCGCTTCCAGGGTATTGGAAGGGTTTTCCAATTCCTCCTTTGCCCCGGCAACTGGCAGGCTATTTCACACCTATCAGAGCTTTGTGCTGCGCACGCCGGGCCAAACGATTCTGATCGACACCTGTGTCGGTGACCACAAGGCGCGGCCGCCGCACTTCAATTTTCCTAAGCAGGACTGGCTCGATGCCTTCGCCGCCGAGGGACTTTCGGTTGAAGACATTGATGTCGTTATCAACACGCACCTCCATGTCGATCATGTGGGCTGGAATACGGTGCTTGAAGACGGGCGTTGGGTTCCGACGTTTCCCAACGCAAAATACTACTTCGGACAGTCGGAGTTTGAGTTCTGGGATGGGCGGGCCAGAAAGGGCTTTGATCTTCCAGCCCGGATCCTCGCCGACAGCGTAAATCCGGTGATTGAGGCGGGCAAGGCAGAGCTCGTCGCTACCAATTTCCGGCTTAACGAGCACATCTGGTTCGAGCCTGCTCCGGGTCATACGCCGGGGCAGTTCGTCGTTCATGTTCAGGCAGGAGCGCAAAAAATCGTCTTTGCCACCGATGCGGTCCACCATCCGCTCCAGATAGCCTTTCCCCAATTCAGCACGATCTTTTGCGAGGACAAGGAGCAAGCGGCTCGGACACGCCTCGACCTGCTCACGGCGGTGGCTGACACCGATACCATTCTCGTACCCGAGCACTTCGCCTATCCTGTTGCGGGCCGTGTGGTTCGGGAAGGGACCGGTTTCGGGTACGTTTATCTATAAAAAAGCCGGGCCAACCGGCCCGGCTTTTTGTTTGTTCAACGCGCTGCTTGGATAGCCCTAGATCGCAAATCCCCAGAACTGGGTGGAGATGTCTGCGACCTGACGCAGCACTCTTTCCTGTGCGTCGGCGTCGGTAATTGCAGCGCTCGTCGTCAGTGCGAGTCGGTCCTGATCGACAATTTCCGCTACGGCATCGATCAGCGCCAATACATCCTCATCGCTGCTGCCTCCATCCGGATCGACCACACCCAGAACGATCATCGCTTGCTCGGGCACTGATGAGAGCTTGGAAAGGTCGTCGCCCTGGGCGATCGCGAAAGTATAGCGATCGGCCTGCAGTTCCTCGGCCACGGTGGCTATGCGTTCTGCGGGCCAGCCGGCCAGGGCGCCCATCTGCATGCCGATCCGGAAGCCATCGGGCCTCTGCAGGCCGCCGAGAGTGAACCCGTCATTGGATGCATCGGAGTCCGGATCAATATAGGGGCGGGCGTCGAATTCGATGATCCTGGCGCCTTCGGTAATCAGGTTGCCAATCAGTCCCCCGAGCAGCATGGGGTCCAGCCCAAGAGAGTCCGGCAGCGGCATTGCGATTTTGACCGGCGAGTCGCCTGCAGCCAGTGCGGTCTTGAGCGCGGCGGACAGATCGGTCAGTGCACCGTGTGGATCGGCCTTGATAGCGTCAGGCTGGACCGGCGCACCGGGCGTGACGACATTGAGGCCGGCCACGGCTTGGGCCTTGACCAGAGTAACGATGTCATTGCCAGCCAGGCCGGCGGGTGGTTCGGCGCGATAAACGAACAGGTCTGCCATTTTATTGTCCTTTCGGCTTGGGACGCAGCGCGTTCCATTCGGAAAAATTGGTGTCATAGCCAAGCCTGGCCAGGATCTTGATGCAGAGTTCCTCGTCTTCCTCACCGGTCCCGCCCGAAACGCCTATACCCCCCAGCAGTTCGCCGTCACGCTTGATGGTGATAGCGCCATGTGTGGCAACGATGGGCTGCTGTCCCATGCCCGATACTGCCGACCAGAAGCCCGGCTGGCTCTCCGCCCACCCCTTGAGCATTGTGCCGGGGCGCTGCATGATCGCGCCGGTGTAGGCCTTGGCGTGCGCTATCGACGGGGTGAGGGGGCGGGCCCCATCCATGCGGTCGCAAGCGACGATGAAGCCGCCGGTATCGACGATCACCACCGTCATCGGCTTCCCGAGCGAGACTGCCTCTTCCTGAGCCGCAACGATCAGCGCGCGCGCTTCATCAAGCGTAATCATATTCGTCCTCCCAGAGCAGGCTACTAGAATGCGGGAACCGTGGGGCGCTCACCGTGATAGACCAGTTCGATCATCGTGCCGTCGGGGTCGTGGATGTAACAGAACTTCGAGTTGTTCTGCGGCCGCTCCACCGGCTTGGTGTGGCGCACACCCTCTTTTTTGAGATGAGCGAGGAAATTGTCCCAGTCATAGACCTCGATCGCGAAATGGAAGGGCGCCATGCGCACCATCTGCTCGGGCGTGCAGGGGGTGAAGTGGATGTCGAAGTTCCCGCGGGTCATCAGCAGCACCTTGGTGTTGGACCAGCGCGACACGTCCTGGTGCTTCAACCCGAACACCCGTCCATACCAGTCCTTGGTCCGCTCGGCGTCGGTGGTTGGGAAATTGACGTGGTGGATCGAGTGGGGTTTGTCCTGCATATCGGCGGGCAATTCGGGCTTCATGATAACTCCTCTCACGAATTCGGACGGGCAAAGCGCCAGTTAGCGCTCATGCGCGTTTATGATGCGATGTTGAATGCAAAATGCGGCGTGTGGAATGTGCTGTAAAGCGAAGCTGCGTTCCAGCTATGTTGCACAAAACTTGACACTACGGCGCCAGAACCAATCATTGTTTCCGCACCTGCACGATTGAGTTGACCACAAAGCGCTTAGTGGGATGCCATTGGTCCATTAGGTTTCGCCCAATGGCCGCTCGCCGGGCGGCTTCGTTCGAAATGTCCGAGGGCAGATAATGACCGATCCCAACAAGGCCAAGTCCCCCAAGCGCAGGCCAGATGAAAAGAAGCGCCCCGCCGACGATACGGCTTTCGTGGTTTCCACCTCGGGTGGCGTCTTTGAGCACGTGGCCGACGACCTCGACGATGAGGAAACGGAATCGGTCTATCTGCGCGACATCCAGCACGACTAGTCCAGAATTAGAGGAGAGGGCCCATGCCGTACACGCGCTCGGGTGATGTAAGCATATACTACGAGGTTCATGGCAGCGGTCCGGCCATTACGCTGGTCCACGGCTCTGGTGGCCATCACGCAGCCTGGTGGCAACAGGTGCCCTATCTCTCCCAGCATTATACTGTCGTTCTTCCCGATTTGCGCGGGTTCGGGTTGTCCGATTCGGTCGAGGGTGGGCCTGACAGTCAGGAATTCGTCCACGACCTTCTGGCCGTTATCGATGCCGCCGGCATCGAAAAGTCGGTCTTTCTCGGACAATCGATCGGTGCGCTGCCGGGCCTTCGGCTTGCGCTGACCCATCCAGACCGTGTCGCCGGCGTCGTTCTCGCCCACTCGCTGGGCGGAATTTCTGATCCTGAAATCAAGGAACGGCAACTCGCCAACCGTGCCGAGGCCGAAAAGCTCCCGGTGATCGACCGGTTGCTGACCAAAGGGTTTCAGGAGGGCAACCGGGAAATGACCTGGCTTTTTAGGGAGCAGGGCACCTTCAATAACGCCCGCATGCAGGATCTGCGCAACCTCAACGCGCAGGGACCGACCTGCGCCGAGATCGATGCGACGGGCGTGCCCATCCACTTCCTTGCCGGCGGCAAGGATGCGGTGCTCTGGCCCGAAACCGTCAAGCTCGCTGCTTCAAAGCTCAGGAACGCCACCGTTTCCATTGTTCCGGACGGCCCCCATTCCATGTACTGGGAAGAGCCGCGCGTCTTTAACAACGAGGTTCACAAGTTTCTCGTCGAGGTCTATGGGCAATGAGTTTGTCGCATGAATACTCCGCTCCGCTGCTCTATATTGATGGAGACTGGATCGGCGCGGACGCCCGCGAGAGCGAGCCGGTTTATAATCCCGCCACAGCGCAGGAAATCGGCCGGGTACCGCATGCCACCTCGACGGATCTCGATCGCGCGGTTGAAGCTGCCGGGCGCGCGTTTCCGGCCTGGGCCGCACTGTCCGCTGACGAACGCGGCAAGATCCTGCTTCGGGCCCAGGCGCTTATTCGTGAACGCGCCACGGAGATTGCCCGCGTCGCGACCCTGGAGAACGGAAAAAATTATCGTGAGGCCCTCGCCGAAGTTCAGCGGTCCTCGGGAACGTTGTCATGGTATGTTGAAGTTGCAAAACGTGCGTATGGCCGTGTAATCCCGTCGGATGCCTCCACCCGCCTTTATACAGTTCGCGAGCCGATAGGTCCCGTCGCGGCCTTCGTGCCATGGAACTTTCCAAGCGGCGGCCCTCTGCGCAAGCTCTCGGCTGGCCTTGCCGCAGGATGTACCTTCGTCATCAAGTGCTCTGAGGAAACTCCGGCGACGGCTGTCCAGTTGGTCAAGTGCTTCGAGGACGCCGGCGTCCCCGCGGGTGTCATCAACCTGGTGTTCGGCGATCCGCCGATGATCTCCGAGCATCTCATTGCCGCCAACCCGATCCGCATGGTTGCCTTCACTGGCTCGGTTCCCGTTGGCAAGTTGATCGCCCAGCATGCTGCCAAGGTCATGAAACCATGCATCATGGAGCTGGGAGGGCATGCACCGGTCATCGTTGCCGAGGACGCCGATCCTGTCATGGCTGCGAAGCGTTCCGCCTTCGGCAAGTTCATCAATTCGGGCCAGGTCTGTACCTCGCCCACCCGCTTCATCGTTCATGAGCGTCATCACGAAGTTTTTGTAGAGACCTTCGTGGAAGCGGCAAAGGCGTTGAAAATCGGCGACGGCCTCGATGATGGTGTCCAGATGGGACCGCTGGCCAATCCTCGTCGCCTCGATGCCATGGAACGGCTCGTTCAAAACGCGCTGGAGAAGGGCGCCCGGCTCGAGTTGGGGGGCAAGCGCATGGGCAATCAGGGCTGGTTCTTTGAGCCCACAGTTCTAACGGAAGTCCCGCTTGATGCCGATATCATGATCGAAGAGCCCTTCGGGCCGGTCGTTCCGATCGTCAGGTTTTCCAGCCTCGACACGGCGCTCGAGATTGCCAACTCGACCGCGTACGGGCTCGCCGCCTACTGCTTTACGGAATCGGCCGCGACAGCCGAGCGGATTACCAATGCGCTCGAGGCGGGCATACTGTCGGTCAATCACACCGGCGGTTCGGTCCATGAAGCGCCGTCTGGTGGTGTGAAGGAATCCGGCTATGGCCGTGAAGGCGGTGAGGAAGGCTTTGAGGCCTACCAGATCGTCAAGCGCGTTTCACACAAGTTCAATTAGGAGGAGTTGATGGCCGACCAAGTCTATCACAACGACGGTAGCAAACCCGACGCCGACCACCCTCGCGCCGGCTGGTATTGCCAGGTGGACGATCAGGGCGAGGAAAAAATCTTTGGCCCTTTCGTTTCTGAACAGCATGCCGCCGAGTTCAAGGAGCATGCCGAGACGACTGAAGAAACGCCGCCGCATTGAGCGCGATTCGGACATCTAAAAAGGGCGGCCATTGAGCCGCCCTTTCTGCTTATGGTTTGGTATAGGCCGTTTTGGTCGACGTATAGAATTCCACAGCGGCGCGGCCCTGTTCGCGAGAGCCGTAACTTGAATTCTTCCGCCCACCGAATGGTACATGATAGTCGACACCGGCCGTGGGCAAATTGACCATTGCCATGCCAGCGGTGGAGGCGCGCTTGAAGTGGGAGGCATATTTCAGGCTCGTCGTGCATATGCCTGAAGACAGCCCGAACTCGGTGTCGTTGGCGACCTCCAGTGCCTCCTCGTAATCTTTGACCCGAATGACCGCTGCGACGGGGCCGAAGATCTCCTCGCGCGCAATGCGCATCTGGTTGTTGGCCCCGGTGAAAAGGGCAGGGGCCATGTAGAACCCTTCAGTCTCGCCATTGAGCCTGTTTCCGCCGATCGCGAGTGTGGCCCCTTCCTTCTGCCCGATATCGATGTAGGAAAGGTTTTGGTCCAACTGGTTCTTGTCGACCACGGGGCCGATCTGGGTTTGCGAGTCGAGCGCGTGGCCCACCTTGAGTGCGGCGATCCACTCGGTCATCGCTGCAACGAAGCGATCGTGAATGCCCTCGGTGACGATCAGCCGTGATGAGGCGGTGCAGCGCTGGCCCGTGCCATAATAGGCGCCATTGACGGCGACATCGATGGCTATGTCGAGGTCTGCGTCGTCCAGCACGACCAACGGGTTTTTGCCGCCCAACTCCAGTTGAACCTTTTTCATGGGATTGGCTGAGATGGCCGACAGCGCCACATGCCGCCCGGTTGCCACAGACCCGGTAAAAGTGACTGCCGAAACCAGCGGGGACTTGAGCATTGCTTGGCCCACCACGCTGCCGCGTCCCATGACGAGATTGAATACCCCGTCAGGAAACCCGGCCGCATCTATGATCTTTGCCAGGGCATAAGCGCTGTGCGGCACGAGGTCGGCCGGCTTGAAGACCACTGTGTTGCCGTAGCAAAGCGCCGGTGCGATTTTCCATGCGGGAATGGCGATCGGATAGTTCCATGGGGTGATGATCCCCACGACGCCGACCGGCTCGCGAGTAACTTCGACATCGACGCCCTCGCGCAGGGAGGCAATTTTTATCCCTTCGAGGCGAAGGCACTCATTGGCATAAAAATCGAACACCTGCGCGGCGCGCAGCACTTCGCCCTTACCCTCGGCCAGTGTCTTTCCCTGCTCGCGAGCAAGTTCGCGGCCCAATTCGTCGAGCTGGGCGTTGAGTGCTTGGGCGACCTTTTGCAGCAGTGCATGGCGCTGGCTGATGGTGCTCAGCGACCAACGGGGTATTGCGCTGTGCGCCGCAGCAATCGCTTCGTCGACGTCGGACGTGTTGGCACGCGAAAATTGCCCGATGACATCTGAGATGTCGGAGGGATTGATATTTTCGCCGGCCTCTGCGCCACCGCGCCAGGCCCCGCCTATCAGGTTCTCAAACATGCAAGCTTCCTCATTTCGTTTTGCCCACCATAGCAAAACGCCGCAGCAATATCGGTGCAGCGCTCGCACAGCTAAGGCGCAAAACCAATGACAATGGCGGGATGATATTGTTTTGCCATGCTGTAGAATGCAGCAACGGAAACGAGGAGGTTTGCCATGCCGATCATGCGCGTTGAGCGTCTGCTCTACGGCGTCGATGATATTGCCGAATGCGCTCGGTTTTTCGCCGATGCGGGCTTTGTTCTCGTCGCCGCCGAAGAGGATCGCGCGGAACTGGCAACGCAGGAAAACCAACGCATCATCCTGCGTCATAAGGATGATCCCCGGCTGCCCAAGGCGGTGGAGGATGGGTCAACTCTGCGCGAACTCTGGTGGGGCGTCGAAAAGAGCGCCGACCTCAAGCAGATCGTCGAGGCAATCGGACCTGCAGCCGAGTATGTCGAGGAAAAACAGATCGTTCGCGCTGTCGATCCGAATGGACTTTCCTTGCGTTTCGAGGTTTCCAAGCCCACCCCTGCGGAGGTGACCAAACGCACGTCGAACCAGTTGCGCAATATCGGGCGCGTCAACGAGCGCCTCGAGGCATACGGGCAAGGGAGGCCACTGCGTATCGTCCACGTCGCCTACAACATCACCAAGGCCAAGAACGAGGAATCGCTGGCCTTCTACACCGGTCCGCTCAAGTTCAAGGCCGTCGACAAGGTGCTCGACACCGGCACCTTCCTGCAAAGCGAGGGCGATATCGAGCATCACAATTTCTTCCTGTGCTTTCGGCCAGACAAAGCCGGCATCAATCACATTGCGCTGGAGGTCCGTGATTTCGATGAGGTGATGGAAGCGGGCAATCATATGATTACCCAAGGTTGGAAGGAATCGCGTCGTCCCGGCCGCCATACGCTGGGTTCAAATGTCTATCGGTTCGTCCACAACCCGGCCGGCGGCCGCATCGAATACGTTGCCGATATGGATCGCATGGACAAGAGTTGGGAAACCCGGGTTTTTGAAAAGAATCCCGGTCACAATATCTGGATGCTCAAATCCTCCGGCTCCGATACGGGAGAAAACTAGGTTCATGATCCGCGAAGTTGCCCATTTGGAAATAGATCCGGCCCGGACCGAAGATTTTCTCGCCGGTTATCGCGCCGCCATACCCCTGTTTCTGGCGGCAAGGGGCTGCCGGTCGGTGGCTCTGGAACGATGCGTCGAGCAGCCCGGCCGTTTTCATCTGCTCGTCGTCTGGGAGACACTCGAAGACCACACGGTCCATTTCCGCAACTCTGAGGATTTTCAGAAGTGGCGCGGCCTTGTCGGAGCGTACTTTGCGGCCCCGCCCCAGGTCATCCATTTCAAGGTTGAAGAACCTACCACTGCAAACTGACTGCCGGGTGCGTTCACGCAGCGCAGTTGCGGAACGAAGCGGCTCTCGGTGCATTGATCGCGCAGAATTTTCTGCGGAGAAATGCGTCATGGCCGGTCAGCCAGCCCAGCATCAGGACAAGCAGCCCGGCAGCGAAAATGCCATGCATCCCGAGCCCGAGTATATGCCGTTCTATCCGGGGAGCGGACGGCTAAAGGGCAAGGTTGCGATCGTTACGGGCGGAGATTCCGGCATCGGCCGCGCCGTCAGTGTATTGTTCGCCCGTGAAGGTGCCAAAGTCGTTGTCGTTTATCTGGACGAGGACCAGGATGCCGAAAAAACCCGCAAGCTGGTTGAGGCAGAAGGCAGCGAGGCGCTTCTTATCGCCGGGGATGTGGGCGATCCCGAGTTTTGCGGGGCAGTGGCCGATCGTACGCTGGCGGCATTCGGGCGGATCGACATTCTCGTCAACAATGCCGCCGAGCAGCATGTGCGCGAAGACCTTGCTGAACTTGATGCCGAAGCGATGAAGGCCGTTTTTGAGACCAACATCTACGGTTATTTCCATATGGTTCAATCGGTGCTCAAACACCTGGAGGCCGGTGCCCGGATCATCAACACGGCCTCGATTGTTGCCTATCGCGGCCATCCCCAGCTTGTCGACTACGCCATGACCAAGGGCGCTATAGTTGCCCTCACCCGGTCCCTGTCTGCGCGCTTTGCCGACAGGGGTATTCTGGTCAACGCGGTGGCGCCTGGACCAATCTGGACGTCGCTTATTCCGGCCAGTTTCCCGCCTGACAAGGTAGAAAAATTCGGTACGGATACACCGCTTGGGCGTGCGGGCCAGCCCAATGAAGTGGCACCGGCCTACCTCATGCTTGCCTGCGAGGACGGGCGATATATGACCGGCCAGGCTATACATGTGGATGGCGGCGACTTTTCGAGCAGCTAACAGCAATGGCCACCGTCAATGACGACGGGCCGGGCATTGCCGCCGGCGAAGAGTTCGCCGTTCGCTAGAGTTTGACGACCGTGCGGGACGCCGCGCTCTGGCGGAGCAGGGCAAGCCGGATCAGGCTATGATCGGGGCAGTTGTGGGTGTTGGCAATCCGCACTGCGCTCTCCTCGAGCTTGAGCAATTGCCGCCTGTGCTTGACGATTTCTTCGCGCACTGACTGCGCAACCGTTTTTTGCGGTTCCATTTGGGGCTCCATCATAGGCTATGATCTTATAGCAACCATCCCGCGACGCATTAACCTGGGATAAGGTCCGGTCGGCGCCGAGTGACACCGTCCCTTGGGAACTTCCCCTGCGACTTTGGCATTGACCCGGGAGCGCCCTAGGTCAGGCCAAGGAGGCTGCATCATGGTGAATGAAGATACCGGGATCGCAGCCGCCGAAAAAGCCGGAATCAAACTTTCGAGCCCGGATAAGGTCCCGTATCCCGGGCAAGGGGTGACCAAGGGGAAGCTTGCCGCCTATTACGCGTCGGTCGCCCCGGCAATGATGCCCTATATCGCTAATCGTCCTTTGAGTTTGGTTCGCTGTCCCGCGGGCCGGGCCAAGCAGTGCTTTTTTCAAAAGCACGATACTGGTGGGTTCGCGCAAGGTATGGATACGATCGAGATCGAGGAAAAGGACGGCCAGGCCGACAGCTATTTCACGCTGGATGATCTCGGTGGGCTTCTGGCTGGTGTTCAGATGGGGGTATTGGAGTTTCACATCTGGGGATCGCGGCGCAATAACATCGAAAAACCCGACAGAATTGTTTTCGACATCGATCCCGATGAAGGTCTCGATTTTGGCAATGTCAAATCTGCCGCGTGCGATATTCGCGACCGGCTGACCGATCTGGGACTCGCATCCTTTGCCATGGTGACCGGAGGCAAGGGGATCCATGTGATCGCGCCCATTATCCGCCGCGCCGAATGGCCGGACGTCAAGGCGTTCGCCTTAGGATTCGCAAGGCAAATGGCCGTGGACGAACCGGATCGGTTTACCGCGACGCTTTCGAAAAAGGCCCGCAAAGGCAAACTGTTCATCGACTATCTGCGCAACGAACGGGGATCGACTGCCATCGCGCCGTACTCAACCCGTGCCAGGGAGGGCGCGCCGGTGGCTGTTCCGGTGGGCTGGGACGAAATCGAAACGCTCAACTCGGCCAATGGTTTTTCCCTGGAAGCTGCTGTTGCGCGGTCGCACGATAATCCTTGGCCACGCTATGCGAAGCTACGCCAGTCGCTGCCCAAGTCGGTGAAATAGCTCAGACCAAGACCGGTCTTGGCTTGCCCGGTTCGCGCAAATGCAGATAGCCCGGGGCAAACAGACCCAAAGCGGCCAGCGCGTCGAAGTCGAACAGTTCAACCATGCCGGACTGGAACGCGATCAGGCCCGATTTGCGCAGTGCCTGCAGCGTGCGGTTAACGTGTACGGTGGAAAGTCCCAGCACATCGGCCAACTCGCTTTGGGTCAGCGGCAGGGGGAACCGCGATCCAGTGTTGCGGCCAACCGCGGCAAGCCGAAGATAAATCTCGCACAGCAAATGGGCGACCCGCTCGAGCGCAGAGCGCTTTCCAATGCTGACCAGCCATTCGCGGGAGATTGATTCTTCAACGAGTGTGGTGCTCCAGAGTGCTCTTGTAGCACGCGGAGACGTCTCGAGCAGTTTGAGAAGGCTGCCGTTGGGGATGGCGTTCATCGAAAGCGGCGACAGGACGGCCATAAGTGGCTGCGCTCCACCCAGCACGAACTGGCGTAGGTCGATCACGTCGCCGGGAACGAGGATCGAAAGTATCTGCCGGCGCCCATCCGGCAAATCGCGATAGCGGCAGGCAAACCCATCATCGATGACGTGGACGTGGTTATCGAGCAGCTTGCCCGCAAGCGTTGCATTTCTGGTAGAAAACTGCCGCAATTGAGCCGGAAGAGCCAAAAGGCCCGCGCGGTCTGTCGGTTCCAAAGACATATGGCTTTCGAGCCGGGCAACGAGCAACTCGGTCACGTGTTACACTTCTCCAGCTTCATTTTACGCTCGGGTAGGGATTGTCCCTTAGCAGCCGGGCGAGGTGGACGGTGGTCTCCACCACCATTTTTGCGGCGCTGGCAACCGTCCCGGGAATTTCATCGAGATTGCGAAAGTCTGTCGAACCCATGGCTTGGCCAACCCAGTATGACACGGCGTTGGGCGCTATTGAAAACCCGACATCGTTGAGCGCCTGAAACAGTTCAGCCGATACATGATGCGCTCCATCCTCATTGCCGACAACCGCAACAGCCGCGATCTTACCATAGCTGGGCATGCGTCCCTCGCTATCTTTTTCGGAAATGAAGGCATCCATGCGCTCCAGTGCCCGCTTTATGACGCTGGACGGCTGCCCCATCCAGACTGGCGTGCCGGCGATCAGGATGTCGGCTGCCAGAATTTTCTCTCGAATTGCCGGCCAGGCATCGTCTGGACCTTCGTCCGAGGTCACGCCAGGCAGGATCTGATGGTCGGCGAGGCGTATGGTCTCCCCGCTGATGCCGTGCCGGGCAAAACCTTCCATGAGAAGGCCGATCATGCGGTCGGTCGAGGATCCTTGGTCGCCTTTCGATGTCTTGAGCGTGCCGTTGAGTGCGAGCACCTTGAGAAGGGGAGCCATATTGAACGTCTTGCTAGTTCAGGGCGGGATTAACCCATGTTAATTGCGCTACGGCCCGGCTCCGCTTCCAGAGCCGAACCACGCGGCTATTCCCGGTACCAACGAGCGCGCCAGCAACGCGTTCCACTGGACGTGAAGTCTAATCGCCTTAATATGCCCAACTTGTGCAACGAAGTTTGCTGTTGTTACTTTTGCACTCGGAGCGGACGAGGCGGAGGAACCAATGAACGCGGCGTACCCAACATTGTCCGGGAAAGCCATTATGGTCGTTGAAGACGAGTATCTCATCGCTCTCAATATCGAGATGGTGATCGTCGATCTGGGCGCAAGCGTTCTGGGGCCGTTTTCTCAAATCGATGATGCGCTCGCCGCGCTGCAAGGCAATACGGGCCTTCCCGACGCCGCCATTCTCGATATCAATATCCGGGGACGGCACGTCTTCCCCGTGGCCGACCGTCTGCAGGAGCGCAACATCCCGTTTGTCTTTGCGACAGGCTATGACAATTGGACCATTCCGAGCCATCTTACCCATGTGAAGCGCTTTGAAAAGCCGACCGATCCTCTCCGCCTTGTGCGTGCACTTGCCGATCAACTGGCCGAGCGCGACAAATCGGGTGCGGCATGAGCGCCCTGGAGCAAACGGTCTCGGATTCGATTGCTGGAAAATGCGTTCTGGTCGTGGAGGACGACTACGTTCTGGCGCGTGAGGTTTGCAACGATCTCAAGAGTCACGGCGTCAATGTTCTGGGGCCGGCCCCGACGGTTCACTATGCCAGCCTTATAATCGGAAGACGGCGCCTGGATGGGGCCATTCTCGACATCAAGCTGTTTGGACAAGAAGTCTATGAACTCGTCGACGTGCTGATGGCCCGCGGCGTACCAATCATCTTCGCCACGGCCTACCAGAAAGACCGCATCGATGCGCGTTACCGGTCGGTCGATACATTACACAAACCACTGGATCTTGGGCATCTCAGACGCAAGGTTGCGGCTTTCCGGCCGCAGCAGCCGGCCACCCCGGCTGCAGCTCCCGAACCTGTATCTGAACTGCGCGAAGCGCGGGCGCATGAAACAGTTCAGGACCGATGGGCGCGGTTATTGTTCGACGCAATGCGGGACGACGCCTGATACGGCTCGGGAGGCCGATATGATCGACGATAGAGGCAAGAGCCGCCACAGGGGCGGGGCCATGCTCTCCATGGACGGCGAGGAGAGGTTCCGCCTTATCGTTGAAAATGCGCGCGACTACGCGATCTTCACAACCGATAAAGAGGGCAATATCGATAGCTGGCCGCCCGGCGCCGCCAACGTCTTTGGCTGGTCGATCGAGGAAATTCTCGGCCGGCCGGCAGCCATGTTGTTTACGCCCGAGGATAGGGAAAGCGGGGCGCCGAGGCAGGAATTCGAGACGGCGCTGTCGCGGGGCCATGCTCCCGACGTTCGCTGGCATCAACACCGGTCGGGGTCGCGGGTCTATATCGAGGGCAGTGTATGGCCGCTCACGGACGCGAATGGGGCGCCCAAGGGATTTCTCAAAATCGGCCAGGACATGACCCTGCGCCGCCAGCACGAGATTGCGCTGATGGAAAGCGAGGAGCGCTTCCGGCTGCTCGCGACCACTGTGCCGCATCTTGTCTTTCGGTCCACCACAGAGGGCCGGAGAACATGGGCCAGCCCGCAATGGACGGCCTATACCGGCATGAACGACGAACAGTCAGAAGGGTATGGCTGGCTCGAGGCAATTCACCCCGACGACCGCGAGGTCGCTCTCGTCAAATGGGACGAGGCAGGGGAGGATGGTGAGACCTATTACGGCGAGCATCGCATCCGGCGCAAACAGGACGGCATGTATCGCTGGCATCAGACACGAGCCGTGCCGATCCGGTTCTCCATGGATGGCCCCAATGAATGGGTGGGATCGGCTTCCGACATCCACGACATGCGCCAGTTGCAAGAGCGGCAGGGCATCCTTGTGGGTGAGTTGCAGCATCGTACAAGAAACCTGCTTGCCGTCGTTCGCTCCATCGCGTCGCAGACGGCCTCCACCGTCGAATCGCTTCATGAATTCCAGGCGGCCTTCGACCGCCGTCTAGGCGCTCTTTCGCGTGTTCAGGGGTTGTTGTCACGCACTGAGGGCGAGGCCGTTACTGTCGAATCCCTACTGCGCATGGAACTCGACGCCGTCACAGACGACTGGAGCAGAATCGAAGTCGATGGGCCGCGTGTTCTGGTAGGCGATGGCACGTTGCAGACCCTCACCCTGGTGATCCACGAGTTGAGCACCAACGCCGCTCGTCACGGCGCATTGTCCGACCCGGAGGGCAGGATTGTCATCCATTGGTTCCGGCGCGATGATCGCGAAGGCGATGCCGGGCATCTGGTTATCGAGTGGCGGGAGAAATTTTCTGCCCGTACGCCCGATCCAGCCCGTCCGCGGGGGTTCGGCCGGCAATTGATCGAGGAAGCCATTCCCTACCAGCTTGGGGCGTCGACCCGGTTCATCCTGGAAGAAACCGGGCTTCACTGCGTTCTCAGTCTTCCGCTTGATCCACAGGAGGAATAGCGGGAACCGGCTGGCAAGCTACGACATTGAGCAGTGGAACGGTCGCAAACGGGGCAAGCATGAGCGAAGACAGGCGCGCGACACGGGATAATCCGGTTATCGCCGATGTCATGGAGCATGACGTCAAATCTGCAGTGGCCGTTGCGGGCCATCCCATTCACGCCATGATGGTTCATTTCCCCATCGCACTGGTGTTTGCGACCCTGGGGGCCGACGTCTTTTTCTGGTGGACCGGGGATGCGTTTTGGGTCCGTGCTGGGCTTTGGAGCGCGGGCTTTGCCTTCTGGTTTGGTATAGCGGCTGGCCTGGCAGGAACGGCAGAGCTCGTCCTGGTCAAGGGCATTCGGGGGCGTGTTGGCAGCTGGACGCATGCGATCGCGGCCATGACACTTATCGCCATCGCAGGCACGAACTGGGGCGTCCGGCTTCATGATCCAGAGGCGGTCTTGCCGCTGGGATTAGCGCTTTCGGTACTGGCCGGAGTTTTTACCGGTCTGGCCGGGTGGCATGGCGGCAAGCTGGTCTTCGACCATGGCGTGGGCATGATCGTTGGCCCAGACGAATAGTCACAAGCACATGGATGCAAACAGGCTCGGCGCGAAAACGAGGATGGTTGCGGCAAGGGCTGCTGTGCTCCCCATCGCCCCGATCCGGGCAAGACCCGGTGCTGGACGGGGGCCGTTGGCGGCGCGGCGCCAATGGCCGATACTCCAACCGGCCACGGCCATCATTGAACCTGATGCGACCAGCGCCAACCCGATCATTACGGCCCGCTGAACTGTCGATGGCCAGGTAAAGGCGCACCCTATCGCGTTGACGGCATAGAGACCGACGAACGCAACGGCCCAGACCCCAAAACCAAGCACGATGACCAGGATAGATCGCGGCGGCACTGGCGTTGCTTGCATCATCTCACCCCCTCAAGCATTCCGATGAGGGACGGCATGAGCAGGATCAGCCCCACACCGAGGACTCCGGTGATCGCGGTATAGTCATGCCACAGCCGCGTCAGCCGAAGGCTCAGGCTGCGACGCGGTGAAACGTAGCCGTGGTGCGCCTTGAGCAACGCATTGAATCCGAACGCCAGGCCACCGAAGGCGTGAAGCCAGCCGTAACCGATCAACGCTGCGACGGTTGCGATATGGGCGTGGCTCGTAGGGTCGGGCAGGGCAAACAGCGCAATTGAAAACAGGACGAGGGCGCCAAGGTCGACAAGGAGCGTTGCCATAAGCGCAGGCATGAAAGCCTTGCCCGATAGGTTCAATCCATTCGACCACCACATGAGGGCCGCCGCAGCCAACAGCAGTACGGCGGCGCCCACCACAAAAATATCCACTGAAGCAATTTCCGTGGGTGGCCACGCGGGAGCGACAAGCCAAAGATACAGCGTGCCAAACATCAGCGAAGCGAAGAGTGTGCCGTTGGCCGCCAGAGCGAACACCATGGCCCACCAGGGCGTTGGGCCATCCACCTCCGTATCGGGCAAGGCACGTTCGCCGCATCCGACGTCGATCGGACCCTCGTCAACCTTCGAGCCGGTGCGGGCGGCCCAAAAGAAAAAGCTGGCGAGGGTCGACAGCGCGAATATGACGGCCAGCGGATAGAGCTTGAACAACAGACACAACACCATCGCGCCGGTCAGTGAAGCTGATATCAGCGGCAGATAGGTCGAGTTGGGAAGGACGACGACGTGTTCGAGCTTGCCTGTCGTCATGTCCACGCCAAGCGTTTCCATCCGCCCCCTGCGCACAAATCCAAGATAGCCATGTCCCGACGCCAATTGTGGACCCAAGCTGTCGGGGTCGATGGCGTCGGCCCGCTTGTCGATCGAGGGCAGCGAGGCAAAGGCATAGGATGGCGGCCGAGTGGGCATCGCCCAATCGAGCGTCGAGGCTTTCCATATGTTGCGCCGGAACCCCCGGCCGAACCGGAATTGCAGAATCATATCAACAGCAAACAGCGCAAATCCCATAGTGAGGATGAAGCCGCCAATGCTCGAAAGCAAGTTTAACGAGTCCCAGCCAAAATTGGAGGGATAGGTGTAGACACGTCGCGGCATTCCCATAAGCCCAGTCAGGTGCATCATGAAAAATGTCAGGTTGAACCCCACAAAGATCAACCAGAATGCGGGCACCGAAATCCTGTGCACGGTTGCGCGGCCAGTGATGTGGGGCAACCAGTAATAAACAGCGGCCAGCATGGGGAACACGAAGCCGCCGACCAGCACGTAGTGGAGATGGGCGACGACGAAATAGCTGTCATGAGCCTGCTGGTCGAAGGGCACCATGGCAAGCATCACACCGGTCAGCCCTCCGATGACGAAGACGAGAAAAAAGCCCGTCACATAGAGCATGGGAATGTCGAAACGTGGCCGGCCGTGGGCCAGCGTCGCCAGCCAGGCGAAGATCTGTACTGCCGTCGGTATTGCGACCAGCGCGCTGGCTGCTGAAAAGAACGCCAGCGCCAGATGCGGAATACCAACAGTGAACATGTGGTGCACCCACAGCCCGAACGACAGAAATGCCAACGCGACGATGGCGGCGATAATCGCGTGATAGCCGACGATCTGGCGCTGGGCGAAGACGGGGATAATCGTTGAGAGTGCACCGGCGGCGGGCAGGAAGATGATGTAAACCTCGGGGTGGCCGAACAGCCAGAACAGATGCTGCCAGAGCAGGGAATCTCCACCTCGCGTCGGGTCGAAAAACGGCAAACCGAACGCCCGTTCTAGCTCGAGAAGGATCGAGCCAAGGATGAGCGGTGGAAACCCGAACACCATCATCAGGGCCGTCACCAGCATGTACCAGGCAAACAGCGGCATTCGGTCGAGCGACATGCCGGGAGCCCGCAGCTTGAGGATGGAGACGGTGATTTCCACCGCTGCTGAAACCGCCGATATCTCGACAAAGGTGACGCCGAGCAGCCAGATGTCGGCGTTGATGCCGGGGGTGTAGGGCTGCGACGAAAGCGGTGTGTACATGAACCAGCCGCTATTGGGCGCCGCGCCGAACAGCATCGACACGACGATGATCGTGCCCCCGAACAGGTAGCACCAATAGCCGTAGGCCGTGAGGCGTGGGAATGCGAGGTCACGAGCCCCTAGCATTTTGGGCAACAGATAGATTGCAAGTCCTTCCAGCATAGGGATGGCAAAAAGGAACATCATCACCGTGCCGTGCATGGAAAACAGCTGATTGTAGATTTCGGGGCCCACGAACGCCGAGTCAGGCGTTGCCAGTTGGGCCCGGATCAGCATGGCGAGAACGCCGCCAATAGCGAAAAACACAAAGGCAGTCAGCATGAACCGCTTGCCAAGAACTGTATGGTTGACCGCTGAAAGCCGTTGCCAGCCTGGCCCGGTTCGCCAAACCCGGTCCAGGGCCTTGTGCAGCCGAATGGGCGAGAGCTTGTCGGGAGCAGTGGATTCAGCCATCGGCGAGCTCCGCCATCAGGGTTTCAAATGCTGCGCGATCATGGGCCTCGATGGTAAAGCGCATCACGGTGTGGCCATCGCCACAGAACTCGGCGCAGACCCCGCGATAGGTTCCGGGACGGTCAGCCTGGACGCGGAGAATGTTTTCATGGCCGGGTATGGCGTCGATCTTGCCGGCCAGCCTGGGCACCCAGAAGGAATGAATGACGTCGCCGCTCGTGACGAGCACATCGACGGGCTCACCGGCCGGAATATGAAGGGTCGGGGTGGACTGGGCGTTGGGGCTATCGGGATAGGAAAATCGCCATTGCCACATGACGCCATGTGCCGCGACCCGCGTTGGCGTTTCGGCCAGAGCATGCGGTAGCAGCCTTTCACCCGTGAAAAGAGCATAGCCAACCAGTGCAGCCAGCAGAACGCCTGGCATGACAAGGCCGCCCCATATGATCCAACGCATTGGTGTAACCGAGACGCCAAATTGGGGACGGACCCACACGGCCCACAACAGGACGCCCACGAGCAGGAAAAGTGCTACAGCGGCCCAGAACATGAGCCACCACAGCGAAGCGATCGCTGCTGCAGCGGGACCTGCCGGATCGAGCGTCGACAGCGATCCCGCGCATCCGCTCAGCAAAAGGGCCGTGGCCAGCATAAAAAATGTCGCCAGCAACCTCACTGGAAATCCCACCCCAGCAAATTGCCAGCAATTTCGGAGAGCCGGCCGGGAGCCAGCCAGTCCGGGGTCAGGCGCGACACATCGATATCGGGTTTGGCGGAAACGACCGCCAGGATGGCTGAAACCACAGCCAGCGTCCCGCCGGTCACGATAACGAAGCGCAGGGTGGAATAGCGGGCGGTTTCATCGAACAGTTTCAGGATCAACAACCCCGACAGGATGTGGATCATCACCATCATTCCTACAAGAACGAGCTTGACCGCGAACCAGGGCTCGAACGTCGAGCGCAGGAAGATCAATCCCGTTCCACTGCCCACGGCGAGAAAAGCTGTGGGTGAGAGGATGACGACATAAAAAAAACGCACCATGGCATGCAGCCGGTTCAAGGCTTCGGGCTTTTCGGCGTCCTTGCGTTGCGCAAACAGGAACGGCAGGCAAACCAGCCCTCCCGCCCAGATCGAAATCGTCGCGATATGGATGAACTTCAGTATCGTTATCATCGGGCGGGGTCCGACGACTGGTGCGTGGAAAGCACGTTGGTCATGCGCAGGACGAGCCAAATGCCGGCCAACAGGTATGGCACCATGGCGGGTACCCACATCAGCAGGCCGGCCAGTTGCTGATCGGCAAGGGCCGACACGCCGAACGGAGCTGTGCTCGCAAGGTGGGGCGCATAGACGGGGAAGGGGGCGAACACCAGGAGCGCCCCCAACAACCCCATCTGGGCGACGAATGCGACGAGAGCAATCAACGCGCCGCCAGTCCGTGCCAGCGGCGACAACACCTCGCGCCAGAAAAGCCATGAGGTCGCCAATAGCGAAAGCTGCATCAGCCAGTACGGGCCGGTGCCCACTATCGCCCATTCATATGCGCTAGGCGCGTGCCACAGCCAGACGGTCAGTGCGTTGAGCAGCGTGAGTGCCGAAAGCGGCAACAGGGGACCACTGCGCCAGGGAAGGGCAATTGCAAGAAGCGGCGCGATTATGCCGATCAGGATGACATGATGAGCGACGCGCGCCGAAAACAGCGCGGTTGTCAGGTCGCAGAGAGGGGAGAAGAACGCCACGAAAATCAGTGACAATGCGACAGCCAAGGCGCTACGCCCTGCAGAACTCCGCCGACCCGACAGAAGCCAGGCGCCGAATAGCGTGACCATCAATACCGCTGCAAATGGATCGAAAGACCAACGAAGCCAGAGATCTTCAGGCAGAGGCGGTGGTCCGCAATAAGCATTAGAAAAATCCATTCGATCGGCCCCCATAACCGAGGCGCGCAGTATGCGCCAGATGGATTTTCCAATGCCGCGAGCGGTAATTTGTTCCCTTCAATGAACCGGCGGGATCGGAAGATGGAGGAGGTCTTACGCTCGGAAGCCGGTGTAATTTTCTGCCAGCGACTGGCGCGCTATGCGCGAAGCGGCGAGATAGTCAAAATCGGCACGCTGGATACGCCGGCCAAAATCTCCGCTGTCTGGGAATGTGTGCAGGAGCTGGGTCATCCACCACGAAAAGCGCTCGGTGCGCCAGGTGTTCTCCAGTACCTTGCCGGAGTAGGCATTGATGCCGGCGTCCGAGCGTTCGCCGTAAAATTTCTTGAGCGCGGTGGCGAGTTCCATCACGTCATGGATCGCCATATTAAGGCCCTTGGCGCCCGTAGGTGGCACGATATGGGCAGCGTCGCCGGTCAGGAACAGGCGTCCGAAGCGGAGCGGCTCTGCAACGAAACTGCGCAGCGGCGCGATGGATTTTTCGATGGACGGGCCGGTCTTGAGGCTTTCGGCGATGTCGGGATTGAGTCTAGCGCGCAGTTCGTCCCAGAACCTGTCGTCGGACCAGTTTTCGGCTTTTTCGGTTGAATCGACCTGCACATAGTAGCGCGACCGGGTGAGAGATCGCATCGAACACAGCGCAAAGCCGCGTTTGTGATGGGCGTAGATCAGTTCCTCGGCGACCGGAGGCTGGTCGACCAGCACGCCGAGCCAGCCGAAAGGATAGACCCGCTCGAAAAGCGAAATGGCACTTGGCGGGACGCTGGCCCGCGAGACGCCGTGAAAGCCGTCGCAGCCGGCAATAAAATCGCATTCGATCTGGTGAGTTTGCCCATCCTTGGTGAAGGTGACGCGGGGCGTTTCTCCATCGAAATCATGGATATGGACGTCACCGGCCTCGTAGATCGATTTGGCACCGGATGCAGTCCGTGCGTCCATCAGATCGCGCGTCACCTCGGTCTGGCCGTAGACCATGACCCGGCGAGCGATCAACTCATTGAAATCGACGCGCAGCATCTCGCCGTCGAAAGACAGTTCGATCCCGTCGTGGAAAATGCCCTCGGCATCCATGCGCTGATTGACGCCCATCTGGCGGAGCAGATCGACGGAGCTCTGCTCGAGAACGCCGGCCCTGATGCGCCCGAGAACATAGTCGGCGCTGCGCTGTTCGATGATCACGGCGTCGATGCCGGCACCTTCCAGCAGCCGCCCGAGGGTCAGTCCCGCCGGTCCGGCACCGATAATTGCAACCTGAGTGCGCATGGCTTTCCTCCCCGCTTGACGGCTCTTTTTGCCTCATTTGGCTGCAGAGTGTGGATTGCTGAGGCAATTGCCAATGGACAGGCGCGACAAAGAGTTGGATTATAGCAACATGGATGCCATTCCGACCTATGCGCTCTATGGCGAGAACGAGAACAGCGGCGAAAGCTGGCTGCATTGGGAAACCATTACGTCCCGTTCGCGGTTGCACGGCTTTCGTATATCGCCCCATCGCCACGACCAGCTCTACCAGATCCTCTATCTCAGAGGTGGCACCGCCACCGTCATGCTCGACGGCGATACGTTCGAGGTCTCGCCTCCGGCGCTGGTTATCGTGCCGCCGCTCACGGTTCACAGCTTCGTTTTTGCCGAAGGCGTCGATGGTTTCGTTCTGACCTTCTATATCCAGGACGTTCGGAACGGGCTTGCAGATATCGGAACCGCAATGGACGGGCTTATGCGACCGCGCATTCTCAAGCCGGTTGCTGGAGTGGTGGATGCCGACGAACTGGATCACGCTGTCGAACGGTTGACTGCCGAGGCCGACCGCAGCGCGCCCGGGCAGGTTGCGGCGCTGAGGGCGCGACTAAGCTTGCTTCTGGTTGCAACTCACCGGCTCGATCTGGCCGCCGCGCGAAGCGATGACGCCGGCAATCGGCCTGCCGACCGGCACGCCCACGCGTTTCTCGGCCTTGTCGACCGGTACTTTCGCGATACGCGCAAGGTTGGGTTCTACGCGAGCCGGCTGGGCATAACGCCGACCCACCTCAACCGTGTCTGCGGGCAGGTCCTTGGGCTGTCCGCACTGACGATCATCGAACGCCGTATTCTCCTCGAGGCCCGGCGTTATCTCCAGTTTTCCAGTCTGAGCATCAAGGAAATCGGCATCGTTTTGGGCTATCCCGACCCGGCCTATTTCAGCCGTTTCATGTCGCGACGGCTGGGCCGGGGCCCTCAGGCGATACGCGATGGGCTCAGCCGGCATGTTCGTGAGTAGCGTCGCGTATGGTGCGGCTCAGGATTTCGAGCGAAGCGTTGGAAGGCGAGCCCTCCCGGGTCGTCAGGCCCACAGCGCCCTGCGTTTCGGTGGTGTCGATGGGAAGTGCCACGAGGCGGCCCGCGGCAATCTCGCGGATCACCACACCTTCGGAAATAACCCAGACAGCGTCGGTCTGCGCCACAAAGACATGTCCGAAAGAATCCGAGACCGTTTCTACAGTCTGGGGCAATTCGGCCATGCCATGGGCCAGAAGATAGCGATCGACATAAGGACGGATGACCGATCCGACCGGGGGCATCAGGATGGTATAGTCGCGGATACGCTCGAAATCGAATTGATCGCGGGCGAGGAGCGGGTGCCCATTGCGGACAGCAAACCGGACCTGTTCGGAATAGAGATATTCGAACGTCAGCCCGGCCATCTGCTCGGGCGCTGCGAGCCGCCCCACGACGAGATCAAGCGTTCCAGTGCGCAATTGGTCGAGCAGGACCTGGTTCTCACCGGTCACGATCTTGACCGGACTGTCTGTGCCTTCCGCCAGAAAGCGCTCCATCACCCTGGGCATTATTCGCGCCGATACGGTGGGCAAGGCGCCGATCCTGACCGGCGGTCCGGCATCGACACGGCTCAGGCTGTCGATGCCGTTCTGAAGGGCGGCCACGGAGGCGCCCGCATGGCGCAGGAACACCTCGCCGTAACGCGTGATCTTGAGTCCGCGACCGTCCCTTTCGAAGAGCTTCTTGTCGAGAATGTCTTCGAGTTCGCGGATGGTCTTTGTTACTGCTGGTTGGCTGACGGCAAGAACCTGGGCCGCGCGTCCGACGGAGTTTTGCCGCACCACCTCGATGAATGTGCGCAGGTGACGGAAACGGACGCGGCTGTCGATCATTTTCAAACCTATAATCTATAGGTTATCTATAACGCCGATAGTTTCATTTTACAAAACCATTCGTTCGTTCCAATCTGACCCTCTCGGAGGACCTATGGACTGCATCAAGATCGGCGGTACCGTGTTGCACTACCGCCAGCGCGCCGCTGCAAAGGGCGCGTCCACGATTGTCTTCATCAATTCGCTGGGCACAGATTTTCGAATCTGGGACGCTGTAATCGCGGCGCTCGACACTGATATGGGCATTCTTGTCTACGACAAGCGGGGCCATGGGCTGTCGTCGCTGGGTGAAACACCGTATTCGGTCGCCGATCATTCAGGCGATCTTGCTGGCCTTATGGATGCGCTGGACCTGTCGAACGCAATCATCTGCGGGCTTTCGGTCGGCGGGCAGGTCGCCCAGCAGCTCTATTTCGACCGTCCTAACCTCGTTTCCGGACTTGTCCTGTGTGACACCGCGGCCAAGATCGGCGAACCCGATTTCTGGAGCGCGCGTATCGAAACCATCACCCGCGATGGGCTCGGATCGGTCACCGACGGCATCATGGAGCGCTGGTTCAGCGCGAGGTTCAGGACCTCCGGTGATCCGCTTTACGCCGTTTCCCGCGCCATGTTCGAACGACAGCCCGTTGAGGGGTATCTGGCGACCTGCGCAGCGATAGCCGGATTCGACCGGCGCGCGGATACGGCCTCCATTACGATCCCGACTTCGGTTCTGGTCGGCTCGGAGGATGGCGCGACGCCACCCGATCTGGTGGGTGCGTTTGCCGACGCCATTCCCGGCAGCGACTTTCAGATCATAGACGGGGCAGGGCATCTGCCTTGCATCGAAACACCCCAGCCAGTTGCGTCGACCATCGCCGCACTGGCCGCAAGGATCACCAAAAAGGAGCACGCGCAATGACGCAGCAAGAGGGCCCGTCGGCCCGCCACGATCAGGGCATGGCGACGCGCCGCAGCGTGCTCGGCGAAGGGTATGTCGACAAAAGGGTGGCTGCGACCACCGCGTTCGAGAAACCGTTCCAGGATTTGATAACGGAGGCCGCGTGGGGGCATGTCTGGTCGCGGGAGAATTGGGACAAGCGCCAACGTTCGATCGTCACCATCGCACTTCTGGCCGGTCTCGGCCACTACGATGAAATGGTGATGCATATCGAGGCGACCGTGCGCACTGGCGCCACGGAGGACGATATCCGCGAGATCATGCTGCATGTTGCTATTTACGCGGGCGTTCCCACTGCGAACCATGCGATAAAGCTGGCCCGGCAGGCCCTCGAACGCATGAAGGAAAGCAAGGATGAATGACCGTTTAAGCAATTCGCGCGCTGAAGCAGGTGCGTTTATAGAGCGCGATCATTCCCAGCACCCGCCTGCCTTTGCGCCGGGGTACAAATCCTCGGTTCTACGGGCCCCGAAACAGTCGCTCATCAGCTTTGCCAGTACGCTGAGCGAGAAGACCGGTCCGGCCTTCGGCCACAACATGCTGGGCGAGTACGATAACGACCTCATCATCAATTACGCCAAACCGGGCGAGGAGGCCATCGGCCAGCGCATCGTCGTGCATGGCCGGGTCATCGACCAGAACGCAAAGCCAGTGCCAAACGTGCTCGTCGAGTTCTGGCAGGCCAACGCCGGCGGGCGCTACCGCCACAAGCGCGAGGGCTATCGCGCGCCGCTCGATCCCAATTTCGGCGGCTTCGGGCGTACGATCACCGATGATGACGGATACTACTGGCTCCGCACCATCAAGCCCGGCCCTTATCCTTGGCCCAACGGGGTCAATGACTGGCGTCCGGCCCATATCCATTTCTCGCTGTTCGGCACCGGCTTCGCCCAGCGTCTTATCAGCCAGATGTATTTTGAAGGCGATCCGCTCATCAAAATCTGCCCCATCGTCAATACGATCAGCGATCCTGACGCCATCGACAGGCTGGTCGCGCGGCTCGATATGAACAACACGATCCCGATGGATTTGCGCGCCTACCGTTTCGATATCGTGCTCCGAGGCCGCCGCTCGACCTTCTTTGAAAACCGCAAGGAGGGCAATTGATGTCAAAGCCGCTCGATTATCTCAAGGAAACTCCATCGCAAACGGCAGGCCCCTACGTTCATATCGGGATGACGCCGAATGAATACGATATCAATGGCGTGATCCCCGAGGATCTTGGCCTCCGAGTCGTCTCCGACGGCGTCAAGGGCGAACGCATAAATGTTAAGGGCCGAGTCATCGATGGCGGTGGCAATCCGGTGGCCGATTGCGTCGTCGAAATCTGGCAGGCCGATGCCAACGGCATCTACAACAGCCCCATGGAACACCGCTCCGGTGTCGACCCCAACTTTTCGGGCTGGGGACGCCAACCTGTGGGCTCTAACGGCGAGTTCGCGTTCGATACCATCAAGCCCGGGCCGGTTCCCGTTGCAGGTGGCGGCGTTATGGCGCCGCACATCACCTTTTGGATTGTGGCGCGCGGCATCAACGTGGGGCTGCAGACGCGGATGTATTTCTCCGATGAGGAGGAGGCCAACAAAACGGACCCCGTCCTCGCCAAGGCCCGCATGATCGCCCGCGAAAAAACGCTGATCGGGCAGCGCGACGGCAATATTGTAACCTTCGACATCTACCTTCAGGGTGAAAACGAAACGGTGTTCCTGGACGTCTGATGTCTCTTTCCCCCTTCGACCATCCGTTCCTCTCCGGCCTGTTCGGTGATCCAGAACTGACCGGATTGCTGTCCGCCCAGGCCGACGTCGCGGCCATGGTGGCGTTCGAAGTGGCCCTGGCCGCTGCGCAGGCAGAATGCGGGGTCATCCCGCAAGCTGACGCACGGGCCATTGCCCGCCTTGAAACGGAATGCACGCCTGATTTCGAAGGCCTGAAAGCTGGGCTGGGACGTGACGGCGTCGTTGCCCCCGAATTGGTCAAGCAGATGCGCAAGGTGCTAGACGGTGACGCTGCCAAGTCGCTCCATTTCGGCGCGACCAGCCAGGATGTGATCGACACCAGCCTTATCCTTCGCCTCAAATCGGTCACGACCATCCTTGCCGACCGTATCGCTGCTGTTGAAAAGGCGCTCGCGCGCTTGTCCGATCGGTTCGGCGACCGCAAGCTTATGGCCCGGACACGCATGCAGGATGCGCTCGAAATTTCCGTTGCTGACAGGATTGCCGATTGGTCTGCGCCCCTTGCCCGGCATCGCCGGCGGCTCGAAGAGATCGAGCCCCGCCTTCTGGTCATCCAGTATGGCGGCGCGGTGGGCGTCCTCGAAAAGCTCGGAGACGACGGCCCGCGCGTTGCAAAAGCGTTGGCAAGCCGGCTGGGCCTCGGCATCACGGGGAAATCCTGGCACAATCAGCGCGACGCCATCGTTGAGTTTTCTGGCTGGCTCGGCCTGGTCTCGGGCAGTCTGGGCAAGATGGGTCAAGACTTGGCGCTGATGGCACAGAACGCCATGGGCGATGTGGTGCTCTCGGGGGGCGGAGGCTCGTCCGCCATGCCGCACAAATCAAACCCGGTTGCCGCTGAAGTGCTCGTGACACTGGCCCGTTACACGGCGGGGAGCAGCGGCACCCTGGCGCAATCGCTAATCCATGAACAGGAACGCTCCGGTGCGGCATGGACTCTGGAATGGCTTGTACTCCCCCAGATGGTTCTGGCCACTGGCAGTAGCTTGTTGATCGCTTCCCGCCTGCTCGATTCCGTTGAAACGGTCGGTCAGGACTAGCTGTCTGGGCTAATGCCGGAGCCGTTCGGCGGTATGCTCTGCTCAATTTGTCCCAATCCGTCCAATGTCGGGGTTTGAGCGTTCCTTGAGATCAGCTAAAAGAGCCGCCATATAGCAGACATGGACGATCCGGGTTTGAACTGGGTCACATGTGGGAGAGTTGCGATGACCTATGGCAAGGCGCCCAAGCCACCCCTGAGCCCACCGGCCATTCTGGCACGGAAGGGCGGCGAGCCCATAGTATGTCTCACTGCCTATACCACGCCCATCGCCCAACTCGTCGACGCCCATTGCGACCTTGTATTGGTTGGGGACAGCGTTGGCATGGTGTTGCACGGCCTGCCCAATACGCTCGGGGTCGATCTCGATATGATGGTGATGCACGGCAAGGCCGTCCGCCGGGGCCTGAAGTCCGCCCTCATGGTGGTCGACCTGCCGTTCGGGACCTATGAGGAAAGTCCCGAACAGGCGTTCCGTAATGCCGCAACGCTGATGCGCGAAACCGGGTGCGATGCTGTCAAGCTTGAGGGCGGCGTTCATATGGCCGAAACCATTGCCTTCCTGACCCGTCGGGCGATACCGGTCATGGCGCATATCGGGCTGACGCCCCAATCGGTCAACACGTTTGGGGGGTACAAGGTTCAGGGCAGGGGTGCCGATGCGCATGCGGTCCTGCGCGACGCCCAGGCCGTTGCCGAGGCAGGGGCCTTCGCGGTGGTCATCGAAAAGGTGCCCGATATCCTGGCGCGGCGGATCACGTCAGACGTCGACATTCCCACAATCGGCATTGGCGCTTCGGCAGCGTGCGACGGGCAGATTCTGGTTGTTGATGACATGCTGGGCATGTTTGCCGACTTCAAGCCCAAATTTGTCAAACGCTATGCTCAATTGGCGGGAGACGCTGAACGGGCCATAGCGGCTTACTCCGAAGACGTTCGCTCGCGCCGCTTTCCGGCCGCCGAGCATGTCTTTGGTGATGTGCCTGCCAGCGTTCCGGATGCCGGATGAGCATGAAACTTGCTCGTAGCGTCGCCGAAGTCCGGGCACAGGTGAACCATTGGCGCGCAGCAGGGGACAATATTGCAGTCGTGCCCACAATGGGTGCATTGCACGAAGGGCATCTTTCGCTGGTCAGGGCTGCCAAGGGCAGGGCGAAACACGTCATCGTCACGCTTTTTGTCAATCCCAGCCAATTCAACAATGCCGAGGATCTGGCCAAGTATCCGCGCGACGAAGCCGCCGATGCTGCTAGGCTCGAAGCCGAACATGTGGATATGCTCTTTGCGCCCGATGTCGCGGAAATGTACCCCGATGGCTTTGCCACCACAGTTTCGGTATCCCGATTGAGCGAAGGACTTTGCGGCGCGTACCGCCCCGGTCATTTCGACGGGGTTGCCACCGTCGTGACCAAGCTTTTGCTTCAGACCCAGGCCGACGCAGCCTTTTTTGGCGAGAAGGACTTTCAGCAGCTCAGTGTCATCCGCCGTCTGGCGCGCGATCTCGACATCCCGGTCGATGTCGTCGGCGTGGCAACGGTCCGTGAGGCCGATGGATTGGCCATGTCCTCGCGCAATGTCAGGCTGAGCGAGACGGCTCGCCTTCAGGCACCGGCGATGGCCAAGGCGCTGCTTGCAGCGGGCGCCGCCATCGAAGCGGGGCAGCCGGTGGCTGCCGCCACGGATGCCGCAAAGGTGCGGCTTCTGAAGGCGGGCTATTCGGACGTCGAGTATCTCGAGCTCCGCGACGCCGAAACGCTTGAGCCGGTTTCCAAACTCGATCGTCCGGCCCGGCTGCTGGCGGCGGCATGGATTGATGGTGTGCGGCTGATCGATAACGTTGCAGTTCTGCCGGGTATTGGGTCGGCGCGTTGATGCGCCTTATTGCGCGGCACCGGCTTCGCTCTGCGTTATCAGTGGCAGGGTGATCCGGAAACACGCCCCGTCTTCATCGGTCGAGACCAGCTCAAGAACGCCGTCCATGCGGGAAATGATCTCCCTGCTGATCGGCAGTCCTAGCCCTGCGCCGGCATAGGGACCGGTTTCGCCCAGTCTTCCGCGATAGAACTTGTCGAAGATCCGCGGACGCTCCTCTTCGGCGATGCCGATGCCGTTGTCCTTGACCTCGATGATATAGGCGCCTTTCTTGAGCCTCGAACGCACCTCGACAACCGGTGCGATCGCGCCGTTGTATTTTATGGCGTTGGAAATGAGATTGATGAGCACCTGGCTCAGCCGGTCGGGATCGGATCGGACATAGGCGGCCGATGCCCTGGTTCCGATCTCGACCTGCGTATTGCTCTGGCGCGCCAGTGCATCACAGACCCTGAGGGCTTGATCGAGGGATTCCTCGGCATCGATGGGTCGGTTTTCCCAGGCGCGCTCGCCACGCTCAAGCGCCGACAGATCGAGAATTTCGTCTAGGAGGGAGGTCAGGCGCAGACTTTCCTTGTGGATCGTCGATACGAATTTGGCTCTCGAGTCTTCGTCGAGATCACCTTCATCAAGCAGGATCTCCGAAAAGGCCCGGATCGCCGTCATGGGTGTGCGCACTTCGTGGCTCACCTGACTGAGAAATTCATCTTTCTGCAGATCCACTTTGCGCAATTGCCGGTTGGCTTCCTCGAGCTTTTCGGCGGTTGCCCGCAACTGGGTGGAGGTCTTTTCCAACTCCTGGGAATATTCGATAGCTTGCTGGGTTTCGTCGGCCATCTGCATGACTTCCTCGAGCGAGATGGAGTCGCCAGAAACCACTTTGGACAGCATGACATGCGCCGAGGCCGCGCCGATCGACCCGGCCATCTCGCGCTCAAGCCGCCGGATAAACGACGAACTCGGCTCCAGCGTCGTCCATGGCATCCGTGCCTGCTTGGCCTCTTCGGAAAACAATGCAACGGCGCGCTGGTGACCCAGAACGCGGCGGGCGACGAGAAACAGATCGTCGGCAGTCGCCGATCCACGAAGCGGGCTGGCCTCGTTGCTGGTGCGCCGGAAGACGTTGAGGAACAGCGCGGCCTGCACATGTTCGAGAGCCGACTGATTGGTTATCAGTGAGCCCAGGATCAAAACCGTGGTGTTGAGGAACAAACTCCAGAACACAGCGTGGGTGAGCGGGTCGAGGTCGTCAAAGCCGAACAGGCCCTGTGGTCGTAGCCAGCCAATTCCCCAGGGGCCATTGGTCATGACCGTGGCGACAAGTGGCGATGAGGACGCAAAGGAGGGCATGAAACTTGACCAGAGCCAGACGACAAAACCAACTGCAATTGCGCAGATAGCGGCTTTTGTTGAAGCATCGCGCCAGAAAAGACTCGCAAGTATGGCCGGCAGGAATTGCGCAACACCCGTAAACGAGATCAACCCGATAGGCGCCAGGGCATCCGACCCACGGGTTAGATAGAAATAGGCGAACCCCAACAGGAGGATAAGCATGATCGAAAGGCGTCGGGCGTTGAGGATCAGCCGCCTTACACCCTGTCCATCCCCAATCCCGTCACCGGATGTCAGCCGCAGCATGATCGGCACGACGATATGATTGGAGACCATTATCGAAAGTGCAATGGATTCAAGGATGATCATCGACGTTGCCGACGAAAAGCCGCCGATGAATGCAAACAGTGCCAGGGCATCCTGACCTTGCGCCAAAGGCAGCGTCAGCACGAACATGTCCGGGTTCGAGCCCACCGGCATGAAAGTAAGCCCGAACAATGCGATAGGCAGTGTGAAAAGGCTCATTGCAAGCATATAGGCGGGAAACGCCCAGCTCGCGGTGCGCAGGTGCTTTTCATCCGAGTTTTCGACAACGGTGACCTGAAACTGCCGCGGCAGGCATATGATTGCCGCGGCGGCCAGAACCATCATGGAAATCCAGCGGTCTCCGAAGGTTTCGCCGGCATGGATGTTCAGTCCCGCTGTCTCGGCATTGGTAAAGATCGCATCCATGCCGCCCCCGACATAGACGACGAAGATGCCAACGGCGAGCAGCGCCGTGAGCTTTACGACAGCCTCAAACGCGATCGCCGCCACCACGCCGTGGTGTTGCTCCTTGGCGTCCACGTTGCGCGTGCCGAATAGAATGGTGAACACAGCCATGCCCGCGGCCACGCCAAAGGCAAGCCCGACCTCGTCCCAGCCCTCCAGGCTGCCACGCCCGAATTCAGACGATCCGGCAATGGCCTCGATGGATGAGGTTATGGCCTTGAGTTGCAGGGCGATGTAGGGCGCGATGGCGATCACAGCCAACACGGTTATGAGCACGGCGAGGGTGCTCGACTTGCCAAAGCGCGAGGACAGCAGGTCTGCGATGGAGGTTATGCGTTGGTCGTGACTGATACGGACCAGACGCCTCAAAATGAACCACCAGCCGATAAAAACGATGGTAGGTCCGAGGTAAATTGTTAGATATTCCAGGCCATTGCGTGCTGCCGTGCCGACGGCGCCGTAGAAGGTCCAGCTCGTGCAATAGACGGAAATCGAGAGTGTGTAGACGAAGGGTGAGCGCAGAAATCCGCCACTCCGGCTTCGCGTGTGCCGGTCACCGAGATAGGCGATGACGAACAGCAGGCCGACATAGGCCACGGCGGTCGCAATAACGAAGTCGGCCGTGAGCGTCATCGGTGATCCTCACCCGGCGGCAGGTGCGGTTCGTCACGGGGCAGCGCATATCCGAACCATGCGGCCCCGGCAACGAGAAAAACCCAAAGTCCGAACAGGAAAAGAGTGGCTATGGGCAAGCCGGCAACAAACCCTTCGAACCTGAACAGCAGGATCAATGGGGGCAGGCTGGCCATTGCGCCGAACAGCGTAAAAAAGAGCGACGCACCGATGATCTTACGGCGTGTCATGGTGCGCCGGCTTCAACTGTGCTGACGGTCGTCTGCTGGCGCGCCGAGCAAGCTGCGCACGGCATCGACGACGTCGGCGTTTGAATAGGGCTTGGTGACGAATTTGTTGGCGCCGAGTTCTTCGGCGATGCGTCGGTCCTGCTGCTGTCCCTTTGCCGTCAGGACAAGGACCGGCAAGTCTGCCGTGGTCCGGTCAGCGCGGATTTGCTTGAGGACCTCAAACCCGCTGCGCTTGGGCAGCATGATATCGAGAACCAGAACGCGCGGGCGCTGGCGCCGGACAGCGTCCATGACAGCGTCGCCATCCATGACGGCACTAATCGTCCATCCTGCTCTTTTCAGAACGAAATCAAGTGCTTCAAGGATACTCGGCTCGTCTTCTGCAATGAGAATATCGATCGCCAAAACTCCCCCTCCGAGCCCCTTCCTCCTCGGGACTCGCATTCACATAACCGCAATTGTTCCCATTCGCCAAGTCCCCTGATGGGCGGTCACGCTCTGGCTGTGGTCAATGTGGGCTCATCGCCGGGAGCGAAAGGCGCCTCTTCGCGGCTGACGCAGTCGGTCCGCGTGCATAGGCGACATGTCGGTCCGACAGGGACGTCGGCATCGGAATCGCCAAGGTCCAGACCGTCGGCATAAACGGTGCGGTCGGCATGCAGGATATCGGCGACGAGCAGAATTGAATGGGGGAGGGCCTGATCGGCAAAGCCTGATGCACGGCGCGAGACCGCCTTGGCGACGAACAGGAACCGCGAGCCGTCCGAAAATCGCACCACTTGCCGCACGAGTTGCCCCGAAGCGCGAAACGCAGCGTAGAGGGCCCACAAGGGGCATGCATGGCCGGTGTGCGGTAACAACAAGCCCGGGAGAGGAAAATGCTTGGTCAGGCGCCCGGCCGGATCGGAGCGCAGAAAGCCGAACGGCACGCCTTCCGCCCCCTCGGCCCGCAGCGTTACAAGCCGATGGGCAATCTGCTCAAAGCTTGCATTGTAGCGCTCACTCAGCGCCTCGACGTCATAGCGCAGCGTTTCAGCATCGTCGAGAAACCGCTCGTAGGGGAACAAGGCCGCGCCAGCAATATAGGACGCGAGATAGTTGCGCGCCAAATGGCGGGCGGTCTGCGATGACAGGTGAGGAACCTTGACCGCTTCGCTCAGTTCGCTTTCGCTGGTCAGTTCCGAGATCAGGCGGACCATCTGAAACTGGCGGGTCGATTGCGGCACTGTGTTGCGGAACCACAGGACGCCACGGTCGGCGTCGTGGCCGAAAGCGCGTCCGGAGTTCGGTCTGGCGTTGCGCTCGACGCGGACGCCGTGGACAGTTTCAAGGAGATGGGCGATTGCCGCCTCGCCGAATGCTCCGGATGACTGCATGTCTCGGGCAATTTCCGCGCCGCGTTGCTCAAGCGCCGGGAAATAATTGCGCGCTGCGAAAATCATGTCGTCGAGTTCGCGACGCACTGAGGCGGATTTGCTCACAGTGCTCGCGTGATCGAACTGTCCGATGAGATTTTGCGCCACCGCGGACAAGCCGCGTGTCTCGCGCGAGATCGAGGTGACAAACCGCGCCCGATCGGCGCTGCTCAGGTCATCCACGTCCTCAAGGATTTCCGCCGAGGAACGCACCGCTGTGATGCTCGACAGAACCTGATGAAGTAGTTGGCTGAGCAAAGGATCCGCCCGAAGCCTGTTGGCATACGCGTCCGCACTGGCCGAGGCCGCCACATAAGCCCGGTAAAGCTTGGCAATGACGCTGGCGATTTCAGGTTGTGTCGCGACAAGGCTGCGCGCCGTCTCCATACCGAGGCCGACATCGGCAAGGGCGGGGTCGGCAAAGGTCTCAACCAGTTCGTGAATGAGTCGGTGCTCGGCCTCGCCCGTGAGGTCGTCAATGGAGATACGGAGTTCGGATGCTATGCGCTGGAGCAGGGTGCCGCCGACCTGGCGCTTGTTGGCTTCAATGAGATTGAGGTAGCTCGGAGAGATTTCGACGCTCCGGGCCAATGCGGCCTGAGACAGTCCCAAACCCTTGCGGCGTGTGCTTATTCGAAGCCCGATTGGCGCTCGCATCCAGTCCTCGCTTGTCAATTACTTGACACGATGTGCACGGCATTTGGTCAAAGCTTTACAAGATTTCCTATGAATTACAATAGCATGTTGCTCTTGCATTAACGGCGATCGATACTCCGGCGGTGGATTTGGGACATATGGAGGTATGGCCCGCCGCACCAAAGGAGGAGATTAATGAGCGATTTGAAACGCGGTATCAGCCGTCGTCGCGTCGTCAAGACGGGCATGGCGGGCATCCTGGCGACGGGGGTTTCCCCCCTCATTTTATCCAAGGGGGCATGGGCACAGGAATTTTGTAATGCGCCGACCGGTGACACCGTCACGCTTGGGTTCAATGTGCCCCAGACTGGCGCTTATGCCGACGAGGGCGCGGACGAACTCAGGGCCTATCAACTGGCTGTCGAGCATCTCAATGGCGAGGGCGATGGCGGCCTGATCCCGCATTTTTCGTCCAAAACGCTTACCGGTAATGGCATTTTGGGCAAGCGGGTCGAATACGTGACCGGCGATACCCAGACGCAGTCCGACCCGGCGCGTGAATCGGCTCGCCGCATGATCGAGCGCGATGGCGCCGTGATGATCACTGGCGGTTCGTCGTCCGGTGTGGCGATTGCCGTGCAAAGCCTTTGTCAGGACATGGGCGTCATCTTCATGGCGGCCCTGACCCATTCGAACGACACCACGGGTAAAGACAAGCGCAAATACGGCTTCCGCCATTTCTTTAATGCCTATCAGTCCGGTGTCGGCCTCGGTCCGCAGCTGGGCGCGGCTTATGGCAATGGTCGTCGAGCCTATCACCTGACTGCCGACTACACCTGGGGTTGGACGCAGGAAGAATCGATGATCGCCGCAACCGAAGCGCTCGGTTGGGAAACGGTCGAAACGGTCCGCACTCCTGTGGGCGCTGGCGATTTCAGCCAGTACATTACACCCGTCCTCAATTCGGGCGCCGACGTTCTGATCCTCAACCACTATGGCTTTGACGGCGTCAATTCGCTGACCCAGGCTACCCAGTTCGGTCTTCGCGATCGCCAGGCCAACGGCCAGGACTTCCAGCTCGTTCTGCCGCTGGTTTCCGATCTCATGGCTGCGGGCGCTGGTTCGGCCATGCAGGGCGTTTACGGCACCTCAAACTGGTACTGGAGCATGCAGGACGAAGCCTCCAAGGCTTTCACTGCTTCGTTTGGCGCCAAATACGGGTCTCCCCCGAGCCAGGCCGCGCACACGGCCTACGTTCAGACGCTGCTTTACGGCGATGCCGTGGAGCGGGCAGGGACCTTCTATCCGCCCGAAGTTATCGCCGCGCTCGAAGATTTCGAGTTTGACGGCATGGGCAATGGCCCCACCCTCTATCGGGGTTCGGATCACCAGTGCTTCAAGGATGTTCTGGTTGTCCAGGGCAAGGAGCAGCCCTCCAACGAGTTCGATCTGCTCGAAGTGGTCAATACCGCGTCGCGCGAAAGCGTCACCTATGATCCTGCGATCTTCGGTGGCGATCTGGGCTCGGCTGACCCGCAAATGTGCTGATGCCGTACTAACGGCAGTCTGCATGTCCGGCCGCTGCGGTGGCCGGACAAACCTACATCTGGAGCCAAATCGATGGATGCGATTCTCGCACAATTGCTCAACGGGCTGGACAAGGGCGGTGCTTACGCCCTGATCGCCTTGGGTCTCACTCTGGTTTTCGGCACTCTGGGTGTCGTCAATTTCGCGCATGGCGCGCTTTTCATGCTTGGCGCCTTCTGTGCTGTAGCATTCCGCGCCCTCATCACAATGGAAAGCGTCACCATAGATGAAACGCAGCTTTCCCCCTGGGGATCGCCGCTGGAAATTCGCGAGCCACTTGTCGAAACCTGGTTTGGGGATTGGGGAGCGGTTATCGTCGATTATTCCGTGCCGCTTTCCATCGTCCTGGCTATTCCAGTCATGCTCATTATCGGCATCGCCATGGAGCGCGGGCTCATCAAACACTTCTACAAGCGCCCGCATGCCGAACAGATCCTTGTGACATTCGGACTGGCTATCGTGCTTCAGGAGGTGGTCAAGACTTTTTTCGGACCGAACCCCTGGCCGCAGCCGATCCCGTCCGATTTCCGCGGTGCGGCCGATGTTGGGGCGTTTTTCGGGCTGCAGCCTTATGCCGTCACCTATCCATTGTGGCGTCTGGTCTATCTCGCGTTCTCACTGGTGGTTATCGGAGCCGTTTTTGCTTTCCTTCGCTTCACGACCTTCGGAATGGTGGTACGTGCCGGGATGGCCGACCGTGAGACCGTGGGCCTGTTGGGAGTCAATATCGACCGGCGCTTTACGATCATGTTCGGGATAGCAGCCGTCGTTGCCGGTCTGGCCGGTGTAATGTACACGCCGCTGCTGCCGCCCAACTATCATCTGGGCATGGACTTCCTGGTCCTTTCCTTTGTCGTGGTTGTGGTTGGCGGCATGGGTTCGCTGCCGGGCGCGGTCGCCGCAGGCTTCATGCTGGGTATTCTGCAGTCGTTTGCGTCGATGACGGCCATCAAGGCGATCATTCCAGGCATCGACCAGATCATCGTTTACGCTGTCGCAGTTATCATCCTGCTTGTCCGTCCCCGTGGCCTTATGGGTCGCCGCGGCGTCATGGAGGCTTGATCCATGAACTTTTTCCAACTTCCCAGAAACGAGTATGTCACGCTTGGCGTGTTTTCTCTGGTCGTTCTCACCATGCCACTCTGGCTCCAGCCGCTTGGCGCGGCTTATCCGGGACTGATGCAGCAGTTTGCGATCTTTGCGATCTTTGCTGTGGGCTTCAACATTCTCTTTGGCCTGACAGGCTATCTTAGCTTCGGGCACGCCGCCTTTCTCGGCGTCGGCTCCTATACGGCGGTCTGGTCGTTCAAGCTCCTGAGCATGGACGTCATTCCGGCGCTGATCTTTGCCGTCCTGGTGGCCGGGATTTTCGCGCTGCTGATCGGTTATGTCTCATTGCGGCGCTCGGGGATCTATTTTTCGATTTTGACACTTGCCTTCGCCCAGATGTCCTACAATCTGGCCTATTCGGTGCTCACGCCCATTACAAACGGTGAAACGGCCCTGCAGCTGGCTGGTTCGGACCCGCGGGTACTCGATGGTCTCTTTGCATCCGGAACCTCCTCAATCATTTCCTCGCCTGCCATTCTGGGCAGCGCACTGGGGGGCATCGGAGGCTTCTATCTCTGCGCCGTCATCCTGCTGATCGTGTTCTTTATCGCTCAGAAGATATTCACATCGCCCTTTGGCATGATGCTGCGCGCGGTTAAGTCCAACCAGACGCGTCTGTCCTATACCGGCGTCAATACCCGACCCTACACCCTGGCCGCCTTTGTCATTTCCGGCATGTATGCCGGGCTGGCCGGAGGCTTGCTGGCGGTAACCGACCCGCTGGCCGGCGCTGAGCGCATGCAGTGGACCGCATCGGGCGAAGTCGTGCTGATGACCATCCTGGGCGGTGTCGGCACCTTGATTGGCCCGGTCGTTGGCGCGTGGCTCATCAAATACATGGAGAACATCTTTTCTGCCTACAACGAGCGCATCCTGCAGTTCTATTTCGACTGGATGCCCGACGGTGTTCAGGACTTTGCAGTCACCGTCACGTCAAAGTTCGTGGGCGAGGGCTGGAAACTGACCGAAGGCCTGGTCTTCGTTCTAGTGGTCGTCTTCCTCCCGGGAGGCATCATGGAGGGCGTGCGCCGCATCCGCTCGGCGGTTGGCAATCGCCGCAAGAATGAAGAGGCTCCGGCCAAGCTCAGCACATCGGCTGCGGAATAGGAGATTGGTCATGGAAGCCAATAAGAACGTCGTCCTGCATGTCGCTGATGTGCACAAGAATTTTGGGGGGCTGCATGCTCTGGCCGACATCGACCTGCAGGTCGAGGAGGGCCGGACGCATGCGATCATCGGGCCGAACGGCGCGGGCAAATCGACATTGCTCAATGTCATTATCGGTCGCATCCCTCCGACCAGCGGCGCCGTGGTATTCGACGGAACCGTTCTCACCGGCAAGAAGCCTTTTGAAATCAATCAACTCGGCGTCAGCCGGGTGTTTCAGACGCCGGAAATCTTCGCCGACCTGCCAGTGCTGCAAAATGTCATGACACCGGCATTCGCAAAACGGGACGGCGCGTTCAAAATCAATCTGTCGACGCCACTTGAGCGCGAATCCGCACTTCGGGAGGAGGCGGAAGCGATGCTCGAGGACGTGGGGTTGGTCGATAGGCGCCACACGACGGCAGGCTCCCTGTCACGCGGTGACAAGCGCCGTCTGGAACTGGCGATGTGCCTGATCCAGAAGCCGCGCCTGCTGTTGCTCGACGAGCCGACCGCAGGGATGAGCCGGCACGACACCAACACCACCATCGAGCTTTTGAAGAAGATCAAAAGCCGCGGGATGACCAAGGTCATTATCGAACACGATATGCACGTCGTGTTTTCGCTGGCCGACAAGATCTCGGTCTTGGCGGGCGGACGCATTATTGCAGAAGGCTTGCCTTCCGAAGTCCGCGGTGACCCGCGGGTGCAGGAAGCCTATCTGGGAGGAACTCACCAATGAACGCCGTCACCACCCAGTTTCAGCCAGAAACGGCAGTATCCACCGACCTAGGCACTCCGTTTTTTGCCGTTCAGGATATTCATTCCTATTACGGTGAGAGCTATATCGTGCAAGGGGTCAGCTTCGATATTGCCCATGGCGAAATTCTTGCCCTTTTGGGCCGAAACGGTGCGGGCAAGAGTTCGACATTGCGGACCATCGCGCGGCTGGACAATCCGACCCTCCAGCGCGGTGAAATCTGGCTCGATGGCGCGCCCATCCACAAGCTCAAATCGTTCCAGGCGGCCCAGGCGGGTATCCAGCTCGTTCCGGAAGACCGCCGGATCATTCAGGGTTTGTCGGTCGAAGAAAATCTTACCCTCGCCCAGGTGGCGCCAGGCGCCGGATGGGAGCTCGATCGCATTTACGGGCACTTCCCCCGGCTCGCTGAACGCCGGCGGCAGGAGGGCACGACGCTCTCGGGTGGCGAGCAGCAAATGCTGGCTATCGCCCGGGCCCTTGCCAGGGATCTCAAGCTGCTGTTGCTCGATGAGCCCTATGAAGGGCTCGCGCCGGTCATCGTCCAGGAAATTGAAACGATCCTGCACGAGATCAAGGAATTGGGCATCACCACCGTCATCGTGGAACAGAACGCGGTCGCGGCGCTCAAGCTGGCCGACCGGGCGGTGATCCTCGACACAGGGGAGGTGGCTTTTGCAGGCGCCGCCCGCGAAGTGCTCGATAATGCCGAACTGCGGCACGAATATCTTGCCATTTAGGAGGATGGACATGAATAGCCAGGCCCCCTTGGCGCGGCATACGCGGCTCACGTCCGCGAGCTTTGAAGAGAAATACTCAGCGTCGCTGTCCAATCCTGATGCCTTCTGGGCGGAGCAGGGGAAACGGCTGGGCTGGATCAAGCCTTACACCAAGGTCAAGAATACGACCTTTGCCTATCCCGATATCTCGATCAAATGGTTCGAGGATGGTGTTCTCAATGTCTCCGCCAACTGCATTGATCGGCACCTTGCGACCAATGGCGATAAGACGGCTCTGATCTGGGAGCCGGACAACCCCAAGGACCGCGCGCAGCATATCAGCTTCCGGCAGCTCCACGACGAAGTCTGCCGATTTGCCAATGTGCTCAAGGATCTGGGTGTCAAAAAGGGCGACCGGGTTACCATCTATCTGCCAATGATACCGGCGGCGACCTATGCGATGCTGGCCTGCGCCCGCATCGGGGCGCCGCATTCCGTGGTTTTTGCAGGCTTTTCGCCCGACGCTTTGGCGGGGCGGATCAACGACGCGGATTCGAGCCTTGTGGTTACGGCCGACGAAGGACGGCGCGGTGGCAAGGCCGTTCCGCTCAAGGCCAATGTCGACAAGGCGCTGGAAGATTGTCCCGGCGTCTCAAAGGTCCTCGTCGTGGAAAACACCAGCGCGGCCGTTGCCATGAAGGGCAGCCGCGACGTCTGGTGGCATGAAGCGGCGGCCGGCGTGGAGCCATTCTGCGCTCCCGAGCCGATGAATGCCGAGGACCCGCTGTTTATCCTTTACACCTCGGGATCGACGGGCAAGCCCAAGGGGGTGCTACACACGACCGGCGGCTATCTGGTATGGGCATCACTGACCCATGAGATGATTTTCGATCCGCGGACCGACGATGTCTATTGGTGCTCCGCCGATGTGGGCTGGGTGACCGGGCACAGCTATATCGTTTATGGACCATTGGCCAATGGCGTCACCTCGCTGATGTTCGAAGGCGTTCCCAATTGGCCCGACCCCTCGCGGTTCTGGCAGGTGGTCGATCGGCACAAGGTCAATATCTTTTACACGGCCCCCACGGCCATTCGCGCGCTCATGGGCGCCGGCGTCGAGCACGTCGAGAAGGCCGATCTTTCTTCGCTCCGGCTTATCGGAACGGTTGGGGAACCTATCAATCCCGAGGCCTGGCAGTGGTATCACAAGCATGTCGGCAGGGGCCGTTGCGAGATCGTGGATACCTGGTGGCAAACGGAAACCGGGGCATCAATGATCACACCGCTTCCCGGGGTCATCCCGACTAAACCTGGCTCCGCGACAAAGCCGTTTTTCGGCGTTGATCCGCTCGTTCTGACCCCTGAAGGGCACGTGATTGCGGAGACAAAGGCGGAAGGAGTTCTTGCCATAGCCGATAGCTGGCCGGGGCAGGCGCGCACCATATGGGGCGATCATGCACGGTTCGTTGAAACTTATTTTTCGACCTACAAGGGCCTCTATTTCACAGGCGATGGCGTTCGGCGCGACGAGGACGGCTACTATTGGATTACCGGTCGGGTCGACGATGTGCTCAACGTCTCTGGCCACCGATTAGGGACTGCCGAAATCGAGAGTGCGCTTGTCGCCCATCCCCAGGTGTCCGAGGCTGCGGTCGTTGGTTACCCTCACGAAATCAAGGGACAGGGCATCTACTGCTATGTGACGCTGATGACCGGAGAGCAGGAGAGCGAGGACCTGAGGGGCGAGCTCCGCAATTGGGTTCGCAAGGAAATCGGTCCAATCGCCTCTCCCGATTGCATCCAGTTTGCCCCGGGCCTGCCAAAGACCCGATCCGGCAAGATCATGCGTCGCATCTTGCGCAAGATTGCCGAAAATGACTTTGGATCGCTTGGCGATACGTCAACGCTCGCTGATCCAGCGGTCGTCGACAACCTCATCGACAACCGGTTGAACCGCTAGCAAGCACCCGCCAATAGCGGGTGCTTTCCAGGAACAAGAGCCCCGGCTGTGCCGGGGCTTTTTTATGCGGGCTGCGGATTGGTCCGATCGTTGCGCCAGGCAAGCCAGGCGTTATGCCCCAGGATAGCGACGCAGCCGAAGAACCCCGCAATCTCGGCTGCCGGATATGGCGACAGGCAACCGATGCCGCCAAGGCAGAGAAGCACCCTCAAAACAAGGTGCATGCGGGTCTGGAAGAACCCTTCGAGCACCGCGACAAACGCCACTGTTCCGGCTAGCGCCAAGGCGCCGTTCCAGAGCACTATGGGTAGCGGTCCGCCTATGATGATTTCGGGGTTGAACACCATGAACATGGGTATGATGTAGAGGCCTTTGGCGAACTTCCATGCCTGGATACTGGTCTCCATCGGCCCGCTTCGCGCTATCGCTGCCGCCGCAAAGCCGGCGAGTGCGACGGGTGGGGTGACGTTGGAATCTTGCGAATACCAAAACACCACCAGATGCACGATCAGCAGCGGAATGCCGAATTCCTGGTTGAGGGCCGGCCCGACCAGAATGATGATCACGATATAGGCAGCGGTGACCGGCAGGCCGAAGCCAAGGATCAGGCTGGCGATGAGCACCAGCAAGAGGGCCAGCAGCACGTATCCGCCCGAAAAAGCCAGCATCATCGAAGTGAATTTCAGGCCCAGCCCGGTCAAACCGATGATGCCCACGATAATCCCGCCGATGGCGCAGGCAATCGTGACGGTCAGAGCGTTGCGCGCGCCGACCTCGCAGGCCTCGACCAGCTTTAAGCCGCCAAGCTTGAGGGCTTCACCAATCGAGGGCCTTTTGGCGCGATCGGTGGTTGGGGCGAAGCGCAGCCAGTCGTAGCTTCCCTTGAGGACGGCTACGATCAACACTGAAACAACGGCCCAGAACCCCACCCGCATCGGTGAAATGCCGAGGACCAGCAGGTACATGAGGATGGCGAGCGGCACCATGAAATGCCAGCCATTCTTCATGACCTCGCGCACCGAGGGCAACTCGCTCGCCGACATGCCCTTCATGTTCTGCTTGATGGCGATGATGTGGACAAAAAGATAGACAGTCAGGAAATAGAGGAATGCCGGGAAGATCGAAACCAGAACGATATGGAGGTAGGGAACGCCAGTGTATTCGGCGATCAGGAACGCCCCGGCACCCATCAGCGGGGGTGTGATCTGGCCACCCGTTGAGGCAGCGGCCTCGATCCCGCCCGCTTGGGCGGGCTTGTAGCCGAGACGCTTCATCAATGGGATGGTGAAGGGGCCGGTGGTGACCACATTGGCGATGGTCGAGCCCGAGATCGATCCCATTGCCGTCGAGGCGACGACGGCAGCTTTGGCGGGGCCGCCTCGACGACGGCCGGTCGCGGCGTAGGCAAGCTCGATGAAAAAATGCCCGGCGCCGGTGACTTCGAGAACAGCGCCGAACAAAACGAAAATGAAGACATAGGTTGCCGCGACGCCAAGCGGGAGACCGAAAATCCCCTCCTGTCCAAGGTAAAGTTGGGCGGCCAGACGATCGATCGGATAGCCCCGGTGGTTGAGAATTCCGGGCATGATGTCGCCAAGCCACGGCAGGGGGCCGTTAGGACCCGCCATCGCGTAGAGGATGAAAACAATGCCGATTATCGTGATGCCTTTGCCCACCACACGCCGGCTCGCTTCGAGCAACGTGATGACGGCAATTACACCCACCGTGACATCTGTCGAACTCCAGAAGCCGGCGCGGTCGATAATGTCATTGAGAAAGATCGCGATGTAGAAGCCCGATACGATCGCGAGCGCGAAAAATACCGTGTCGATCAGGGCGCCTATCGGCCCTTGCTTGCGGTTCGGGCCGGTAACTGGAAACACCAGAAAGGCGATCATCAGGACGAAGCCGAGATGGATCGATCGCTGGTAGAAAAGGCCGAGCGGGTTGATGCCGGCCGTATAGAGCTGAAACAGTACCAGCGCGATCGACAGAATGATCACTGCCAGGCGGATGGGCCAGGGGCGCTCCACGGCTGCGCTGACCGGAGGCGGAATGTCCGCCGCCAACGGGCCCTTCTGCCGGAAGATTGATTTCAGCATGAATTTTCTCCCTCGTGTCCTGCGTTTTGCAGGACGATGCGCACGGCGTCCCGTGGCGCTATGGCAGACAAGTTCTCGTCCCGCTGGCCCAGAACAATCCTGTGGTCGACCCCGGGCGCTCCGACCCGCAGTCGGAGGCAATTGTTGGGTACGGGTTCGTTGATATCTTCAATCCAGTATCCGCCTTCGGGTGCAGAGGTCATCGTGCCCCGACCGGGAATATGGCCAAGTCCTGCTGCAAAATCGGGTTGATGGGACCGCTCAAGCAACATTCGCCCGTCGCTGGCGACAAAACAGTCGCGAACGAGGAAATGTTGAACCGAATGATTCCAGAAAATGCACCATCGCGCGCCGTCGGCGACCGGTTCTTGAAAGATGGCTTCTCCGTCTTCCCGGAGAACTTCCAGCATCAGGCCGTTGGTTTCGTCCGGCAGCGCCACGGCTGACAGGGTCAGGGCGAGCAATAAGCCCGCCCCAACCAAGACCTTGCCCTTAGGGCCGGGCATTTTCGGGGATGTCCGCTCCGACTTCTTCGTAGTAGCGGATCGCCCCGGGATGCAGCGGGATCGGGGTTGCGCCCAGCGCGAACTCGACCGTCGTGTCGTTGGCCGCCGGGTGGATCGCCCGCAGATAGTCGACCTGCTCATGCAGAAGCTTGGTCACCTGATAGGCCAGTTCCTCATCCATGCTGGCGCTGACAACCAGCGCGTTGGGGATGCCGACGGTGGGCGTTTCGGTATCGACGCCTTCGTAGCTGTTGGCGGGAAGAACGTAGTCGGCAAAGATCGGCTCTACGCCCTTGGCTGCTGCGACTTCATCCTCGCTCAGCGGAATCAACCGAATAGCCCGTGCCACGGCCAGCGACATGATCGAAGAGGTCGGAGGGCCAACGCTCCAGATGCCGGCATCGATATCGCCGTCGCGCAGGGCGTCTGCGGTTTCGTTGAAGTTGAGGCGCTGGGCAGCGGCCAGGTCCTCATAGGTGATACCGTTGGCATTGAGGATGGCCTGGGCGTTGAGCTCGGTGCCCGAGCCGGGCGCGCCGACCGAAACGCGCTTGCCCACGAGATCGGAAAGGCCCTCGATATCGGAATCGGCGGGAACGACGATCTGCACTGCGTTGGGATAGAGGGCGCCCAACGACAGGATATCGACCTGCCGGCCATCGAACGCACCGGTGCCGGTATAGGCCTGATAGACCGTATCGCCGAGCGCGATGGCGAAGTCGGCAGCGCCCTGATGGACCAGCGCCATGTTTTCAACCGACGCGCCGGTGACCTCGGCGACGGCGCCATAGCCTTCGAGATTTTCAGTGATCAGTTCGGCAAGGCCGCCGCCGATCGGGTAGTAGGCGCCACCCGTTCCGCCGGTCGCGATGGAAAGTTGCTGTTGGGCGAACGCGGGCGCGCTCACCGCCAGCGCGCCGATCAAGGCGCAGGCTGTCAGAAGTTTCATTATGTCCTCCCAATTGCAGCCTCGCAGGACTGCATGGTTCCTCTCTAGCGCCGGGCTTCCGGTCGCTACACCCGCCACGCTTCCTCCGCACGGCCGGTGATCCGTTCATTGCAATAGCTGTGCCAACAGCGCGATGATATTTCGGGTTCGATAAAATCCTTTCGTTTCAATTTGTTAGAGGTTTGCGTGACTATTTCGATTCAACTGCATCGGCAAAAAATCGCCGATGAACGGCGAGCGTGCGCAATTTATTGCTCATATTGGTCGTCAGCCTCCCGCCTGCGGATGCCGAGCCGCGTCATTTTTTCGTTGAGAGTTCTCCGGGGCACCCCGAGTTTTTCCATCACCTCGCTGATGCGACCGCCGCTGTCTGCCAGAGCGCGCTCGATTATCCGGCGTTCAAAGGCTTCGAGTTGCTGGGCGAGTGGCATGACATCGGCCATATCGGTGGGCCGGGCAGTATCGGAGGCTGCAAAACTGCTCAGACCGAGCGCGTGCCGCTCGGCCACGTTCCGTAACTCACGCACATTGCCCGGCCAATCGTGCCGCATGAGTGCATCGAGCGTGGCTCCTTTTAGCGGGCGCGGTTGGCGATTATGGCTGCGGGCCGCTTCTCCGGCAAAGTACTCGAAAAGAAGCGGGATATCATCCCGGCGGTCTCGCAATGGGGGAATGCTGAGCTCGACCACCGAGAGGCGGAAATAGAGGTCGGAGCGGAAGGCTCCCGTGTTGCTTTCGGCCTTCAGGTCACGCTTTGTCGCGGCGATGGTGCGGAAATCGACGGGGACCGAGGTGTTGGACCCGAGGCGCTCGATGACGCGTTCCTGCAATGCCCTCAATAGTTTGGCCTGCATCGGCAAAGGCATCGATTCAACTTCGTCGAGCAGCAGAGTGCCCCCGTTCGCGTGTTCGATCTTGCCAATCCGGCGGCCGGCAGCGCCGGTAAAGGCGCCCGCTTCGTGCCCGAACATTTCGGTTTCCACCATGGTTTCAGGAATGGCGGAACAGTTGACGGCCACGTAATTACCGGTCGCGCGGCGGCCCAGCTCGTGAAGGCATCGCGCAATGAGATCCTTGCCCGATCCGGTTTCGCCATAGAGCACGACGCTTACATCGGTTGCTGCGATTTCCGACACCGCTTCGCGAAGACGCTCGATCTCGCGCGAGGTGCCCAGAATTCTGTTGCGTAAGGCGTCGGACGGGGCTGCGGCGGCCAGATAGCGGTTTTCCAGCACAAGACGACGTTTTTCAGTTGCGCGGCGGACCGTCTGGGCCAGGCGTTCGGGATCGAAGGGCTTTTCGATGAAATCATAGGCTCCGATGCGCATCGCCTCCACCGCACTTTCGATGTCGCCTTGACCGGTCATGAGGATAACGGGAATGTCGGGATCGATCTCAAGGATGCGGCGCAACAATTCCATCCCGTCCATGGAGGGCATGCGCAGGTCGGTTAAGACGATACCGTTGAGGCCCGCCGATATATGATCGAGAGCCGAGTGGCCCGATGCGAAGCTTTTGGCGTCATGACCGGCGACACCAAGCCATTGCTGCACGGCGTGGCGCATGGGCTCCTCGTCATCGACGAAAATGACGGTCTGCCGTTCAGCCATTGTCTGCCACCTCACTTTGAAACGGGGATGTTGCCTCGTCTATGGCGACAAGTTCTACTGTAAGAACAGCCCCGCCATCCCGATGGTTTGCGGCCCGCAGGGCACCACCGAATTCGTGAATGATCTCATAGGAAATCGTCAGCCCAAGACCCAGTCCCGCCCCCGACGGCTTGGTGGTAACGAAGGGATCGAAGAGCGTTTCGAGAATGGCTGGGTCAAAGCCGGGGCCGTTGTCTCTGACCTCGATGAGGATACCCCCGTTTGCAACATACATGGAAACTTCGACGACCGGCTCAGCGGTTTCTTGCACTGCATCAATCGCGTTGCGGACCAGATTGATGACGACCTGCTCAAGCCGCACGTCGTTCCCTAGAGTGAAAGCGGGAACAATCGTCTTTTTTATCGTGATGGCGTCGGCTTGCAGTTGAACGTCGACGAGGTCGAGAGCCTTCTGAACGGCTTTGTCGACCGAAATCACCTCGGCCGGGCCCATGCCTTCCTTGCGCGCGAAGGATTTGAGATGGGAAGTGATCCGCCCCATGCGCACCGCGAGATTGTCCACCTTTTCGAGATTATCGAGAATGGCGCCGGGATCGCCGAGGGGCACGAAAACCCGCGTGGTGGCGATGTAGGTGCGCATCGCGGTGAGGGGCTGATTTATTTCGTGCGCGATGGCCGCGGACATCTGTCCAAGCGCGGCCAGTTTCCCGGCCTGTATCAAATCGTTCTGCGCGCTGCGCAGCTCGCGTTCGGTGCGCCGGCGCTCTTCGACCTCGACATGCAAGGTGTCATTGACCTCGCGCAGCGCACTGGTGCGCTCTGCAACGCGCTGTTCGAGGTCGGCCCTTGCGGCTCGCTCCATTGCGAAGCTGCGTCGGCGCTGGGCCAGGTAGAACAGTATGGCGATCACTAACGCCGAGCCCGTCGCGCCGATCATTGTACCGTCGCGTCTTGCATCGTCGACGCCCGACAGATCCGTTAGCTGGTTCACTGTCCAGCCCAACTCCGGAATATGAACCGACTGGCGCAAAAAGCTCTCATTGGCCGGCAGACCCTCGACCCAGATCTGGTCCCCATCGGGCCCGTGTTCACCCATTTCCAACTGGTCGATTTCGGTTCCCGCGTATTGCTGGGTGCTCTGAATGCGGGTGATCGCCGTTTCGTCGACCGGTGCAAGCGAGCGATATTTCCATTCAGGGCGGCTGGCGAGAAAGATGATGTCGTTTTCGTCGGTCACCATGATGTGTTCGGCGGCCCGGGCCCAGATCGATTCAAGATCATCAAATTCGATCTTGGCCACGGTGACACCGCTCGGCGTGCTACTGCCAACCGCGCGTGCAATAAAATAGCCTGCTCTTCCGGTGGTAACGCCGATGCCGAAATACGCACCCTCACCACCTGCTATGGCCTGGGTAAAATAGGATCGGAAACCGTAATATTGGCCGACGAAGCTTCCCTCGGTGTTCCAATTGCTGGCTGCGAGCGTGTAGCCATCAGGCTTCATCACATAGAGCGCGGCGGGACTGCCCGAAGCTTCGATCGTTTCGAGCTTGCGATTTAACGCGCCGATCGCGTCCTTGTCGGATGGATCGTCGAGGACGTCCTGCACATCCGGATCGAGCGCGAGCACCAGAGGAAAATGGGCGTTCTGGGCAATTGTGTCGCTAATCGTCTGGGCGACGAGTTCGGCCCTGGTTTCGCCGGTGGAGCGCGCCGCGTTGAGCGCTGATTGCTCCCACATGACGCGGGCAACCATAGCGCTGGTGACGACCACCAGCGCTGCCAGCGCGATCTGTAGATATTGGCGCGGTCTGTCTTTCCTCATCCCGCTCAAAGGTTAGCGGTGGCAGAACCTTCTGCCTAGCCCTTAAACGGCGGCAGGCGGCGGATAACGGGCGACCGGGCACGGAAAGGGCAGGGTGCTCCGGCCGCCGCAGTTAGGACTTTGGTTGGTCTGGACGCCCGGTGCCCCGCGGCATAAGCAGGGTCGACAACCCCATTTTTTTGGAGACGCACGTGGCGCGCAAAACCCTTGAGACCTGGATCGTGGAAAGCAGGTTCGATGGAGCCATCGGGGCCATTTTCGGAATGGTCGCCGACTGCGCTATCGAGATTTCGGTCGCGCTGCGTGTAGCATCGAGCGCAGGAGACACCGGGGCGGCGCAGGCAATCAATGTGCAGGGGGAAGTGCAGAAGAAGCTCGACGTTGTCGCTAACGACATTTTCCTGCGTAGGGGTGAGGCGAGCGGCGTACTGGCTGCCATGGTATCGGAGGAATTGGACGACATAGAACTGGTGGCCGGGGCCGGCAATGCTCACCATGCTCTGGTTTTCGATCCGCTTGACGGGTCGTCCAATCTCGAAATCAACGGCGCTGTGGGCTCCATTTTTTCCGTGCTCGATCTGGGCAAGAGTTCCGGGATCACGACCACAGATGTATTGCAGCCGGGGAAAAAGCAGGTTGCTGCCGGATATGCGCTTTACGGCCCGGCCACGGTGCTGGTCCTGACGACGGGACAGGCGGTTACAGTCTTCAGTCTCGATGAGGCGAGTGCTGAGTTCGTCATGGTTCGGGACAAGGTGGAAATTCCTCAAGAGGCGGCCGAGTTCGCCATCAATGCGTCCCGGCAAACGCGCTGGTATGCGCCGACCCGGGGCTTCATCGACGCTTGCCTCGCAGGCAAGTCGGGCCCGTTCGGCAAGAGCTACAATATGCGCTGGTGTGCGGCCATGGTCGCCGATCTGCACCGTATATTGTGCCGCGGCGGTGTCTTTCTCTATCCCGAAGATGAGGACACCAAGGAAAAGGGCGGGCGCCTGCGTCTGCTCTATGAGGTCAACCCCATGAGCATGATCGTCGAGGCGGCCGGCGGGGCCTCGAGCACCGGAACCGAGCGTCTTCTCGAGATCGAGCCCTCCAGCCTGCACCAGCGCATAGGGATCATTATCGGTTCACGCAGCGAAGTGGAGCGCGCAAAGTCCTTCTACTGAAGCGCCATTGGATGCTTAACGTGCCGTAAATCCTTTCAGACAGTTTTTCTGAAACTGCGTAAGTTTACTGAAAATCCATTCAGGTACTGTGTGATCTACGTAGAACCGGCACTGCCGGTCGCAATCGTGCGGTTTATTGGGCGCCAGAAGCGCCGGAAATGGGCGAACGGGCATGGGACGCAGTTTGTTGGACTTGGTCCGGCGCGAGGATGGCGTCGTGGCCGTGATTTTTGCCGTTATGGCCATACCCTTCATCGCGATGGCCGGATGGGCCGTCGACTATGTGCGCCTTCAGCACGTGAAAGAATACCTGCAAAATCAGGTCGATTCCGCTGCACTGAGCGCCTTCGTGGAGGAGGATGAGAGCTGGCAGACCAAATGGGGGCTGGTTGAATCGGTCACCTTGGCGGAGATTGGCCGGCAGTATCAAGGGAACTGGGCTCAAAACGTGAGCCTGACGCCCGACAGGATGAGCGATTATGAACTGAAGGTAACCGCCTCGGCGCGCGTGCCGCTTTCGTTCATGAATATTCTGCCTGGGATTCCTGATAGCCAGCTTGTAACGGTATCCGCTACCGTTCGCTTTTCGGACGTCAAGGAAGTTCGCGAACCGCCCGATACCTCACTGCTCGATCCGCAGGCTGGCGACTTCAATCGGCTCTGGATGTACTGTTTTTGGCCCACTCGTCCGGAAAATGATCCGGACCAGCCACGGCGCACCCGGATGGTGCCGGTGGCGGACAATGGCGGTTCGCAGTTTTTTGCTGACTTCGATTCTCCTCCGACAAAGCCCGGTTTGGTCGGCATCTACAACACCATAGCGACATCTAATCCTCTTGGGTTAGACGGTGCGGAGCAGGGGCCATGGCGGATATCGAAAGGCGCAAATACCAACAAGCGCGAGTACGAATATATGTGGCCCGATTGCGCGCAAGGATCGTTCTTGAGCTTTAGGTTGGAGAACGTGCGTTTTTCGCGCACCCAGCAACAGTATTGGGATAACGGGGCAGCGCCCAACAATGGCGGCGACAAAAAAACAGGTCGGTTCAATTACTATACCGATACCTATTTCACGCCAGGAAATAGCACTGAACAATACGCCGGATTGCAGGGCCCACAGCCTTATGTTCAGCCCGGTCAAAAGGTCGATATTGTCGAGACGGTGCTTTGCGACACAATCGAAGAATGCCGCCCAGTGAGTGAGGGAGGGATTATCCCCGAGGGTACGAACCGTACACCCCAAAGGGCGACCGGAAGCTGTGAACCCGGGAAGTATATGTATTACGGGTGGGAAGATCGTCCGCCCGGACTGTCGGGAACTTCCAGTAACTGGCAACATATCGCCTGGACCGACAAGGACTATGACGATATCCGCATCATAATCAAATGCCCGACATTCGAGACCGTCGGGGAGCGGAACGCCCGACTGATCTACTGAGCCAAGAAGGTGCTGTGGACATCCAGAAGGAACGGTTTTTGAACCGTTCCTTTTTGGCCGTTGAGGTCGGCCGGTATGGCCGGTGGCGGCGGTAGCAGAAAAAGCACTTGTCTCTCAGCGTCCAACCGGGTAAACGCCCCCGCAGTTCTAACTCTTGATTAACGGTTGTGAGCAATGGGCAAGGAAAAATTTGCGCGTAACAAGCCGCACTGCAACATCGGCACGATTGGTCACGTTGACCATGGCAAGACGTCGTTGACAGCAGCGATCACGAAGGTTCTGGCGGAGACAGGCGGGGCGACGTTCTCTGCGTACGACCAGATCGACAAGGCGCCTGAAGAAAAGGCGCGCGGGATCACCATTTCGACGGCGCACGTCGAATACGAGACCGAAAAGCGCCACTATGCGCACGTCGATTGCCCGGGCCACGCTGACTATGTGAAGAACATGATCACCGGTGCTGCCCAGATGGACGGCGCGATCCTTGTTGTTTCGGCTGCCGACGGCCCGATGCCCCAGACCCGCGAGCACATCCTGCTTGCCCGTCAGGTCGGTGTTCCGGCGCTTGTGGTGTTCCTGAACAAGGTCGACCAGGTCGACGACGAAGAGCTGCTCGAGCTCGTCGAGCTTGAAGTTCGCGAACTGCTCTCTTCGTATGAATTCCCCGGTGACGACATTCCGATCACCAAGGGTTCGGCCCTTATGGCGCTTGAAGACAAGCGTCCGGAAATCGGCCACGACGCCGTGCTTGAGCTGATGAAGACTGTGGATGACTACATTCCGCAGCCCGAGCGTCCGAAAGACCAGCCGTTCCTGATGCCGGTCGAAGACGTGTTCTCGATCTCGGGCCGTGGCACTGTTGTGACCGGTCGTGTGGAGCGCGGCATCGTCAAGGTTGGCGAGGAAGTCGAGATCGTTGGCATCAAGCCGACGCTCAAGACCACTGTGACCGGCGTTGAAATGTTCCGCAAGCTGCTCGATTCGGGTGAAGCCGGCGACAACATCGGTGCTCTGATCCGTGGTATCGACCGTACGCAGGTCGAGCGCGGTCAGGTTCTGTGCAAGCCCGGTTCTGTGACCCCGCACACCAAGTTCGTTGCTGAAGCCTACATCCTGACCAAGGAAGAGGGTGGCCGTCATACGCCGTTCTTCACCAACTACCGCCCGCAGTTCTACTTCCGGACGACGGACGTGACCGGTGTTGTGACGCTGAACGAAGGCACCGAGATGGTGATGCCTGGCGACAATGTGGAAATGAACGTGGAACTGATCGTTCCGATCGCCATGGAAGAGAAGCTCCGCTTCGCCATCCGTGAAGGCGGCCGCACAGTCGGCGCCGGCGTCGTCTCCAAAATCGTCGCTTAACGCGTCCCGATATCGGGAAAATTTCAAGGGCGGCCCTCGGGTCGCCCTTTCTTTTTGTCTTGTGATTGCAACAGGCTCTTGCGCTCCAAAACCAACTCGACTAGACCATGCCTCGGCATAGGGGTGTAGCTCAGTTGGTAGAGCATCGGTCTCCAAAACCGAGGGCCGTGGGTTCGAGTCCCTCCGCCCCTGCCAGTTCTCATTTGTGGGATATTGCGGTCTGACGCCCATTGTACGCTTGGTGTACTCGGCGCTCACGCCCAATGGACACGACCCGGACGACTGTTCGGAAGGACCAAAAAAGATGGTCACAGGTCTTGCCTTGGAGCGTTCCAGAGACTAAATAGGCCATTCTTGGCCGTGCGATGCGACTCGCGCGGCAATTGCTTATGGACTTAAGCCCCAGATTTAACACCAGGTATCGAGCGGTATATGGCCCGGACTAATCCTTTTACGTTTTTTCAGCAGGTGCGTTCGGAGGTCAGCAAGGTTGTCTGGCCAACCCGGAACGAGACGCTGATCTCGACTGCGATGGTTCTGGTCATGGTGATCTTCGCGAGCCTGTTCTTTCTGGCCGCCGACCAGATCATCCAGTTCTTTGTCGGGTTAATACTGTCCATTCGCTAAAGCGAAGCGGCGGGATCAGGAGCGAAAAAGCAAGTATGGCCAACCGTTGGTACATTGTTCAGGCGTATTCGAACTTCGAGCGCAAGGTTGCAGAAGACATCAGGCAGAAGGTTGTCTCTAACGGCCTCGAGCACCTGTTCGAGGACGTTCTGGTGCCCACCGAAAAGGTCACTGAAGTGCGCCGCGGCCGTAAGGTCGATGCCGAACGCAAGTTTTTTCCCGGCTATGTGCTGGTCAAGATGGAGCTGACCGACGAGACGTTCCATCTCATAAAGAATACCCCGAAGGTCACCGGGTTCCTGGGCGCGGACAACAAGCCGCAGCCGATTTCGGAACGCGAGGCGATGAGCATTCTCCAGCAGGTGCAGGATGGTGTGGACCGTCCCAAGCCTTCGGTCAGCTTTGAGATCGGTGAGAACGTACGGGTTTCCGACGGGCCGTTCGCGAGCTTTTCCGGTGTCGTCGAGGAAGTCGACGAGGAGCGCGCGCGTCTCAAGGTGGAAGTTTCGATTTTTGGCCGGCCTACGCCGGTCGAGTTGGAATACGGTCAGGTCGAAAAGGTCTGATCGGTTACGCCCCGGCAACGGGGCAATGATGTGTGGGAGAGGGCGATGGTTGCCATCCATCGGTTAAACCTCGGACCACGCCGTCACCAAATGGCCGCTTTGGCGGCCTATTGAAAGGAACGCAGTATGGCAAAAAAGATTATTGGCTATATCAAGTTGCAGGTGCCTGCCGGCTCCGCGACTCCGTCGCCCCCGATCGGTCCGGCTCTCGGTCAGCGCGGTCTGAACATCATGGAATTCTGCAAGGCCTTTAACGCGGCCACGCAGGAAATGGAAAAGAACGCTCCGATCCCGGTCGTCATCACCGCTTTTGCGGACAAGAGCTTCACCTTCGAAATGAAGCTGCCCCCGGTCACCTACTTCATCAAGAAGGCGATCAGCCTCAAGTCCGGCTCCAAGCGGCCGGGCCACGATAGCGCCGGCACCCTGTCTCAGGCACAGCTGCGCGATATCGCGGAAAAGAAGATGAAAGATCTGAACGCGGATACCGTTGAGGCCGCTATGAGCATGGTTGCCGGGTCCGCCCGCTCCATGGGCCTGCAGGTTGAGGGGTAATCGGACATGACCAAGATCGCAAAGCGCACCAAGCAGGTTCGTGACGGTATCGACCGCAAGAAGCTTTATGGCGTCGATGAGGCCATTAAGATGGTCAAGGAACGCGCCACTGCAAAGTTCGACGAGACCGTCGAAGTCGCGATGAATCTGGGTGTTGACCCGCGCCACGCCGACCAGATGGTCCGCGGCGTCGTCAATCTGCCCAACGGAACGGGCAAGACCGTTCGCGTCGCCGTGTTCGCCAAGGACGCCAAGGCCGAAGAGGCCAAGAAGGCCGGTGCGGACATCGTTGGCGCCGACGACCTCGCCGAGGAAATCCAGAAGGGCAACATCAATTTCGATCGCTGCATTGCGACCCCGGACATGATGCCGCTCGTTGGCCGTCTCGGCAAGATCCTGGGCCCGCGCAATCTGATGCCGAACCCCAAGGTCGGCACCGTTACCCCCGATGTCGCCGGAGCCGTCAAGGCTGCCAAGGGCGGCGCCGTGGAGTTCCGTGTCGAAAAGGCCGGTATCATTCACGCCGGTGTGGGCAAGGCCTCGTTCACCGAAGCTCAGCTCGTTGAAAACATCAAGGCGCTGACCGACGCTGTTTCCAAGGCAAAGCCTGCGGGCGCCAAGGGTACTTACGTCAAGCGCGTCGCCGTTTCCTCGACAATGGGCGCTGGCGTCCATGTCGATCCTTCGTCGGTCATTTAAGGCCGCTGGAGCAGTTTAAGTGGTCGCGTTTCCGAACTGAAAAAGTGGGGTCCACTTTTTCTGGAAACGCTCCAAACCAGTTTCGGGCGGTTCCGGCCGCCCGAGATGCCCAAAGGGGACAAAATCCCTTTTGGGTAAAGTCCTGTCCGAGACTGTGTGGTGATGGCGGCTTGCCATCCTAATTGCCGGGGGCTCCCGGTGGCCACCAATAGATGGGGTGATGACCGGACGAGATTTTCGCAGAAATGCGCTCGTTTTGGTTTGAACCGAACTGGCTTTAGGGGCGTGCCCCTCTGACCGGTTTACAGGCACTGCACCGCTGTCTCGATATTGAGGCAGCTTATTGCAACGGGTTCGATCCATGTGGGATCGGGCCTAACTCGTGGAGAGTAGCAGTGGATAGAGCGGAAAAAGCTGAGGTCGTCTCCTCGCTCCAGCAGGCATTTGCCGGCTCGGGCGCGGTTGTCGTCGCTCACTATGCCGGTCTGTCGGTGTCTGACTTCGAAAAGCTGCGTGTGCAGATGAAGCAGGCCGGTGGACAGGTTAAGGTCGCAAAGAACCGCCTTGCCAAGCTCGCTCTTAAAGATACCGAAACCGCGGATATCTCGGACCTTCTTACTGGTCCGACGGTTCTTGCCTATTCGGAAGACCCCATCACGGCACCTCGTATTGCCAAGAAGTTCGCCGACACGAATTCCAAGTTCGTGATCCTCGGTGGCGCTATGGGTTTGACCGGATTGGACGCCGATGGCGTCAAGGCTCTGGCCGATCTGCCTTCGCTGGACGAACTGCGCGCAAAGCTCGCCGGTCTGCTCACGCAGCCTGCAGCCCAGCTTGCACGTCTGGCCAAGGAACCGGGCGCATCTGTCGCTCGCGTTATCTCCGCTTATTCGGAAAAGGGCGCTGCATAAGGCGGCGCGACCATCCACGGTTCAAACTGAAACCAAGTAACTGAAAAGGCTGATCAAATGGCTGATCTTGCAAAGCTCGTAGACGATTTGTCTGCACTGACCGTCCTGGAAGCTTCCGAGCTCTCCAAGATGCTCGAAGAAAAGTGGGGCGTTTCCGCCGCTGCTCCTGTTGCAGTTGCTGCTGCTGGTGGCGCTGCCGCCGGTGCTGCTCCTGCTGAAGAGCAGACCGAATTTGACGTCGTTCTGACCGCCGCCGGCGACCAGAAGATCAACGTCATCAAGGAAGTCCGTGCCATCACCGGCCTCGGCCTGAAGGAAGCCAAGGACCTCGTCGAAGGCGCTCCCAAGGCTGTCAAGGAAGGTGTCAACAAGGCGGAAGCCGAAGACATCAAGGCAAAGCTCGAAGCAGCTGGCGCCAAGGTCGAACTCAAGTAGTTCAACTCATCTTTACGGGGTGGCCCAAGGGCCATCCCGTTTCCCGCCTCCTGCTTAATGGAGCGCGGACGCCACCCAGATGCCAACAGGCGGGCAGGGCGGAAGTTGCGGAAAAAGGCGGATGTTCGGTCCAGGCCACCAAGGGCCGGATGATACCGCCAGAAAAAGACATAACGTCATAAAGGGCACCTGTTCAAAGAACCGACGGCTGATTGTCGATTCTTTGAACAGCTGCCTCCGAGACATTCCAGACGAGAGGAAACGGGTACATGGCTACCACGTTCAACGGGCGCCGCAAGGTGCGCAAGTCCTTTGGGTCAATTCGTGAAGTCACGGAGATGCCGAACCTGATCGAGGTGCAAAAGGCATCCTACGACCAGTTCCTGATGGTCGATGAGCCCGAAGGCGGGCGAGGCGATGAGGGCCTTCAGTCGGTTTTCCGGTCGGTTTTCCCGATCACTGATTTTTCCAATACCGCGTCTCTCGAGTTCGTTCGTTTCGAATTCGAGCAGCCCAAATACGATGTCGAGGAATGCCGCCAGCGCGACATGACCTTTGCCGCGCCGCTCAAGGTGACGCTGCGGCTGATCGTGTTCGAGGTCGATGAAGACACCGGCGCGCGCTCGGTCAAGGACATCAAGGAGCAGGACGTCTATATGGGCGACATGCCCTTCATGACGTCGAACGGCACGTTCATCGTCAACGGCACCGAACGCGTCATCGTCTCCCAAATGCACCGTTCGCCTGGCGTGTTCTTCGATCACGACAAGGGCAAGACCCATTCGTCGGGCAAGCTCTTGTTTGCCGCGCGCATCATTCCCTATCGCGGATCCTGGCTCGATATTGAATTCGACGCCAAGGACATCGTCTATGCGCGTATCGATCGCCGCCGCAAGATCCCGGTGACCTCGCTGCTCAAGGCCCTGGGCCTCGACGCCGAGGAAATTCTCGATACCTATTACGATATTCAGTCCTACACAAAGAGTGACAAGGGCTGGAACAAGCCGTTCGACGCCGAGAAGATGAAGGGCACCAAGCCCGTTTACGATCTGATCGACGCCAAGACCGGTAACGTGGTTCACGAAGGTGGAGCGCGTTTGACGGCCCGTGCCGCCAAGAAGATCGTCGAATCCGGTGTGACCCATCTGCTGGCCACCAATGAAGACCTCTACGGCATGTATCTTGCCCGCGACATCGTTGACCTGGACAACGGCGAAATTTTTGCCGAGGCTGGTGACGAGATCGACGAGAAGGTGTTGGAAACGCTGGTCGAGAAGGGCTTTGACGCGCTTCCGATCCTCGACATCGATCACATCAATGTCGGCGCCTATATCCGCAACACGCTGGCCGTGGACAAGAACGAAAGCCGCGAAGACGCGCTGTTCGACATCTACCGCGTGATGCGTCCGGGCGAGCCGCCCACCATCGACACCGCCGAAGCCATGTTCAATTCGCTGTTCTTTGACAGCGAGCGTTATGACCTTTCCGCTGTCGGCCGCGTGAAGATGAACATGCGTCTCGATCTCGATGCGCCCGACACCATGCGCGTTCTGCGCAAGGAAGACATCGTCGCTGTCGTTCGCACCCTGGTCGAACTGCGTGACGGCAAGGGCGATATTGACGACATCGACAACCTCGGCAACCGCCGCGTGCGTTCGGTCGGCGAGCTGATGGAAAACCATTATCGTCTCGGCCTTCTGCGCATGGAACGCGCCATCAAGGAGCGCATGAGCTCGGTCGAGATCGATACGGTGATGCCCCAGGATCTCATCAACGCCAAGCCGGCAGCGGCTGCGGTGCGCGAGTTCTTTGGTTCGTCTCAGCTTTCCCAGTTCATGGATCAGACCAACCCGCTGTCGGAAATCACCCACAAGCGCCGCCTTTCGGCGCTTGGGCCGGGCGGCCTGACACGCGAGCGCGCAGGTTTTGAAGTCCGCGACGTTCACGTGACCCATTATGGCCGTATCTGCCCGATCGAAACGCCGGAAGGCCCCAACATCGGTCTGATCAACTCGCTGGCGACTTTTGCACGCGTCAACAAGTACGGGTTTATCGAAACCCCGTACCGCAAGGTCGTGGACGGCAAGGTGACCGACGAGGTTGTCTATCTTTCGGCAATGGAAGAAGCCAAGCACCACGTTGCGCAGGCCAACGCCACGCTGAGCGACAAGGGTGCCTTCGTCAATGAGCTGGTCGTGGCCCGTCACGCCGGCGAGCCTTCGCTCACCCCGCGTGAACTGGTTGACCTGATGGACGTTTCGCCCAAGCAGGTGGTCTCGGTTGCCGCTTCGCTCATTCCGTTCCTGGAAAACGACGACGCCAACCGCGCTCTGATGGGCTCGAACATGCAGCGTCAGGCCGTGCCGCTTCTGCGTGCCGAAGCCCCGTTTGTGGGCACGGGCATGGAGTCAGTCGTGGCTCGCGACTCGGGGGCTGCGATTGGCGCCCTGCGCACCGGTATCGTCGATCAGGTGGATGCGACCCGTATCGTTATCCGTGCGACCGAAGAGAACGATGCGTCCAAGTCGGGCGTCGACATCTACAATCTGATGAAGTTCCAGCGTTCGAACCAGTCGACCTGCATCAACCAGCGTCCGCTGGTGGTGGTTGGCGACCATGTTCAGGCCGGCGACATCATTGCAGATGGTCCTTCGACCGAACTGGGCGATCTGGCCCTGGGCCGCAACGTGCTCGTCGCGTTCATGCCCTGGAATGGCTACAACTTCGAAGATTCGATCCTGCTCTCTGAAAAGATCGTTCAGGACGACGTCTTCACCTCGATCCATATCGAGGAATACGAAGTGATGGCCCGCGACACCAAGCTCGGACCGGAAGAAATCACTCGCGATATTCCCAACGTTTCGGAAGAAGCGCTCAAGAATCTCGACGAGGCCGGTATCGTTCACATCGGTGCCGAGGTGCAGGCTGGCGATATTCTGGTGGGCAAGATCACGCCCAAGGGCGAAAGCCCGATGACACCGGAAGAAAAGCTGCTGCGCGCCATCTTCGGCGAAAAGGCATCGGACGTCCGCGACACCTCGCTGCGTATCCCTCCCGGGGATGGCGGTATCGTCGTGGAAGTGCGCGTGTTCAACCGTCACGGCATCGACAAGGACGAACGTGCCATGGCGATCGAGCGTGAGGAAATCGAACGCCTCGCCAAGGACCGTGACGACGAACAGTCGATCCTCGACCGTAACGTTTATGCGCGTCTCAAGGAGATGCTGTTCGGCAAGGCCGCTACGACCGGGCCCAAGGGCTATGTCGCCGGCACCAAGCTCAACGACTCGATCTTTGATGGCCATGCACGGTCCAAGTGGTGGCAGTTTGCCGTCGAAGACGACAAGCTGATGAGCGAGATCGAATCCCTGCAGGGCCAGTACGACGAAAGCCGTCGTCTGCTCGAGCAGCGGTTCATCGACAAGGTCGACAAGCTGCAGCGCGGTGACGAGTTGCCGCCAGGCGTCATGAAGATGGTCAAGGTGTTCGTCGCGACCAAGCGCAAGGTACAGTCGGGCGACAAGATGGCCGGCCGTCACGGCAACAAGGGCGTTATCTCGCGCATCATGCCAGTCGAGGACATGCCGTTCCTCGAAGACGGCACGCATGTCGATATCGTGCTCAATCCGCTGGGCGTGCCTTCGCGCATGAACGTCGGGCAGATCCTTGAGACCCATCTTGGCTGGGCGGCCCGTGGTATGGGCCGCAAGATCGACGCCATGATGGAAGCTTATCGTCAGTCCAAGGACGTCGAGCCGCTCAAGAAGGAAATCGGCGGGCTTTACGAGGGCGACGACTATGTCGGCGATCTCGACGATGACGGCATTGTTCGTCTGGGCCAGCAGCTTTCCAAGGGCGTTTCCATTGCGACCCCGGTTTTCGACGGGGCCAAGGAAGCCGATATCGTCACCATGCTCGAAAGGGCAGGGCTCGACGGTTCGGGACAGTCGACGCTCTATGACGGCCGTACCGGTGAAGAGTTCGACCGCAAGGTAACAGTGGGCTACATCTACATGCTCAAGCTGCACCACCTTGTTGACGACAAGATCCACGCCCGTTCGATCGGCCCCTACAGCCTGGTTACCCAGCAGCCGCTCGGTGGCAAGGCCCAGTTCGGCGGACAGCGGTTCGGCGAAATGGAGGTGTGGGCGCTCGAAGCTTACGGCGCTGCTTACACCTTGCAGGAAATGCTCACCGTCAAGTCGGACGACGTTGCCGGCCGGACCAAGGTTTACGAAGCCATCGTGCGTGGCGACGATACCTTCGAAGCGGGAATCCCCGAGAGCTTTAACGTTCTCGTCAAGGAAATCCGCTCGCTCGGCCTCAATGTCGAATTGACCGACATCGAAGCGGACAATGACGAGGCCGGTGGCGACCCCGAACTCGCACCTCCTGCGGACGCGGCGGAATAATCCGGCGCTCCTATATGAACCGATGCTTTTGGCCCAATAGGGCGGTGCGCAATCTGGATGCTGCACCGTCCGGGTCCCAAGGAGAGACACGATGAATCATCATCAGCACGTCATGGATCCGTTCAACTCGCAGGCGGCTGCGCCGACTTTCGATCAGATCAAGATCAATATCGCGAGTCCGGAAAAGATCCTGTCGTGGTCGTACGGCGAAATCAAAAAGCCCGAGACCATCAACTACCGTACGTTCAAGCCCGAGCGTGACGGCCTGTTCTGCGCGCGCATCTTTGGCCCGACCAAGGATTACGAATGCCTGTGCGGCAAGTACAAGCGCATGAAATTCAAGGGTGTCATCTGCGAAAAGTGCGGCGTGGAAGTCACCCTAAGCCGCGTTCGCCGCGAACGCATGGGCCATATCGAACTGGCTGCGCCTGTTGCGCATATCTGGTTCCTCAAGTCGCTGCCGAGCCGCATTTCGCAGCTGCTCGACATGACCTTGAAAGATGTCGAACGCATTCTCTATTTCGAGAACTACGTCGTCATCGAGCCGGGCCTGACCCCGTTCAGCCAGCATCAGCTTGTGACGGAAGAAGAGTATCTCGACGCCCAGGACAATTACGGCCCTGACGCCTTCACCGCCATGATCGGCGCTGAAGCGGTGCGTGAAATGCTGGCCGCCCTCGACCTCGAAAAGCTCGCCGCTGACCTGCGCGTCGAGATTGCCGAGGCGACCACCGAGCTCAAGCCGAAAAAGCTGGCCAAGCGCCTCAAGATCGTCGAGCAGTTCATCGTTTCGGGCAACAAGCCCGAATGGATGATCATGACCGTCATTCCGGTCATTCCGCCCGAGTTGCGCCCGCTGGTTCCGCTCGATGGCGGCCGGTTTGCGACCTCGGATCTGAACGACCTCTATCGCCGCGTCATCAACCGTAACAACCGGTTGAAGCGCCTGATCGAGCTGCGTGCGCCCGACATCATCATCCGCAACGAAAAGCGTATGCTGCAGGAAGCTGTGGATGCGCTGTTCGACAACGGCCGCCGTGGCCGCACCATCACCGGTGCGAACAAGCGTCCGCTGAAATCGCTGTCGGATATGCTCAAGGGCAAGCAGGGCCGGTTCCGCCAGAACCTGCTCGGCAAGCGCGTCGACTATTCGGGCCGTTCGGTCATCACCGTGGGTCCCGAACTCAAGCTGCACCAGTGCGGCCTGCCCAAGAAGATGGCGCTCGAACTCTTCAAGCCCTTCATCTATTCGCGTCTTGACGCGAAGGGCCTGTCTTCGACCGTCAAGCAGGCGAAAAAGCTGGTTGAAAAGGAAAAGCCCGAAGTCTGGGATATCCTTGACGAAGTGATCCGTGAGCACCCGGTTCTCTTGAACCGCGCGCCGACGCTTCACCGTCTTGGCATCCAGGCGTTCGAGCCGATGCTGATCGAAGGCAAGGCCATCCAGCTTCACCCGCTGGTCTGCGCTGCGTTCAACGCCGACTTCGACGGCGACCAGATGGCCGTTCACGTGCCGCTATCGCTCGAAGCACAGCTCGAAGCGCGCGTCCTGATGATGTCGACCAACAACATCCTGCACCCCGCCAACGGGCAGCCGATCATCGTGCCGTCCCAGGATATCGTTCTGGGTCTGTATTATGTGTCGATCATGGCCGAGGGGGAGCCCGGTGAAGGCATGGCGTTCGCATCGATGTCGGAGCTCGAGCACGCGCTGGAGAACAAGTCGGTCACGCTGCACACCAAGATCAAGGGTCGCGTGAAGGCCGTCGATGCCGAGGGCAATGTGACGACCTCAATCGTTGAGACAACTCCGGGCCGCATGATGCTTGGGCAGATCCTGCCCAAGACTGTGCCGTTCGAAGTGGTCAACCAGCTCATGACCAAGAAGAACATCTCCAAGGTCATCGACACGGTTTACCGTGCCTGCGGCCAGAAGGAGACGGTGATCTTCTGTGACCATGTGATGGCACTGGGCTTCCGGCAGGCCTGCCGCGCGGGCATCTCGTTCGGCAAGGACGACATGGTGATCCCCGATACCAAGGCCAAGATTGTGGGCGATACCCGCAAGCAGGTCGAGGAGTTCGAGCAGCAGTACAATGACGGCCTCATCACCCATGGTGAGAAGTACAACAAGGTCGTCGATGCCTGGGCCAAGTGCGGTGACAAGGTCGCCGACGAGATGATGAAACGCATCTCGGCGCACGAAAAGGATGCCAATGGCCGCTCCAAGCAGATCAACTCGGTCTACATGATGAGCCATTCGGGCGCCCGTGGTTCGGTTGCCCAGATGAAGCAGCTCGCCGGTATGCGCGGCCTTATGGCCAAGCCGTCCGGTGAAATCATCGAAACGCCGGTGATCTCGAACTTCAAGGAAGGCCTGACCGTTCTCGAGTACTTCAACTCTACCCACGGTGCCCGTAAGGGTCTGGCCGACACCGCGCTCAAGACGGCGAACTCGGGTTACCTGACCCGCCGTCTCGTGGACGTCGCGCAGGATGCGATCATCACCGAGGACGATTGCGGTACCGAACGCGGCCTGACCATGGAACCGATCATCGATTCCGGTCAGGTGGTGGCTTCGCTCGGCCAGCGTATTCTGGGCCGTGTGGCGGCAGACGACATTCTGGTTCCTGGCACCGACGACGTTCTCGTCGCCAAGGGCACTTTGATGGACGAAGCCGATGTCGAGAAGGTCGAGGCCGCCAAGGTGCAGTCGGTACGCATCCGCTCGCCGCTGACCTGTGATGTCCGCCAGGGCACGTGCGCGACCTGTTATGGCCGTGACCTTGCTCGCGGTACGCCTGTCAACATGGGTGAAGCTGTCGGCGTTATCGCCGCTCAGTCGATCGGTGAGCCGGGCACGCAGTTGACCATGCGTACGTTCCACATCGGTGGCACGGCACAGGTGGTGGATAACTCGTACCTTGAAGCCGGTGCTGAAGGTAAGATCACGTTCCGCAACAAGAACATTGCGACCAACTCCGATGGGCACATCGTTGTCATGGGCCGTAACGTTTCGATCGTGATCGTCGATGCCGAAGGCAAGGAACGCTCGGTCCATAAGCTTGGCTACGGCTCGCGCCTGCGCGTCAAAGAAGGCGACCAGGTCAAGCGTAGCCAGCGTCTGGCCGAATGGGATCCCTATACCCGTCCCGTTCTGACGGAAGTGGAAGGCGAAGTGATCTTCGAAGATCTGGTCGATGGGGCTTCGGTCTCCGAGCAGACCGACGAAACCACGGGCTTCACCAAGCGTCTGGTCATCGACTGGCGGACCAACCAGCGTGGCGACGGGCTCAAGCCGGCAATCGCCGTCGGTGCGAAGGGGCAGCCCTTCAAGACCGAGCGTGGTTCGGACGCCCGTTATCTGATGAGCGTGGATGCGGTCATCGCCGTCGAGCCCGGGACCCGCGTGTCCCAGGGCGACGTCCTGGCCCGTATTCCGCTGGAAAGCGCCAAGACCAAGGACATCACCGGCGGTCTGCCGCGTGTGGCCGAACTGTTCGAGGCTCGTCGTCCGAAGGATCACGCGATCATTGCCGAACTCGATGGCACGATCCGCTTCGGTCGCGACTACAAGAACAAGCGCCGCATCATCATCGAGCCGACCGACGAGACGCTCGAGCCAGTGGAGTACCTGATCCCGAAAGGCAAGCCGTTCCATCTGCAGGAAGGCGATCCGATCGAGAAGGGCGAGTATATTCTGGATGGCAATCCGGCCCCGCACGACATCCTTGCGATCAAGGGCGTCGAGGAACTGGCACGCTATCTCGTCAACGAGATCCAGGAAGTCTATCGCCTGCAGGGTGTGTTGATTAACGACAAGCACATCGAGGTGATCGTTCGCCAGATGCTGCAGAAGGTCGAGATCACCGAGCCCGGCGAATCCGGTCTGCTCAAGGAAGAGCAGCTTGATCGGATCGATCTGGACGAACTCAACGAGCAGCTCGTTGCTGATGGCAAAAAGCCTGCAGTGGCCGTTCCGGTCCTGCTCGGCATCACCAAGGCATCGTTGCAGACCCGTTCGTTCGTGTCGGCTGCCTCGTTCCAGGAAACCACACGCGTCCTCACCGAGGCTGCGGTTTCCGGCAAGGCGGATCTGCTCGAAGGCCTCAAGGAAAACGTCATCGTCGGCCGCCTTATCCCGGCGGGTACGGGTGCGCGTATTTCCAACGTGCGCCAGATCGCGACCAAGCGTGACGATCTCATTCTGGACGAGCGGCGCCGTCAGGCTGAAACGGTTGCCATTCCGGCGCCCGAAGCCATGCCGGCCGCACCGGACTCGCCAGCCGAGTAATCGGACTTGCGCCAAGAATTGAGAATGGGGGCTTCGGCCCCCATTTTTGTTGGTGGGTACAGTCTCCGAAAGTTCACCCTATCGTCATCGGAGCTTTGCGTGTCGCGCTCAGGAACCGGAGGCTAAACACCAACCGGAGACTTCCGATGCGCATTTCTTGCGGGGCCACGCTTACGCTGGCCGTTCTTTCTTTCGCTTCGTCGGCCTTGGCCCAGACGCCCGAGCAGCCCGTGTTTCTCGACGAGATCGTTCTGCCCACCGAACTGAGACTGGACGGGGTGCAGTTCGGCGGCATTTCCGGGCTCGATTACGATGCGGCCAATGACGTCTTTTACGCCATCTCAGACGACCGGGCGCAGAACGGCCCAGCGCGCTTTTATACGGTCAAACTGACGCTGGACGGCAGCGAGATCGCCGGGCTCGATATCGCCTCGGCCCATGAGCTCCTCAATGCCGAGGGGCAGAGCTTTGCCGCTGGCTCGGTCGATCCTGAGAGCATTCGTTTTGTTGCCGACACGGGCACTATCCTGTGGAGCAGCGAAGGCAATGCCGATGGCGCGCCGGAGATTTTTGAAGCCGATCTCGATGGCAATGTGGTGCGTACATTCGATGTACCGGCTGCATACATTCCCGACGCCGATGGCAAGGGCATCCATGGCAACCAGGCCTTCGAAAGCCTGAGCCTTTCGGTCGATGGAGCGAGAATTCTGGTCGGCACCGAGAACGGGCTCATGCAGGATGGCGACAAGGCAACGCTCGAAGCCGGCAGCCCCTCGCGCGTAGCGGTTTTCGACCGGGAAAGCGGCGAACTGATCGCCGAGTACATTTATCAGACCGACCCGATCCGCGTGCCCTCGACAGAGGAGCCGCATTACAATGACAATGGTCTTTCCGAGTTTCTGGCGCTTGATGAAAACAGGATCATTGCGGTCGAGCGGACCTTCGCAAGCGGCTATGGCAACGAGATTGCGTTCTATATCGCCACGCTCGAAGGCGCCGACGATGTTACGGGCCTCGAGACGATCGCGGGTGGTGATGTCACCCCCATGGACAAGCAACACTGGTTCACTCTTGCCGAGGGCGATTTCGGCCTCGATGCCGACAACATCGAATCCATCAGCTGGGGACCGGATGTCGATGGTAACCGCACGCTTCTGATCGCCTCGGACAACAACTTCAACCGCGCCGGCCAGTTCACCCAGTTCGTGCTGCTGGCGGCTCCCGGGCTCTAGAAGGATTCGGACAGGAATCGCGGGGAGGGGCCTTCGGGCCCTTTTCCTTTTCGACCGGGCCAGTGGGCTCTTGAAAATCGGGTTCTGCCGGGCCATATCCGGTCCTGCGCTGGGTGCAGGGCAGGGGTTCTGACGCCAATCGGGCTTTTTTCCCTGCAAAGCCTTGACGATTCTGAATCAACCCAGTAATACCCGCCCTACCTAAGCGGTCGGTCGTGATCCGGCACCGAATGTGAAGCGTCCAATGCGACACATTCAAGCCGATCAAACACACTGTCGGGTAGTTAGATGCAACAAGTCTTGGGCGCATGATTGCTTCCGTTTTGGAGGTGATCCTCTGCATTCATGGCGCCACCGGTTCTCTATCGAGACCGGGAGGGCGCTGCTCGCTTGTTATGTCGAACAGGTTTTTGTTTGTACGGATGAAAAGAGGGTTCGAGCGATATGCCGACCATTAATCAGCTGATCCGCAAGCCCCGGCAGGCCAAGCCGAAGCGGAACAAAGTTCCGGCGATGGAGGCCAACCCGCAGAAGCGCGGTGTTTGCACGCGTGTCTACACGACGACCCCCAAGAAGCCGAACTCGGCTCTGCGTCGTGTGGCCAAGGTGCGCCTGGTCAATCAGCGTGAAGTCATTACCTATATTCCCGGCGAGGGGCACAACCTCCAGGAGCACTCCGTTGTGCTGATCCGCGGCGGCCGTGTGCGCGACCTTCCGGGCGTGCGCTATCACGTGTTGCGCGGCGTTCTGGACACCCAGTCGGTGAAGGATCGCAAGCAGCGCCGGTCGAAGTACGGCGCCAAGCGGCCGAAATAAGGAGATCTGTGAGCAATGTCCCGTCGGCATAGTGCAGAAAAGCGCGAGATTAACCCAGATCCCAAATTCGGCGATCTGGTTGTCTCCAAATTCATGAATTCGCTCATGAAGGACGGCAAGAAGTCGTCTGCAGAGAGCATCGTCTATGGCGCGTTCGAAGTGATCGAAGAGCGGACCAAGCAGGACCCCATTCAGGTCTTTCATGGTGCTCTCGAAAACATTCGTCCCGCCGTTGAAGTCCGTTCGCGTCGCGTCGGTGGTGCCACCTATCAGGTTCCCGTCGAAGTGCGCACCGAGCGCCAGCAGGCCCTGGCCATTCGCTGGCTGATCGATGCTGCCCGCAAGCGCGGTGAGCAGACCATGGTTGGTCGCCTCTCGGGCGAGCTCATGGATGCCGTCAACGGGCGTGGCCAGGCCGTCAAGAAGCGTGAAGACACGCATCGTATGGCCGACGCCAACCGTGCATTCTCGCACTACCGCTGGTAAGGAGAGACAAGCATGGCTCGCGAATACAAGCTCGAAGATTACCGCAATTTCGGCATCATGGCTCACATCGATGCTGGCAAGACCACCACGACCGAACGCATCCTGTTCTATACCGGCAAGAGCCACAAGATCGGTGAAGTTCATGACGGCGCTGCCACCATGGACTGGATGGAGCAGGAGCAGGAACGCGGCATCACCATCACTTCGGCTGCCACGACCACGTTCTGGCAGGGCCGTGATGGCAAGAAGCGTCGCTTCAACATCATCGACACCCCGGGCCACGTTGACTTCACCATCGAAGTTGAGCGTTCGCTTCGCGTGCTCGACGGTGCCGTCGCTCTTCTTGATGCCAACGCCGGTGTTGAGCCTCAGACGGAAACTGTCTGGCGCCAGGCTGACAAGTACGCGGTTCCGCGTCTGATCTTCGTCAACAAGATGGACAAGATCGGTGCCGATTTCTACCGCTCGGTGGAAATGGTCGGGACGCGTCTGGGTGCCAAGGCCGTCGTTCTGCAGCTGCCGATTGGCGCTGAAAACGAATTTGCAGGCGTTGTCGATCTGATCGAGATGAATGCTCTGGTCTGGAATGGCGAGCAGCTCGGCGCAAGCTGGGACGTTACCGAGATTCCGGCCGACCTCAAGGCTCGGGCCGAAGAGTATCGTGAGCAGATGATCGAAGCTGCCGTCGAAATGGACGAAGCTGCGATGGAGGCCTATCTCGAAGGCCAGATGCCCGACAACGATACCATTCGCAAGCTGCTCCGCAAGGGCATCATTGCCAATGACTTCTTTGGCGTGCTGTGTGGTTCGGCGTTCAAGAACAAGGGTGTTCAGCCGCTTCTTGATGCAGTGGTTGACTTCCTGCCGGCTCCCAACGACATCGAGGCCATTCGTGGTATCGACGCAAAGACCGAAGAGCCGATCGAGCGTCATGCCGACGACGACGAGCCCCTTGCGATGCTGGCGTTCAAGATCGCCAACGACCCGCACATGGGTTCGCTGACGTTCTGCCGCGTTTATTCAGGCAAGCTTGAGGCTGGTGCGCAGCTGCAGAACACGGTCAAGGACAAGCGCGAGCGTGTCGGCCGTATGTTCCAGATGCACTCCAACAGCCGCGAGCAGATTTCGGAAGCCTATGCGGGCGACATCGTTGCCATCGTGGGCCTGAAGGACACGACGACCGGTGATACGCTGTGCACACCGGCCAGCCAGGTCATTCTCGAGCGCATGATCTTCCCCGATCCTGTTATCGACATTGCCGTTGAGCCCAAGTCCAAGGCCGACCAGGAAAAGATGGGTCTTGCCCTGCAGCGCCTTGCTGCGGAAGACCCCTCGTTCCGGGTCAAGTCGGACGAAGAGTCGGGCCAGACGATCATTTCGGGCATGGGCGAGCTTCACCTCGACATTCTCGTCGATCGCATGAAGCGTGAATTCAAGGTCGAGGCCAATATCGGCCAGCCGCAGGTTGCGTATCGTGAAACGATCACGCGTTCGGCGGAAATCGACTACACCCACAAGAAGCAGTCGGGTGGTTCGGGCCAGTTCGCCCGCGTCAAGCTGACGATCGAGCCGAACGAAGTGGGCGCTGGCTTCACCTTCGAAAGCAAGATCGTTGGTGGTTCGGTTCCCAAGGAATACATCCCGGGCGTCTCGAAGGGTATCGAGTCGGTCATGGGTGCCGGTATTCTGGCTGGCTTCCCGATCGTGGACGTCAAGGCCACGCTGACCGACGGCGCTTACCACGACGTTGACTCTTCTGTGCTCGCCTTCGAAATCGCTGGCCGCGCTGCATTCCGTGAAGGCCTGCAGAAAGCCGCTGCCAAGCTGCTCGAGCCGATCATGAAGGTCGAAGTGACCACCCCTGAAGACTATATGGGTGACGTCATCGGCGACCTTAATTCGCGCCGTGGACAGATCCAGGGCACTGAAAGCCGTGGTGTCGTGCAGGTGGTCAATGCCTTCGTGCCGCTGGCCAACATGTTCGGTTACGTGAACTCGCTGCGCTCGATGAGCCAGGGCCGTGCACAGTACACCATGGTGTTCGATCACTACGAGCAGGTGCCCCAGGCGGTCGCCGACGAAGTTCAGGCGAAATACGCCTAGTTGGATAACAATTAATCAGCGGCCAGTTGGCCTGCTGAAGATGGAGATATGTGATGGGCAAGGAAAAATTTGCGCGTAACAAGCCGCACTGCAACATCGGCACGATTGGTCACGTTGACCATGGCAAGACGTCGTTGACAGCAGCGATCACGAAGGTTCTGGCGGAGACAGGCGGGGCGACGTTCTCTGCGTACGACCAGATCGACAAGGCGCCTGAAGAAAAGGCGCGCGGGATCACCATTTCGACGGCGCACGTCGAATACGAGACCGAAAAGCGCCACTATGCGCACGTCGATTGCCCGGGCCACGCTGACTATGTGAAGAACATGATCACCGGTGCTGCCCAGATGGACGGCGCGATCCTTGTTGTTTCGGCTGCCGACGGCCCGATGCCCCAGACCCGCGAGCACATCCTGCTTGCCCGTCAGGTCGGTGTTCCGGCGCTTGTGGTGTTCCTGAACAAGGTCGACCAGGTCGACGACGAAGAGCTGCTCGAGCTCGTCGAGCTTGAAGTTCGCGAACTGCTCTCTTCGTATGAATTCCCCGGTGACGACATTCCGATCACCAAGGGTTCGGCCCTTATGGCGCTTGAAGACAAGCGTCCGGAAATCGGCCACGACGCCGTGCTTGAGCTGATGAAGACTGTGGATGACTACATTCCGCAGCCCGAGCGTCCGAAAGACCAGCCGTTCCTGATGCCGGTCGAAGACGTGTTCTCGATCTCGGGCCGTGGCACTGTTGTGACCGGTCGTGTGGAGCGCGGCATCGTCAAGGTTGGCGAGGAAGTCGAGATCGTTGGCATCAAGCCGACGCTCAAGACCACTGTGACCGGCGTTGAAATGTTCCGCAAGCTGCTCGATTCGGGTGAAGCCGGCGACAACATCGGTGCTCTGATCCGTGGTATCGACCGTACGCAGGTCGAGCGCGGTCAGGTTCTGTGCAAGCCCGGTTCTGTGACCCCGCACACCAAGTTCGTTGCTGAAGCCTACATCCTGACCAAGGAAGAGGGTGGCCGTCATACGCCGTTCTTCACCAACTACCGCCCGCAGTTCTACTTCCGGACGACGGACGTGACCGGTGTTGTGACGCTGAACGAAGGCACCGAGATGGTGATGCCTGGCGACAATGTGGAAATGAACGTGGAACTGATCGTTCCGATCGCCATGGAAGAGAAGCTCCGCTTCGCCATCCGTGAAGGCGGCCGCACAGTCGGCGCCGGCGTCGTCTCCAAAATCGTCGCTTAACGAGCCAATTGAGAGCACGGTGCGCGATTGGCGCGCACCGTGGTCCTTTTTTCGGGATAGAACACAATGAACGGTCAGAATATTCGCATCCGGCTCAAGGCGTTCGACCATCGCGTGCTCGACAATTCGACCCGCGAGATCGTCAACACGGCCAAGCGCACAGGCGCGCAGGTTCGCGGACCCATTCCGCTGCCGACGCGAATTGACAAATACACCGTCAACCGGTCGCCCCACGTCGACAAGAAGAGCCGCGAGCAGTTCGAAATCCGGACTCATAAGCGTCTTCTGGACATCGTGGATCCGACACCGCAGACGGTGGATGCACTGATGAAGCTCGATCTCGCCGCCGGTGTCGACGTCGAAATCAAGCTCTAAGCTAAGCGTTTAGACGCGACTTTCGTTTTAGTGGGTCCTCTTGGGAAACAATGACCCGGAAAGCCGCAAGATAAAGAGAAGGTAACAACCGATGCGTTCTGGATTGATCGCACAGAAGCTGGGAATGACCCGCATCTTCACCGATGACGGCGCTCATGTACCCGTTACCGTTCTGGCGCTGCAGGGCTGCCAGGTGGTGGGCCAGCGGACGCAGGACAAGGACGGCTATGTCGCGCTGCAACTCGGCGCCGGCTCGGTCAAGGTCAAGAATGTAAGCAAGGCCGAGCGCGGGCATTACGCCGCTGCCAAGGTCGAGCCCAAGCGTAAGGTCGTCGAGTTCCGCGTGAGCGAAGACAACCTCATCGACGTGGGTGCTGAACTTCAGGCCGACCACTTCATCGAAGGCCAGCTCGTGGACGTCACGGGCACTTCGATCGGCAAGGGCTTTGCCGGTGCCATGAAGCGCCACAATTTCGGTGGTCTTCGTGCCTCGCACGGTGTGTCGGTTTCGCACCGCTCGCACGGTTCGACCGGTCAGAACCAGGACCCCGGCAAGGTGTTCAAGGGCAAGAAGATGGCTGGGCACATGGGTGCCGAGCGCGTCACGACCCAGAACGTCAAGGTCGTCAAGACCGATGTCGAGCGTGGCCTGATCATGGTTCAGGGTTCGGTTCCGGGCTCCAAGGGTGGCTGGATCCAGATCCGTGACGCCGTCAAGAAGCCGCGTCCTGAAGGTGTTGCGCTGCCTGGCTCGTTCAAGGCCGCAGCCAATGGGGAGAGTGCATAATGGAACTCCAGGTCACAACCCTCGAGGGTAAGTCGGCCGGCAAGGTCACTCTCGATGACACCGTTTTCGGTCTCGAGCCCCGCGCCGATCTGATCCAGCGCATGGTGCGCTATCAGCTCCTGAAACGTATGTCTGGCACGCACGACGTCAAGAACCGTGCTGAAGTTTCCCAGACAGGCAAGAAGTTCGGTCGTCAGAAGGGCGGCGGCGGTGCTCGTCACGGTTCGCGCCGGTCCAACATCTTCCGTGGTGGTGGTCGTGCATTCGGCCCGACCCCGCGCAGCCACGCGATCGATCTGCCCAAGAAGGTCCGCGCGCTTGCTCTCAAGCACGCCCTTTCTGCCAAGGCAAAGGCCGGTGATCTCGTCATCATCGACCAGGCTACGGCCGAAGCGCCCAAGACTGCCGCACTTCGCGCGATCTTCGGCAAACTCGGTTTTTCCAATGCGCTGATTATCGGCGGCACTGAACTGGACACTAATTTCGCGCTTGCTGCGCGGAACATTCCCCAGATCGACGTGCTTCCGGCGCAGGGCATCAACGTTTACGACATTCTGCGTCGTGAGAAGCTGGTCCTGACCAAGGACGCTCTTGCTGCGCTGGAGGGCCGGTTCCAATGAGCGCGCTCAAGCACTACGACATCATCCGCAATCCGGTCGTGACTGAAAAGTCCACCATGGCTTCGGAAAACGGTCAGGTCGTGTTCGATGTTGCCATCGACGCAACCAAGCCGGAAATCAAGGCCGCCGTTGAGGCGCTCTTTGAAGTCAAGGTCAAGGCTGTCAACACGATCGTTCGCAAGGGCAAGGTCAAGCGGTTCCGCAACATGCTTGGCACCCGCAAGGACGTCAAGAAGGCCGTCGTTACCCTCGTTGACGGTCAGACCATCGATATTTCGACCGGTCTGTAAGAAGGCGAGAAGGAAGAGTTCAAATGGCTTTGAAACAATACAATCCCACCTCGCCGGGCCGCCGCCAACTTGTCGGCATCAATCGGTCCGAGTTGTGGAAGGGCGGTCCGGTCAAGAAGTTGACCGAAGGTCTTTCCAAGTCGGGTGGTCGCAACAACAACGGTCGCATTACCTCGTTTGCACGGGGCGGCGGACACAAGCGCAGCTATCGCATTGTCGATTTCAAGCGCACCAAGTTCGACGTCCAGGGCACCGTCGAGCGCCTTGAATACGATCCCAACCGGACCGCGTTCATTGCTCTGGTGACCTATGATGATGGTGAGCAGGCTTACATCCTGGCGCCGCAGCGTCTTGCTGCCGGTGACAAGGTGATCTCGTCGATGAATGCCGTCGACGTAAAGCCGGGCAACACAATGCCGCTCGAGCGCATGCCGGTTGGTACGATCGTTCACAATATCGAGCTGAAGCCCAAAAAAGGCGGCCAGATGGCACGCTCGGCCGGTGCTTATGCTCAGTATGTCGGACGCGATGCCGGCTGGGCCATTCTCCGCATGGGTTCGGGCGAACAGCGCCTGGTCCACGGCTCTTGCCTTGCGACCGTAGGTTCGGTTTCCAACCAGGACCACTCGAACACTTCGATCGGTAAGGCCGGCCGCAACCGTTGGTTGGGCAAGCGTCCGAACGTTCGCGGCGTCGCGATGAACCCGGTTGACCACCCCCATGGTGGTGGTGAAGGCCGGACCTCGGGTGGCCGTCATCCGGTTACTCCGTGGGGCAAGCCGACCAAGGGCAAGCGCACCCGCACCAACAAGGCGACGGACAAGTTTATCGTCCGCTCGCGGCACCTCAAGAAGGGCAGGTAAGCCATGGCACGTTCCGTCTGGAAAGGCCCGTTTGTCGACGGGTATCTGCTGAAGAAGGCAGACAAGGTCCGGGAATCGGGCCGCAACGAAGTCATCAAGATCTGGAGCCGTCGCTCTACGATCCTGCCGCAGTTCGTTGGCCTCACCTTCGGCGTCTATAACGGTCAGAAGCACATCCCGGTGAATGTCTCCGAGGATATGATCGGCCACAAGTTCGGTGAGTTTTCGCCCACGCGCACCTATTACGGGCACGCGGCCGACAAGAAGGCGAAGAGGAAGTAACGATGGGCAAGCAAAAGCGCGAACGCGCGCTCAAAGATACTGAGGCGAAAGCCATCCTTCGCATGGTGCGCACGAGCCCCCAGAAGCTTAACCTGGTTGCCGCGCAGATCCGTGGAAAGAAGGTCGACAAGGCTCTTGCCGAACTCGAATTCTCGCGCAAGCGGATTTCGCTTTCGGTCAAGAAGACCCTCGAGAGCGCCATCGCGAACGCCGAAAACAACCATGGTCTGGATACAGACTCCCTGGTGGTCTCGGAAGCCTTCGTTGGCAAGGCTCTGGTGATGAAGCGGTTTCATGCACGTGCCCGCGGTCGCGGCGCTCGCATCGAAAAGCCGTTCTCGCACCTGACCATCGTCGTCCGTGAAGTCGAGGAGGCCGTCTGATGGGCCAGAAAGTTAATCCGATCGGGCTTCGCCTCGGCATCAACCGCACCTGGGACTCCCGTTGGTACGCCAACAAGGGCGAATATGGTTCGCTCCTGCAGGAAGATCTCAAGATCCGCGAGATGCTCGAGAAAGAGCTCAAGCAGGCCGCTGTTTCCAAGATCGTCATCGAACGCCCGCACCGCAAGTGCCGCATTTCGATCCACTCGGCTCGTCCGGGCATCGTGATCGGCAAGAAGGGCGCGGACATCGAGAAGATCCGCAACAAGGTCAAGAAGTTCACCAATTCCGAAGTGCACATCAACATCGTTGAAGTGCGCAAGCCGGAAACCGACGCAACGCTGGTTGCACAGGGCATCGCCCAGCAGCTTGAACGCCGTGTGGCGTTCCGCCGGGCCATGAAGCGTGCCGTTCAGACGGCAATGCGCATGGGCGCCCAGGGCATCCGCGTCAACGTTGGTGGCCGTCTCGGCGGCGCCGATATCGCCCGGACCGAATGGTATCGTGAAGGCCGCGTGCCGCTTCACACCCTTCGTGCCGACGTCGACTATGGTGTTGCCGAAGCCGCGACCACCTATGGCATCATCGGGATCAAGGTCTGGATCTTTAAAGGCGAGATCATGGAACACGATCCGATGGCTCACGAGCGCCGCGCCACCGAAGGTGGTGACTCCGGCGGGCAGGGCCGCCGCGGTCCGGCTGCAAGCTGATAGGACTATAAAAAATGCTGCAACCGAAACGTACAAAGTTCCGTAAAGCCCACAAGGGCCGGATCCACGGCGCCGCCAAAGGCGGCACCGACCTGAATTTTGGCGAATATGGCTTGAAGGCTCAGGAACCTGAGCGTATAACCGCCCGCCAGATCGAGGCCGCACGCCGCGCGATGACTCGCTATATGAAGCGCGCTGGCCGTGTGTGGATCCGGGTGTTCCCGGATGTGCCCGTGTCGTCCAAGCCGACCGAAGTCCGTATGGGTAAAGGTAAGGGTGCTCCTGAATATTGGGCAGCCCGCGTCAAGCCCGGCCGGATCATGTTCGAAGTTGACGGCGTAAGTGAAGAGATTGCGCGTGAAGCTCTGCGTCTGGCGGCCATGAAGTTGCCGATCAAGACGCGGTTCGTCAGCCGCATTGCAGATTAAGGACGTACAGCGATGGCAAAGCCGAGCGACGTTAGGGCAAAGACGGTTGATGAACTCAAGGATGAGCTCGTCAATCTGAAGAAAGAGCAGTTCAACCTGCGTTTCCAGCGCGCTACCCAGCAGCTGGAAAACACTTCTCAGGTGCGCAAGGTCCGCCGCGATATCGCGCGCGTCCAGACCGTGCTTGCTGAGAAGTCAGCAGAAGCCAAGTAAGGAGCCACAGATGCCCAAGCGTATCCTGCAGGGGACAGTGGTCTCCGATACGAACGAGAAAACGGTTGTGGTGAGCGTCGAACGCCGCTTTACACACCCGATCATGAAAAAGACCGTGCGCCGCTCCAAGAAGTACCACGCACACGACGAGGCCAATGCGGCCAAGATCGGTGATGTAGTGCAGATTCAGGAATGTGCGCCGATCTCCAAGAACAAGCGTTGGACACTCGTTAACCCGGCGTAACGCAAGAGCTCATAGAGAGATCTAGTGCCGTGCCGGATACCGGACGCGGACCAGTAATTAAAGAAGGCAACCAGTCATGATTCAGATGCAGACGAACCTCGACGTCGCCGATAATTCGGGCGCTCGTCGTGTTATGTGCATCAAGGTGCTGGGCGGTTCGCATCGCAAGTATGCGTCTGTTGGCGACATCATCGTTGTGTCGGTCAAGGACGCCATCCCGCGCGGCCGCGTCAAGAAGGGCCAGGTTATGAAGGCTGTGGTGGTTCGCACCGCTTCCGACATCCGCCGCCCCGACGGCACCGTGATCCGTTTCGACCGCAATGCGGCGGTGATCATCAACAACAACAAGGAACCGATCGGCACCCGTATCTTTGGCCCGGTTCCTCGTGAGCTGCGCGCGAAAAGCCACATGAAGATCATTTCGCTCGCGCCGGAGGTGCTGTAATGGCTGCCAAGATCAAAAAGGGTGACAAGGTCATCGTTCTGACTGGCAAGGACAAGGGCAAGACGGGGCAGGTGCTCCAGGTCATGCCGACCGACACCAAAGCATTGGTTCAGGGTATCAATCTGGTGCGCCGTCACCAGAAGCAGACCCAGAGCCAGGATGCGGGCATCATCACCAAGGAAGCCCCCATTCACCTGAGCAATATCGCTTTGGTCGATGCCAAGGACAATAGGCCGACCCGCGTCGGCTTCAAGATCGAAGACGGCGTCAAGAAGCGCGTCGCAAAGCGTTCTGGAGAAGTGATCGATGGCTGAGACATACATTCCGCGCCTGCGCACACATTATGACGATGTGGTGCGTGCCGGTCTCACCGAGACCTTCAACTACGTCAACCCGATGCAGGTCCCCAAGCTTGAGAAGGTTGTTCTCAACATGGGTGTCGGCGAAGCGGTTGCCGATTCCAAGAAGGTGAAGGCGGCTATGGCCGATCTCGAAAAGATCGCCGGCCAGAAGCCCGTTGTCACCTATGCCCGCAAGTCGATCGCTGGCTTTAAGGTCCGCGAAGGCATGCCGCTCGGCATCAAGGTCACGATGCGTCGTGCCCAGATGTACGAATTCATCGACCGCCTGGTCAACGTCGCGCTGCCGCGTGTCCGAGATTTCCGCGGATTGAACCCGAAGAGCTTCGATGGCCGTGGCAATTATGCAATGGGCATCAAGGAACATATCGTGTTCCCCGAGATCAACTATGACCAGATCGATCAGGTCTGGGGCATGGACGTGATCGTCTGCACCACGGCAAAGACCGACGACGAAGCGCGTGCGCTTCTCAAGGCTTTCAATTTCCCGTTCCGCCAGTAAGCGGATAACTGGAAAAGAGACGAAAGAGAGACTTAGATGGCTAAGACTAGCTCCATCGAGAAAAACAAGCGCCGCGCCAAGCTCGCCAAGCAGTATGCGCCCAAGCGGGCTGCGCTCAAGGCAAAGGCAAAGGATGCGTCGCTCAGCTTCGAAGAGCGTTTCGCTGCTCAGCTCAAGCTGGCCGAGCTGCCCCGCAACGCTTCGCCGGTTCGCATTCGCAACCGCTGTGAGGTTTCGGGTCGTCCGCGCGGCTACTATCGCAAGCTCAGGCTGAGCCGTATTGCGCTCCGCGAGCTTGGCTCGATGGGCATGATCCCCGGCCTGGTCAAGTCGAGCTGGTAAGGAAAGAACGAAGATGACTCTTACAGATCCTCTTGGCGATATGCTGACCCGCATCCGCAACGCGCAGATGCGCCGTCGCGATGTCGTCCGTACGCCCGCTTCGAGCCTTCGTGCTCACGTGCTCGACGTTCTCAAGGCCGAGGGCTACATTCGTGGCTATTCGGAAGAGACCAACGAAAACGGTCTGCCCGAATTCGCCATCGAGCTGAAGTACTCGGAAAGCGAACCGGTTATCCGTGAAATTCAGCGCGTGTCGAAGCCCGGTCGTCGGGTTTATGCCTCGGTCAAGAATATCCCGGTTGTTGGCAATGGTCTTGGTGTTTCGATCCTCTCCACCCCCAAGGGTGTGATGGCCGATCACAAGGCTCGTGCTGAAAATGTTGGCGGTGAGGTCCTCTGCCGCGTCTTCTAAGGCGCGGGAGCGCTTCCAGAAAAAGTGGTCCCCACTTTTTTGGTTAGGAAGCGCGACACAATTGGATTAGGAAATTTTCGTAGTTCACGAAAATTGCCGGGGGAGACCCCACCAACTAGACGAAAAGGCAATTTAATATGTCGCGTATTGGCAAACAGCCGGTAGGACCGGTCAGCGGCGTGACGGTCACAGTGGACGGCCAGAAGGTCACTGCAAAGGGCTCCAAGGGTGAGCTTTCTGTGGTGCTCGTCGATCTGGTCAGCCCCAAGTTGACCGATGACGGCGTGGTTGTTACCCCCGTCAACGACAGCCGCGAGGCCCGTGCGGCCTGGGGCTTGTCGCGCTCGCTCGTGCAGAACATCGTGACCGGTGTATCGACTGGCTTTGAGCGTAAGCTCGCCATCACCGGCGTTGGCTATCGTGCCCAGATGCAGGGTTCGGACCTCAAGCTTTCCCTCGGCTTTTCCCATGAAGTTATCTTCAAGGCGCCGGATGGGATTTCGCTTGCAGCGCCCACCCAGACGGAAATCGTCGTCACGGGCATCGACAAGCAGCAGGTTGGCCAGGTCGCGGCTGACATTCGTGAGTTCCGTCCGCCGGAGCCCTACAAGGGCAAGGGCGTTCGCTATGCGGATGAGCACATCTACCGCAAAGAAGGCAAGAAGAAGTAAGGATTGGTCGAGATGGCTAAGCTTTCTGGTATCGAACGGCGCAAGGCGCGTGTTCGTCGGGCTATTAAGGCCCGTGCCAACGGTCGTCCGCGCTTGTCGGTCTTCCGTTCGGAAAAGAATATCTACGCACAGATCATCGACGATGCGAATGGCGTGACGCTTGCGTCCGCTTCCTCGCTCGAAAAGGATCTCAAGATCAAGAACGGCGCAAATCAGGCCGCAGCCTCCGAAGTTGGCAAGGCACTTGCTGCCCGCGCCACCAAGGCCGGTGTTTCGGACGTCGTGTTCGATCGCGGTGCCTATTTGTTCCATGGCCGCGTCAAGGCGCTGGCTGATGCCGCCCGCGAGGGCGGGCTGAGCTTTTAAGCGAACGCTCCTTACAAGATAAAAGAGAAAAAAGACTGGTAGGAACGATGAGAGATACTCAAGAACGCGATAGCGAATTCGTCGATCGCCTGGTGCACATCAACCGCGTCGCCAAAGTGGTGAAGGGCGGCCGGCGGTTCGGTTTTGCCGCGCTCGTCGTCGTCGGGGATCAGAAGGGCCGCGTCGGCTTCGGTCATGGCAAGGCGCGTGAAGTGCCGGAAGCCATCCGCAAGGCGACCGAGCAGGCCAAGCGCCAGATGATCCGCGTGCCGCTGCGCGAAGCCCGTACGCTGCACCATGACGTGCAGGGCCGTCACGGCGCTGGCAAGGTGATCCTGCGTGCGGCTCCGGCCGGTACCGGTATCATTGCGGGTGGCCCGATGCGCGCTGTGTTCGAAACTCTCGGCATCAACGACATCGTTGCCAAGAGCCAGGGTTCGGCAAACCCCTACAACATGGTTCGCGCCACGTTCGACGCGCTCAAGAACGTTGACAGCCCGCGTTCGGTCGCTGCCCGTCGCGGTCTCAAGGTTTCCGAGTTGCAGGCACGTCGCGGCGAAGCCGCCGTCGAGGCTTGATAGAGCGCTCGAGGAGAGAAACAATGGCTAAGAAGACCGTCATCGTCGAGCAGATCGGTTCGCCGATCCGCCGCAAGGAAGATCAGCGCGCGACACTTGTGGGCCTGGGGCTCAACAAGATGCATCGCCGCAGCGAGCTGGAAGACACGCCGTCGGTGCGCGGCATGATTTCCAAGGTCGCTCACCTCGTCCGCGTCGTGGACGAGCAGTAAGAGGGATTTGGTATTATGAAACTCAACGAGATCGCCGATAACGCCGGCGCCACCAAAGCCAAGGTTCGCGTCGGTCGCGGCATCGGCTCTGGTCTTGGCAAGACCGGCGGTCGTGGCGTCAAGGGTCAGAAGTCCCGTTCGGGCGTTTCGATCAATGGCTTTGAAGGCGGGCAGATGCCGCTTCACATGCGGATGCCCAAGCGCGGCTTCAACAATCCCTTCGCCAAGAAGTGGAATGCTGTTCGTCTCGACCGCATCCAGGCCTATATCGACAGCGGCAAGCTCGACGCCAAGGGCGTCGTCGATGCCGAGGCTCTCGTCAAGGCCGGCGTCATCCGCCGCGCCAAGGACGGCGTACGTCTGATCAACAGCGGTGAGTTCAAGGCCAAGAAGGTTACCTTCAAGGTCAACCACGTGTCCGTTGGTGCTGCCGCTGCTATCGAAGCAGCCGGGGGCAAGGTCGAGCTGATCGGCAAGCCTGCCGACGCCGAATAATTCGTTGCGACTTTTCGAGCGCGTCCTGGCGATCTTCCTGAATACGGGGATTGCATAAGGGCGCGCTCTGACTATATCAGAGCATTGTCTTTTCCGCGGGCCCATGTGGCCCGTTCCTTTGCTCTATAAGCTACTTCAAAGGGAGCCGTCATGGCGTCTGCAGCCGAGCAACTGGCCCGAAACTTGAGTTTTTCGACCTTTTCGAAGGCCAAGGAACTCCAGAAGCGGATTTTCTTCACCCTTGGCGCGCTGCTGGTTTACAGACTCGGCACCTATATTCCGATTCCGGGCATTGACCCCGACGCCTTCGCGGCGACGTTTCAGCAGGCGCAGGGCGGTATCTTCGGGCTGTTCAACATGTTCGCCGGCGGCGCTGTCGAACGTCTTGCGATTTTCGCGCTTAACCTGATCCCCTACATTACGGCCTCCATCGTCATTCAGGTGATGTCGACGGCCTCTCCGCGCCTTGAGGCGCTCAAGAAGGAAGGCGAGAGCGGGCGGCGCAAGCTCAACCAGTACACCCGTTATCTCACCGTCGTCTTCTGCGCCGTGCAGGCCTATGGCATCGCCGTGGGGCTTGAGGCCAGTGAAGGCGTCGTGGCCGATCCGGGCTGGTTCTTCCGTATTTCCACCGTCATCACCCTGGTCGGGGGCACCATGTTCCTGATGTGGCTGGGTGAGCAGATGACGGCACGCGGTGTCGGTAACGGCATTTCGCTGATCATTTTCGCCGGTATCGTTGCCTCCTTGCCCGCGACCATCGCCCAGACGCTCGAATTGAGCCGCACCGGGGCGCTGCCGACCATCGCTGTCGTTGGCATCCTGATCGGCGCCATCGTGGTCATCGGCATCATCGTGTTCTTCGAGCGTGCTCAGCGCAGGCTTTTGATCCAGTATCCGAAGCGCCAGGTGGGCAACAAGATGTATCAGGGCGACACCTCGCACCTGCCGCTCAAGCTGAACACGGCTGGTGTCATCCCAGTGATCTTCTCGTCCTCGCTGCTGCTGTTGCCGGCAACCATCGCCACGTTCTCGGCGCAGGGTGACGCACCACAGTGGCTGCAGTACATCTCGGCGCTGCTCGGACGCGGCCAGCCGCTCTATCTCGCGCTGTTTGCCGGGATGATCATCTTCTTTGCGTTCTTTTACACCTCGATCGTCTTCAATCCGACCGAGACCGCGGATAATCTGAAACGGTCTGGCGGGTTCATTCCAGGCATCCGTCCGGGCGAAAGAACGGCGCAGCATATCGATTACGTGCTGACGCGCATTACCGTTGTCGGCGCGATCTATCTGACCATCGTTGCGCTGATCCCGGAAGTGTTCCTGAGCCAGCTCAACATCTCGGCCTTCCTAGGCGGCACGTCGCTGCTCATCATGGTCACTGTGACGCTGGATACGGTGAGTCAGATTCAGAGTCATCTGATCGCTCAGCAATATGAGGGCATGGTCAAGAAATCGCGTCTAGGGGGACGGAAAAGATGAGACTGGTTCTTTTGGGACCGCCGGGTGCGGGCAAGGGCACTCAGGCACAGATCCTGGTATCGACCTATTCCATCCCGCAGCTTTCGACGGGCGACATGCTTCGTGCGGCCATTGCCGAAAAGACTCCTCTGGGGCTCGAAGCCAAGGCGATCGTTGATCGCGGGGATCTGGTGTCCGACGATATCGTGTCAGGCATCATTTCCGAGCGCATGGACCAGCCCGATTGTGAGAACGGGTTCATCCTCGACGGCTTCCCGCGCACCATCGCGCAGGCCGAAGCGCTGACTCACATGCTCGACCGCAAGGGGCTCCACCTCGACGCGGTCATCGAAATCAAGGCCGATCCCGATGTGCTCGTCGAGCGCATCATCAATCGGGCCAAGGAAAGTGGTGGCGCCCGGGCGGACGACAATGAGGAAGTGCTGCGCAAGCGCCTCGATGTCTACACCGAGCAGACCGCGCCCCTGGTGTCGTTCTATTCCGAGCAGGGCCTGCTCAAATCAGTGGATGGGATGGCGCCGATCGAGGAGGTCACCTCAGCGATCAAGGCAGCTATAAGCTGACCAAAACGATTGGACCCGTGGCAGTGTTGACTTTGATGCCGTGAGTCCTTAGAACCGCGCCAGTCTCAGAAATTTCGAGGGCTGGATTCGGTTCCTTCCGTATAGAGAAGGGGGTCGGATGCCGGTCCCTTGTTGTTGAACGAAACGGGACGGTAACGTCCTCATATCAATTTAGGAGATCCGACGTGGCTCGTATTGCTGGCGTCAATATCCCGACGAACAAGCGCGTGGTTATCGCGTTGCAGTATATTCACGGGATTGGGCCGAAAATGGCCTCTGAAATCTGCGAAAAGGTGTCCATTCCGGCCGAGCGGCGCGTGAATGAATTGACCGACGCGGAAGTTATCCAGATTCGCGAAACCATCGACCGTGACTATCAGGTCGAGGGTGACCTTCGCCGTTCGGTTGCCATGAACATCAAGCGTTTGATGGATCTGGGCAACTATCGCGGTCTGCGTCATCGTCGTGGTCTACCGGTGCGTGGTCAGCGGACCCACACCAACGCGCGTACCCGCAAGGGCCCTGCAAAGGCCATCGCGGGCAAAAAGAAATAAGAAGGCCGATGCCGGGGCGGCAAGGGCAGGGCATATTGCTCCGCCCCGATGTCTCGTTTCGGGTTTCTTGAGGTGTAGCCGCTGGAACCACGGCGGCGCTAGAGATCACTAGAGGAAGTAAATGGCTAAAGCAGATACCACACGCGTTCGCCGTCGCGAGCGCAAGAACATCAGTGCTGGCGTTGCACACGTAAACGCCTCGTTCAACAACACGATGGTCACCATCACCGACGTTCAGGGCAATACGATCTCCTGGTCCTCCGCCGGTACGATGGGTTTCAAGGGTTCGCGCAAATCGACCCCTTACGCAGCTCAGATGGCTGCAGAAGACGCCGCCAAGAAGGCGCAGGAACACGGCATGAAGACCCTCGAGGTCGAGGTCCGTGGCCCGGGTTCAGGTCGTGAATCGGCACTGCGTGCCCTTCAGGCCGCCGGCTTCACTGTCACTTCCATCCGGGACGTTACATCCATTCCTCACAATGGGTGCCGGCCGCGCAAGCGCCGTCGCGTCTGATGTGAATGGACCTCGGCAAGGCCAGCCGGGGTTCTTTTACGGTTTGCGGCATGGCGGCCGGGCAGGGCCGCGATTTTGAAAGGAAGTTGGACGTGATGATCCAGAAAAACTGGCAGGAACTGATTAAGCCGACCAAGCTCGACGTCGTTCCGGGCAGCGATTCCGCGCGCGTCGCCTCCGTGGTCGCCGAGCCGCTTGAACGCGGTTATGGCTTGACCTTGGGCAACACGCTGCGCCGGGTTCTGCTCTCGTCGCTGCAGGGTGCGGCAATCACCGCCATCCAGATCGATGGCGTATTGCATGAATTCTCGTCGATTCCCGGCGTGCGTGAGGACGTGACCGATCTCGTTCTCAACATCAAGGAAATCGCCATCAAGATGGAAGACGAAGGGCCCAAGCGCCTGACGCTTTCCAAGCAGGGTCCGGGTGCCGTCACTGCTGGCGACATCAAGACCACTGGCGATATCGAAGTGCTCAACCCTGACCTCGTAATCTGTCATCTTGATGACGGGGCCGAGATCAACATCGAGTTCACGGTCAATACCGGCAAGGGTTACGTCCCGGCCGACCGCAACAAGCCTGAAGACGCTCCGATCGGCTATATCGCCGTTGATGCGTTGTTCTCGCCGGTCAAGCGCGTCAGCTACAAGGTCGAAAAGACCCGTGAGGGCCAGAACCTCGACTTCGACAAGCTGAGCATGCAGATCGAGACCAATGGCGCGATCAGCCCTGAAGACGCGCTGGCCTTTGCGGCCCGCATCGTCCAGGATCAGCTGTCGGTGTTCGTCAATTTCGAAGAGCCCACCAAGGAAAAGGCCGAGGATTCGACACCCGAACTCGCCTTCAACCCGGCGCTGCTCAAGAAGGTGGACGAACTCGAGTTGTCGGTCCGTTCGGCAAACTGCCTCAAGAACGACAACATCGTCTATATCGGCGATCTCATTCAGAAGACGGAAGCGGAAATGCTCCGCACGCCGAACTTCGGGCGCAAGTCGCTCAACGAGATCAAGGAAGTTCTGGCCCAGATGGGGCTCCATCTCGGGATGGACGTCAACAACTGGCCGCCCGAAAACATCGAAGACCTCGCCAAGCGTTACGAAGATCACTACTGATCTTCCGCGGGCCAAAAGATACTAGGAGAGTACCATGCGCCACGGTAAAGCCGGCCGCAAACTGAACCGGACCTCTTCGCATCGCAAGGCGATGTTCAAGAACATGTCCGCATCGTTGATCAAGCACGAACAGATCGTGACGACCCTTCCCAAGGCGAAGGAGTTGCGTCCGATCGTCGAAAAGCTCATTACCCTTGGCAAGCGCGGCGATCTGCATGCCCGCCGCCAGGCCATTGCCCAGATCGGCGATGAGACCATGGTCAAGAAGCTGTTCGACATTCTGGGCCCGCGCTACAAGGACCGCAACGGTGGCTACACCCGCGTCCTCAAGGCCGGTTTCCGCCACGGCGACAACGCCGCCGTCGGCATCATCGAGTTTGTCGATCGCGACGTCGAAGCAAAGGGCAAGGACTCCGGTCCGACTGCCGACTTCACGCGTGATGAAGAGAGCGAAGCCGCGTAAGCGATTTCTATCAAGCAGAATTGAAAAGGCGGCCTCCGGGCCGCCTTTTTTTGTTTTTATGGATCTACACGGTTCAGGTCCCAGTTTTCATAAAGGGCGTTCAGCTGTGCCGTGCTTCGGCAAAAGACATGCGGCAGTCCCGTCCTTATTGCGCGATCACGGGTTCCCTCTGCCTTATCGCGGGTCTTCCACAGCCAGGCGAGCATCTCCCATTTGATCGAGTCACGGCCACCCTCGAGCCCGCCGGCGCGGCGGCGCCGGGAGAGACTGCGCCGCAGATAGCGCAGGGTGCGCATCGCCAATGTCTCGTCGAGCACGATGATGCCTGTGGCTCGCGCCAAGCGTTGGGGCATCAGCGCCGAATAGGAGCCGTCGATGATCCATGCCGGTTTGGCGACTGCGGCGTCGTGCAGCGCCGCGAACTCGGGGTCGGGGCGTTGCTCCCAATCGGTGCCGGGCATATGCCGCAACTGGTCAAGATGGATGGCCGGAACCCCGAGCCGCATGCCGAGCGCTTCGGCAAGCGTTGATTTTCCCGAATTGGTAGGCCCGAGCACCACGATGCGCGGCCCGAGTGTTTCGGGCCGCGGCAATTGGTCGTTGCCGGCGTTCATCAGACCAGAATGTCGTCGACCCAATAGAGGTCGCGACGGTCAAAGCCGTTGAACGGGGTGAGGGAGGCCTGCGTGTAGGCGCCCATCAGGCCGAATTCGATATAGTCGTCCTCGGCGATGGCTGCCGGCAGGATGAAGGTCTGGGGCATGACGTCGTAGCTGTCGCAGGTCGGCCCGAAGATCTTGAAGTCCCAGCTTTCGCCGGTGAGAACCTTGTCGCCGCGCCATACGCGGATCGGCGGCATGAATTCGAGGATCATCGCTTCCATCAGCGAGCCATAGACGCCGTCGTTGAGATAAACCGACTGTTCGCCGCGCACGTGTTTGACGCGCAGCAAGAGCGACGTGCAGCCCGTCGACAGGCCGCGTCCGGGCTCGGCGATCAGTTCGGGTTTGTTCGATCCGAACGTATCGGTGACGGCGTTGCGGATGGTCTCGAAATAAACGTCGAGGGGCGGGGCCGAGTTGGTAATGTAAGGCGCCGGGAAGCCGCCGCCGATATTGAGCCGCTTGAGCTCGATGCCGGAGGCCTGCGCAATGCGGCCCGCAGCGGCGATGTGGCGTTCATAGGCATAGGCCTCTTCACACTGGCTACCGACGTGGAAGCACAGTGAGGTCGAATATCCCATGGCCTTGGCCAATGTGCAGATCGCGATGGCGCCTTCTTCCATCACGCCGAACTTGGTGCCGAAATCATATGATTTGAGTGCCTTGCCAGCCTTGAACCGGACCGTCACCTCGACATCATCGCTGGGCGGGATGACAGCGGCAAGCTGGTCGAGCTGGGCCACGTGGTCAATGGTGAAGGAGCGAACGCCGAATTCGGAATAGGCGCGTTCGATCTCGCGGCGCGACTTGATGGGGTTGTTGTAGTGCATCCCGGCTTCGGGCGCGTATTTGCGGATCAACGCCATTTCGGTGTTGGACGCGACATCGTAGGCCCTAAGCCCCTCGCGATTCATGATCTCGAGGATATGGGGCGATGGGTTGGATTTGACCGCATAGGTCAACAGGCCGTCAAAGCCCGCCTTGAAGGTATCTATTGCGTTGACCAGGAGCCGTTCGGAAAACAGGAAACTCGGATAATCGGGTTCCTCGGTGGCGATCAGTTCTGCGGTATTCGCGTATGTGCGAGACGGCGCGTGGTCCATTGACCTTGATACCTTTTGCGGGGGTTGAAAGCGCGCGTGTATAGGGCTCATTGCCCCCCTCTGCAATGGCCAATTTCGCCTATAGAGACAGGTTGTGACGATTCTTTGTGCAGGGTCAAAATTGCCACGGGTTTTCCGGGCATTCTGCCTGTGTTCAATGGATCAAGTAAGACCAATAGCGCTCGATTTCGTGATAAGAAAATGTTCGAATCCGCTGTCCGTCCGTGCCCGTAACGAGAGCCCAATGAGCGATCTTTTTCCCGAGGACCTTCCCGCCTCGCGTCCAACCGATGAGCCCGGCACCGACCGGCCGCTGGCCGACCGGCTGCGGCCCAGATCGCTCGACGAAGTGATCGGGCAGACCCATATCATCGGGCCCGATGGAACGTTGCGCCGGATGCTGGCTTCGGGACGGCTGGGATCGCTCATTTTGTGGGGCCCGCCGGGGACTGGGAAAACGACGGTGGCGCGGCTGCTGGCCGATGCCGTCGATTACCGGTTCGAGCAGATTTCAGCGATCTTTTCGGGCGTGGCGGACCTCAAGAGGGTGTTCGAGACGGCGCGTACGGCGCGGCGGGCCGGGCAGCGTACGCTGCTGTTCGTCGATGAAATCCATCGGTTTAACCGGGCGCAGCAGGACAGTTTTCTGCCCGTCATGGAAGATGGCACTGTAGTGCTGGTCGGGGCGACGACGGAAAACCCGAGCTTTGAGCTCAACGCGGCGCTGTTGTCGCGGGCACAGGTGCTCAAGTTCACCAGCCTTGATCGTGACGATCTCGACGCGTTGGCCAAACGCGCGGAAGAAGAGTTGGGCAAGGGACTGCCGCTCGATGAGGATGCACGCCAGACGCTGATCGGGCTGGCCGATGGCGACGGGCGGGCCATACTGGGGCTGATCGAGGAGATTATCGCCGCCACGGGGCCTGACGAAGTTCTTGACCCCGCGGGGCTGGCGAAGCTCGTGCAGCGGCGGGCGCCGATCTACGACAAGAGCCAGGACGGGCACTACAATCTGATTTCGGCGCTGCACAAGACGGTGCGCGGATCGGACCCCGATGCGGCGCTTTATTATTTCGCGCGCATGATCGATGCGGGCGAGGATCCGATGTATCTGGCGCGGCGGCTGATCCGCATGGCGGTCGAGGATATCGGCATGGCCGACCCGCAGGCGCTGCCCATCGCAACGGCCGCCAAGGACGCCTACCACATGCTCGGTTCACCCGAGGGGGAACTGGCGCTGGCAGAAGTGGTGGTTTATCTGGCGACGGCGCCAAAATCGAACGCGCTCTACAACGCCTATAACCGGGCGCTGGCACTGGCTAAAAAGACCGGATCGCCCACCCCGCCCATGGCCATCCTCAACGCGCCCACAAAGCTGATGAAATCGGAGGGGTACGGGGAGGGCTATATCTACGATCACGACACGCCTGAAGGGTTTTCAGGGCAGGAGTATTTTCCCGAAAAAATCGGGCGGCAGGATTTCTATCAGCCGGTCGAACGCGGCTTCGAGCGCGATATCAAGAAGCGCATGGATTATTTTGGCAAACTGCGCGCGGCAAAGCGCGACGGCTAGATTGCGACTTCGCCCATGACGGCGCGGCAATTTCCCGCTAGAAGGGCCGCGAACGATAAAGGACGAAACTTGATGAGCGGCGTGCAATTGCGGGAAGTGGCGGCGGATGAAGACGGGATGCGGCTCGACCGCTGGTTCTCGGTTCATTTTCCGGACCTGAGCTTTGGGCGATTGCAAAAGCTTTTGCGTTCTGGCCAGGTGCGGGTCGACAGTGGGCGGGTGGCCACCAACGCGCGGCTGGTCGCCGGGCAGACGGTGCGCGTGCCGCCGCTCGGCGAAGCGCCTGCGCCGTCCCCCGACAAGCCCCGGATCAATCAGAAAGACGCCGATTTCCTGCGCGACCTCATTCTTTATGAGGACGACGAGGTCTACGTGTTCAACAAGCCGCATGGTCTTGCGGTGCAGGGCGGCTCGGGCACCAAGCGCCATATCGATGGCATGCTCAAATCGCTGCCCAACAAGAAGGGCGAGCCGCCGCGGCTGGTCCACCGGCTTGACCGCGACACCTCGGGATGCCTGCTTGTGGCAAAGACACGGGCATCGGCCAGCCATTTCGGCACGGTGTTCCGCTCGCGGTCGGCGCGCAAGATCTACTGGGCGATCACTATCGGTGTTCCTCACCCGCGGCAGGGGCGGATTTCGTGTTTCCTGGCGCGGCAATCCACCCAGGATGGCGAGCAGATGGTGGTGGTCGAGAACGGCGTCGAAGGCGCGCAGCATTCGGTGAGCTATTATTCGGTGACCGAGAGCGCCGCCAACCAGTTCGCCTGGGTGACGCTCAAGCCGGTGACCGGGCGCACGCATCAGTTGCGCGTGCACATGATGGAACTGGGCACGCCCATTCTGGACGATCCGCGCTACAACACGCTGGAAAACTGGAACTTCGAGCGGCCAGAAGAGCTGGGCAACGGGCTGCATCTGCACGCACGGCGTCTGGCCATTCCGCTGCGTAGCGGCAAGAAACTCGATGTCACGGCTCCGTTGCCGCCGCATATGAAGGCGACCTTTGATACGTTGGGCTTTAACGCCAATCAGTACGACGTGCAGGATGTCGACCCCGAGGAGGGTGCCTGATGACCGCGCCACGCCTCATCATGTTCGACATGGACGGTACGCTGATCGATTCCGGGGCGGTCATCGCCCAGCATATGGCGACCACGTTCCGCGATCATGGGCTCGAGGCGCCGACGCAGGAAATGTCTCATTCGGTCATTGGCTTGTCGTTGGAACTTGCCATGGAACGTTTGGCGCAATGCGATGCAGAGACAGCCATTCTGATGGCGGGCACTTATCGCAACCACTACCGGGCGATGCTGGCTGTCGGCGACGCGCACGAGCCACTTTATGCGGGTGCGTTGGACGCGTTGAATCGGCTGAAGGCGCATGACGCTTCAATCCTCGGCATCGCCACGGGCAAGGGGCTGAGCGGGGTCAACCGCATATTGGCGCTGCACGCATTGGCCGATCATTTCGTGACGCTGCAGACGCCCGATCACAATCCCTCAAAGCCCCATCCGGGGATGATTTTGCGGGCTTGCGCGGAAACCGGGATCGATCCAGCCTGCACCGTCATGATCGGGGATACCACATTCGATATGGAACTGGGCCGGTCGGCGGGGGCGCGGACCATTGGGGTCACCTGGGGCTACCACGCCCGCGTTGCGCTCGAGGAAAGCGGTGCCCATATCCTCATCGAGGATTATGCCGATCTCGATGACGCGATAGAAAAGGTACTGAACTGATGCGTGAATTTCTCGAAGACGCTCTCAGGCATCAGGATGCGGGGCAGGGGCGCAATCAGAAGGATTTGCTGCGCGAACTGCCCAAGCGGTTCTATAAGTCGGTCGACGTGGCTGAAACGGCTGGCGTGTTCACCGTACTGCTCGACGGACGTGTGACCAAGACGCCGACCGGCAAGCAGATTGGCGTAGGTCATGCCGATCTCGCGGCCCATATGCGCGACGAGTGGGCCGTGCAGGGCGACAGGATCGATCCCGACATGATGCCGCACGTCAAACTCATCAATTCGGCCGTCGAAGCGGGCGATGAGTCGCGGGCTGCATTGCTGGACGAGGTGGTGAAATACGCGGGCAGCGATCTGCTGCTTTATCGCGCCGAGAGCCCGCGCGAGCTTGTCGAAAAGCAGGAGCAGGTCTGGGACGATGTGCTTGTGCGCCTGGCGCGACATTTTTCGGTCAGCTTCCAGCCCACGGTAGGCATTTTGCACAAGGCGCAGTCGCCCGAAATGCTGAGGAAGCTCAGATCTGCGATCGACCCGCTGCATCACGTCCCGGCGACTGCAATGGTGTCGGTGACAGGGCTGACCGGCTCGGGCCTGCTGGCGGTTGCGCTGCGCGAACGTCTCGTCGATGCCGATGTCGTGTGGACGGCGGCACATGTGGACGAAGACTACCAGATTTCGCTGTGGGGCGAGGATTACGAAGCGGCGGCACGGCGCCGCCAGAGGCGGCGCGAATTTGACGCTGCGGTCAATGTTATCAACCTCTTAGGCTGATTTATTGCCTGTCTGATTCATCAGCCATTGGGCCACGTCCGGGGCGATTTCGCGCACGGGCTCGAGCACGAAGCTACGCTCGTGAGCGTAAGGGTGGGGTAGGGTTAGGCGTTCGGTTTCCATCACCAGGTCGTCATACGCGATGATATCGATATCGATCATGCGCGGGCCCCATTTCTCGATCCGCACCCGGCCGATTTCGGCTTCGGCTGCAAGGCAGAAATCGAGAAGTTCGAGCGGGGGCTGGCTGGTTTCGATCAGGACGGCGGCGTTGTGAAACTGGTTCTGATCGGTCTTGCCCCAGGGTTCGCTGACGATCAACGTGCTCTGTTTCAATAGAGAAATCTGCGGATGGCTGGCGATGGCATCGATGGCCTGGGCGATTTGGCGCGCCGGTTCACCCATATTGGCGCCCAGTGCCAGAACGACGCGGGCCATCAGATCTGTTCCCGGGTCCTGAGCATTTCGATGGCGGCTTCGCCGGCCACGATGGGCAGGGGGGCTTCGGGCTTTCGGACCTTGATGCGGATCCAGTCGAGCTTGTCGAAGCGCTCGAAAAGGCGTGCCATGATGTGGTGGCCCAGCGCCTCTATCAGCTTGAAGCGCCGCTCCTCGAAGGCTTCTTTGACCAGATCGTAGATATGGGCATAGGAGATGGTGTGGGCCACTTCGTCGGTGCGGGCGGCTTCGGACATATCCAGCCCCAACTCGAGATCGATGCGGAAGCGCTGACCGAGGGCGTTTTCCTCCATCATGACGCCGTGATAGCCGTAAAAGGCCAGCCCGGCCAGAATGATACGATCGCGATCGGCAAAGCTGTCCATCGGCTCACCCCTCCTGTTGCGGCGGACCATAGAGCGTGGCGGCGGCAACGCGCAAGGCATCGCGATTGGCCCGGACGTCATGAACCCGGAAAACATGCCCGCCCTTGAGATAGCCCAGAACCGACGTGGCGATGGTGCCCGACACGCGCTCTTTTGGCGGCACATCGAGCAGATTGCCGATCATGCGCTTGCGGGACGTTCCGACCAGCAGGGGAAAGCCGAGCGCGTGCAATTCGTCGAGACGATTGAGGAGCTCATAGTTTTCCGCGAAGGACTTGGCAAAGCCAAAGCCGGGATCAAGAATGATCGCCTCTTTTGCGACGCCTGCCTTGAGCGCGATCTCTATCGACAGGGTCAGCCAGCGCGTTATCTCATCGATCAGGTCGCGGGCCGTATCGCGCTCGGTATCCCAGTGCATGGCGATGATTGGCGTGCGGTGCTGGGCAGCGACGTCGGCGATTTCCGGGTCGCGTTGCAGGCCCCACACATCGTTGATGATCTTTGCACCGGCCTGCACCGCCTGATCGGCGACCAGGGCCTTGTAGGTGTCGATGGAGATCGGAGTATTGAGGCCGCGCTCCGCGAGGGCGTCGAGCACGGGCATGACCCGGTCGAGTTCATCCTGCACGCCCACTTCGTCAGAGCCGGGGCGGGTGCTTTCGCCGCCGATGTCGATTATGTCGGCGCCCTCGTCAACAAGCTGTTCGGCGTGGGAGATGGCCGCGTCGAGGGCGGAAAAATCGCCGCCATCGGAAAAGCTGTCGGGGGTGACGTTCAAAATGCCCATGACGAGCGGGTCGCGGCCCAGTTTCAGCGGGCCGCCAGCCATCGGGACGTCATAGGCGAGGTGGGTCACTGCACCGAACCGGCCGGGACTGCGTAGAGGTCGTATTCGTCAGAATCGACCACATTCACCGAGATCATGTCGCCGGGTTTGATGCCGGTGGCATTCTCGACGATCACATTGCCGTCGATTTCCGGCGCATCCCATTGCGAGCGGGCGATGACGCGCTGTTCTTCGGGCTCCACATCATCGACCAGGACGTCGATGGTGCGGCCGACGCGCGAGGCGAGGCGTTCGGTCGAAACCTGCTGCAGCGCTTCCATCAGGCGGCCATAGCGTTCCTGCTTGACCTCGTCGGGGATTTCATCGAGGCCCAGATCGTTGGCACGGGCGCCGGTGACCGGCTCATAGGGGAAGGCCCCGGCGCGGTCGATCTTTGTCTCGTGGACCCAATCGAGCAGCATCTGGAAATCCTCTTCCGTCTCGCCGGGGAACCCGACGATGAAGGTCGAGCGGATGGCGAGGTCGGGGCAGACCTCGCGCCATTTGCGAATGCGGTCGGCGGTCTTTTCCTGGTTGGCCGGGCGCCGCATGGATTTGAGTACCTGCGGGCTGGCGTGCTGGAAGGGGATATCGAGATAGGGCAGGATCACCCCGTCGGCCATAAGCGGAATGACGTTGTCGACGTGGGGGTAGGGGTAAACATAGTGCATGCGCACCCAGGCCCCCAGCTTGCCCATTTCCTCGGCCAGCGTCTGGAAGCGCGCTTCAACCTGGCGACCGCGATAGGGCGAAGTGGCGTACTTGATGTCGACGCCATAAGCCGAAGTGTCCTGGGAGATGACCATGATCTCCTTGACGCCGGCCTTGACCAGCCGCTCGGCCTCATAGAGCACCGAAGCGATGGGGCGCGAGACGAGATCGCCACGGATCGAGGGAATGATGCAGAAGGTGCAGCGGTTGTTGCAGCCTTCGGAAATTTTCAGATAGGCGTAGTGGCGCGGCGTGAGGCGCAGGCCCTGTTCGGGGACCAGATCGACAAAGGCGTTGGGCACGGGCGGTACGGCCTGATGGACCGCATCGACGACGGCCTCATACTGATGGGCGCCCGAGACCGCCAGAACACCGGGATGGGTCTTGCGGATCAGCTCTTCTTCGCCACCAAGGCAGCCGGTGACGATGACGCGGCCATTTTCGGAAATCGCTTCACCGATGGCATCGAGGCTTTCGGCCTTGGCGCTGTCGAGAAAGCCGCAGGTGTTGACGATGACGACGTCGGCGCCTTCATAGGACGGCGAAAAGCTGTAGCCTTGCGCGCGCAGCGTGGTGAGGATGCGTTCGGAATCGACGAGGGCCTTGGGGCAGCCAAGGCTGACGAGGCCGATCTTTGGGGCGTTTTGCGTTGGTGTTGGCGCGCTCATGGGCGTCCGCTGATCCTTGAAAAGGCGAGATTGCCAAAGGTGCCGGGCCAAGCGGACCGGCGCCATGGGATATGAAACTCGCATGAATTTGAGCGTGTCATATCGGAAAGCGCGCAAAGGTCAATCTTTGCGCGCTTCATACCTGCCTTGATGTCAGGGCGCGGCCCTTCGATTTCAAGCCTCGGTGGCGGGTTTTTGCTGGTTTTCGGGGCCTTCGCTATCGGGACTCGGCGCGTCTGCGTCGGGCATGACGGCCGGCTCCTCGGCAACGGGTGCGGCCGGGGGCGGCGGCGGAGGCGTGGGCGCGACGGGAGAAGGCGCCACCGGCTCTACGGGGTCGGGCTCCTGATCGGCAAGGTCCTCGATCGCCTCGCGCACATCATCGATCAGCGAGGCGCCCGCGTGTTCGGGCTCGTAGGTTTCGGCTTCGGCGCTGTTGACGCGGAAAAACACGATGACGGCCTCGCAGACGATGCGCAGCGCTACAAAGGCCAAGAGGCCGAAGACGGCGATTTCGAGCAGGCCCCAAAGCCCGTTGCCGAAGCCGAACCGGAAGCTCGAAAAGAAATGGTTGATCGCCCAGAGGCCGATGCCCGCCAGGCCGAGCAGATAAAGGATCGTCACGAGGCGTGGCGAAATGATCCGTCCCAGATTGAACAAGACATTGCCCGTTGCGAGCTTTCGCAGATCGTCGAAGCGCATATTTGTCCCCTTGCACCCAGAAATAGCGAGGTTTGGTTGTCAGTCACCTTGTCGCGATCAGAGCTTAGAGGCAAGCCTTGCCGGGCCGAAGTGCGTTTCAAAGCGCGATTTGAGAACCGAGTCCACTTCGGCCATCGAAACTATCTGCCCCAAGTCCTCAAAGCTCGTAACCCCATGCTGGCTTATGCCGCAAGGCACGATGCCGGAATAGTGGTCGAGATCGGGACTGACATTGAGCGAGATGCCGTGAAAGCTCACCCAGCGCGACACGCGAACGCCGATAGCCGCAATCTTGTCTTCGACGAACGGGCCCTTGTCGGGGCGTTTCACCCACACGCCGATGCGGCCATCGCGCTTTTCACCCTTGATGTTGAATGCGGCGAGGGTGTCGATCACCCAGTTTTCGAGGCCCGAGACAAGGCAGCGGATATCGCGCCCACGCTCGCGCAGGTCGAGCATGACATAGGCGACGCGTTGGCCGGGTCCATGATAGGTGAACTGTCCGCCGCGCCCTGCCTCGAAAACCGGAAAGCGGTCGGGGACCAGCAGGTCTTCGGTTTTGGCCGAGGTGCCGGCTGTATAAAGAGGTGGGTGCTCGACCAGCCATATGGCTTCGGACGCTTCTCCCGCGGCAATGGACCGGGCGCGGTCCTGCATTGTTGCAAGCGCATCGGGGTAGTCCACCGGCGCATCGGCAATTACCCAGTTGGCGGGAAGCGTGTCGGCCCGTTTGAGTTTGGCGGCGCTCGCGCAACTGTCCATCGTGTCGGTTTTTAACGCTTCACTAACCATGACACCTCAATGTCGGACCCGACGCGCGGGAATTGCCGATTCTCGCCGCATAATGTGACTCTGGCGCTCCGGACCTGTTGATGAATACCGTTGAAACCATCGAAATCGATGTCTCCGTGGAACTTGGTGCGGCCATTTTGCCTGTGCATCACCTGCTGCGCATGGGGCGCGGCGCGGTGATCGAACTCGATGCCTTCGAGAACGACGCCATGCGTATCTATGCCAACAATACGCTGATCGCAAAGGGCGAGGTTCAGGTTGACGAAGGAAAGCTCAATGTGGTGGTGACCGAGAAGGTCATCAAGCCCGCCTGACGCCCAGAGCGCTTCTTTTCCCGGAATACCGATCCCGGAACGGCGGCAGCGCGAAACTTTATCCCCAAACGGCGAAATAGCCCTTGAGGGACACCAAACCATTTGCTACATGCAGCCTCGCTTCGCCCAAGGGCGCAGCATTCCCCAGACAGTGCGGTCGTGGCGGAATTGGTAGACGCGCAGCGTTGAGGTCGCTGTGGGGTAACTCCCGTGGAAGTTCGAGTCTTCTCGACCGCACCATTTTTTCTGGCGAAGGGCGCGCCAAGCCCTTGTAATCATTACAGTTTCCAAATCACTCCAAGCGACAGCCTTGCCATATGGCCGGTTTTGGGCCACAAATTGGGCCACAAACTGGGCCTCACGGCCCGATTTTGCAGGGCTGATAATGGGGCGCAAAGCCGCACGCAAGGATCTCGACCGGTATCTGATACAGCGGAAAGGGCACTGGTTTTACAAACGCCGGGTGCCCTCGAACCTGCTTGAGTTCGACGAACGGGCGCCGGTGATTCGGCTTTCGCTCAAGACTGACGATCTCGCCGTGGCGCGCGCCAAGCGTGACGCGATGGAGGCTGCGGACGATGCGCTTTGGGCATCGATGCTGCTCGATCAGCCCCAGGACCCCGCCCGGGCGCGCTATCAGGCCGCCATGCGCCGCGTCGAGGCGCTGGGCTACACCTATCGCACCTCCCATCAGATCGCCCAGTCCTCGCTGCTCGACGACATTCTGTCGCGGGTCGAATCGATTGCGCCCGATCGCACGCCCATCACCACGGCCAAGGCCCTGCTCGGTGCCGTTGAAAGCCCGGCGGTGACGGTGACCGAAGCCTTCAACATCTATGTCGACGAGATCGTTTCCCACGAGCATGTGGGCAAATCGGTCAACCAGAAAGCCCAGTGGAAAAAGGTCAAGCAACGCGCGGTGAACAATTTCGTGGCGCTGTGCGGCGACAAGGCCATGCATGAGATCACGCGCGACGATGCGATGAAGATCTATCGCCACTGGCTCGAGCGGATCGCGCCAAAGGAAGGCCGCCCGACCCATTCGGCGTCCTCGGGCAATCGCGACATCGGCAACATGCGGGTGCTGTACGAAAGCTATTTCAAGCATATCGGCGACGAAGAGCGGAAAAACCCGTTCAACGGGCTGTCGTTCTCGGTCAAGAAAAAGCGGACGCGTCCGCCTTTCCCCACCGAATGGATCATCGGGACCGTGATGGCTCCGGGCAAGCTGGCCAGCCTCAACGAGGAGGCGCGCGGTATCGTTCTGGCGATCATCGAGACGGGCGCCCGGCCGAGCGAGATTGCCAATCTGTCCGAAAGCGCCATTCGCGTCGATCACCCGTTCCCCCACATTGCCATCGAACCGCGCATCGATCCCGATGATCCGCGCGAGATCAAGACGGTTTCCTCGGAGCGGCAGGTGCCGCTGATCGGGGTGGCGCTCGAAGTGTTCAAGCGGCACAAGAAGGGCTTTCCGCGCTATCGCAACCGCGAAGCCGAATTGTCAGGAACGCTCAATAACTATTTCAAGGACAACAAGCTTTTCCCGACCAGCAAGCACAAGATCTATTCGTTCAGACACGCTTTCGAGGACCGGATGAAAGAGGGCGGACTGGATGAGGAGTTGCGCAGGATCTTGATGGGGCATGCCATCGACCGGCCGCGCTATGGATCGGGTGGTTCGCTGAAATGGCGAACCGATGAACTCAAGCGGATTGCGTTGCCGTTCGATCCATCGATCGTTTGAGCCTGTCGCGGGCGGCGTTGATGATCGCCTCTTCCTCGACGAGCCGGTCGCGTTCGGCCTCGAGGCGCTTCCAGATCGGCGCAAGAAGGTTAGCGTCCGATCCCGCTCTGGAAATCACCCACGCCAGCGTGTCGAGCGCGCTTTCGACGCGCTCGGCCGTGATCGGCTTTTTCTGGCGTGGGCGAGGGGACATGGTTTCAGGCGACCTCGACCGGCTTGCCATTGCGAAGCGTGTACCAGGTCATCGGCTTGATGCCGTCGCGTCCGACGATGCCCGCCCAAGCGGCGGTGATCTTGCCGAAGTCGTCCCGTTCGTCGAGATGAATGGCCGCGCCCTCTACGCCGCGCGCCTTCCCGGCATAGCCGGATGCATGGGCGCTTACGGAATCGGCCAAGGCAGTGGCAGCGCCCCGCGAACCTGATGCGGTGGCAGCGCCCCAGTCGCCAGATGCGGTGGCAGCGCCCCACAAACCTGATGCGGTGGCAGCGCCCCAGTCGCCAGATGCGGTGGCAGCGCCTTGCTCTCCAGATGCGGTGGCAGCGCCACAACGCCCTGACGCGGTGGCAGCGCCCTTATAACCAGAGGCAGTGGCAGCGCCCCAGTCGCCAGATGCGGTGGCAGCGCCTTGCTCTCCAGATGCGGTGGCAGCGCCCCAGTCGCCAGATGCGGTGGCAGCGCCCCAGTCGCCAGATGCGGTGGCAGCGCCACAACGCCCTGACGCGGTGGCAGCGCCACAACGCCCTGACGCGGTGGCAGCGCCCCCACCACCCGATGCGGTGGCAGCGCCCCAGTCGCCAGATGCGGTGGCAGCGCCCTTATAACCAGAGGCAGTGGCAGCGCCCCGCTCAGCAGTGTTCTTCACGCCCTCGCCGTCGCCGGTTGCCGTTGAGCCTTTGATCCAGGTGGCGCGGTCGCAGACGAATTTGACCGCCCGCTCGATCAGCTCGGGCAGGTGGATTTCGGCGCTTATGGTGACGGTGGGGGTGGCAGCCGTATCAACCGCGGCGGCTTTGGACCTGGTCTTTGCAGGCATTGGTCAATCCTTTTGATGCGCGGCAACCAACGCCGCTATGGTTTCGAGGCGCCGGCGCAGAACGTCGGTGGCGTGAAGGGTTTCGCGCTGGAGAAGGCCGCCATTGCCGCCGACCCAAAGGCCAGCGACCATCTTTCCGCTTTCGTCGAAGGTGACTTTTTCGATCAGGTCGCGGGTTTCGGCGACGAAGGCTTCAAGCTCGGCGATGGGCACCGGCTGGGGTTCAGGCGCCAAGAAGGTTGAGAGCCCGTTCTTCCGGCTGGTCTCGTTGAACTTGTCGGCGACGTAGGGCTCAAGCTCAATTCCGGCGGTGATCGCGCAAAGGATCGCCGTGTGGATCACGTCGGCAAGTTCTTCACCCAGATGCACATGGGTGTCGCGTGAGCCGCGCCACCCATGTCGCTCGCGTTCGAGCTTCTTGATGACGTTGCAGGCCTCGCCCGTCTCTCCGGCCATTTCGTTGCCGCGAAAGGACAAGTCCGGCTTCTGGTCCGGGCACCACTCTTCCTGACGCTCGATATGGGCGCGCTGCAGTTGGGATATGGTGACCATCAGAAGGCCTCCCTGTCGTCGAGAACCGCGTCGACCATCTTTTCGACGGCGACCGTTTCGAGGATGGTGGCGCCGAGCTGACGAATGGTCATGCCGCGTTTGACGGCCGCCTGTTCGAGCAGGGCCGCAACGCCCGGAACAATCTCGACGCGAGTGACTGCGGTGCCCGCAGTGCGCGACCGGGCCGCAGAGTCTTCGAGGGCCAGCACCTGCTTTTTGGTGATGTTGACGCGCTGGGCGATTTGGGCCGTGCTTTGGCCCGCAGATCGAAGCGCCAGAACGGCAGCGGTGCGGCTAGGATAACCCAGGCATGGAATAGGTCCGGCCATCATGCGCTCCCTTCCGTTTCCTTGAGGCGGATTTCGGCAAGGCGCTGGCGGGCTCTGTCCACGATGATATCGAGGACCGCGTTGTCGCCGCCCAGCCTGATGAGGGCGAGGGACACGCCGACAAGAGCGCTTTCCATAAGGATCAGGGCTTCCGATGGCTTGTGGCCCCTGCCGACGGTTTCGCGAATGATGCGATTGACCACTTCGCGCGCCAGACGATCGTGACGCTGGGCTGCATCTTCATCGGCCGGGGTCAGATCGCTGACCGAGAGCATGGCCGGCGGATGCTGGGTGCCGTTGATGCTGAGCGTGATCGGGCAGCCATCGGCGATTGCCTGGCGTTCGGCCTCGGAGGGCTTCCAGAGGCTGAGCATGACCGGCGTGCCCGGTCCCGTCACGGAATCGTTGATGGTGGTATCTTGCAGCGGCAGCCCGAGATAGCCCTGGGCTTCACCGATGATGCGGGTCATGCCCTCGAATTTGATCGGTTCCATCACGCTGCCTCCGCCCGTGCCCAGAGGTACGCGTCGAGCATGGTGTGGCCGCGCTCGAGGGTGTTAGCCCAGTGCTCATATTTGATGGTGCGATTGAGGGTGGGCGCCGGTGGTGTCCAGTGATCGGTCTTGCCATGCACAACGTCGCGAAACTCGGTGGCCAGTACACGCTGATCGGCCTCGTGCACACGGGCAGCCGTTTCCCGCGAAGGGGCGGGGATATTGAGCCGCAGGTAGATGAGGTTCATGAAGCGGCGCTCTATGGCGTTAACGTCGACGCCCTTGTTGGCGTAATAGAGCTTCCAGGGTGTGGCGATATCGCCGCCGAGCAGGGCCCCGGGCCAGTCATGAATGAACCCGTAAATGCGCTCTTCGGGCCGGGTGATAGCCTCGGCGACGACAAGAGAGTGCTGCAGCACATTGTAGGGGAACTGCACGTTTCGGCGCTGCGATTTATGTTGGCGAGCGGTTCCCGCAAAATTCGCCAGCCAAGGCCGTTCTGATCTATCCCATGCACCTGCCACGTGGATACACGATGCAAGGGCCGGACGCTGTTCTGGAGATGCGGGCGCAGATCTTCTCCCGTCACAAGCTTAAGCCTACCGAGACCAGCGAATACGAGGTCGGCCAGATCGCCGACGCCGTCGCCAAATGCCTCACGGCATTTCGTGGGACGGTCGGCAATATCCGGTTTCAGCTGATCGAAGCGGAAATGTTGCGCCCCGCCGGATCGCGGACCAGCGCCGAAACGATCGCGGGCCGGTCACAGGACTTTCTGATTACGGCCAACGCCGTATAGCGCCCATATGCCGCCCGTGGGCTGGGCGCCTTTCACATCATTGATGGAGACTACCAATGGCTGACACTCAGGCACGCATTGGGCATGGCGGCACGTTCGAGCTTGCCTATGCCAGCGCCCCGACCGCCTTTACCTATATCGCGGAAACCCGCGATTTCACTCTGCCGAACGAAAGCACCGGGACCGATGATGCGACGCACATGCAGTCGCCCAATCGCGTTCAGGAGTTCATCGACACCCTGACCGATCCCGGCGAGGTTTCGTTCGACATGAACCTGGTTCCCGGTTCGGCGTCCGATCAGTTCCTGATGGCCTGCCGAGGCAAGCGCATGCTCTGGCGCTACACGTTCCCGAGTGGTCACCAGTTCCTCGGCTATGGCGTTCGCACCGGCTACGAAAAGAGCGCTCCAGCTGCTGGCCGTATGGAAGCGTCGGTCACCTTCAAGGTCTCGGGCGAACCTGACATGACCGAACCCACGGCCCCGCGCAACCTCGTCGCTCCGACCATCACGGGTACTGCCCAGGTCGGTGTTCCCCTCGTTGCTGATCCGGGCATCTGGGCCGGCGCGATGTCGCTTTCCTATCAGTGGGAAGCTGGTGGAGTGGAGATCGCCGGCGCGACCAATACAACCTATGTCCCCG
>Ga0315336_1000387_pt1 | contig 131676 bp, 127 predicted proteins | sample ASW5metaG_FD_204512 | JGI IMG/M metagenome (GOLD analysis project Ga0315336, IMG submission 204512) | Ammonia-oxidizing marine archaeal communities from Monterey Bay, California, United States - ASW #5 | ecosystem: Environmental > Aquatic > Marine > Intertidal zone | place: USA: California... | reverse complement strand
AAATTGGATTCAAATGGCGAGAAAACCGACTGTCCCCATGAAAGGATATGGGTATATGAACTGGTTCCTCAATGCAAACAGAGATGGTACGAAAAAATCGATTCCTTCCGCACCAGAAACGGCTGTTACTTTTCGAGGTGCTGGTTCGAATATTATTTATATAGATTGGGAAAACGATTTGGTGGTGGTGATTCGTTGGATTAATGGTCAACATTTTAACGAATTTATTGAACGCTTGTTAAAATCAAAGCAATAAATGAAACGCCTCTGGCTCAAATCAATGCTTCTCCTGGGTATTCTTTGGGGACAGTCCAGCGCTGAAGTCTATCTCTTTGATCTGGTATTGAAGGAAGATGTTTATGCCATCTCAAACCCAATCAATATTTCCAATAATCCTGGCTATGATAACCAGCCCTCTTTTATGAAACATGGCCGGGCCGTCCTTTATGCGTCCACTCGTAATGGACAAACCGACATTGTTAGTTATCAGATTCGCACAGGCAAAAAGACATGGCTCACGAATACGGAAGGGAGCGAATATTCACCGCTTCAAATTGGGAGCGGTAATGCCTTTTCTGCGATAAGGCTCGATCAGGATGGCACCCAGCTGCTCTATAAATACAGCATGTATTCAAAGCAAGGAAAGGTGTTGATTCCTGATCTCAAGATCGGCTACCATGGCTGGGTCGATAGGAACCGGCTCTTATCTTTCGTATTAGGAGACCCGCCTAGATTACAGTTATCTGCTTTAAAAGAAGGAAAAAACCAGATACTGGACGAAAAGATCGGCCGATCTATCCATAAGATTCCCAAAACCAGCCTTATGAGTTATATCAGTAAGCAGAATGTGCCATGGACTATCAATGCCCTTGATCCTGAAACGGGCATGACCGAACTTATTATCCATACCTTCGATGGTTCAGAAGATTTTGCATGGACACCTTCCGGTATCATGTTCATGGGTGGGGGAGATATACTATATAAATATGATCCCAATTACGATCAGGATTGGGTGGCGATGGCTGATCTGAACGACTTTGGATTAAATGACATCACACGATTGACTGTAAGTCCCAAAGGGGATAAAGTGGTGATTGTGGTAGTGGAAAAACCAGTTGATAAATAAATAAAAAGCCCCAATTATTGGAGCCTCCTCACGGGGCCTTTTTTGTTTATAAAAGAGACACCCACATTGTTGGATGATTTTTTATAATTTCAAGAAAACTATAAGGAATGAAAAATGGGAAAAGGTCAAGATTCTAAAAAAGCAATTAAAAAAGCACCTGCTAAAACTAAAAAAGAAAAAAAAGCAGAAAAGAGACTTAAAAAAGCTAATCGATAATTATGCAAAATTTTGCTTGAGCAATTTTTTATAATTTTATGTATGAAACGCCTCTGGCCCAAATAAAGGAGTACAAAATGAAAAAACTAATAATTATAATTAAAGAACTTATCCATTGAAATATCAACACAAACCAAAAAAGAAAACCAAAGATAAGAAACCTTTCATAGAAAGAAAACGAGAAGAAGAACAAAAGAAACTTGTCAAGAAATTAGATAAAGATGGTAAAAGCAACTAAATGAACCACCTCTGGCTCAAATTTCATCGGTAGCAATATGGTAGCAGTTATTGACGAAAAATGAGATTAAATTCCTTATATATTAACAATTCACACTGCTGACAATTGCTATAAAAAAACCCCATCTCTCGACGGGGTTCACTGCGGGACTGACGAGACTCGAACTCGCGACCTCCGGCTTGACAGGCCGGCGTTCTAACCAACTGAACTACAGCCCCAGTTACTATTTCTTCTTGCGGTAAACCAAAGCTAAAGGAATTACAATAATGTAGCTAATAAAAAGTAGGATTGGGGCCAGGGTCAAGCTTTGAAAACTATTTACTGATCCAGTGGCCATGGCAGCATATCCGACCAAAAGTAGAGCTACACCAATTGTAAAAAGAATATAATTGATTTTTCCAAATGCCCATCCTTCAAAAAGATGGATGACATTATTGCTTTTTTTATCGCTCATAGCGGAAAAAAATTACATTGACCAATTAGCTCTACCAATGAGTTTTATGTTTTTTGCATGATTATGTGTCACTGAGAACACAAGGAATAGAATTTGCTCTTCATAGGAAAAGAATAATAAGTTTCCCCCCCCGAAAATGATGAAAAAATTACCATTTCATCTGGGTCAAAGCTTTATTGGAATTATAGCGGTTGTTGTTCTGGGCGTTTTATTGGCTTTCTATAGCCTTGTTTTATTATGGCCTCAAGGAAATCCCTATAATTCTGTAAAAGTGACCATTCCAAGCGGCGCTTCTTTGAAAGAAGTCAGTGCGCATCTGCATGATAATAGCATCATCCGCAATGAAAGGTCTTTTTTGTTAGCTGTTAAGGCGTTGGGATATGAAAAGGATATTCCAGCAGGCCGTTTCAAACTGATAAAAGCGCAAACCAATTTTGATATTATCGATCAATTGGTAAATGGAGTCCATTTAAATAAACAAGTTACTATCTTTGAAGGTTGGACGGTTTCAATGATCGCCAGAGTACTGGAGGAAAAACTGGGAATGGATCGGGAAGCATTCGAGAATGCATGTAATAATAGTTTATTGCTTTGGAAATGGGGTATTGCGGCTGAGTCCTTTGAAGGATATCTTTTTCCTGAAACTTACCGGTTTTCTGAGGATGAGGCACCACAAGAAATTGTTGGCCGGATGGTGGAAGAATATAAAAAGAATTTTAACGATGATCTGCGGATGCGCATGAAGGATATCGGAATGACGGAAAGAGAAGTCATTACCCTAGCTTCTATTATTGAGGGAGAAGCCATCTATAATCGTGAGCGATCGGTCATTGCAGGCGTATACCATAATCGACTGAAACTAGGTATGCGGCTCCAGGCTGATCCAACGATCCAATATATTGTGGAGGATGGCCCTCGGCGACTATTGAAAAAAGATCTAAAAATTGACTCACCGTACAATACCTATTTGAATTACGGACTGCCACCCGGTCCAATAAACAACCCGGGTCTTGAATCCATCAAAGCAGCTTTATATCCAGCGGATACCGAATACTTGTATTTCGTTGCAAGGGGAGATGGGTACCATAATTTTTCACGCACAGAAGAAGAACATAATAAAGCAAAACGTGAGTTTCAGAAACTTCGCCGTAAAGTTAAAAGACAGCGAACTAAAAAGGGGTAGGATTCAAACTGAATGAGTAAACGTAGTCTGAATAAAGTTCAAAAATCTGCTGTAGAGGCCTTTGGAAAACCTGTTTTGATATTTGCTGGAGCAGGCAGTGGGAAAACGCGTGTTTTAACCCATAAAATTGCCTATTTGATTGAAAATAATTTGGTTTCTGCCAAAAATATTCTCGCTGTTACTTTTACAAATAAGGCAGCGCAGGAAATGAAAGATCGCGTTAAAAAGCTGGTCAAAGGGAAAGAAACTGTTTTAAACATTGGCACTTTTCATTCCATTTGTGCCCGGATTCTTCGTAGTGAAATCCACCAACTTAATTATACTGCAGATTTTTCCATTTTTGATGTTCAGGATCAGATCGCATTAGTCAAAGTAGTACTGGAAGCAATAGGTATTCCCAAAAATTATGTCACCCCTCGAGAGGTTCGACATAAAATCAGTTATTTTAAAAATAAAATGATTTATCCCAATGAAGCGGTTAAGAAAGCACATCTGGTATTGGAAAAAAACTATGCAAATATTTATAAAAATTATCAAAAAGCATTGTTTGATAATAATGCGTTGGATTTTGATGATCTGCTGCTGCTTCCATTAGAAATATTTAAAAAACACCCAAATATTTTGGAAAAATATCGCCAGAAATGGCAATTTATCTTAGTGGATGAATACCAAGATACCAATAAACCGCAGTTTATGTTGATGAAGTATTTAGCTGAAGAGCATCAGCAAATCTGTGTTGTTGGCGATGATGATCAGTCTATATATGGTTGGCGTGGGGCAGACATTCGAAATATTCTTGATTTTGAAAAGCATTTTGGTAATTGCGAAGTATTCAAACTGGAAAAGAATTACAGGTCATCAGCGCATATTGTTGAAGCAGCGGCTTCAGTAGTAAAAAATAATGTGAATCGTGCACCAAAAGAACTCATTCCTCATAATGGTGATGGAGAAAAATTAGGTTTGATTGAAACAAATGATGAAATGGAAGAAGCGGATGCCGTCGTAAATGCATTGGAGAAAGAAATTAAACTTCAAAAACGAAATTTTAGTGATTTTGTTATTCTATACCGTACAAATTCACAGTCCCGTTCCCTAGAAGATGCTTTTCGGCGGTCAGGTATCCCTTACAATATCGTGGGTGGATTTCGATTTTATGAACGAAAAGAAATCAAAGATTTAATTGGTTACTTATCTCTAATTGTGAATCCCAAAGACACTATTTCTTTACGCAGGGTAATCAATTTTCCGCCCAGAGGAATTGGCATGAAAACAGTAGATAAATGTGTTATCCAAGCTGCAAAGAAAAAGACCGAAATGATTGAGGTGTTAAACTTTCCAGAGGATATGGGCATTCGCGGTAAACAAGCTGATTCGTTAACTACCTTTCACGGCGTTATTAAAAAATATAATGAATTGTTACCAAAATTAAATGCGGGGGAACTGGTTCGAACTTTAGTGGAAGAAACAGGAATTGTTAAGCATTATCGGGATAGTTCAGCGCCTGAGGATATAGAACGCTTTGAAAATATTATGGAATTCCTTAGGAGTGTCGATGAATTTATGATGCGAACACCCGAAGGAAATCTCTCTCAGTTTTTGGAAGAAGTTTCTCTTTTAACTGACTTGGACCAGTGGAATGATGAAACAAATCGTGTTACATTAATGACGCTTCATGCAGCGAAAGGTTTGGAATTCCCGGTTGTCTTTATAACTGGTTTGGAGGATGGGTTATTTCCGCTATACAGTTGCTTGGAAACTAAAGAAAAATTGGAGGAGGAAAGACGTCTCTTTTATGTTGGCCTTACACGAGCAATGGAGAAGGTCTATCTTATTTATGCCAATCACCGTCGCCGGTTGGGATCAGATGATTTGTATGGCATGGTGTCCCGTTTTGTTCATGAAATGCCGGAAGAGAAACTGGAAAAGATCTCATTTACTTCCGCATTAACACGAAAAGTAATTGGAGGCAGACCAGGGAAATATACTAAGACTGCTGTAAGTAGAACGGTTGTTGTCTTTGATGATTTCAAAGTTGGAGATTTCGTTGAACATGCCATCTTTGGAATTGGAAAGGTCATGGCACTAAGTGGTCAGGGTGAAAACCAACGCGTGGGTATTGTATTCAAAGATGGATTAAAGAAAAAACTCGTTGTTAAATTTGCCAACTTGAAAAAAATAGAAATACCACAAGCCTGATCCTGAATCTATTCAATAGATTCTTTTTTATCTTTACCAAATAGAGTTTATCCAATTATATTATGAGACTCATTCTCATTAATAAGGATTAAACTTATGTCATCTTCAGATACCATAAAAAAAGCATTAAAAAAAGAAGGATTGCGTTATACCCACCAGAGACAGGCCATCTGGAATGAACTTTCTGCGAGTGATGAGCATCGTGATGCAGAAGAAATATATTTAGCCCTTTATAATTCAGGCTTGAAGGTATCTCGTGCCACCGTATACCGTACAATTGATGTGTTGGTAAAAAATAACTTGGTTCGCAAATTAGATTTGGGGGATGGCCGTGCTCGGTATGAAAATAAAATAGATACAGCACACCATGATCATTTGATTTGTGTCCAGTGTGGAAAAATAGAAGAATTCATGGATAATGTGATTGAAAATCGGCAGGAAATAATTGTGGAAAATTTCGGATATAGATTGATTCGCCATATTCATCAATTATTTGTCATCTGTGATGAATGTGGCTCTAAATGACCTTAATTGATTTGAATCCAGGGGAAACGGCAACTATAAATGGGATAAGTGGAAAAAGTTATCGCCAAAACCGATTAGTGGAACTGGGCCTTCTAGCAGGTACAGAGGTTCGTATGGTCAAACAAACGCCATTTAATGGCCCAGTAGAAATTAAGATACGAAATTCCTATTTAACTATCCGTTGGAATGATGCCAGGCAGGTTGATATTGTTGTATGAGAACGCATTTTTTTGATAAAAAGTCAATAGATTCTACAAATCACCCGTGGGTTGCTTTGCTTGGCAATCCAAATTGTGGGAAAACTGCTATTTTTAATATACTGAGTGGATTGAGTCAAAAAGTATCTAATTACCCTGGAATTACAGTTGAAAAAAAAATCGGAACAGTAAAATTCGGAAAAAAATCATTCAATATTTTAGACCTACCTGGAACCTATAGTTTATCGGCAGAATCATTTGACGAACAAATTGTTTCCGATCAAGTACAAAACTGGGCCAAAGGAGAAAATCCGCCGGCTGCAATCATTTCTGTCGTGGATGCTTCTAATCTTTCAAGAAATTTATATCTAACATCCCAACTGTTAGATCTAGATATTCCTGTTATAGTTGCCTTAAATATGATTGACCGTATTGATTCCCAGGCTCAAATTGATCAAAATAGTTTGAAAACTCAATTAAGTGTAGCAGCGGTTGTCTTGCTCTCAGCTAAACTGAATCAGGGGTTGGATGATTTAAAAGAGGCAATTGTAACTGTAATTAATTCGGAGGAAAAGACAAACCACCAATCTAATTGGATCAGTCTACCTGTCCAAAATGAACTGAAACCATTCATAGATCAACAATTTGTATCTTCAAAATTTGGAGTGGCACATGCTTTGAGATTGGTATCCAGAAATATCAACCATAATGGGAATGCAGCTCAAGTTGATTCAATACGAAATTCAATATCCAATTTAGGATTTAATCCGCAAACTCTAGAGGCAACACTTAGGTATCGTTGGATTGACGAAATCGTAAAATCCGTACAATCAAGAGCCAAAACATCGATTCGAAAAATATCACGCAGTGAACAATGGGATAAAATACTCACCCATCGCTGGTTTGGGCCAATCATCTTTGTCACCGTTTTATATTTTATTTTCCAATCGATATTCACATGGGCAACAATACCGATGGATTGGATCCAAACCGGTATAGATTGGGTTTCTGCTTTTGTATTAAAGAATATGTTCCCTGGTATGCTAAGAGATGTTTTGGTAGAGGGAATTATCGGTGGCGTAGGTGCTATTGTTATATTCCTTCCTCAGATTTTAATCCTGAGTCTTTTTCTTACTATTATGGAAGATACGGGCTATATGGCTAGGGTCGCCTTTATGCTTGATAAGAGTATGACTAAAATGGGTCTCCATGGTAAATCCATTTTACCTCTTATGAGCGGTTATGCCTGCGCCATACCGGGAATTATGTCTACAAGAACAATCGACAGTTGGAAGGAACGACTGATAACTATCCTGATATTACCTCTAATGAGTTGTAGTGCCCGGCTTCCTGTTTATACATTGTTAATTAGCGCCTTTATTCCACCTATCACATTAAGTGGATATTTAAACCTGCAGGGATTGACTTTAGTTGTCATGTATTTTTTAGGTACAGCCACTGCTTTAATCCTTGCAAAAGTTTTCAGCAAATTTATCAAAGAAAAAACGTCATCTTCCTTTGTATTGGAATTACCGCCATACCACGTACCGATTCCACGATCGGTTCTGCGCCATGTTCTTATCCGCGGCAAATTGTTTTTAATTAATGCGGGTAAAATTATCATGGCCATTTCTATTGTCTTATGGTTTTTGGCCTCATTTCCAAAAGTGGATCAGTCCATTACAGATGTAAACCCAATCCATTATAGTTATGCCGGAAAAATTGGTCATGCCATAGAACCTGTAATTCGACCTTTGGGCTTTGACTGGAAAATTGGTATAGGATTACTAACTTCCTTTGCTGCAAGAGAAGTTATGGTTTCAACCATGGCAACAATATATAATGTAGAAGCTACAGGCGATAATATAGTTAATCTGCGAGAGGCTATGCGGAGTGATGTTGATGTGAAAACTGGTATGCCAGTCTATACTCCTTTGGTGGCATTAGCTTTGATGGTTTTTTATGTATTTGCGGCCCAATGTATGGCCACCTTTGCGATTGTTCGCCAAGAAACAAATTCTTGGAAATGGCCTTTATTTATGATTGCCTACCTTACAATTCTCGCCTATTTGGGGGCCTTATTTGTATATCAAGGTGGGTTATTATTAGGTTTTAGTTAATGAATTGGCAAACCATTATTGCAGGGGGTATTGGGATAATTGCTTTCTGGTATATCATTGGTGTTTTTCTTCGGCAACTTAAAAAGCCTGAGGTTGATCCTAAATGTGATGATTGTCCTGTCCCTGACATAATGGATAATAAAAGAGAATCAAAATAACTTTTTCTCCATTATCGGGCTTCACCACACTTTTTCAATTGTGATGGCCATGGGTCTATGCCGATATTTTCGTAAGTTTATCTATGAAATTTAGAACCGATGAAGTCCATAGTTCCTATATCAAAGTTTAAAGAAGGCGATACTGTACAAGGATTTTATCTTTGCGTAGAAAAACATCTTCGGCATACAAGGGCTGGAGACCTTTACCTAGACCTTGTACTTAAGGATCGAACAGGGCAGGTCCAAGGTAAGGTATGGGATAAGGTAGAAAAATTTCACCAAAAATTTTCAAGTGGTGACGCAGTGGCCATTAAGGGTGATGTGGAATTATTCATAGATCGTCCTCAGCTTAATGTAAAACGAATTAATAAAGCCACTGTGCAAAACTATGCACGATATGGATTCGATCCTGCTCTCGTGATCCCCACAGCTGAGGCTGATCCGAAAGATATGTGGAAAGAAATCAATGCAATTATTGGAAAAATGGAAAATCTAAACTTGAAAAAACTGTGCCATAATATCTACTTAGAAAATAAGGAAAAACTGCTTACTCATCCCGCATCGGTATCCATGCATCACAATTATCGCTCGGGCTTATTAGAACATATTCTATCTATGGTTCGTTTGGCAAAGCACTTGTCACCTCATTATCTATTAGATACAGATTTAGTCCTAACAGGTATTCTGTTACATAATATAGGTAAACTGCAAGAAATCGAATCGAATTATGAAGCTTCTTTCTCGGAAAAAGGAAACTTAATTGGACATATAGTTATCGGGCTTGAAATGGTAAGGGAGGCCGCCGAAAAAATTAAAAAATTTCCTGAAAATCTTCTATTAAAAGTGGAACATATTATTCTTGCTCATCAAGGTAAATATGAATGGCAAAGTCCGAAGAAACCGGCATTCAAGGAGGCTCTGCTCGTTCACCTTATTGATTTGGTTGACGCCCAAATGAATATTATGGATATGGCTATTAATGATGATCAGGAAGAAGGTCCTTTTACAAACCATCATAATTATTTTCGGATTCCATTATATAAAGGTGAAGATGGAACTAAATAATTTGGTTCGTGCAGCCATTTTTGCTGCTCTTGCCGTTGGAATGGGATTCTCTTTAATGCTTGTACCCAATATTGAACTCATAACGGTTATCGTATTCCTATCGGGTTTAACACTGGGAAAAGGATGGGGAGGCCTAGTAGGTGGCACAGCTATTTTTATTTATTCTGGAATGAATCCAATGGGGTCAGGATTAAGCTTTCCTCCACTATTTTTTATGCAAATTTTCAGTATGATCATTACAGGTTTGGCAGGTGGGATATTTCGCCCCTTATTTTTCAAAAAAAAATTCAACCTATTATCGCTGGTGGCTTTAAGTCTCTTGGGATTTTTGCTCACACTTATTTATGATGTATTAACTTTGATAAGCTATCCACTATCAGCAGGATTAGGATTCACAGGCGCGTTAGTTTCCCTGGCACAAGGACTGGGATTTACGGTATTACACGAAGTATCAAATGCCGTTATATTTGTAGTGGCTGTTCCCCGTGTGGTTAAATATATAAAATAATATATGGGAAAAATCATTGTCTATTTGAACCTAATGACAGGTTTAATTGCTCAAAATTCTTATTTAATTCCATTTGACTGGGGCGGCCAGAATGGAATGATTATTACTGATGGCTCTTTATTCTGGAATCAAGCATGGAATTCAGGTATGCTTCTATTTGATGGTACCTATTCTACTTATCCCAATAGATATGGGCCCCATATTACCAGGAAATTTCAACAGTCAGGGATAGGTGTATTACCATCATGGAGTGAATGGCCGGATTCTGATAAGGTTGATACTTATTTTGATTATTACCGCGGTGATTATTTATATGACCAATTGGAAGTTGGCGCCGATTTTGAAAATCCTGGTAGAAAAATAGATTTCCGGGGGTTTAAGCGCACTCATGGCGGAAATACAGGTCATTACCTTCATCCAAGTGGAGGTTCTTCGCCGATTCACCACTCATATCGGGTCAACTACAAGACAAAAAAGGATAATCAAAAATTGGAAGCTTCTGCAGGACGATTTATAACTCGCAGTGGGTTGCCAGACTCAACCACTAACGGTTTGGAAAATGATAATATCTTAAGTGCGGGACTTCGTTACCAACGGCATTTAGGGAATTGGACCATGAATACATATGTCGGCCAGTTTTTTGAACATCGGCTTGTCCACCATTCATCTATGGCTGATTCAAATTACCAGGATATCAATCGAGGCCGTATTAATATTCAATTTGATGTTCCAAGTGGGATTACATTTGGTCTCACACAAGAATATCAGCAAGTGAGTGACAACTTACATAATCGATCATTGAAGTGGACGAAATTGTATTCAGCAAAATCAATAGGAAATCTATCCTTGATGGGGGGGGTGCAAATATTGAATTCAGATGACTCATTTCCATTTCTTTGGAAACTGAATTATCTGAAAACCTTGAGGAAAGGATTCATTCAGGTTACGTCAACCGGTTTTTCGAATCCTAAACATCCGCATTTGGATGATCCTTTAGGTAGATCATCTTTTGAATTTTGGAGTCGTTCAGCGATTCGTAGCGGAATATCCCAAGGTGGTATAAGTGTCAATGGACTCTTATCATTTGTTCAAAGAGGAATAGATGCAGATGAGGATGAAAAAATTATTTTTACTGGCGTCGATATAGAATATAGATTTAAAAAGGGGTGGAAAGTTTATTCAAATGTCATAACTCAATTGGATTCGTCCATTTATGGTGGAGGTATAGGCACGATGATTGTGGCGGGTCTTCATGGGAATCTCAATCTGTTTAAAAGATCGATGAAAATCGATGCCCATTTATGGGGAAATGGTACAATGAGTAGATTCTCGTCATTTGGGTTTGACCCGATTCGCCATGTTCCATTTAGCAATACAAATTCGGAATGGATACTCCCGGATAAATGGTTGCTTCATTTTGAAGCGAAGGCTAATGTATCCGGTGTTATAATATCTTATAAAATCAATAATATTTTGAACGCAATTTCAGGTTTTAGCAATGGTTTGAAGGATGATAATATATGGGTACGTCCCAACCATCTATACCCGCCTTTGGGGCGAATGATGCAGTTTGGTATTACTTGGCATTTTAACAACTAGTTTTTTCTTTCCTAACCTATATAAACGGATTCCTTAGCTGAAAAAATATTGTAAATACTATCGAGAAATTTTGATAATTCATCCAGTAAAATAATTTTTAATTTTATCTGTTGATTTTTTTCCCTTTTTATAAACTTATCGATTCTGTGTGAGGGAACAAAGATGTAAATTTCACGTTATGATTTCACCATCAAAAAATGGATCTATTCTGAATCGCTCTGTCTTGGTTTTGAATACCAATTATGCACCGATGGATATTTGTACAGCTCGCAGGGCGATTTGCTTGTTTTATAATGAAAAAGTAGATATTCTGGAATCATATAAAGAATCAATACACTCCCCATCGGTAACCTTGTCTTTGCCAAGCATCGTTAAACTAAAAGGTTTTGTACGGCACCATAAAATGGATGTTGTCCTGAGTCGAAAAAATCTGATGATTAGAGATAAATACCAATGTCAATACTGTTCCTCGAAAAAGAATCCACTGACGTTGGATCATGTTTTACCAAAAAATCGAGGTGGGATGGACACTTGGGAAAATCTTGTAACTGCTTGCCAGTCATGTAATCGAAAAAAGAGCAATCGAACACCTGAAGAAGCAAAAATGCTATTGGTACGATTACCAAAAAAGCCAAATAAGATTCATTATTTTCAGCAATTTATTCGTGAAAAACAAACAGCTTGGCGCCCATATTTGTTTATGGAATCTTTTTAAATGAAACGTGTATTGAGCGGTATTCAGCCTTCAGGCGAACTACATCTTGGGAATTATTTCGGTATGATGTCTCGGATGATTAAGTACCAGGAAGAGAATGAATTATTTTGTTTTATTGTCAACTATCATGCCATGACGAGTATTCAGGATAAAGAACGACTGGCCAAGAATACCTTGAATGCCGCTATGGATTTTATTGCTCTGGGGCTTGATCCTGATCGGTCCACTTTCTGGATTCAAAGCGATGTGCCTCAAGTTTGTGAGTCTACTTGGCTTTTATCTAATATCGTTAACGTAGGAGTATTGGAACGGGCCACATCTTATAAAGATAAACTGGCGAAAGGACTGACCGCAAATGTGGGACTTTATTCCTATCCAATACTTATGGCCTCTGATATCCTTTTATTTGGTGGAGAAATTGTACCGGTCGGTAATGATCAAAAACAACATTTAGAAATGACACGCGATATAGCCATTAGGTTCAATCAAACTTTTGGTGAAGTATTTATTGTTCCTGAACCGGATATTGAAGAAACCACGCAATTAGTTCCGGGAATCGATGGCCAGAAAATGAGTAAATCTTATGGAAATACAATTCCGATTTTTGGGTTGGAAAAAAATATTCGAAAACAATTTATGTCTATTGTAACAGATTCAAAGGGTATTAATGAACCAAAAGACACGAATACGCCCCTCTTTCAACTTTATAGTCTCTTTCTAGATCAATCTGGGCGAAAAGAATTGAAAGATCGATTTGCAATTCCCGGTTTAAGTTATGGAGATTTAAAGATAGAATTATTTGAATGTTTCTGGAATCGATTTGAGCCTTTTCGAAAAAAGCGGGATTATCTCGCGAGCCATAAAGATTTTGTGCTCCAAAAGTTAAAGGAAGGGGCTGAAAAATCCAGAACCGTTGCTGATAGATTTCTTAATAAGGCACGTGAAGCAATGGGGTTAAACTATGGTGAAATAAATGTATAAAGTTCAACTAAATCAGTTTGAAGGGCCATTAGATCTTTTATTATATTTTATTAAGCGGGATGAAATCGATATTTATGACATACCTATAGCACAAATTACCGCCGAATATTTGCAAATTATTGAAGACATGAAAGCGCTGAACCTGTCCATGGCAGGCGAATTTATTCTTATGGCCGCTACATTAATGCGTATCAAATCCAAAATGCTAATTCCTCGCCCTGAGTTTGATGAAGAAGGTGAGCCAATAGACCCACGGCGAGAATTAATCCAACAACTCTTGGAATACCAACGCTTTAAAGCAGTAACCACTGAATTATCGATGAAATGGCATGAACAAAGCAATCAACACGAGCGATCGTTTGTGCATGAGGCAGAAGGAGTTGATACTGCCGGTGTTTACCTAAGAAAAGTGAACCTTTTTGATCTAGCCCAATATTTTAAGAAAGCTATGGATCGAATACCGGTTATTAGTGCGTATGAACTTCACCAGGAACCTATCAGATTAGATGATAAAAAGCATTTTATTATGATATCGTTTGATGGAGATGGTACACTTTCTTTCAAGCGTTTGCTGTCAAATTGTCAAAATAAATTGGAAATAATTGTCACTTTTTTAGCCATCCTTGATTTAATCCGATTGTTAAAAATTTTAGTTTATCAGAATGAATTGTTTGATGATTTTGAAATTCATCGACTTGAAAAAAATTAATAATTAACCAAATTGAATGTAGATCGCATCATCGAGGCTTTGTTGTTTGCCAGTCCCGAACCACTAACACAACAAAAAGTCAATCTAATCTTTGAAGAAAATCCACCAAATTTGGAAGCCGTTTCTAAACGGTTATCTGAGTTGTATTTAGCCCAAGGAAATTCATTTAAAATCCAGAGTATAGCCGGTGGATTTCAGCTTAGGACACTGCCTGAATATGATTTGTATGTCCGTCGATTATTAAATAAAACAGGAAAATTACATCTCTCACAAGCGGCTCTAGAGTCTTTAGCTATCGTGGCCTATAAACAACCCATCAGTAAACCTGAAATAGAGATGATTCGAGGTGTAGATTGTGCTGGAGTTCTCAAAACGCTTTTAAAAAAATCTCTAATTAAAATTAAAGGAAGAAATGAGAGTCCAGGTCGACCATTAATGTATGGAACGACAGATCAGTTTCTACAGGCATTTGGTTTAAGTCGCATTGCCGAATTACCCAAGCTTAAAGAGGTAGCTGAATTATTAGAGGAACAGCCGGCACTTACCGAACAAATCGATGCGTTTAAATAAATATCTGGCCCGATCGGGGATTGCTTCCAGACGTGAAGCAGATAAACTCATTCAGACTACCAGCGTTACTGTAAATGGCGTTGTAGAAGTGAATCCTGCATACCGTGTGAAAAGCACTGATAAAGTTCGTTATGATAATAAACGAATTAAACCGGAATCAAATACACGAATCATTTTGTTAAATAAACCTAATGGTTACATCACAACGGTAAAAGATCCATTAAAACGAAAAACAGTGATGGATTTAATAGATAATAATAAAAGGCTGTTTCCGGTGGGTCGATTAGATAAGGATACGACTGGATTGCTTTTATTGACAAATGATGGTGAATTGGCTAATCGATTAATGCACCCTAGAAACCAAATACAACGTATTTATAAAGTTGAAATAGATAAAAAATTCCGATCTTGGGAAATCAAGCGAATGGCGAATAAAGTTTATATTGGTCAAAAGCAGTGGGGTAAGGCAGAAGTGGTCGAACAAAAACAGGTGAAAGGGCGAGTCACTGTATTGCTTCGGCTATATCAGGGACAAAAACGAGAAGTACGGCGATTGATGTACCGCATGAAACGGAAATTATTCAGTTTAGAACGTATCCAGTTTGGTCCTATTGCGCTAGGGAACATATCCCGCGGTAGATGGCGTGATTTAAATGCTAGTGAAATGCAGATTCTTGGTTCTCTTGGTGGCTGAATTTTGGTCTCTTTTACTATCTGTCATATTCATTTGTTATCTATAGATAACACTGTAAATTTCTTGGCTTATTGAGAGTGTAATAAGAGATGATTGTCGCCATAGATGGGCCGGCTGCAACAGGAAAAAGTACTTCTGCAAAAAAAGTTTCTCAAGAATTGGGCTTTACCCATTTAGATACTGGAGCAATGTATCGTTGTGTCACATTGTCTGTTTTGAGAAATCAGATTACTTTGGACAATGAAAATGCATTAAGCCAATTGCTCAAAGAACTTGATATCCGACTCGAAAAATTAGATGACGAATTAATCGTTTATTTAAATGGAGAAGATGTTTCTGATGAAATCCGAAAAGCTGAAGTGACTTCTTATGTCAGTACCGTTAGTGCGCTTTCCCAAGTCAGGAATGCTTTGGTTCGGATCCAAAGAAATATTGCCAAAAATCAGGATTGTGTAGTAGAAGGCAGGGACATTGGAACTATTGTATTCCCTGATGCCGAATTCAAATTTTTTCTGATCGCAGACGATTTTGTCAGGGCTCGAAGGCGTCAACTGGATTTAATTGCAATTGGAGAAGAGAAATCCATTGCGGTATTGGTTGAAGAGATTCGCCAGCGAGATTTTTTGGATTCTGAACGAAGTAATTCTCCTTTACTTAAAGCAGATGATGCGATCGAAATCGACACATCGAAAATGACATTTGAAGAGCAAGTTGCCTTTATGGTCAACAAGGTAAAAAATGATAGTTAGGAAATAAAATTGAAATGAGTGAAACCACACAAGAACCTGTTATTGAACTGGCCGATGAGTCTATGGAATTAGAGGTAGGCTCTGAAGTGAATCAAGACGTGCCAGTTACTTCTAAAGTTGAAGACGAATCTACTGAAATGGAAAGTTTATCTATTAATTACCTAGATGTTGATCTCTTTGATAATATTCGAAAAGTATCTATAGAAGAACTACTTCACTTAGAAGTAACTGAAGAAGTTCCTCAGGAAGAGCAAGATCGTTATTTATCAACCTTTTCTGATATTAGTGAGCGTGAAATCGTAACTGGCCGTGTTATTGGGATAAATGAAAAAGAAATCCTTATTGATATCGGATTTAAATCTGAAGGAATTATTAAGCGTGATGAATTTGCCGAAGATGCCCTTCCAGATATAGGTGAAAAACTGGATGTTTATCTCGAACGAATGGAAGATGAGAGCGGAAAAACTGTTCTATCGAAAGAAAAAGCAGATTTTCTGCGGAGGTGGACTAAACTACGTGAGGTCCATGAAACCGGGGAAATTATCAGCGGCCGCATTGTTCGTAGAATTAAAGGTGGGATGGTTGTGGACTTGGATGGTGTCCAAGCTTTTTTACCAGGGTCTCAGATTGATGTTCGCCCTGTGAAGGATTTTGATAAATATATCGATACTGATATGGACCTTCGGGTAGTCAAGTTCAATGAATTCCGAAAAAATGTTGTCGTTTCTCATAAAGCGATTTTGGAAGAAAGCCTAGCTGTACAAAGGGACGAATTATTTAGTAAACTGGAAATTGGAAGTATAATGGAAGGCCGCGTGAAGAATATCACAGACTTTGGTGTATTTATTGATCTTGGTGGTATTGATGGGTTACTTCATATCACCGATTTGAGTTGGGGGCGTGTTAATCATCCTTCAGAGTTAATTGGTTTAGATGATAGCCTCACTGTGAAAATAATTGATTTTGATAAAGATAAAAAAAGGGTCTCGTTGGGACTAAAACAATTGACGCCACATCCATGGGAAAATGTTAAAGAAAGTTATCCTGAAGATACAAAAATAAGCGGTAAAATAGTTAGCATGACTAATTATGGAGCATTTGTTGAAATCGAACCTGGCATTGAAGGTTTGATTCATGTATCGGAAATGTCTTGGACACGCCATGTAAAAAACCCGTCGGAAATGTTTTCTCTTGGTGATGAAATTGAAGCGATTGTATTAGCCATCGATACGGAAGAACGAAAAATCAGCTTAGGTGCCAAACAGCTTCAAGCTGATCCATGGGATCAGATTGAAGAAAAATATATAGTGGGAACGATTGTCAAAGGTATAATCATTAACGTAACTCAGTTCGGTGCATTTGTTGAATTAGAAGATGGTATTGATGGTTTGATTCATGTATCTGATCTATCTTGGACGAGAATTATTCGTCATCCAAAAGAAATTATTGAGAAAGGGAAGAAAGTTGAAGTTCGAGTGTTAGAGATTTCCCGCGATAACAGACGGATTGCGCTTGGCCTTAAACAAACAAAAGATGATCCTTGGCCTGAATTGGTAAAACAATTTGAAACAGGAAAAGAAGTCGAAGGTGAAGTAGTCCGTGTTTTAGATAAAGGCATTATTTTAATGCTTGATCATAATGTGGAAGGTATTATCCCTTTTAGCCGCCAAACAAAACGTCAGCGGAAAGCACTCTCTTTAAAGTATAAGCCCGGTCAGAAAATTAGCAGTGTTGTCATGGAAGTAAAGCCGGAGGATAAGAAAGTTGTTCTATTTATGGAAGAATTAAGCAATGATCAACTAAGTAACAAAGATGACGTTCAGGATTATCTTAATAATCAGGAATCTCCGGCTACAGAAAAGATTGAAATTCCGACTGAAGTAAATGAAGAAACTGAAAGTGATATTGAGGCGGCGGAGGAATAACCCGCGTCTTTAAATTTCCCGATCAATTATGGGAAAGGGATTCAATCCTGATAGCCTAAAGTCCTTTCTATCCTGGCAAAAGACTGGAATCCGACTCGGTGCCATTGGCTTAGCCGCGCTGCTCTGGCTGTTCGTTGCCAGCAATAATGAATATTCTATGGCGATTGACATGCCAATAGAAGCTCGTAATTTACCTGCCCGCCATGCCTTAAAAGAGGAAGTTCCCTCCTATGCGAAAGTGCGTTTACATGGTACGGGAAGGTCTTTATTCAAAACAATTGTCCTGAAGAATTTTATTCCTAATTTTAAACTCGTTTTAGATTTGGAAAGGATTTCTGAAGAATATGAGTTTATACTGAACGACTATTTTGAACGATATCCTCAAAAAATTGTTATTCCTTCTACATTTGATGTGAATTATGTCGAAGTAATTTATCCCAGTTCTGTTCATATTAGTCTTGATGAGTATAAAGAAAAATTTGTCTCTGTTCACCCTGATATTTTGATTAAACCGGCTCCGGGTTACGCTTTGGTAGGCCCTCCTGTTATTTCACCTGATTCTGTTAAGATTGCTGGTTCTTGGAATATTGTTGAAAATATAACGGAAGTTTTTTCTGAAACGGACACTGTTATTGATGCGAACAATAATATTTCCATCTTATTATCTTTAAAAGTTGCCCGTGGTCAGTTAATTGAATACACGCCCAAAACAGTATCCTTTCAACAAAGCGTTCAGTCTATTAGTGAAAGAATAATCAGTGAAATTCCGGTTCGGATATTAAATCAACGGGAAAATTTACAAGTATTTGTTAGCCCTCAGACTGTGTCTCTCACTGTTGTTGGTGGGATGGATTTTATTGCCAAATTAAAACCTGAAGATATCTTTATTTCGATTGACTTTAACATGTGGAATTCACGAAGGCAATTTTATGATTTAAAAGTCCAGACACCATCAGATGTAATTGAATGGATGTACCTATCTCCTCAAAGCATTGAACTGGTGGTCACCAAGAGGGCTGGTTGATTGTCCTAGGTATTGAAACATCATGCGATGAAACTGCAGTAGCTGTTTGCCATGACAAGAAAATAATTTCGAGTCAAATCAGTACACAAACTATTCATCGAAAATATGGTGGCGTTGTTCCTGAAATTGCATCTCGTGAACATGAAAAATTATTGAATCATATGGTTTCGGATACCCTTGAGATTGGGAGAATTTCCAAAAATCAATTAAAAGGTATTGCCGTTACCCAAGGTCCTGGATTAGCTGGAACATTGATTACAGGTGTCTGTTTCGCCAAAGGACTTGCTTTGGGGCTAGGACTTCCAATAATCGGCATTAATCATCTGGAAGCTCATATCTTTGTGAACTTTCTGGCAGACCCTACGTTGAATTTCCCTTTTATCTGTTTGCTTGTCTCCGGAGGACATACCCAATTATGGTACGTTAAAGGTTTAAATCATTATATGTTAATGGGTGAAACTAGAGATGATGCAGTAGGGGAAGCATTTGATAAAGGTGCCCGAATTTTAGGATTAGGCTATCCCGGTGGACCGGAAATTGAAAAATTGGCTGAAAATGGAAATTCAAATGCGATCAAATTTCCCCGTGCGTTTATGGGGAAAAACAACATGGAATTTAGTTTCAGCGGATTAAAAACAGCTTTATTATATTATATGAATAATCGAAAAAAAGCAAATTTAAATGACATTGCTGCCAGCTATCAAAGTGCCATTATAGAAGTTTTAACTACTAAGTTATTATGGGCTATGGATAAGACAAATTGTGATCAATGTGTCATTGCGGGCGGTGTGGCTGCAAATAAATCATTACGAAATAGTGTTAAAACACACTTGTATCATAAAAAAGTAATTTTTCCAAATATGGCTCATTGTACTGATAATGCGGTCATGATTGCCTTTTTGGGTGAATTGTATCTTTCGAAAAAAAATACAACTCCTATCGATTTCCCAATTCTTCCAAATTTGAAACTCACTTAAGCATGGATTTTGAATTCTTATATCAAGCTGATTTAGTTTTGTGGGTAATTCTGTTTATAGGCACGGGATTATTTGTTTATTTATATAAGATTATATTTAACGAGAAGTGGCATCAATTTTTAATTAGCTATCGCATCATCATTTTTTTTATTCTAGGTATTTTGTTGTTGAATCCAGTTATAAACTTTTCAGGCGAAAAAGAGAAAAAATTGGATTGGGCTATATTTATAGATAATTCTGCAAGTATAAAATATCATCAAACACCTTCCATCAATGCGGTTCAATTGGGGATAGAGTCATTAGTTAATAAACTTTCAGAAAAAGATATTTCCTATCATTTATATCAATTTGCTGACAATATCCAAAAAGTGAATTCCCCTCAACTTATTGGCAATGGAGTTACAACCAATATAGGGATAATTCCAGAAACAATAAAGCAGCTTGGGAATCAGATAGCTGGTGCAGTGATTATTTCCGATGGTTTAATCACCGAAGGCAAGGATCCGATAAAGGATTTCCAAGAATTTGATTTTCCTATTCATACAATCGGTATTGGGGAAGGAAGTGAATTAGTAGATGTAACAATTGAATCTATAGATGCTCCTACGGTTGTTTTAAAAAGTGACTGGGTGGATGTCAATATTACAATCCAATCTGTGGGAAATATTGGAGATAGGTTAAGTGTTTCCTTATATAATAATCGTGAATTACAAGGATCAAAACATATTCGGCTTATGGGAATGGAATCAAAAAAAGAAGTTAATTTTCGATTTCGTCCAAAAGAAATTGGAAAACAACAATATGAAGTTCGAATTTCATCTGTGGAAGATGAAATTGATATTCAGAATAATCGCCAAAAGTTCAGCTTGCTTGTATTAAAGGACAGGTATAAAGTTGCTCTCTTAACAGGAAGCCCCAATAAAAATACATCTGTGTTGAAACGAAAATTAAAAAATAATCCGCGAGTTGAGTTAGATCACTTTATTCGAATAACAGAAACACGATTCCAGCCAGCAATCAAAACATTTTGGGAATCTCCATACGAATTGATTATTTTTGATAATTACCCTATCAAACCTTTGTCATCTAATTTTGTACGTATATTAGGGAAAAAATTATTGTCAAACCAATCGGCATTATTTTTAATCCTGGGCCCCAATCAGACTATTGTTTCTTTTAATGGAATTACATCTATTTTAGGTGTGGTAACTGAAGACAGTACTATTGAATCAAATCGGTTTTATTGGGAATTTGTTGATGAACAAATAGATGCAGGTGGAAACTTCCCACCACTTAAGCAAAATATTCTAATTACTGGGAAACAGGTTTCCTCTGACACGCTAGCTGTAACTGAGCAAGGTTGGCCTCTATGGCTTCGGAATCAAAATGGGACTATACGTACCATGATTTGGACTTCCCCTGAATTAAATAGACTCTATTTTCATGATCAAAAATTATCACAAGAAGGATCATTTTCTGTGATTTGGAATCAGTCCATATCTTGGCTTTTAAAAAGTGGCGGTGAACATGAAAACTTTTTTAGACTGAATAAAAATAGATATCAACAAGGGGAGATGGTTCAAGTTACCGGTACACAGCCGTTTGAAAAAACTCAAGATAAAATAGAAAATATAATCATCAACGTAACACATGGATCTACTGATATAATTACACGAGATATATTATATAATATCGAAAAACAGCAGTGGCTTGGAGAATTCCGTGCCCCTGGCCCGGGAGAATACAACTATTTAATTCAATTGGGATCTAATGAGGATCCCATCCAAACTGGAACTTTCCAGATTTTAGAAAGCCAAATTGAGCTTAATCAAGTGTATTTAAATAAAAAACTTCTAGCAACAATATCAAATAGTACCAATGGCCAATTTTTTGTTTGGGATTCTCGCGATAGTCTCTTTAGTGAAATAAATCCAAAAGTGCGCCGTGAATTCAAAGCAGAAATCATTAAATTCAATGAAAGTAGAGTTTTGTTAATTATTATGATCCTTTTATTATGTGTTGAATGGTTTATTCGTCGCAATAGAGGGTTATCTTGAATATCCTGAAATTAAAATTCAAAAAGGTCTATAGATGAAGCGAATTACAATTATCGGAACCGGTTATGTTGGTTTGGTTAATGGTGCTGGTATTTCTGAATTTGGCCATCATGTTACATGTTGCGATATTGATAGGGATAAAATTAAAGAATTGAAGTCAGGCCATATTCCTATTTATGAACGGGGTTTAGAATCGCTTGTTAAGCAAAATGTTACCAAAGGGCGTCTTTATTTTTCATGGGACGTTCACAAAGCGATCCAAGATTCTGAAATTATTTTTATTGCTGTGGGTACGCCTCAAGGAAATGATGGAGAATCAGATTTGGGCGCTGTTGAAAGTGTAACAAAGACCATCGGTGAAAATCTAAACGGTTATAAGATTATTTGTACAAAAAGTACGGTTCCCGTTGGCACAGGTAAATGGATCGAGGATATTATCCGTACTATTCAGCCGAAGGCTGATTTTGATTATGTATCGAACCCGGAGTTTTTAAGGGAAGGCGCTGCAATAAAAGACTTTATGCATCCTGACCGTGTTGTAATCGGTACTAGAACGTCAAAAGCGCTTGACATAATGCGTGAAGTATATCGTGCATTATATATTAATGAAACACCAATTTTATCAACTTCTGTTGAAACAGCAGAAATGATCAAATATGCTTCCAATTCATTTCTAGCATTAAAAATAAGTTATATTAATGAAATAGCAAATCTATGTGAAGCGGTTGGCGCAGATGTTCATCAAGTTGCAAAGGCAATGGGACTTGATGGACGCATTAGCCCAAAATTCTTACATCCTGGGCCAGGGTTTGGCGGTTCCTGTTTTCCAAAAGATACGGTTGCATTGGCCGCCACGGGACGCAAAAATAATAGTCCATTACCTACACTTGAAGCAGCAATAAAAACTAACGTTTCCCAAAAGACTAGAATGGTAGGAAAATTAAAGGGACTCGTGAGTGATTTTAATGGAAAAACTATAGTGGTCCTCGGATTAGCGTTTAAACCTCAAACAGATGATGTGCGAGAGGCTGCTTCAATAATGGTTGTTTCCGAGCTGGTTAAATTTGGCGTGACAGTAAATGCGTACGATCCTATTGCTACAGAAAATTTCAAAAACCATTTCCCTGACATTAATTATTTTGGTTCTTGGCAAGGAGCGGTGAAAAATGCAGATGCCTGTATCATTCTCACTGAATGTAATGAGTTTCGTGGAATGGATTTAGGTGAATTAAAAACCTTAATGAGAGAGCCCGTAATTTTAGATACAAAAAATATTTTGAGCATGCAAGAATTGGAGTCGTTGGATTTTACTTACGACAATGTTGGTCGGAGAAAATCTGAATGAAAGTAATTCAAACAACGATTCTTGGGGTGGTAATAATTGAACCTACAGTCCATTCAGATAAACGAGGCTATTTTTTCGAGTCCTTTAAAACGTCTGACTTTCAGGAGCATGGACTCCCGACCCATTTTGTTCAAGATAATCAAGCAAAATCCACTAAGGGTGTATTGCGGGGATTGCATTACCAATTGGAATATCCTCAGGGAAAACTGGTTTGGGTAACTGCTGGAAAAGTAATGGATGTCGCAGTTGATATCCGTAAAGAATCGCCTACTTTTGGCCAGCATGTATCCACCGCCTTGGATAACAAAACTCATAACCGTCTATATATACCACCTGGATTTGCGCATGGATACAATGTTTTATCCGAAACAGCCGTTTTTCAATATAAGTGCACGGATTATTATCACCCAGAAGATGAATATGGTATCAATTGGAATGATCCTGGAATTGGGATAAAATGGACGAATGGGAATAAATTGGTGTCTGAGAAAGATAATGCGTACCCTAATTTAGAAGACATGAATCCAGAGTTATTACCGCCATATTCAGGATAATTAGATGTTATCGATTGATATTATTCGCAATAACCCAAAAGAAGTAGAGCAAGGATTAGCTCGAAAGGGTGAAAAATTATTAATTAGTGAAATTATTAAACTAGATGAATCATACAGATCTGATTTAGCACAGGCAAATGAAATGCGCGCTGAGCGTAATGTTGCCTCTGATAAAATAGCTCGAGCAAAAAAATTAGGCGAAAATTCAGATAAAGCAATTAATGCCATGCGTAAACTATCTCAACAGATTAAAGTGCTGGAAGAAAAAACTCAATCATCCAAAAATGAGCTGGATCAATTGCTACTAGGTTTACCAAATATACCTCATGAATCGGTACCGGAAGGCAAGGATGAGAAAAATAATCAATTGGTTCGAGAATGGGGAGAAACACTAGATCGAGATTTCAATATTATTGCACATCTTGAATTAGGCAAAGCTTTAAGCTTATTTGATTTTGAACGCGGTGCAAAAATTTCTGGTTCTGGTTTCCCGCTTTATACTGGTAAAGGTGCCAAGTTAGAGCGCGCACTCATTAATTTTATGCTTGATTTTCAAACGGAAGAGCATGGTTATATGGAGATCTTTCCACCTTTTGTTGTAAGGCCAGAATCAGCGGTTACAACGGGACAATTACCAAAATTAGCTGATGATATGTATGCTTCTGAAAAAGATGATCTCTGGTTAATACCAACGGCGGAAGTTCCGTTAACAAATATTCATCAAAATGAGATACTTTCTGAAGATCAATTGCCGATCAATTATACCGCTTATTCTGCATGTTTTCGGCGAGAGGCTGGTTCCTACGGTAAAGATACTCGCGGCTTTTTAAGGGTGCACCAATTTAATAAAGTCGAATTAGTCAAATTTGTCAAACCTGAAAATTCTTATAAAGAATTGGAAAAACTAGTAGGACATGCTGAAGTTATTCTCCAGTCACTAGGATTAAAATACCGTGTGATCGAATTGTGCACTGGGGATTTGAGTTTTGCAGCTGCCAAATGTTATGACCTAGAACTGTGGGCGCCGGGGGAAGAAAAATGGCTCGAGGTATCCTCCTGCAGTAATTTTGAGGATTTTCAAGCTCGCCGTGGCAATATTCGGTATCGTAGAAATTCAGATAAACAAGTCGAATTTGTTCATACCTTAAATGGTAGTGGAGTAGCTACACCAAGGTTGCTCGTCGCTTTATTAGAAACATATCAAAATAAAGATGGGACTATTGCCATCCCTGAGCCACTTCAACCATATTTTGGTAATGAGGTGCTCGATTAGTTTCTATTCTTTTTGGTATTTAATTAATCTTGTTGTTTGGACGCTCCTTTTTGGAAGTCTCGGTATAATCGGTTCTCTATTTGAGTGGCAGGGAAAATTTTTAAGTTGGGTTGCCCGAACTTGGTCTAAAATATTGTTAGCTATTGGCGGTATTAAATACAGTATAATTGGTTTGGAGAGATTAGATTTAAATAGCCACTATGTTTTTGCAGCCAACCACGAATCAGCATTGGATATACCTTTGGTTTTTGCTGGATTACCATTCCATGTAGTGGCTATTTCAAAAATTGAGTTGAAATGGATTCCAATATTTGGATGGGCCATGATGGCTGGCGGACATTTTTTCGTTGATCGAAGAAACTATACCCGAGCACTAAAGTCGCTCGAAAAAGCAAAATTGTCTATGGCGCAAAACCCACGTTCAGTTATCATATACCCTGAAGGAACCCGTTCCCTAGATGGGAAAGTAAAGCCATTTAAAAAAGGAGGCCTTGTTATGGCAATGCAAATGGGTATTCCTGTGGTACCCATTGCACTCTGTGGGACAGGAAATGTGTTGAAAAAGAAAGGATTTACCTTAAACCGGCAAGCGATAGAACTACGAATCGGAAATCCAATTGAAACCCAAAACTTAGACACTGATAATCGTAATCAGTTTGTGGAGGATGTAAGGCAAGAAGTAATTGCACTAAAAGCTAAGCGGGAGAATACTACTTAAATGGAATATTTTTGTGATTAATTACTAATTATGTACCTTACATAAAAAAATAAATATGCCTATTTGGACTAATACAGAAGCCAAACTTGAAATTAGTAAATTAAAATCATCAGGTCAAAAAGTGGTGTTCACTAATGGATGTTTCGATATTTTACATAAAGGTCATACGACCTATTTACAATCAGCCAGCAAACTGGGCGATGCACTAATTATTGGTTTAAATTCTGATGAATCTGTAAATAGTCTGAAAGGTCCAGGGCGACCGATTAACAATGAAACTGATCGTGCTGAAATATTATTATCCCTGGGCTTTATCGATGCAGTGGTAATATTTAATGAAGAAACACCTCGGGAATTAATCAGTGAACTTTTACCGGACGTATTGGTAAAGGGTGGTGATTATAATAAAAATGAAATTGCCGGATCTTCAGATGTTGAAGCCAATGGTGGTGAAGTGAAGATACTTCCATTTTTAAAAGGATATAGTACCACAAATATACTCAAAAAACGTTCTGGAAAAGGCTTGACTGAGGAAGATTCAGCCGACTAACTTCGCCACCAACTTTCACCCTAAATATAAATGAAACAGACATTTACAAGAATCTTAATGCTGACGGTTTTGAGCATTAGTGTTGCGAGTCCCCAGAATCAAAAAGAAACTCAAACACAATCGGAGAATTATGAAAATGGCAATGGATTCGATAATAATCAAAACCGGTTGCCACAACTTTTGCGTGATGTAAAAATATTACTTTCAGATGCACTCATTGCAGACGTAATGGATGATACCTTAGAAGCTGTTTATACACTGAACCGTATATTTGATTTATTGACAGAAGCAGATCAATACGGCGATAAAAATGATGAAGACCAGGAAGAATTTGATCGCTTTGAAGCATCTATGATTGAATTGTACACTCATAGGTTTACGGTATTGGATAAAGCCGATGCCGCCATTACTGCTGAGCAGCTCAGAATGGATATGACATTCTATACTGAACCGCTTGAAGTAGAAATGGGTGCCTCCCAATTTACGGTTGTAGATGACCGAGATGGACATATTCCATTAGTTCGTAATAAAAAAGTTGATCAATTTATCCAATATTTTCAAACTAAAGGACGTAAGCAATTTGAGATTTGGTTGGACCGATTGGATAAATACGGTCCGATGATTAACCAAATTCTTAGCGAATGCAATGTACCGCCAGAACTACTTTATTTAGCGATGATCGAATCGGGTTTAAATCCGAAAGCCTATTCCAAAGCAGCAGCTAATGGTATGTGGCAGTTTATTTACACTACAGGAAAGCTATATGGGCTAGAAAGAAACTGGTATGTGGATGAGCGCCGTGACGTGGAAAAATCAACACGTGCCGCTTGTGCATATCTCACAGATTTATATAATGAATTTGATAATTGGTATTTGGCTATGGCAGCTTATAATGCTGGGGAAGGTAGAATTCGTCGTGCTACGCGATTACATCAAACATCAGATTTTTGGCAGCTTCATTCTTTGCCTCGGGAAACACGAAACTATATTCCTTACTATTTAGCCGCAACTATAATTGCGGTAAAACCTGCAGATTATGGTTTTTTTATCAAGGAGAAAAAACAAAGTCAACTAAGTTTTGATGTTGTTACCATTGAAAAAAGTGCTGATTTAACTGTCCTGGCCCGATCAGCTGAAACCTCATTCAAAACACTACAATCTTTAAACCCTGAATTAAGGCAATCCGCAACACCCACCAAAGCCTACGCCTTGAAAATTCCAAATGGTAAAAAAGATATATTCATGAAAAATTATAATGCACTTCCGGAAAATGAGAGATTTGCTCCCCAATTCGTTACTCATAAAGTAAGGAATGGTGAAAGTTTGTGGACCATCGCAAAAAAATACCGTATTTCAGTACACGACCTGGCGGCGGTGAATAAAATTAGGAATCGTAGTATGATTCGGATTAATCAAAAGCTTACAATTCCTGTTCCAGGGATGAATTTAGCTTCTGTCCCAACATCAGAAATGTCAGGTTTTTATAAATTATCTTATAAGGTCAGGAAAGGTGATACACTAGGACATATCGCAGAAGATTACGGTACCCGTGCGTCTAATATCCGTAAGTGGAATGGTCTTAAATACGGTCAGCATATTTTTCCTGGACAGAAATTGACATTATGGATCAAACAGGGATAAAAAGACCCAAAACTAATTCTAAGTGGCTATGGTGGGGCTTGGGAAGTTTTTTTGCTTTAGTCTTGGCTTTCCAATTAGGAATATGGTCGACAGGTCTTTCATTAGAAGGATCAGGTAAAAAAGTTGGTATTGTTAATGTTGTTGGCCCCATCCTTAGTTCCGAATCAACAGTAAAGCAATTAGAAAAATTTCGTGAACGAAGCGATGTTTCTGCAATCGTAGTTCGAATTGACTCTCCAGGTGGATTAGTAGCGCCAACCCAGGAAATTTATGAAAAGATTAAAGCGGTGAGGATGGAAAAACCTGTGGTCTCCAGTTTGGGAACTGTTGCCGCTTCGGGAGGATATTATATTGCCTTGGGTGGTGATACACTGATGGCCAATCCAGGTACCATTATTGGGAGTATCGGAGTGGTGATGGAATTTCCGGTGATGACCGAGTTATTGGAAAAAGTCGGCATCGATTTTGAAACAATAAAAAGCGGTGAATTAAAAGATGTGGGATCCTATTCGCGGGAGGTAACAGAAGCTGACAGGAGCCATTTGAATGAAATGGTTGCCGATATGTACGATCAATTTGTTACAGCTGTTGCCGTTGGTCGTAACATGACAATAGATGATGTTTTGCCTCTGGCAGACGGACGCGTATTTACAGGATTAAAATCAAAAGAATTCGGCCTTATTGATACTATAGGTACTTACGAAGATGCCATCTTTCTGGCAGGTTCAATGGGCGATATTTCAGGAAAACCAAAGACTGTCCAAGCGCAGAAAAAACGCCCCTCGTTGCTGGACTGGATTTCTGGAAATTTGGGGCAAACAGTCAGCAATTGGTTTGATGAATTACCAGCCTATCGCTGGCGAATGGAGTAATAACCATGACTAAACAAGATATCGTTGATACGGTTGCGGAAGCAACAGGATTGACCAAAGTAGAAACAGAAGCGGTGATGAATGGCGTCATGGCCACTATCATCGATTCTTTAGGACGCAATGAAAGAGTTGAACTAAGGGGTTTTGGTACTTTTGGCGTGAAGCATCGAATGCCAAAAAAAGCCCGAAATCCTGGAACAGGTGAAGCAATTTATCTGCCTGAGAGACATGTGCCGACTTTTAAACCGGCCAAACATATGCGTTTACATGTAAATGATAGTCTGACATAATAAATGAGGTGATATGCCCTGCGGCAAAAAACGTAAACGGCGTAAAATGAATACCCATAAGCGTAAAAAACGCTTACGCGCCAATCGTCATAAAAAGAAAAAAGTTTAAGACCCCCTTATAATGAAACGGGCCAGGTTTATTTGGCTTTTAATTATACCCTTAACTTTAGCAACGTTTGTTAGAGCTTGGGGGCTCGATGGTCATCGTCGGCTCAATTATATTGCTTCGCGTCAACTAAATGGTCAATTCGGCCGTTTTTTGAAACAAAACTCAGAAGCATTGAAATGGTATGCTACAGCGCCAGATTATAATAGAGCAGTGGATCCAAATGAGTTGCCTCGGCATTTCATTGATACAGATTATTATGACCAATTTCCTTTTGAAAATATCCCGTTGGATTACGAAGAACTTGTAACCAAGTATGGCGAAAATAATTTAGCTCAATGGGGTATTGCACCTTGGGCCATTGATACCACTTGTGATAGAATCATAGCCCTGTTTGAAGATGAACGTTTTGAAGAGGCAGTTTATTACTTGGGTGTTTTGGGCCATTATATTGCAGATCTCCATATGCCATTACATACTGTTAAAAATTATAACGGGCAATTCAGTGGAAATGATGGCATCCATTTCCGCTGGGAAGCTCGCTTAGTAGATGATTATGTCCGGCACATTAAACCGATTGGAAAGGTTGAGCCAGTTGTAGACCCTGTTTCTTTTGCGATGGATATCGTTCGGGAATCATTTCAATTTCATAAAATGCTATTGACAGCCGATACTAAAGCGCGAAAAATATTGTCTGAGGAACAAGCCAAAGCGCTTGATTCTTACAAGATCCTTTCATTTGAAAAACCGTATTTAGATATTCTTTATAATGAGACTGAGCCAATTCTTAAAGAACGGTTGGGACGCGCAGTTTTCAGAATAACTTCTATTTGGCAATATTGCTGGGAGCAAGCAGGGAGACCAAAACTACCATGAGTCAATCTCGAAGCGTTCTTTCTGTTTCTGAGGTTACGGCACAAATCAAAGAGCAGATTGAATCTCAATTTCAAAGTATATGGATCCAAGGTGAAATATCCAATTTTAAACACCATTCTTCCGGGCATATGTATTTCACTGTAAAGGATGATTCTGCCGAATTACGCTGTGTTATGTTTCGCGGGTATAATCAAATGATCCATTTCAAACCGGAAAATGGAATGGAAGTTTTACTGCATGGAAAGATTACAGTCTACGAACCTAGAGGTCAATACCAGCTAATGGTACAAAACATGGAGCCTGCGGGGATTGGTACCCTTTATCTAGCCTTCGAAGCACTCAAAAAACAATTAGCAGTTGAAGGTTTATTTGATGAATCATTAAAGAAAATTTTACCATCTTATCCAAAAAGGATCGGGATTGTGACTTCTCGCACTGGTGCAGCTTTGCAGGACATGCTCAATGTTTTTAATCGGCGGGCCCCTTATGTGAATATCCTTTTATATCCTTCATCGGTTCAGGGCGATAATGCTTCCATTGATTTGATCAAGGGTATCGAAGAATTGGAATCGCGGAAAGATATTGACATTATCATTATTGGTCGAGGTGGAGGGACATTAGAAGATTTATGGCCATTCAATGAGGAAGCACTGGCACGTGTTATTGTCGCTTGTAAAACTCCCTTGATTTCAGCAGTGGGGCATGAAACAGATATAACAATCAGTGATATGGTAGCAGACCTTCGCGCGCCCACACCTACAGCTGCAGCAGAACTCGCAACACCCAGTGTAGATGAGCTTAAGATGGTTTTATCCCAATGGATTCAAAAATTGTCTATGACTTTGCAGCGCCAATTAGATCGTTTTTGGCAACAAGTCGATCATCTCTCTGAAAGGCATTCACTCCAACAGCCCCAGGTTATTATTGATCTACAGCGGAAAAATTTAAAAATCTTGGCACATCAAATGGATCTTTCCATGGATCATCACTTTTCCGTTACGAAAGCAAAATTGAAAGGGTTGGAAAAGGAATTATCCGTATTAAACCCTTCAGATGTTCTTAATCGTGGATACAGTATTGCTTTCAATAGTGATGGTTCTATCATACGACATGCCGATGCCCTCGATAAAGGCGATAGGTTTGTCTTGAAGACCGGGAACGGTTCTTTGGAAGCAGAAAAAAAGAAATCCCTTACCAGTGGAAATTGATAGAAAATGATTGAATACATAATTCCAGTTGTCGTTGTCGTAATCCTTCTCTACGGTATCTATTATACAATAACAACAAAAAATAAATTAGGTGGAGGAGGAATAATTACTGGCAATGTTTTATTAGAACAATTTGATAATGAAGATAAGCGGCGGGCAAAAGCAGAAATAAGATATCAAAAAGAGGTTAAGAAACAGGATGGAGAACAAGGGGAAGGGTTCCCCTCTAATCCATCACAAGAAGAACTTGATGACCAAGCAAAAAACATTTGAATTCGAAATAGCCTTGAAACGGTTGGAGGAGATTGTCACATCTTTGGAAGGAAAAAATGAATCTCTGGAGAACAGTATGAAATTATTTGAAGAGGGTGTTAAGCTCACTGAATCCTTAAGAAATCATCTAGAGTCAGCAGAGCAGCGTATAAAAGTATTAATGAAAGACACGGAAGGCAATTTGAAAACGGAGGATTTTAAAGATTAATGTCTGCCAAAGTAAAAAAGCCAAAATCTTTAGGTATCTGGGGTAATACGGATAAACCACGTTTCTGGGAGTTACTTCCCCCAATCATGGATTGGGCAAAGGATAAAAAGATAGCAACATTCCTTACTACACGGATTCATGACAATCTACCAAAAAGTTTTACTTATGACTATCAGCTCATTGAATCAGCGGATGATTTTTATCAGACTGATTTTTTACTGACTTTAGGAGGAGATGGAACTATACTATCAGTGACCCGTGCTGTGGGACATCGCAAAACGCCCATTCTTGGTATACATCTGGGTGAATTGGGTTTTTTGGCTGAAGTAACCGTAGATGATATGTTTAATCGTTTAGATATGGTTGTAACGGGAGATTATTCTCTGCATAAACGAATGATTTTGAAAGCTGAGATCATCAATGGTAATGGTCCGCAAATATTTTATGCTTTGAATGATTTTGTCATTGACCGAGGAAAATCTCATCGGATTATCACTATGCAACTGTCAGCCAATGATCACTATGTTGCAGATTATAAAGCTGATGGTTTGATTATCGCTACACCTACTGGCTCTACAGCCTATTCATTATCAGCAGGCGGTCCCATTGTGACACCACAAATGAATGCCATGGTGGTATCTCCTGTCAGTCCCCATACACTCTCATTGCGACCAATTGTATTGCCCTCTGACCAAACCTTAGAGATTAAATTTCTGGATGATGGTACTGATGAAATCGCCTTTGCGGTGGATGGGCAGGTCAACGAATATTTAAGTCCAGAGTCAAAAATATTTATTCAAAAGGCCCCTTTTGAAATTCGTATGATCGCATTTGAAGATTCCAATTACTTCAAGACCCTAAGTCTAAAAATGGGTTGGGGGAAAAGAGGGGAAACTTAACAAGCATATTCACTATTAGAGTTTATTGTCTTTAACATTTTCACATTCCTTCAAAAAGAGCCGAAGAATAATTTCTTTCCGGTGAAAATGGTTTCTCAATATACCTGGTTGGGCTGGGAATTAATGTTGAGATCGAAACATTAAATAAAGATGTCTACTGCAATTATAAACAAATTGATGAACGGTATTTAATAAGAATTTATTTATCGAATCAATTAGTCTGTTTTCCCTCGGAAAAATAGGATACAATTGGTGAAGTTTACCTTGACCAATCTTCGTAGAGCATTCTATATTTGTCGTCTTCAAAAGAGCTTATAAAATCAATGTATCGCGACTTCGGAACCATATTTATTTTTATCTTAATGGGTATTGTGCTAGTCTACGTACCTTTACTTATTCAGAAATTGGTTGCACCCAGCAACCCTAATCCTGATAAACTGGCGACATATGAATGCGGAGAAGAATCAGAGGGGTCTGCCTGGGTTCAATTCAATATTCGTTTTTATGTAATTGCACTCATATTTCTCATATTCGATGTGGAAGTCGTTTTCCTTTTCCCTTGGGCCGTTGTTTTTACCGAACTGGGTATGCTTGCTTTCGTAGAAATGGGCATTTTCCTTTTTATTCTGATAATTGGTCTAGCTTACGTATGGAAAAAGGGAGATCTAGATTGGGTAAAATACAATGTAAAGTATGGCCGTGGGCGTTATGCCAAACAGGTCACTAAAGAACCTCAAACTGTAAAGGAAATTTAATGGGTGTTTTAGAACATAAATTTCAAGATAATGTTGTTGTTGCATCTATGGATAAGTTGATTGGCTGGGCGCGATCCACATCACCTTGGTTTTTTCAATTCGGTTTAGCTTGTTGTGCCATTGAGATGATGGCCACGGCTGCCAGTCGTCACGACTTAATGAGGATTGGAATGATTCCCAGGTCATCTCCTCGTCAGGCAGATGTCATGATTGTGGCAGGTACAGTCACAATGAAAATGGCACTGCGCGTGAAAAAATTGTATGAGCAAATGGCAGATCCCAAGTATGTTATATCGATGGGCAGTTGTGCTACCAGTGGCGGGCCCTATTGGCAGCACGGATATCATGTATTGAAAGGCGTTGACATTGTAGTGCCTGTGGATGTTTATGTACCGGGATGCCCACCACGACCTGAAGCATTAATTGAAGGGTTGCTTAAACTACAAGAAAAGATACAGGCTGAACGTCCGTTGACACGAAAGTCTGTATGACCTCGACAGAGATAAAGGAAACGCTAGATCGCCAATTTCCTGGTTCCGTTATTGAAAATATAGATCTTGCAGAAAATCAGTTAGAATTAAAACCGGATCAGTGGTTAGAGATTGCCACTTTTTTAAAAAACGAGCCCGGCCTTAGTTTTGATCAACTGGAATGTGTAACTGGGATTGACACAGGCGAAGATGGCCCTTTACAGTCTCGTTATAATTTTCATTCCATGGAGCATCGCCATAAAATTGAAGTGGTGATTAGCTTAGATCGCAATAACCCAAAGGTTGCTTCTATCGAACAAGTTTGGCGAGTCGGCGACTGGTTCGAGCGGGAAACCTATGATATGTTTGGTATCATTTATGAAGGCCATCGGGATTTAAGAAGAATTTTATGCCCCGAAGACTGGGAAGGATGGCCTCTAAGAAAAGATTACGAAGCTCAGGAAACTTACCACGGTATAGTTGTGCCAAAGATAAAGGAAGAAGAATGGGAGTAGTTCAGGGCGATCAGATGGTTCTGAATATCGGGCCCCAGCACCCTAGTACCCATGGTGTCCTTCGTCTCCAGGTGCGGACTGATGGTGAGATCGTTTCCGAGATTAAGCCTTACATTGGTTATTTACACCGTTGTTTCGAAAAGCATAGTGAAAATGTAACTTACGAACAGGTAATCCCTTTTACAGATCGCTGTGATTATGTCGCTTCCATGAACAACAATTTTGGGTATGTAGTAACCATGGAAGAACTGATGGAAATTAAAGTGCCCGATCGGGTGGAATATATCCGTGTAATCATGGCAGAACTAAATCGGATTGCAAGCCATCTTTTGGCTCTGGGAACGTATGGCCTGGATGTGGGTGCCTTTACACCATTTTTATATATGTTTCGTGATCGGGAGCGCATTCTCGATATTTTTGAACTAACCTGTGGAGCAAGATTGCTCTATAACTATATGTGGGTTGGGGGCGTATCCCATGATTTGCCCAAAGATTTTGAACGAATTTGTATCGGGTTTCTGGATTATTTTGAGCCAAAAATAAAGGAATACAATGACCTCCTAACCCATAATAAGATTTTTCTGGAACGCACAGCAGATGTGGGTGTACTTCCACCGGATGTGGCCATCAATTTTGGTGTAAGTGGTCCCAATCTCCGTGGTTCCGGTGTGAATTGGGATGTGCGGAAAGATGAACCTTATTCGATTTATGACCGGTTTGAATTTGAAATACCGCTTGGTGAGGGAGAATTTGGTACTGTTGGCGACAGTTTTGATCGCTATTGGGTACGCGTGTGTGAAATGAAGGAAAGTATAAAAATTATACGGCAAGCGATTAAAGACCTGCCAGATGGGGATGTATTTCAGACAATCCCAAAAAAGATTCGACCACCAAAAGGGTCTATTTATCGGAGAACTGAAAGCCCTCGCGGCGACCTGGGTTATTACATCATCAGCGATGGATCACCAATACCTTACAGGGTCAAAATGCGTTCGCCAGCTTTTACTGCACTTAGTTCATTAGGTGAAATTGCTCAAGGTTGGATGCTTTCTGACGTGATTGCTATTTTGGGGAGCCTTGATATTGTTTTGGGAGAGATCGATCGATGACAGTTGATACTCTTATGAATTGGTTCGCCAAGCTGGGAGACTTTCCTGAATTGGCTTTTATCCTCGCCGTACTAATTTGTGCTGTTCCTGTATTTCTTTTTATTGCTGTCTATGCTCTTGTGGCTATTTATGGGGAATTAAAGATTTCCTCATTTATGCAAGATAAAGTAGGGCCGATGGGACAAGGCGTCGGTTTGCATGCTGGGAAATGGGGTCTACTGCAGCCCGTTGCTGATGCGTTGAAATTAATACTTAAAGAGGATATTATTCCTACATCGGCGGATAAAAAACTGTTTATCTTGGCACCGTTTATTGTATTTATCGGTGCTTTTATTGCTTTTGCTGCACTTCCCTTTAATCAAAATATCATTATTGCAGATATGAATATTGGTATATTCTACATTTTGGCCGTTAGCTCCTTGGGTGTGATCGGATTAATTATGGCGGGATGGAGTTCGAATAATAAATGGTCTCTGTATGGCGCAATGCGTTCCGCAGCTCAAATTGTGAGTTATGAAATCCCCGCAGCTCTTTCAATCATAGTGGTTATCATGCTTACGGGCACGTTGAGTATGCAGGGCATTATCCAACACCAGAGTGGGTTTGTATGGGGTATTTTGCCCAATTGGATAATCTTTCAGAACCCTTTTACATTTTTGGCCTTTTTCATATTTTTCATTAGTGGCGTGGCGGAATGCAATCGCACACCTTTTGATATTCCAGAGGCAGAATCAGAACTGGTGGCCGGTGCATTTACTGAATATTCGGGCATGCGTTACGCTTTTTTCTTTCTGAGTGAATATGCAAATATGTTTATAGTAAGTGGCATAGCCGTGACAGCCTTCCTGGGCGGTTGGCAAAGCCCAATTCCGGGGATCCTTAATAGCCCTGCTTGGGGGCTTTGGTGGTTTATGAGTAAAGCTATGTTTCTGATTTTCGTAATGATTTGGTTTCGTTGGACTTTTCCACGGTTACGGGTGGATCAATTGATGAATGTTTGCTGGAAAGGATTTACTCCTATTGCTATGGTGAATATTTTTGGTGTTGGTATTTGGCATCTAATGTTAGGATAAAAGGAATGAAAAAATACTTTGCAAATATTTGGGGAACGATCACCACCTTGAAAACTGGAATGGGTATCACCTGGCGTCATATGATGAATATCAAAAAGGATAATGTCACACTTCAATATCCTGAAGAACGGTGGCCCCGTCCTGAACGGGATATTGGTTTCGAGCACGAAAAGTATAATGTCATACGTTCGCGGCTCCACGTGGATATTGACGATTGTATCGGTTGTTTAAAGTGTGAACGTGCCTGTCCAGTGGATTGTATTAAAATTGATACCATCAAAGCACCAACTCGAGGTGAAGATATTCCGGATATCAGACATACGGGCGTTACTGAAAATGGAACTAATAAAGCCTTGGTTGTCAGTCGGTTTACGATCGATATGTCTGAATGCTGTTACTGCAACCTGTGTGTTTATCCTTGCCCTGAGGAATGTATTTATATGGTGGGTGGCCCCAATAGCCCCAAGCATCCCATTGATTATGAATTTTCCGAATTTAACCGTAAAGATCTGATTTATGAATTTTCTAAACCGCTGACATCTGAACAGAAAAGTGAATTAATGAATCCAAAACCGGATGCAAAAGCTTAATGGTTGATCTAGTATTTTGGATTGTAGTTGGTGTGACCATTGGTTCGGCGGTAATGGTGGTCCAAAGTAAACAACTTTTGTATTCAGCCATTGCCCTTCTTTTTACATTTGTAGGAGTTGCCGGTCTCTATATTTTTCTTTGGGCTGATTTTATCGCTGCTGTTCAAGTTGTTGTTTATGTGGGTGGCATCCTGGTTTTAATCGTTTTCGGGATTATGCTGACCAATAAAATCACTTCAGTTAATATAAGTCATACCTCAGTTCAAAGAGGTATAGGCGCTACAGTTGTTCTGGGGATTCTAGCGGGTATAGGGTTCATGATAATCAATACACCATGGTATCAAGTTGCGGCAACTGAACCTGCACAGACAACAGAAACAATTGGAAGATTATTAATGATGGATTATTTACTTCCATTTGAAGTGGCTTCATTATTGTTGTTGGGAGCATTGATTGGAGCTACCACACTTTCAAGAAAAGAAGACTAATGGACAGTTTGACCAATTATTTATTTGTCAGCGCTGCTCTTTTTTGTCTTGGATTGTATGGTGTAATAACACGCCGCAATGGTGTAGCCGTTCTTATGGGAGTAGAATTGATACTGAATTCCGCCAATATCAATTTTCTGGCTTTTGCAAGGTTTAGTGGTATGAATATGGCTGGACATGTGTATGCCTTATTTGTGATTGTATTGGCCGCAGCTGAAGCAGCGGTTGCCTTGGCGATCATTATCAATATTTTTAACAATTTTAAAACGATTAACGTTGACGATGTGAGTCAGTTAAGACAATGATTACCGGAAATATTGTCACTGATTTTTGCCTTCTGATTCTCTTTTTACCTGTAGTTGCATTTGCTATTAATATTTTTATTGGTAAGCGTTTACCGCGTCAGGGAGATTGGGTATCCGTCGGCGCTATTTTGATTACGCTTGTTTTATCCTTGTCCATGCTGATGAATATGTTCATGAACTGGGATCCTAATTTTTCTCATGAAGTTCAATTTTCTTGGATTGATTTAGGAGCTTTTAAAATTGAATTAGGATTCTGGGTTGATAATATCACTATTGTAATGTTGGTTGTAGTGGCGCTGATCTCTAGTACAACCCATATTTTTTCATTGGAGTATATGAAAGGGGACATCCGCTATAGTCGCTATTACGCTTATCTTGGGCTATTTACCTTTTCCATGAATGGGATTGTATTAGCCAATAATCTAATCTCTATGTACATATTCTGGGAACTGGTTGGTGTTAGTTCTTATTTATTGATTGGCCACTGGTTTGAAAAGCATTCTGCTGCGAATGCTGCTAAAAAGGCTTTTTTAACCAACAGGGTAGGGGATATCGGATTTTTTATCGGTATCATGCTCATGTTTACAGCAATAGGGTCTTTTAATTTTCAGGATTTATTTTCAGGTATTTCTCAGGGTATGATCAGTGGACAACTGCTTACCTTAGCCGGAGTGGGTATATTTATGGGTGCTGTTGGTAAATCTTCGCAGTTTCCTCTACATATCTGGCTGCCCGACGCAATGGAAGGACCAACGCCTGTTTCAGCCTTGATGCATGCAGCCACCATGGTTGCCGCTGGTGTTTACCTGACTGTTAGATTATTTCCTTTATTTTCACCTGAAGCTTTACTGATTATTGCATATGTGGGCGGTTTTACTGCTTTATTTGCTGCTACAATTGCCGTTACCCAAAATGATATTAAAAAAGTATTGGCTTATTCAACCGTCAGCCAGTTGGGATATATGATCTTAGCAGTCGGAGTTGGCAATTATATTGCTGCATTTTTCCACTTGCTGACCCATGCTATGTTTAAAGCTTGCCTGTTTTATGGTTCAGGTTCTGTTATTCATGCCATGCATCATTCTTTGCACGAACTTAATGACCATGATACAGATCCTCAGGATATGCGGAATATGGGTGGATTTAAATCTAAAATGCCAATCACATATTGGACTATGGTCATTGCTACTTTGACTATTTCAGGAGTACCATTTTTCTCAGGATTCTTATCTAAAGATGCCATCTTAGCTGGAACGCTAGCATTTGCCCAACATTATCCACAACATTTTCTATTACCGCTATTCGGCTTTGGTGCAGCAGCCATTACGGCATTTTATATGTTTAGGCTTATTTTCATGACCTTCCATGGTGAGGTCAAAATGCCCAAAGTATTCAAAGGTATTCATGAATCACCACGCGCAATGACTTTCCCATTGATTCTATTAAGTAGTCTTAGTTTTTTCATTTTTTATACATTACCATATTTAAACCCATTTTCTGATCATGGCTGGTTTACTGAATTGATCCAAGCAAGCGATTCTGTCGTTAAAGGTAATCCCACAGCAGGGGAAATCTATGAAGGTATACACCATGCACATTATCCGGCGATGGCCCTGTCAATACTGGTGGCCGGTTTTGGTATAGGGATGTCCACATTAATGTATATGAAGAAAAAACTTTCTGCGGATATCTGGTCAGAAAAAATGGGTTTCTTGTACAAGTTATCACTTAATAAATATTTCATTGATGAGAATTATAACCGATTTCTGTATCAACCTGTTTTAAAACTATCCCGGGCCATTGCTTTTGTAGATTGGGATTTATACGATAAATATTTCATTAATGGTTTTGGCCGGGTTACAAAATGGCTGGCATTTTTAACAGGACGATTAGATTACGAGGGTCTAGATCAAAAGCTAGTTGATGGTGTGGGCAGAACTACCCAGGGTTTTGGAAATCAGTTGAAGAATGTTCAAACAGGTCGGTTGCAGAATTATATGTTATTTGCGCTGGCAGGTGTAATTGTGATTTTGGTCATGCAGACAATTTAAAGTTTTCATAAAGGGTTAGGTATGAATCATTTACTGAGTTGGATCATTTGGCTACCGATCATAGGTATCGTAGTCGTTATTATAATACCTAGGGATAAGGGTACTCTGATCAAGCAGGTTTCCGCAGTAGTAACTGGGGTTCAATTGGTATTAACAATTTACTTGTGGCGTATATTTGATGCGTCCAACGGTACATTTCAATTTATGGAAAGTGCCGAATGGATCCCGTCTTTTAATATTTCATATATGCTGGGTGTGGATGGGCTGAGTTTACCAATGGTTTTTCTAATGGCTTTGCTTGGATTTTTGGGTGTTTTTGTCAGTTGGAATATCAATAAAGCAGTGAAGGGATATTTTGCCCTTTTCCTCTTATTAAATACGGGTATTATGGGTGTCTTCCTATCTTTGGATTTCTTTCTGTTTTATGTCTTTTGGGAAGTAATGTTATTGCCCATGTACTTTCTGATCGGAATGTGGGGCGGCCCTCAACGCGAATATGCTGCCATTAAATTTTTTCTGTATACACTTTTTGGATCTGTTTTCATGCTTATAGCAATTCTTGCTCTTTACTTTACCTGTGGGAAAACATTTGACATGCTGGTATTGATGGAAACTGCGCCAATAGCTTTAAACGGCGTATTGTGGTGGGGAATGAGTGCTATTAAGGTTATTTGGGTCCTTTTATTTATTGGGTTCGCAATCAAAGTTCCAGTCTTTCCATTCCATACCTGGCTGCCTTTGGCACATGTTGAAGCACCTACGGCCATTTCAGTAATATTGGCTGGGATCCTATTAAAATTAGGTCTGTATGGCATTCTTAGAATTAATTATACTATGTTGCCTGATGGCGTATTTTGGTTTGCGGGTGCGCTGGCAGTTTTAGGCTTGATTAATGTGATTTGGGGAGCCATGTGTGCATTGGCTCAGACTGATTTGAAAAAATTGGTGGCATACTCCTCCATTAATCATATGGGATATGCGCTTTTGGGAATGGCAGCAGTGATTGCGGGTTCTGCTATGGGAGAGGATAATTTGCTGGCAGCTCAAGCTGGCATCAATGGTGCCGTATTCCAGATGTTTAATCACGGTACTATTTCTGCGATGTTATTTATCTTAGTGGGTGTGATTTATGATCGGGCTCATCATCGTGATATCGATGGTTTCGGAGGATTGGCTGGAAAGATGCCTATATATTCAGGGATTGTAGCGCTTGCTTTTTTTGCTGGACTAGGCCTGCCGGGATTTAGTGGATTTATCAGTGAGGCAATGTGTTTCATTGGCGCTTTCCCTGTTTTTAAAACAATTGTAATTATATCCACAATAGGGATCTTACTGAATGCAGCTTATTTCCTTTGGGCTTTTCAACGGATCTTCTTTGGAGAACTCAATGAAAAATATATAGACCTTCCTGAAATAAACCGTATGGAGCTTTTTACAGTCATACCGCTGGCTGTTATCACTTTGATTTTAGGCATATATCCTCGGCCATTTTTGGATGTGATCAGTGCAACGATGAATGTATTGATTGATCACGTCGTTTCACTTGGTGGCCTTGTAAACTTGATGTAGGAAATTGAATGAGTAACCTTAATAGCTTGTCCTATTTTTTTCCAGAACTCATTTTAACGGGTACGGTTATAGTGGCCGTAATAGCGGACCTTTTTTATCGTAAAGAGGATTCTTTTAAAGTTGCTTGGTGGGTATTGGGAGGATTGATCCTTACAATGGTTGCCATTAGAACGGGCGGAAGTGCAGTAACAGACCTGTTTATGGGTACCATCGCATTGGATCCTTTTGCAGAGTTTTTTAAAGTGTTAATACTCCTTTCAACTGTATTGGTCATCCTGATGAGCTTTAAATCAGATGAATTGAAAAACTATAGCGTTGGTGAATATTTTTCTATTCTGGCTATAATGGCGTTGGGCCTTTTCCTCATGGCGTCTGCTATTGATATTCTGATGGTTTACATATCTCTGGAAATAGTATCTATTATGTCTTTCTTTTTGGCCGGATATTTAAAAAAGTCGCAGCTTAGTAATGAAGCCTCCTTGAAATATGTGATTTATGGCGCATTCTCATCGGGAATAATGTTATTTGGTTTTAGTATCTTATTTGGATTAACAGGCTCAACCAAATTTTTCGAAATCAGACAAGCTCTGGCTGGTTTGGAAAATGGTGCCAATCTAGCCTTAATTATGTCGGCCGTATTCATCCTGGCTGGCTTCGGATATAAAATTTCGGCAGTGCCATTTCATTTTTGGACACCGGATGTTTATGAGGGGTCTCCGACGACAATAACAGCCTATTTATCCATTGCTCCGAAAGCTGCTGGGTTCGCGATGTTGATTCGATTTTTCAATCAAGTTATGGGTGATGGTACAGCAATGATAAATGACTCATGGTCTGCATTAGGAAGCTTACCTTGGCCGCAACTAATGGGTGTTCTAGCTGTAGCTACGATGTCACTTGGGAATTTGGTAGCCATCCAACAAAATAGTGTCAAACGAATGCTGGCTTATTCTAGTATCGCTCACGCCGGTTATATGATGATGGCATTACCTGTAATGTCAAACCAGGGTATCTATGGGATTATGATGTATCTGGTAATGTATTTGTTCATGAATTTGGGTGCTTTTTTTGTAGTAATATATATTCAAGGTAAAACTGGCGGCGAGAGTTATGAGGATTTTAATGGTTTAGGTTGGACAATGCCCTTCATAGGCGTTGTGATGACACTATTTATGTTTGCTTTAACCGGTTTGCCTCCCACAGCTGGTTTTATTGGAAAATTTTATCTTTTCGCAGCCGTTATTGAAGCCGGACCTCAATTTTACTGGCTTGCTTTTTTTGGTGTGTTAAACAGTGTAATATCCCTTTATTACTATGTGAGAGTAGTAAAGCATATGTATTTGCGTGGTGAACGAAGTGACGATGTCTCAATGCCTTCATCAAACCTTGTTACTGTACTTCTTGTCTTTTTAGCCGTCCCTTCTTTAGTCCTTGGAGTCTATTGGGAGCCTGTGGCCAATTGGATTAATCAATCACTGGTATTATTGTCTTCTGGGATGTAACTATAGTATGAAGGAGAGGGGGGGGGATTTAATCATTAATATTTATGATTTTGGATGATTAGGACGTTTCTAATGTCATACAAATACAAATAAATTCATGGCTGATTATGATTGAAAATTATTTACCTATCCTAATTGTTTTTATCCTTGCTGCGAGCTTCGTTTTTGTAAGTTTGATTTTATCACATTTTGTGGGGCCGCGTATTAACAACAAGGTTAAAATGATGCCTTATGAGTCAGGTGTAGATCCTGTAGGTGAGACCAGGATCAGATTTTCTATCCGATTTTTTCTTATTGCACTTCTTTTCATTATTTTCGATATCGAAATTGTTTTTCTTTATCCCTGGGCAGTAGTATTCAAAGATTTTCTTACAACGGGATCATTTATATTTTTTGAGATGGTTGTTTTCCTTTTTATTCTTGCGTTTGGTTTTGTTTATGTATGGAAAAATGGGGCGCTTGAATGGGAATAGATCATTATAATGAAACTGGGAGTAATGAATGAATCCCACTGAAATTAAATCAAATATTTTAACCACTACATTAGAGAGTGCCATAAACTGGGGCAGAAAAAATTCGTTTTGGCCCATGCCTTTTGGTACAGCCTGTTGCGGGATTGAATTCATGGCTGTTTTAGCTGCTCGTACAGACCTGTCTAGATTTGGAGCTGAGGCAATTCGTTTTTCACCGCGGCAGTCCGATTTACTGATTGTTGCCGGTCGGATTTCCATCAAAATGATGCCGGTTTTGATCCGTATTTATGAGCAAATGCCTGAGCCGAAATGGGTTATTTCTATGGGAGCCTGTGCCTCTAGTGGAGGTGTGTTTGATACATATAGTGTAATCCAGGGAGTAGATCAATTTATTCCAGTGGATGTCTATGTTCCTGGATGTCCTCCAAGGCCGGAAGGCGTGGTTGAAGGATTGATGAAACTCCAGGATTTGGTGGGCGAGGAAAAATTGTCTGATTATTCTCCTGCCTAAGACAAGTAAATGTCACAAGAGACTTTAATATCCCAATTAAAAGAAAAATTTCCTGAAGCTTTTCTGGATATCACGGAATTTGTGGGCGAAAAAATATTGCATTTAAAAAGCCAAAATATATTATTGGTATTAACTGCATTAAAATCAGCTGGTTACAATTTTTTGGCAGACCTCACCGCAATTGATAATCTCACTTTAGGCGGATTTGAGCGCTTTGCTGTTTCTTATCATTTATTATGTCACGAGACGGCGGAAAGAGTTACAGTAAAAGCATATGTTTCTGAAGAAAATCCCACCTTACCTTCGGTAGAATCACTTTGGAAAACAGCAGATTGGCAAGAGAGGGAAGTATTTGATTTATACGGAATAATATTTGAAGAACATCCCAATTTGACCCGTATTATGAATCCAGATGACTATGAAGGTTACCCCTTGAGAAAAGACTATCCCAGGTTGGGGCGCAAAGAAAGAGATGATTTTCCAGTTGTTGATCGGGGCATACAAAAAAAGAAACCATTAGAATGAACAGGGTAACTGAACAGCCGATTGAAACCGATAAAATGGTGCTCAATTTTGGGCCGCAACATCCATCGACGCATGGTACACTTAGAATCATTATGGAATTGGAGGGAGAGACAGTAACAAAAGCCACACCGGAAATTGGGTTCCTTCATTCTGGATTTGAAAAGCTTGGTGAAGATTTGGATTTTAACCAATATATCACAATTACAGATCGAATGAATTATCTATCGCCTCTTTGTAATAATGTGGCATATGCCTTGGCAGCAGAAAAATTAATGGGTCTAAAAGTGTCCAAACGGACAGAATATATCCGTGTTTTAATGTGTGAATTAAGTCGAATTGCCGATCATCTATTAAATGTGGGTATGCTGGCCGTGGATTTAGGTGCAATGACTGCTTTTCTTTATGGATTCAGGTTAAGGGAAGACATTTATGATCTTTTTGAAATAGCTACTGGAACTCGACTGACGACCAGCTATACTTTAGTAGGTGGTTTAATGAGAGATATTCCAGATGGATATGATAAGGCTGTTATTAAAGTGCTTGACGAAACGGATGAAGTTGCTAATGAGATTGAAACATTATTAAATAAAAATAGAATTTGGCAAGATAGAACAAAAGATATAGGTATTATTTCCAAAGAGGATGCTATTTCATATGGTATCTCGGGTCCTATGGCAAGAGCATCAGGTATTGATTGGGATATCAGAGTAAACGAACCACCGTATTCCAGTTATGAGGATTTTGATTATGACGTAGCTATAGCTTTGAACGGTGATGTATTTGATCGTTACCTAGTGCGTATGGAGGAAGTTCGGCAAAGTATAAAGATATGTAGGCAGTCACTAGATAAAATGCCAACTGGAGACGTGAGTCTTGATCCAGATTTGGGGTTTAGTCTCCCTCCAAAAGATGAAGTTTATAACTCTATTGAGGGTTTGATTTATCATTTTGAAGTTACCATGCCAAACAGAGGCATGACACCACCAGTTGGTGAAGCCTACGTACCCACGGAATCACCTAATGGTGAGCTAGGATATTATATTGTAAGTGATGGAACCCGTACACCCTATCGTGTTCGAACAAGGCCACCATCACTGATGAACTATTCAATATTTTCAAAGCTGATTGAAGGCCATATGCTTTCAGATGCTCCAGCGATACTTGGAAGTTTAAATGTTATCGCAGGAGAATTGGATCGATGAAATCTAACGGTAAACCCAAGCCAAGATTTACTTTCGAAGACCCGGAAAGAGTAAAACAAATCTTTTCCCAGTATCCAGATAAAAAATCTGCCACACTACCGTTGTTACATTTAGCGCAATCGCAGGAGGGCTATATTTCTAAAAATGTAATTGACAGTATTGCTGAATTGGTTGATTGTCACCCAGCTGTTGTGATGGACTGTGTGTCTTTTTATACCATGTTCTATACAAAACCTCAAGGTCGAAATATCATTCAAGTTTGCCAGACTCTTTCCTGTAGCTTAAATGGTGCCGATGAATTAGTAGATCATGTAACGGATAAATATAAAATCAAACCCGGTGAAACAACGGCCGATGATCGGTTTACTCTTATGAAAGTTGAATGCTTAGGTTCTTGTGGAACTGCGCCGGTTGTACAAATGAATAAAGAATACCATGAAGATTTATCTAAACAAAAATTTGATGAATTACTCGAGTCCTTTGAATGAATACGTTTAAACCAGTTCTCACAGAGTATATCGATCAAAAAGATTGTCATACGCTCCCATTTTACAAAAGTATTGGAGGATATACTGCTTTAGAAAAGGTGCTGACGATGAACCCTGATGATATTACGCAAGAAGTGAAAGATTCGAACCTTCGCGGTAGAGGCGGTGCAGGTTTTTCAACCGGTATGAAATGGGGATTTATTCCTAAGGATTCCAATAAACCTAAATATCTGATCAATAACGCGGACGAAAGTGAACCGGGGACTTTTAAGGATCGATTGCTGATGAATAAAGCGCCCCATCAAATGTTGGAAGGTATGATCATTGCTGCATATGCCATCGGCTGTCATACATCGTTCATTTACATTCGTGGAGAATTTTATCAAGAATACAAGTTATTGGAACAAACGATAGCGGAAGCATATGATAATAATATTCTGGGCCAAAATATTCTTGGTTCAAATTATAGTTTAGATGTTGTGATTCATCGTGGAGCAGGAGCTTATATATGTGGAGAGGAAACCGGGTTGCTTGAGTCTCTTGAGGGTAAACGCGGCTGGCCAAGAAATAAGCCACCTTTCCCAGCTATCGAAGGTTATCTCCAAAGTCCTACAATAGTAAATAATGTTGAGACCCTGTCTTGCCTTCCTCATATTATAAACCGTGGTGCCAGTTGGTTCAAGTCTATCGGCCCTGAAAAAGGGCCAGGCCCGAGACTGTTTTGTGTTTCAGGATGCGTTAATAATCCCGGTGTTTTTGAAGAACCTATGGGTGTTTCTCTAAAAGATTTGATTTTCGATAGGGCAGGCGGGATACCAGATGACAAACAATTAAAAGCGGTTTTTCCTGGCGGTTCATCATCGGCGATTCTCACGGCCAATGAAGCTATGGATGTGATGCTGGATTTTGAGGAACTGGTAGAAAAGGGAAGTATGCTGGGATCAGCGGGGATCATTGTTATGGATGAAACAGTAGATATGGTGCAGGCTTGTCTCAATATTGCGCGTTTTTATGCGCATGAATCCTGTGGTCAATGCACGCCCTGCAGAGAAGGAACTTCCTGGCTAGTGATGATGCTCACACGTTTAATTAATGGTGACGGCAAACCTGGTGATATCGATATGCTTTTGGAGATTACAGATAATATTGGTGGTCTTATCGATTTTTCAAAAGGAAGCTTTGGTAAGACCATTTGCCCATTCGGTGAAGCGGTTGCTTGGCCAGTAAGAAGTTTTGTGGAAAAGTTTAAAGGCGAATTCATGGAATATTTGCCTCAAGAAAAGGTAGTTGCCTAATGCCACTATTAAAAGTAGATGGTAAAGAGTTTGAAGTTGAAAGCGGAACTACGGTTTTGCAAGTAGCCGAGGCGAATGGAATAGAGATACCTCATTATTGTTACCACCCAGCTCTTGAGATCGTAGGTAGCTGTCGCATGTGTTTAGTGCAGGTAGAGGGGATGCCCAAGTTGCAAGTATCATGTAATACTTTTGTTAGCGATGTTTCTTCAGATCGTAAAGTAGACGGTAAGTATGATATGGTGGTGCATACACAGAATGATCTCGTTGTACAAGAGAGAAAAAATATACTGGAATTCCTACTTTTAAATCATCCGCTCGATTGTCCCGTATGTGACCAAGCTGGTGAATGTTATCTTCAAGACTACTCTTTTAAATTTGGAAATGCTCATAGTCGATTTGAGGAAAATAAAAGGGTACGTCCAAATGAATTTCTAGGTTCTCAGATCGTTATTAATCATAACCGCTGTATTATGTGCAGCCAATGTGTCCGGTTTACACAGGAGATCTCAGGTACCAGTGAATTATTTGTTGAAGCACGGGGATACAACTCAAAAATAGCAGTTCTGGAAGACAACCCTCTTGATAATCTTTTAGCAGGTAATGTTGCGGATATTTGTCCGGTAGGTGCACTATTAAGTACCGACTACATCCATAAGAATCGTATTTGGAACCTGAAAAAGCAACCATCTGTATGTCAGGATTGCAGTGTTGGATGTAATGTTGATGTTTTTTCTCAAACAGATCAAATATTACGATTAACAGCAAGAGAGAATCTTGATGTAAATGGTTACTTCATGTGTGATATTGGGCGATATGGTTTTCATCGTTATGAAGAAATCGATCGGGTTCTTCAGCCCATGGTTCGAAAGGGTGATTCATTTGAATCTGTAGATTGGGAAACAGCGATTCAAAAAACAGTTGATTTAATAAAGAAAAATAAAAGTAAAGCTGCCGGTATTGTGTCCCCCTTCCATACCAATGAATCGAATTTTTTACTTGGGCAAATCTTTAAAGATGTCTTGGGCTCGCTCCCACCCATAACAGGTGAAGAGATCACTTACCCGTCGGGATTTCGAATCAGTGCCGACCGTTCACCAAATACCAGGGGAATGAATGATATTTGCGATAGGGTGGTTGAAGATCTGGCAAGTGAAATTGAAACGCAGGGTATTCGCACTTTATTTATTTTGGATGATGGTATAGACAGGAAATTAGATGATAAGTGGAAAAAAATTATTGGGGAGATGGATTCTGTTATTGTCTTGAGCTATGCCATGACAGATTTGGCCAAGTTAGCCCATGTTGTTCTGCCGGGACATGCGCCATTGGAGCGTGAGGGGACGGTTACTAATGACAAAGGCAGAATCCAGTGGCTGCGTCCATCCTTGCCCGTAAAAGTTGAATCGAAGCCAGATTGGGAAATATTAATGTTGGTTAGAAATGCCCTAGATAAAAAGACAGAGCACTTTGTTGAATTAGGTGAAGTGATGAAAAAAATGGGTGAAAAATTTGAAAATTATGGTGGTATTACATTTTTCAAAGTTGGAGATCAAGGTTATTCAATAAACGGTAAAATCAGTTGATGGATTTATTAGGTTTTACAATTATTGTTGTTAAAGTGTTGGTTGTATTTGCAGCTACCATGCTGGGTGTGCTTGTGATGATTTATGCGGAAAGGCGTGTTTCTGCTTTTATGCAAGATAGAGTTGGCCCCAATCGTGTTGGACCCAAAGGAGTACTGCAGCCCATTGCGGACGGTATCAAATTTTTAATGAAGGAGGATTTAGTCCCAGAAAGAGCCGATAAACCTATTTTTATTCTTGCTCCTGCAATCCTTTTAATTCCAGCGCTAATGACCTTTGCAGTAATTCCATTTGGTTCTCCCATCAACCTTTTTGGACGGGAGATCGCTCTTCAAGTGGCTGATGTAAATGTGGGTATTTTGTATGTACTTGCGCTTACTAGTATTAGTGTTTATGGTATTGTGTTAGCAGGGTGGTCTTCCAATAATAAATATTCTTTACTTGGAGGCTTACGCTCTTCTGCCCAGTTAATCAGTTATGAATTAGCGATGGGATTGGCAGTGGTTAGTATTATTCTTTTGGCGGGATCGTTGAGATTGAATGATATTATTACTGATCAGCAAAGTTCGTTTTTATCTTGGAATATTTTTAGACAACCGCTGGCCTTCCTCATATTTCTTATTGCCGTTTATGCTGAGACCAACCGATTGCCCTTTGATCTTTCAGAAGCAGAACAAGAATTGGTTGGTGGATACCACACCGAATACAGCAGCATGAAATTTGCTATGTTCTTTATGGCTGAATATGCCAATATGATTACAGCTGCAGCCTTAACTGTTACGCTGTTCTTCGGAGGTTGGGATGTCCCTTTATTAGATGAAGGTTCTTTGGGTTTGTTTGGTGCGTTGCTATCGGTGCTGTCCTTTATATTAAAAGTGGCATTTTTTTTATTTCTGTTTATTTGGGTTCGATGGACATTTCCGCGTTTTCGCTATGATCAGCTGATGCGACTTGGCTGGAAAGTCATGTTACCATTAGCTCTTTTCAATATTTTTCTCACAGGCGGATATCTCACTATAAAGGCATTAGGCTGATGGCAACAATAATCAAATCTTACGAGCCTACTTTTTGGGATAAGTTGTACCTGCCGGCTTTGATGCGTGGACTAATTGTAACATTTCGTCATTTTTTTCGTAGAAATGTCACCATCCAATATCCTGACCAAAAACACATACCTCCTGAGGGATACAGGGGTTTACATCGGTTAAATAAGTTTCCGGAAGGTCGAATTAAATGTGTGGCCTGTGAAATGTGTTCTGCCGCATGTCCCGCAGACTGTATTCATATTATTCCAGGTCCTTCACCTTGGGATGGAGGAAAAGAAAGATACCCAGTACGGTTTGACATTGATTTGTTACGATGCATTTTCTGTGGTTTTTGCGAAATGGCCTGTCCAGAAGAAGCAATTGAGTTAACAGAGATTTATGATTTCTCCGATTATACACGGGATGATCTAGTTATTGATAAAGAAGGCCTTCTGGAAGTTTATGACCTAACTAAAGATCAAAACTATTACACCAAAAACAATCTAAGTAAAGCCTCTTCTGTCGATACACCTATAGATACCTAAAAACATAAACTCATGTCATTATCGCTACTATTTTACTGCGTAGGTGGAATTGCAATTGGATCAGCTATTTTTGTTGTATTGAATCGTAATGCAGTATACAGTGCCATTTCATTGGTCCTTTGCTTTTTTTCTTTGGCAGTTATTTACCTTCTTTTGGAGGCATATGTTATCGCCGTATTAGAAATTTTTATATATGCCGGTGCTATCATGGTATTATTCCTTTTTGTGATCATGCTACTCAACCTGGGCAGGGAAGATGCCTTGCCAAACCTTAATTATTTACAGCGTGCTACATCGCTACTTTTGGTACTTCTTTTTTTTGTTGGAATTTTTCTGTTAATGATAGGTGATCAAGAATTATTTCCTCAGCCAACTGAGCAATTTGTAGCTGGGGGCATTTATCCATTGGGAGAAGCGCTCTTTTCAAAATATTTATTACCCTTTGAAGTCGCTTCACTATTATTACTTGTTGCATTAATTGGCACAGTTTATTTAGCGAAAAGAAAAGTATAATGATTGTACCTCTTGAACATGTTGTTGTATTGAGTTTGATCATTTTTTCCATTGGGGTTCTAGGTGTCTTATTTCGGCGTAATGCTATTACTATTTTTATGTCTATTGAACTTATGCTAAATGCGGTCAACCTGGCTCTGGTCGGGTTTTCTCGTTATCATAACAGTGTAGATGGTCAAGTCTTTGTTTTTCTTGTTATGACATTGGCTGCAGCTGAGGTAGCGGTAGGACTGGCAATTATTATCGCCCTCTATCGGAATCGCCAGACAGTAAATATTGATGAAATTAATTTGATGAAGAATTAGAAAGTAATCGTGGAAACTATTGTATCTATAAAGCCTCTTATGGCAGTTCTCGTCTCTTCTATAGGAGCCTTGTTTATAATTGGTACTGGGAAAAAACCAAACTTGAGGGAATCTTGGTCTATTATTGCTGGTGTTTTAAAACTTATAATTATATTATCTATGATTCCGGCTGTTGTTTATGATAAAAAGATAATTTCCTATACACTTTTTAATATTCTGCCTGGAATCGAGATTGGCTTCAGGGTTGATGCCTTTGGTCTATTATTCGCGATGGGTGCTTCCATACTTTGGATTGCAACTTCTTTTTATTCGATTGGTTATATGCGATCGACCAATGAGCACTCGCAAACACGTTATTTTACCTGTTTTGCAGTAGCACTTTCGGCCACAATAGGTGTTGCATTTTCAGCGAATCTCTTTACGATGTTTCTTTTCTATGAGGTTTTAACAATCATTACTTACCCATTAGTGGCTCACAAAGGTACTCCAGAAGCAAAAGCAGGTGGAAGGAAGTATGCCATTTATTTACTTGGAGCAGCCAAAGCTTTTTTGGTCGCAGCTATCATCCTTACTTATAATTTGACAGGTACACTTGAGTTTTCCAAAGACGGAATTTTCCCTGCCATTGTGCAGTTAGCAAACCCTGAATTGCTTTATATTATTTTTGTCCTTTTTCTTTTTGGATTTGCAAAGAGTGCAGTCATGCCTTTGCACAGTTGGCTTCCAGCGGCAATGGTTGCTCCCACGCCAGTCAGTGCACTGCTTCATGCTGTTGCCGTCGTCAAAACAGGAGTTTTTACTGTGCTTCGTGTTATATTTTTTGTTTTTGGCGCAGACTTGATGTTGGACATTGGTGTTGATGTGTTCATAATTACATTTGCATCGGTCACTATAATCGCTGCCTCTATTATTGCTCTGAGCATGGATAACCTGAAGGCGCGGTTGGCTTTTTCGACAATCAGCCAACTTTCATATATTATTTTGGGCGCCGCCTTACTTACACCAAGTGCAATGGTAGGAGGCATAATTCATATTACTAATCATGCCTTTTCAAAGATTACTCTCTTTTTCTGCGCAGGTTCAATTTATGTTTCAACCCATAAGACCGAAGTCAGCCAGCTAAGCGGGATCGGGAAAAAAATGCCTTGGACAATGGCAGCCTTTGCTTTGGCTACTTTAAGCATGATTGGGATTCCACCTGCATCGGGATTTATTACAAAATGGTATCTTGTAATTGGTTCTCTGGAAAGAAATAGTTTGGTTGTACTTACTGTACTGTTGGTGAGTTCGTTTCTGAATGCGGCATACTTTGTTCCAATTCTATATAAGGCGTTTTTCAAAAAAGAAAATTCAAATTCTGAAAACAAAAATTTAAAAGAGAATCCATTCCTAGTAATTCCACTATCATTAACTGCGATAGTGAGTGTTTTGCTGGGACTATACCCTGACTTTATTGTGCATATAGCTGAAATGGTGGTCAAGTGAAATTATTGGATCTAATACAAGCTTTGAGCACAAAGACAGTTAAAAAAATTGCATACTCTGTGCTGGTGTTACTCATTGCAGTTGATTTTATTATTCCTCGCCATGAAATTCACTTTTTTGGAGATAAAATTCCCGGTTTCTGGTCTCTATTCGGTTTTATCGCCTGTGTATTAATTATTATCGTTTCTAAATGGATAGGTCATATGGGACTTATGAAGGACGAGAATTATTATGATGAGTGAAATTTTTAATATTCAATTTTTGCATCCCTCGGTATTTTATATCCTAGGAGGCCTGTTAATTCCCTTTCTCAAGGGAAGAGTTAAGCAAGTCTATATGCTTTTTGTTTCTCTTTTGGCTTTTTTTGCGGTAGTCAATCTGCCTTATGGTACATTTGGTGCCTATGAATTCCTCAGCTGGGAATTGACATTTTTAGAGGTAGATAAGCTGAGCAAAGTATTTGCATATATATTCACAATAATGGGTGTTATCGGAGTAATATATTCGATCCATGTAAAGAATGACGGTGAACATTTTTCTGCATTTTACTATGTTGGCGGATCTCTGGGAGTAACATTTGCGGGCGATTTCCTGACTTTATTCCTTTTCTGGGAAATGATGGCTTTTTCTTCTGTTTTTCTTATATGGTTTCGAAAATCAAAATCTTCTCTTGATTCTGGTTTTAGATATCTATTATGGCATGTTGCCGGTGGATTAATATTGTTGGCTGGAATCATGTTGCAGTACTCGGTGAGCGGTGATTTATCAGTCCAGTATCTACCCTTTCATGGTTGGTGGCCAACCGACTTTCAAAGCCTGGCCTCATTCCTTATTATAATTGGGTTTATTGTGAATGCAGCTGTACCTCCATTTGGTGCGTGGCTTCCTGATGCCTATCCCGCTGCAACAGTTACAGGTGCAGTATTTATGAGTGCCTTCACGACGAAAACAGCCGTATATGCCTTGATCCGAGTATGTGCAGGTTCCGAAATGTTAATTGTTCTGGGTGTTATTATGGCGATTTACGGCGTTGTTTACGCAGTACTTGAAAACGACGCCCGCAGGCTTCTGGCATATCACATTATCAGTCAGGTGGGTTATATGGTAGCTGGTGTTGGGCTGGGTACCCCAATGGCAATAAACGGTGTTGTGGCCCATGCTTTTTGTCATATCTTATATAAGTCCCTTTTATTTATGGGTACCGGTTCTGTTTTATATGTCACAGGAACGGCAAAATTGACGGAGCTCGGTGGTCTTTATAAGACCATGCCAAGAACAATGATTTATACTGTAATCGGGGGTCTTTCCATTTCTGCTTTTCCTTTGTTTAGTGGTTTTGTAAGTAAATCCATGACAGTTACTGCTTTTGGTGAAGCACATTTGACTTGGGCGTTTATGGCACTTATGCTCGCTTCTGCAGGGACATTTTTACATACCGGTCTTAAGGTACCCTATTTTATTTGGTTTGGTAAAGATCAGGGTTTAAAAGCCAAAGAGCCACCGTGGAATATGGAATTAGCCATGGGAATAGGAGCGTTTTTTTGTGTTGGACTAGGGATTTTTTATAAACCCCTGTACGCCTTACTGCCGCATGCAGTTCATTTTGAACCTTACACGGCATATCATACCTGGGAGACTTTGCAGCTATTGCTTTTTACACAACTTGGATTTTTCCTTCTACTTAAAAAGCTTTGGTGTGAAGACACCATATCTCTGGATACAGACTGGTTTCTTCGCAAAGGAGCAAAAGCTTTCATGTGGATTACAAAACCGCTAGCAAAAATTGAGTACAAATTTATTGGTGAGATTTATGAATTTATTATTCAAAAACCGATCATGGGCACAGCCAAGGTTTTCAAGATAATAGATACGGTTGTTGTGGATGGAGCGGTGAATGGATTAGGCAAATTAACCCTGGCCTGGAGCCGAAAGATACAGAATGCTCAAAGTGGTCAAATTCAACATTATGCAATGTATATGGTCGCCGGTTTCATTGCCTTGATTGTAGTTATTATGGTGTTACCGTAATTGGAGGAATATGGAAGATATTATTATTAATAATCTTGATTATCCAGTTCTGACGGTGAGCACTTTTCTGCCAATGGCGGGAGCCCTTATTATACTTTTCCTCAAAAGAGGGCCTTTCATCAAATGGTTTGCGCTGGCGACGACAGTTGCAACATTCATTATTTCATTGCCTATTTATAAGCATTTCGATAAAACAACTTATAAGATGCAGTTTGCCGAAATTTATTCTTGGATACCAACATGGAATATAAACTACAAGGTTGGTGTGGATGGTATTAGTGTATTATTTATAATTCTAGTCACAATTTTAAGTATTCTTTGTGTATCTGTATCTTGGAAAGCGATCAAGGAAAAAACGAAAGAGTTTTACATTTCTCTATTAATAATGGAAACCGCAATGATTGGGATTTTTGTATCATTGAATATGTTTCTTTTCTACCTTTTTTGGGAACTGACCCTCATACCGATGTTTCTTTTAATAGGCGTATGGGGAGGCCCACAAAGGATATATGCCGCATTGAAGTTTGTCCTTTTTATGCTGGCTGGTAGTGTTCTCATGCTTGTGGGAATAATTGTGCTCTACTATGCAGGTGGAAAAACCTTTGATATACTGGAACTTTCTAAAGTGAACTATCCAGTGGGAACACAACTATGGTTATTTTTGGCTTTTTTTGCCGCTTTTGCAGTTAAAATGCCCATGTTTCCAATTCATACCTGGTTACCAGATGCTCATACAGAAGCACCTACGGCCGGTAGTGTTATCCTTGCAGGTATTTTACTTAAAATGGGTGCATATGGTTTTTTAAGGTTTTCTTTCCCCATGTTTCCCCATGCCGTAAATGTACTTTTTATACCATTACTGATTTTGTCTGTTACGGCGATTATATACGGTGCCTATGTCACCTTAATGCAGAAAGATATGAAGAGGTTGATCGCCTATTCTAGTGTCAGCCATATGGGCTTTGTAACACTTGGTCTTTTTACTTTAAATCAAAACGGCATTGAAGGTGGCATCCTTCAAATGATTAATCATGGTGTGATAACCGGTGCACTGTTTTTGTGCGTAGGAATGATTTATGAGAGAACGCATTCAAGGATGATTGAAGACTATGGGGGGCTGTCAAAAACTGTTCCGATCTTTATTGTATTTTTCTCGATTTTTACTTTGGCAGCGATAGGTCTCCCAGGTATGAATGCTTTTGTTGGGGAATTCCTTATTATTAGTGGTGCTTTTAAAGCCAATATGATTATCGCCGCCTTTTCCATTCTTGGTGTTGTTCTAGGTGCGTGTTATATGGTTTGGCTGTATTACCGAGTGGCTCTTAATGAAATAAATACAACTACGCAATCCTCTCTTGTTGATTTGGATTTGCGGGAAATTGCCACCCTCGCACCTTTAGTTTTGCTTGTGTTAATGATTGGGCTGCAACCCAACATTCTTTTGAGTTATATGCATGTATCAGTGGAACACCTGGTTGAGCAACTGCATAATTCTATAATACTTGAAGATATTAACGCTTATGATACTGTCAGCTCAATTGCTGAATATATTAAGGCTTTATTCAAATGGGTCTGACAAACCTACTCTATCATTTTTTAGGCATTATTTTAATGGTACTTAATTCGAAATGTGTCAGGTGATTTCATGGACATAGCTCAATTTTTCACATCGGCTGATTTATTCGGTATTGCTCCTGAAATTATTCTGACGATTACAGCCTTATCTGTCTTAACGCTTGAGATGTTTCATGTTTTCCGCTCCAAAATTATATTAATGGTGGCAGCACTTGGTTTACTTTTGGCCAGTTCTGTTGTTATTAATACCATCAGCGATGAACGGATTCTTTTCGGAGGGATGTTGATTCTCAGCCGGTATTCGGCATTTTTTGATTCTCTTTATATTTTCATTGGGCTTATAACCTTGATTTTTTCCCATGGATATATGGAAAAAAGAGGGGGGCGTACACGAGGAGAATACCCAGCACTTATCATTTTTGCGGTTATCGGTATGATGCTAATGACGCGGGCAAATGATTTGGTAATTGTTTTTCTGGGATTAGAATTGCTTTCGCTATCACTGTATGTATTAGTTGGATTTCTGCGTCATGATGATTTAAGTAATGAATCAGGTTTAAAATACTTGTTGCTTGGTGCCTTTGCTACTGGCTTTTTCCTATTTGGTGCGGCCCTCACTTATGGAGCAACTGGCACAACCAACTATAGCGGGATCATTTTGGCGATCACTAATGATACCATCCTCTCCAGTATTTATTTATCAATGGGTATTGGGCTATTACTTATTGGCTTTGCATTCAAAGTTGCATTGGCACCTTTTCATATGTGGTCTCCAGATGTTTATCAGGGGGCTCCAACTACGGTCACTGGTTTCCTATGCACAGCACCCAAGGCTGCAGGATTTGGGGCGCTGATAATATTATTTAACCGTGCTTTTGTCGAAATCCATTATCAATGGCAGGATATATTTTGGATTTTGGCTGCTTTAACCATGACTGTTGGTAATATTTCTGCACTGGTGCAGTCTAATGTCAAGCGAATGCTTGCGTTTTCCAGTGTTTCCCACGCTGGATTTTTGGTAATAGGAGTGTTAGTATTAGATGAAACGAGCATTTCAGCAGTCCTATTTTATCTAGTCGTTTACTCAGTTATCAATTTAGGTGCATTTGCCATCGTTTCATCTGTGGAGAAAGAAAAAGAAGGATTAATGTTTGAAGATTACCGCGGATTGGCAGCAAAGCATCCTTGGCTTTCAGCAGCGATGACTATTTTTATGATATCTCTGGCCGGGTTTCCACCAACAGCTGGATTTGTTGCTAAATATGGGCTTTTATCAGCTGCTGTAGCAAAAGGATATATTGGGCTTGTTGTCATTGGTGTCCTCAATACGCTGATTTCAATCTATTATTATCTTCGTCTGGTAGTAAATATGTATATGCAGAAAGAAGAAAGAGCTATACTTTCATCTTATGGTATGGTATCGACTGGTCTTATTAGTATTATGGCAATTTTGATGATTGTCCTGGGAATTATACCCGATTACCTTCTAGAAATCGCTGCAAAAGCTGCAATTTTTACATTCTGATTTTCTAAGGAAAGTTTTCCCCTGTCCTTAAATTATATTTTCAATTTCGATAAGATTTGAACCGTAAATACTTAATGTTTGCTTCCCAAATAGTGTTGGGCATTTTTGTCCTTTTCTTTGGTATAGGCTGTAGCCAAAACAAAGAATATGTAGAATTCACCGGCAAAACAATGGGCACGACATATAATATTCGAATAGTACCAAATCGAAATATGAATTGGAAACTGGAAGAAGCTCAAATAAAAATTGATTCAATTCTTTTAGAAATCGATCAACAAATGTCGACTTATAAATGGAACAGTGAAATTTCATTATTTAATCAAGCAAAAATTAATGAAGAAATTATAATATCTGCTGGGTTTCAAGAAGTGCTGGAAAAAGCTTTGTATTGGGGTGAAAAAACAAACGGTGCCTTGGATGTCTCGGCCATGCCCTCTATTGTAACTTGGCGAAAAGGCTTTGTAGATAGTTTTGAATCCGAATGGAAACCGCCTTTGATTAGTAATATAATGTCGGCAAAGGATAAAGTGGGCTATGCCAAAGTCCTCTTGAGAGGAAATATCTTAATCAAGGTTTTTGATGGACAAATGATTGACTTGAGTGCCATTGCTAAAGGGTGGGGTGTGGATCAATTATTTGAATTATTTCGGAATTTAGGTGTTTCAAAGCTAATGGTTGAGGTAGGCGGAGAAGTTCGCACGATGGGAACAAATATCAAAAAAGATAAATGGAAAATTGGTATTGATACGCCCATTTTAGACACTGCGCCTGGAGAAAATATTTTTAAAGTGGCAGTGCTTGATAATCAGGCGATAGCAACATCAGGTAATTATCGAAACTTTTACACATTTAATGACAAACGTTTTTCCCATATTATCGATCCCAGAACGGGTTATCCCGTTGAAACTAATATTGCTTCAGTCACAGTTTTAGGCACCAATTGTATGGACGCAGACGCCTTGGCAACAGCACTTTCAGTATTAAATTTTAACGAGGGTAAAGCGTTAATCGAATCTTTAGATGGTTTTGAAGCGCTATGGATTATAAAAGAAGAAAATGACGTTTTAAGATCCCAATCAACTTCTGGAATGGCCACGATTAATTAACAAAGGTACATCTAATAATTTATGTTGAATCAAAAATGGATATCATTATTTGGAAGAGGTATTTATATCAATTAATTTCCCCTCCTTCGAGTTAACCTTAAATCAAAAAAACTTTTCAAACATGCGACAAAATTATATTAATATGCTATTTTTCAGTTCCCCTGGAAATGGAAGCAAGATAGGAAGGAAAATATGGATTTAACTACTCATTGGGTAGGTATCGCCGCGATCGTGATATTCGTGGTCTCTTACGCGTTTGTAATTACCGAGGAATTTTCGCACTTGAGAAAATCTGTGCCGGTTATCTTTGGTGCTGGAGTTATCTGGGCGATTATTGCTTATCAGTACATGGGTGGTATGGATCACAGTGCCGAAGAAGCCGTAAGACACTTTTTGATTGAATTCGGTGAGCTCTTTTTATTCCTTTTATCCGCGATGACTTATGTTAATTCGATGAGTGAACGAGGTATATTTGATGCGCTTCGGTCTTGGCTTGTAAGCCGTGGTTTTAGCTACAGGCAGCTATTCTGGATTACGGGTATTATCAGCTTTTTCTTATCGCCTATCATTGATAACCTAACGACCGCGTTAGTGATGTGTGCGGTGGTGCTAGCCGTTGGTCAGAAAAACAAGCGATTCATTAGTCTGGCTTGCGTCAATATAGTAGTGGCTGCAAATGCTGGTGGTGCTTTTAGTCCTTTTGGTGATATCACTACGCTGATGGTGTGGCAAAGAGGTATTGTTAATTTCTGGACGTTTTTCAATCTTTTTATTCCATCAGTTGTGAACTATGTCATCCCTGCAGTCGTTATGTCTTTAGCAGTAGAAAAAGGACAACCGGATGTTGAGGACAATAAAGTCGTGATGAAACGAGGGGCAAAACGCATCATGTTTTTGTTTGGATGTACCATCGCTACTGCCGTTTCGTTCCATAATTTCTTGCACCTTCCACCATTCTTGGGTATGATGACTGGTTTGGCCTACCTGAAGATATTCGGACATTATCTGAGCCGGAGCCACGTGCCGCCGCACAAAGATAACTCTGACCGCAGTGAATCTGGCGACGTTGTGCCGTTCGATAGCTTTCGAGAGGTAGCTCGTGCTGAGTGGGACACGTTACTATTTTTCTTTGGCGTAATCATGTGTGTCGGGGGACTCGGCTTTATCGGTTACCTTGATCTTGTTTCGGCGTATATGTATGGCGAGTTAGGCCCTACTTTTGCCAACATAATGGTAGGTATACTTTCGGCTATTGTTGATAATATCCCAGTGATGGTTGCCGTGCTGCAAATGAATCCAACTATGGACTTAACGCAATGGCTGCTTGTTACACTGACGGCGGGCGTTGGAGGCAGCATGTTGTCCATTGGATCGGCTGCGGGTGTGGCATTAATGGGCCAAGCCCGTGGCATTTACACATTCTTTGGCCATATGAAATGGACGCCGGTCATTGCGCTCGGTTATGCAGCGAGCATCTGGGTTCATTTGCTGATCAACTGAAACCAGAATGCTTGTGGTAGGTGTCTTTTTTCGTAGCATTGTTTTATTACTAACATAGATTATGTTGTTATATCACTCTAAAGTCAGCTGGGTGTAATTTCTTTTTCATGCGAATTTCAAAAGTAACAACTAAAACTGGTGATAAAGGAGAAACCGGTCTTGGGGATGGGAAACGGATTTCTAAATCTCATCCGAATATTGAACTGTTAGGTGATATTGATGAATTAAACTCTGTTCTCGGATTGGCAATCACCAGTTGTGCAAATCAGGGTATGATTGAGGAATTGAAGTCTATTCAACAAGATTTATTAAACATGGGCGGTGAAGTATCAATGCCTGAATCAGAAATAGAATTGTTAAGTGAAAACCGCATTATTTTTTTAGAAAAATTGATTGAAAAAATGAATTTGGCTTTACCACCTCTAAAGGAATTTATTTTACCGGGTGGCGATGAATTTTCTGCGCGTATCCATCTTACCAGGGCAGTGTGCCGGCGCGTAGAGCGAAGCTGTGTTACTTTTATTGATACAGGTGTTGACAAGAATCATTGGTTAAGGTATTTGAATCGACTGAGCGATTATTTTTTTGTTTTAGCCAGATTCACAACCCAAAATAGTGGGGGAAGTGAAACCTTTTGGGAAAGGAATAGTTAATTATTATTTCTATTTCGATAGTTAGATAATATCTGAAAAATTGGCCTAAATTCTTGGTCAGAAAAAAATCATGCTAGACTGGAAATCATTACATCAAACTATTGACGGTACGGAACGCATATTATTATCTACCCACGAAAATCCTGATGGAGATGGATTGGGAAGTGCGGCTGCTGTATATCATTATCTGAATTCACAAGGTAAGAATTGTAAAATAATTAACATTTCTGATTTGCCACTTGAGTATGAGTTTTTAAATCAAAATAAAATGATTGAGACTTATAACTCTTTAAACCACACGGATTGGATCGCTTCTGCAGACCTTGCCCTGATATTTGATGTGGGGGATTATAGTCGTCTTGGTATCATTGGCGAATTACTAAATCAACACAAAATTCATGTCGTTAATATTGATCATCATCCCGATATAGGTGATGGTCAATTCAGTGAAAATTATATTAACGTTGATGCTGCAGCTACTGGAGAAATGGCTTATGATTTTTTAAAGGCCATGAATATTCCTTTGTCCAAGGAAATGGCAGAGGGGATTTATACTGGGGTCATGACAGACACAGGATCCTTTTGCTATAGCAATACTAATGAGAAGTGTCACCGGATTGCTATTGAATGTATGGAAGCTGGTGTTAATACATCTCTCATCTACCAGACAGTATATGAAAATCGGTCGCCTGGTCAAATCGCTTTGCTGGCCCAGATATTAAATAACCTGGATTATGATCAAAATGGTGAACTGGCTTGGTTCACAATTGATAAAAATATGATGGATATAGCCGGCGCGACAAAAAAAGATATAGATGGATTTACAGATTTTGTAAGGTCCATACGTGGTGTCGAAGTTGCCGTGATGATATTTCAAAATAAGCCAAATTCTTGTCGAATTAATTTTCGTTCTAAAGGAAAATACATCATTAATGATATTGCAAAATCCTTAGGTGGGGGTGGGCATAAATTTGCCGCAGGCGCTATTGCTCCAGGGACACTCAACGAAGTTCTTCAAAAAGTATTATCTGAAACAAAAGCTGCTTTAGAACATCAAAATGGGCATGTAATATGAAAATATTCCTTGCGAAAGATGCAGGTTATTGCTTTGGTGTGAGAGATGCCGTTAATCTGGCTTACGATACTGCCGACGACCATGGTGATGTTTATATGCTTGGTCATATTGTTCATAACGAAAATGTGGTAAAAGATTTAAATGATGCCGGGACAAAAGTTGTTGAATCACTTGATGATGTTCCAGCAGATAAGCCCATTCTTTTTCGCGCGCATGGAACACCTGTGGATACTTGGAAAGATGCTAAAACCAATAATATGAACATTGTGGATGCTACCTGTCCTCTGGTCCTCGAAATACATGAAGAAGTCAAGAATTTGGAAGAAGAAGGGCGAAAGATCATCATCATTGGCGATCATGGGCATGATGAAGTTGTAGGAATTGCCAGCCAGGTTAAAGATCCTATTATTATCGCAACCGCTGAGGAAGCTAAGGCACTGCGAAAAACGAAGCGGGCTGGTGTGGTAAGTCAATCCACACAGACAATTGAAAATGTCCAGAAGATCATTAATATTATTATGACAAAAGTATTTGATTTGCGTTTTGTAAATACAATTTGCTTTCCAACAAAACGTAACCAAAGTCAGATCAAAGAATTAGCAAAGCAATGTGATGTCATGATTGTAATCGGTTCATTCTCAAGTGCTAATTCAAAACGACTAACGGCTCTGGCAAAAGAAAGGAATGAAAATTCATATCAAGTTGCCACTGCTGATGAGATTGAACCTGGTTGGCTAAAACAAGCAGAAACAGTGGGTGTATCAGCAGGTGCCAGTACTCCAGATAATATTATCAATGATGTTTTAACAAAAATTAAGGAAATCGGGAAAGTACCCGAGGAGATGATTTATGGCTGAAAAAGGATCATATGAAATTAAAGTCGGTTTAGCAGAAATGTTAAAAGGCGGTGTAATAATGGATGTGATGAACGCTGACCAGGCTAAAATTGCAGAGGATTCAGGAGCAGTAGCGGTAATGGCCTTAGAACGAATTCCAGCGATGATTCGAGAAGAAGGTGGGATATCCCGGGCCAGCGATCCGCAAATGATTAAAGATATCCAATCGGCAGTTTCAATTCCAGTGATGGCCAAAGTTCGGATTGGGCATTTTGCAGAAGCGCAAATTCTGCAGGCGTTAGAAGTTGATTTTATTGATGAAAGTGAAGTGTTAACTCCTGCTGATGAACATAACCATATTTGGAAACATGACTTTACTGTACCATTTGTTTGCGGATGCCGCAATTTGGGAGAAGCTCTTCGTCGTTTAGGAGAAGGTGCTGCCATGATTCGAACCAAAGGCGAAGCAGGAAGCGGTAATATTGTTGAGGCCGTGCGGCATATGCGACAGGTTCAAAGTGATATCAAAAAACTCACTGTCATGGATCAAGATGAACTTATGGCTGGATCAAAAAATATGGGAGCACCCTTTGCCCTTGTCCAGCAAGTGGCCAAATTAGGCAAACTACCAGTGCCGAATTTTGCTGCTGGAGGTATTGCAACACCTGCAGATGCATCATTAATGATGCAGTTGGGGGCAGAAACAGTTTTTGTTGGTTCTGGTATTTTTATGAGTGAAGACCCAGCTCCGAGAGCAAAAGCGATTGTTGAGGCTGTGACCTACTACAAAGATCCAAAAAAACTGGTTGAAATTTCCACAGGTCTCCAGTCTGCCATGAAAGGGTTGGATATGTCTGAGATTCCTGAGGAAGAACGACTCCAGGAGCGGGGTTGGTAAGGGGAGCGGGCCTCCAATTATAAGATGATTGGTGTCCTTGCACTTCAGGGAAATTATCAAAAGCATATCCAGATTCTGGATACGCTTAATATCCGTTCGATGGAAATTCGATATCCAGAAGAATTGGATTCCATCAATGGTTTAGTTATTCCTGGTGGAGAATCAACCACAATCACAGATTTAATGAATCGAATTGATTTTTTTCAAGCCTTACGGGAATTTTCGAAAGGAAAACCGATTCTTGGTACCTGTGCAGGATTAATTATGATGGCAAAATCTGTTCCAGATTCTAGAGTAGAACCTCTAGGCATAATAGATATTGAAATTGACCGTAATGCATATGGTCGACAAATTCATTCATTTACCGATAAGCTTTCCGTTAAACTGAATGGAAAAGAATCTCAGATTACTGCAACATTTATACGGGCACCAAAGATTACCAAAGTGAACGATGAAGTAGAAATTATCAGTGAATATGCGGGTGAACCAGTGGCAGTAAAACAAGGCCTTCATTTGGGACTTGCCTTTCATCCCGAGCTGGATAAGGTTAGCCTCTTCCATGAATTTGCTTTCAAAAGTCAATTTATCAATGAAACAAAAAATCACCATGCAGCTTAAACTGCTTCCCAATATTAATTCACCAGCGGATATTCGTGGTTTTACAATGAATGAGCTTGAAAAATTAGTTGATGAAATCCGATTTCATACAATCGATATTATTAGTCAAGTGGGGGGGCATTTGGCACCAACCCTTGGAGTAATAGAATTGTCGGTTGCATTACATAAAGTATATGATACACCCAATGATAAGTTAATTTGGGATGTTGGACATCAAGCATATGCCCACAAATTACTCACTGGTCGATATAATGAATTTTCAACCATACGTCAACATGGAGGTTTGAGTGGTTTTTTGAAAAGATCCGAAAGTCTATATGACGTTTTTGGTGCCGGACATGCATCCACTTCAATTTCAGCTGCTACCGGTATCGCAGAAGCAAGGAAACATTCAAAGAAGAAATATCGAGTTGTTTCCGTTATTGGCGATGGTGCTATGACAGGTGGTTTGGCTTTTGAAGCACTGAATAATGCGGGTCATTTGAGAACTCCGATGTTGACAATTCTCAATGATAATGAAATGTCTATCAGTCCCAATGTAGGAGCAATTAATACATATTTGACCAAGATCGTAACAAATCCTTTGTATAATCGCATTCGGGATGAGATCTGGAATATATCGGGAAAATTGCCGTTCGGTAAAAAGACAACTCGTACTATGCTACATCGTATTGAAGAAAGTTTAAAATCATTACTTGTTCCGGGAATGCTATTTGAAGAGTTGGGCTTCAGGTATTTTGGCCCGATCGATGGTCACAACTTGCATGATTTAATAAAAACCTTAGAGCGTTTGAAGAATTTAAAAACACCGGCATTGTTGCATATACAGACCAAAAAAGGGAAAGGAATGGTATCCACTAATTATGAAACGGGAGAATACCATGATGATGCAGTAAAATATCATGCTGTAAAACCTAATAGCGGATCTAATGGTAAAATTTCTGCTCCGGCTTCTGATTCGATTTCTATACCTATATTTCAAGATGTATTTGGATCCTTGGCTTGTGAAATTGCTCGCAATCGGAAAGATACAGTATGTATTACAGCTGCCATGAGGGAAGGTACGGGACTCGTACCATTTGCTAAAGAGTTCCCCCATCGTTATTATGATGTCGGAATTGCGGAAGGGCATGCAATCACATTCTCCGCAGGATTAGCTACAGAGGGGGTTCGCCCTATTGTCGCCATTTATTCTACATTTTTACAGCGGGCATTTGACCAAATCATCCATGATGTTTCAATACAAAAATTACCGGTGGTATTTTGTTTAGACCGGGCCGGGATTGCTGGTGAGGATGGGCCCACGCACCATGGTGCTTTGGATATTGCCTACTTGAAATGTATCCAAGGCATGGTGGTTTCATCACCCAAAGATGGAAATGAGCTACGCCATTTGTTATATACAGGATTGGACTATCAAGATGGTCCATATGCAATTCGTTATCCGAAAGCATCTTCAGTTGATTTTAATCCACGTGGACAGGCAGAACTTCTACCCATAGGAAGTTGGGAAGTCCTTCGCCATGGTTCGGACACCGTAATTCTAGGAGTTGGACCATTAGTTTTTGATGGATTAAATGCTGCTGAAAAAATGGATCAATCTGGAATTAGTTGTGAAGTGGTGAACTGTCGTTTTATCAAACCGATGGATGAAGCTTATCTTAAATCAATTATTGGCAAGTTTAATAATGTTGTTACCATTGAGGAGGGGGTAAGAGCAGGTGGTTTTGGGGAAGCTGTTGTATCGTGGCTATCATCGAACGGATATAAGGGTGAAACTCAGATAATTTCCCTGCCCAATGAATATGTGGAACACGGTCCACGAGATGTTTTATTGGAACAATGGGGTGTAAGTCAGGCGGGCATTATTAAAGCTATAAAGACTAATAAAAAACCTGCAAAATTGGAAGTTTAAGGTATGAGTTCAATCGTTTTAGTGCTGATTGGGCTCCTTGTTTTCTATTTAGGGTTTCGTTTTTATTCCAAATTTATTGGAAACCGTATTTTTAAGATCCATGAAGATGATCAAATCATGCCATCTAAAGCATTGGAAGATGGGATTGATTATGTGCCGACCAAAAAACATATTCTTTTTGGCCATCATTTCACTTCGATTGCTGGTGCAGCACCAATTGTAGGGCCTTGTGTAGCAGCATACTGGGGATGGCTTCCAGCTCTATTATGGATTTTATTAGGCACTATTTTTATGGGTGCCGTGCATGATTTTGGAGCACTTGTAATCAGTGTGAAAGAAAAGGGGCGCAGTATTGCCGACATTGCTTCAAATACGATCAGCAAACGTACCCGTCTCATGTTTTTATCATTCGTGATTCTTTTGATTTGGCTTATCTTGGCTGTTTTTGCCATGGTGATCGCCGATTTATTTGTCGCTATCCCATCTTCTGTCATTCCAATCAATATTGAAATTATTATCGCTATCATCATGGGATTCCTTATTTATAAAAAGAAAATCGATATACTTATTCCATCGTTGTTTGCATTGGCTCTATTGTACTTTTTTGTTTGGGTAGGAACTAAGGCGCCGATTGATCTCACTACGACCATGGCGGTACAGGATGTCAAAAACTTGTGGATAATAATGCTGTTTATTTATTCAGCAATTGCAAGTTTGTTACCAGTTTGGACACTGTTGCAGCCAAGGGACTTTATTAACAGTCATCAGTTATTTGTTGGATTGGGATTATTATTTCTCGGTATTTTTATTTCGCAACCGGTGGTGGATGCTCCTGCCATTCGGTCTTTATCTGAGCCTGACGTGCCGGGAATATTTCCATTGCTTTTTGTCACGATTGCATGCGGCGCAATTAGTGGGTTTCATGGTTTGGTTGCTTCCGGTACATCATCAAAGCAATTGGAAAAGTTGTCGGATGCAAGGATGGTGGGTTACGGTGGGATGATTGGAGAAGGAACACTTGCATTGGCTTCAACCATATCTGCTGTGGCTGGGATTGCACTAGTTACCAATTCCAATTTACCTGCAGTAGGTCCCGTTACAGATTTGAATTGGAATGTTTACTATGATACATGGGCCCATGCCAGTGAGAATAAGGCCGCTGCTTTTGTTTTAGGTGGTGGCGCATTAATTCAAACTTTAGGTATTCCAACCATAGTAGCAAATACATTAATGGCAGTATTGGTAATTTCATTTGCGGCGACAACATTAGATACAGCTACTAGGATTCAGCGTTTTATTTTGAATGAATTTGGCATCGCTACTGGAGTAAGGGCGCTTTCTAATCGCTATACGGCAACCATTGTGGCAATCATTCCAGCCATATTGTTGGCATTTTGGAATGTGGTTGAGCCAGGCACCGGAACGATGCGACAAGCCGGATGGGTTCTCTGGCCCATTTTTGGTGCGAGCAACCAAATGCTCGCAGCGCTTACATTAATGGTGCTCACACTTTATTATTGGCAGAAGAAAAGACCTATTCTTCCATTACTTATACCTATGATTTTTGTTATGGGTATAACCATTACGGCACTGGTGGTGAATGCGATTCAATTTTACGGGCAAAATAGTATTCTATTTGGATTTACTATTATTTTGATGGGACTGATTATTTGGATGGTCTATGAAGGAGTAAATAAGGTATTAGAAATACGTAGAACATCATAAATTTCTTATCTTAATATCAAACGAACACCCAATATGTCTAGACAATTAGAATTATTCAACGAGGCGAAGCAAAGGTGGGAAAAAGAGGTACAAACTTCAGTTAAACGTGATTACAATTTTGATACCTTGAGCGGTGAATCTTTAGAACCGCTGTATTACCCTGTTAAACCAAGTGATGACTATTTAGAAAAACTGGGATTTCCCGGACAATTCCCCTATACCCGTGGTGTACATGCTAATATGTACCGGGGCAAGCTATGGACAAAACGTCAGTTCTCAGGTTTCGGAACACCGGAAGAAACAAATTCCCGTTACCATTCATTATTAAACAAAGGGCAAACGGGTCTTTCAGTTGCATATGATATGCCGACACTAATGGGCTATGACCCAGATCATCCCTGGGCAAAAGGTGAAGTTGGTAAATGCGGTGTTAGTGTTGCCTCCATTAAGGATATGGAGCAGCTGTTTAAAGATATCGATTTGGGTGGAATATCAGTTTCCCAAACCATTAATGGTCCGGCAATGATTTTACTGGCCTTTTATATTGCCGTGGCAGAAAACCAGGGCGTTCCTTTGGCGAATCTCCGAGGAACATTACAAAATGATATCCTAAAAGAGTTTATTGCTCAAAAAGAATGGATTTTTCCGCCGCAACCGTCTATGCGCATTATCACAGATATGATGGCGTTTTGTAGCGAACATATGCCTCAATTTAATACGATTTCCATTTCTGGATATCATATTAGGGAAGCAGGATCAACAGCAGCTCAGGAACTAGCTTTTACATTAGCAGATGGTTTCGCGTATGTCGAACACGCAATGGCAGCAGGATTGGATATCGATAGCTTCGCACCACGATTATCATTCTTTTTTAATTCACATTTGGATTTCTTTGAAGAGATTGCTAAATATCGTGCAGCTCGCCGTATTTGGGCAAAACGTATGAAAAATAAATACGGGGCTAATAATCCACGTTCCTGGAAATTGCGTTTTCACGCACAAACCGCAGGTTGTTCATTAACAGCTCAGCAACCAGAAAACAATGTTGCACGGACGGGTTTTCAAGCCTTGGCTGCTGTTCTTGGAGGCACCCAGTCACTCCATACTAATTCCATGGATGAAACCTTGGCGCTTCCAACAGAAAAAGCGGCGGAAATTGCTCTCAGAACGCAGCAATTGATTGCATTCGAAACTGGTGTTGCAAATGTAGCAGACCCCTTAGGTGGTTCATGGTTTGTGGAATCTCTAACAGATCATATGGAAACTGAAGCAGAAAAATATTTTGAAGAAATTGAGAATCTTGGCGGAGTAATTCCAGCCATTGAAAAGGGTTATTTCCAAAGAGAAATTGCCTATGCAGCCTCAGAATACCAGCAAAAGATTGATGATAAAGAATTGATTCATGTTGGGGTAAATGATTTTATTAAAGAAGATGAAGAAATTGAAATCCCGTTATTAGAAATTGGTGACGAAGCTGAAAATATCCAGATAGGGTCTTTAACTAAACTAAGAAAAGAGCGGGATGAAAATATGGTTCAGAAAGCACTCAGCCGCATTCAGGAAGCCTGTGCAAATAGTGATAACATTATGCCGCCAATTATTGAAGCATCAAAGGCTTTAGCCACCATGGGTGAAATTGTGATCGCTATGAAAGCAGAATTTGGTGAATGGCAGGAAGCTGCTGTTTTTTAGGAGAAAACATGAATAGTAATAAGAAATTTTTGTTGATGATTATTGGTGTTATCGTGGTGTCCATTTTTTGGATTGGTTGGGTTTCAACCAACCCTGCAGATGAAAAAGCGATGGCAACATTTGTATCCGTAGAAAAGCTTATGAAAGATAATATGAGTCAGCGGACGAAATTAGGTGGTTTGGTAAAAAACGGGTCGATTGTTGTTTCTAAAACTAGTTACTTGGACTGTACATTCATTCTTAAAGAAGGGAATACTGAATTGGCCGTAAAGTATGATCGTACTCGTCCGGATTTATTTAAAGATGGGGCAGAAGTGATTGTTACCGGTCAATATTTAAATGGTATTTTTTATGCTGACGAATTACAGACAAAATGTGCCTCACGTTACGAAGGTGATTTAAGAGACGAAAATAGTTATAACTTAACTGAAATCGAATCATGACCCCGATTGCAGGTGGTGCTGCTTTGAATCTGGCGTTCGGATTCGGCATTCTTACCATACTTACCATCTTTTTTTATACACGTAATGGAGACCAGCGCCTGTATCTTACGGGACAGCGTCTGGCATTAGGAGTTTCCTTTTTTGTTTTTTTAGCTACTTTTATCCTTGCTTACCAATTAATAATCAGCAATTTTGATATTGATTACGTAGCACGATATACTAGCCTTGAAACACCGGTAGTGTATAAAATATCGGCCCTCTGGGCTGGGCAATCCGGTTCGCTGTTATTTTGGCTGTTTATTTTATCTATTTATGCTACCGTGGTCATTCTCCAAAATCAGCGAAAGCACCATGGACTTATGCCTTGGGTTATCATTTCACTAGTCATTGTTCAAATGTTTTTTCTTGTGTTGACGAATTATGTTACCAATCCTTTTAAAGCCACGGAGGCTGATTTTATCGTGGCCAATGGAAATGGGCTTAATCCTTTACTACAAAACGTGACCATGGCTATACACCCACCCACCCTTTATTTGGGATTTGTTGGTTTTACGGTTCCATTCAGTTTTGGGATTTCAGCGCTTGTTAATCGTGATACGAGTCCATTGTGGATTCAGAGCATTCGCCGGTGGACCCTGGTAGCATGGCTTTTTTTGAGTATGGGGATTATCTTAGGAGGATGGTGGGCCTACCGGGAATTAGGCTGGGGAGGATATTGGGCTTGGGACCCAGTGGAAAATGCTAGTTTTATGCCATGGCTCACGGCCACAGCATTTGTCCATTCGATAATCATACAAGAAAAAAAGGATATGCTGCGAGTATGGAATATGGTACTGATCATTCTTACGTTTACCCTTTGTATCTTCGGAACATTCCTAACGAGATCCGGCGTCATGAGTTCTGTACACTCATTTACCGCTTCTTCATTAGGCCCCATATTTTTAGCATTTGTTTTTTTTATATTGATAGCTTCTTTTGGTCTCATGTACACCCGTATGAATGATCTTCGATCAACAAGAAGAATGGAATCATTTACTTCACGTGAAAGTGGATTCCTTTTTAATAATATGGTGTTTGTGGTGATGTGCTTTTCCGTGTTCTGGGGAACACTTTTTCCAGTTATTTCTGAAGCAGTTCGTGGAACAAAAATCACAGTCGGGCCACCCTTCTTCAATCAAATCAATATTCCAATTGGTCTGATACTTTTAGGCTTAACCGGTGTTGGGCCACTTTTAGCTTGGCGAAGGACTGGAAAGAAAAACTTGATACGTAATTTCACATTTCCAATCCTTACAGGATTAAGTTCAGCAATTGTACTATTAATAATTGGATACAGAGATTATGTCGTTATTTCATTCAGCTTAGGAGCTTTTGTTACAGCAACAATTACTACAGAATTCATCAGAGGAATTCGGGCCCGAAACAAAAAATTTAAAGAATCTCCTTTTACTGCATTAAAAATGATGGTGAGTAAAAACCGTTCCCGGTATGGTGGATATGTAGTTCATTTAGGAATTGTTTTTATGTTTATTGGTTTTACCGGCCATGCTTTTGACAAGGAAAAAGAGTTCAGTTTAAAGGAGGGAGAAACGGAGCATGTCGCTGGATATGAATTTGAATTGATTCAGTTATCTGAATCAGAACGCCCTAATCACTATGCTTGGATTTCAGATCTGCGAGTGACAAAACAAAATGGTGAATTTGTAACCAACCTACATCCTGAAAAACGGGTTTATTTTCACCGAAATCCAGACGTGAATCGTCGTCAGCCACATAGTGAGCTTGATATTTATTCTACACTGAATAAGGATATTTATTCTATTTTTTCAGCTGTTGATACAGAAAATGGTGTGGCCTTTATCAAGATTATGGTGAATCCATTGGTTCGGTGGGTTTGGATTGGGGGATTTATTTTGGTTTTTGGTACATTAATTGCCCTTTGGCCGCGGAGAGATTCTTAATGGACGTCATCGGAGACTACGGCCTGATTCTAATATTTTTTGTTGTGGCGGTCATATTTGTTTTGCAACCATTATTGTTACCCTACCTTGGAAAACCTGTCGTAGAGTTAGACATAAATGTTTTAAAGCGGAAAAAACTTTTACTTTATCGACAAATTAAAGAGTTAGAAATGGAATATGAAATCGGCAATATTAATGATGAAGATTTTCATTCGCATCGTGCTTTATTAAAACAAGAGGTTTCCGCGATAATCACTGCACTTGATTCAAAATAATAATTACGATATGCTTTCGGTTTCCAATATATCAAAGTCCTTTAATTATCGTTCTGTTTTAAAAGATGTTTCTTTTACCATTAATGCAGGAGAAACAGTTGTAATAATGGGTAAAAATGGTGCGGGAAAAACTACCTTATTGCGGATTATTGCACGAATTATGGCTTGTGAAAAAGGAAAAATATTGTTTCAAAATCATAATTTATTTGATGGTAAGCCATCAATAAGAAAAAAAATATTGTATATTGGTCATTCGCCAGCGATGTATACTGCTCTTTCAGCTATTGAAAATTTAACATTGGCACTAAACTTGCGATACATTAAAGCAAATACATCAAAAATATTGGATAGATTGAATCATTTTGGTCTGGGTCTGCAGGCCAATGATCCTATCTCTATCTATTCCCAAGGGATGTTGCAACGATTAAAGCTGGCCTATGCGGAGCTTACGGATTGGGATCTTCTTTTATTCGATGAACCTTTTACTGGATTAGACCAGGATGGTGCTGCTCTTATGGATAAGGCACTTACTCAATGGATAAAAGAAGGAAAAACCTTGTGTATGGTGCTTCATAATATGGAGCGGGCAAAAATATATGGAGATCAGATTCTTTATTTAAATCATGGTGTTATGGAAAGTCTTTAATGTTTTTCACACTTTTGAAAAAAGAATTATTTATTGAATTTCGGACACGGGAAATAACTATTTCCATGATCGTATTTGGACTGGCCATCATTCTTACTTTTGCCTTTTCATCTAATGTTTCTCCCATGATTATAGTCAATTTCGCACCAGGAATGTTTTGGATCATGGTCCTCTTTGTTACTGTTATAGGAGTTCATCGTTCATTTGCCTATGAAAAGGAATTCGATGCTTTTTCAATGCTGATTAGTGCGCCGATTGATCGCGGTTTGATCTTTCTTTCAAAATGGGTTAGTGGGTTTATATTTTTAACTATTATGGAATTATTTTTATTGATTCCATTCTATAAATTTCTTATGATTGATTTTCCAATACAACCGTGGCTGGCCTTGGGAACAACCATATTAATCAATTTAGCGATCATGGTTGTGGCAAGTCTTGTTTCTGGGATTGCCATGCGGGCCAGATTGAGTGAAGTTCTTCTCCCGATTCTACTCTTTCCATTAGTATCGCCGATCATCATTTCCGCTACTAAAATTTCAGGTAGTATTATGCGGGGAGAACCCTATGCTTTATGGGATATTTGGTTATTAATCATCCTAACGGTAATCGTAGTTTTCGGGCTTGTTGGGTACACTTTATTTGATTTTATCACTGAAGAGTAATGCAGTTTTTTTTCCATAATAAATCTAACCGAATCTGGCTTGTTATCATAATTGGGTTAATGATTTTCAATATATGGAATATAATTGTGAATACGCCAATGGTGCCGGACCAACATTGGGCCCAAAAAATATTTTATGTTCATGTTCCATCTGCATGGGTAGGATTTATATCCTATTTTATTGTTATGGTCTCAGGGATAATGTACTTTATTAAAGGAGATGAACACTGGGATATAGTAGGATTGGCCGCAGCAGAGATTGGCACTTTATTTATTTCTCTGGTTTTAATTACTGGGCCAATTTGGGCTACACCTATTTGGGGGCAGCCTTGGATCTGGGAACCACGTTTAACTACGACCCTGGTTTTATTTTTGATATACATCGGTTATTTTATGATGAGGGCCTTTGGTGGTCATGCTGAACGAGTTAAACGTTACGCCGCATCGCTAGGTATTATTGCATTTGTGGATGTGCCCATTATTTTTGTATCAGTCAAATTTTGGGCGCCAGAAATCCAATCACACCCTCAAGTGGAAATGACCAGCCAGCCTCCGGGTATTCTCATTCCATTCCTGTTATCTTTAGGTATATTTACGGTTCTTTATTGGCTGATGTTGAAATACAGAATTCATGTGATACAGGTCAATTATAAGAGTATGGCTGATGTATAACTTCTGGAGTTATTTTCTGGCCGTTTATTTCATCGTATTCGGTGCCATAGTAGGGTGGTTTATCATCCAATTTCGTTTGGAAAATCACTATATAAACGATAATCGGTATACAAAATCGAAATAGGGAGTTGCTAGTAATGGAACGGAAAATTGTTCATGTTGTTGGTACAGGTACAATTGGGGAACCATTAATCGGTTTGCTATGTGATTATCATGATAAACTTGGGATCGATGAAATTACTTTTAATAAGAATACTCCCCTCCGTGGTGATCGTTCAAAAGTTGTCGATTTATTGAAGCGAGGTGCTCGTCTAGCCGTGAGTGAAGATAGCAAAGATTCCTTTAAGGATTTGGGAATGGATCCTGAATTAGAAACAGTGGAGGCTATCTCAAGAGCCTCGGTTATTATTGATTGCACACCTAGTGGCGTTGGGCATAAGAATAAAGAACAGTATTACAGCAAGTTTGCCGATAAGGTCAAAGGATTCATGGCTCAAGGGAGCGAAGATGGTTTTGGTATTAAATATGCTCGTGGAATTAATGACTCAATATTGAAAAATGGCGACCACCAGTTTGTGCAGATTGTTTCATGTAATACCCATAATATTGCATGTATTACCCATACACTAACTTTGAATGGTTATGGACCTGAGAATTTAAGAGAAGGTCGTTTTGTATGTGTCCGACGTGCCAATGATACCAGCCAGGCTGGTAGTTTTATACCTGCGCCGGCTGTAGGAGCACATGTTGAAGAAATGTTTGGTTCTCATCATGCAAAGGATGCATCCGAACTGTTTTTAACCCTTGGCTTTGATTTGAATTTATTTTCTTCAGCCATGAAGGTTAACAGTCAGTATATGCATGTTCTTTGGTTTTATTTAAAAATAAAAGAACCCACAAATTTGAATGAGGTGAAAGACCGGTTGGTATCTAATGAACTGGTAGCAATGACCACAAAAGATATGACTAGTACGGTTTATTCATTCGGGCGTGACCATGGCCATTTCGGACGCATTCTAAACCAGGCTGTTGTTGTAGAACAGTCCCTCCATGTCAGGAATGATCATGAAGTCTATGGCTTTTGTTTTACCCCTCAAGATGGAAATTCCATCCTTAGCAGTATTTCTGCAGCGGAACGATTCTTATATCCTCATTCATATGAGAATAAAATTCAGTGTCTTAATGAGCTCTTTTTCGAGGAAATTTGAGTTTAAATGTTGAGACGGTTGTTACGGGGCCGTTTCAGGAAAATAGTTATATTATTTGGTATATCGGTTCGCAGGATGCGGTGCTTATAGATCCAGGGGATGATGAACATTTAATTATCCAGAAACTTAGAAATCATGATCTTAAACCTATCGCAATTATCAATACCCATGCTCACCTGGATCATATCGGTGCCGTCCATTACCTAAAAGAAGAATATCAAATCCCGTTTTATCTTCATGAAAAAGAAAAATTCATTCTAGATACATACGAAGTAACTTGCCGCATGTTTAATTTGCTTCCAAAAGAAACGCCAGAAGTTAATATCTGGTTAAAAGATGAAGATAAAATAAAGATTAAAAAATTTAATTTTATTACTATAAACACACCGGGACATACACCTGGTGGTACCTGTTTTGAGATTCAGAATCACCTTTTTGTAGGGGATACCTTGTTCCGAGGCAGTGTGGGGCGGACAGATCTGCCGGGAGGGGACTGGCCAACGTTAGAATCATCTCTCATCAATTTATTGAATTCGGTTAACCATGCCTCAATTGTCCATTCCGGCCATGGACCAGATACAACTATAGAAAATGAATTGCGACAAAACCCTTTTTTAATTCCGCTGAAGAATCGAGTAAATTAGTGGTCAGTTTGGTAAAGTTGTCCATTGTGAACAGGTAGAGTCCTTCTTATCAATAATTGTACAAAATGAAAATTTCAGAAAAAATAGCAGATTATATAGCTGAAGAAAAAACTTTTTACAGTTTTGAATTTTTTCCGCCAAAAACAGATTTTGGGATGGATAACCTTTATAGTAGGATTAATAGGATGGCGTCCCTTCATCCTGCCTATATTGATGTCACGTGGGGTGCAGGCGGGTCCACTGCTGATAAAACGCTGGAAATATGTAAAACTATACAGAAATATTTTGGTTTGGAAGTAATGATGCATCTTACCTGTACAAATATGGCAGTATCATCTATCAAAAAAATACTTACAGAAGCAAAAGAGAGTAGTCTATTCAATATATTAGCACTAAGAGGTGATCCGCCAGAGGGATCCCTTACTTGGGAGAAACATGCAGATGGTTTTCGCAATGGGGTTGATCTTGTACGTTATATCAGAAAAGAATTTGGAAATGACTTTTTCTTAGGTGTTGGAGGTTACCCTGATGGCCACCAAGAGCAAACGGATATCGATATTGATATAAACTTTCTTAAAGAAAAAGTGGATGCGGGATCGGACATTGTGGTAACTCAATTATTTTATGATGTTGATAAATTTCTGCTTTTTAGAGATAAATGCATTAAAGCAGGGATAAAAGTACCAATAATCCCAGGTATAATGCCGATCCATAACTATGGCAGATTCTTAAAATTCACCCAATTTTGTGAACTTAGCATTCCTGATTTAGTCTCTACACAATTAGAATCAATTAAGAACGACGATTCCAGTGTAATTAATTTCGGTATTGACCAAGCGACAACAATGTGTAAAAAACTGATTGAAGAAGGTGTACCTGGGTTACATTTTTATACACTGAATCTAGAACATTCTGTTTCAGCAATTTTAAAATCGCTGGATCTTGTTTCATCTCGAGGAATTAGTAAGGAATTACCATGGCGGCAATCAACATTAGGTGATCGAAAAACAAGTGAGGATGTACGCCCAATATATTGGAGTAATCGACCTGTAAGCTATTTAACACGCACAGAAAGCTGGGATGATTTTCCAAATGGTCGTTGGGGTGATATAACAAGCCCAACATTTGGTGAACTGAACCAATATCATGCGATAAGAGCTGGTGCTAAGAGTGATAAAGTAAAGGCACGAAGAAAAAAAATCTGGGGGGAGCCAAAATCTATCAAAGATATAAAAGACGTATTTGTATCATTCTGTAAAGGTAAGATAAATAGTCTGCCCTGGTGTGAAATGCAATTAGCGCAAGAAAGCCAACAGATCTCTAGTAATTTGATCAATTTAAATGAAATGGGGTTTTTTACTGTCAACTCCCAGCCAAATGTAAATGGAGCCCCGTCAGAAGATGTCGTAGTTGGCTGGGGTGGAGCAGGTGGAAGGGTTTATCAAAAAGCCTATTTGGAGTTTTTTACGTCAAAAGATAAGTTAAATGCATTACTAAAAAGTATAAAATCAACAGAAAATATTTCCTATCAAGCAATCAACATTGATGGAGATTTAATTACAAACTTGCCAGAAAATAGTGTAATGGCTGTAACGTGGGGCGTTTTTCCTGGCAAGGAAATTATGCAACCTACAATTGTAGATACGCGATCATTTTTAATCTGGAAAGATGAAGCTTTTGGTTTGTGGATGAGTGATTGGGCTTCAATATATGAAGAAAAATCCGTATCATTTAAACTTCTAAAAGAAATATATGAGACCTATTACTTAGTTAATATTGTTGATAATAATTATGTTGATAGCAACCTATTAAAAAAATTATTAAATCATGAAAAAGCTTGAATTGAATAAGATCAAAAAATCATTATTTGGCCATTTCTGTAATATCAGCCTTGGCGAAAATTGTTTTCCAATTTAAATCAAGAGCTTAACATTAATTCCAAACTAACATTTTCTGGATTTTACGAACATTTTTCCAAACTGGTGAAGATCAGTTCTGAATGTCGACTCCTTGTTTCTTTGTCCGGTGGATGTGATTCAGTGGCACTATTGCATTTATGTCAAAAATTGAAAAGAAAATTGGGAACTGACATTTACGTAATTCACGTTAATCATGGCTTAAGAAAAGCCAGTTCAATGGAAGAATTATTTGTAAAGGATCTTTGTAAAGAGTGGGAAATTGATCTAGAGGTGTTTTATCCTTTAAGAAAACGAGGAAAAGGTGAAAGTATAGAAATGTGGGCTCGGGGAGTTCGATACGAAGCTTACGAAGTTGCTCGAAAAAAATACAATTGTAATTGGGTTCTGACTGCACACCATGGAAATGATCAAGTCGAAACAATTTTAATGCATTTAGATGCAGGATGCAGTGTTAAAGGATTGCAGGGTATACCCACTCAAAACAACTATATTCTTAGGCCGCTGTTGATATTTAGTCAATCTTCTATTGAAACATATGTAAAAGATAATGATCTAAATTTCGTTAAAGATAAATCAAATTGGGATTTATCGATTCAAAGGAATTTTATCCGCCATGAAATTGTAAATAGATGGTTTCAAAATACTGACCAATTAGTATCTCGTTTTGGTGAATTATCTAGGCGAGCAGTTGATGCAGTGACAAGAATGGATGCGGTCATTTTAAAATTGGCTAATCAAGCAGTAAAAAAAGAGAATGGTCAAATTCTACTGATGGATGAGCAATTCGATTTTCTTTCGAAAAAACAGTTAGTACAATTGACCAAGTTTATTATCGGTGAAAATATGATTTCTTGGAGGCGACACCGTTGGGAAACACTAAGTCAATGGTTTAGGAAAGCAAAGATCGGTTCAATATTGGAATTGAATCGGGCCTGGACAGTTTTACGCGATCGTAATTGTTGGGTTTTGATCCATGGAGATTTAAAACCAGTTAAGCTTTCCATTGATAGTCAAGGACGTTTTGGGACTGATGGATATACCCTCACATTGAATAAAATTGAAAGTCCAATCATAAACACTGATCCATTTTATGAAATAATTGATGGTAAAGCGGTGGGAGGAAAAAATTTAATCCTTCGATCATGGCATAAAGGCGATATATTTCAACCTCTAGGAATGGTTGGGCATAAAAAGGTTAGCGATTTTTTAATTGACGAAAAAGTAAATCGCTTTTCGAAAATGCAACAACTTGTTTTAACTGCCAATGATGAGATTATTTGGATCTGTGGTAGACGCCTTGGTGATTTGGCAAAGATCACCGATTCAACAACTGAATATTTGGAACTTTATTTAGAACCTGGGGTAGGATAGCCGTGAAAGTTGATAACGAAAAATTAATTGAGATAATTTCAGAAAAACAAATTAAAAATAAGGTAGAAGAAATTGCTGCTTCCATATCCAAAATTTATGATGGTGAAGCACCAATTTTGATCGGTATATTAAATGGTAGTTTTATTTTTTGCGCTGATCTTGTGCGTGCACTTGACATCGATTGTGAAATTGATTTCATCAAGGTTACCAGTTATAAAGGTACACAGTCCAAGGGGACGGTAAGGCTTCGCAAAGATATTTCAGCTGTTATTACTGATCGTCATGTTATTATTGTGGAAGATATTATTGATTCTGGGTTAACAATAAAATTTATCCGTGACCGAATGCATGAGGCCGGTCCAAAATCAGTAGCTATTGTAACACTATTATTAAAACCGGATATTGCCAAACTGGATTTTGACATTGATTGGGTAGGATTTGAAATTTCGCCTGAATTTGTTGTAGGATACGGATTGGATTATGACCAAAAATTAAGAAATTTAAGAGGGGTTTACCGCCTCGAAGGAATTGAGAGTGAGTGACGTGGATTCTAAAAATAAAAATAGATCAAAAAATAACAGACCACAGGGCACTGAAAAGTCAACCCAAACCAGAAAAAAAAATAAAAAAGAAAACAAAGAGTTTCAATGGAAACGGGCTGGAAAAACCAGCCTAGTTTGGGTTCTGATTATCATTTCTGCTGTCTTTTTATCCAATCTATTTACTGGAAAAGGTGCCGATGAAGTTGAAATCCAATATACAGAATATCGCGCTTTTCTCAATGATGGTCTGATCGCAAAAGCTCGTGTTGTAGATGAAGTTTTTCACGGTGAATTATCTGAAAAAAGGACTGTATTGAATGCAGGCGGGATTTCTCAAGAAGTAATAAAATTTCGTTTAAAGCTCCCCTTTGTTGATCGCGAAGTCATGAATGAATGGGATCAGTATAACGTGGATTATACGTTTAAGCAAAAATCGATTGACTGGACTGGCTATTTCCTAAACATATTACCATGGATTGCTATTTTGGCTTTCTGGATTTTTATCATGCGCCGTATGCAGGGTGGTGGTGGTGGTATGAAATCCATTTTTAATTTTGGAAAAAGCCGCGCCAAGATTTGGACCTCTGATATGCCCAAGGTGACATTTAATGACGTTGCTGGATGCGTGGAAGCAAAAGAAGAATTGATGGAAATTGTGGATTTCCTGAAAAGACCCAAACGTTACCAGAAATTGGGTGCTAAAATACCGCGCGGTGTTTTGTTGGTGGGCCAGCCAGGGACAGGAAAAACACTTTTAGCTCGAGCCGTGGCTGGGCAAGCAAATGTAGCTTTCTATAGCTTAAGCGGGGCAGACTTCGTAGAAATGTTCGTCGGTGTAGGGGCTTCGCGTGTAAGAGATTTATTTGAACAGGGAAAACAAAATCAACCTTGTATTATCTTTATTGATGAGCTAGATGCCGTTGGCCGTCAGCGCGGTGCCGGTTTGGGGGGTGGCCACGATGAACGTGAACAAACCTTAAATGCGTTATTGGTGGAAATGGATGGGTTTGAACCTGCTGAAGATATCATACTCATGGCGGCTACGAATCGACCTGATGTATTGGATTCAGCCTTGCTACGGCCTGGGCGCTTTGACCGCCAGATTGTGGTGGATGTTCCTGACGTGAAGGGTAGGCTTGGTATTTTAAAAGTGCATACGAAAAAAATTGTGATGAATAAACGGAAGGTTAAACTGGAAGCCATTGCCAAGGGTACGCCTGGAATGGTGGGTGCAGACCTTGAAAATATTGTCAATGAAGCAGCCTTATTAGCTGCGCGTAAAAAGAAACGTTCTGTAGATATGACCGATTTTGAAGAAGCCAAAGATAAAGTCATGATGGGTGTCCAACGTAAAAGTGTGGTTCTTTCAGAAGAGGAAAAAAAGACCACTGCTTATCATGAAGCAGGCCACACTCTTGTAGCTGTACAAACCAAAGGAGCTGATCCGGTGCATAAGGTCACCATCATCCCTCGTGGTCGGGCGCTGGGTGTCACTATGCAATTACCAATAGATGAGAAACACGGTTATTCCCGGGGATATATCGAAGGGCGTTTAGCTATTTTGATGGGCGGCAGAGCAGCGGAAGAATTGATTTTTAATGAATTGACTACTGGGGCAGGAAATGACATAGAGCAAGCTACAAAAATTGCACGGAAAATGGTTTGTGAGTGGGGCATGAGTGATATTCTTGGCCCCATGACATTTGGTAAAAAGAATGAAGAAATTTTTCTCGGACGTGAAATCCAAAGCCACCGGGATTATTCTGAGGCAACTGCACGAATGATTGATGAAGAAGTGGTGCGGATTGTACGGAAATCCCAGTCTACTGCTAATCAAATATTAAAACAAAATATGGGTCAGCTTCATAACCTAGCCAAAGCATTGCTCGAGTACGAAACTATAGATGGTGAAGAAGTAGCGGCGGTCATGGAAGGGAAACAAATTAAGCGTTCAAAAAACGGGGCAGCCCAAAAACTAAAGAAAAAAAGACGCCGCCGTAAACCTCAATATAAAAAGCCGGAAATATCCGGAAAAAATTAAATGAAAAACGCTCCTCAGAAATGAGGAGCGTTTTTGTATCAGCTATTTTTCAACTGTTGATAAATCCATTATTCTCAATTGAATTCACCCTTAATTTATTGCCTGTTGTTATAGTGTAAGTATAGATGAATCGACAAGAATTCCAATCTTGGCTCAAGCACCAATCCCATACTCTAATTATGGGTATCCTTAACATGACGCCTGATTCTTTTAGCGATGGAGGACAGTTTAAATCACATGATAAAGCAATAGATCATGCTTTAAAAATGGTAGAAGAGGGGGCGAATATAATAGATATTGGAGGCGAATCAACTCGGCCAGGAGCTGAGGCTGTCCAGTTAGAGGAAGAATTAAGCCGGACGATTCCGATAATTGAAGCTATCCGCCTAAAGTCCGATTGTTTGATTTCTATCGACACTTATAAATCAAAGGTGGCAAAGGCGGCATTGGCCTCAGGCGCAGATATGGTAAACGATATTTCGGGACTGACCTTTGATCATAATATGGCATCATTAGTAGCTAAACGCAATGTACCTGTAATTATTATGCATATAAAGGGTAAACCTGGAGATATGCAGAAAAATCCTAATTACGACAACCTAATAAAGGAAATTAAAGCATTCTTTGAAGTCCAGATTGCCATAGCAAAAAAAGCAGGAATTGATAGTGGCAATATTATTCTGGATCCCGGTATTGGGTTCGGCAAGCGTTTGGAAGATAATTTTGAAATCATCCGTGAATTGGGGCAAATTTCTACCATGGGATATCCCGTTTTACTTGGTCCATCTCGAAAATCTTTCATTGGTTTTACTTTAGATCTCCCAATAGAGAAGCGAATCGAAGGAACACTCGCATCTATTACAGCGGGTGTGATAAATGGTGCCAGAATTGTTCGAGTTCATGATATACGAGCTACACGCCGAACATTAACCATTACTGAAAAAATTATGGGAATCAATTAAATGGTATTATTTCAAGTTGGTTTTCTAACCATTACGCTTATTGACGTGATTGACTTACTTCTGGTAAGTTGGCTATTCTACAAGATTTATTTCTATTTCAAAGGTACCCGTGCAGGCCAAATGTTAGCTGGGCTCATCATCTTGATGGTGGGTTCATTTCTTTTTAATGCTTTTGGATTGAGTGCATCTAGCTGGTTGATAAACCAATTTCAGACTGTATGGGTGGTAGCTTTTGTGATTTTGTTTCAGCCAGAACTGCGTCGCTTACTGATTTATGTGGGTCAAACACGATTCTTTCAACGCATTTTTCGTGTTGGTACATCTAGGACAATTATGTCGATTGTTGAAGCTGCTTCCCAACTGCAAGAACGACACTGGGGTGGATTGATTGTAATTCAACGAGAGACGGGCTTGCGATCCTATAAAGAGCAAGGCACACAACTTAAAGCGGAGGTGACGGCTCCTCTACTGGTTTCTATTTTTAATCCAACTTCACCGCTCCACGATGGAGCTGTGATCATTCAGAATGATATTATTGATGCGGCGGCTTGTATTTTACCCCTAACTGAAAGCACCATGATTGATCCTGAAATGGGCACCCGTCATCGTGCTGCTTTGGGTATTTCTGAGGAAACAGATGCAATTGTAGTTTTAGTATCTGAAGAGAAAGCTCGAATCTCAGTGGTTGAGGATGGTCGCTTTGCCTATATTAGTATGGATGATATTGCTCTGCGGAAATATTTAAACGATAGGATGTTCATTTCTTCAGGAGATTAACCAATTTTTCATCCTATCGCAATTGAACAAAAGCTTAAATTTCATTAATGGAACTAATCGATTTAAAAGATCAATACAACACCGCAGAGAAAAAATATTCCGAATTGCGGAGGCATCTTTGACTTACCAGCTAAACGAACTGATTTAGAAAAAATGCGTCAGGTATCCGCTGCGCCTGATTTTTGGAATGATAATGCTGCAGCCTCATCACACCTTAAAAAAATTTCTATTCTTGAGAAGGAAATCAAACTCTGGGAGAAACTGGCTACTCTTGAGGGAGACGTCCAAGTATTAATGGAATTTGGTGAAACAGGTGACACAGAACTTGAAGAAATAAGTGTGGAATTGAATAAATTTGTATCAACTATTGAAAATCTAGAATTGAAGATGATTCTGGGTGATCCCTTAGACACAGAAGATGCAATAATGACAATTCATCCTGGTGCTGGTGGTACAGAAAGCCAGGATTGGGCAGAGATGTTGTACCGCATGTATTCTCGTTGGGTAGAACGCAATGCATTTAAAAAGGAGATCATGAATTTCCAGCCTGGTGATGAAGCTGGTATCAAAGACCTGACGATAGAGATCAAAGGTGATTATGCTTACGGTTTACTTAAGGCGGAGGCTGGTGTCCACCGCCTAGTACGCATTTCACCCTTTGATTCCAATAACCGTCGCCATACATCATTTGCATCGGTATTTGTTTATCCTTCGCCAGAACAAGAAATTGAAGTTGAAATTAACCCAAATGATTTACGCATTGATACATACCGTGCTAGTGGTGCCGGTGGTCAACACGTGAATAAGACTGATTCGGCTATCCGAATCAGTCATAAACCTACGGGAATTGTAGTGCAATGCCAAAATGAACGGAGTCAGCATAAAAATAAAGCATCTGCAATGAAAGTATTAAAAGCACGGTTATATAGGTTGGAAGTTGAAAAAGAAAAAGAAACCATGAAAGATTTAGAAGACAGTAAGATGGATATCGCATGGGGAAGCCAGATTCGATCATATGTATTCCATCCTTATAACATGGTAAAGGATCATCGCACTAAAGAAGAAACAGGCAATATATCGGCGGTGATGGATGGCAATATTGATAAATTTATCCATGCTTATTTAATGCATCAGTTAGGAAAAACCGTTGAAGTGGAGGAAACTTAAGCCAAATGTCTGAAGAACATAAAAGCCTAAATCAAATTATTGAATTTCGTAAGGAAAAATTATCCAAATTGAGAGAAGCAGGTGTTGATCCTTATCCGCAAAAATATGAACCAACCCATTTCAGTAGCGATATCTTGAATGATTTTAAAAACCTAGAAAAACAGAATGTGAACATCGCTGGAAGAATTATGTCCATTCGAAAAATGGGTAAAGCCTCCTTTTTTCATATTCAGGATACCAAGGGTAAAATTCAAGTCTTTATAAGACAGGATGATGTGGGCGGGGAAAATTATACCCATTTCAAACTTATGGATATCGGAGATTTTGTTGGTGTAAAGGGCCATGTTTTTAAAACAAAAATGGGGGAAATTTCAGTTCACACAGATGTCCTGACTATACTTAGTAAATCCATACGCCCTTTGCCTATTGTCAAAGAAAAAGAAGGGAAAACATTTGACGCATTTACTGATAAGGAACACCGTTATCGCAATAGACATTTGGATTTGATCGTTAACCCGGACGTTAGGGATACTTTTGTAAAACGCGCCAAAATCATTAGTTCTTTGCGTGGTTATTTGGATGATCTGGAATTTTTGCAAGTGGAAACACCAGTTCTCCAACCGCTTTATGGTGGTGCAAATGCCCGCCCTTTTACTACCCATCATAATGCATTGGATCAAAAACTCTATTTGCGGATTGCCGATGAACTTTACCTAAAACGACTCATTATTGGAGGGATTGATCGTGTTTATGAAATTGCTAAAGACTTTCGCAATGAGGGAATGGACCGAAACCATAATCCCGAATTCACTATGTTGGAATTCTATTGGGCTTACGCAGATTATGAAGATAATATGAAACTAGTGGAAGATATGATTCGTAAGGTAGCAGACAGCATTGATTCTTTGCATCCTACTTGGGGTGATTTAAAAATAGATTTATCTAAATCATTTCAGCGTAGACCGCTACTTGAACTACTTAAAGATGCTACAGGTGAAGATCTAACTGAAGCATCCGATCAAAAAATGAGAGAAGTTTGTAAGAACAACAATATTGATGTGGAAGCAAATGCTAATTACGGTCAAATGTTATATGAAATGATGGGTCACTTGGTGGAGCCCAAACTGATTCAACCTACATTTATCACAGATTATCCTAAAGTCATTTCACCGTTGGCTAAAAAGCATCGGAATGGGAACCCTCATTTGGTTGAACGTTTTGAATTATTTATCGGCGGTGCGGAGTTTGCCAATGCTTTCACTGAATTGAATGATCCTATCGATCAGCGGGAACGTTTTGAATATCAGGCACGCCTTGCTGCAAGTGGAGATGACGAAGCTCACCCAGTGGATGAAAATTTTTTACAAGCTGTGGAATGCGGTATGCCACCTACTGCCGGTGTCGGTATTGGAATAGATCGTCTGGTAATGCTTCTAACAGAAAACCGTTCCATCAAAGATGTGATTTTTTTTCCGGCCATGCGTACTGAAGAGTAAAATTTAATGCAATGAATTTCCCTTTTTATTTATCGACGCGATACCTTCGTACAGCTCAAAAGGGGAGTTTTACACGTGTGGCTGGAGTTTTATCTGTGGCAGGACTTTCAGTAGGTATTTCTGCTCTTCTTATTACTTTATTTATTTTGAATGGATTTGAGAAAGTAATATCAAAAAAAATTGCTGACTTTGATGGACATATCCGTGTAAAACATTATCTAAACTATCCTATCCCATCAGAAATTTTGGAGATGGATAGTATTTTGTTTCTTTATAAAAAAACAGTTTCCCAATCTCGATTTATCCAAAAACCTGCGCTTCTTAGGAAAGGAAAGGTAGCTGAAGGTATTATTGTGGAAGGAATTGAACCAGACAGGGTTGAGTTTATAAATGATATATTAGTTAGTGGAAGAAATGATATTAGCGGTAATCAAATTGTAATTGGCGAACGTTTAGCCAATCAAGTTAACATTTCTATTGGAGATAAAATTGTTCTTTTTGACCTGGCTACATTAAATGGGTCGAATAAACGTTTAAAGCAATTCGTTGTGGCAGGTTTTTTTCATTCTGGAATGTTGGAATATGACAATCATATGATTTATATGAATTTAGAGCAAGCCGATAGATTATTTCATATGAATGAAAAAGTTTCGGGTCAAATCCTACGTTTGAGCGAATCAAAATGGGCCAATGAGTTATCCGAATTTTTGAAGAAGGACTTGGCTTATCCTTACATGGTGATGACTTGGAAAGAAAAAAACCGTTCTCTTTTCAAATGGATGAACATACAACGTTGGCCAATTTTGTTTATATTCAGCCTCATTGCTATGGTAGGTTTGGTAAATATTATTTCAGCCCTGGCAATGATAGTCCTTGATAAAACACGACAAATCGGTATCTTAAAATCTTTGGGTGTATCGCACACAGGGTTAAGACAGTTATTTCTATTTTATGGATTCATGATAGGTTTAGCGGGTGCAATTATTGGATCTTTTTTGGCCTTGATTTTGGCTTGGATGCAGAACAATTTTAAAATTATTACCCTCCCTGAGGATATTTACTTTATGGATTTTATTCCAATGGATGTATCCATTTTTGATGTGTTTTCGATAGCTATAATCTCAATAGTTTGTGCAATTTTTGCAGCGATTTGGCCAACGGTCCGGGCTGAGCGCATTGAACCAGCAGACGCATTAAGGTACGAATGAACTTTGCAATTTTTATTGCCCGTCGATTCATGCTAGGTGGAAAAGGTGCTGGCCCAAGTCGTCTTAATGGTTGGATTGCCATTATTGGGTTGGCTATCGGATGCATTGCGATGATTCTTTCTGTATCTGTCCTAAATGGATTTGAATCACGTGTAATAAACCGTATCATTGGTTTTGAGGGAGATATTCGTATAAGTGATATGACCAATTGGGAAGAAAATATTGATAAAATTCGGTCTATAGAGAATGTAAAAGAGGTTTTGTCATTTCAAGAGAGGAAGGGACTTATCATTGGCAGAGATGAAGTACAACGGATGGTTTTGTTTAAAGCTGTTGATACAAAATTGATTACATCGTTCTATGATTTGAATTTATTGAAAGGTGATAATCTTCCTGATCTTCCTTTGGTGTATTTAGGTGAAATGACGGCAAGAAGGCTCAATGTCTCTATTGGAGATGGTATCCGAATTATGAGTCCAATCGATCAGGGATCTAGTTGGGGATTTCCCCAACAGATTCAATGTGTAATAGGAGGTATTTTTAATATTCAGGTATTAGATTTGGATGACAAAATTGTTTTTATTCCAGCCGAAGTTGGAAATAGACTTTTTACCCGTAAAAATGGTCCCGATGGAGTGGATATTCGTCTTTTTGAAAATATCGATCCCGACCGAATTGCAATGTCTATTCAAAAATATTTTCCTAGTGCAAAAGTAGAAACCTGGAAAGATTTACATAATGAATTATTTAGCGCCATGAAATTTGAGCGTATTGGAGCCTTGTTGGTTTTGAGCATGATTATTTTGGTGGCTTGTTTCAATCTTGTTACAACTCTGATGTTGGTCACTGCCCAAAAGATGAGAGAGTTTGGCATCTTACAGGTAATGGGTAGCACCCAAGATTTGGTTCGCTCTATTGTGATGTACCAAGGAGGTATGATTGGTGGGATAGGAATATTTATAGGTTTGGGAATTGGACTTTTGCTTATTCTCTTGCAAAACATTTTTGGGATCATCACTTTACCAGAAGATATTTATTTCACGCCATATTTGCCCATGGTGATTTTTGCCTATGATTTTATAATCATCTTGTCTATTTCTTTGGGAATGGTAATTTTATCAACTTGGATAGCAGCAAAACGCACTTTAATGATCTCGCCTATTGAAGCAGTCTATTTAGAAAAATGATACTTAACGCAAAAAACCTTTCCAAATCGTATCGCAATGGTACAAAAGAATTATCCGTTTTTAAAAATGTGTCTATAGAAGTTGAAAGGGGAGACCTTATCACAATTATGGGCCCCAGCGGTGCTGGGAAATCGACACTTCTAAATATTTTAGGCACTTTGGATCGATCTGATAGTGGAATACTTATTTTGGATAACCAAAACATTGATACGCTTAATAATAATCAACTTGCACATTTACGAAACTCATTACTCGGATTTGTCTTTCAATTCCATCATTTATTGCCGGAATTCACTGCATTTGAAAATGTTCTGCTCCCAAACCAAATTGCAGGAAAGAAAGATAATATTCAAAAAGCGGAAGAATTATTAAACTATATTGGTCTTGTTGATAGGAAAGACCATTACCCATTCCAACTATCAGGTGGTGAACGATTAAGAGTGGCTGTTGTTCGAGCTTTAATGAATGAGACTAAGCTGGTATTAGCAGATGAACCTACTGGAAATCTTGATTTGGAGAATGCTAATCGCTTGATTGGTCTTTTTCAAAAGATAAATACTGACTTTAAGCAGGCTCTTGTGATTACCACCCACAACTCAGAAGTAGCATCTATTGGGAATAAGCGATATTATTTAGAAAAAGGAACACTTTCACAGTTAGATAGTATTTGATACTGAAATATCCCTGTTTAATTTCACGGTAGTATGAAAGAAAATTTTTCCAAGCGCGTTCAAAATATAATGAAATATTCAAAGGAGGAAGCAATTCGTCTAGGGCATAGTTATGTTGGGTCCGAACACTTATTATTAGGTCTTAGTAGGGAAGATTCGGGACTTGGGTCTAAAATTTTTGATATTTACGATTGTAATATTGAAGATATACGAGCAATGGTAGAAGATATGATCAAAACTTCGGGCGGGACAATGACACTGGGACATTTGCCATTGACGCGTCGAGCCGAGCGTATTCTTCGGAATGCTTTTAATGAAGCATCTACAATGGGAGCAACCATTGCAGATGACGAGCATCTCCTTTTAGCTATTCTTAAAGAAACAGAAGGCATTGCTTACGAAGTTCTTAACGCGCACAATTTGGATTACGATAGTGTGATTGATTTGATAAAGGATGATGGTCAGGAACAAAAATCTGGTACGCCAGCAAAAAGGAAGAAAGAAAAAACAATTAAATCGAAAACACCGGCATTAGACCATTTTTCAAGAGATATTACTCAAGCTGCCAGACAAGGAAAGCTTGACCCTGTTATTGGTCGCAAGGATGAAATTGAGCGCGTAGCACAAATTTTATCACGGCGTAGAAAGAACAACCCTGTTTTAATCGGCGAGCCAGGTGTAGGGAAAACGGCCATAATAGAGGGGCTGGCGCAAAGAATTATTTACAAGGATGTTCCACGCTTAATTCACAATAAACGTATTTTATCTCTTGATTTAGCCGGACTTGTGGCAGGTACAAAATATCGTGGCCAGTTTGAAGAACGTATAAAGACTGTTATGGTTGAACTAGAAAAAACGGATAACCTGATATTATTTATTGATGAACTACATACACTTGTTGGGGCAGGTGGTGCTTCGGGTTCTCTTGATGCTTCCAACATGTTTAAGCCGGCACTTGCTCGTGGAGATATCCATTGTATCGGAGCAACGACATTAGATGAATATCGGAAATATGTAGAAAAAGACGGTGCGTTGGAACGCCGTTTTCAGAAAATAAATGTTGTACCTCCATCTGTAGATGAATCTATTGCGATTCTTAAGGGTCTTCAATCCAGATACGAAAAACATCACAATGTTAGTTATGATGAGGAAGCGATAGAAGCCTGCGTTCAACTTTCTTATCGATATATTACTGATAAATTTTTACCCGATAAAGCTATAGATATCATGGATGAAGCCGGTTCTCGAGCTCATATGCTGAATATGAAAGTACCTCAAGAAGTCATCGATCTCGAGCTAGAAATTGAAAAAGTCCGTTTGGAAAAAGATTCAGTTGTGGTTGCTCAAAAATTTGAAGATGCTGCAAATCTTCGTGATACTGAACAAAAATTGATTCGAAAATTGAACAATCTTCAAAAAGACTGGCAATTGAATGAGGAGTCCAACCCTATTCTAGTAACAGAAGATAGTATTGCAGACGTGGTTTCTATGGTCACTCGGATTCCCGTACGAAAAGTAGCACAATCTGAAGGGCAGAAACTTTTAAAAATGAAGGATGAAATGTCTGAAAATATCATTGGGCAAAATCGTGCTATTGAGAGTTTAAGCCGAGCGATTCAGCGCTCCCGGGCAGGACTAAAAAGTCCACATCGTCCAATAGGTGTTTTCCTTTTTTTGGGTCCAACTGGTGTAGGTAAAACTGAAACAGCTAAAGTTTTATCTAATTATTTATTCAGCCATAGTGATGCACTTATCAAATTGGATATGAGTGAGTATGGGGAACGTTTTTCAGTTTCAAGGCTCATTGGAGCCCCTCCTGGATATGTAGGGTATGAAGAGGGAGGAGAACTAACTGAAAAAGTCCGTCGAAACCCCTACTCAGTAATATTGTTTGATGAAATTGAAAAAGCCCATCCTGACGTTTTTAATGTACTACTGCAATTATTTGATGAGGGTGTTTTAACTGATGGAATAGGGCGAAAGGTAGATTTTCGGAATTCTATTATTATTTTGACTTCCAATATTGGCACTAAGGAAATACATGGTAGTGGCGCATTTGGGTTTAATGAAGGGACAGAGGAAGCCAACTATGAGGCTATGCGCGACCGTATTTTAGATTTAATGAAAGGAACCTTTAACCCTGAATTTTTAAATCGATTGGATGAAACAATTGTATATCATCCATTGACGAAAAAACATGTTCTCAAGATTATTGATTTACAATTAATGGGTCTGCATGAAAACCTGGATAAAATAGGTTTAACTCTATCAGTAACAAAAAGGGCAAAAGCCTTGCTTGTCGAAAAAGGATATGACCCTGAATATGGAGTCAGGTTTTTACGGCGGGAAATTCAAAGTTCTTTGGAAGACCCTTTATCAGAATTTTTATTAGGAAAAGTTTTTCATGATGCAAAAGGCATTAAAGTAGATGTAAAACAAAAAGAATTTGAATTTTTGCCGGCAAAAATAAAATCTAAGCAAAAACCGCCTCCTAGCAAAAAGTCAAAAAAGGGAAAAAGGTCAGTCAAACCTATCGATTCCTAATAATTTTCTGTCATTTATAGCGATATTTATTCATAAGTCTGCCATATAGGCCAACTAATTGCTCTGGCATAATAATTGAGTTTATCTGAGTAAAATTATTATTTCATTTACTTTTTTAAGGAGTATTAATAATGGGAAAAATCATTGGAATAGACCTTGGAACAACTAATTCATGTGTGGCAGTTCTTGAAGGAGGCGAACCAACTGTAATTACTAGCACAGAAGGTGGTCGTACAACCCCCTCAATTGTCGCCTTCACCAAAGATGGTGACCGCCTTGTTGGACAACTGGCTAAACGTCAGGCTATAACTAACCCACAGAATACAGTATTTTCGATCAAACGTTTCATGGGACGGATGTTTAGTGAAGTAGGGACAGAAATTAAAGAAGTCCCCTATAAAGTAATTAAAGGTGAATCTGGTTCAGTAGTTGTTGAAGCTGGCGGTAAAAACTATACACCACCAGAAATTGGTGCCATGGTTCTGCAAAAATTAAAACAGACCGCTGAAGAACATTTGGGGACTACCGTTACTGATGCGGTAATTACCGTTCCGGCATATTTTAATGATTCCCAACGCCAAGCAACTAAAGATGCAGGTAAGATTGCCGGGCTGAATGTTCGTCGGATCATAAATGAACCGACGGCTGCTTCTTTGGCCTATGGTTTGGAAAGGAAAAAAGAAGAAACAATTGCTGTATTTGACTTAGGTGGTGGAACCTTCGATATTTCTATCCTTGAATTAGGTGATGGTGTCTTTGAAGTGAAATCAACCAATGGTGATACACATCTTGGTGGTGATGATTTTGATCAAAAAGTTATTGATTGGATTGCTTCTGAGTTCAAAAAAACCGATGGGGTTGATTTAAAAAAGGATCCCATGGCATTACAGCGCCTTCGTGAATCTGCTGAAACTGCTAAGACAGAACTGTCCAGTTCGAAGCAAGCCGAAATTAATCTACCTTTTGTCACTGCTGATTCATCAGGGCCGAAACATTTGAACCTCACATTGACTCGAGCTAAGTTTGAAGAATTGGTTTCAGATCTTATCGAAAGAACGGTAGAACCATGTATTAAAGCAATCAAAGATGCGGGTCTGACAGCATCAAAAATTGATGAAGTGATTTTGGTTGGTGGTTCTACCCGAATACCTAAAATCCAGGAGCAGGTTAAAGAAATCTTTAAGAAGGAACCAAACAAAAGTGTAAACCCAGATGAAGTAGTAGCCCTTGGCGCTGCAATTCAAGGTGGCGTTTTGGCTGGAGATGTGGATGATATTTTACTGTTGGATGTAACACCCCTTTCTCTGGGAATTGAAACTTTAGGAAGTGTTTCTACCAAATTAATTGAAAGGAATACAACCATTCCCACTAAGAAATCTCAGGTGTTCTCTACCGCTGCGGATAATCAAACTACGGTAGAAATCCATGTCTTGCAGGGAGAGCGTGAAATGGCGGTAGATAATAAAACGATAGGCCGATTCCATTTAGATGGCATTCCTCCTGCGCCACGAGGTATACCTCAGGTAGAAGTAACCTTCGATATTGATGCCAATGGTATTTTGAATGTAAGTGCGAAAGATAAAGCCACAGGCAAAGAGCAAAGCATTCGGATCGAAGCGTCTAGTGGTCTATCCGATGCTGAAGTGGAAAAAATGGTGAAAGATGCGAAAAAGCATGAAGGGGAAGATAAAACCAAACGTGAATTAATCGATATGCAGAACCAGGCCGAACAACTCATTTATCAGACGGAAAAGAATCTGGAAGAGTATAAAGATAAACTTGATAAGGATGAAAAGAAATCCCTTGAAGATGCTGTGGCAAAGGTGAAAACTGTCAAAGAAGGATCTGATGGGGACGCTCTGAAAGCAGCCATCGACGAACTTAATACAGCCTGGAATTCAGTAGCATCAAAAATGTATGAAGCGGCGAAAGAAGAGGGCGCTGCAGCTGGTACTGAAGAAGCTGAAGTAGGGGGAAAAAAATCCAAGTCTAAAAAGAAAAATGATGCTGAAATTGAGGATGCAGACTTTGAAGTTGTAGATTAAATAGGTCTGGAAAAGCAAAATAAAAAAGCGTCCTGAATTGGGACGCTTTTTTTGTTTATGGAACTGAAGACATGTAATTTCGTAACGGTGTTAAAGCAATACATATATTAATGACCAGACGCCATACCATTTATGTTAGCCTTGCCTTTACAATTATTATTGCAGGGTTTTTTCTTTTTAAGCCAGGTATTTGGCAGAATCGGATTGAAACCTATCTTAATCGTCAATTGAATCAAAGTGGATGGCAAGTTGAAATCAGTGATATTTCAGGGCATCTATTTACCGCTTTACGCTCGGACACTCTATCGTTAATTCATAGGAATGGCGCTTCTATATTTTTACCAAATATTACAACAAGAATCAAAATAATATCTTTAATGAAGGGTAGAATTGAAATTGATCAATTATATGTATCACATGTTGCAATTCGACCTTATTTTGAAACCAATGCCGATTCAGTATTAATCAATTCATTCAGGTTTGCTCCGGAAAATATTCCGCTGAATATTAACAAATTACGAGTAGACGGTAATATCAATGTTCCGTTTAATGATTCAACCCGAAACGTTCAGTTTTTGATTGATGGCCGTGTGAATGAAGGCCGGCATGAAATGGAATTAGATTTAGAGCAATTTGAAATATTTTGTATTTCGCCAAAAATTGATTTGGCAGTCCAAAATATCAAAGGAAAATTGTCATCTAAAGCGATAACCGTAAGTGTCGAAAAAGCAAATTTTAACGGATTCGACATTAGTGGACAATTTAATTTTGACAAAGGCGAAGAATCGATAATTCGTGCCCAATTAGAGTTATCAGAATATGAAATTCCCAATCAAATCTTTTCCCGATTACCTTTACAGCCCGATTTATCCAAAATCTCCGCCACCTTTCATTTTGAATCGAATCTATCCAGTTTTATAGGTGATTTATTTGTGCAAAATGAATTAGGACTGGATATGGGTGGTAGTTTTAATTTGATGCGACTGGACGATTTTTTTCATTTACAATCTCTTGAACTTACAGGGAATGACGCTTCTCTAAAGGCACAGGGGGTTTTTGAGAACAGCGGGCGCTTTAATGGAACAATCGAACTTCAAAAATTTGATGTAAGTCAATGGTTATTAAACCAGAAAAAAACTAATTTATCGGGATATGTACTTGTTGATGGTGAAATTCCTGGAACACAAATAACTGCGCTAGACATTAATGCCGAAATTACTGAATCCATACTTTTTGATCGGAAAACATCTTCAATTTCAGGTGGTGTTTCTTATAAAGATAATAAATTAACCATCAACAATCCGTTAACAATGACAATCGGTCCATCGATTGTTTATATTAGTGGATTCACCAATTTTCAAGAGGAATTTCTGGACCTAGATCTAACATTGACAGATGCGTCGTATTTTTTAATCAATAATTTTTGGACAGATTCCTTATCTGGTGGTTCAGCTACAGGATCGATGGAACTCAATGGGCCCTTTGATACATTGGGAATACGAGCTGAAGGTATTATTGATGGGTTACAGTATAATAACATTTCACTGTCCTCATTCCAATTTTCGGGAAAGTTGCATAATTTGAATGAATTTAACGATGGATCTATTACAGTTAAATTTGGAAAAGGCATCTGGAATGAACAAGGATTTGAGAGTGGAACAGGTGAATTTCAATTACTGCAGGATTCTATAGAAATTTCCAGTTTCGAACTAAAAAATGGGCAAGACTATCTTCAGTTTAATGGGTTGCTTCAAAATGATAGTATTTTAATTCTGGATCGGTTCCAGATTGCATATCGAGGCCATTATATGGTTAATCCCCGCCCAATTAACATTGTCAAGATAGATGATAGTTTTTTCTTTGAACCTTTTGAGGTTCATGTGGATGATGGAATTATTGAGGGATTCATCAAAACAAATCCTTTCAGGGGACGTTTAAAATTTTCAAATGTTACAACAGAAATACTAGAATTGGCGAATAAGGATTTTGGTTATGAACTAACGGGAAATATTTTTGGAGAAGTTTCGGTTGGCCAAGATTTAAATCCTGATGATTTTAGTCTAGATATTACCCTAAAAAATGGTGGAATAGCTAATCAGCCCTTTGACGATTTATATATCTCAACGCTATATCGTGAAGGTGTCTTGCATCTTGAAGAATTAACCCTAACAGAAGGTGAAAAAACAGGACTCCAGGTGATGGGGATTTTCCCCGTTATCACTGATTCTACAAAACCCACAATTGTGAATGTTCAATCTAACTTTAAAAATGTGGATCTAAGAATCCTTACCCAATTCACACCCAAATGGGAACCTTTATTGTTTGGCCAATTTACCGGAAAGTTCACTATGGGTGGCACAACGCAAGAGACGATTTTTGATTTAAGTGGAAAGGTTGAAAATGCCTTTTATGATCAGATATCACTTGGCACTGTCAATGGTGAAGGTTATTACTCTAATAAGCAACTCAAGTTTAATCAGTTTAGTTCGAGCTGGAATGGTAATTATGTTACCGGTGAAGCATTACTACCTGTTGATTTCGATATAGCATCACCTAATGCGCAACGATGGCACCCTAATGGTGAATTAATTGTAAAAACAGAAGGGGATTTTCGTTCAGCTGTCTTTTTATCGGAATATTTAGCTGAAACGGATTCTATCATTGGAGATATCAAAATTCACTTGGGCATTCAGGGGCCTCCGGATAAATTGGTCCGAAACGGAAATATTATCATTAAAAATGGGAAAATATTTTCTGTGCTTATGGATGAACCTATTCACCATATTTCTGCTTCAGGCGATCTTATAGATAACCAATTATCCATCCATTCTTTTTCTGGTGCCTTATATGACTCTCAATCCAAAGTTGATTCATCTCAAAACTTAACAATTACCGGCAGCATAGATTTCACCAAGTTCTTTGAACCAAGATTTGATTTGAATGCTTTTGGTGACAAGATTTTTTTCCGTTCATTAAATGGTGATATTGAGGGATACGGTAATGTAGATATAACGATTTTTGGAAAAGATACGTTGGAAATAAGTGGAACAATTACGGCTAAAGAAGGATCAATATACAAAGAGTTTGCAGGGACTAATGTAGTAGAAATAGCAGAAGAAAAAGGAAGAACAACGACCAATTATAATATCCGCTTCCCAATTGAAGATACATTTTCAATTCGAAATTCACAAATTGATGCAAAAATATCTGGTGAATTAGCCATGTTAAAACAATTTGACAGCAGTTGGGATTATTCTGGTGAAATCGAATTTTTAGAAGGTGAAATTTATTATTATCTTGGCGATGTATTTGAAAACCTCCAAGGGGTTATGACTTTTGACGGTAAAGGATTTAATCCATTTCTGGAAGTGACAGCATCGACCCGTATCGGTGATGCAGATATAATGCTGGGTGTATATGGCCCATTTGATAACCCAGAATGGAGATTTGAGAGCGATAAAGGCTATACTGAAAGCGATATCCTCCAATTACTCACTTTTAATACGCGTGTAGCAGAAGAAGGCTTTACAACAGAAGGGTTGGGCACTCAAGCCCAGACAATTCTTGGTGCTTATCTAGAAAGACAATTAGAAAGAAATTTTGTACGTGCCACTGGACTGAAGTCAACTGGTTTAATTGAAGATGTGGAAATCTCTGGAACATCTGATCTTTTACGTCAAGGAGAAGGCGAAGAATTCAGTATTAGCGCCAAGTTAAATCAAAATTTTAGTTTCAGTTATCGTAGATCTTTTTCTCTTGGGGCTGCTTATAAAAACAAGGTAGGTGTAGAATATAAAATAAATCCTAATTTCTCGGTCGTTGGCAATGTCGATGAGACCGGTAAATTCTATATGAAATTCCGCTTACGTCGCGTATACTAAATATTGATGCGAAAACTGAAACTATTCCTATTGGTGGCGATAGCTGCCACAATATCACTATATGCGCAAAAATCAAATACGCGAACAATTAACAGTGTATCGATTATTGGACACCATTCTTTCAGTCAGCGAAAATTACTTGAGCAGATACAGTTAAAACCGGGATCGTTCCTATTATTTTCACGTGTTGAGTTTGACCGTAGATTGCTCAAACTCGATGCTATTTCCCTGAAAAATTACTATCACTCAAATGGCTTCTTGGAAGTAGCGGTGAAAGATTCATTTTCAGTAATTAATGACAAGGTTGATATCTTTTTTATTATTGAAGAAGGAAAACAGTATTACCTTAATTCTGTTAATATAATCGGACTTCGATCCTTAAAAGAAAAAGAAGTTAAATCGCTTCTCGATTTAAAAACGGGTAATCCATATAATCCTGTTCAGATTAATACAAACCTGGCACTTTTAAATGAAGCTTTCGAGGAAAAAGGGAAACTTTTCTATCAATTTGATATCAAGCAAGAGGTTCAGGATTCGGTCAATATCACTATTCTAATCAATGAGGGACCGGATGTATATATTCATCATGCTTGGGTGTCCGGTCTAGAATTAATTGATTCAAGTTATGTTCGGAAGGAATTTTCCTTTAAAAAAGGGGATTTATTTCAGAAAAATCTAATGGACAAAACAAAACGTGCTCTACTCCAATCTGGATTTTTTTCTTCCGTTAGTTTGATCACGCACCCACTTGCTAACTCTGATAGCCTGGTTAATATTGAAGTACGGATGAAAGAATTTCGGAATAGGGGGGAGTTAGAATTAGAACCTGGATATGAAATCATTGAATATGTACCAGGTGTTAATTCTTTAGTTGGATTGGGTGGATCAGTCCATTGGTTGGACCGTATGATATTCGGATCAAAAAACCGATTTGATGCTAAAGGATCCGTCGTTATGCCTTCAGAAGAAGGATTTGTGTATCCACGCTTCAGTGTTGCCATAAAAATTTCAAATCACCGCCCCTTTGCCCTTAGATTGCCAACCCAGGTAAAAGTTTTTTATCAGCAGTTTAAAAATTTTGGTGATGAAGAAGGACCTTACGTACGTCGGTTTGGATTAGAATATGCAAATATTTTTCGTTGGAATCGTCAGCGGTCTTTTCTTGATATTGGTTTCCGTTTTGAACTATTTGATGAATCTGATGTATTTAAGGATCAAATTGAACAACGAAATTTTAGTATTCACCTCCAACAGGATAACCGTGACAACCCAGTTTATCCCAGTAAAGGGAATGTAATTATATTTCGCATGGATGCATTTGGTGGTTGGCTAAAGGGTAACCGGACTTACACGAAATATGATTTAGATTTGAGGCAATATGTTTCGCCTATTAAGAATGTAACGGTTGCTGGACGAATTAATGTTGGTTTGATTACAGGTTGGTCGGATGATTATGACCATTACGAAACAGTTCTGTTTGAAAAATTCTATTTGGGAGGTAGCAACACGTTACGTGCCTGGAGACCTCTTCAATTTATGACTTATCAAACGGAATATGGATCAACCCTTCCATTAGGTAAAACATCAAAAATGCTCACAAATTGGGAGGTAAGATTTCCACTATTTTGGAGATTAGGAATGGTGTTGTTCTATGATGGCGGCCAAATTTCAGATTCTTTCCAAACAGTTCAATGGAAAGACCTGCAATGGAATCGCGGAGTCGGTATCACAATTAATCTTCCTTTTGCTCCAATCCGGGTTGATTACGGTGAAAGTATAGAAAATCCAAACCTAAACAAGATCCACTTTGGAATCTTGTATTCATTTTAGTGGAACAATTGACTCTCGGGGTCGTTAGGGGAAATTCAGGGTAGTGGAGGAGAGAAAAAGTAATATAAATTCTCCGCCTTTAATTCAATAATATTGATATGAAAACGAAACATCTATTATTTGCAATTATTCCATTGGTTATGGCTGGATGTGGATTATTTAAATCAGCAGATGATCTTTATAAGGAAGCTGAAATCAAAAGGAATGGTGGAGAGGTACAAGCAGCGCTGGAATTACTGCAAAGGATCGTAAATCAGCATACTGATCATAAAAAGGCACCTGAGGCTCAATACTTGATTGCTGAAATTTATTATCGCGATATGCGCGATTATTCCGAAGCCATTAAGCAATATGATAAAGTAAAAAATAATTTTCCGGATTCCAAACAAGTACCATTTTCGTTATTTATGCAAGGATTCATATTCGCTAATATGTTAGCCGACTTTAAACAAGCTGAGATACATTACAGTAAATTTATAAAAAAATATCCGGATCACGAATTGTACCAGTCCGTGGAATTTGAACTGAAGTACCTTGGTAAAGAAATTAAAGATATCCCTGCACTCAAACATATAACATCATGAGTCATTATGTCAGAATTTAGTTTATCAAAAATTAACGATAGGATTTCCAAAGAATCTGAATTTATAGAGCCCCTTCGCAAATCTATAGGTGAAGTGATTGTTGGACAGGACGAACTTATCAATAAAATATTAATTGGCCTTTTAGCCAATGGTCATTTGCTGTTGGAAGGTGTGCCGGGGCTGGCTAAAACTTTAACAGTTAACACTCTTTCGCAAGCAATCGACACTGGTTTTCAGAGAATTCAATTCACACCGGATATGCTTCCGGCAGATCTTTTGGGCACATTGATTTTCAATCAAAAAACAGGTGCTTTTGAAACACGAAAAGGCCCGATTTTTTCTAATATCATTTTAGCGGATGAAATCAACCGTGCGCCCTCTAAAGTGCAAAGCGCCCTGTTAGAGGCCATGCAGGAAAGGCAAGTCACCATAGGTGAAGGCACCTTTAAATTAGATCCGCCATTTTTAGTTTTGGCCACACAAAATCCTATTGAACAAGAGGGTACTTATCCTTTACCAGAAGCGCAGGTGGACAGATTTATGATGAAGTTGAAAGTTGATTATCCGGAAAAAAACGAGGAACGAAAAATTATAAGGCAAGCAGCTAGAACTGATCAGCCAGACCCAGTTAAACCAGCTGTAAAAGCCAAGCAAATTCTTGATGCACAGAAAACTATCAATGATATTTATGTAGATGAAAAGGTGGAAGATTATATTTTGAATCTGGTTTTTGCTACTAGAAACCCCGATGAATATGGTTTAGCTGACCTATCCCAGTTAATTGAATATGGGGCCAGTCCGCGAGCAACGATTAATTTAATTCTGGCATCCAGGGCACGTGCATTTCTTGAACATCGTGGTTATATCACACCAGAAGATGTAAGATATATTGGTAAAGATGTTCTGCGTCACCGTGTGATTTTGACCTATGAAGCAGAAGCGGAAGAATTGACATCGGAAGATATTATCCAGCGCCTGTTCGATTCAATCGAGATTCCTTAAAAAAAGTAATAATGAAAAACTATCACTCCTATATAAGCAAGGATTGCTAGTGACTTATTTTTTGTTTTATTAATTATGATTCCTAAGGAAATTTTACAAAAAGTCCGGCATATTGAAATCCGAACCAAAGGATTGGTGAATGACCTATTTGGTGGTGAATATCATTCAGTATTCAAGGGTCGTGGGATGACTTTTTCGGAAGTACGTGAATATATACCCGGTGATGATATTCGAATGATTGACTGGAATGTAACAGCACGCTGTAATGCGCCATTTGTCAAAATATTGGAAGAAGAGCGGGAACTCACGGTCTATCTTCTGGTAGATGTAAGCCGTTCAGGACATTTTGGTACAGTGGATCATTTTAAATCCGAATTGGCAGCGGAGATTGCTGCTGTTCTTGGGTTTTCCGCAGTTAAAAACAAGGATAAAGTGGGTCTAATTCTCTTTAGTGATCATGTAGAAAAATATATTCCACCTAAAAAGGATCGCTCCCATATTTTGCGGGTTGTTCGAGAAGTTTTGTTCCACCAGCCTGAGGGGACAGGCACATCAATACAATCAGGATTAGATTTTTTGATGAATGTGGCCAAACGAAAAGCAGTTGTATTCCTAATTTCTGATTTTCTCGATGATGGTTACTGGAGATCTTTGAAACTAGCTAATCGCAAACATGATATGATTGGAATTCGCATCGCAGATCCAGCAGAAAAGAACTTACCTGATATGGGGTTGATTAAAGTCCATGATTCTGAAACAGGAGATATGTTTTGGGCTGATCTATCATCAACGGAAGAGCGCAATGCTTTTTCACAATCAATAACTAATAAATGGGAAGCATTCGATAATAAATGTGGGCGTTCGCGATTAGATGTGATCAATGTAGGAACTGATGCAGATTTTGTAGAGCCCTTGATGAACTATTTCCAACGTAGGGAAAAACGATATTGATTTATTGAAAAAATCTTTTTTTATTGGCATTATTTTGCTGATTTCATGCAGTCGGGATAATGGTAGTCATTCGGTTCAAATGATAGTTGAATTGGATACAACATATACTACTATTGGCAATCCTGTTATTTATTCTGTAAAGGTTCAATCTCCAAAAGATCAAATCATTCAGTTCCCAGATTGGATTTTAGAAGATCCTCTTGAAGTTCGTTCAGCAGATTTTTCCATTTCCAGTCCTTATCAAATCGGAAACTATAAACTTGTTTTTTGGGATACTGGAAGAGTCGCCATACCCGGATTGGAAATACAAGTGTTGAATGAAGATAGTACCTTTGCATATAAAATGAACGCTGATACCATGTTCATGGAAGTAGTATCAATCACCGAGAAAGATCCAAGTTTTAGGCAATCCGGTGGAGGTATTATGCCTATCAAAGATCCGGTTCCGGTGAAATATCCAGTTCCCTGGCGGACGATTATCTTATCCATGAGTCTAGTCTTATTATTGGCTGGCATCGTATGGATTTGGACAAAACGATTGAAAAAAGAAGTCTATTTCGAGGAAAAACCTGATTATTTGGAACAGCCTGATGCAGTGGCCTTACGAAAATTAGATCAACTGGATGGTTCGGGTCTATTGGCCGAGGGTGATATTAAAGAGTTTTACTCTAGGCTATCTCTCATTATTCGCGAATATGCAGAAAACAGCCTTTATATTCGGGCCTTAGAAATGACGACAGAAGAAATTCGGGGATACCGTATTTTTTTTCCTTATACAGATATCCAATTAGAAGAATATATCCAGATTCTTTCCAGTGCGGATATGGTGAAATATGCCAAGTACATAACCTCAATTGAACAGTGTACTAAAGATTTGCTTCAATCGCGTACCTTGGTACAGGGCACTGTTAAGTATTGGAAAATTTCTCCAAATTCCTGACAAAATCAACGTTGGGTTATTCTGCTTCAAATGTAGATTCCCCGTTTTAATAAGAGTAAAATATGGCTACCACATCAGATATTCGTAAGGGCGCAGTTATCTACCACAAAAATAAACGGATGAAAGTGCTGGAATTTTTACACGTGAAACCAGGGAAGGGCCCTGCCTTTGTTCGTACCAAACTGAAAGATATTGCTTCGGGCAAGATCATTGATGAAACATTCAATGCCGGCGTGAAACTGGATTTTTTGAAAATTGAAGCTAAGAAAATGCAATTTCTCTATGATGATGGTAATGCCCATATTTTCATGGATAATATCACCTATGACCAATTTAACATCGTGAATGACCTGATTGGAGATGCAAAACACTACCTCAAAGGAGGTATAAACGTTGACCTTTTGTTTGATGATGATGAAGTCCTGGATATTCGTCTGCCAGCCCACGTAAATCTAGAAGTGAACCATACGGAACCGGGGGTAAAAGGGAATACGGCAACTGGTGGCACTAAGCCCGCTACTGTAGAAACAAATTTCACACTCCAGGTACCGCTTTTTGTGGATGTAGGAGACATTTTAAAAATTGACACTCGCTCAGGAGAATATATTGAACGAGTGAGATCTTAATCGTAGTTTCAACCGTTATACATAAATAATTACGAGTCAAACATGTGGCAAGATAAATTAAAAGAGATCATCTACATTTTAGAAAACAGTGAGGTGAACGAGATTGAGGCTACTTTTTGGGGACGGAGATTTCGGGTGGTAAAATCTGATAGCGTTAAAGTGAGTTCTCCATCTACCCCGGCCGTTACTACCAGCACCGCTCCGTCATCAAAGCCTGAACCATCAGCTGAGGCTGTGCAACCGAGTAGTGGTGAAAATATCTTAGCCCCTATGCCTGGAACGTTTTACTCAGCTACTTCGCCGGATACAGATCCTTTTGTGAAAGAAGGTGATTCTGTTTCTGAAGGGGATACACTTTGTATTATCGAAGCCATGAAGATTATGAATGAGATTGAAGCTGAACAAAACGGTACTATCACAAAAATACTCGTGGAAAATGGGAAACCTGTAGAATACAATCAGCCTCTCTTTGTGATCAATCCTTCCTGATTTTAGGCAACCTGAATGTTCAAGAAAATCCTTATTGCAAATCGTGGGGAAATTGCCCTCCGGATTATTCGCGCATGTCATGAATTGGGAATAAAATCCGTGGCTGTCTATTCTTCAGCAGATGAATACTCTCTACATGTGAAATTTGCTGATGAGGCAGTATGTATCGGCCCACCGCCGGGAAAGGAATCTTATCTAAACATTCCCAGAATCATTGCTGCTGGTGAAATTACCAACGCAGATGCTATTCACCCGGGATACGGATTTTTAGCTGAAAACGCTGAATTTTCGCAAATTTGTGCTGAAAATGGTTACACATTTATCGGACCCAAACCAAATATTATTAGAGCTATGGGAGATAAAGTACGAGCCAAGGATACGATGAAACAGGCTGGTGTACCCGTTATTCCCGGTAGTGATAGAGCATTAAAAGATGCGACAGAAGCGAAAGAAATGGCAAATAAAATGGGCTATCCAGTTATGCTGAAAGCATCTGCTGGTGGCGGTGGTCGTGGTATGCGCCTAGTTCATGAGGAAGCAAAAGTGGAAGAATTATATTCTACAGCCCAGCAGGAAGCAATTGCTGGATTTAATAATGGGGAGATTTACCTCGAAAAATTTGTGAAAAACCCACGCCATATTGAAATACAGATTCTAGCGGATTCCAATGGGAATGCAGTCAGTTTAGGAGAAAGAGAGTGCTCAATACAGCGGCGCCATCAGAAATTAGTTGAAGAATCGCCCTCACCCGCTGTAGATGAAGACTTACGAAAGCGCATGAGTAAGGCAGCAGTGGCTGGAGCTAAAGCAGTAAAATATGTAGGCGTTGGTACGGTAGAATTTCTACTGGATAATAATAAAGATTTTTATTTCATGGAGATGAATACCCGGATTCAGGTAGAACACCCTGTTACAGAAATGGTTTCCGGATGTGATCTCATTAAACAACAAATTCGCATGCATTCAGGGAAATCATTTCCTGAATATTTGAACAATTTGCGGTTAAGAGGACATTCTATCGAATGCCGCATCAATGCAGAAGACCCCAATAATGGATTTATTCCATCCCCTATGAAAATAGAAAGCTTTCATATGCCAGGCGGGAAAGGAGTTCGCATTGATTCCCATGTCTATGCTGGTTACCAGATACCGCCTTATTACGACTCGATGATAGGGAAATTGATTGTTCACGCAAGTGACCGAGCCAATGCGATTAACCGGATGGAACGGGCGCTAGAGGAGACCATAGTGGAAGGTCCTAAGACAACCATTCCTTTTCATCAAGCTATTATGAAAGATAAAAAATTTCGTTCAGGTGATTTTGATACAAGTTTCCTTGAATCATTTAAGTATAAAAATGAGGATAATAAAGTATGAATATTCCACAGAGTTTAAAGTATACTAAAGAGCATGAATGGGTTCGAGAGGATGGTGACACGGTTACCGTTGGAATCACCGATCATGCTCAAGGTGAATTAGGGGATATTATCTTTGTCGAATTTCCAGAAATTGGCCAGAGAATTGAAAGAGATGAACCCTGTGGTACTATTGAGGCGGTCAAGACGGTTGCAGATCTATTTGCGCCAATCTCTGGCACGGTGACCGAAATTAATGAAACACTGGATGATAGTCCTGAGAGTGTTAATCAAGATCCTTATGGCGATGGATGGATGGTTAAAGTATCCGTTTCGGAAGCAGGAGAATTGGATAATCTTATGTCTGCAGCCCAATATCAAGAAATGATTTGATAATGTTGGACATACAGAAAATTATTCAAGAAAGTGTACATGTGAAATCGGCTATGCTGGCTGAATGTTCCCAGGATATTCAATCTGCCGCTCAAATGATGATCGATACCGCCAAGAGGGGGAATAAGATCTTTTGGTGTGGGAATGGTGGCTCTGCGGCTGACGCTCAGCACATGGCAGCAGAACTAATGGGAGGCTTGCGTGATCATGACCGACCTGCAATTGCATCTATTGCGCTCACTACTGATTCTTCATTCTTAACAGCATGGGCAAATGATACGGACTATGAATCTATTTTCTCCCGCCAAATTCAAGGATTGGGAGAAGAAGGTGATGTTTTGGTAGCAATTTCTACCAGTGGGAATTCTGCTAATGTCATGCAAGGGATCAAAGCAGCTAAAGCCAAATCTATGAAAGTAATTGTTTTGACGGGAAAATCCGGTGGTAAAATGGCTGGTAAAGGTGATGTAACTATTTGTATCCCCAGTGATGATACGCAACGGATACAGGAAGGTCATCTTTTGACTGAACATATTTTATGTGAATCAGTTGAAGCGGCTTTGATATAAAACTGATGAAAGAATATATTAAAGATTATATGGGCATGCTTACGGCGAAAGGCTTTGCCAAAAATTCTTGGGAAGCTTATAAAAGAGATCTTGTCCAGTATCATCGTTATTTAGAATCAACATATAAGCTGGAGAATGTTAAAGAAGTTACCCTAGGAAATATTCGAGCTTACATTCGTTATTTAAATGATCGGGGTATGTCCGCAAATTCTGTGAAACGTGCAATCTCATCCATCCGTACGTATCACAAATATTTAGCAAAGGAAAAGATAATAAAAAATAATCCGGCCCAACTTGTGGATACACCAAAGGCCCCACGTAAACTTCCTGATATTCTTACAATTAATGACATTGATCGTATAATAAATGCAATACCTGATAATCAGCCATTAGCAAAGCGCGATAATGCAATATTTGAATTAATGTATTCTTGTGGATTAAGGGTGACAGAATTGTGCGATTTGGAAAGGAACGATTTTTTTGGAAGTAATGTAAAAAATGATGATGAAAAACCTGAATTTATTGAACAGGAGAAAAATGAAGATAAAAAAGTTAAAATTTTTAAAACCCTTGAATTTGTAAGAGTTAAAGGAAAAGGCGGCAAACATCGTTTTGTTCCCATTGGACCAATTGCAAGTGAAAAATTAAAAAGTTACTGGGAATTTGAACGTGATTCTTTACAAAAAAAGAACCCAAATGTATCACAAGTTTTTCTAAGTAGAAATGGTCGGCAGTTGACTCGGATGATGATTTGGATTCTATTAAAAAAATGGACTAATACAGCAGGTATCTTAAAAAAGGTGAGTCCTCATACATTGAGACATTCCTTTGCAACCCATCTTTTAGAGGGCGGTGCTGATATACGATCAGTTCAGGAAATGTTAGGACACAGGGATATTGCTACCACACAGATTTATACCCATTTGGATAACAAACACCTGAAGGAAGTTCATCGCACCTTTCATCCAAGGTTTGATTGATGTTATTTCGGTTATCACCAGAAGTGCTCATATTATTGATACCAGTTTTGGTATTTGCACTTGTATTCCATGAATTCTCCCATGCTTGGGTTGCGAACCAACTAGGCGATCCTACAGCAAAATATGCCGGAAGATTGACATTAAACCCTTTAGCGCATCTAGATATATTTGGTTCACTTATGATTCTTTTTGTTGGTTTTGGATGGGCCAAACCAGTACCTGTTGATTCCCGCTATTTGGGTAATCCCCGAATAGATATGATGAAAATTGCATTCGCTGGCCCTGCATCCAATTTACTTTTGGCACTAATTAGTGGAACAATTATTCGTGCAACAGGATATATGGGTTCTCTCACAACTATGCTGGTGATGTTTACGCAGATTAATATTATGTTAGCAGTATTTAACATGATTCCTATTTCTCCCTTGGACGGGTCCCAAATTTTTTCTGGTTTTATGATGCGTAAGAATCCGGATATGGTGTATAAACTGCAGATCTATGGTCCACAAATATTAATGGGACTCATTTTATTCGGTATGTTTACCCGTATTTCACCAATTTGGTGGGTTATGCGTCCTTTTGTGGATTTCTTCATGTTTTTATTTGCTGGTATGTGATGGATCGGGAAGAAAAAAGATTATTTAAACGATTAACACCTGTCCGGAGTAATAAACGGTCTTTGGCAGCAACAATTGGAATGCTCATTGTGGTTGTTTTTCTCATGAATTATTTAATAAACATTGCAAGGGCGGGATAAATGAAGCTGATTGAATGTGTTCCGAATTTTAGCGAAGGCAAGGATCTTGCCAAAATAAAAGCTATTACCGATGCAATTGAAAGTGTAGATGGCATTACACTTTTAGATGTCGATCCTGGATCTGATACAAACCGTACTGTGGTAACTTTTGTTGGTAATCCTGATGCTGTAAGCGAGGCGGCATATTTGGGGATCAAAATGGCCGCTGAAGTGATTGATATGTCTAAACATAAAGGTGCCCATCCGCGTATGGGTGCTACAGATGTATGTCCATTTATTCCAATTTCTAATGTAAGTAATGAAGAATGTATTGATCTTTCGAAAGAAATAGGACAGCGTGTAGGAAAAGAATTGAGTATCCCTATTTATTTATATGAATATTCGGCTCAAACTCCGGAAAGAAAAAGCCTTCCTGATATTCGAGAAGGTGAATACGAGGGTCTGGCAGAAAAATTGAAAGGTGTAAAATGGAAACCTGATTTTGGGCCTGCGAAATTCAATGCTGCTGCAGGAGCTACGGTTATGGGTATGCGTGATTTCCTCATTGCATATAATATTAATCTGAATACAAAGGATCACCGCCTAGCTACGGATATTGCTTTTGAACTACGTGAAAGTGGCCGCAGTAAGCGGAAGCCAGATCCGGATTCACCCAATCTATTGGATGGGGAAATTATCCGCAATTCTGATGGGAGCCCTGTAAAAGTACCGGGCATGTTCAAAGAAGTGAAATGTGTAGGATGGTATATTGACACTTTCAAACGGGCCCAGATCTCCATCAATTTCAATAATTATAAAGTATCATCTATCCATGATGTCTATGATGTGGCATGCAAACTGGCCGATGAACGAGGTATTCGCGTGACAGGTAGTGAGTTGGTAGGACTGATACCACTCGAAGCCATTCTGATGGCAGGGCGGCATTATCTTGCGAAACAGCGACGAACGGTGGGTGTCCCAGAAGAGGATATCATTCAAGCGGCAGTGCAGTCTCTTGGGCTGAATGATGTAGCTCCATTCATCGCAGAGGAAAAAATCATCGAATACGCGGTTAAGGAATCGGATGTTGAATTGATGTCTATATCTGCTCAAGGATTTGTAAATGAACTCTCGACTAACAGTCCTGCACCAGGGGGTGGATCCGTGTCAGCATTGGCAGGATCACTCGGGGCTGCCCTATCATCTATGGTAGCCGCACTCACTCATGAGAAAAAAGGATTCATAGCATTAAAACCGGAAATGGATAAAATTGGTGTTGAAGCACAAACTATCAAAGATCGACTTTCTTTTTTGGTGGATGAAGATACTAACGCATTTAATAATGTCATGGAAGCTAATCGCATGCCAGCCTCTAATGATGATGAAGCAAAAGTAAAAGATCGGGCGATCCGTAAGGCAAACGAATATGCCATCGATGTTCCTTATGAGGTTGCAAACCTGTGTAAACGGGTGATTGAGCTGGCGGATATTCTGGTTGAAAAAGGGAATCCCAATTCGGTCAGTGATGCTGGAGTAGCTGGGGAAGTGGCCTTGGCTGGGTTGAGAGGTGCATCCATGAATGTGCTTATCAATTTGCCAAGTATCGATGATGAAGAATATCGTAGTGAAAAACGAAAAGAAGTAGATGGATTAATTCAAGCGGCGGAGGCATTGCATAAAATTTTATATAAAAAAACTCTGAATATCATCAATAAGTAAATGATTAAAGAATTATCAGAAGACCTGCGCAGTAAGATCTCTGCTGGAGAAGTGGTAGAACGACCCGCTTCCGTAGTAAAGGAATTAGTTGAGAACAGCCTGGATGCAGGTGCGACGCAGATCTCCATCGTGGTAGAAAAAGGTGGCCAGCAGTTGATACAGCTGACCGATAATGGGTGCGGAATTCCAGGAGATGAATTGCTCATTGCGTTTAAACGATACAGCACTAGTAAGATTGCTACTGTGGATGATCTTTTCACAATTGATACGCTGGGATTTCGAGGAGAAGCATTAGCCAGTATCACATCTGTATCAGAAGTAAATGTTGTATCTGCTAGCGAAAATAGTGATGGATTTGAGATGTCCATTACTAACGGAGAATTAGGAGAGGTGCAACCGGCACCAGCGGTGAAAGGGACATCCATCACAATCCGCAATTTATTTTACAATACCCCAGCCCGGAAAAAATTTCTAAAGAGCCCACGAATGGAATTTCGGAAAGTGGTGGAGATGGTACGACGGTTTGCATTAGGCTATCCGGATAGGGCTTTCAAATTAGTCTCTGATGGTCGGGATATTCTCAACCTTCAATCGGAAGATCTTGAAAGCCGGATCGTTCACGTAATGGATCCAGCTTACCGCGATCAATTGTTACCTATCAATTTCACAAAAAGCGATTATTCTTTATCCGGATTTTTAGGTAATCTAAACTTGGTTCGTACCCGACCTGGTGAACAATATATATTTTTAAATAATCGGTTTATTCAAAATCGATTAATGAATTCTGGTGTTTATCAAGCTTATCGTTCATTATTAAATCGAGGTGAGTATCCATTTTTTGCAGTCAATCTTTTTGTGCCCCATGACCAGGTGGATGTCAACGTGCATCCAATGAAGTTGGAAGTACGTTTTAAAGATGAATGGCGGATTTACCATGTATTGAAATCTGCAGTTGAAGAGGCCTTGAATCCCATTATTAATACGATTCCGGATTTTGAAAAACCGGATTTGGGTGCTCAATTTGATTTTCCAACAAAATTTATTCCTCAAGAAGGGCAGACCAATCCTGATCAAGAAGGATTAGATCTACAGTCTACCACCGATTCAGCTATCAATTTTCAACCGGCGGTTAATCGTGCCAAGAACTATGCATCACAATTAGCCACACGTCCGGAACCAAATTCGGGGAAGGTGGATCTGGAGAATATTTGGCAGATCCATTCCAAATATATCGTGTCTCCCATTAGTAGTGGATTGGTTATTATTGACCAACATGTGGCCCATGAACGGATCTTATTTGAAGAAGCCATGGCAGCTTTCGATACAAATGCCATGGCAGCTCAAACCCTTCTTTTCCCGGAAGTAATCGAATTTCCTCCTGATGATTTCTCCACGTTATTGGATGTATTGCCATACCTCGAAAAAATGGGATTTCGGATGAAGAAATTTGGAGAGAATACAGTCACGATTGAGGCGATTCCATCTGAAATGTCCTGGGGAAATGAAAAGAATATTATTCGTGAAATTCTTGATGATTACCTGGAAACTCAGAAAAAATATGCCTCTTTCCAAGAGGCATTGGCCGCCAGTTTTTCCTGTAAAGCAGCCGTGAAAGCAGGGGACGTTTTAACGGTAGAAGAAATGCGGGAATTGGTAAACCGCCTCTTTGGTACTAAGCATCCATACTATTGTCCTCACGGCCGTCCTATTATAGTTCAGTTATCCATGGATGAGCTGGATCGCCGCTTCGAACGAATCTAGTTTGAATAATTAATGAAAAAGAACCCACTGGCTGTTAATAGTCCATTGGTTCATTAAAACGATACCTGCTATACATTAATGATTTCAAATAATTATCCCCTAGCCATAATCGGACCCACTGCCAGCGGTAAGTCGGAAGTGGCAGTTGCCTTGGCCAAAAAAATTAATGGAGAAGTGGTTGGCATGGATTCAAGGCAAATCTATGAGGGGATGGCCATTGGTACGGCCCAACCTACTTTAGATGAGCAGGGTGGCGTGCCCCATCATATGATTGGTATTAAACCGCTCAATGAGGAGATTGCTGCCGGTGCTTATGCCAAATTGGTATTGAATTTGGTTACAGATATTCAATCAAGAGGAAAAATACCTGTCATTTGCGGTGGGGCTGGCCTCTATTTTCGAGCCATCACTAAGGGGATTTTTGAGGAAAGCGTCTCGGATTTGAATGCTAGAAAACAACTTGAAGATGAGTACGATAAAAATGGATCAACAAACTTGATGGATCGTCTAATGGAGTTGGACCCAGAGTATGCAGAAATAGTTCATCCCAACAATAAAAAACGCCTTATTCGCGCATTAGAGATATATGAATCCACAGGTAAACCACCAACAGAACACTATCAAAACCAATCAGAAGATTCACAATCCAAATTGGATTTATTTACTATTTATTTGGATTGGAAACTGAATAAATTGAGTGAGCGTATTGCAAAACGGACCACTAAAATGCTGAAAGCAGGATGGGTCAATGAGGTAAGAACCTTAATGAAGCAATATCCCGACGAAGTTCTCCATCCATTAGATTCCATTGGTTATTCTCAGATCATCAACTATCTAAATGATGAAATATCTGAAGAAGAATTAGAAACAGAAATAACCTTGCGTACTCGCCAATTTGCCGTCCGCCAGATTAAATGGTTCAGAAAAGAAACAATAGATTTAACAATTAAAATGAGTGTGGAACGATCACTTAAAGTAATCACTGAAGAAATAATTCAAAATCTGAAGTTTAACAGCCAAAAATTGAGGTGATTTAAGTTTCATATTTCCAGTTGCCACTTTATCAATAATTTCTTGTAAATTCAGTAGTCCTTTAAACCGTTCCAGAGAGAAGGTAAGGGCAGCAAATTAAACCTCCGATATGGATCCTCTACGGAACGGATTCCAGGCTGCCCGGAGGTTTTTTATTATCAGGAGGTGCCCATGGCATCTACCCGGACAAAACAGGTGATGGATTCAATAGCTGTTAGCCGTTCAGTCACACGACTGGCCCATGAGATTTTAGAGCGTAACGGTGGTGCCGATCAGCTCATGCTGGTTGGAATTCTCACACGGGGGGAACCCCTCGCAAAGCGGCTCCAATCCCTTATTCAAAAAATTGCTGAAGTTGAGGTTCCCATGGGATCTGTCGATATAACCTTTCACCGAGATGACTTTCGGGATAGACTGGTGGTCCCTCAGGTGAAGGGTACCGATATTAATGATTCCATCGATGATAAAGTTGTGGTTCTGGTAGATGATGTATTATTCACTGGACGGACTATTCGTGCCGCTATGGATGAATTGAATGCATTTGGACGACCAAATCATGTGCAACTGGCTGTACTAGTAGATCGCGGTCACAGGGAGTTGCCCATACGTGCCGATTTTGTCGGGAAAAATATTCCCACCCACGAAGGTGAACACGTAGAAGTTCAGTTAAAAGAAGTGGATGGCAAAGACTTGGTCACCCTAACCGATTATAGTGAGGAAGGGTGATGAAGCATAAACATCTACTGGGGTTAGAAGATTATCCCGCAGAAGATATTCAGACGATTATTGACACTGCATTCAGTTTTAGAGAAGTGCTGGAGCGACCGATCAAAAAAGTGCCTTCATTACAGGGAAAAACAATTGTAAATCTGTTTTTCGAAAATTCGACCCGAACACGTATCAGCTTTGAACTTGCTCAAAAACGGCTCAGTGCGGATACAGTTAATTTTTCAGCGTCTACGTCCAGCCTAAAAAAAGGGGAAGCTTTTAAAGATACAGCACAGAATATTGAAGCTATGAAAATTGATGCTGTAGTCATGCGCCACCCCACACCAGGGGCTCCACTCCATCTAACGCAGCACATTGAATCTATCGTCATTAATGCCGGTGATGGAACCCATGAACATCCTACCCAGGCCATCCTGGACATGACTAGTCTTCAAGAAAAATTTGGTCACCTTAAAGGACTCAAAATTGGCATTATCGGAGATATAGCCCATAGCCGTGTTGCTCTTAGTAATATATATGGTTTGAAGACCATGGGTGCGAAGGTCACGCTCTGTGGGCCAGCGACACTTATACCACCCTTTGCTGAAGATCTGGGTGTATTAGTAAACTATAATGTAGATGAAGTGATTGAATGGGCCGATGCGATCAATGTGTTGCGTATTCAGCGCGAACGGATGGGTGGGGGCCTTTTGCCTTCTGTGAGGGAGTACCGGAATTTATTTGGTATAACTACGGAACGTTTAAAGATGCACAAAAAGGAAATGGTCATTATGCACCCGGGTCCAATGAATCGCGGCGTGGAGATTGATAGTGCCATCGCAGATAGCGATCAGGCCATTATTTTGGATCAGGTTTTGAACGGAGTTGCATCCAGAATGGCAATTTTATATTTGCTCCTTGGAGGCAAGCAAGAAGTAGGAAAAAATTAATATGAAAATATCAAAATTGAGAAAACGGATTATTCTCACAAATGGAACAATATTAGATCCTTTGGCGGGTACTCAGAAAAAAGGAGATATTCTGATTGAAGATGGAAAGATTAAAAAAATTGGTAAAGTAGAACCGCCAAAAGTAGCAGATATTATCGATTGTGATGGATTGATTGTGACACATGGATTTTGTGATCTTCATGTTCATTTTCGTGAACCTGGTAGGGAGGATAAAGAAACACTGGAATCTGGCTCTATGGCGGCACTAGCTGGTGGTTTTACCCGAGTCTGTGTTATGCCTAATACAGATCCGCCATTGGACTCTCCAGAATCGATCCGTTATACCGTCGATCGTTCTGAAGAATGTCCAATTCATATTCATCCGATTGGTGCCATTACCAAAGGACAGGCTGGACAGGAATTGACCGAAATGGGTGCCATGCTTTCTGAAGGAGCAGTAGCCTTTAGTGATGACGGTCTACCTGTGACCGATGCGGGCATCATGCGTAATGCCCTTGAATATGCCACTATGTTTAACGTACCTGTGATTAATCACGCCGAAGACCCGTGCTTAAAAAAGGATGGGATGATGCATGAGGGAAAGATTGCAACTCATTTAGGTCTTCCTGCAAGTCCGGATATTTCAGAATCGAATATGATTCATCGAGATTTGGAATTAACAGAATTGACCGGTGCCCAACTCCATGTACCCCACGTAAGTTCGGCTAAATCGGTACATCATATACAAGAAATAAAGAAAAAGAATGAAAAAATCAGCGCTGAAGTGACACCCCACCACTTATTTTTTACAGATGAAAATTTAAAAACCTATAACACCAACCTGAAAGTGGCACCGCCTATTCGTTCACAAGAAGATCGGAAAGTTCTTATTAAGGCTGTTAAAGATGGTATTTTTGACTGTATTGCCACGGATCATGCACCCCATACGATTGAAGAAAAAGAAGGCACCTTTGATTTAGCACCTTTTGGTATGATTGGGCTCGAATCATGTTTTGGAGTTGTAAATCAGGTCATGGTTATACAAAACAAGATGGATATACTAAAATTGATTCAAATGTTGACAGTTAATCCTCGGAAAATTATGAGTTTTGAAACCGATTTATTTGCAAAAGGAGTAATGGCGGAATTAACTATTATTGATCCAACTGAAGAATGGATTTTCAGCAAAACCGATATTTATTCACGGTCAGTAAATTCACCTTATATTGGTCAATCTCTGAATGGCCGCGTGAAATACACAATTGTAAAGGGTCATATCACTAGTTTTCCTTAATAGACTATACCATGACCATGAATTATAGTTGACTACCATGGAGATGTTAGTCTAGTTTTTCAGGCTATTTTTGTACTGAAAATCATGAAAACAAGATCACTAAAAGCTGCTGAAATACAAAAAGATTGGTATATAGCCGATGCCGAAGGCAAAACCTTGGGTAGGTTCGCCAGTGAAGTAGCACAAATTTTGCGTGGGAAACATAAACCTACATTTACGCCCCATATGGATATGGGTGATTTTGTAGTCGTAGTCAATGCTGAAAAAGTCAAAGTTTCAGGTACAAAGGAAATAGATAAGACTTATTTCAAACACTCGGGATTTCCTGGATCAACTACTTTTACAAAATTGGATCAACTACGGCGCACTCATCCAGAGCGCATAGTGAAAAAGGCAGTGTGGGGTATGCTTCCAAAAAATCGTTTAGGTAGAGCTATTATAAAGCACCTAAAAGTCTACATTGGTCCAAATCATCCTCATACGGCACAACAACCAAAAGAATTGAATATTTAATGGTAAATCCAGTTTATAATACTGTTGGCAGGCGTAAAGGATCTGTAGCTCGGATTTGTATGAAACCAGGAAAAGGAAATATAATTATCAATGGCCGTCCATTTAAAGATTATATTTGTCGGGAAAGCCTTGCGATTGTGGTTACTCAGCCTTTGGATTTAACTAATCAACGTGAATCCTATGATATTTCTGTAAATGTTAAAGGTGGGGGTCTTTCTGGACAAGCCGGCGCCATACGTTTAGGTATTGCGCGTGCATTAAATGATGTCAGTACTGACTTCAGATCTGCATTGAAAGGTGCGGGTTTCCTTACTCGTGATGCTCGTGAAGTGGAACGGAAAAAATATGGACAACCTGGCGCACGAAAAAAATTCCAGTTTTCAAAACGTTAAATCTATATGTCAAAAGTCAAATTTGAAGATTTACTAGGTACTGGTGCACATTTTGGGCACGTGACTCGCAAATGGAACCCTAATTTTAAACCTTTTATCCTTATGGAAAAAAATGGGGTTCATATCATTAATTTGGAAGAAACAATCCGTCATTTAGAAAATGCACTTGACTTTATTCGATCAAAAACAAAAAAGAATGCTGAATTTTTATTTGTAGGAACAAAAAAACAGGCAAAGGATATTGTCCAGGAGGAAGCAGACCGTTGTTCTATGTTTTATGTGGTAGAACGATGGCTCGGTGGCACACTTACTAATTTTTCAACAATTAAGAAAAGTATTAAACGTTTACATTTGCTGGAAAAAGAAGGGTCTCAAATATATGAAAATCAGACAAAAAAAGAGATCCAAATGTTAAATCGGGAACGTATTAAGCTATCAGACCAACATCGAGGCATAAAAGATATGCGCCGCCTTCCTGATGCAGTTATCATTGTTGATGCAAATCTTGAAAGTACGGCAGTTATGGAAGCTAACCGGTTAGGCATCCCGATTATTGCGATTGTAGATTCTAATACGGATCCAACTCAAATTAAATATCCGATTCCTGCTAATGATGATTCAATTCGGACGATCCAACTTATTATGTCGGTAATCGCTGACACCATTCTTAATTCTGGCAGGGAAGCAGAAAAAAAATCTGATAAAGGTGAGCAAAAAATAAAGACAGAATCAAGTAAAATTGATGGAGAGGACAAAACCACAGCAGTAGTCGATGAAACAAAAGAAATGGTTTCTACAGAAGAAAAAAAATTAGAACTTGTTGAGGGGAAAGTGGATAAATGAGCATTGATGCCAAAACTGTAAAAGCTTTACGAGATAAAACCGGGGCTGGTATGATGGATTGTAAAAAAGCACTATTGGAAACTGGTGGCAATATGAAAAAAGCCATTGATCATTTACGAAAATCAGGTATTACCAAAGCAGAAAATAAAGGCGAAAGAACTACCAAAGAAGGTGTGATTTTTTCATATATTCATCAGGGAGGACGCTTAGGGGTTTTGGTAGAATTAAATTGTGAAACTGATTTTGTTGCGAAAACAGAAAGTTTTTCAGAATTATCCCATAATTTAGCCATGCAAATTGCGGCAACGAATCCTTTAGTAATTCAGCGTGAAGATATTGATCAAATTATTGTTGATCATGAAAAAGAAATTTTTACTGAACAAACCAAAGATTCTGGTAAGCCAAAAAATGTTATTGAAAAGATTGTTGAAGGCCGAATGGAAAAATTTTACGCGGAATCCTGTTTATTAGAACAACCATATATTAAAGATTCTGATAGAAAAGTTGGCGATCTTATCACCGAAATGGTTGCTACACTCGGTGAAAATATTATTGTTAATCGTTTTACTCGTTACGCCATCGGCGAAGCTGCCAGTAACGGACAACCTCACTAAGTATTAGATGTCGAGCCCTGTTTACAGGCGCATCCTTCTCAAATTAAGCGGGGAGGTACTTGCCGGTGAGCAGGATTTTGGCATCGATCCTACCAAGGCGACCCAACTAGCCAACGAAATTAAATCAATCCATGAAATGGGTGTCGACATCATTCTTATTATAGGTGGTGGGAATATCTTTCGGGGCCTGCAAGCTGCCAGTAAGGGTATGGATCGTGTTACCGGTGACTATCTTGGTATGCTGGCAACAATAATGAATGCTATCAGTCTACAAGATGCATTGGAAAAGAATGGTGTTGAAACAAGAACACTTTCGGCAATTACTGTTTCTCAAATATCAGAACCTTACATTCGTCGTCGTGCGCTCCGTCATTTAGATAAGGGTAGGGTTGTAATTGTAGCCGGTGGCACTGGAAATCCATATTTTACGACGGATACGGCTGCCGCCTTGCGCGCCACTGAACTCAAAGCACAAGTACTTTTAAAAGGGACCAAAGTGGATGGTGTGTTTGACAAAGATCCAGTTGTACATTCAGATGCTGTACGCTACAATAACGTTTCTTTCACTGAAGTATTAGGAAAAAACCTTCGGGTGATGGATTTAACAGCAATAACGCTATGTAAAGAAAATGCCTTACCTATATGTGTTTTTAATATTAATAATAAGGGTGATTTAAAACGCATTGCTGAAGGGAAGAATATTGGAACGACTATTATAGAATAATTATGCTGCAGGATATTTATAAAGACGCTGCTCATAGAATGGATCAGGCTGTTGAACATTCGCGAATGGAATTAGCCAAAGTACGAACGGGTCGGGCTAACCCTGATTTGTTAAATTCAATACAGGTTGAATATTATGGTTCAATGATGCCTTTGAAACAGGTTTCAAATATCTCTGTACCTGAGCCACGGTTGATTACGATACAGCCATTTGAAAAATCGTTAATTTCTGTTATTGAAAAAGGCATTATGGAGTCAAGCCTAGGCTTGACTCCCAGCAATAATGGGAATGCAGTTTTAGTGCCGATTCCTGCATTATCGGAAGAACGCCGTAAGGATTTGATTAAATATGTCCATCAGTTGATTGAAGAAGGTCGTATTGCTGTTCGCAATGTGAGACGAGATGCACTCCATCATGTGAAAGATTTTGGGCAGAAGGAACATGTTTCTGAAGATGAAATACGTAAACAGGAAAATGAAATCCAAACTTTAACGGATGATCATGTGGGAAATTTAAATGAAATACAAGAACAGAAGGAGAAAGAATTAATGGATTATTAATTCTTTACAATCGGATTTTTGATAAAAAAAGCCCCGAATTAATTCGGGGCTTTTTTTATTTAAGAACTGAAATAGAATTAAGTTATTCACATTTTGAGAAACCACAACCTGGGCAGGTCACACAACCACCTTCATGCATTACCGAACCACCACAATCAGGGCAGGTAGTGATATTCTTAAAGGTAAAATCAGTGACATTCTGTTGATGTTCAGTTACTTCTTCCGTTGTAGCCATAGTAATTGTTGTTTTACGATTATCTTCATCTAAATCAGAAACTTTACCTTGACGATGTCCATCGGGATTTTCGCTTAGGTAGTCGTCGAGTGCTTTTCCTATTGCATCAGGAGTTGAAAGGATTAACCGACCATCTTCCCAAGTGGGGTTTGGTCCACTAATTCCCTTCAGTTGCTTGATGATTGCATTTGGGTCGATTCCTGAGCGTAATGCCAGAGATATAAGTCGACTAATTGCTTCTGACTGAGCCGCTGCATTACCACCGGCTTTACCGATCGTTGTAAAGACTTCACATAAACCGTTTTCATCTTGATTGATGGTAATGTACAGCGTCCCTTCGCCGGTTCGAATTCGACGTGTGATTCCTGCTGTTGTATTTGGTCGGATCCTTGGTCGTTTTTCTGTACCAGTTTTTTTCACCGGAGCAGAAGATTCCATTGGAGGTATTACAGCCTGTTGTTCAGCTATATCTGTTTCTTCTTTTTTATCTGTCAAAAGAATACCTTCCCTCGACCCTTCACGATAAACTGTAATCCCCTTAAGACCGGCTTTATAGGCTGTCATATAAATATCCGCAACTGTTTCCAGTTTAATATTCTCTTCAAGATTTACTGTTGAAGAAATAGAACTGTCGATATATTTTTGAATAATACCCTGCATTTTTACTCGAAAATAAGGATCGATATCATGAGCTGTTGTTACATAATCTGGAAGGTCCTCATCAGTTTTAAAAAGTTTTTTAATAATCGGGTGATATACTTTGTATTCGTCGAATTCTTGTCCGTAACCATCTTGTCTTTTGACCCGTCGTTTATAGGAGGTTGCAAAAATCGGTTCGATTCCTGAGGTGACTCGGGCTACAATTGCACCGCTACCAGTAGGTGGTACGGTTAAGACGGTGGAATTTCTAATTCCATTATTTTTAATTTTATCCCTTATCTGTCTAGGTAGTTGTTTAATAAATTTACTTTTGCGATATCCAGGCCAGTCAAATTTTGGGAAAGCACCTTTTTCCATAGCTAATTCAACACTGGTATCATAAGCAGTATCACGAAAAATTTGCATGACCTGCTCTACTGTTTGTAGCGCATCTTCACTGTCGTATTTAATTCCCATACGCACTAGCATATCCCCAAGACCTAATATACCTAAACCAACACGGCGGTCATCGGTTGCGTTTTCTTTTTGAGAATTCAGAGCATGACGATCCAGGTTATAATCAATGACATTATCTAGAAAACGTGTTGCAATACCGACTGTTTCTTTGAATTCATCAATTTTAAAATTGCCTTCATTATCAACAAATCTGTCCAGATTTATGGAACCAAGGTTACAGCATCCGCCATCAGGCAAAGGTTGTTCTGCGCAAGGGTTTGTGGATACTAAAGGACTGCAATATTCGGCGTTGTGGTAGTCAGTCATCGTATCCCAAAAAATCAAGCCGGGTTCCGCACTGCTATGGGCATGGTCAATAATAGTATTCCATAGTTCACGGGCATGAACAGTTTTGTATACTTTATTGTCCCACTTGAGATCAAATTCGGTATCATTTTCTACTGCTTCCATGAAGTCATGGGTCAAGAGAACGGATATATTAGAGTATTTTACCATATTGATATCACCCGTTTTGATTCCGATGAATTTTTCAATATCCGGATGATCTACGCGTAAAGTTTGCATATTGGCACCACGGCGTCCGTGTTGGGCAATAGTATTAGTGTTTTCACTAAATAGATTCATGAATCCGACAGGCCCACAGGATTGACCACCTGTTCCATTAATTTCATCCCCTGATGGACGCAGGATGGATAGATCATGACCACAGCCTCCACCGTATTTATATGTTCGAGCTTCCTCTTCTATTGTTTTATATATAGCACTGATGGAATCATCTTGGATTCCAACCACATAGCAGTTATTTAGGGTAGTAGTAATATCTTCTCTGCCGGCACCATGCATGATGCGACCGCCTGATGTGAACTTGAAGTCTTCAAGGATAGAATAAAATTTCTTTTCCCACGTCTCTCTTAATTTTTTTGTGCGCTCAACCGAAGCCAAAGCAGTGGCTTGGCGTTCCCATAATTCATAAGGATGGTTTTCCCAGGGTGCGAGGTATTTATTTTTTAGTACATCAGCGCCGAGGTTATCGCCATCATAATAATTTTCGATTAAATAGGGATTGTGTTCATTCGAAAGGTCTTGTTGGTCGACTTCTTTCGTGAGTTCACGAACAGTTTCTTCAACAATTGTATTGATTTTTTCTGAGGGGGTCTTCCCCGCAGGGAAGTTAAGTTCAATCGCTTCAGCCATTTACAATCATTCCTTTTTGGTATGTGGAGTTTTAAAAAAACAGCGTTTAATTATAGGCTGACAATCGAAAAAGTGATAATCGACTTGGTTGGCAGAACAAATATATCAAACGAAAATAAAGACTCCAAGAATAAAAGTAAAAAACAAGAGAATACCGACTATAAAAAAGTAAAATGAAATAGTTATCCACAATTTGTCCACACGCTTGAATTAAAAATGTGCCATAGATTGAATGGAATAAAATGACCAATCGGATTAAAAAAAAATAATCATCGAGGGGCATAATTTAATATTACAAGTTTTTGGAATTGAAACTCTGGGGCACTCGATTTTTCTAATATAAATTTAATCCATGCGCGGGCGTCGTATAATGGCTATTACCCCAGCTTCCCAAGCTGGAGACGTGAGTTCGATTCTCATCGCCCGCTCAAAATCTCCTATGAAGCATAAAACTCAACTATCTTTCTTTATAATATCATCGATTTTGCTCATTTCGTCTTGTGCGATATTTATACCTGGCTATAGTGAATATTCATCGGCAAAAAAATATTATCAAATTGGTGATTATGATTCAGCCGTTCATGCTGTATCAAGATCCCTTCAGATAAAAGCGGATAATCAAAAAGGGATAGCTTTGCTTGAAATAGCTTATCCTCTGGCTGTAACACGTCACCAATCGAATATCGATAGACTTAATACCCTTGAGGACGCTTCAAAATGGCCTGATTTGGTTTATGAATATGAAGCCCTCGAGAGCTTGAGCAGTCAAGTTGAATTGCTTAAATCCATTCTTAAAATTCAAATGAATTATAATCTGACTTTAGTAGTTGGAGATTATTCCAATGAACTAAAAAAAGCCAGGCCATTAGCTGCAGATTATCATTATACCACGGGAATGAAATATCGAGATGATATCTCAAAGAAAAGTCAGAAAGAAGCAGCAATCAATTTCAAATTGGCGCAACAATTTGTTGCCAACTATAAGAATGCTCAAGAATTGTATGAAGAAACAAGAGCAGCCGCTACTATTACGCTATTGATTCGGCCGTTTAGTGGAAATAATAATTTAGCAAGTTTTATTCGAAATCAAATGATGATGCAGCAAAGCACTGCTTCAAAAGAATTTTTACGGATCGTTACGCGTGATCAGTTAAGGGCAATTCTTAATGAGCAGGGATTAGTGCAGGCTGGAATTACAGAAAATAATTATATCAAAATTGGGCAGCTATCAGGAGCTGATCATATATTAAGCGCTACGATAGTCACCACACATAGGCCCGTGGAAAAAATCTCTGAAGAAGGAATTAAACAGAAAAAAGAAGTTGTTATACGTAAAGAAAAATATGTGGATTCTACAGGTGTCGAAAAAACAAAAAACATTAAAGGGGAAGTAAAAGCAACTGTAAATCATTATAAAAAAAGTGCCGGAGCAACTTTGAACATATCTTATCAAATTACTGATATAAACAACAGTGAGACTATTTTTTCTGGAAATTTGAGTGGAAAAGAAAACTTTTTTTACGAATGGGCCACCTATGATGGGGATAAACGTGCTTTAAGTGACAGGTATAAAAGGTTAGTAAAACGCGAGGAAATATTTGCGCCATCGATTGATAATCTGATCATGAAGATCGCCAAATCAATTTCAGCTAAATTTCAACGTAAGGTTGCCAATCATTATTCAAATTGAAAAGTGATAAGTTTTTGTTTTATTACTCACGCCGCTTAAAATTCATCTTTGGATCCGTTCTCTCTTTCTTTGCTGTGTTTTTATTATTCCGGTTGGCTTTCGTTTGGGTATTCATATCAGGGATGGCCGGAACCCCTTCTGAATTGATTCGTGCTTTTTGGATCGGCATGCGGTTTGATCTCCGCCTGGCCTGTTTTATTTTACTGCCTCTTGGGCTGGCGCTGATAGTTCCGGTTTTTAACCCCATGACGCATTTTGTATTAAGAAAAATTGCACGTATTTATTTATGGGTAGCCGCAGTTGTGATCATCTTTCTGTATGCCTTTGATTTTGGGAATTATGCCTATTTAGACCATCGCCTCGATATTTCATCTATAAAATTATTAGAGAATCCGCTGATTGCATTGATCATGGCCTGGGAGTCTTACCCTATGGGATGGATGTTGCTGGGGTTGGCAATTATTATTGGCTGTACATGGAGCGGTATGAAACGTGCATTTCGATTTCTGGATGACCGACCTAACCTGTTCAGATTTCGTCATAAGGTTTTTGGATTCACGATGGGGGGAATCATTTTTCTTTTTGCCATGTGGGGGACTTTCCGTCAGTACCGGCTCTTATGGAGTGATGCCTATTTCAGCGAAGATCCTTTTATTGTTGCTGCGGGTCTGAACCCAATTCTTTACTTTAATGAGACGCGCTCATTTGTATTAGAAGATTTCAATGAAGTAAAGACAAGGGAATATTATGACCTTATGATCAAGGAATTGGGTGTGAAAAAACCAGATTCAAAGCGTTTATCCTATGCGCGTGCTGTGGATGGACGGGAGATCAAAAATCAACCCAATATTGTTATTATCTTTTTGGAATCGGTGGGATACAATCGAATGGCACGGTCTGGGAATCCATTGGATGCCACACCGAACCTGGATCAGTTGTCTACAGAAGGTATTTTCTTTGACCGTTTTTATGTCCCCATGGTTGGTACGGCTCGATCAGTTTTTGGAATGGTCACGGGTATCCATGATGTCGCAAGAGTGGAGACGGCATCCAGTAATCCCCGGATAGTGGACCAATATTCATTAATCAATGCATTAACCGGGTATGAGAAATATTATATCATGGGCGGCAGTGCAAGTTGGCGCAATGTGAGGGGCCTTTTGAAAAATAATATTTCTGATATCAAAATTATGGAACAAGAGGATATGGATTATCCAAGGCTGGATGTTTGGGGTATTTCTGATAATGACTTGTTCAAAGTTGCCCACAAGACCTTTCAAAATATTGATCAATCTCAACCTTTCTTTGCTATAGTTCAGACTGCCACGAACCATCGCCCTTATTCAATTCAAAAAAATATTGAAGGGTTTAATTTAAAAGATGTAGATAAAACGGTCTTGTCTAATGCTGGGTTTGATTCAAAAGAACAGTATAATGCTATGAGGCTGCTGGATCATGCGGTTGGAGAATATATTTCTTCAGCAAAAACAGCACCTTATTTTAACAATACGATCTTCTTATTTTTTGGTGACCATGGAACGTCTGATCCTAGAGCATTGCATATGCCTAATTCTGATTATGATTTGAAGCTAAGATCTTACCAAGTTCCGTTTTTCATTTATGGACCAGAACATATAAAAGGTGGAATTGTGCGAAATGATGTATCCCAGTTGGTCGATCTATCACCTACTGTGATTGGTCTAGCCGGAAAACCTTATGAAAACAGGACAATGGGCCGAGACTTATTGAATGGTGAAATTCCAATTGACCCATTGGCATTGATCATAAATAAAAAAATGGCAAGGCCACACATAGCCGTCATTGGTCAGGATTATTACTTATCGTTGGCCAATAGAGGAGGTGGTTTAAGAGTTAAATTGCATGAACTATGGTCAGATAAACCATTAGTGAATGTGAAGGATAAATATCCGGAAATTACAGATCGATATTTACGACGTTTAAAGGGTATACATGAAACAACGAAATATATGCTGTATCATAATAAGAAATAATAATGGGGACGTGGAGGGACGTCCCCATTTCATACAAATAAAATATGTGTAATATGTCAAATGAGACTTATTGTAACGACAAAAATTATCGAATATTAATTGGATTCTACGTGACGGCTATCACAAGTGAAAGTGGGTTTTAGAATGAGTGCATTAAAAGGTGTATGGGTTCCTGTGCTCACACCTCAGAATTCCGACTTATTAATTGATAAAAATCGATTTTTCCACCATCTCGATTGGTTATTTCAGCATGAGATAAATGGTGTTGTTCTTTTTGGTACCAATGGAGAAGCGAATTCATTTTCGGCTCAGGAACGTATGCTGCTGCTGGAATGGGTTAAAAACGAAAGTGTACCAAATGAAAAAGTGATAGTTGGTACCGGATGCAGCGCACTCACAGATACGATTGCATTGATTGAACATGCAATTGGACTAGGATATTTCAATCATCTTGTTTTACCGCCTTTTTATTATAAAAATCCATCTGTTAATGGACTAGTAAATAATTATTCGGAAATAATTAATCGAATAGACAATAAAGATTTAAAAATATACCTGTATAACTTTCCGCAATTGTCCGGTATTGCGCTTAGTGTTGATTTAGTTGAAATACTCTCAGAAAAATTCCCTAATAATATTGTTGGATATAAAGATAGTTCTGGAGATTGGGATAATACGTCCCAGATTATGGAAAAATGCCCGCAGATAAGTATGTTTCCGGGATCTGAAATATTTTTATCCAAGGCGCTTGAAAAAGGGGCGGTAGGTGTGATTACTGGTACGGGGAATGTGAATCCAGGCATGGTAAAACAGACTTATGAAGCGTTTTATAATGATAAGGAAAAAAGTATTATTCTCCAGAAAAAGATTGATGCGTTTAGAACTGCTGTCCAAAAGTATCCTTTGATTTCAGCATTAAAAGGCCTGATTGAATATTACCGCAAAGATGAAGGTTGGCAATATCTCAGACCACCTCTAATGGCTTTACCTAAAGCCGATTTAAAGAATTTAATACAATCTATTGATCCGTTAGAATTCAGTTTAAAAAGCTGAATTCTGATTATTTTATTCTCGAATTTGAAACAAACCTAAGGGTGTAAATTCCGCCCCATGAAAATCCTATCTGTCAGCGAAAACAGTACTGGTGCCTTACTGGGCCTTAAACCGGGAGACCGTATCGAAGCGATTGATGGTTCCCGTGTACGTGATATTATTGACTACCGATTTAAATCATCGGATGAAAACATTGTATTGCGTGTCCGTCATAAAGACCATATCGAAGAGTATGATATCGATAAGGATTATGATGATGATCTGGGCTTGGAATTCGAAGATTTTCGCATTCGTAAATGTGCGAATGACTGCATATTTTGTTTTGTAGATCAGAATCCACCGGGAATGCGGGATGCTCTATATTTCCGAGATGGGGATTTTCGCCTTTCATTTCTCCACGGACACTATATAACTATGACCAATATGGGATGGAAGGAATTAAAACGAATTGTAGACCAGCGCCTCACGCCCCTATACATTTCTGTTCATGTGACGCAACCGGATAAGCGTTTGGAAATGTTTCTTTATGGCAAAGATGATAACCTGTTAAGGAAATTTGAATATTTGACCGAAAACGGAATTGGACTTCATTCTCAGGTGGTTTTATGTCCAGATTGGAATGACGGCTCGTTTCTAGAAAAAACAATTTCTGATATCCATCAATTCTCACCCATAGCCCGTACTTTATCAATTGTTCCAGTGGGATTGACGAAACATCGGGAAAATTTACCCTTTATTGCGCCGGTAACCGTAGAATATGCTGAAAAATTCATTTCTTTTGCCCAAAGTCTTGATAAGAAATATAGACTAAAAGATGGTCGTCGATTCGTTTTTTTGAGTGATGAATGGTTTTTAGTGACCGGTCAGGATCTTCCTGGGGTTGAGTATTATGAAGACTCTGATTTGTCAGAAAATGGAGTAGGGCAGGTTCCTTTTTTTTGGGAACAGTGGCAGGCAGGTATGGCGGACCTTAATCCAAAATTGGATGAACCGAAAACAGTAACTGTGTGTACCGGTACCTTAGTAGAAAATTGGTTTCGTTCCCACTGGCTACCTACTTTGGATTCTATTGATAATTTGAATATCAATTATATTCCGATTCAAAATGATTTTTATGGTAAAGATGAAGTCACCGTTTCAGGATTGCTTGTTGGACAAGATATTGTGAACCAACTTTCAGGAAAAGACCTAGGCGACAAGGTTATTTTTTCAGATCGGATTTTAAGCGAAACAGGCACTGTCACACTGGACGATATGTCGTTGAAACAGATTTCCAGTGCGATTGGCACACCGGTAGTTGTTACCGATGATAAGCCCATCTCTTTTTTCAAACATTTAAATTAGTTTAAATCCGTGGCAAATCCGATAATTGCAATAGTGGGACGACCCAATGTTGGTAAATCAACATTTTTTAATCGTGTTTTAAAACAAAGAAAGGCCATTGTTGATGCTATCGAAGGAATTACACGAGACCGTATTTATGGCGAGATGGAATGGGCCGGTCATCATCTAACCTTTATCGATACCGGCGGTTATATTCCTGAGGATTTAGATATATTTAATAGTGCAGTTCGCCAGCAGGCGCAAGCAGCGGTAGCAGAGGCAGATCTAATCCTGTTGATGGTTGATGGGCGAGAAGATCCCACAGCTTCAGATAAAACGCTTGCACAGTTCGTACGGGAATCGGGCAAAAAGGTCATCCTGGTAGTTAATAAATGTGATAGTTTAGAATCAGACCAGCAAATCAATGGGTATTATGAGTTGGCCATTGATCCAATTCAACCAGTATCATCTCTTACAGGAAGACTTTCGGGGGATTTATTGGATATGATTCTGGAGATTCTAAATTTAAAAGATGTGAAACCAACCGTTGCAGTTAAAGAGGGCATGCAATTAGCAATTGTTGGTATGCCAAATGTCGGTAAATCTTCTCTGACCAATGCGTTGCTTCAGAAAGAGCAGACAATTGTTACACCCATTGCCGGCACAACAAGAGACTCCATTGATTCATTATTAAAATATTATGGTAAAACAATTACTCTGGTTGATACCGCGGGTCTTCGAAAGCGGAGTAAGATCAATGAAAGTATCGAATTTTACAGTACAATACGTACCCAGCGTGCCATTGAACACTGTGATGTCTCTCTGGTACTAATCGATGCCGAAAAAGGATTTAGTAAACAGGATAAATCCATTATGGATTATGTAATAAAGAAGGGTAAAGGGCTGGTGATAATTGTAAATAAATGGGATCTGGTAGATAAGGAAACACATACTATGAAGGACTTCACAGATGAAATCGCATACCAGTTTCGATCTCTGGCTCATTATCCAATCCTGTATATTTCGGCCTTAACCAAGCAGCGAGTATCCAAGGTTTTAGGCATCGCGCAATCTGTTTATGAAACAAGACAGAAAAAGGTTACTACAGCTAAGTTAAATCAATTTTTGAAGAAGGTCATCACTCAGCAGTCACCTCCAGCGACTCATGGTAAAGTGATCAACATGAAATACATGACGCAGGTACATACTGGTCCACACCTGTTTATTATTTTTACCAATTATCCAAAACTCATACCCATGAGCTACCGGCGCTTTATTGAAAATCAACTACGGGAAAATTTTGATTTATTTGGTGTGCCGGTTCGAGTCTCTTTCCGCCGAAAATGAAAAAAGCGAGCGCGAACCTAACCAAGGAGGGTATCGAGGTAAAAGGAGTTGGCAAGAGAAAATTCGCGCCCGCTCTAATCATTAGACCCTTATTATCGCAAAAGGTTCCACATAAAATGAGCAAATCAGTTATTTCTGTGATTTGGATCACATTCGGACTTTTTATCGCTTCATGCGGCCAGGAAACACCAAATTTGTCTATTAGCTTCTGGAATGTTGAAAATTTATTTGATATGGAAAATGATCCGAATAAAAACGATGATGAGTTTGCCATTGGAGGTCGAAAAAATGTCACTCAAAAAATTTATGAATTAAAATTAAAAAACTCAGCAGAAGTGCTAGCAGATCTCAATTCTGATGTAGTTGGACTTTGTGAGGTGGAAAATCGTTATGTTTTGGAAGAGTTAAACCGAGCCTATACTGGTCAAGATTATGAAATCATTCACTATGAATCGCCTGATGAACGAGGCATCGATAATGCCCTTTTATATGACCCCAAGAAACTTCAAGTTATTTCCAGCCGGCCCATTGCCAATACTCTTCCAGGTGGAGATAAAACACGGGATATTCTTTATGTAAAAGGACAATACGCGGAAGAAGAAATCCATATTTTTGTAAATCACTGGCCATCCAATTATGGTGGCCGGGACAAAGCTATACCAAAGCGGGCTGCCACAGCAAGCTTAACAGTGAAAGAAATATTAAAAATACTGACCAAGGACTCAGACGCTGAAATCATTTTATTGGGTGATTTCAATGAGGATCCTGATGAAATGAATATTCAGTCTCTGAAAACGGTAGGGCTTAATAGCCTGATGGAACCCATGTTGGGCAAGCCAAAGAAAGGAACATATGTGTATCGTGGGGAAGATCTATTCTATGACCAAATTATCATTCATGAAAGCCTTCGAGATAATGCTGGTCTGGCAATCGATTCAAATAGTGTGTATATCCTGGACCTTCCTAAGTACCGACAGCAAGAAGGAGATTACGCCCATTTCCCTTTTCGTTTCTGGGCAGGAAACAATCTTTTAGGCGGATATTCAGACCACCTTGCTGTACGCGTGGAAATCATGAAAAAATAGGGTTGGTACGAATGAAATTAGATTCTAATTTTCCCGGCGCTTTTTCACAGAAGAATTCATGACGCGGGGTGGAGCAGTCTGGTAGCTCGTCGGGCTCATAACCCGAAGGTCGTAGGTTCGAATCCTACCCCCGCTACTAAAAGAAACCCGTCTTAATTGGCGGGTTTTTTGTTTATGGGATGATGAGTATGTTGTGATATGATTTATATTCTTCAATTATGATGAAAAGAAAAATACCAATCAAAGAAGCATGTGTTGAATCAACTGATCAAGCAGTTAATGCGGAAAGAAATGGTGCTGATAGAATTGAATTGTGTAAAAATTTGGATTTGGATGGTCTTACCCCTGAAATAAATGTTATACAGAAAACTATGAAATCTGTAAACATACCCGTAAAGGTAATGATCCGT
>Ga0315336_1000386_pt1 | contig 131747 bp, 109 predicted proteins | sample ASW5metaG_FD_204512 | JGI IMG/M metagenome (GOLD analysis project Ga0315336, IMG submission 204512) | Ammonia-oxidizing marine archaeal communities from Monterey Bay, California, United States - ASW #5 | ecosystem: Environmental > Aquatic > Marine > Intertidal zone | place: USA: California... | reverse complement strand
TCAGTCGAGGCCCGGTGGTCGTCTTCGCCTTCATAAAGAAAAGGCGTCTACGGGTCCTATAATGTTACGCGAACTTTAGAAACGGGACACTAGCGAACTATTCACTCAACGGACCTCTCCTCGGATCCCCTAATCGCCTCCCGGAGCCACTTCCGACATATCGTCGGAAATAACGTCTGATCCGCGCCGGCGCCCGCTCGCAACTCCCTTAACGCTACAATTCCCGTGTTGTGAAGATCGGCTCCACCATTAGCCACTACCACATCGTCGAGAAGCTCGGCGAGGGCGGCATGGGCTTCGTCTACAAGGCCGAGGACACCAAGCTCCGCCGCTTTGTGGCGCTGAAGTTCCTGCCCTCGAACTTGCTCGGAGCCGAAGGCGTCAAGGCGCGTTTCTTGCGCGAAGCTCGAGCGTCGGCGGCCCTCCAACACCCGAACATCTGCACGGTTTACGAAATCGACGACGTAGACGGCCAAACCTTCATCGCGATGGCCTACGTCGACGGCGCAGAGCTGGGCAAGCGAATCGAAGCCGGGCCCCTAGGCATCGCTGAGTTGCTCGATACCGGCATCCAGGTCGCGACCGGCTTGCAGGAGGCTCACGGCAAGGGCGTTGTCCACCGCGACATCAAGCCGGCAAACATCATGGACTCCAAGTCCGGTCAGGCCGTTCTGATGGACTTCGGGCTGGCGCGACTTGGCGCGGCTGAGTCCAAGCTGACCAAAGAGGGCACCACTCTCGGCACCTCGTCCTACATGTCGCCGGAGCAGACCACTGGTTCGACCTGCGATCAGCGCACGGACATCTGGGCGCTGGGTGTCGTGCTGTTCGAGATGGCGACGGGACGGCTGCCGTTCCAAGGCGATTACGAGCAGGCGGTGCTGTATTCGATCATGAACGAGCCGCCGGAGCCGCTCACCGCGGTGCGAACCGGCGTTCCGCCCGAGCTCGAGCGCATCGTCGGCAAGTGCCTGGCGAAGAAGGCTGACGAACGCTACCAAACCGCGGCGGATCTGATCGCTGATCTGACGGCATTGAGGCGGCGAGAGGAATCGGGCGAAAGCGCTCGACCCTCGGCGGAGGCAAAGGATGAGCAGCCGTCCATTGCGGTGTTGCCCTTTGAGAACCGTGGTCGCGGCGACGAAGACGAATACTTCAGCGACGGCATCAGCGAAGACATCACGAGCGCGTTGGGGAAGGTGGAAGGGCTGCAAGTAACGCCACGCAGCATGGCCTTCCAGTTCAAAGGTAAACGACCGCTGCCTGAAGAGGTCGGACGGACACTCAACGTGAAGCACGTCCTCGAAGGGACCGTGCGGCGATCCGGCAATCGTGTACGGATCAACGTCGAACTCATCGCGATCGATGGGCAGTATCAGGTCTGGTCCGAGCGCTACGACCGCGTGATGGAAGATATTTTCGAGGTCCAAGATGACATCTCGCAGTCGATCGTGGAGCAGCTAAGAGTCACGCTCGTAGCCGCAAAAAAAGGGGCGGTTGCCAAGCGCTACACAGAGAATGTTCAGGCCTACAACTTGTGTCTCCAGGGCCGATACTACTGGTACAAACGCACTGCCGAGACACTTCATAAGGCGATTGGATGTTACGAGCGAGCCCTCGCTGAAGATCCCGAGTACGCTCTGGCCTACTCCGGCATGGCCGACTGCTACACCAGCCTCGGGTTGTACGGTGTGCTGCCGTCAAACGAGGCGGGTCCGAAGGCGGAGGCGGCTGCGAGGAAGGCTCTCGAGATCGATGCTGATCTGGCGGCGGCGCACGTCTCGATCGGGGCCGTTGAAGCTCTCCACCATTGGAATTGGGAGGCGGGAGAACGCGCCTTCCAGAGGGCAATCGAGTTGGATCCCTCTTATCCGCTGGCTCATATGTGGTACGCGCTCTGGGTGTTGACGCCATTGTGTCGTCTGGATGAAGTTATTTCGGAGAGCAGCCGCGCGGCGGAACTAGATCCGGTGACGCCGCTTGTTAATGCAGTCCCTCCTGCTGCACTTTTTTTTCAACGGAAACATGATCGAGCGATCGTAGGGCTTCAGAAGACCTTGGAGCTCGACCCGAACCATTTCGTGACTCACTTATTTCTGGGGCTGGTGTACCTGCATAGGGGCGACCACACTAAGGCGATTGCTGCGCTCAAGCGAGGGAACATGCCGTCTATTCGGGAGGGGCACCTGGGATACGCCTATGCCGTTTCCGGAGAAACGGATAAGGCTCGGGAAATGATCGCGGCGCTCCAAGGGGGTTCTCAGCCGGAGCATCTCGCGCCTTACCATCTCGGCGTCATCCACCTCGGGCTAGGAGAGAAAGGAAAGGCCTTGGAGCACTTGAGCGAGGCCTGCGAATTGCGAAGCCCACACCTTTTGTGGTTGCCCGTCTTTGCGGAGTTCGACAGCGTTCGCAACGATCCAAGATTTCAGGCCATTTTGCGCCGAATGAACCTGGCGGATTGAAGCAGCGTGATGATCGGCCGCACCATCAGCCACTACAAGATCGTCGAGAAGCTCGGCGAAGGCGGCATGGGCGTCGTCTACAAAGCCGAGGACACCAAGCTCCGCCGATTTGTGGCGTTGAAGTTCTTGTCTTCTGAGACGGTAGGCAACGAGGAGGTCAAGGCCCGCCTGATTCGGGAGGCGCAGGCGTCGGCTTCCTTGGACCACCCCAATATCTGCCAGGTCTTCGGCATTCACGAGGAACAGGGCCGGACGTTCATCGCGATGGTCTATATCGCCGGTCCGGCGCTGGCGGACAAGATCAAGGAAAGGCCGCTGCCGCTCGGCGAAGCTCTCAGCTTCGCCATCCAGATCGCCGAGGGCCTGCAGGAAGCCCATGAGAAGGGGATCGTCCACCGTGACATCAAGCCGCACAACGTGATGCTGACTGCCAAGGGTCAGGTCAAGATCATGGATTTCGGATTGGCCTCGCTGGCCGGTCGCTCGAAGCTCACCAAGAGCGGGACGACGCTCGGCACGCCTGCCTACATGGCTCCGGAACAGCTTGAGGGCCGCGACGTTGACCGCCGCGCGGACCTCTGGGGGCTCGGTTGCGTGTTGTACGAGATGCTCACCCAGCGCACGCCTTTCGACGCGGAGTACGAACAGGCGATCGCCTACGGGATTCTCAACGAAAATCCTGAGCCCATATCGGCGCAGCGAGCCGATGTATCGCCGGAGGTCGACCGCCTACTGAGCAAAGCGCTCGCGAAGGATCCTGGCGAACGCTGCCAGCACGCCGATGACCTGCTGGCGGACTTGCGAGTGCTGCAGAAGCAGCTTGGGGAACGGAAGACTTTGTCGAGACGTTCGACCGTCTCGCCGACTACGAGTCCCGAGCCGGGCGTCCCAAAGGCGACGGCGGCGGACCAAACAGCAAACCCTTCTCGGACCTGGCTGTGGCCTAGCGTGGTGGCATTGCTCGCGGTCGTTGCTATCGCCCTGGCGTTGCTGGCCCTTCGCCCGGAGCAGGGAGAATCGGGAAAAACGACCGTCCGCTTTTCCATCTCACTGCCGCCGGGGCAAGAGATCACCAGCAGCCCGGCCATATCCGAAGACGGCCAGATCATCGCTTACACAGCGCAATCGGGGGCTGATGAGCCGTTGCTCTACTTGCGACGGCTGGATTCCTTTGAGGCGCACCCGGTGGCGAATTCGAACGGTGCTCGGCAACCGTTCTTTTCGCCGGATGGCAAATGGGTCGCATTCTTCGCAGAGGGGCAGCTTCAAAAAGCCGAAGTTGCCGGGGGAACGCCGATCCGGCTAGCCGAAGCCGCCTTCCCCTACGGCGGAACATGGAATGAGGACGACACGATCATCTTCGCCGCATCGCTCGGTTCCGGGCTCTTGAGGATTCCCTCCAGCGGCGGAACGCCAGAGGTTCTGACCAATCCCGACAGCGCGGCCGAGGGGTATGCCCACGTTTTTCCGGAAGCGCTTCCTGGAGGACGAAACGTTCTCTTCACGATCTGGGGGCAAACGCAAGGAGGCGCGGTGCTCTCGCTCGATTCAGGCCGGTGGGAAATGGTCTTGCCTTCGGCGACGGAAGCATCATCGCTTTTTGACTCCAGCGGCGGTTCTACTGGCCGGCTATTGGTAAGCGACCTAGCCGCCGGAATAAGAGCGGCGCCTTTCGACGCCGCGCGTCCAGCGCCTACTAGCGCCGATACTTCGGTCCTGAGCGACGTGTACTACGACGTGGAGCACCGGGGCTGGCTGGCCGTTTCGAGTACGGGCGCCGCGGTCTACGCGCCCGGCAACCCAGCGAAGTCATCGTTGGTGTGGGTCGACCAGGAGGGCGAGGCCGAAGCGATAGGCGCCGACCAGGGTGCCTATCGGGAGGCGACGCTGTCTCCGGACGGAACGAAAGCAGCCGTCAGGCAGGGTCTTGATCTTTGGATTCATGATCTGCAACGTGGGACGCGCAGTCGCCTGACGCCGGCGAACACCAATAATTTCCTGGCGCAGTGGAGCAGCGACGGCACGCAGATTATCTTCGCCTCAAACCGCGGAGGCGACTGGGACATCTACTCCCAACCGGCCGACGCATCGGGGCCGGCGGAAGTCCTACTCGCCCGGCCCTACGACGTGGCGCCGACCTCAGTTTTGGCCGACGGGTCTGTGCTCTACGAGGAGATCAATCCCGAAACCGGTTTTGACCTATGGACGTTGTCGCCGGGCGGCCCATCGCAAGAGGGAATCGTCTCGCCTATTCTGGTGACCCCATCCAACGAAGGGGCAGCTCAGGTCTCGCCGGGCCCGCGGGGCGGGCCGCGCTGGGTCGCGTATACGTCCGACGAGTCGGGGCGACGTGAGATCTACGTGCAGTCATATCCCAGCGGAGCGAATAGGATGGCGGTCTCTACCGACGGTGGGTTCTGGCCAAGGTGGTCGCGCGACGGCAGAGAGCTCTTCTATATAACCGGAGACGCCGTAGCCGCCGTGGCGCTTCGCCCGGACGGGTCCTTCGGCGCTCCCCGCAGACTATTTGACCGCACCAACTACTACTTCACAACCACGGAGTTCGGCAGCTACGATACCTCGCCGGACGGCAAGCGGTTCCTGATGATTCAGCGCGATCCGGGTTCGGTGCCGCGCCAGCTCAATGTGATTCTCAATTGGGCGGAGGAGCGCTGAGGGCCTGCCTGAGGACGCCCGTCTACAATTGCTCCCCGCAATGCTTGCAGTGGACCGCGTCGTCGTCGTGCCCCTCGGCCGAGCACGACGGGCAAGCCTGTGTGCTCGTCGAGGTCGTGCGATCCTGCCGCGCCATCTCGACGGAAACAATTCCAGTCGGTACCGCCAGGATCCCGTAGCCGAGAACCATCAACAGCGCCGAAAGAAACTGGCCGAGCGGCGTCACCGGAACGATCGTGCCATAGCCGACCGTTGTCATCGTCACCAGAGCCCAGTACATCGAGCGGGGTATGCTCGTAAACCCGCTCGCTTCGCCTTCGACGAGATACATCAACGCGCCGACGATTGCAGCGATGTTGAGCACTGCGCCGAGGAAGACGACGATTTTCCGGCGGCTGGCGCGCAACGCAGCCGTGAGCACCTCCGCTTCGCTTAGATAGTGCGCCAGCTTAAGCACGCGGAAAACGCGCAACAGCCTCAGAACGCGAATAATCAGCAGCGATTGCGCGCCGGCGACGAACAGGCTGACGTAGGTAGGAATCACAGCCAGCAGATCGACCAGGCCGAAAAAGCTGCAGGCGTACTTGAGCGGCCGCGCCACGCTGTATAGCCGCAGGACGTACTCGATAGTAAACAAGACAGTGAAAAACCACTCGAGAAATCGTAACTCCGGTCCGTAGTGCGCCCGGACCTCAGCGACGCTTTCGAGAAGCACAGTCCCAACGCTGAGCAGGATCGCCCAAAGCAGTGCAACGTCGAAAAAGCGGCCGGCGCGTGTGTCGGCCTCGAAGATGATCTCGTGCAATCGAGCCCGCCGGGGGCTCAACGTCGGGTGCGAATTGGACGGCTCCACCGGTACGCCATTGTATCGGACCCTCGATGCCGCCTGTCTGTTATGATTCGGCGTAAATGCGTTCCCTCGGATTGTTCACCCTAGCGCTCGTATGCGGTTCCGCTCTCCACGCCGGCGAGGCGGCTGAGAACTGGCCGCAGTGGCGCGGTCCAAACCTCAACGGCACGAGCGTCGCCGCCAGGGGCCTGCCGACCGAGTGGACCGAAACCAAGAACGTGGTGTGGCGCGTCGAGCTGCCGAGTTGGAGCGCGGCGACGCCGATCGTATGGGACGACGTTGTATTCATCACCTCCGCCGAAGAAGGCTTCGCGGCTCACAAGGCGGGCGGCGGAGTCGGCTCGCGCCGGAAGGACAAGCTGTTTTTCATGGCGATCAATCGCAAGGACGGCTCAGTACTCTGGCGTCGAGAGCTCGGCGCCGGCAACCGCATCGGCAACAAGCAGAACATGACCTCGCCGTCGCCGGCGACCGACGGCAAGCACGTCTGGACCATGACCGGCACCGGCCTGCTGGCGTCCTGGAACTTCGCGGGCGAGAAGGTGTGGCAACGCAGCTTGCAAGCAGACCTTGGAAAGTTCGGCTTACAGTTCGGCTACGGCTCCTCGCCTGTTCTCGACGACGGCAAGCTGTACATCCAGGTTCTGCACGGGTTCCTCACCGACGAACCCTCTTACCTCGCGGCCTTAGACGCGGCCACAGGCAAGACGTTGTGGCGGATCGAACGTCCCACCGACGCTCTCCATGAGACGCCCGATTCTTACTCCACCCCGACTTTCATCGGCTCGGGTGCAAACAAGCAGCTCGTCGTGGCGGGCGGCGGTTACCTCACCGGACACGACCTCGCGACCGGACGCGAACTTTGGCGGGCCGGCGGCCTCAACCCTAACAACGCGACCAACTACCGCACCATCGCCTCCGCGTTAGTCGTCGGGGATCTGATCCTCACACCCTCACGCCGGCGACCTTTCATCGCGTTCCGCCCGGGCGGCGAACGCGTCTGGTCGACAGCCTACGGCCCCGACGTTCCGACTCCCACGAGCGACGGCGAACGGCTCTACATCATCGACGACAAGGGAATCGCACTTTGCCTGCGCGTCGCCGACGGCACAACCGTGTGGGATCGTTCACGCATGGAGCCGGGAACCTACTCTTCCTCTCCACTGCTCGCCGACGGCAAGATCTACGCGACCAGCGAAGACGGCTCGACGACCGTGCTCGCCGCGGGTGATGAATTCAAAATCTTGGCCGTCAACAAGCTCGACGACTACACGCTCGCCTCGCCCGCGGTCGCCGGGAATCAGATATTCCTACGCACCGCGAAGTATCTTTACTGCATCGCCGAGAGCGGTGAGACCACGGATTAAGCCTCGGTCGGCGCCTAGCGTTTTCGGCGCAACGCTTCAGGAGCCCGCGTACGGTCGTGCTCCTCGAGCTTCACTTTCCATTCGAGCTCGATTGTTTGGGGCAGGTAGCAGACCTTGTCGTCGCAAGCTTGGTAGCGCAAGCTGCCCTTGAGCCGGAGGTAACCCTCGGAATCGATCAAGTCGCCCAACTCCTTCGGCTGGCCGATGATCACGTCTCGGACAAAGCGCGCACGTCCATGATAGACCGGCACTCGCTCGTTGATCGCCGGTAGATGGAGGATCTCAGCTTTGGGCAGCTCGGGCTCGAAGTGCCGCAACGCCTCCGAGCTCTGCATCTGCCAGGCGATCGGAATGTAGCCCTCGACATGCGGCGCGTAGACGTGCATCTTATCTTCGAGCTCGAGCTCGAGCACAAGCGCAACCCTGTTGCCGCCCACGACGACTTCGTCGCTGGCGCTCAGCCGCGCCGTCAAATGATCGGTCTCGACCTCGCTCTGCGGGGCGCCGGACGCCGCCGTGAGCTCTCGGACTAGAACCCGACCCGGCGTGAAGCGATCTGCGTTGCGTTCTTCAAAGTACTTCGCGCGGACGACACCGTCCGGCCCGACGAGATACATCCCGGGATAGGGAATGCCGTAGAATTGATGATCCGCGGCGACCGTCGTATTCAAGATCCCGAATTCGCGGATGACTTTCGACTCCGGATCCGACAGCAGCGGATAGCCGATGTTTACTCGCTGTGTGAAGTGTCGCAACAGCTCCGGGCTATCGAAGCTGATCGACGCGATATTCACGCCCTGAGCCGCAAGCGCTTCCCGTTTTCGCTCCAACTGCACGAGTTGGCCCTTGCAGTAAGGTCACCAGTCGGCCGAGCGGTGGAAGAGCAGCAACAGCCCTTCTCGCCCGGTCAGCGACCTGAAGTCGCGCTCCACGCCGTCCTGATCGACAGCCGCAAAGGCCGGAAGCGCCTCGCCGACCGCGGGCCCGCTAGGAGTCTTCGGCTCTTGCGCCGAGACGCCTTCCGCCAAGCCAGCCGCGAGAAGCACGATAGCTAAAGACTTCCACATCGCGACGTCTAGATCGTCGTATCTTCGGCGCGTCGGTCAGTGATCAGCGGCAACGCCCGCCCAAGCCCATAGCCCATCGCCGCTCCGAGCAACGGAAGCGTCAGATGCCCCAGCATCACATGCGGGGCAGTATGCATTGTGCATCCGAGATGTAAGATCACCAATCCGACCAAGCCCGCCAACATGCCCGCGCCCATCCCAACAGTCTCTAGTTGCAGCGGCGCTCCGCGGCGCACCAAGACCAGAGTGATGCCCAAAGCCGGAAGCGAATATGCGAAGCCGGTCACAAAGCATCCCAGACCGTGAGTCAAGAAGTCTTGGCCCGTCTCCCATGGAAACAGAGCCGCCGTCAAAGCAATCAGTCCCGCCAGCCCCGTCAAGACGACCTTGATGCAGGGGAACAGTCGACTCTCGCCCGGCGTAACTCCCGCGCTGAGAGAGATCGAGACCATCGCCGCCGACAGTACGGCCGCCGCCAGGACCCCCGCCAACTGTAGCCCCGCCATTCCGGCCGCGCCCTGCACGCCCATTACCCCGACAAAGACCGCCGAGACCAGGCCGAACACCGCCAGGAATCCCATGGCGCGGGTAGTCTTGCTCGGGATCGGCCGTACCGCCTGCAGATTCGTCAGCAGCAGTTGCTCGACCTCGGGCTGCGGGACCGCATCCGCATCGGGCCCCTCGCTCTCAAAGAGAAACTCCCAAAGCGCGCCGCAGGCCGAGCACTGGTCGATGTGCTTGCGCACCTCCGCCGACAACGCTTCGCGCGACTCGCGGGCGCCGCGGTCCAGATGCTCGCTGACCTCTCGGCAAGTCACTGCTCGGGCCCTCCGCCGCTCTCTTCTAGCAGCGTGCGCAATTTGCGGTACGCGCGATGCGCCTTTTGCTTCACTGAGCCGACGGTCGAGCCCGTGGCGCGAGCCACCTCCTCGAGGCTCATTCCTGTCACTTTGAGCATGCGAACCACGTCTTGCTGGCTCTGCGGCAGTTGCGCCACCAATCGCCAGATATCGAAACGCTCTATGCTCGGTTGCGTCGTAACCTTGCTGTTGGATGCTTCAAGGTCGTCCGAACCATATTCACGAGTCTCGATCTGATTGCGTCGGCGGTAGACGTCGATGCGCGTGTGGCGGGCGATCGCAAACACCCACGGCAGCAGCGGGTTCTCGGGCCGATAGGTGTGCCGCGCGCGATGGACCCGCAACCAGCACTCTTGCAGCATGTCATCGGCCTGCGAACGAGTCTGCATCGGTCCGGACAGGAAGCGCAGCAACATCGGCGAGAGCCGCCGCACCAGCTCGGTCGTCGCCTCCGCTTCGCCGTTCTGGTACCCAACCATGAGCCGCTGTAGGTGCTCGCCGTCCTCGCGACGGGATGATGTCGTCGGCGCGACGCGCTTCTGGTGGGCCTGCGACACAGTTACGGGCCAGGGCCGAGGGCTCTCGATGGCGTATCCCGCCGTCACAACTTTTAGCTTCGCAATTCAGAAGCCATCGGTTACGGGCTCGTATCGGGAGCCGAACGAATACGCCTCTCCGAGGACGGCAACCTAACTATGTTACACGCCGCGACGAAGTCGCCGCCCCAAACGTGCACTCGGTTTTGGCGCGAACTTTTTCCCGCCCTCGTGCGTCACTAGAGAACTGAGTCGTTTGGAGGCTCGTGATATGATTCGGGCGAATCGGCAGAAAAGCTTCTTCTTCGAGTCCTTTGCTGCAAAGCATGTTGCCAAGCCATATGCCGATCCGTATAATCTGAATCAACTCCCGCACCGCGACGAACTGCTGAGTTCGTCGCATCCAAACGAGACAGACAGAGAACGCGACTATCCTGGGCTTTGGCCGGACGAGCGGCGACGCCGCGCGGACCGGTTTCGTCCGGAGAACGCCCCCGAGCCGCAGACTTGGGAGCACAAGAAAGATTTGCTCGGCGGTCTAAGCCCGACTGAGCGAAACGACGATAGAGTGACGTGCCGGATGGCGGAATCCGGCACGAGAGGATGACAGCAATGGCAATTACGGCAATCAGACGCCTCACCAAGGCCCAAATTGAAAAGTATCGGAAGCTGCTCGTGTCCAAAGACGAGGAAGTTCGCGCCAACTTTCGATCGGTCAAGGCGGGTCGAACATTGGCTCTCGGCGAGCGGACCAGCAACCTTGAGGATCTGCCCACCCTCAGTCACGAGGAGTGGATTTTTATCAACCGCAACAGCATCGACGTCATGCTGCAGCGCGAGATCAAAGACGCGCTCGACCGTATCGCGGAAGGGGACTACGGAACCTGCGCTGAGTGCGACGAGTTGATCTCGCCCAAGCGCCTCGGAGCGATCCCCTGGGCGCGCTACTGCATCTCTTGCCAAGAAGAGCTTGCCGCCCTCGAGGCCGAAGAAGAGGCCGCCGCTGCCTCGCCCACGAAGCGTTAGCCGGTCCTAAAGACCGGCCGACAACTTCTGGTTGAGCTTCGCCAGCTGTTCGAGACCCAGTCGGCCAGTGTAAACCGCCATCCCAAGCGCGGAGTGTATTCCTAGCTCATTGAGCGCTTCGATCTCGTCAACCGTTGTGATACCCCCGGCCGCCGTTATCTCGTGCCGCGTGGCCTCGCGCAAGCTACAGTACCAGTCCAGGTCGGTTCCGTCGAGCATCCCTTCTTTGTCCACATAGGTACACAGGAAGCCGCCGCAATAAGGCTCGAGCTGGCCCAGGACTTGCTCGGCCGTCAGAGAGACCGCTTCCTGCCAACCCTTTATAACGATTCGCCCGCCCTTCGAATCGAGCGCAAGCAGTACGCGCTGAGCCCCGACCGCGTCGCGGAGTTCCCCGAGGAACGCCTCATTGATTCCGTCGGACCGGAACGCCGCCGTCCCAACGATCACTCGCGAAGCCCCTTGGTCGAGCACGCTCTTTGCCCGCTCGACGCTGCGGACGCCGCCGCCCACCCGCGTCTGCGCCTCGCCCGAGAGTCGCCGCACAATCTCGTTGTTTGAGCCTCTTCCCAGGGCGGCGTCCAGGTCAATGACTTGGATAGTCGGAAAAGCGGCGAACTTCTCGAGCATCACATGCGGAGCCTCGGCCTCGAGCGCCTTCTCGCGGCCTTGCACGAGCTGGACGGTTTTGCCGTCCATCAGATCAATACACGGAATGATCATTCTTGGTTGGACTCCTCGCCGAGGCGTCGCAGCGCTTCGGTGCAATAAAAACGAATCGCCTCAGGCACGCCCCACGCCGAGTCCGCCAGCTCGGCCGGACTGAACCAGCGGATACCGTTGTGCTCAGATTCGGCCAGCTCGACGCGCTCGCTCCGCGCCCGAGCAAAGTAGATCATCCCGATATGGCGATGGTCGCCTTCGATCTCGTGAACATCGAGATAGGTCGGAGCGACAAGCATCTTCGTACCCGGAAACTCACCCGGAGGCCGCGCGCCGACGAGCTCCACTTCGAGGCCGCTCTCCTCGCGCGCCTCGCGCAGGGCGGCTTGCTCGGGGTCCTCGCCGATCTCGATATGGCCCCCGAGCGGGAGCCACTTCCGCAACTTCTTGTGATCGACGAGCAGCACTCGGCCGGCGTGCACGACGAAGATCGAGACAGTGAAGTCCAAATCGTAGAAGATGTGCGCCATTACTCGGCATCGTCCAAGAAGCGTTTCGTGATGCCGCCGTAGGCGTCGATGCGGCGGTCGCGCAGGAACGGCCAGTTGCGGCGCACGCGCTCGATCTCGGCGAAGTCGCAGTGGGCGAGCACGATCTGCTCCTCGCCGGAACCTTCCGCGAGAATCTCTCCCATCGGCGAAGCGACGAACGAGCCTCCCCAGAACTCGACGCCTTCGTAGCCGCCGGGCTTTTCCGCCGAGGCGTCGAGAGGACGTTCAAGGCCAACCCGGTTTACGGCGGCGACAAAGACGCCGTTCGCGATGGCATGCCCGCGCTGCACCGTCCTCCAAGCGTCGCGTTGGCGCTCGCCGTGCTCGGCCTTTTCGGAGGGGTGCCACCCGATCGCCGTAGGGTAGACAATCAGCTCGGCGCCGGCGAGCGCGGCCAAGCGAGCCGCTTCCGGATACCACTGATCCCAGCAGATCAGCGGCGCGATACGCCCATACCGAGTCTTGAAGACGCGAAACTCGAGATCGCCCGGAGTGAAGTAGAACTTCTCGTAATAGAGCGGATCATCGGGAATGTGCATCTTGCGATAGACGCCCAGCAGCGACCCGTCGGCGTCGATCACGACCGAGGAGTTGTGATAGATCCCCGCTGCGCGCCGTTCAAAGACCGAGCCGACGACGACGATCTCAAGGCTCTTTGCGACCTCGGCCAGCGCCTCGGTCGTCGGTCCCGGGATTGGCTCGGCCAGCTCAAAGTTGGCCGCACTCTCCTCCTGGCAGAAGTAGGTTGAGCGAAAGAGTTCCTCGAGGCAAACGATGCGAGCGCCCGAAGCCGCGGCTTCACGCATCAGGCTGAGAGCGTGTGCCAGGTTGCGAGTCGGATCAGCCGTGCAAGGGGTCTGCACCAGCCCGAGAACGACGGCGGATGCGTTCGGCGCGGACAAGCTTCCATCATTTCAATCGCGCGAAACAGGTGTCAAACAGCGCGGCGGCGCTCAGCCCAGCACCGCTCCCGCCGCCAAATCCTCGCTACGAACGATTTGTGCCCTAGCCTGGCGCATCTCCTCGAACGCCTTTTCGCTGTCGCCTGGCCGCAGCTCGATGGCGCGACAGCCGTCTTCGATGACCGCCGTCCGAAAACCGAGCTTCACCGCGTCGAGAACGCTTGCGCTGACGCAGTAATCCGTCGCCAGCCCCATCAAGAAAACCTCGTCGACGTTCTCGGAGCGAAGATAGTCGCCTAGTCCGGTGGCGCGGCGATGAGCGTTGTCGAAGAACGCCGAATAACTATCGATCTTGGGATCGGTCCCCTTGTCGATGATCTTGCGAATGCGCTCGCTTCTCAGGGCATGGTGCAGCATTGCGCCGCGCGTCTCCTGCACGCAATGGTCGGGCCACAGCACCTGATCGATGCCGTCAAGCTTCACGAAATCACCGGCCTTGAGCCCCGGATGCTGCGAAGCGAAACTGCCGTGATTGGCAGGATGCCAGTCGCGGCTAGCGACAGCCAGATCGAAGCGATCCATCAATCGATTTGCGACCTCGACAACCTCATCTCCGCGAGGGACCGCCAAGGCCCCTTCGGGCATGAAGTCGTATTGAAGATCGACCAGAACTAGTGCGCGCACAGCTTGCCTATTGTTGCACTTGGCGGTGCCGTGCCTCGACTAGGACGGCCCCCCTACAATAGACCTTCATGCCCCCCTCAACCGCCGAGTACGGCTTCTGGAAGTCTCCGATAACCTCCGACCTGATCGTCGCCGAATCGATTCGTCTCGGCGGCGTCTCAGCCCACGGCCAAGACATCTATTGGCTCGAAGGCCGCCCTGCGGAAAAGGGTCGCAACGTTCTGGTGCGAAGAACGCCCGACGGACGAACCGAGGACCTTACTCCGGAGCCCTTCAACGTTAGGACTCGCGCTCACGAATACGGCGGCGGAAGTTATCTCGTCTCAGCCGACGCCGTCTACTTCTCGAATTACCGCGATCAGCGCCTCTACCAGGTCAACACCGGCACCGCCGCGGCGATAACCCCGGAAGCCAACTGGCGTTACGCCGACGGCGTAGTCTCACCCGACGGCCACCGGCTGATCAGCGTCCGGGAGGACCATACGCAAGTCGGGCGCGAAGCCGTCAACACGATCGTGTCGATCGACCTGAGCGGCGACCGCGGTCAGCGCGTCCTCGTCGAGGGCGCCGACTTCTACTCGAATCCTCGCCTCAGCCCCGACGGCTCGAAGCTGTCCTGGTTGCAGTGGCGTCATCCCAACATGCCATGGGACGGTACTGAACTCTGGGTGGCCGAGCTCTCGCCCGATGGCGCGCTCGGCGAACGCAGCCTCGTAGCGGGCGGCACCGCCGAATCCGTCTTTCAACCGCAATGGGCCCCCGACGGCCGGCTCTGTTTCGTCTCCGACCCGGGAGGCTGGTGGAATCTCTTTGCCTGGGATGGCGACGGCGCTCGTCCCGTCGTCGAGAAAGAGTCCGAATTCGGTCTGCCGCAGTGGGTTTTCGGGATGTCGACCTATGCCATCAGTGACGCGGGCGAAGCCTATTGCGCTTACTGCGAGCGCGGCGCCTGGAAACTGGCTCGTGTAGGTCTGGCGGACGGAACATTCGTCGAGATCGAAGTGCCGTACAGCGACATTTCCGACGTAGCGGTCGCCGGCAACAAGGTCGTCTTCCGCGGCGGCTCGCCGACCGAGCCTGCGGGCGTTGTCTTACTGGATCCTGAAACTGGGGAGCACGAAACGCTCAAGCGTTCCGTCGAGATCCCCGCCGAGCTGCGGCGCTACATCTCCGTTCCGGAAACGATCGAGGCACCGAGCTCCGACGGCCGCTCCACTCATGCCTTCTTCTATCCGGCTCACAATCCGGACCACCTCGCCCCCGACGGCGAGGAGCCTCCCTTGTTGGTAATCAGCCACGGCGGGCCGACAGGGGCGACTTCGAGCGTTCTATCCCTCTCGATCCAATACTGGACTAGCCGCGGATTCGGCGTCGTTGACGTGAACTACGGCGGTTCGACGGGCTACGGCCGCGCCTACCGCGAGCAGCTCGCTGGAACCTGGGGCATCGTCGACGTCGAAGATTGCAGCAACGTCGCGCTCCACCTTGCGGACCAGGGACGAGCCGACCGCGCGCGTCTGATCATTCGCGGCGGTAGCGCCGGAGGCTACACGACGCTCGCCGCCCTGGCCTTCGGCGACTCTTTCCGTTGCGGCGCAAGCTATTACGGCGTCAGTGACCTAGAAGCACTAGCCAAAGAAACGCATAAGTTCGAGTCTCGATACCTCGACAAGCTCGTCGGGCCGTACCCCGAGCGCCGCGACCTCTACCTCGAGCGCTCGCCCATTCACTCTGTCGACACCCTCGCCGCGCCGGTGATCTTCTTCCAAGGCGCCGAGGACAAAGTTGTGCCGCCGAACCAAGCCGAGCGCATGGTCGAGGCGTTGCGAGCGAAAGGCCTGCCGGTCGGCTACCTGCTCTTCGACGGCGAGCAGCACGGCTTCCGCGGAGCCGACAACATCAAACGCGCCCTCGACGCTGAGCTCTACTTCTACGCTTCGATTCTGCTCAAGAAAGGATTGCGCTTTTAACCCGCGCTACAGTCCGTAGGCACGCATCAGTTGTTGCGCCTTCGAGCCCAGCTCCCGCGAATACGACCGCACGGAGTAGAAAATGTCGGCCGCCGGAAAATGGTGCTTCACGAGCGGCATGCAGAGGTCGAAGCAAGGAATGCGCTCGGAGTAGAGTTCGACGAGGAAGGCGCCGCCTTGCCCTCGTGCCCTGGCGCGCAGATAGTCAAACTGCGCCAAGAGATACTGCTCGGAGTGGAGACCCGCGCTTTCGCGCCTCGCTGCGCCCGGCGGCGTCCAGTTCTGCGGGAGGTTCCCTGCGGCGATATACTCCGACCGACCCGACACCAGGAACTTGGCCGTCGCGATGTTTGTTGCGATGAACGCCTGTTCGGAGAGCCCGGCGTTGTAGAGGCGCTCGTCGCGCGCCATGGTCAGCAACAACGGGTTCGGTTGCTGCGCGCTATTCCCCGGCGCCGGCACGCAACGCGGCGGGTCAAGATGCATCTGTCGTCGGGCCGTGACCAGCGGATGCTCCGATGCGCTCATGCGTTGATCTCCCTGCTAAGATATTCCGCGCCGGCCCATGCAAAGCGCAAGCCCAACAATCCGCATCACCGTAGGCGACATTGAGCTCCTAGCCGAGCTCGATGAAACTCCTACCGCTCGGCGACTCCGCCAGGCACTGCCGATCGAAGCGAGCGGCGCCTACTGGGGCAAGGAGCTCTATTTTGAGATCCCTGTCCAAGAAGCCCCCGATGAGACTGCGCGCCAAGTCGTCGAACCCGGAACGATAGCCTGCTGGCCGCCGGGCCGCGCGCTCTGCCTTTTCTGGGGTCCGACGCCGGCTAGCGAAGCAGACGAGTGTCGCGCAGCGAGCCCAGTTAACGTCGTCGGTCGAATCGTCAATCCTGAAGAACTCGAACACATTAGCGCAAGCCAGGTGCGCCTAGAAGAAGCGTGCTGAAGCTCCGCGCGAACACCGAAACCAACCCATGAAGTTAGTCATCTTCCCCGATGTCGATTCTGAACGCCTCGCCAGAATTCAAGCCGCCGCAGGCGACATGCGCGTCGTTAACTGTTCGAGCGAAGACGACGCCGAGCGAGAGATCGCCGACGGCGACGCCTTCTTTGGCAAGATCACGCCGCGTCTGCTCAATGCCTCCGACCAGCTTCGCTGGGTGCAGTCGCCCACCGCCAGCTTGGAGCACTACGTCTTCCCTGCCCTGGTCGACCATCCCTGCACGCTGACCAACATGCGCGGGCTCTTCTCCGACGCCATCGCCGACCAAGTTTTCGGCTACATCCTAAACTTTTCGCGCAACCTGCACCTCTACATCCGCCGCCAGCGCGAAGCCCGCTGGGACCCCGAAGGCAGCGAGTCCGGACGACCGTCGTTCGCGACCGGGCCGGCCGTGGTCGGCCCAATCGATCTCGCCCACCGTTGCCTTGCCGACCTCACGCTCGGCATCGTCGGCGTAGGCCACATCGGCGTCGAGATCGCGCGCCGCGCCTCGGTTGCCTTTGGCATGCGCGTGCTGGCCGTCGATCCCGTCAAGACCGATGCGCCCGAGGGCGTCGACCAGCTCTGGATGCTCGATCAGCTTCCGCGCCTGCTCGCCGAGTCGGACTTCGTCGTCATCGCCGCCCCCCATACCCCCGAGACGGAAAAACTCTTCAGCCGCGAGCAGTTTCGACAAATGAAGGACTCAGCCGTACTGATCAACATCGGCCGCGGCGTCATCGTGGATTTGGCTGACCTCACCGCGGCACTCGAAGCGGACGAGATCGCCGGCGCGGCGCTCGACGTCTATGAAATCGAGCCCCTCCGCACCGACCATCCCCTCTGGCAGCGCGACGACGTCATCCTCACCCCCCACGTCGCCGGTTTTTCACCGCGCATCGCCGAGCGCCACCTCGACGTCGTGCTCGACAACATTGGACGCTTCCGTCGCAGCGAACCGTTGCGCAACGTTGTCGACAAGCGGCGCTGGTTCTAGCAGTGGCACCGGCGGACCAGTCGGGTGGCGCAAGCGCTGCGGAGCTCACCGCTTTAAGCCAGAACGTCCGTCAACTCACCCGTGCTGTCGGCGAACGATTCCTTGCGAGCGTCAAAGCGGTCGAGCAAGGTAACGAAGAGGTTGGCCAGCGGAGTCTCGTCGCTGAAGCGCAGGTAGCGTCCGTGATCGAACCCAAGGTCGCGCCCACCAGCCAGCAAGAGAGGATAGTTTTCGTTGACGTGCGTCTGGCTATTGCTGCTGCCGTGGAAAACCACGGTACGGTCCAGCAGCGTACCGTCGCCCTCCGGCGTGTCGCGGAGGCGGTGGAGGAAGTAGGCGAACTGCTCGGTGAGGAACCGATGCCAGCGGCCTAGAGGCTCAGCTCCGGCGTCGTTCTTGCGGGCGCTGTGAGCCAGCGCGTGCATGCTATCAGCCATGCCCAGTAACTGAGGAAACTTGCCGGCGATCGACGTCGCTCCGTTCATGTTGCCGAGTTGGTAGGTAACGATCCGTGTCGAGTCGGTCTGGAATGCGAGGTAGATCAGATCGTACATCGTCCGGATCAGCTCGCGCGGCGTGGTATCGTCCGCCTCGAGCTTTAGCCCGCTAGCATTTACCGATGGCTTCGGGACGTCGAGCCAGCGTTCGGAGCGCTCTACCCTCTGCTCGATCTGACGTACCGAGCCAAGATACTCGTCGAGCTTCTGCTGATCGGTCCCGCCCAGCCTCTTCCGCAGCGCATGAGACTGCTCAAGCACCAGGTCGAGCATGCTGCCCGAATTCTCGAGCCGCTGCCGCTGGGTCGCCAGCGAGTCTGCGTTCACTCCGAACAGACGCTCAAAGATCAGCCGCGGTTGGTTCTCGGCCGGAATGGGCTGCCCGGTTCGGCTGAACGACAACGTGCTGGCGCGCGTAGGCTCGCCGGCGCCGCCGTCGGTCGAAAGCGCGAGCGACGAAAAGCGCGTCTGCTCGCTGAAGCGCTCCGCCAGGGTTTGGTCAAGTGAGACCGTGTTGTCGAGATGCCCTTCCTTGAGCTCGGCCCCGGTCAGCCAAGTGTCGGCTGTATCGTGGCCGCCCATCTGGCGCCCCTTGGGGTGAGAGAGGCCGCCCAGCACGGTCAGATTCTCTCGTAGCGTATCGAGCGTCCGCAGGCTTCTTCCGAAGCGGAAATCGCGGTCCGCCCCCTCCGGGAACCAGTTCCACTCCGCTACGGCGGAGCTCGGGTCGCGCTGCACGATCCCATAGGGAAAATAGACGGCGCAGAACCGCTTTGGTCCAACCGCGGTCTTGCTCGTGCCGGCCATCGCCTCCATGAACGGAAGCGCGATAGACACGCCCGTCCCTTGCAGGAAAGTACGGCGGCTCAGATGCCAGGACTTCTTCGCCAGAACTCTTGCTCCTCAGCGACCGTGGAACGGCTCGCTGGCTACGATCATTGTAATCAGACGGCGCAAGCGATAGCCGCCGTCGCGGAAGTCGGCCGTGAGCTCATCGACCGCTGCGTCATCGCTGAACTCGAGGGAGCGTCCCAAAGCGTACGTGGTCAGCTTCGCCGTCAACGCGCGTGCGAACTCCTCTTGCTTGCTTCCGTGCAGGTAGTCGATCAGCTCGCGAATTCCTTCGATGGACGTGCCGTCCGGCAGCGTCGCGCGAGCGTCAACCGCATGTCGCACCTCGCGCTCTCCCGCCCGTCGCAGGATCGTTTGGCGCAGCCGACCAACTGCGTCCATCTGTTCGAGCGCCACGCCCCAGGGGTCGATGCCGCGGTGGCAACGGGCGCATGCAGCGTTGTCGCGATGATGTTCGAGCTGGAGCTTGAGGGGCAACAGCGCGGTATCCTCGCCGTCATCGAGATTCGGAACCGCCGGCGGCGGAGGGGGAGGCGGATCGTTGAACAAGGCCTTACGAATCCAGACACCCCGCTCGATCGGGTGCGAATCTTCGCCGCTGGAGTTGGCGAGCAGAATGCTGCCTTGGCCGAGCAACCCGCCCGGACGGACATCGTAGCCAAGGGCGACCCTTTCCAACTCGCCGCCACGCGGCCCCTCGATACCGTAGTGCGCCGCAAGCGCCTGGTTGAGCATGGCGAAATCCGCTCGAAGGAAGCTCAGCGCACTGAGGTCTTGCCGCAACACTTCAGCGAAGAAGTGCTGCGTCTCCCGACGCATCTCTTGTTTGAGTGCGGGATCGAAATCGGGGTAATAGTTGGGATTGATCGCGACTCGATTGACGCCTTCGAGGTCGAGCCATTGGTCGCTGAACTGCTCGATGAACGCCCACGACCGAGAATCGTCAAGCAGCCGCCCGGTCTCCGCCTCGAGCACTTTCGGATCACTCAGCTTTCCCTCGTTGGCCAAGGCGGCCAAGCGTTCGTCGGGCATCGTACTCCACAGGAAGTACGACAATCGCGAAGCAAGCTCGTGATCGTTGAGTTCAGGACTGCCTTCCCTGGCGACCTCGACGCGGTAGAGGAAGTCCGGCGCGACCAGCGCCATCGCGAACACCTCCCTCATCGCCTGCTCGAAGGTCGGGACCGTCGGCCGCACTTTGGCGAAGAAGCGCAGCGAGTTCTCTACCTCCGCATCCGTCGCCGGGCGCCGATAGGCCCGCGGCAAGAATCCGCTTATCGCTTGGCGAGCCGTTGCCTCTTCGTCAGCCGTCGATGCCGGCGTCTCTGGAATCAACCGACGATGATGCTTTGGCGGCCACTGCAAATAGACCGGCGCCATGAAATCGAGAGACTCAACTATGATCTTCGGAAAAGCAGGATCTTCATCCCACTCCCAACGTTTCACGACCTTTCCGTCGACCTCCTCTCGGATCTCTCGCCCCTCCGGCGTCGGGCGTCCGTCGCTGTACACGTTCCGAGCCCAGATGAGCATGCCTGGGTATTTGCTCTGGGTCCGACTCTGGAGCGGAAACTCCTCAAGTCGCCCGCGGAGTTCGAAAGTCTGTGTTTCGGCGCTGTTCACGTCGACCGTGGCGATCTCTCGCGACGGCGTCTGCGTGTCCGCGCGATAGCCCAGAGAAACGCGCATCCGCGGATAGGGCGATCCATCCCTCGGCAGCTCGGCATGGGCGCGGATGCGAAGCGTAAATTCACCTTCGTCCGGAAACTCCGGCACGCGCGCTACAAAGGTCCCAGTTCGTCCAAGCCGGTTCGACCAGCGAAGATTCTTGACCTTGTCGTCGACCGTCTGCTCGGCATGATGCGCGAATACCGGAGGAGCTGGCCCCTCGATGATTGCTCGCGCCAAACCGCTTCGAGCGGCTCGGAGATAGTATTCGAGCTGTAGCGCCGAAATCCGCAACGCGGCTCCGTCGTTCAGGAACCCGTCTCGGCTCCTCTCGTCCGGCGGCAGGTTCTTCACGTAGTCGACGTCGAGCCCCAGCAGGTCAGACATCGTATTCTGGTACTCGATGCGATTGAGCCGGCGCATCACCACCTGACCGCCGTTGGCCAGCCTAGCCCGCGAAGCCTTGCCGATCGCCGCGGTCATCCAATCGACCAACACCTCGCGTTCGGCGTCGGTCAGCGGCGGGGAGCCCTTTGGAGGCATCTCGCCCCGGTTAACGGCGTTCAGGACATCGTGCCAGGTCTCGGCGGCCCGCCGGTCGTCAAGCAGGTTGGTAGAGAGATTGTCGAGCCGCACGCCGGCGCCCGCTCCGTACTTGCCATGGCACATCACACAGCGGCGTTCGAGCACGGGCCGGACATCTTGCTCGAAGGCCTCCGAGGCGATTAGGTTCAAGGCGCCGACGCCCAGCAACGCCAACACCGACAGTTTGAAGCGCACCCTCATTGGGTCGCTTCTTAGCTTACTCCGACTCGAAAAGTGTTAATCTGCCCGTAGCCATGCCGACCAAAGCCTACTCCCGCCGCGATGCCTTGCGTTGGGCCTCCGCCGCCGCGATGGCGACGACTTTTCTCCCGCTGACCGGACGCTACCGCGCCTGGTCGCATCCCGCCGAGAAGAAGCTCGCCACGCGCGTGCTCGGCCGCACTGGACGCGAGGTCGCCACCTTCGGCCTCGCCGGGGGCAACAAGGTCATGTGGGACTCGCCCGAGGAAGAGGCCGTCCAGATCGTCGTAAAGGCCGTGCGCGCGGGCGTTACCTACCTCGAGACGGCGAACAACTACCAGCTCAGCCAGCTCAAGTACGGCAAGGCGTTTCGCGAGCTCAACCTCATTCCCGGCGAGCCCGGTTACGATCACAACCTGCGCGGCCGCCTCTTCATCGCCAGCAAGAGCGGAATTCGAACCGCGCTCGTGCGCGGCGGCGCCGAGCCAGTGGGACGTTCCTCGGGCGGCGGCAAGTCCGTCGTCGACGATGTCAAGCGATCGCTTACGCAGTTCTTCGGCGACGGCAAAGGCTACATCCCCTCCGACGCCTATCTCGACTTGATGCAGCTCCACCACGTCAGCAGCCAAGCCGAGATCGATGCCGTCTACGAAGGCTTCGACAACCCCGAGGACAAGTCACTGCCGCGCGTCGGCGCTCTCGCGGCGCTGGTCGACATGCGCGACGGAACAAACCGCAGCGGTCTCAATCCCGAGCAACGCAAATGGATTCGACACATCGGCCTCACCGGACACCAAAACGCCGCCGCCCACATGCAGACGATCCAGCGCGACAAGGCGCGCGTGATCGATACCTTGCTCGTCGCCTGCAACCCCAACGACCCACACTATTTCTGCCATCAGACCAACTCGATCCCCGTGGCTCACGCCGCCGGAATGGGGATCATCGGCATGAAGGTGTTCGCCGACGGAGTGATGTACGGCCTCGAGCAGAAATACGCCTCGCGGCCCGGCCAGAGCGTCCTCAGCGTCGGCCAGCCCGGCAAGCTCGCGCCCGAAGACTTCCTGCGCTATACGTTAAACCCGGAAGGGATGTCGACGGTGATCACCGGCATCGGCCTTATCGACCCTAACGACGATCCGGAAAAAGATCAGATCGTCGCCAATCTCGCTGCCGCGCAAGTCGCCCGGCCTCTCTCGTCCATAGACAAGCAAGACATCGAGGCTCGCGTCGCGGCGCTGCACGGCACGCAAACAAACTTCTTCCAACGTCCGTCGGTCGGCCTACAGCCCCCGCAAGACGTGAAGGTCAGCCGCAAGAGCGAGAGCGAGGTCGAAGTGACCTGGCAGAACGCCTACGCCGCCGGCGATCCGCTGGTGCGTTACGAAGTCTGGCGCCGCGACGAGCGGATTGCAACGACGGAGTACAAGCCGCAGATCTCGACCGACCCGTTTCGGTTTGTGGATACCAAGGCGCCGAGAGGGCATTCCGGCGGGGTCTACTATCACGTGCGCGTAGTCGATGCCGCCGACAAATCAGCGGCTTCGATTTCGCAGCGGGTGTAAGGGCGCCGATTACCGCGCCCCGTACGCGGCTAGTTCAAGAGTTCGCCGTCCGGGCTCATGCGGCGGATCTCGCCGAAGCCCAACTCATCGATTCCCTTGGCGATCTCACCAAGGTCGCCGACCACGATCCAGATCAACCGGTCCGGCTTGACGACCGTCACAGCCGCCTTCTGGATCTGGTCCAGATCAAGCGCCTCAACCTTGTCCGGATACGTCTCGTAGTAGTCCGCCGGACGCCCGTAAACCACCATCTCCCGCAAAGCGCCCTGCAGCGCCCTCTTGGTTTCGAAGCGGCCCGGCAACCGCAGCGTCTGGTTGTTCTTGGCCTTGGTGAGCTCTTCGTCCGTCGCCGGCTTGTCGGCCAAGATCCAGCGCAGTTCTTTGTCCATCTCCTGGATCGACTCTTTCGTTTTGTCGGTCTGCACCGGCGCATAGGCCAAGAACAGTCGCTGACCCTTGGCGTCGAACACCATTGAGCGCGCGCCATAAGCCCAGTGCTTGTCCTCGCGCAGATTCATGTTGATCCGCGACGTGAACGTCCCGCCAAGGATCGCGTTCATCGTCTCGATCGCGATCTCGTCAGGGTTGTCCTTCGGCAGAGCGGGTATGCCGGCGATGATCACCGACTGCTGTGCATGCGGTTTGTCGACGAGATAGACGATGCGTTTTTCGGGGTCGTCTACGTGGGCGATATTCTTAGTCGGGACCTCGCCCGTCTTCTTCCAGCCGCCGAGCTTGCTCTCGAGCATCGGTACGATCTCTTCGAGGCTCGTATCGCCGACTATCGTGAGGGTAGCATTCTGTGGTTGAATCCACGTGTCGTGGAACTTCTGCAAGTCCTCGCGGCTCATCTTCTCGGTCGAGGCTTCGTCGCCGCTGCCGGTCAGCGGAGCGCCGTAGGCGTGGTCCTCGCCGAAGATCAGCCCGGGCAGCAGCCGCAACGCAATCGACATCGGCCGTGCTTTTTCTTGTTGAATCGTCGCCAGCCGCTGCCGTTTGAGGCGCTCGAAATCCGCCTCGGGGAAAGACGGGTTGAGGACAACGTCGGCAAAGACGTCAAGCGATGCTTCAAGGTTCTCCTTGAGCGCCGAGAGCGAAACCGTCGCGGAGTCTAGCCCCGCTCCGGATCGAAGATTGGCCCCAAGCCGGTCGAGCTCTTCTCCAATCTCAAGCGACGTTCGACCCTCCGTACCTTCATCAAGCATGCTCATCGCCATCGACGCTATGCCGGGCGAGTCGATCGGATCGGCCGCGTAGCCGGAGTCGACGATCAGGGCGAACTCGACGGTAGGGATCTCATGACGCTCGGCGACGACGACCTGCAGGCCGTTCGACAGCACGGCACGTTCGACGTCGGGCAGATCGAGCTTGGGGCTGCCGCTGACCTCGGGAAGCTTTGACCGATCGACGTCGGAGGGCTTTTCCGAGTACTGCGCTCGAGGCTGAACCTCAAGCACATAGACGCCGTCGCTGAGCCATGTCTCGGCGGCGGCGCGAAGATCTTCCGCTGTCGCCGACTCGACCCAAGCCAAGCTCTTCTTGTAGGCATCGGGGCTGCCGCCGAACACCTCGCTGCGCGCCAAGATATCGGACTTGCCGCCAAATCCGCCGATGCGCTCGATGCCGCGCAGGAAGCGAGCACGATGCTGCGTCTTAATGCGCTCCATCTCGCTCTCGGTCGGACCCGCCTTGATGAAGCGCGCCAGCTCTTCATCAAGCGCCGCCTCGACCTTCGCAGGATCGCCGCCGGGTTGCGTGGTAGCGACGATCGTCACCTGTCCCGCGATCTCGCTCAGCGAGACGTAGGCGGAAGCGCTCGTGGCAATCTGGTCCTCGTAGACGAGCCGTTTGTAGAGCCGAGAGTTCTTGCCCGAACCCAGTACGTCGGTGACCAAGTCGAGATACGCCCCCTGCTCGCTGCCCCATTCCGGTACATTCCAAACCTTGTAGATGCGTGTTTGGGGCACGCGGTCCTCAATGCTCTGGCGCTGCTCGCCCGAGCGCTTGGCAACCCAGGAGTGGTGCCGCGCCACCGGCGGGCCCGCCGGAATGTCGCCGAAATACTTCTCGACCTTCGCCTTGGCTTCTTCCGGTGTGATGTCGCCGGCGATCGTGACTACCCCATTGGCGGCGCCGTAGTACTTCTTGAACCAATCCTGCACATCCTCGAGCGAAGCCGCGTCGAGGTCTTCCATCTCACCGATCACCGTCCAAGAGTAGGGATGGCCGGCCGGGAAGGTCGCCTTGGTGATGAGATCGTAGGAGATCGCGTAGGGTTGGTTTTCGCCCTGCCGTTTCTCGTTTTGCACCACGCCGCGCTGCTCGTCGAGCTTGGCCTGATCGATCGCACCAAGCAGATGGCCCATGCGGTCGGACTCCATCCAAAGCACCAGATCGAGCGCCGGCTTGGGCACGTTCTGGAAGTAGTTGGTGCGATCTTCACTGGTGGTGCCGTTGAGGTCGGTCGCGCCGACCCGCTCAAGCGCCTGGAACCAATCGTCATTGAAGTTCTCTGACCCGTTGAACATCAGATGCTCAAACAGATGGGCAAAGCCGGTTTTGCCGAACTTTTCGTTCTTCGAACCGACGTGATACCAAACGTTGACGGCGACGATCGGGGTCTTGTGATCCTCGTGGACGATCAGCGCAAGACCGTTGTCGAGGACGAATTTCGTATAGGGGATTTCAATCATTTCAGCGGCACGCAACGGCGAGGCGGCCAGCAACAAGGCTGACGCAAAAAACAGTTCCGGACGCAGGAACATCGACCAAGACATGGAAACCTCCGGACGCGAAGGGCTTGAATTGATTATACGGAGCCGGGTAGGGTTGTGTTCGAGGCCGCTGCACGTGAAATTTTCCGATCTTCTCCACGAAGCCATCCGCAGCTCCGAGATTCCGCTGCGATTCGAGCCCGGCGCCGAAGAGGCCGTTGCCCAACCCATCGTCGAGTTACTCAAGGCTTGGGTCGCGATCCACGAACCCGACGAAGCGAACAACGACTTCGAGTACGGCCAGAAGGCGCTGATCGCGCGCATGCTCGGCGAGCTTGAGAACGAAGAAGAGATTCCCATCGAATAGGGGGCGGCCGCGGCCGCCCCCCGCAGTTTCTTAGCTCTTCTTCTGCTGCTCGATCACCGTCATGGCGGTAGCGATCATCGAGGCGGCGTCGGTCAGGTTCGCCGGCAAGATCATCGTGTTGTTCGTCTTCGCTAGTTCACCGAACTGCTCAAGGTACTGTTCGCCTAGGCGCATCTGAACGGCCTCCATGCCGCCGGGCTGCTCAATCGCTTCGGCGACGCGCCGGACTCCTTCGGCGGTGGCGCGGGCGACAGTGAGAATCGCCTGGCCTTGACCTTCGGCCTGGTTGATTTGCTCCGTCTTGTTCGCCTCCGACTCCTTGATCGTCTTCTGCTTCTCGCCCTCGGCCTGGTTGATCGCCGCGTCGCGAATGCCTTCCGAGTCGAGGATCGTGGCGCGCTTCTCTCGTTCGGCGCGCATCTGTTTTTCCATCGCCTCGAGCACGTCGCGAGGAGGCGTGATGTTCTTGATTTCGTAGCGCAAGACCTTCACGCCCCAGGCCACCGTCGCCTTGTCGATCTCGCTGACGATCTGGCCGTTGATGTTGGCGCGCTCCTCGAAGGTTCGGTCGAGCTCGATCTTACCGATCTCGGAACGAAGTGTCGTCTGCGCGAGCTGAGTAACGGCAAAGACGTAGTTCCCGATGCCGTAGGAGGCTCGCTCGGCATCCATCACCTTCATGTAGAGCACGCCGTCGATATGCACTTGCACGTTGTCGCTTGTGATGCAAATCTGCTCGGGGATGTCAAAGGCCGCTTCCTTGAGCGAATGCTTGTAGCGAATGACGTCGATGAACGGCACCAGGATGTGAAAGCCCGCCTCCAGACAGCCGGAAAAACGCCCTAAGCGCTCGACGATGAAAGCGCTCTGCTGCGGCACTACAATCGCGGTCTTCGCCAAGACGACGAACGCGAGAACAACAATGAATACGACTACAAACAGTCCTCCGAACTCCATATCAACTCCTCCTTATTCTGCTTTGACCCACAGGGTCAGTCCATCAATCTTCTCCACCCGGCAACGGCTCTCGGCCGCGAGCGGCTCGGCCCCTACGTTGCGCGCCTTCCAGACGCTCCCGCGCATCTCAGCCTGCCCCACCTCGCCTGCCTTGATCTCTGCCAGCACCCGCGCGGCTTCGCCGACCATTGAGTCCACCGGCCGCCCCGGCCCGCCGCGGATTCGATCGACAAGCCTTTCGCGAAAGAGGACCAACGATACAATCGACAGCATCGCAAACAACAACACCTCGACCCACAACGGGAGCTCGAGCCCCACCAAGCCGATCAGACCTACCGCCAGCGCCCCGCAACCGAAGAAGATCAAATAGAAATCGTTCGAGACGCCGACCTCGAGCAACAGCAACAGCAGCGCCCCTCCAAGCCAGACCCACCAAGGCATACGCGTCCCTCCCCTCCCTCAGTTTCTGCCAGCGACGCCCAGTCAACCAGAGCCCGACGCCAGCGGGAAATCACAGTATGAGCGCCTTTCGCTCTCCCTGCACTACTTATCTACGGACGAAGAGGTCTTTTTCTTGGGTGAATCGGCTTGCGGGCGCCGAAGTTTGGCGAAGCGTGGTCCTTTTCGCTATCCTCCTGAGAGCATGGACGAAAACAACTTACGCGGCCTCCTAGAAGAGGTTCGCGAAGGCAAACTGTCGACCGACGACGCGCTGCAACGCCTTGACCATATGCCCTATGAAGACCTCGGATTCGCCAAGGTCGACCATCACCGCGCCCTGCGCCACGGCATGCCTGAAGTGGTTTTGGGCCAGGGTAAGAGCGTCTCCGAAGTGGTTGCGATCGCCCAGAAGCTGCTCGAGCGCTCCCCGAATGTCTTGATTACTCGCGCCGACGAGGCAATGGCCGCAGCCGTCACCGAGCTCGACCACCGCGCTGAGTACTTTCCACGTTCCGGCGCGCTGCGCATTTGGGGAGAGCGCACGCCCCTAGGAAAAGCAAAGATCGCGGTAATTTGCGCAGGCACCAGCGACATCCGAGTCGCCGAAGAAGCGCGCGTCACCTGCGAGGTGATGGGCAACGACGTCGATGAGATTTACGACGTGGGCGTCGCCGGCATCCATCGTTTGCTCTCGAACCGCGAGCGGCTGGCAGCGGCTCGGGTGATCATCTGCTGTGCCGGCATGGAAGGCGCATTGCCGAGCGCGGTCGGCGGGCTCGTAGCCGTTCCGGTGATTGCAGTGCCGACCAGCGTCGGCTACGGCGCCAGCTTCCACGGCCTGTCTGCCTTACTCGGCATGTTGAACTCGTGCTCGAGCAATGTCACCGTAGTCAATATCGACAATGGTTTCGGCGCCGCGTACGTCGCAACATTGATCAATCGGATCTAGACATGGACAACGTAGAGATTCCCGGCCTGACCGGAAAGGGTGAGCGTGTGATGTCGATCATGGCGCACCCCGACGACGCGGAGATTTTCTGCGCCGGCACGCTAATCCGGCTGCAAGAGAAAGGCTTCGAGGCCCACATCGTCTCGATGACTCCGGGCGATTGCGGCAGCGCTGAGATTTCCGCCTCCGAGATCGCCGAGGTGCGCCGCAAAGAGGGAGCTCAGGCCGCGGCGAAGATCCGCGCAAGCTACAGTTGTCTTGACTATCGCGACCTCCGAATTCACTACGAGCCGAAGACCCTCGAATCGGTCGTCGAGATGATCCGGCGAGTCGATCCGTCCATCGTCTTCACTCACCCGCCCCGAGACTACATGGCCGACCACGAGCAGACCAGCTTGCTCGTGCGCGCCGCCTGCTTCGCCGCACCCGCGCCGAACTACGATACCCAGCGACGACCCGCACAGCCGCCGACCCAGCACATCCCGCATCTCTATTACTCGAGCCCCGCCAGCGGGACGGACATCTTCGGCAAGCCAGCCGAGCTCAGCGTCCTCATCGACGTCACGGATGTGATGGGCCTCAAGACCGACATGCTGGCCTGCCACGAGAGCCAGCGAGAATGGCTCCGCAGGCAGCACGGCATGGACGAGTATCTCGACGAGATGAAGCGCTGGGGAGCCGAGCTCGGCAAGCGGGCCAGCGTCGAATACGCCGAGGGCTTTACCCAACATGTGGGGCACCCCTACCCGGGCGAGGATCGCTTGGCGGAGCTGCTCGACTAGAACTGCCCAGAGTCCTTTACCGATGCGCTGGCCAAGCCGAGTCTAAACGGCCGACGCCGCGACATCGCCCTGCATCCGAGCGCGGAGATGAGTCTCCAACGACGAAGCTCCCGCCGGTCCGAGCCAGCGGAGGGCGCTCGACCTTCAACGACAAGCCAGACTCTCGCGTGCGGACGGTGTCCCGGAAGAAAAGGACTTGCGAACGCGCCGAGACCAGGCACAATAGTGCGAGTATCCCACCAATTGACAGATAGGAGGATTGCCATGCCGGTCAGAGTGGCGACGTTCAATCTCAACAATCTCTTCTCACGCTTCAATTTCAGGGCCCCGGTCGAGCAGGTGCCCGCAGATGATCCTGGCGGAATCACGTTGACGTTCGACGCGGACGACGTTAGCGTCCGCACGTTCATGGGCCGGCTCGTTCGCGCCAAGGACGAAGCCGACACGATTGAGATTGCCCGGCGCATCACCGACGTCATCGACGCCGACGTACTCGCCGTCCAGGAGGTCGAGCACATTGAAATTCTAAAACGCTTCAATCGAGAGCGCCTCGGGGACCTCTATCCGCACGTCGTGCTGATTGAGGGGAACGATAGGCGTCTCATCGATGTCGGGATCCTGTCCAAGCTGCCTGTCGGGACAATCACCTCGCACCAGACCGCCGTCCATCCGGAGGACCCCGGCCGCCGCGTCTTCAGCCGGGATCTGCTTCAGGTCGAGATCCTGAGCCCGAACGGAGACAAGCTCTTCAACCTCTACAACACTCATCTGAAAAGCCATTTCGTCCCGTTCGGCCAGAACCCGGATCAAGGCGCCGTGGACGCCGACAACCGGCGGCGGCGTCAGGCGGAGACGATCTCCCGCATCATGAGTCGTATGGAGCGGCCCGACAGCCGGTTCGTCCTCACCGGCGATATGAACGACCCGCCGAACTCCCCGCAACTGGCCGCAATGCCTCTCTCGGACGGACAGCAGCTCGTGAACGCACTTGCGAACCCGGCCGAAACACGGCCTGCGAAGGCCGAAACCCAGGGACAGGGTCCCGGGCCGCAGAACAGTGCGTGGACCAACCGGTTCAACCCATCGGGACCGGCGCCGCCCCAGTACGAACTCTTCGACCATATTTGGCTGAGCCAGTCCCTCGCCACGCGCTTTCAGAACGCGACGATCGATCGGCGCACAAAGCACAGCGGAGACGGCAGCGACCACGACCCGGCTTGGATCGATCTCGACGTATAGAGCTTCCAATGACTTCATAGCCTTCATCCGTGGTGGCGGAAACAGGATCGAACTCACCTGCCGTTCTTCAGGTCTGAGCTTTCAGCTCACCGAAGTTCACCGCGAGGTTGTCCGTCGATTGCTTGCTTGATCCTTGCGAAACGCGAGCACGAGCGGCCTCAATCGGCAAGCGCCCCGTAAGCCGCTTCCAGAAACGCCTTCTGCAATTCCGACTTCCTCTTCTCGCCGCCCGGGTAGAGCTGCTGACCGACCATCGTGATCATCCTCCGGTCCGGGTCCACCCAGAATCTCGTGCCCGCCGCGCCTCCCCAACCATGGATCTTGCTGCGACCGTCAGGGGCATCGTCGATCCCCATTCCCAGTCCGAATGGACGATCCGTTTCCGGCCGGTGATTCCGCATGATCAACTCGATGCTTTCCTGCGAGATGATCCCGCCGCCGCCCTCCAGGAAGATTTGGGCGAACCGCAAATAGTCCTCGGCCGTAGAGGCCAGCCCGCCGCCGCCGGAGAGAAACGTCGTCGGCCGCGTGAAGTCGCGCACCCTGCGACCGGCCGCCGCGACGATCTCGTCGGTCGCAAGCACGAGCCGGTCTTCCTCGTCCGGCGTGTAGATCCTCGCCAGCCGCCCGACCGCGGCCTCGCCCGCGTAGAACCCGGTCTCCTTCATACCCAACGGCTCGAAGATACACTCGGCTAAGAACCGATCCAGCGTCTCGCCGGAAACCAGTTCGATCACCCGACCCAGCACGTCCGTCGAGTAGCTGTAGTTCCAGCGCTCGCCCGGCTGAAGCTTCAGCGGCAGCTTCCCCAGAGCGACCATCAAAGCCGTGAGATTGGGCGTCTTGTGCGTTTCGGCCTCGCGGTAGAGCACATCGACCGGATCGCTCGCGAAGAATCCGTAGGTCAACCCCGAAGTGTGGGTCAGCAGATCCAAAATCGTGATATCGCGCTCTGACGGAACTCGTTTGCCGTCGACGAGCACCTCCAAGCCCCCAAGCTCGGGCACGTACTCTGAGACCGGGCCCTCAAGCGCAATCTTGCCCTCTTCGACCAAGCTCATGATCCCGACGGAGGTGATCGGTTTCGTCATCGAGAACATTCGCACGACGGTGTCCTTGGTCATGGGTAAGTTGTTCTCGCGATCCCGATTGCCCCAGGCCTCAAAATAGACGATCTCACCCTCCTGCGCGATCAGCCCAAAGCCTCCGACCATGTGGCCAGATGCGATCCGCGCCTCCATCTGAGGCCCGATCGCGTCGAGCGCCGCCTGATCAAAACCTCTGGACTCGGTTGTCGCCGGCGGCACAGTCGCAGCCGAGCAGCCAATGAACAAGGAGAGGCAAAGGAGGAGGAAGTCACGCATGTCGCCTATATTGTAGTCCGCGAAACCCGAGACAGGTTCCGGGTTCGGCTGGACCGTTGAGGACGCTGAAAGCCCCGAGATCTGTCTTTTTGCTCGGCTATTGTTACACTTTCTTTCGGCGTTGAGTACTGCCTTTGTTATGGCGAAGCGCCCCGATTGAGCGACGAAATCATCTGGAGGTCTGCATGAAAATTCTTGTCACACCGAGTCGGCTAGTGCTTACGACGGCGAGTGCGCTTCTCCTCATGGTGCTGGCGACGGCTTGTTCGAGTGACAAGGCCGAACTCGACCAATACGGCGGTTGGACGGGCCTGCAAGGAGAAAGGACCGGCTTCTTTCATCTGGAGAAGATCAACGGTCGAAACTGGTTCATCACGCCCGACGGCAACGTCTTCTTCCCCGTGGCGATGAGTCATCTGCTGTCGGGAGAGAGCTATACCGCAGCCACGAGCTTGTTCGGGGACGATCAGGAAGCTTGGATTCGCGATTCGCTCGACAAGGCTCGGGCGATGGGCTACAACAGCGCTCTCGGCGGCGCCACTAGCCCGGAACGTAACCTCAACGGGTTTGTCGACCTCGAGTTAGCGGAGAGTATCTTTCGGGAGCAGAAGTTTCCCTACGCCGCCGGGGTGATTCTGCTGAAACATCCCTGGGAGTTCGTCGGGGGCGAAACTTTGGCGGACATCTTCGAGCCTGCCTATAAGCAGCTCATAGAATCTCGAGCCGAGGCCGTCTGCCCCAAGGTCAAGGATGACCCGTTGATGATGGGCTACTACTACGGTTTTGGCGCGTTCAACCGTTCTCAGCAATGGGTGAACCACCATCTATCTCTTCCCTCAGGCAGCGCCGGTCGGGATGCGCTGGTTGATCTGCTCGCCGACCGTTATGAGGGCGACGCTCAGAAATTCAACAGCGTCTACGGCACCTCGGTCACGGCGATTGAAGACTTGAAGGATAAGGAGGTCTTGGTATTCGCCAAGGAGTTTGAGGGCGCCAATTACCCGGATGTCGGCGAGAATCTCGATCCGGCGCAGATGGAGGACTACCAAGCTATTCTTCGTCACATGGCGGTGACACTCTACGAGATCGCGCATACGGCCATCCGCCGCTGGGATACCAATCACCTCATCTTCGGATCGTTCATCAAGGAGTGGGCCCTAAACGGCGAATCGTGGAAAGCCGCCGCCCCTTACGTCGACATGATCGCGCCGCAGCATGTCAACGAGCAGATATCCATCGATGCGTTGGCCGACGCCGCGGGCATGCCGCTGATTGTGTCGGACGAAGAACCCGGATTCCACTACCCCAACAACACGGGCAGCGTATACCGAGGTGTCAAGACACACGACGCGCGCGGCGAGATCTACAAGGCGAACCTGATGCGGCACTATAAGGACCCTCAGATTTTGGGAGTCACCTACTGTGTCTGCTTATACGATCAGGACGGCGAGAGCTTGAAGAGGAACCAGCAAGCCGGGTACTACGACATCGACGGCAATCCCCGCGAGAAGCTAATCGAGATGGTGACCGAGATCAACCGCGAGGTCTACACTCACACCCCGCACCCGGGAACGAGTGCGGAGATTAGCGAGTTAGAGCGAACCCTTTTTGACCTCTGGGGCAAGTACCAGCAATAACCCAATAGGCGCGCAATTGGAGCTTAGCACCGCCATGACAAATCGAATAACATTGATCGGGGTTCAAGTATGACGATGCCATCCCGGCGCGACCTTCTTTGCATGCTTGCCGGTTCCGGGATACTACCCGCCTCGGCCTCCGCGGCGACCGGCTTCTTCCGAACCGGCAAACGCAAAGACCGACTCTGCCTCTTCGACCCAGACGGCAGACCGTTCTTCTCCATCGGCATGAACCATGTCGACTCCGCGGCGTTGCGCTTTGACGGGACATGGGAGCGTGAGTTCGGCAACGACACCGGGCGCTGGCTGCGTTTCGTCCGTGAAGATCTCGTTAGCTGGGGCTTCAACACCGTCGGTTGGGTGCAGGAGTACGTTGTCGTCAATAGTCAGCATCAGCGTCATTCCCGCAGTTTTACGCCGGAGGAATACCGTCAGCTTGGTTTTCCCTACGGCCACCTACTCCCTTTCATCGAGTCCCACCAGTGGGAAATCGAAACCCGGCTTCCGCAGATAGACTCGAAAGAATTCGCGGAATGGTGTGACTACGTGGCCCGCGATCAGTGCACTCGCTTGCGCGACGACACAAACCTGATCGGCTATTTCTACACTGATTGTCCTGTTTGGGTCCACACCCGCAAGGTCAATGAATGGCGGGGATCCATTTTTGACGCCAATGAACTAAAGACCGAATCCGGCCGCCGTGAGTTGTCACGCCTCGCGACCCACTACTATCGAACCCTTCATGACGCCATCCGCCGCTACGATCCGAACCACCTCATCCTCGGAGACCGCTACGAAGCCCGGGCGCCGTTGCCGGAAGAAGTCGTTAAGGCCTCGCTGCCCTACATCGATGTCCTGAGTTTCCAGTGCTTCGCTCCGCCGGCGGAGATTGAATCCACGCTGAGGCGATGGGCCGATTTTTCCGGCAAACCTGTCCTGCTGGCTGACGCAACCCAGTGGGCGAAGCCTTTCACTCCCGTGTGGCCCCCGGCGGAAGACCGCACCCACGACACTGCCGCCTATTCTGAAACGCTAGACCGCTTGCTGGATATCCCTTCTTGTGTCGGCTATCACCTTTGCGGAGCCTATCTAAAGAACAACGCACGGCGCTACGGTTTTCGCAACGCACGCAATGAGATCGAGCCCCACGTCCCCGATATGGCCCGAGCCAACCGAGCCGCCGCGGCTCGCTTCACGAAGGAGGCCGGCTGAAGCCGGTGCTTTCGATGAGCAGACGCACCGCTGAGTGACGTGGTGCGGCGCCCCTCCGCGGCCACGCGCGACAATCGCGACATGATCCGGTCGCTGCCGCCTTAGCTGTCGCTGACTGTCCCGCTCGGCCATCTGACGCGAGAAGCGGCGTAGCATCGCGGCGGCGTGATCGGCCCGACAGGCACTACGGCCTGAATCACGGCAGCAGGCCATTCCTGATAGCGATGCGGTCTAGCAACGCCTTGATTTCGGCAAGCTCGTCGGAGGCGCTTGGTTCAACTGACCGGAAAGTGCCATGAGCACGTACACCGTTGGGAGATGTCGTCTGCTGGAAGACTACCTCTTTCCCGCCGTCGCCGAGAGTGGCCACGCCTCCCAGGACGAACCCACCGAAATCTCCGCTCATCGTAACTCGGCAATCGGCGCCGACCGTGTAGAGCATCGTGTTCCCGGACGACGCGATTAGGGCGCCGAAATCGGTTTCCCTGACGGTCGGCTCGCCGCCATCCGCAGCGAAGTCGATAGTTGTCTGCTTCCACTCGAGAATGGTTCCGGCTCCGTCGACATGGAGAGTACCGAGGTTTGCTCCGACCTGAATCCCGCTGGCATTGTAGTTCTGGGTCGAAACCGCGTAGCGGCCACTGAAGTCCGCGTTCGAGCACTCTTGGCCCGACGCCGTCCCGACTGTCAGCATCCAAACGGATGTAATCATGATTCCGAAATGACCGATTCGTCTTCTTTGCATTGTTTCTCCTTATCCCCTCCGACTCTCGACAGATGTCTCCGCGCCGGCGGCGTGAGAGACCCTCCGAGCAGCTAGAGGTTAACCGCAAGGGTCTCTCGCCGGGAGTGACGAGAGAGTGACTTAACGGTTAAACCCCAACGATATAAGCAGGTTGCGACCAAGGCCTCGGGTCGCTACACTCAGGCTGTCGATTGTCGGTCACGATGGTTATCAGGAACAGAAGGCCTCTGGAAAGCGCGATCCGGGTCGAGCTGGAAGCTGTGCTCTCGGGCTCGTCGTTTCGGACGGCCCCGGGGCTGAGCAGCTTTTTGCGCTACATCGTGGAGCGGTCCCTCGACGGCGACGCCGGAGACCTCAAGGAGTACTCGATCGGAGTAGAGGCTCTGGGTCGCGGGGAGTCCTTCGAGCCAACTACTGACTCCATCGTACGAGTACAAGCCCGGCGAGTCCGGGAACGCCTATCGGCGCACTACGCCGAGGAAGGCCGAAGCTCCGAAGTCCGGATCGAAGTCCCAGTCGGGAGTTATGTCCCAAAGTTTCGGACTACGAACGGAGTCGCCGATGCCGATCTGCAGGCGCAAGAAGACCCTCCCGGAGCTCGGGGCATCGCCAACCGCTTGCTGTCCAGGCATCCAGTGCTTCGCCCTTGGAAATCTCGACGCCGGGCAATCGGCCTGGCTGGCTTTAGTGCGGCGGCGATCCTCCTGCTGGCAGCCTCCCGGCACCGCGAGCCAGCAATCGATTTCGTTGCTTCACCGCTGACATCTCACGATGGACTAGAGGACGAGGCGAGCTTTTCCCCCGATGGCAGTCAGATCGCCTTCACATGGAACGGTCCAGAAGAAGACAATTTTGACGTCTACGTCCAGACGGTTGGCGTCGGTTCCCCTTCTCGCCTGACGCACGATCCCAGGCGAGAGTTCAGTCCAGCATGGTCGCCCAACGGAACTTGGATCGCCTTCCTCCGCGGACGCGGCGATGGCCGTGCCGAGGTCTGCCGAGTGCCCGTATCGGGAGGACGAGAAGAGCGGCTGTTCGACGTGATGTTTCCCCCGTTTCGTCGCGGCGGAGCCCGCTCGATCCCAGACAGGCACCTCAGTTGGTCTCCCGACTCGGAGTTCCTGGCTTTCGTGGACCAGGAATCAGAGTACGAACCTGCCGCTCTGCATCTCTTCTCGACCGCGACAAGCACCAAGCGGAGATTGACGGAACCAACACCGGGAAGCGATGGAGACCGCAATCCCACGTTTTCACCGGACGGACGTCGCCTTGCCTTCACCGGATCCCGTCGGGACGGACTCGGTATCTACCTGCTGGACCTCGCAGAGGACCTTTCCCCAGCGAGTGAGCCGAAGTTGCTGCTGCCGCAGCGAAGCATGACCCGTGGTCTGGCCTGGGGGAGAAATAATCAGGAACTGCTGGTGATGACCGAAAACTGGTTGTGGGCAGTGGACGTTCGCGATCCTGGAAACAAACAGCGCCTTCGGTTTGGGGAACCCGGGACTGACTTTCCTGCTGTGTCTCGGATAGCGGAGAGACTCGCCTACACCGAGAGGGTGGGCGCGGCCAACATTTGGCAGATCGAGTTGAACGGACAACTTCGTCACGGCCCGCCTACGAAGCTAGTGTCGTCGACCGGCTTCGACGGGAACCTCCAAATCTCTCCGGATGGGTCGCGGATTGTCTTCATGTCCTTTCGCTCTGGACAGGCTGAGATCTGGATCGCGGATGCGGACGGGACGCGCCCGTCCCGGCTGGGCAAACGAACCGGCGGGACTCCGCGGTGGTCTCCCGACAGCGAGACGATCGTGTTTGATTCGCTATTCAAGCAGGACGATTACGATATTTGGACGATCGGATCCCGGGGAGGGTCGGCGCGCCCGTTCACACAAGGGGCAGCAGACGACCATTCGCCAAACTGGTCGCGAGACGGACAATGGATCTACTTCGCATCCGACCGAGGCGCTGGGTATCAGGTCTGGAAGAAGGAGGTGAGCGGAGGAAAGGAGATTCAAATCACACGGGACGGCGGATTCTACGCAAGCGAATCGCTAGACGGCCGCTTCGTCTACTATACGAAAGGGAGGCACGAACGCACGGTCTGGAGAGTACCAAGGGACGGAGGGGAAGAGGTCCAAGTGCTCGAGCCGATCTCTACCTGGAATAACTTCACCGTCAGTCGGCGCGGCATCTACTACACTCCTCGCCGTCGTCCGGACGGCCGGTCGCCAATCCTCTTCTACGACTTCTCCGACGAGTCTATAACGGAAGTATTCGCACCTGAGAGACCGACCAGCAATGGGCTGTCCATCTCCCCGGATGGACAGCGAATCCTCTTTGCACAGATCGATTACGACGGCAGCGACCTGATGCTTGTCGAGGGTTTTCGGTAGTGCTTGGCGGCGATCGCTGACAGCCAGGAACTCTCACCCTCACAACGCGCCCGTCCCGGTAGCCAGGCCAATGCGATCTCCCCCGCGCCGGCTCCCTTGACACGCCCCCTATACTCAAGGCAGAGAGCCCTGGATTCCGGCATCGTAGTGGAGAAGTCCGCTCATGTCCGGAATTATCCAGGGTTTTTTGTTTGCCATGTTGAGTCCAAACAACAAAGGGCCGTCGCTGCCCCGCCCCGAGCAAGGCACCGGCCATCAACCCGGATCCAGCTCCTGCTCGGTGGCCGACCCTAGGAAATTCTCGATCGTTCGTTCCCGCAACCTAGCCAAAGCCACACTACCCAGCGGTACAATTTCACAATCTTGATCGTTTCGAAACAATATTGCTTCAGGAGACCCGAGAGGCTATTCGGTGGGACAGTCTGCCTTCGGTTGGCCCTCACGCTTCTAGTGGCTTCCGCGTCAGTTTCCGGGCAGCCCGACGTTTCGTTGGAATTCATCGCCGACCTGAATATCTCTACGGGTGCGGAGTTCTTTGATCTCCCGGACCAGCCTGTGTCGCGCGATCCTGCGTCATCTCAACAGACCAGTTCCTTGCAGGACCGCCTACGCCGCAAGAGCAGTGGGGAGTTCGGCGGGATATCGGGGATCGCATACGACTCCGAGTCGAAGTTGCTGTACGCGTTGTCGGATTCCAGCAAGCCGACCATTTTCGTCCTGTCGCTGGAAATCGCCGAACGCGCCATTCGCATTGCTCCCAAAGATGTCCTGCGTCTCTCCGATGCAGCAGGCGCCCCGATTCCACTCTGGACGCTCGATCCCGAAGGTATCGCTCTGTCGGAGAAAGGGAATTTTCTCATTTCCTCCGAAGGCTACGCTCAGCGAACGCCATTCGTGGACCCCGGCATATTCCGCTTCGGCCTCAGTGGTCGTAGCCTCGGCAGTCTCACGATCCCTGAGTCCTACCTTCCAAAGCGAGACGGCGAGCAAACGATGGGCGTCCGTCCTAATCAGGGTTTCGAAAGTCTGTCCCTCAGCCCAAGCGGCAAGGAGCTGTACGTTGCGACTGAAGGCCCCCTGGTGCAAGACGACGAGCAGTGCGGCGAAGCCGTCGGTTGCTCGGTCCGCCTCTTGCACTACCGGATGAGCGCCGACAGCGATCAACTCGTAGCGGAATACGCCTATCAAAAGGACCCGCCCGAGGCCCCGAGCGATTTTGGGAATGTCCGACCGATCTTGGGTCTAACCGAAATCCTGGCTATTGGTGAGCGGAAGTTACTGACGTTAGAACGAGGGTTTGCCCGAGCCGAGGATGGCCGCCGCCGCCAGATCATTCGAGTGTACGAGGTCGAAATCCCGGCGGACTCGCAGCATTCCGAACGACCTCTCGACAAGCGCTTGGTGCTCGATCTAGATTCAATAGTAGGCCAACTCAGTCCAGGGTATCGGAGGCTCGACAACTTCGAGGGGATGTGTCTCGGACCGAACCTCGACAATGGAAACCGGACGATCCTGATGGTCAGCGACAACAACTACAGCGAGCGTCAGCGCACCAGCTTCTTGGCGTTTCAGTTGATGGAGCATTAAGGGCGCCAATCCCCGATAGAGCTACTCCGAAGCGTCGAAGAGCGCGTCCTTGTCGATCCAGTAGATCAGACGGATCGCCTTCGTCTCGAACGGCCCGCGCCGCTCGAATCCGCCGGTAGCACCCTTAATCTCGATCGCCTCACCGTCAACGGAAAAGCGGAAATCGAACGAGCGGCCCGATCCGGGATCGGCTTCGTGCAACGACAGAACCGTGCGCACCTCGCCCTCCGCTACATCCCACAAATGCAAGCTGTAGTAACCAGAGCCAAGCGCTCCCGAGCGCAGAAACGCAACTCTGCGATGGTCCGCCGACACGACCAAATCGTGCCCCGGCCACAGCCATTCGGGCTCGCCTGAACCGTCAGCAGGGAGCATGTAGATCGATTGCCCGGGTCGCAGTTCCGGATCGAGCCAACTGCGGAAGTAGCGCCCCAATCTGCCGACCGCGGTCAGGGGCCAAAAGCGCCGGCGCTCGACGGCGATCTGACTCCCATTCGCCCCTCGAGTCCAAACAGCCTTTCCGGGCAAGAAGTCGTCTGGTAGAGCCAGCTCCCGGTAGGTTCGTGCACCGGGTTCGCTGACGTAGACCCGCACAACCGAATCAACGGCCGACACCGCTTGCGATCCCTCGGGCTCGAGCCGGTCGAAGTGCCAGACCCGCCCGCGAACACCCGGCAGCTCGCTCGGAACTACATCGGGCGACATCCGATCAAACTCTTCGAGGTAGCCCGCAACCTCTTCACGGGACGCCTTCGCAAGCTCTCCGGGCAGCCGCGTTTCCATCTCCGCGCCCCACGTCCCCGGGCCCAGTACCGCCACGCATGAAAAGTGCATGGCGCAGACGGGAAATACCGTCGCTAGCACGACCGCCCACACCCAACGCTTGCTCTTCGGCGCTTCGGACAAGTTACGATTATCGCCCGTCCTGATTTCGTTGACACCCTCGGAAGGCCGATGCTAGCTTGAAGGCTCTCCCGCCATGATCTCGGACACCCCAGTTGCGTCGCTTCGCGTAACGCCGCTCAACGCCGCCCACCGAGCGCTCGGCGCCCGCATGGTGGACTTCGGCGGCTGGGACATGCCCGTCGAATATTCCGGCATCATCGCCGAGCACCTGGCCGTGCGCCGCAACGTCGGTCTCTTCGACGTCAGCCACATGGGCGAGATCGAGATTCGCGGCCCGAAGGCGCTGCAACTGGTCGAGTACGTCAGCTCCAACGCCGCTTCGCGCCTGGCCGACGGTCAGGCGCAGTACTCCGGCCTGCTCAATCGAGACGGCGGATTCGTCGACGACATCTTGGTCCATCGCGTCGCCCAAGACCATTTCCTGCTATGCGTCAACGCATCGAACCAAGACGCCGACTTCGACTGGATTCGTAAAAACAACCAGATCGGCGCGGAGATAGAAAACAGCGGCGCACGCTACGTCCAGCTCGCTTTGCAAGGGCCCAAGGCGATTGCGACGCTTTCCAAGCTCACCGACGTCGATCTCGACTCGATTCGCTACTACTGGTTCGTCTCCGGCAAGGTCGACGGCGTGGACGCGATCATCGCCCGGACCGGCTACACCGGCGAGGACGGCTTCGAGCTCTACTTTGCGCCTGAGCACGGCGAGCGGATCTGGCACACGTTGCTCGAAGCCGGCGAGGAATTCGGCATCCTGCCCTGCGGGCTCGGCGCGCGCAATACCCTGCGGCTCGAATCTGCGATGTCTCTCTACGGGCATGAGATCAACGAGACCACCACCCCTTATGAGGCCGGGCTCAAATGGATCGTCAAACTCAACAAGGGCGACTTCATCGGCCGCGACGCCTTGGTCAATCAAAAAGCGACGGGCACGCCCCGCAAGCTGATCGGTTTTGAAATGGTCGGCCGCGGCATCGCACGCGACGGCTACCCGGTCGAGATCGCGGGCGAGCCGGTTGGCTTTGTAAGCAGCGGATCCCCCGCCCCGTTTCTCGAAAAAAACATCGGCTTGGCGCTGATTCCGATCGCCGCCGCCAAGGTCGGAGATAAGATTGAGATAGCGGTCCGATCGCGCAAAGTCGAAGCGCTCGTCGTCTCGACGCCATTCTATTCGCGGAAGAAATAAATGTACCCGGAAGACTACCGTTACACCAAAGAGCACGAGTGGGTAAGACTCGAAGGCGACGTAGCCGTCGTCGGCGTCACCCACCACGCCCAAGCTCAGCTCGGGGACGTCGTGTTCGTCGAGCTGCCCAATCCGGCAACGAAAGTTCAGCAAATGCAATCCTTCGGGACGGTGGAATCGGTCAAAGCCGTCTCCGATCTCTATGCGCCGCTCAGCGGCGAGGTCGTCGAGGTCAACGAGACCCTGGTTGACGCACCGGAGCAGCTCAACGAAGACCCCCACGACAAAGGCTGGCTCCTGAAGCTGCGCGTCTCGGACAAGAACGAGCTCTCCTCGTTGATGGACGCCAAAGCCTACTCCGAATACGTAGCCGCCGAATCGGAGTCTTGAGAGCTTGCGCTATCTTTCAAAATCGCCTGACGAGCGCTCCGAGATGCTGGCCAGCCTCGGGCTTGGCCGGCCCGAGGATCTTTTTGCCAACCTGCCCGAGGGCGTGAGGCTCAATCGTCCGCTGGACATCCCCGACGGCAAGAGCGAATACGAGATCCTCGACTATTTCGGAGCGCGCGCCGCGGAGTGCGCCCAAGGCTACGCATCCTTTCTGGGCGCCGGCGTCTACCGCCATTACCGCCCGGTCGTGATCGATCCGCTGGTGACGCGCGGCGAGTTTCTCACTTCGTATACTCCCTACCAAGCTGAGATCTCTCAAGGCGTACTGACTACGATCTTCGAGTTCCAGACGATGGTCTGCCAGCTCACCGGCATGGATGTCGCCAACGCCTCGATGTACGACGGCTCGACCTCCGTGCCCGAGGCCGCGATGATGGCCGCTCGGGTGACTCGCCGCGACAAGATACTCGTCGCGCGCAACGTGCACCCGGAGTACCGCGAGGTGCTCGACGCCTATCTGCTGCACCAAGATCTGGCGTGCGAAACAGTCGGCTACGACGCCGAAAGCGGCGCTATCGATCTCACTGATCTCGACGCCAAGATCGACGGCGAGACGGCCGCCGTGATTGTGCAGTCGCCGAACTTTTTCGGCGTAATAGACCAAGTGCGCGAGGCCGCCGAGATCGCTCACGCGAACGGCGCGTTGTTGGTCGTTATCTTTAACGAGGCCGTCTCTCTCGGACTGCTCGAGCCGCCCGCCGAGGCCGACATCGTCGCCGGCGAGCTACAGTCTTTTGCGCATCCTCCGAGCTACGGAGGCCCCTATTGCGGCATCATCGCGGCGCGGCAAAAGTACGTACGGCAGATGCCGGGGCGACTAGTCGGAGAGACTGTCGACGCCGAAGGCAATCGCGCTTTCTGTCTCACCCTGGCGACGCGCGAGCAGCACATCCGCCGCGCCAAGGCGACCTCGAACATCTGCACCAATCAGGCGTTGGTCGCTTTGATGGCGGCCGTCTTCATGAGCGTCTACGGCAAGCAGGGCCTACGAGAGCTGGCCAAGCAAAACGTCGCCAAGGCGCGCTACCTTGCCTCGGCACTCGAAGCGAGCGGAGCAAAGAAAAGATTCTCCGGCCCCTACTTCAACGAGTTTGTCGTGAGGCCCGGCGACGCCACAGAGGTCAACCGCAAAGCGCTCGAGAGTAAGGTGGTCGGCGGGCTCGATCTCGGACGTTTTTATCCAGAATTGGCCGGATCGCTGCTGATCTGCGCCACGGAAACCAACACGCGGGAAGAGATGGACCGCTACGCGGAATGCTTTTGAGGCTATCGAAATGATCCGCAAGGTCCGTCCCCACCAAACCCAGAACGAGCCGCTGCTCTTTGAGCGCTCCTCGCCCGGCAAGATCGCCTGGCAGCTCCCGCCGCTCGACGTTCCCGAAGTCGACGCCGCCGAAGCGCTCGGCGCGGCGAACGTTCGCTCGGAGATCGACGGCTTTCCAGAGGTTAGCGAAGTCGAAATCGTCCGCCACTTCACGCGGCTTTCCACCTGGAACTACGCCATCGATCTCGGCCTCTATCCTCTCGGCTCGTGCACGATGAAGTACAACCCGCGCCTCAATGAGCAGGTGGCGCGCATCGAGGGGCTGGCGCAGGCGCACCCCTATCAACCGGCCGAGCTAGCGCAAGGGGCGCTACGGATTCAGCGCGATTTGGAAACCTTCCTCGCCGAGATTACCGGCGCGGACGCCGTCACACTGCAACCTGCCGCCGGCGCGCACGGCGAGCTCACCGGCATCCTCGTCATCCGCGCATATCTGGAAGACCAGGGTGATCCACGCCGCAAGGTTCTGATTCCCGATTCGGCTCACGGCACCAACCCCGCTACCGCCGCGATCGCCGGCTACGAGGTGGCTGAGATTGCCTCGAACGAGCGCGGCATGATCGATTTCGCGGCGCTCGAGCGGGCCGTCGACGACTCGGTTGCGGCGTTGATGGTCACCAATCCCAACACCCTTGGCGTCTTCGAGGAAGACATCGAGCGAGTCGCCAAGTTGCTGCACGAGCGCGGTGCGCAACTATACATGGACGGCGCCAACATGAACGCGCTGGCCGGCTGGACGCGCCCCGGCGACTTCGGCGTCGATGTGATGCATCTCAACCTGCACAAGACGTTTTCGACGCCGCACGGCGGGGGAGGCCCCGGCGCCGGTCCAGTCGCCGTTCGCTCGCACCTAGCCCCCTACCTGCCTGTACCCCGAGTCGTCGAGCGCGACGGCCGCCTAGTGGAAGACTTTTCATCGGAGAAGAGCATCGGAAGGGTGCGCGCCTACTGCGGCAACTTCGGCGTGCTGGTGCGCGCCTTGTCCTACATCCTGGCGCACGGCGGGAACGGGCTGCGCAACGCCACGTTTGACGCCGTTCTCAACGCGAAATACATCCGCAACGGCCTCGCTGATCGATACGCGCTGCCCTACGAAGCCGCGTCGATGCACGAGTGTGTCTTCAGCGACGCGAAACAGGCGAAGCTTGGCGTCAATACGGGCGACATCGCCAAGCGCCTGATCGACTATGGCTTCCACCCCTACACCGTCAGCTTTCCGCTGATCGTGCACGGCGCGATGATGATCGAGCCGACCGAGACCGAGAGCAAGCAAGAGCTCGACCTGTTTATCGACGCAATGCTTTCGATTGCCGACGAAGTTGAGAACGATCCCGATCTGGTAAAGACGGCTCCTCATTCCACACGCGTTCGGCGCGTCGACGAGACACTCGCGGCGCGCAAGCCGAAGCTGCGCTGGCGACCCGAGGTCGAAGCCGCCTCTGAGTCTGCGGCCGCCGACTAGCGGCGCCTCCGTCCCATGCGGCGCGACCTGCTCATTCTCTTCGCCGCCGTCTTACTGATCCGTCTGCCGTTCATCGGCGAAGCCGTCCAGGGCGACGATGTCTACTACCTGCTCTTCGCCCAGAACGCACAAGTCGATCCGTTGCATCCGATGCAGATGGGCTTTCGCTTCCAAGGCGAAACTGTTTGGGCTGCGGGACATACACGTCCTCCCCTCAACGCGTACATCCTGGGCGGACTGATCGCGGCACTAGGCGAAATCCGCGAACTCGAGTTTCATCTCGCCTACCTGCTGTTCACATTGGTCGCCGTTTTCTCCGCGTATTTCCTGGCGCGGCGATTCTGCGATCGGCCCTTGGTTGCCTCTTTTCTGTTCCTGGCCGTGCCCGCGTTGCTGGTCAACGGCAACAAACTCGAGGCGGACTTGCCACTTCTAGCCTTCTGGACGGCTGGATTCGCGTTCTTCTTCTACGACCGTTTCGCTCTCTCGGCAGCGGCGATGTCTTTGGCCGGCATGTGCGCCTACCAGAGCGTCTTCGCCGTGCCGATTCTGGCGCATTGGGCCTGGTATCAACGGCGTCGCTCTGCAGGCGCTTGGATCGCTTCGTTAGCGGCTCCCGCGACGATAGTCGCCTGGCAGATCTTTGAACGAGCGACGAGCGGAGTTGCTCCGGCAGCGGTCCTGGCCGGATATTTCGACAGCTACGGACTTCTGGCGGCCGAGCGCAAGCTCAAGAGCGCCGCGTCGCTGCTGGCGCATCTCGGTTTCTTGGTTTCGCCCTTGTTGACCGTCCTCGCGCTGCGCGGGCGGATTCTCTTGTTCGCCGCCGTCCCCGCGCTAGCGGGCGTCGTCTTCCTGCAAGGCTACGGCTGGTCGGAGAAGGCCGTCCTGGCGCTCTGCTTTGCCTGCGGCATCGCCGTCCTGATTGCATCCGTTCGAATCCTGCTCGTCGATCGCGCGGGTGACGAGGGGCTGCTCGCGGCCTGGGTTTTCGTCTTCTTCGCAGCGTCGCTCGCGGTCTTCTACGCCGGCTCGGCGCGCTATCTACTGCCCGCGGCGCTTCCTGTGATTCTGCTCGTCGTTCGCCGCGTGCGTTCGACCGCCTGGCTGCTCGGCGCGACAGTTGCACACCTAGCGCTCGGCCTCGCGCTCGCTTGGGCCGACTACGACTACGCCAACCAGTACCGCGCCTTTGCCCGTAAGCTCCAGCCCCTCACTGGCGGCGCGCGCATCTGGACCAACGCCGAGTGGGGGCTGCGGCACTATCTCGGCGTAATCGGAGGCGAGGCCCTGTTGCTCAACCAGGACATCCCCGAAGGGGCGATCGTCGTCGAGAGTTCCTTGGCGGCGATCATCCCGTATCGATTCGAAGGCGCTAAAAGTGAGCTTCTGCGAGCCGAGATCGCAAGCGGTCCCGTCCCGACGCGAATGATCGGGCACGCCTCGAATTCGGGCTACTCGTCAAGCGAGTTCGGGCTACTGCCCTTCGGGCTCGGCGGCGGAGTGATTGATACGGTCGTCGCCTATTCGATCGGACGCCCCGAACCCACCTTGTCGTACCTGCGAATGGACTCTGCTGACGCGGAGGCCCATCTACTAGCAGGCTTTTATCCCTCCGACGGCGCGGAGTGGCGTTGGGCAGCGCCGCGCGGCGCTGCTGTGCTGCAAACGCCGGAAAACGTGGAATCGTTCGAGATCGTCTTCCACATACCCGACGGGGCTCCCGCCCGTCACCTCCGTGTCACCGCAAACGGCGAGACCATCGCCGACGAAAGCTACCAGACGGCCGGCAATCACACCTTGCGCGTCCCCTATTCGGGCGATGCTGGGGAGACGGTGCGAATCGAAATCGAGGCGACGCCCGGCTACAGCCCGGAAGGCGACGATCGCGAACTTGCCATCATCACGATGGCGCTAGGCTTCAACCAGAAAGAGGGAACAGAGTCTCGCTAACCGGTGCGCCCTCCAGCGCCAGCAGATCACGCTTGCGATCAAGCCCCCCGGCGTATCCGGTCAGCGAGCCGTTGGCGCCAATCACGCGATGGCAAGGCACGACCAAGGCGAGCGGATTGTCGTGGTTCGCCATACCGACCGCGCGCGCCGCCCCGGGACGGCCCAGCTTCTTCGCCAGTTCGCCGTAGGTTGCCGTTTTCCCAGGCGGGATCTGTCGCAGCGCCTGCCAGACGGCATTCTGGAAGTCAGTGCCGAACAACCGCACGCGAATCTCATCAAGCGCCGCGGCGCGGCCAGCGAAGTACTCGCCGAGCAGATCAGCGTACCCCCCAAAGCCAGGGCGCTCTACCAGCTCTAGCGCCTCGAAGCGCTGCTCGATCCAGCGAGCCGCCGCCTCTGGCGAGTCGCCGAACCACAGCGCGTAGAGCGCCTCCTGGTCGCCAACTAAGACGATGGACCCGACCGGGGTGTCGAGCCGTTGCCAAAAGAGCTTGGTCATCGCGGCCTCCGGCAGTATAGTACCGAAAAAGAGAAGCAAGAAGAGCAGCCGAGTCGCGACAGTAAGGAAGTGATCCCCCATGCTTTAATGGAGTTCCTTGCGATGTTTGATGTAGCCTCCCTTCCCGAAACCGTTCGAACAATCCTGGAGCCGCACGAAGGCGGCCGCCGCCTGATGCCGCTCGCGCCGCGCAAGCCCTTGGCCGGCCCGGGCCTAGAATGCCTGCGCCAAACCGATGCGTCAGACTTCGGCGGCGGCGAGCGCGGCGGATGCGTCCGTAGCGCCCTGTTCCTCTACTTCTCGGCGCTCGACGAGTCGCACGTCATCTCGCAGGGCATCTCGTCGTCGACGGGAAGCCTGCTTCACGGCATCATGCACCGTCAGGAACCAGACTATTCAAATGCCAAGTACTGGTTCCGGCGCACCTCGGCGCATGAGATCTTCCCAGCGCTCCGAGAGAAGGCGCTCGAACTTGACCTCAGTGATCCCTCGCTGGGAACCGCGATCGAGCAGCGGCCGAAGTGGGACGCGTTCTGGTTCGTCGATCAGTGTGAGCGCGGCGTTCGCAAGGGCGGAGCGCTCGAAGAATCGCTGCTGGAGATTCAGAGCTTAGAGTGGCGGCTGGCGTTGGAGCACAGCCTGGCGCTCGCCCGCTAGAATCAATAGCAGCGCTTCATGTCGTCAAACCCCCTTCCTCCTCCGACGCCGCTCGGTCCCTACAACCCGCCGCGTTGGAGCAGCGAGGGGTCTACAGTCAGCTATCGCCCACCGCTGCAGGCGCCTCGGCCCAAGCTCTGGCTGCACTTGGCGCTTTTCCTCGCGACCGTCGCTTCCACGTCGTATTTTGTCAGCCCCGCCTACTCGGGTTGCCTGATGCTGATTCTGACCGCACACGAGTTCGGGCACTACTTCGCGGCGAGGCACTACCGCGTGCGAGCGACGCTGCCGTATTTCATGCCGTTTCCATCTCTGCTCGGGACGCTAGGGGCGGTGATCCGCATGTCGCCCTACATCCCGAATCGGCGCGCTTTGTTTGACATCGCCGCCGCGGGTCCTCTGGCCGGGCTGGTCTTTGCGCTGCCGGTGAGCATCGTGGGGATGATGATGTCCGAGGTTCGACCCTCAGAATCGATGGGCTCGTTCATCACACTTGGCGACCCGCTGATCTTCCGTGCGATGGAGTACGCGATCTTTGGAACGCGGCAGGAAGGCTACGATCTGCTGCTGCACGACGTCGCCTTTGCCGGGTGGGTCGGCATGTTCGTCACCGCGCTAAACCTGCTTCCCATCAGCCAACTCGACGGCGGTCACATCAACTACGCCCTTTTCGGTGAGAAGAGCTTCCAAGTTGCGCGTGCAGCATTCGGCGCACTCGCACTGCTGACCGTCTTCTACAGCCTTAACTACGTTCTGATCCTTCTGCTGCTGTGGTACTTCGGCATCAAGCACCCTCCGACGATGGACGACTCGCTCGAGCTCGGCCCGCAACGCCGCAAGCTCGGTTATCTCCTCGCCGTCATCTTCATCCTCTGCTTTACGCCGGCGCCGTTCCAGATGTAGCGGCTCTCGTTTTCTCCTCGCGCCGCGTCTAACCCGACAACGGCCTCGCCGCTACAATAGAATTCATGTTTGTCGCTCTTCTGCTAGGTCTCCTCTTAGCCGCCCCTGTCTGCGCCCAGCTCTCGCCGCTTGATGCGCCCAAGGCGGACGCCGACAAACCCAAGCCGCCTTCCAATGCACGCAGCAAGACCGACCTCGAGTTCTACGTGCGCCATCTCAACGTCTACGGACCGCAGATCGAAATCGAGGTCTCCGACTTCGTCGAGTCTGAGATCCCCGGGTTGTTGATGACGACGGTTCGCGCCAGCTACAAGCTCGCCTCCAAAGAGCACGTTTTCTACGTTTCGAAAGACGGCAAGCACCTCGTCGAAGGCACGACCTACGAGATTGACAAGAACCCGTTCGACAAGGCGAACAAGAAGATCAACACGCTCGTCGCCCCCGCCTACGGCAAGGAAGGGGCGTCGGTAGTAGTCGTCTCATTCAGTGACTTCCAGTGTCCTTTTTGCGCCGAAGAAGCTAAGCTGCTGCGCGGCCAACTCGCCGAAGAGTACGGCGAGAAAGTGCGCGTCTACTTCCGAGACTTCCCTCTGCCAATGCACCCCTGGGCCAAGGATGCATCTGTGATCGGCCGCTGCATCTACCGCGATGAGCCGGAAGCATTCTGGGCCTATCACGATTGGATTTTCGAGAACCAGAAGTCGATCACGCCGCAAAACCTCGTCTCCAAAGCGACTGCCTTCGCCTCCTCGCAAGGCGTCGATTCGCTGAAGCTGACGCCCTGCATCGCCAACAAAGAAACGTTGAAGCAAGTCGAGGAGTCCATCCAAGAAGGAAGAGAGGTCGGAGTCACCTCCACGCCGACTGTTTTCATCAACGGCCGCCGCATGACCGGGTCGCTCAAGTGGGAACGGCTCAAGGGCATCATCGACTACGAGATCGAGTATCAAGAAGTCACCCAGAATGCCGGCGACGATTGCGGTTGCGCCGTCGATATTCCTTTCCCCGGCCAGGAGTAGTTCGAACATGATCAGGAAGTCCCTGCTTCTCGCGCTCGCAACTCTAACGGCGCAGGCCGCTTGGGCCGCTCCGGCCGCCGCGCGTCTCGATGCGGCCGCTCCTGCCCGCTACATTGAGCACGTCAAGACCCTGGCGGCGCCGGAAATGCGCGGCCGCGGCGCGGGCATGCCCGAGCTCGAGCAGGCAGGCGACTACATCGTGGAGCAGTTCCGCGCGATCGGCTTGCAGCCCGGCGGACTTGACGGCAAGTACAAACAGCCGTTCGTCGTTACCACAGGCGCGAAACTGGGCGAGCGGAACCGTCTTGTCGCCAGCAACGTCGCTGGCGAGCATGCGGTCGAAGTTGGTGAGGGTTACGTACCCATCAGCTTCTCTTCGAGCGGATCAGTCAGCGGGCCGGTCGTTTTCACCGGTTACGGAATCAGCGCCGAGGAGCAAGGCTACGACGACTACTTCCACCTCGACGTCAAAGGCAAGATCGTCGTGGTCCTACGCTACGAGCCTCCGTCGTTTACTGAGGACAAGCGCAAGAATCGCCGCTACACCCATCACGCCAACCTGATCGCCAAAGCGATCAACGCGCGCAACCGGGGCGCCAAAGCCGTGATCCTAGTCAACGGAGACGGCGACGAAGACAAGTTGATCGAATTCGGCAGCATCGCCGGACCTGACGACGCGGGCATTCTGATGATCCAAGCGAAGAATGCCGTCGTCGACCGCTGGCTGCGCCGCTCAGGCAAGTCCCTGGATCTGCTTCAGAAGGAGATCAACGGCAAGAACGAACCGAGCTCGCACTCCCTGTCCGACAAATTCAGCCTCGAAATCGAAGTCGACATCGAGCGAGAGGCCGCCACCGTCCACAACGTGCTCGGCTATCTGCCGGGGGAAACCGATGAATACATCGTGATCGGCGCCCACTATGACCACCTCGGGCTCGGCGGCGAGAGCTCGCTCGCCCCCGACAGCACCGGGACGCCGCACCACGGCGCCGACGACAATGCGTCGGGCACGGCGGGCGTGATTGAGCTGGCGCGCCGGTTTGCGTCCGGTGAAAAGCCGAAACGAGGCATCTTGTTCATGACCTTCGCGGGCGAGGAGATCGGCCTGCTCGGCTCCGCCCACTGGACGGAGAGTCCGACCCGTCCGCTCGACAAGGCCGTAGCCATGCTCAACATGGACATGATCGGGCGTATCTCAAAGAAGAAGGTCTACGTCGGCGGCGTCGGCACCGCCGACGAGTTCGATCCACTGGTCAAGCGAATCGGCGAAGATTACTCGTTCAAGATCGACTACTCGCGCTCCGGCTACAGCGCCAGCGACCACACTTCATTCACCGCCAAGAGCGTGCCGGTGATGTTCTTCTTCTCCGGACTGCACTCGGACTATCACAAGCCCTCCGACACCTGGGACAAAGTCAATGCCAAAGAAGCGGTCGAATTGCTCGCCATGGTCGGTGAGGTCGCCGATGAGCTGATTGCCGCCGAGGACCGTCCGGAGTTCGTCAAGTCAGCACCGGACGCCAATCCACACGGCGGTTCGCCTTCAGGATCGGGCGGAGGAGGATACGGCCCCTACTTCGGGTCGATTCCCGATTTCGCCGAGATCCCCGACGGCGTCCGCTTCGCCGACATCCGGCCGGACTCCCCGGCCGCGAAGGCGGGGCTCGAGAGCGGCGACGTGATGACGTCGTTCGGCGGCAAGCCGATCAAGAACCTCTACGACTTCACCTACGCGTTGCGCGACAGCAAAGTCGGACAGACCGTCGAAGTCAAGTTCCTGCGCGACGGCAAAGAACAGGCGGCTCAGGTCACGCTCGAGAAACGTCGCTGAAGTAGTTTGTAGCCTCGGCGAGCCCGCAGTTGAGGCCGGAAACTCTGCACGGTTCGGGGAACTCGACCGCACCCTTTCGGGCGCGGCTCTGTTGCTTGAAGCCTATGCGTGTGCGCCGTTGCCGCCGAGCGTGTCCGTGACCTGGAACCCGGTGAACGGATTTTCGGGAACGTTCTGCGGCGTGCTTCCCGCCATGCCCAAGTTGCGAAGCACCAAAGCGGAGTTCTTGCTGCCGAAACCAATGCAGTTGCAGACGGCGTATTCGAACGAGGCCTTGCGCCCGACGTTGGTAATGTAGTCGAGATCGCAAGCCGGGTCCGGGGCGTCGATGTTGAGCGTCGGCGGTAGTACCCCGTCGCGCATCGCAAGCAGCGTGGCGGCAACTCCAGCCGAGCCGGAAGCGCCTTGCGGGTGCCCGATCATCGACTTGAGCGCGGAGCCCGGCATCTGGTCCGCGTGCTTGCCGAAACAGTTCCGCACCGCACGCGTTTCCACCCGGTCGTTGAGCTCAGTGGAGGTGCCATGCAGATTGACGTATTCGATTGCGTCGCGCGGCACGCCGGCGGCCTCAATGGCGGTCGACATGGCCCGCGCCGGCTCTTCCCCGCCCTCTTCGAGCCGAACACGGTGATAGGCCTCGCAGGTCGAACCGTAGCCGGCGATCTCGCCGTAGATCTTTGCCCCGCGCGCCTTCGCCGCCTCGTACTCCTCGAGCATGAAGAACCAAGCTCCTTCGCCAAGTACGAATCCGCTGCGGTCGGCCGAGAACGGTCGCGAGCCGCGATGGGGCTCGGCGTTCCAAGCACGGGTGAGAATACGCATCAACTGGAAACCGCGCACCACCAGATAGGAGATCGGCGCGTCAGCGCCGCCCACGAGAATCCGCTCGAGACGCCCGCTCCGCACGTGCTCCGAGGCATAGAAGATCGCGTCGGTCGAAGAGGTGCATCCGGTGGAGACGACGTGGCTCAAGCCTCGCGTCCTAAAAGCCATCGAGACTTCGCTCGCTAACGATCCGATTGTCGAGGTCGGGATCGTGTAGACACTGACTTCTTTCTCACGGCTCTCCCAATAGAGGCGGTATTGCTCCTCAGTAAAGACCTGGCTGCCGCCTCCCGAGCCCACCAGCACGCCGATGTGCCGCAGCAGACCATCGTCGATCGCCAACGGATCCAAACCAGAATCGGCCAACGCTTCGGCTGCTGCCGCACGCGCCAAGGCAACGGTGCGGGAGACGTGTTTGCGGTACTTCGGGTCCACCCAGGGATCGGGGTCGAATCCTTCGATCTCCCCGGCGATCCGTACCTCTAGGTCGGCAAGGTCAAAGGAGCTGATGCCCCTCACCCCGCTTTGACCGGTCCTTACACCTTCCGCGAAATGCTCTCTTCCGATTCCATTGGGCGAGACTGCGCCCAATCCGGTTACTACTACGCGCTTCTGCATTAGTCCGATATTTTAGCAGCCTTAGGCGGGCCGCCGCGCGCCAGATACTCGAGAGATTCGACGTCGACCTGCCATCTCCCAGGAGCGAACCCTTCAACGAGGTATCCGGGTTTGGGGCCCGCTCATTGTGCGCGCGCAAGAGGAGACGGAGACTTACCATTAGATAAGATGAAGAGCGCACTCGTACGACGTGCCGAAGGCGACTCGACGAAAAAGGGGCAGGCCAAATGATCTACTCAAAGAGCGTTGAATACGGCATTCGTGCGCTGGCGCATCTGGCAGAAGCCCCGGACGGCGGCCAGTGCATGGCGCGAGCGATCGCGGAAGAAGAGGAACTGCCTGCCTTCTTCCTCGCCAAGACGCTACAGACGCTGGCGCGCCACGGCCTTCTCCGCTCTCGCAAGGGTCCCACCGGGGGATTCAGCCTGAACGCCCCAGCGAACAAGATTCGCCTCGTCGACATCATCGAAGCGCTCGACGGCTTGGACGCACTGCAAGCCGAATCGCCTGACCTGCCAAGCTTTCGGGCCGTGCGCTCGACAATCCTCGGGTACCTGCGCTCAACAACGATCAGCGACGTTGTGAAGCATCGCGCCCGCCGACGAAAAGCCGAAGAGCGGAAGCGCGCCGTGCGAAAGACCGCACGATCGAGGCGCTGACAACGGCTCTCGATGAGTGCAACGGCGCTGCCGGACTAGCCGTGTCCGAAATACATCAACCACGAGAGCCCGAAGATCGCGGCCATGAAGCAGCCGAAAACATAAACGCCGTACTGAATCCGCTCGCGATCGGAATCTCGTCCCACCACGCCTAACACGATCGACGTAAACAGCGCGAACAGCAGAGCCGTCTGCAGATGCGTCAGGTGCAGGAACATCAGTTCTTCTCTCCCTCGGCGATGTCCTTGGCGTCTACCATGGCGAGAATGTTGAGCAGCCCCGCACTGACGATAAACTTCGTGCCGTAGTCCGCCGACGGCGTTTCCAGAAACGGCTGGTCGTAGCCAAGCCAAGAAGCCAGGAAGTACAACGAACCGTTGGCCATGTCGGCGATGTAGCCGCCGTAGTTGACGACCGTAGTGAACAAGTCGCCGGAGGCGGGCTCGAACATCCGCCCGCGCATCATCAGACCGAACAGGAACATCCCGGCCACGGCAAACAGCAAAGCGCCGCCGCGGTTCCACCGACGCAAATAGAAGTGGCCGCCTCCGGGGACGAGCCAGCCCAACAAGACCGGGGTCGCCCAATCCGGCTTTGAAACGACGCGACTCTGTTGCTTCGGATTCACTTTGGCCATTACGATAGAGCCGCTCTCGGCTCCTCTAGAGAAGTTATCACAAGTGCAGCAGGGAGCTCCTCGCAGCGCGGAGCAGCAGGACTCCATCGTCGATTCTCAATCAACGACGGGGTCCTGGCTATGGGGTGAGTTCAAGGACGTCACGGTGCTCGAGATCCACCCGCGAACCGGCGTCGAGCCGCACCTCGAGACGTCCCTCGGCAATTGCCGGCGTCTCGATCGTCACCGAATAGTGATCGTCGATCCTCGCGAGCAGACCTTCAAGCAGCGTCGGGATCTCCGCAATGCCCCGCGAATACGCGGCGCGGCCGCCGGTCGTCTGGGCGAACTGGGAGATGCCGTTCTGGTAGGCGACGTTGAGCGTATCGTCCTCTTCATCGAGATGCAGAAAGAAGAGCGGAGTCGAGATTGTGCTCAGCCGGGCATCAATCGCGCTGATCTTTTCCTGAATGACTCGGTCACGAAACCGACGGCTCAAATCGCGCGAGTCGCTTCGGTTGACGACGGGGTTGGTATAGTCGCCGCGGTAGTCTTCGATGCCGCCGTCGGTGATGAACAACACCGCCACTCGAACCTTCGAGCCTTCGAGCATCGACTGGCCGATCAGCGCCGCTTCCTCCACGGCGTCGAGCAGCCCGGGATAGGCTGCGGTCGGCATCTCAGCCAAGGTTTGGGAGAGCTTCGCACGGTCGCGTGTCGGGTCTTGCACAACGCTGAGCCCGTCCTGCGCCTGCAACAGAGCCACGTATTGCTCATCTCCCATCTCTTGAAAGTGCAGATCGAGACGACGCCGCGCGGCCTCGATGCTGCCCGGATCGCCGGTCAAGTCCATCACGACGAGTAGGATCAAGTTGCTCCCCGGACCGCGTACCGACTTGATGCCCACAGGCGTCTCGTCAACCTCGGCTCGAATGTGCTCGGGCTTGAGCCCGCGCTCGGGAGCTTCGTTCTCGCCTGTCGCCCATACGGCCAGACGGATTTCCGCCGGCATACGCGATCCGAGCAACAACAATCCGACGAAGAGAACCGCGCGCCGCACGGCTAGAAGTTGTACCTCAAGCCAAGCTGAAGCACGCGGCCGCCGCGCGAGCCGATGATCCGGCCAGCGTTGGCATTGCGAGCGTTTTCGGGACCGATCTCGGCATCAGGATCGTTCCAGTTGCCGTGGTTCATAAAGTTGAATCCCTGCAACATCAGCTCCACGCTTTGCTCCTGCGAGATTGGCAGACGCTTGGCAATGGCAATGTCGTGGTTATTGAACCCCGGATTGCGCAATGTTGGGTGAGTGCGAGACACGTCGCCCAAGGCAAAATCGTCCGGATCAACGAAAGCGCCGGGATTGAACCATGACTCAGGACCCTGGTTCCCAACCATCGGATCGACGCCGTCCACGGAGCTGACGCGAAGGTAGGGCGCAACTCCGCCGGTATTGTTGTACAGCGGCTCAAGAGCGACTGGATCGCCGCTCAGCCAAGTTGTGAAGCCGCTCACCGACCAGCCGCCCAGCACCTTGTCTGCCCATGGCGCGCCGTTCAGCAGCGGCTTACCCCTACCGAATGGCAACTCGTACATGTAGCTGAGAGAGAGACGATGCGGACGCGTGCCGCGTGTACGGGCCCATGCGAATTCGCGGTCGGCGGCATCTTGCACGCCCGGGCCGGAATAGTCGTCCCAACGTCGGAGCACCTGGTACGAAAGGTCGAGCGAAAGGCCCTGACCGGTCCGTTTTTCGACGCTGAAGGCGCCGACGTCGTAGAGGTACTTGCCGATCGGGGCCTGATTGCCGACTCGAAGCTGTTGGAACTGCGGGTAGGGCCGCAGGGCCGCGCGAAAGTCCTCATTGTTGAGTTGGTCGCGATAGACCAGGCTCGAGGTCGGAATGTTATTGATTCCAGCGACCTCGCTGTTAGCCAGCATGTTCTTGCCCCGGTAGGAGCGCCCACCTGCGCGAACCCGAAAGCCGAGAGGCAGGCTACGCTCCATCTCCAACCGGAAGTAGTTGTAGGTCGGCTGCTTGCCCGTAGCGGGCGTTAGGTCGGCGTTCGAACCGTTGGCCGCAACGGGGCTAAGATTCGGCAGCGACTGCTCGGCGGCCGGGAATCCATCGGCCAAAACGACAGCAGGCGCAAGTTGTTCGTTCGGCGAGATTGGTTTGCGCCGTCCGCTGAAGCCTTGCGTGCCGAACGGCCCGGTCCTTAGTCCGATTCCGCCGTAGTAGTGCCAAAAGGTCCCGCGGACGACCATGTTGCGGCTTGCTGTCGGGCTCCAAGAGAAACTGGCGTTGGGCTCAAAGCGTACCCGCACGGGCTGGAAGGCGCGGCCATGGTCGCCGTGCGAGGAGAAGACCAGCGCCCCAGGGAGCCCGTTCTCCGGGTTAATCGCCTCTAGGTCGATCGTCGACTGCCGATCGTACTTCTCCACTCGCGGCGTCGAAACATCGACTCCGAGGCCGAAGGTCGCCGTGAGATTCGGAGCGATCTGGATTTCGTCGCGAATACTGTTATCGAACGACGTGCGCCGCAAGTATGAAGGCTGCGGCTGATCGGTCGTCTCGGCGCGGTTTGAGAGACCCAGCAGAAAACTAGAAAACGGATCGCCGGTGTTCGTAATACCCGGCAAGCCTGTGAGCGGAGCATTGAACCGCAGTTCGCCGGAAGGCAGGTCCAACTCGAAAGTGTTCAGCTCGTAGAATCGCAAGCTCGATGAGACGCTCACCGAATGACGGCCGCGGCTCAATTGGACGCTATGGTCGGTGCGGTAGCTGTTCCAAGAGTTGCGCAGGTAAGACCCGCTCGATGCGCCCATGCCGTAGTAGGTCTCGAAACGCAATGCCGGAAAGACCCGTCCGCCGACGCCTTCAAAGCCGAGTTCGGCGGGAATGTCGCGTTCGTCTCTTAGCCCGTCGGTTTCGACGATCTGGCTGTCCACGGTGAACGAACCCGTGTAGATCGCGCTCGGCGAAAGCGCAACCACATCGCTGACGCGCAGGCGGCGGTCAAGATAGTCCCGATCCGGCGGAGCTGGATCGGCGATCGTGTCGTAGATGGGGGGCGAGCCGCGAAAACCCTTCGAGTAGGCTAGATCCACTGTGAGCTTATGCCGCTCAAGCAGGTTGTGGTCCAGCTTGGCCAGCACCCCATTCGGCGCATTGCGTTCCGAAGGGTTGGCCCAATAGTTGTTCTGCAGGAACGGGCCAACCGAGGTATTCGGCAGTGGATAGAACGGCACGATGTTGCGCGCGACGCGGTCGAGCCGCGATTGAGGAATGCGGTTGTTTGGGAACGGATCGCGACGGTACTCGAGATTTCCGAGCGAGACGTTCTGCGAGGGGTCAAAGTTGGGATTGGCGCTCGTCGAAGCGGGGTCGTAGGAGGTCAGCGGGTCGCCGGCCTTGTTGACCAAGTCCGAAAAGTCGCCGCTTCGCTGCTGTGCAGTCGGCAGACTGCGCAGGTAGGAGCGTCCGACCCGTTCGCGCGTTCCCTCGTAGGAGAACGTGAAAAACGTCTTCCCCCGGCCGTCGTAGAGCTTCGGTACGCGCAACGGTCCGCTGACGCTGACTCCAAACTGATTGCGGCGCAGCGGATTGCGGTTGCCTCCGCGCTGTCGCACCTCATGAGGAACCGCGTCGAGCGCGTCGTTGCGAAAGTACTCGTAGACGCGGCCATGGTAGTTCCAGCCGGAGTTTGCGTGGACCGCCGCCTTCGATCGATCGCCGCGCGCGCCCTGACGTTCTGTCTCCGTCCGGAAGATGCGAATCGCCTCGACGATCTCTTCATCCGGCTGTTCGATGGAGTGAGTTGAGGCTTGTTCAGCAGCTCTCGCGTCGCGGCTTTCAGCGTCCTGGGACGATGCTTTTGCGGGAGCAGCCGCGGGAGCGGCGGGGGCAGGAGCAGCGGCCTCGTCGGCGCGCGTCGGCAAAACGGTCAGCATCGCTGCCAACAATGCCGTCAGCGCTACCCGTCCGTTGCCGCGAGCACGGATCACCTCTCTATCGTAGCCCGATCGCCCACAGAAACGCCATCCACCAAAACATTAGCCAGCGCTAAGGGTTTCGCCGTAGATAAGCAGGCTCGACAAAACCTCAATAACAATCTACTCCGGTCCCCGCAACTTGGCGTGGACCAGCGCGACATCGCCCATATAGCCGCCAACCTGTGCCAGCTCGGCTGCGCGCCTGATATGCTCAGCCGAACGCTCCACTTCCCCGCGCGCCTCAAAAAAAAGTCCGATATACAGATGCGCATAGAAACGCGCCCGATCATCGCCGGCCTGCTCGGCCGCCGCCAACACTTCCTCGGGCGTTAGCTCGCCGCGGTACATGCGATAGACCTCTGCCATCGGCCGACGCCCGTCGCCCTCGATCGGCAGCAGGGCCTTCCGCGCCTGCTCGAAGCTGGAGGCCCGCGCCGCACACAAGAAGTGCCACGCTCCGTTCTCGACGTCGTGCGGGTTGACCGTCTGATGCTGCTCAAACTGAGCACGGCAGTCTGCGTAACGCGCCGCGTAGTAGAGCGAGATCCCGCGCTGCCAATGGTGCGGCGCCTGCGCTGGTTCGGCTTCGATCACGCGGTCGAAGTCCGCGATCGATTCGTCGATGTGCGCCAGCCGGAAGTGAGACTCGCCGCGTCGATTGTAGAAGCGTGCCGAGCCGGCGCCAAGCTCATCGGCTCGATCCATATCCTCAATAGCGCCTTCGCCGTCTCCCGACGCTTCCCGCATCGCGGCGCGAACCAGATAGCCGAGCGCCTCGTCAGGGCGCAGCCCGATCGCCCGCGTCGCCGTCTCTATTCCTTCTTCTGGGCCTGCGCCGCGGAACGCCGTCCGCGCCCGATCCAGCGTTTCACGGTAGGAGTCTTGGGCGCACGAGGCCGCGGCGACCAGCACAAGAAGCAGCACCGCTCGAACGCCCGCCATACTCACGCCGCTTCGAGTCGTTCCGGTTCTTTACCACGCTGGCTCACGTAGAGCGCTCCGAAGGCGACCACCAAGATCGCCGGCAAGATCACGACCGAGCGCAACGAACCCGATCCGGCCGCCAGCGTAACCTCAATCCACTGCTGAGCCTGGGGCGTTCCTGCAGCAGCCGAGCGCAACGCTTCGACCGTCGAGCCGGCGGGCAGAGCCTGCTCAAGTTGCGAATCATAAAGTCTGCCCAAGATCGGCTGGGAGATCGAGGCCGCCATGTTGCCGACGCCACCCATCACTGCCAACCCGAGCGCGCCGCTCTTGGGCACGTACTCGGCGACAAAGCCCAACATCGTCGGCCAGAAATAGCAGATGCCGACCGCAAATACGGCAGCAGCAGCGTACGCCGTGTAGCCGCTGGCGTAGCTGAGCCAATAGAGACCAATCACCGCAAAGACCGAGGAAGCGAGCAGCATTCCAGCCGGCGCTAGGCGATGCACCACCGGACCCGCGAATTGACGGCCGACCGCCATCAGGCCGTTGATCCAGACCAGAATCAAGATCGCCGGCACCCCAACGTTCTCAAGCAATACGCCGATCCATTGATTCGTGCCCAGTTCGGTCGCCGCCGTCAACAACATGCAAAACGCCATGAACAGGAACAGCGGCCGAATCGTCTCGGCGAACATCGCGCTGTTCGAGACGCCCGACTCGACTCGCTCGGTACGAGGAAACTTCATCCCAAAGAGCATCGCTCCGTAGATCGCAGCGGGAACGAGCATAGTCGCCGTCTTGATCTGCCAGCCGAAGCCGGCGCCGTCGAGCGCATAGGCGAGCAAACCGCCGATCACAATCCCGCCCGGGAACCAGACGTGGAACTGATTGAGCTTTTTCGTCTTCTCGTCGGGGTAGAGCGTGGCGATCAAGGGGTTGCAGGCCGCCTCGACAAAGCCGTTGCCGATGCCGATCAACAAGGTGCCGGCCGTCAACGACCAAAACCCTTGGGCGAAGATCGTCACCAGAATGCCGCCGACGTGTCCTAAGAAGGCGACTGCGGCGAGCCTCCCCATGCCGACGACGTCGCACAGCGGACCGCCGATTACCATCGACAATGTAAAGCCCCAGAAGGCGGCGCTGGTAACCCAGCCGATCTCTTCGCCCGAGAGTGAAAACTCCAGGCTCTGATCGCTCATGATCTCCGCCCGAATTGCGAAGCTCATCGAGGTCACGATCAGCGCCATGCAACTGGCGTTAAAGAAGCGTGATGCGTGTGGATGATTGCTCATCGAGGAAAATCCCCTTTTCGGCTCAAAAGCGACAGGCTAGATTACCACAGGGAAGCTAACCTCACCCCTCAAGCGCCGCAGCCTCCTCGATCGACCAATCCGGCACGGCGCCGCTTCTTGAGGCCACCAGGGCACCGACGCGATTGGCGAACGCCGCCCCTTCCGCCGGCGCCGCCCCGCCCGCGTAGCTTGTCAGGAACGCAGCAGAAAAAGCGTCGCCCGCTCCGACAGCATCCCGAACCTGTACGCGGACCCCGGGAACCTCGCGGTACGTACCCCCGAAGAAGTCCTCAAAGCAGACAGCGCAGCCCTCCGCTCCGCGCGTTACGCAGACACCTTCCCACTCAAAACGCTCAGCCCAGCGCCGACAGAAGCTCTCGGTCCCGGTCGGCGGCTCGTCAAACAGCCTGCCGAGTTCTACCGTCTCGTCTTCGTTGAGCTTCACGACGTCCGCCTGCCCAAGCAGCTCTTCCAGCAGCTCGCGCGAGTACGAGTCGCGCCGCAGATTCACATCATAGAACCGCTTCGATTGAGGAAGCCGGCGGCAAATCTCGCCCAAGAGTGCGCGCACAGAATCGTCCATCGCGCAAAGCGTGCCGAAATATACCCAATCCGGAGGCTCCTTCTCAATCGCCCGCCAATCTTCGGTCGACAGGCTCGCGAAATCGTAAGCCGCCGGCCGGTGGATCGTATAATCGGGCTGCCCGACTTTCAATCGGACGCTGACCCAGCCAGTAGCCGCTTCCACCTCGCGAATTCGCGCTGTCGAAACGCCAAGCTCCCGTGCTCGTTGGAGCGCCCGTCGACCTCGCTCGTCCTTTCCGACGGCGCTAACGAGCTCAACATCGGCGCCAAGTCGCGTAGCATGCGCCGAGAAATTGAACGTCGCTCCGCCAAGGTACTCTTGGTCGCCGATCACGTCCCAAAGGATCTCTCCCAATGCGAGAATTCTCATCAGGCGAGCTTGCCCTGCCAACGATAGACGAGCGTTTTGGCGGTTTCGAGCACAACGTCATAAAACGCCCACAGCCTCAATCGCCAACGGGTCGCTCGTTTGCGCGCGTCGGGGACAGGGCGGGTTCGCACCTCGAGCCCGACCTTGCGAAACACTAACTCCGCACGTCTCATATGGAAGTCGCTCGTCACGAGAACTTTGTCGCTCTCGTCACCGTCCAGCAGCTTTGCCGCCTCGATGGCGTTCTCCCACGTCGAGGTAGATACCGTGTCGAGTACGATAGCCTCGTCGGGAATGCCGGAAGCGATCATGAAGCGTTTCATCGCCTGAGCCCCCGTGCCGCCGCAGACTACGACCTTGGTCCAACCGCCCTCATGCCAAGCAAGCGCGGCGTAGAGCGAGCGCCAATAGGAGCTATAGCTGAGATAGTCGGGCTCGATGATGCCGCCGCCCAGCACAATCATCGTTTCTCCACCCGAGTAGTCCCAGGCCCCCGAGAGCGCATTCGCCCAAACGCTCACCAGCGGAGTGGCGGTGATCAATACAACCGCCAGGCCCAACAGAGCGAACCCGAGCACGATCACGCGAAGTAGCCGAGACACCAATTAAGTATGGTATGCAACCATCTAAACTGGCATGCGACTGGCTCAAATCATGACGGCGTTTCTGCTAGCCGCGACTGTTCTCCACGCTGATCCCGCCGCCGAAACTCTGCTGGTCGTCAGTCGCAACTCCTCTATTTCTCAGCGAATCGGCGAATACTATCAGCGCCGCCGAGCGATTCCCTCCGAGAACGTCTGCCGTGTGAGCGTCGCCGAATCCGAAACCGTGGACCGCGCGGAGTACGCCAAGCTCGCTGAGCAAATCGGCGACTGCATCAAGCTCCTCGGCCTCGATCGTCGTATCGTGAACGTCGTAACGACCAAGGGAACGCCGCTTCGAATCAACGGATCAAGCGGCAGATTGGGCGACGCCGCGGCGGTCGATTCCGAGCTTTCGCTGCTCTACCGCACCGTACGCGGCGAGGAAATTTCCGTCAAAGGTCGTCTCGATAATCCCTTCTTCGGTCACTACCGCGAACGGTTCGACCCGGAGCGCTTTCGCATCTACTTGACGACTCGCCTCACCGGGTACGACTTCGACGACGTGCGAGCGCTCATCGATCGCGCCTCCCAAGCAAGAAACGAAGGCTTTTTCGTTGTCGATCCGACTGCCACCGCAGCCAAACAAGCCAATATCTGGTTGCGTGCCGCCGCCCGAGCGCTTCCTCAAACGCGCGTGATTGTCGGCGAAGAGCGCGCCCCCGTGCTTTCGGCTCCCGGCGTGATCGCCTTTGCTTCCTGGGGGTCGAACGACTCGGAGCGCCGCAAGCTCCGTCGACGTGAGACCGGATTCGATTGGCTCCCGGGCGCGATCGTGACGGCCTACGTTTCAACCGACGGACGTACCTTCGAAGAGCCTCCCGCCGACTGGCGACCCGGCGAGTGGAACAACCCGCTGACCTACTGGAATGGTTCGCCCCAATCGCTCGCCGCCGACCTCATTCGCGAAGGCGCGAGCGGCGTCTCCGGACACGTCTACGAGCCCTACCTCGACGCCTCCCCTCGTCCCAACTACCTCTTTCCCGCTTACTATGAAGGACGCAGCCTTGCGGAGAGCTTCTATCTCGCGATACCGTTCTTGAGCTGGATGAACGTTGTCGTGGGCGATCCTCTGTGCAGCCTCGGCCCGCCCGATCCCAAGGAAGGAAACTGATCCTGATGCCAGTCGTAGAACCCAATCATCTGCGCGAATTTTCGGAGCGCATCTTCAAAGGCGCCGGCGCCTCGACCGAAGAAGCGCTGATCGTCTCCGAAGCACTGGTCGACGCCAATCTCGCCGGCCACGATTCGCACGGCGTGATGCGCATCCCGAGCTATGTCGAGTGGATCGGCAAAGGCTGGATCCGCCTCGGCGTCGAGCTCAAAATCGAGCGCGAAGCCGAAGCCTTCGCCGTCGTCGACGGAGGCCGCGGCTTTGGGCAGGTCATGGGGCGTCGAGCGACACAGATCGCGGTCGAAAAAGCCAAGCGCGCCGGCGTCGCGACCGTCTCAGGCCGCGATTGCGCGCATCTGGGACGCCTCGGGGACTACCCCCGCATCGCGGCCGAGGCCGGCATGGCGGCCTCGATGTACATCAACACGCATGGAGGCGGGATTCTCGTCGCCCCCTTCGGCGGCATCGATCGTCGCCTCTCGGCGAACCCGATCGCCTTCGGACTACCGCGCGGCTCGGGCTCTCCGATCGTCGTCGACATTTCAACGTGCACCCTTGCTGAGGGCAAGATCCGAAATTTCCGTGCGGCCGGCCAACAGGTCCCCGAAGGCGTAATCATCGACTCCGAGGGGCGTCCCACGACCGACCCCAACGAATTCTACGGCCCGCCGCCCGGGGCCCTGCTGCCGGTCGGCGGCCACAAGGGCTACGCGCTCGGCCTCGCCGCCGATTTGCTCGCCGGGGGCCTCTCCGGAGCCGGTTGCAGCGGAGGGACCGAAAAGCGCGTCGCCAACAGCTTCCTTTTGCATGTCATCGATATCGAACGCTTTGGCGGTCTCGCCGCGTTTGAGGCCGAGGCGGACCGGCTCGTCGAATGGGTCAAGAGCAGCCGCAAAGCAGAAGGTTTCGACGAGATCCTCGTAGCCGGCGAGCCTGAGGAGCGAACCTCCGAACGCCGCCGCCGCGAAGGAATCCCTATCGTCGAACCAACTTGGGAGGCGCTGCAAGAAACCGCCCAGGGGCTCGGCGTCAGCTTCTGAGAGATCACGATGAAAATTGAAAAATACTCCTTCGGCGTCGGCGATCGTTTCGCACATGAGGCCGAACCGCAGCTCCGCGCTTGTATCCAAGCCGCCGAGGCCGGCGTCGAAGTCGTCCCTGTCTGGAACAAGTCACATCGCGAGCACACCACCGTCGGCTCCGAGCCGCCGAGCGTTCGCGCAGCCGCCGACGCCGCCGTCGCCAAGCTGGGCTGGAAAAACTCGTACTACGTCGACGCCGACCACATCAATCTCGAAACCGTCGACGGCTACACCTCGACCAGCGACTTCTTCACCATCGACGTGGCCTTCGCGATTGGAGAGGCCGCCGGGGCTTCCACCATCGAAGCCTTTCTCGATCGCCACCCCGAACTGGTCGGCCGCATTGAGATCCCGGGCGTCGCCGAGCCCTTCGAAACGACGCGCGAATCGGTGCGCGAAACCGCCGAACGATTCTTATTGGCGGTGCAAGAAGCAGGCCGGATCTATCGCCGCATCGCCGAGCAAAAGGGCGTAGGAACGTTCGTCACCGAAGTCTCGATGGACGAGACCGACTCGCCGCAGACGCCGCCCGAGTTGCTCGTCATTCTTGCGGCGATCGCCGACGAGAAGATTCCCCTTCAAACGATCGCGCCGAAGTTCACCGGGCGCTTCAACAAGGGCGTGGACTACGTCGGCGACCTGGCGAAATTCTCGGCCGAATTCCCCGACGACGTGGCCGTGCTGGCCGAGGCGGCGAAGCGTTACGGTTTGCCGGACAATCTCAAGCTCAGCGTACATTCGGGTTCCGACAAGTTCTCCATCTACAAGCCGATCCGCGAGGCATGCCGGCGCTTCGACGCCGGCGTACACGTCAAGACGGCAGGCACGAATTGGCTTGAAGAGCTGATCGGGTTGGCTGAAGCCGGGGGCGACGGCCTCGCCCTCGCGAAAGAGGTTTACGCCAAAGCATACGAGCAGCGCGAGGCTCTCTGCGAGCCCTACGCGGCTGTGATCGACATCGACGCTTCTCAGCTCCCTTCGCCCGACGCGGTCGCCGGCTGGAGCAGCAAACAGTACGCCGATGCTTTGCGCCATGACCAGAGCTGCGAAGGGTTCAACTCACATCTTCGGCAGCTCTTGCACGTGGGCTACAAGGTCGCCGCCAAAATAGGCGGTCGCTATCTCGGAATGCTAAGTGAATGCCGCGAGTCGATCGAGCGCAACGTCACGGAGAATCTTTTCGAGCGGCACATCAAGCCGCTATTCCTCGACAGATGAGGGCCTTCCAGCTAGGCGTCTGCGGGCTTCTGGCGATCTTTCCGTTCTCAGCGGAGGCGCAGACGCCGCACGCCGAACCGTCCCTACTCGGCTACCGAATCACACAAGGAGCGGCCCCAGGCTTCATCGAAGACGAAGCTTGCGCGGTCTGCCATGCCGACATCGCGGAGTCCTACCAGCATTCCGGAATGGCCCAGTCCTTCTTTCGCCCGACGGACGAGAAGGTCATCGAGGACTTTACCAAGAGTTACTATCACGAGCCCTCGAAGCGGCTCTATGAGATGTCGTTCCGCGATGGGACCTACGTCTTCAAGCGGGATCAGTTCGGCCCCGATCAGCAGCCAATCAACTCGATCGAGATAGAGGCCGCCTGGGTGCTCGGATCGGGTCACAATTCCCGCACCTACCTCTACAGAGAGCCAAACGGCGAGCTGTTTCAACTGCCTCTCGCCTGGTACTCCCAGACGCAGAACTGGGGAATGGCGCCCGGGTTCGAGGCGGAGAATCATCTGGGGCTGACCCGAGGCGTCCGGCGCGGCTGTATGTTCTGCCATAACGCCTATCCGGATGTCGAGGCCGGATCCGACGAGCACATTAAGCCGCCCGTGTTCCCAACGTCGCTGCCCGAGGGTATCGGCTGCCAGCGCTGCCACGGCCCCGGCGCGGAGCATGTCGAAGCCGCGCTCGACCCCTCCATGAGCGACGAAGGCAAGCGTTCCGCGATCGTCAATCCGGCCAAGCTGAGCGACTCGCTCCGCGCCGACGTTTGCGACCAGTGCCACTACCAGCCCTCGGTGTTGATGTTCGGGATGCGCGTCTTCGGCAGACCCGACTACTCCTACAGACCAGGCCAACCGCTAGGAGAGTACCTCGTCCAAATGGACGTCGTCGACGCCGATAGAGATCGTTCAGAACGTTTCGAGATCAACCATCACTCCGACCGGATGCGTCAGAGCCCCTGTTTTCAACAGAGCGCTCCCGCGATGAGCTGTCTCACTTGCCACAACCCGCATCGCAAGGTTCCGAAGCAAGAGCGCGCTGCACACTTCCGCGCGGCCTGCCTGGGCTGCCACAGCACCCCTTCCATTCAGCCCGCGCACTCCGGCCAAAGCATCGAAACGGCAGATTGCGTCAGCTGCCACATGCAGCGGCGACGCACTCAGGACGTGATCGAGCTGCTTGCAACCGATCACTACATTCGGCGCAGCCCGGGCGGCGCCGAGCTGGTCGCTCCGATCGTCAAGAAAGATCCTGATATCGACAACGTAGTTCTGCTCAACCCCGAGGGCTTGCCCAGGGACCACGAACCAGATATCTACCGTGCAGCGGCGGCCTTGCGAGCCCTAGGCGGCGCCCACACCGGCGCACTCGATTTCTTGACCGCCGCCCTGCAGGAGCCAGCACCCAACATCGAACCGTACGTCGATCTCGCACGAGGCCAAATCCGGCTCAACAGGCTCGCAGCCGTGAAGCAAACGGCGGCCGAGATCTTGCGCCGCTCACCCAACGAGGTCTGGGGGCTAAGAGCCGCGGGGCTGGCGGCTATTGGTTTGAACGATCCGGAGACCGGCCGATCGTATCTCGAGCAAGCCGTCGAGAAATATCCTGCCCAACCCGAACCCTTTTACAATCTGGCTCTGGTCGACATGACCGACGGCAACAATGAGGAGGCCGAACAACATCTACTCAGCGCCACTAAGTTGCGCCCGCACATGGCTGCAGCTTGGATCCAATTGGGGCTCGTTCGTCATCGCCTAGGTCGCACCGACGAAGCGATCGCCGCTTACAAGCGCGCCCTTGCGGTCGATCCGCTGCTGACTCCCGCCTACCTAGGCCTCGGCAAGGTTCTTGTCGACGCCGACCGTTCCGCCGAAGCCAGACGTTGGTACGAGCACGGAGTAGCGGCGAGCAGTGAACCCGAGCCGATTCAGGCAGCTCTAGACAGGCTAACCGCCTCCCCTGAGTGAGCGAGCGCCAGCGTCCGAACAGCCTGCTCCAGCTCCTCGCCCGACAAGAAGCTAAGGTCCCGCCGAGTCTTGGAAGAATTGACCGCCTTACGTTCGCGCCGCAGCCGCAATCCCCTCGGCGAAGGGAGTCAGCACCAATATCTTCATTTATCGATTCAATCGAAGAGAATTCAGACCGTGGCATGAGACTTCTTCTGCGTCGATCCCCAAAACGGATCATCCAATCGCACTTCCAATTCCGTAAGCCTCTTTAGAACCGGCGTGCCCGCCGAACATAGCCTGTTAGCCAAAGAGGAAAACACAGTGGAACACAAGAAAAGCGCAAAGATCACCAGTCCGGTGGTCACCGTGGAAGATCTGACCCTATTGCAGGATCAGGTAGACAGCCTCAAGGACAACCTCGCCTTCCTAACCGAAACCGTGCAGTGCCTACCGCTGAACGAGCCCGTCTCCATCCCCGGCGACCCCGACGAAATCGGCTTTCCCGGCGGGTTTATCTCGACCCCTCGCGGCGAGAAGCTGCTCAAAGGAGTCGGGCTTGTAACCTGCCGATCCTATCGCGTTTGGCGTAACCGCACAGCAGCCGCACGGAATCGCACCGTTGAGGTTCGTCCGATCGGGCTAGTATTCCCGAAGGGTTCGACCGTAACGATCTTCACCGGGGCGGACAACCTGGAAGGAAAGGCTCCGCCGGCCGGGGCTCCGTCAGTCGTAGTCGGCCAGAGAGGCGACGAAGTGGAGGTCAGCGTCCCCGCAAACCAGGCAGTCTTTGTGCACTTCAAGACCGGGGGTTACCCCAACAACATCCGCACCAACATCTCCCAGAAGGCCTAGGAAGTGCGGGCCGGGGTCGCCTGAGCGGCTCCGGCCAGTCTACTCCATCTCGCGGTCTTCGCCGGCCAGCTTGCCGGTCTTCTTCCAAACGAGGTAAGACTGCGTAAACTGGCTCAGATCGCCGTCCAGCACGCGGTCCACGTCGCCCATCTCGCTCTTACTGCGCAGATCCTTTACCAGCCGGTACGGCGCCAGCACGTAATTGCGAATCTGGCTGCCGAAGTTAATGTCGGACTTCGTCGCCTCCAGCTTGTCGGTCTCCGCCTGCTTCTTGCGCATCTCGTGATCGTAGAGACGGGACTGCAACATCTTCAGCGCAGTGGACTTGTTCTTGTGTTGCGAGCGCTCGTTCTGGCACTGCACAACAATGTTGGTGGGCAGGTGGGTGATGCGCACCGCCGAGTCGGTTCTGTTGACGTGCTGACCTCCGGCGCCGCCGGCGCGGTAGGTATCAATGCGGAGATCCTCGGTACGAATGTCGATCTTGATCTCGTCGTCGACTTCGGGATAGACGAATACCGAGGCGAAAGAGGTGTGTCGCCGCGCCGCTGAATCAAAAGGTGAGATGCGCACCAGACGATGTACGCCGATCTCGCTCTGCAGCATGCCGTAGGCATAGTCGCCTTCGACTGTAAACGTCGCCGACTTGATGCCCGCTTCGTCCCCCGGCAACGTGTCGGTGATCTCCGTCTTGAATCCACGTCGCTCGGCCCAACGTAAGTACATTCGCAGCAGCATCTCGGCCCAATCTTGCGCCTCGGTGCCGCCGGCGCCCGGGTGAATCACAACTAGCGCATTGCGGTGATCGTTCTCCCCGGAGAGTAGAGCGTTCGTCTCGATCTCGCCAAGGCGTTCACCGAGCGCCTTCAGCTCTTCGGAGATTTCCGCCTCAACTTCCTCGCCTTCTCGGGCGAGCTCGATAAACGCGTCAATGTCGGAAACACGCCGCTCGAGCTCCGCGGCTTGCTCGACGATGCCGGTCAGCCGCTTGCGCTCGCGCATGATCTTCTGCGATCCGGAATTTGCGGAGTCGTTCCAGAACTCGGGCTCGGCGATCTGCTTCTCTATTTTTTCGAGCGTGGATTGGGCGCCGCCGAGGTCAAAGATACCCCCGGGTCTGGTTCGCCCGCGTACGCAGGTCGGAAAATTCTTTTTCGAGCTCTTCGATGGCCATAGTAAAACGCAAGGAAGGGCGCGATCAGTCGCGCCCCGCTGACTCTATTATGTCGCGCCGGCCGAGGAAAAGAAACGCCGCCGCTGCCAACAGCGAGACGTACCAAAACCACTCGCCGAATCGTGCGAACCAAGTCAGCTTATCCGAGTAGGCGTAACGACTGACGATAACGCCCTGCTCGAACGACGGCAGCGGCGCCGTGATCTGTCCAGCGCGGTTGATCACCGTGGTGATGCCGTCGTTCGTTGCCCGAATCAGATAGCGGCCGTTCTCGATCGCGCGCATCCTCGCGATCAACAAATGCTGATGACGCGCCGCGCTGCGCCCGTACCAACTGTCGTTCGAGATGTTTACCAAGACCTCTGCGCCGCCGGCGACGAACAGCCGCACGCCTCGGGCGAAGACCGATTCGTAGCAGATAAACGTCCCTACGCCGTGCTCCCCCAGTTGCGCCACGGCGACATCTTCGCCGGGCAAGAAGTCGCCCGCGGCAAGCGTGATCTTGTCGACGAAAGCGGAGAAAGGCCAGGGCACGAACTCGCCGAAGGGTACCCGAAAGATCTTTGCGTAACGCGAGATGAAGCGGCCTTGGGGGTCGAGCGTCACGGCGCTGTTGAGCGGCCGTCGGCCATCGTGCGTATCCTCGAAGGCCATCGTGTTGAAGATGAAATGCGCCCCTGACTCTCGTGCCACTTGCTCCATGAACTCGCGCGAAACCTCGGAGTCGAAGTAGTACGCCGGCACCGAGTATTCGGGCCAAATGAGCAGTTCCGCGGGCGCGGGGTCGATTTGCTCGGCTTGGCGCGTCGAAAGCTCCAGCATGCGTTCGAGATGCTGCCGGCCACGCTCCGCCGTCCATCCGCGAATCATCTCATCGGGGTGAACGTTCGGCTGCACCAGACGAACCACCCGGTCGCCCTCTTCCCCCTCTGGAAGCGCCGGCAACAAAAACAGCAACGGCAACACCAGCAGCGCCGCCGACTCTCGCCTCGGTCTACGCCAAATCAACAACGCAACGGCGACGTTCATCATCACGAAGAGAAATGACAATCCATGGACGCCTGTGAAGGGCGCCAGCCTCGCCAAGGCCGCCATCGAGACGCCGGCGTTGCCCAGCAACAGCCAAGTGAATCCCAAGTATTGATGGGTCCCTTCGATCGCAACCCACAACGCCGCAACGGCCGGCAGCGCCCACGGCCGTTTGAGCAACGGCCCAGAGAGCGCTGCGAAGGCCGCAGAATGCAAACCCTTCGCGATGAAGAACGCCGTGAAGATCGCGGCGGCGGCCGGCCCCGCCAAGCCGGCGTACCCGTGCATAACGTCGTAGATCCAGTAGCAGGCGCCGCCCCAGAACGCCATGCCCGAGACCCACCCCAACAAAAAGCGTTCGCGCGCATCGCGAGCGGCTACAACGGCGAGCAACAGCGGAACCAACGCAATCGGCGCCAGATACAGAATCGAGAAACGAGGGAAACACAGAACCTGAAGCAAGCCGCTCAACGCCGCGGCCGCGTAACGGACGCCGCGGCTGCTCATGGTGTCAGAGCCGAGGCTTCTTCCTCGACCAGATCGGCCATGTAAGAGCTGCGCACGAGCGGCCCCGCAAAGACCGCCCGAAACCCGATCGATTCACCGTGCTCGCGATAGCGCTCGAACCGCGCCGGCAGTACGTACTCCTCCACCGGCAAGCGATGGCGCTTGGGCTGCAGGTATTGCCCGATCGTCGCCACGTCGACCTGCGATGCCCGTAGATCGCCCAACAGCGTCTTGACTTCCTCAGACGTTTCGCCGAGCCCAACCATCAGACCCGACTTGGTCAGCGTCCCCGGACGCCGCTTTTTGGCGAAAGCCAGTACGTCGAGCGAGCCGCGGTAATCGGCTTGCGGCCGAACCCGCCGATACAGCCGCGAAACGGTCTCCATGTTGTGATTGAAGACGTGCGGGCCGGCGTCGAGCACGCGCGCAACCGCGTCGAGATCGCCGCAAAAATCCGGCGTCAGCACTTCGACCCGGGCGGCCGGCGAAGCGCTTCGTACCGCCTCCACGGTACGTGCGAAATGGGCAGAGCCCCCGTCGGCTAAATCGTCACGATTCACGCTGGTGATTACGACATAGCGCAAGCCCATACGCGCGGCCATCTCCGCGACATGCTCGGGCTCACCATCGTCCAGCGAGCCGGGCACGCCCTGCGGCACCGCGCAGAAGCCACAGGTGCGCGTGCAGACATCGCCCAGGATCATGAACGTCGCCGCGCCGCGTCCGAAGCAGTCGTGAATGTTCGGACAGCGAGCCGACTCACAAACGGTGTGGAGCCGCCGCTTGCGAAGGTCGACCTTAAGATCGTGCAGCGCGGTGAAGTTGAGCTCCGTCTTACGCAACCACTCGGGGAGACGAGGCGTCGGACGACGCACGCCCGACGCAATCTGAATCAGATCCATCGCGGCTCAACGCTTGCGCAGCATCGTATCGAAGCCATCGCCGCGAAGCTTGGTGCGGTATTCCTTGGCCGCGTCGGCGCCCGAGAAGGGACCGACCACGACGCGAATCCAGCCGTCTCCCGCTCCCGTGTCTACCATTGCTGGATAGCCCTTGGCCTTGAGTTTGCCGGCAAGTAATTCAGCGTCCTTCTGTACACGCAACGCCGCGACTTGGAGATGGTAGCTCGGTCCGGACGAAGCAGCCGCGGGAGGCTTGGCCCTGGGAGCCGCCGTACGTTGTACCGGCGCGGGCTTCTTCGCCTCCGTCTCCTGGCGAAACGGCGCCGGCTTGGGGTCGGCCTTCACCGGCTCGGCCTTGGCCGTCTCCGCAGACTTCGGTGCGGGCTTCGGAGTGGCCTTGGCCTGAGGCGGCGTCGGCGTAGGTTCTGTCCCGGGAGCGTCCTTCAACAAGGTCTCGGGCAAGACAATCTCGTCCTGAAGCGGCGGCGGATCGATATCCGCTTTGGCGAGCGGCGACGATTGCGTCGTCTCTCCATGGTTGAACCCAACCGTGTAGCCGACCGAAAAGAACGCCGCGAAGAACACGACGACCACAAAGAACAAACTGAGCAACTGCTTGTTGCCCAGGACCAGTTCGAACTCTTCTTCCTCGCGTGGCATGACTACCCTATTCTAAACCCGACGTCAAACATTATCAGTAGGTCTTGTTTCGCTCTTTCCGTCCGTTCCCTTGGGATCGCTGAACTGGTTGGCCCAGCCGGCCAATCCGCTGAACAACTCGACCGGCAGCGGGAAGACGACGGTCGTGTTCTTCTCCGTCCCGATCTCGGTGAGCGTCTGAAGGTAGCGCAACGTGATCGAAGTCGGTTGGGTCGCGAGCTCCTTCGCAGCTTCGGTCAGTTTCTCGGCCGCCTGCGCTTCGCCCGCGGCGTGGATGACTTTGGCGCGTCGTTCGCGCTCGGCCTCGGCCTGACGCGCAATCGCGCGGATCATCTGCTCAGGCAGATCCACGTGTTTCACCTCGACCGCCTGCACCTTGATGCCCCAGGGGCCAGTGTGCCCGTCAAGCGTCGCCTGTAGCTTCGCGTTGAGCTTCTCGCGTTGGCTGAGCAACTCGTCGAGATCCGCCTCGCCGAGCACGGCGCGCAGACGCGTCTGCGCCAGTTGCGAGGTGGCGTGAACGAAGTGCTCGACCTCGACGATCGCTTTGCTCGGGTCGATAACGCGGAAAAAGACCACGGCGGAAACCTTAACCGTCACGTTGTCGCGCGTCACCACGTCTTGCGAAGGAACTTCCATCGTCTCAACACGCAACGAAATGCGAACGATGCGATCGATCGGCGCGAAAATGAGCACCAGCCCGGGACCCTTCGGCTCGGGCAACAGCCGTCCTAGCCGGAAGACAACGCCCCGTTCGTACTCAGGCAAGATCTTGATACAGTTCAAAACATAGAGGCCGATGATAAGAAGGAACACCCAACTGAAATTCATGTTTTTGCTCCCGGGCTGGTCGGCCCGCTCCTCACGCTTCCTGTTTCGGTTCAACCGGCTCAACTTCTAGATTCAACCCGTCCACGCCCGTAACACGCACCCGCATGCCGTCGAGAACGGGACTCGCCGCGTGCGCGTTCCAAAGCTCGCCGTGGACGAAGATGCGTCCCGCGCCGCCGACTTCTCCGCGCGCCACGCCGATCTCACCGACCATCGCCTCCGCGCCGGTCGCAACCTTATAGCGAAAAGACTTGACCGCCAACTGCACGAGGAAGACCGTGATCAGCGCAAAAGGCAACGTGGCGGCGATTGCGGGCCCCCAACCGATCGACAGCTCGGGAATCTCCGTATCGATCAGTATCACCGCTCCAATCGCCATCGCAACCGCGCCGCCCGCGCCGAGGATGCCGTTAGTCGCCGTCATCGCTTCGAGCGTAAGGAAGGTAATGCCGAGCAGGATCAAGGCGACTCCGGCCCAATTGATCGGCAACACCGAGAGCGCCATCAGCCCCAGTACCACGGCGATGCCGCCGAACACACCCGGAAAGACGAGCCCCGGATTGGTGAACTCGGCGTAAACCCCAAGCAGTCCCACGATCAGCAGTATGAACGCAAGGCTCGGGTCGACCAGCGGCAGCAGCGCACGCTGGCGAAAGGTGAGCTCAAAGGGGTAGACCTCGGCCTCGGCCAGAGCTAGCGTTGTTTCCGTACCGTCGAAGCGCGAGAACGGTTGACCGTCGATGGCGGCGAATAGATCAGAGGCGTCGGCGGCGACGAAGTCGATCAAGTCTCCCTCAAGCGCCTCGCTGTCAGTGAACGCCGAACTCTCTCGGACCGCCTTTTCGGCAAGCTCAACGTTGCGCCCGCGCTTCTCGACGATGGCACGCAGCGACGCCGCCGCGTCGTTCTCGACCTTCTCCTTCATGACCTCGTCCATCTCGCCGCCGACGGCGAGCACCGGATGAGCGGCTCCAGTATTGGTGCCAGGGGCCATAGCCGCGACGTCGCCGGCGATCAAGATCAGGAACCCGGCCGAGGCCGCGCGTCCGCCGCTAGGCGTGACGTAGGTGATGACGGGAACTTCCGAGGCGATGATCGCCTGGCTAATGTCGTTGGTGGCCGAGAGCAAACCGCCCGGCGTGTTGAGCCGAATCAGGATCGCGGCAGCCCCATCGGCCGTCGCCTGCTCGATCCCTTGGCGGACGATCTCGGCCGTGAGCGGATGAATGGCGCGATCGAGATCGATGGTGAGAACGCGCGGCGCGGCTCCAGCCGAAGCGGCGAAGGCAAGGGCGAAGGCCAGCAAAGCATTCAAAACGCTTCGTCTAAACTTCCCAATCGCCCGTTCCATCAATGCGTTCCTACTCCGACTAGAGTATATCGCAGCGCCGTCGGCGGGCCTACTCTGGCGCCGGCTGCTCACTCGGAGCTACCCGGTCCCGCCGCTCGAAACCGTGCTGTGGTTCATCGAATACGGCGCTTCACACACGGGCTGGTAGGCTAAGGCCGAAAGCGTTCCACCAGCATGAGGTCGCTGCCTGAGCGCTCGATCTGTGAATAGAGGATCGACTTGCGGTCTGGCGAGATAGAAAACCCGAAATGCATGGGGTGCTCCACTTCGGCCAGGATGAGGGTCCGACCTATCGAGAAATCAAAGAAACGAATCGAGTCGGGCTCCCCGCTTTGGGCAACGTCCTGATAAAGGCCGGGCTGGATGTCAGCCGAAAGACCCCATGCGGCGCGATACAGGAAGTAAACCCCGTCTTGCGTAACGGCGAAGCCGTGGGCAGACGGCGAATCGTGAATCTTGACCGGCTCCCCTCCTTCAACTGGCATTTTCCAGAGGCCTGGATTGTCGTAGTCGCCGACATAGTAGAGCCAGCGCCCGTCCGGAGATTCGGCCGCCTGTAGCGCGGGTTGGCTCGTGACTTGTACGGCGTTGCCCCCGTCCACGGAAACCTTCCAAATGCAGCCTCTGCCGGTACGTTTGGACTTGAAGTAGACCCACCTGCTGTCGCGTGACCAGTTCGGTACCGCATCCGCCGTGGAACCGCTGGTCAGTCGTTTGGGTTGCCCCCCGCGAGGGTCCGCTAGATAGATGTCCAGGCGGGCGCCCACCCGGGCGTCAAAGGCGATCCATCGCCCGTCGGGCGACCATTTCGGCGTGCCGGACACACCGCCTGCCAAAGATGCCACACGCATCGGGCTCGTTCCATCGGCATCCGCAATCCAGATATCCCGCGTTCCCGACCGCCAGGAAGCGAAAACGATTCGCTTCCCATCCGGTGAGAAATGCGGGTTGGTGTCCACTTGAGTAGAAGAATCCAGCCGCGTCATACTGACGGCTTCTTCACCTTGCAAGCGCAAGCGCCAGAGGTTCACATCGGGCTGTTGGCTGGAGTAGGCCAAGCGGTCATTGATTCTGGCGATCGAGGGATGCTGGATTCTATCTCCTGGGAGGCCAATGAACCTTTCTTCCCCGGGCTCTTCGGCGGTGATGACCCAGAGCCCTCGTCGGGACGCTCCATCCATCACGGCGTAGACGATGTGGCGACCGTCGCGGGTCCAAGTAGGCGTAATTCGCACCCGGTCTTTGTCAAAGGTCAGCTGCTGAGCCTGACCGGCGGCATGGAGTCCGTGTGACAAGCCGGTCACAAACAGGTTGGGATTCCTCACGTAAGCCAAGTTCTTCCCGTCCGGTGAGACGATGCCGTACAGATACGAATCCTCGGAGTCGGTCGGTTGAACCAGAGCCCGCCGCTCCCCAGTCTCGGCGGAGAGAAGGTCCAGCCCAGCGCCGGGACTTGGTTCCAAGGCGGGGGTAACCAGCTACTTCGAGTCCGGCGTCCAAGAGAAGTATGGCTGTGGAACACCGACTGAGCGTTGGCTCACAATCTCGCCAAGGACCCGCTCGCGGCCACCCAGTGTTGGTATCACGATGACTTGAGTCTCGGCATCGTCGAGTATTCTCGCGAAAGCGATACGCTCTCCGTCGGGGGAATAGGCCGGGCTTGTATCAGGTCGCGGATCGGTGGTGAGCCGCAAAGGCTTCCCGCCGGTCACCCCCTGAATGTGAATGTCGTGGTTCGATTGAGCCGGACCGTTCCAGGAAAACGCCACATGGGAACCGTCGGGCGATAGGCTGGGAAACCCCTCTGAGCCCGGATACGTTGTGAGGGGAGCGGCCTCAAGAGTCGCTTGTTCCTCCGCCTCGTCCTTGAGCCGTCCCGGCAGAAGGACGACGGCGATAATGGCCAGAGCCACCGCGGCAATGCCGACTTCTTTCCTGGGAAGCAAGCCCTTCCAAGTCGCAGGCGATGCCGGAGCCGGCAGCGACTCCACCGAGGCGACGAAACGGTAGCCGACTCCCGGGACCGTGCCGATGAAGCGGGGATCCTCAGCGGAGTCGTGCAGGGCTTCCCGCAGCCGCCTAACGACGTGGTTGAGGTTGTCTTCGAACTCAACGAAGGTCTCGCCCCAAAGCCGATCACGTAGCTGCTCTCGGGTGACGGTTTCTCCGTGCCTCTCAAGGAGCAAGCCCAAAGCGACCAATGGCTTACGGCCGAGTTGGAGGGGTGCGCCATCCTCGCGCAGTTCGAAGGCGTTTAGATCGAGCTCAAAGGCGCCGAACCGAAATGCTGACTTTGGCCGCTGATCGATCATGCTAACCCTGCGGCTCAGATGGACTGAGGGATCGGTCAAAAGAGTAGCAGGTATGGTTTCTACATTCAATGGCGCAGTCTAGGGGCGTTTGGGGTCACCTCATCACTGCTAGGCGACTGTCAGCGCTCTGTCATTCCGCCTTCATCCACTTTTCAGACGCCTTTCATTGGACAAAGCAACTGGAGGCACGTACGCTTGACCTCGCTTGCTCTTAGTTTCTTGGAACCAGGAAACAAGACGAAAAAGTCGAGCAACGCAAGCAATACATCTTTCACTTGAAGACCAGGGAGAGTACCATGACCACATTCAGTCGGCCGGCCCCGCCGCCGCAAGTCCCCGAAACGAAACGAGCCGGTATCGTTTCGCTCTGCACTATCCTGACGGCGGCTCTGCTCGCCCTCAGTCCGGCTTTACAGGCCGCGTCGGTGAGCACTACAACGATGGTCCAGTTTGGCGGGGGCCCCGCGATTCCGGGAACTTCCTCAACCTTGATTCGAGATGACGCTGGCATAACCGCAACTATCATGACCTCCGGACTAACACCGGGTGATACCTACACGATCTGGGTTGTGATCTTTAACAACACGGCCGCTTGCTCGCCCCCCGGCTGCGGCGGGGACGACCTGGCGCCGCGCGGCGGTGATCCGGCGGTTCAGAGCTCGGTGACGTACGGAACCGGCCACATCATCTCGACCACGGGCAACGCCACGTTTGCGTTGCGGAAAAACGCCGGAGACGCCACGGGAGCGAATTTTGGTCCCGGACTGACCAACCCGATGGGTGCGGAGATTCATCTGGTAGTCCGCAGCCACGGCCAGCCCATCCCGGGGATGATCGAGGAGCAAATCAGCACTTTCAGGGGGGCGTGCCCTCCCAACGATTGCGTGGACCAGCAGGCCGCCATCCACCTTCCTCTTGCCGATGAAACATCCGCTCGCCTGGACAGGATTGAAGGCGGCGTGAGCGACAACTCGGTGCGCCTCGACGAGATCAAGGCTCTAAATGACCGTATTGCGCGGCGCAACGGTCTCAAACCATAGCGAAGCCTACTGGAGGGGCCTCGCTAAAGGCCAGCGGCGGGCATCCCGCGCCTGCGAACTGTAGTCTGTCCGTTCTAGCGTCGGCGAGACGACGCTTTGAATCTTGTTAGCTCACAAAGGAGATTTCATGACATTACTCAGCTCTCATACGTTTCGGGTCCTAGCGAGCCTTTGCGTGTCCTTCGCTTTTATTGCCCCCGTGGCTGCCGACCACAACGGAGTACGGACGAGGGTCCGGCTCAGCGTCTTCCAGGCATCCGGTAATCCGGATGACTTCGGCGGCGGCGGCCTATTGCCGGGCGGGCAGAACTTTCCCGACTTACCCATGAACGCGGAGGTCCCTGGGTCGCGGGCCGTGCTCACGCGAACGAAGAAATGCCTCGAATACAGGGTGAAAACAAACGGCCTCCCTGAAGGGGCCTACACGAACTGGTGGGTGATTACGAATCAACCCGGGAACTGCGCCGTCGCGAACAACTGCACCATTGACGACGTGTTCAATCCGGCCACTGATTCGGCTGTGTTTTGGGCTACGGGCAACCTGGTCGGAGCAGATGGTGTCGGCAGGTTCAGTGATCGCGTGTGCAAGGGTCAGGATCTTGGCTTTCCGTTCACTCCGGCAAGTCCTCTCAGTAGGTGTGCGCCGGGAGCGGCTTGCGGGCCGGGCCTACTGATCGGCGGGCAGCACCTGGCATTCTTGCCGGGCGACGTGACCAACACTCGCGGCGCTGCCGTCTGGGTCATCGTGAAGTATCACGGCGCGACTTCCGACGATCCCGTCACGCTGTACGATCAGCTCTACACTCTGCTCGGAAGCTGCTGGGAAGGTGCAAACGCTGTCGGTCCCGGCGACGGCACCTTCAATTGCTTCGATCCCCAATACGCCATCTTCCCGGCGCCTGCCGACGACGACTAGATTGGGCGTTCAGCCGCAATACCTGCCTGCGGGCTGATTCGAACAGCGATGGGCGAAGAATCTCCCATCGCTGTTCGATCAACCGTTACACCGCGCCATCTCCCACTTGGTAGGGTGGGTGCCAATCAAAAATCAGCTGGCCGTCGGCGGCGTCGAGAGCTGCTCATCTTGCCGGCTGAGCGCGGGTTCAGCGCCAGCTCCGAACCTCGCGATACTCGGCGGCGCAGCGGGCTCTCAAGTGGTCTAGTTAGTTTGCCCAAAGTGACCCAACTGCTCCATCATGTTGGCCTGGTCCTGCTCTCTTGTCCATGCCACCGGGTCGCAGACCGAGTCGGTCGAGACGGCGGATTGTCCAAGAAGCGGGTATGCCGATGCCGCAAGGAATAAGGCCGTCGAGCGGAGGAGCTTCGCGCGGACCGCCGACTCGGAGTTGTTGATGACCTAAGGAATTGGAGATCCATCGGCGCCGCCACACCGAACGGACGGCTACTGGCCCGAGGGAAGGCGCCGGAACTTCGTTCCCTTTGCCGACAACTGAGAGACAGCGGCGGCAGGCAGCCCCACGACATTCGAATAACAGCCCTCGATCCGTTCAACGAATCTCGCCGCGCCCGCTTGAATTCCGTACGCCCCCGCCTTGTCCCGCGGCTCGCCCGAGGCGACGTAGCCGTCAATCTCGCTTCCGCTCAGTTCGCGAAAGTAAACTCGAGTCGTCTCGGCGTTGGTGACTGCCGAGATCCCATCGAAGAAGCAATAGCCAGTGTGCACCTGGTGCGCGCGTCCAGAGAGCCGCCGCAGCATGTCGGCGGCCTCGTCGTCGTCGCGCGGCTTACCCAGCAGCTCATCATCGAGCGCGACGACCGTATCGGCGCCGAGCGTCGTCTCTCCTTCTCGCCACGCCGCTCGTGCCTTGGCCTCGGCCAGCCGCGTAACGTATTGCTTCGCAGGCTCCCCCGGGCGAGGAGTCTCGTTGATGTCGCAAGGGCGCACAACGGGCTCAAATCCCGCCTCCCGAAGGATGTCTAGCCGTCTTGGCGACGCTGACGCCAGTACCAACATGCCTACGAGTCTAGCGTCTCGGTGAGTCGTCGGTTCCGGGCCAACGCTCTGATACAATACCGGCTCGATTGAAGGAGATTGCCATGCTCCGCTGCAACCGTCTGCACTTTCTGATTGTTCTCTTCCCTGCTCTTCTGGCCGCTCAAGGCCCATGGGACCAAACATTCCCGAAGGATGTCCCCGCCCCCGAAGGATTTCGCGAGAATCGCACCACCTACTCCGCTCTGATGGAGCTGATGCGGCCGAAGCGAACCGGCGTCAGCGACGCGCAGCTCGAAACTCTGAGCGAGTTCCAGCTCGAGGCCGTATGGGGCGCCATGGGCGACTACCGAGAGACGAACTTCGTTCGCGGATTCCAATCCACCCAACCCGGCAAGCGGCTCGTAGGCCGGGCTCTGACCATTCGCTTCTTGCCGTTCCGGAAGGATCTCGACGCCGCTGCTCGCGAACTGGCCAAAGAAGGCGATTGGGATCGCCGATTCTACATCCGCGCTGGTGAAGAGGCCAAGCCCGGCGACGTTGTCGTCGTCGACCTCGGCGGGACCGAAGGCAACATCTTCTTCGGCGACGTGACCGCGCTCGGCATCGCCCTGCGTGGAGCCAAGGGCGTCATTATCGACGGCGGCACGCGCGACCTGGCCGAGCTCAGCGACGAGCCGTTCAAGGACTTTCCCGTGTTCGCGCGCTTTTTCGACGTGAACCCCGCTCGCTGGGTCGGCGCGGAATGGAACGTCCCGATCCGAGTCGGCTCTGCAACCGTCCTGCCTGGAGACATCGTGGTCGCGGACGCCGAAGGCATCCTTTTCGTTCCTCCTGATATCGTTGCCGGCGTGATCGAGAGCGCCGTCGAACGCAAGAAACGAGAGGACTACGAACGGGATCTGTTGCGGCAGAAGAAGTATCGCGTACGCGACGTTTACCCGCTCCACCCCGAACTGCGCAAGAAGTACGAGGAGCAACAGAAGTAGCGGTTAGAGACCCTGTTCGAATACGACGTCGACGGGAATACCCGCCGCGCCCAGCCGATCGAGATCGACCCGCAACACGACGCCGATGTTTCCAGAATCCTTGACGAATCGCGCGGCGCCTTCGTAGTCGCCGTCGCCTTGCAGCCGCAGGATCTTCTCTGAGAGCGCGTCGACGGCCTTCTTCATCGCGTCGAAGTCCACACGATAAGTCCCGGTCGCCTCGTCCCGAGTGAACGCGCCGGCTTCTTGGAAGAAGTTGAAGCGCAACAGATTGGCGACGCCGTGCGCGCTCGAGGCGCCGAAGCGAATCGAGCGGAACAGACCGGCCATGAACGTGACATAGTTGTCCATCAGGTCAACGTCGCCCAGCTCTCCCATCGCGTGCAGCTTGGTCACCATGTAGAGCCCGAGAATGTCGGCCTTACCCTCTTCGAGCGCCGAAGCGTGCTCCTTCATCGCTTCGCGCACAGTACCGTTGCCGCTGAGGGTATTCTTGATCCCGAGCCCGTGAGCGACCTCGTGAAACATGGTGTTGGCGAAGAAAGCGTCGAAGGCGACGTGGGCGCGCTGTTCCTCGTCAATCAGCAAGCCCGCGATCGGCACGAGGATCTTCTCGAACTTCGCCCGCATCGCGTTCTTGAGCTGCAACCGCCGCGCGCCCTTCTGGAGCTGGACTTCTTCGTCGTTCGGCAGATTGATCGCGATCGTCTTGGCGCCCGCATTCGAGTCGCCGGCGTAGTAGAGCGCGTCGTAGGCGTTGAGGTCCGAGCCCGCGCCCGGTTCCTCCTGCTTGTACTCCTCGGGGACGGGCAGTCCCCGCTGCAGCTCGTCGAGCAATGACACATAGCGCTCCAAGCGCCGACTCCACTCCTTGTCCTTGACGAGCACATAGGCTTCGAAGCTCGCCTTGTAGCCGAAGAGTTGATCTTCATAGGTTTCGATCGGCCCGATCACTATGTCGAGCGTATTCGACTTCATGTCCATCCAAGCCATGTCGCTCGGTTGGTAGTCGTCGCTAAGCAGCGCATCGGCGCGCAGTGTGAGATAGCGTTTGAGGGCGTCGTCATCAGCCAGCTCCGACGCTTCGCGAAGCTTCGCCGCGACGCGTTCGAGCTCAGGCCGGAACTCTTCGCTGTAGACTCGAGCGACGAGCTTGCCCGCCTCGTCGCGACGTACGAACGAATAGAGGCTCTTGAGCGCTTCGCCTTCGTCGGCGGAGGCGCCGACGGCTTGCTCGAACTCCTCCTTCGTCATGTCCTCGGGATAGTAGCGCGCCCCGGCCGGCTTCTCGCCAATGCCATCGACAAACGATTTGTCGGCGTCGAGCCGATCCCAAGGACCGTAGTTGATTTCAATAAAGCGACGCTCGGCGGGGTCGTCGATTCCGTTCAGCAACTCGTCGCGATCGCCCCACGCCTGACGCCAAAACAGCCCGTCCATCTCCTTGGCGGCTTCGATCAGCAACGGCAGCATACGGCGTTCGTTTTCCGTAAGAGCGGAGAGATCGGTTTCGAGTCGAAAGGAGACGTATTGATCGAGCTTGGCTTGGAAGTCCATCGTTTCCGGTTGAGGCGCGGGCGAGCAAGAGAGCAGCAGGAGTGCAGGGAGAAGGCTACGCATGGCGGGTCTCTTATTGTATGCCGCCCCGCGCGTAGCTTACGTCTCGAGCAGGTCTCGGTACACCGCCATTAAGTTCGCCTTCGCCTCGACTCCGATCCCGGGAACGTCGGGCAGCCTAACGCGACCTTCTTCTACCGGGACGCCGTCGGCGAATCCGCCAAACGGCTCGAAGACTCCGGGGTAGGATTCGTTGCCTCCGAGCCCCAACCCGGCGGCGAGGTGCAGCGCGAACTGGTGGCCGCCGTGCGGTACGCAACGCCGCAGAGACCAGCCCTCCTCGCGCAACATTTCACTCGTCCGCAAATACTCGACAAGCCCATAGCTGAGGGCGGGATCGAACTGCAGCCAATCGAGTCCGGGCCTCATGCCGCCGTGGCGGATCAGGTTGCGCGCGTCCTGATGCGAAAACAGATTTTCGCCGGTCGCAATCGGATTCGCCGACGCTTCGACAACGGCGGCGTTGAGCTCGTAATCGAGCGGATCGCCGGGCTCTTCGTACCACTTCAGTTCGTAGTCGTTGAACGCATGCGCATAGGCCAACGCCGTCTCACGATCGAAGCGTCCGTTGGCGTCGACTGCGAGACGACGCTCGGGGCCGATCGCCTCGAGCACGGCCTCGATGCGCTTGAGGTCGTCAGCGAGCGGCGCACCGCCGATCTTGATCTTGACCGTCTCGTAGCCCATGTCAACGTAACGCCGCATCTCGTCGACGAGTTGCTCGACGTCCTTGCCGGGGTAGTAGTAGCCGCCGGCGGCGTAGACCCAGACGCTTGAGTCCGCCGATCCTCCGCCGAAGCGCTCCGCCAACAGCTTGTAGAGCGGTTTCTCTTCGACTTTGGCGGCCAAATCCCACAGCGCCATGTCGAGCACGCCGACCGCGACCGAACGTTCGCCGTGCCCGCCCGGCTTCTCGTCGCGCATCATCACGCGCCATGCCTTGAGAGGGTCGAAGTTGTCGCGATCCTCGTCAACCAATGAGGATTCGTCGGCGTCCATCAAGCGCGGAACGATACGCTCTCGAAGAATGCCTTGCTGAGCATAGCGCCCGTTCGAATTGAAGCCGAAGCCGACCAACGGCTTGCCGTCGCGGATGACGTCGGACACGACAGCGACGGCCGAGACGGTCATCGTCGCAAACGAAATATAGGCGTTGCGGATCCCTGACGGGATCGGCACAACGGCGTCGCGGATTTCAATGATGCGCATCGTCAGGAGGAAAGAAAACTTGGTCGCGAATTGCGTCTCAAGAGAAAGCAACAAGGCTTGGCGCCCGAGCGTTCCCTTCCAGTGTGTGTATCTACCAAGACCTGGGCAAGCGCGACGCTACTTCGTCTTCATGACGGCCATCCTCGTTGCCTGCAGCGATTTTTCCAGGGATTCCCGCGGCATGCTATTGACGAACGGCTTGACGATCCACCCCGTTCCTCTCGGAATTGAGCGACTAAGGGTCAGCGAATGGCACTCGGCGAATACGCCGTCGTCGTCCTGCTCCAGACGCCAGTAGAGGTTCATACGCCATACGTATCCTCCATCCTCACCGACCGGCAGTAGCTTTTCGCTCGCCTTGCCTGCGTTCTTAACCTCTTGAACCTTGGTCGCCTTGGACTGTACCAGGTAACGTCCGCCTTCCAGTTTCTTGTAACGAGCTTCATGCCAAGTGTCGAGCGTTGCTGTGATCACTTTCTTCTTTACTAGCCGTTGATAAACGTTGAAAACATCTCCGGCTTGGCTTTCGAGCTTGACGCGGATGACCTCCGGATAGATTTTCGGATAATTGGGATAGTCCTGGAAGACAGCGACGAGCTGCTCAATCGTCGAGTCCGGCACGAACATGGCGGCGATCCAGTTGTGAATCAAACCGTCAGGGACGTCTGCATCGTCGTCGAGTTTCGCCACGGCGATCTCGCCGCGCAGAGCCTTGTTGCGCACTTTCGGATCTTCATCGAGCCAGAGGAAGCCCAGCTCGCCATTCAGACGCTTCTGCATGAGGTCTTCGACATTCTCCTCATACTGCTCGAAGGCTTCAATCGTCTCCGGCTTCAGCGTGGCGGTGAGCTGTGCTCGCGCCGGCTCCGCCGCGAAAAACAGCCCTAGCGCCAAAATCGCGAGTGAGTACAATCCGACGGCTACGCGCGTTGCATGGGGCGACCTATGGAAGTGCGGTCGGGCTGCGCCCCCCTCTTCACTAGCCATGCCAACCGGTTCAACTGTTCGAGCTAGGTTCATCTCGCAACTCTCCTTCATTGCTTAGTCTACCTAGACGAGGCGGACTCAATCGCCGTTCTTATTTGGAGCCAGGCAGGGGGTTGTGTACCTTATGGCCTTAGCTTTTTGAGCTCAGCTTCAGCCTCACCCACACGTTTCGCGACGGCAAGCAAGACCTCCTCAAAGACCTTGACTTGGCGTTTCGCTGTCTCGAGATCCTTCTGTTCCAGGGCTTCGCGCACGCCTGGAATCGTCTTCACCCCGTAGCCAGTGTAGAAGCCCGGCGCATAGAGCTGGTGCTTGAACCACTCGCGTCCCGGCAGGCCCTCCTTGCGGGCCATCACTCGTTCGACCGAGCGCAGGATCGCGTTGACCGCCGTCGGATCCCCTTTCGGTCCGCCGGAAGAGAAGACAGACGTCAAAGTCTTCTCATAATCCGCCGCCGCCTTGGTGAGCCGCTGCCAGGCCGGCCGAAGCTGCTTCACGTCGACCTGCTCGCCGGCAAGCTTCTCCAACTCGTCGAGGTAGGTTCCGATCGTCTCGGCCAAAGCGACAAACTCGAAGGGCGCGATCTCGGCGTTCGCAACGCGCGTCATCGCCGCTGCATGGAACTGCGCCATGGCCCTGCCGTAGACAAAACCCGGATCGCCGAATCGGCGGTACCAATCGAACGAATCATAGTTCGAGTGATAGACGCCGGTTCCCTCCCCGCGAAACGCCGAGTTGATGGACGCGATCGCAAGGTGGTCGAGAAACACCGTGTAGTCCGAGCCCGACCCGACCGCCGCGACCCGGACGTCCTTGCGCGCGTCGATCTTCCTTTTCTCGTCGTCGGCGGCGTCTTCGAGGGCCTTGCTTCGGATCTCGGTATACAGACTGCGGCCGCTCCGAGGGTCGTCAAGATCAACGACCACCTGGTTCAAGAAGCGTTCGAGCGTATGCGAGCCCTGCAAGCTCAGCGTTCCCGCAAAGTTGCTGTCGGTGTTGAAGTAGACGACCGTCTTCTCGCGCAGCTCGTCGGCGAACTGCTCGCCCCATTCGGTTGAGCCGATCAGCCCCCACTCCTCGGCGTCCCAACTAGCGAAGATAATCGTACGCTTCGGCTTCCAACCCTGCTTGATCGCCTCGCCGATCGCACGCGCGGTTTCGAGCAGCGGCGCGTGGCCGGAGACAGGATCGGTGGCGCCGTTGACCCAGGCGTCGTGATGGTTGCCGTAGATCACCCATTCATCGGGATACACCGCGCCCGGAATCTTCGCGATGATGTTGCGTCCCGTCGGGTTCTTCCAGTCGAACGCCAACTTGAGCCGTACCTCGGCCGGTCCGGCTCCCACGTGATACGTAAGCGGCAGCGAGCCCCGCCATTCCCTGGGAGCAACCGGCCCGCCGAGATTTTCGAGGATCGGCAAAGCGTCGCCCCAACTGATCGGCAGGGTCGGAATCGTCGGCAGCGTTTTTGACTCCGAGATCGCCGGGCGTCGTTCGCCCGGCACGGCTCCCCGGCCCGGCGTCAGCGGATCGCCGGGATGGATCGGCATGTCCATGATCGAGCCGCGCTGCACTCCCCACTTCGGCCTATAGCGGCCTACGGGGTAGGCGTCTCCCTTGAAAAACCCGTCGTCGGCCGGATCGGAATAGATGATGCAGCCGATCGCGCCGTGCTCCGCGGCTACCTTGGGCTTGATGCCGCGCCAGCCGCCCATGTAGCGCGCCAGTACGATCTTGCCGCGCACATCGACGCCAAGCTGGGCCAGCTTCTCGTAGTCGGCCGGCATGCCGTAGTTGACGTAGACGATCTGTGCACGCACGTCTCCGTCGGGCGAATACGCGTTATAGGTCGGCAAGCCGCCCGAGTCGCTCGAGTCCTTGTCCTCGGCAATCGCCGGCTCTGACAGGCGGGCTTTGTAGGAAATCGGCGAGACCAACTCCAGGCTGCGTTCGAGGGGAGTCGGCATTAGGCCGACAAACTCGTGATACTCCGCGTCTAGTCCGTAAGAGCGAAACTCATTGAGTACGTACTCGGCAACGCGATTGCCCGCCTCGGAGCCGGTGTGGTGCGGCTCCTCAGACATGGTGCGAATAATCTCGCGAATCCTATCCGGTTGCGGAACGGCAAGCAGCTTCTCTTCGAGCTCGCGTTGCGCCTTTGCGCCTTCCGTCGTAAAACCGCGTAGAGCCTGGGCCGACAGAGCCGCCGTGCAGAGGAGGCTGAGAACAAGCAATCGGAACATGAAGAGATTGTATCCCGTGCGGCAGCGACTATTCCTTCGGGCCGAAAGGCCAGAAGGCGGTCGTCGTATAGCCGCCGTCAGAGGCGATCACTTGTCCGGTGATGTAGTCGGCCGCCGGGCTCGAAAGAAAGACGGCGAGACCGGCAATGTCGTCGGGGGTTCCGAGCCGCGGATTCGGTTGTGCGCCCTTGAGCCAAGCCGCCATCTCCGCCGGTTGCCACATCTCTCGGTTGAGGTCGGTGAGGATGAATCCCGGCGCGATGCAGTTGACTTGAATATTGTACGGCCCCCACTCGGCGGCGGTCGTGCGGGTCAGTCCGGCTAGAGCGGTTTTGGTCATCGCGTAGATCGTGAGATAGGGCAAGCCGAGCAACGACATCAATGAACCAATATGGACGACCTTGCCGCCCTGGCCGCGGTCTTTCATTCGCTTGCCGACCTTTTGGGTGAGCCGAACGATGCCGTGCAGGTTGGTCTGCATGATGCGCTCGTACTCCTCTTCGGTGTAGTCCTCAAAGCGCTTGCGAATGTTGGTGCCTGCGACGTTGATGAGAATGTCGCAGTCGCCGTGGGCCTCGGCCAGCGCGCCGATCGATTCGTTCGAGGTGATGTCGAGCGGGTGGGTCTCGGCGGAGTAGCCCGCCTCGCGCAGGGCGGACGCCTCGCGTTCCAGGGCATCGAGCGAACGAGAGGTCAGTACGGTATTCGCCCCGCTGCTCGCCGCGGCCTTCGCGATGGCGAGTCCGATGCCTCGGCTCGCCCCGGCGACCAAGGCCTTCTTTCCGGCCAGAGAAAACATCTTTGAATAATCCATAGCACTCCATCTTTAAACGTCGCGGCGCGGGGGTCAACCGCCGGAGGCGGCTATGCCTGGAACTCTTTCATCCGCACGCGCCGACCGCGAAATCCGACGCCCTCGGCCTCAAGCCTCAGGCGCTGTTCGAGACCCGCTTCGCCCGGCAGTGCGATTCTACCCCCGGCGGCAACGATGCGATGCCAGGGCAGCCGCATCCCCGGAGACGCGAGCCGCAACGCTCTCCCGACCATACGGGGGCCGCAATCGGCTTGCTCGGCGATGTCTCCGTAGGTCGCTACGCGGCCGCGCGGCACGGCGGCGACAGCTTTCCAGATCCGTTGCAGGCTCACGCTCGAAGCTATCATGGGTGTGGAGAGGTGCAAAACATGGGAAAAGACATTCGCCCGGATCATCCCGTTCACGAGATTATCGCCGACCGCTGGAGCCCATACGGCCTAGCAGCCCGCGAGGTCGCCGAGGCGGACTTACGCTCCCTGTTTGAAGCCGCCCGTTGGTCGGCGTCCTGTTTCAACGAGCAGCCCTGGCGGTATCTGGTCGCGACCAAGCGGCAACCCGATGAGTTCGCTCGGATGCTCGAATGCCTCGTAGAAGCGAATCAGGCCTGGGCAAGCAGCGCTTCCGCTCTAGCTCTAGGACTCGCGAAGACCACATTCACGCGCAACGGCAAGCCGAACCGCACCGCATTGCACGATCTGGGAGCCGCCTCCTCAAGCCTCTCGCTCGAAGCTTCCGCACGCGGGATCGCGGTCCATCAAATGGCCGGAATCGATCCTGAAAAAGCCCGTCGGACGTTCAGCGTCCCCGACGACTTCGAGGTCGTCACAGCCCTCGCCTTCGGCTATGCGGCCGATGCGACCGATCTCGACGAAAAATTTCGAACGCGTGACGAAGGCGAGCGCACGCGACGCCCGCAGAGCGAGTTCGTCTTCGCCTCCGAGTTCGGCAAGGCCGCCTGGCAAGGCTAAACCGTTCAGGGCTGACGGTTCACGCGCCAAGAGCGATAGCGCCGGGCTCACCCGAGACGTTATACTCGGGTTCAGATCGCGGCAACGCGGGGCGTGAGCCGCACTTCTCCCCCGCCCTTCGCCGCTCTATCCCCACCGTATGGAAGCTTGGCTAGAAGAAGTCTTCCGAGACCTCAACGGAGCCCTCCTCGCCGGGGTCATCATTGCCTCGCTGTACGTGCTGGGCAAGGCGGCGGACTGGCTTGTCGACGAGGCCGTCGACCTCTCCGAACGCTCTCACATACCGAAGACCGTCATCGGCGCGACGATCGTTAGCCTCGGCACGACAACGCCTGAAGCAGCGGTCTCGGTGCTGGCGGCAGTCCAAGGCGCTCCGGCGTTGGCGCTCGGCAACGCGGTCGGGTCGGTGATCTGCGATACCGGCCTAATCCTCGGAGTCGCCTGTCTGCTGGCGCCGCTCAAACTCGATCGCCAGATCGTCAATCGCCAAGGGTGGATTCAAGTCGCCGCCGGCTTCGCACTGGTCGCGGCCTGTTTCCCTTGGTTGAGCCCCGAAACGGCAATTACGGTCGGCGGACGCATGCCGCAGTGGGTCGGCTTCCTCTTCCTGGCGCTGTTGGCGGTCTACATCTGGCAGTCGATTCGCTGGGCGCGGGAGGGCCGAGTCGACCTCGGCGAATCTCTCCCGGACGAATCCGACGATGCCGTTTGGCTTGTGATCGTAAAACTGCTCGGCGCGGTCGCTATAGTCGTCGGTTCGGCGCAGGTCTTGATCCCGGCCGTAACCGAGGCTGCCACGCGACTGGCGGTGCCGGAGAGCGTCATCGCGGCGACCTTGGTAGCCTTCGGGACTTCTCTGCCTGAGCTCGTCACCGCCGTCACTGCCGCCCGCCGCGGTCACGGTGAGCTTGCGGTCGGCAACATCGTCGGCGCTGACATCCTGAACGTCTTGTTCGTGGCTGGAGCCGCGGCTGCTGTCACGCCCGCCGGTCTAGTCGCCGATCCGCAGTTCTTTCGGGTGCTCTTCCCAGTGATGCTGTTCATTCTGATCGTCTTCCGCACCGGGATTTTCTTCTCGGGCGAGTCGATGAAGCGGCCGTTTGGGTTCGTGCTGCTCGGCGCCTACGGCGTCTACATGGTCGTGAGTTGGGTCTGGTCGGGAGGACCGGCGCCGCACTGAGAGCACAGCCTATTTCTCTTCCGCATCTTCCGCCTTCTCCAGCCGCTCCGCCGATTCACGCCACAGCGCGTTCGGAGGATAGAGCGACCGCAAACGGCTCAAGTCTTCTTGCGACAGCCCGGGAACGTCGCGAATCTCATCGACGCCGTTGATCCGGTCGCGGTAGCGCTGGTAGTAACCGCCGACATCACCGCCGAAATACATCACGTCGTCGAGCGAGAGCGAATGCGGCAAGCCCAGTACGTGCCCGACCTCATGCTGCAAAGTCCGATAGACGAAAACGGCGCGCAGCAGAGGATCTTCGCGAAACGCCTCCGCCATGAGGTGGCCCTTCAACTGAAGATAGACCTCGCCGCCTCGATCCCCGTCGACGTCAATGGTCTGCATCCGCCCCAGGCCTTCGGGCGTCATCCCCCAATAAACGCGGATCCTCGCTCGAGTGGCAGGCTCAGGACGCACGCAAAACAGTCCGCCGAGCGCCTCGTCCCAAGACTCGATCGCCCAGCGCGCCAAGCGCTCGTCGCCGGGCTGCGCTCCCGCCGGCATAGAGACGGGCGAAACGTAATAAGAAGCGTAGGACTTGAGGCTCAGCGGGTTGCGGCGCCAGTCGAGATTCAGCTCCTGCGTGGGTTCTTCGCCTGCCGCTGGAATCGAGAGAGCCAGCGCCGCGAAGGCGACAGCCCTACGCATTACGCGCGGCAGCGAGACGTCCGGTCGTACGTTCGACGATCCGTTGCACCGCGTCGCGGCCACGTTCAAAGGCTTGCGAATACAGTTCGCGACGCTCGGCGCGGGTGAGTTTGGAACCGAAACGGAAGTACCGCTCCAAGCTTTTGCCCACCACGTAGGTACCTGCAAACGAGGTCAGCCCTTTCGCCGCTAGCCCGCCCCCAGCCGGAATCTTGCCCGCTAGTTCGCGTGCGATTGCCCGCCATCCGAACGCGGCGGCGACGATAGAGCCGATCTGTCCTTTCTGCTCCAGATAGCCGACCGAACGGTCGCTCGAGGCCCCGATCAGGAACGCCATCCGCACCTGATTCATGGTGAGAAAGGCCGTATCGGAGGCGAACTCGCCGACCGCCCAGGGCACGGTCACGATGCTGGGAACGATGTTCGGGACCGCCGTGGCGACCGTGAACATGGCGTTTTCCTTGCTGACTTTCCAGATCAACCGCTCGATGACCTCTTCGCGAAACGCTGGAAACCACCGCGCCAAGGGAATCCAAGCGTCTTCGTGCTCATCCAGGATGGCCTTCACCGCGGTCTCGGGACGCGATGGATCGAAAGGGTAGAAATGAGCCGGGTGAGGCACGGCGGACTCGGCCAGTCCGACGGTGCAGCGTCCGAAGTCGTCTTCCGAAGCGATTCGCGTGATCGAGAGCCCAATCTCCCGCGAGCGCGCCTCAGAAAGGTCCGACGGGATCAAAAAGGAGAAGATCTCCGCGGCGACCGCATCGTCGGCGGCCAGCACCCCGAAGCTCACGCGATGCTCGGCGAGCGATTCGACTTCGCTCGGGTTGAGCGAGCGAAACGCCGAGCTGATTTCTTTTAGGATCGGCAGCGACACTCGTTAGTTTAACCCCTTCCCCGGTGGGCGGCCAGGACTACAGACCCGCGTAACCAACCAGGGCGATTCGACATCCTACTTGATAGGATAAATCAGGCTAGCCGATACGCCATATCGAGCGTTTCGCCTAAGTCCGATGTCGTTTTGATCGATTGACTAGTTTGAAATAAACACTAGGCCCTCCGTTTTGGAGGCGCCATGGGGCGGAAATTTTGTCATGCCAAGCCAAAACCTTCAGGATGCGTTCCTCAACTCCGCTCGCAAGGAACGTGCTCCGGTTACGATCTACTTGACGAGCGGCGTCAAACTGTCGGGACGTGTCAAGGGTTTCGACAAGTACTGCGTGGTCTTCGAGACCAATCATCAAGAACAGCTAATCTTCAAGCACGCGATCTCCACCGTCGTGTCTCCGCGCCACAGCTACGGCGGAGGGCATGGGCCGCGCCCGGGGGACGGCCCTGGACGGGACACGCCGGAGCGATCGAGCTCGGAGCGACCTCCCTCGAACCGTCCGCCTTCGGGCGCGGCCCCAGCGGCTTCGCCGTCCGAGCCGGCGGCGCCTGAGTAGTCATCGATTGAGTCGAGCTCAGCATCGTCCAGAGCGACCCAAGGCGGAGCAGGGAGAGAGCTGCCTGCTGGCGGGAGTGGAGCTGCGCGCGCGCCCTAGCGCAGGCGGCGAGGCGCTCGACTATACTGCCTCCGAATCAATGGAGGAGTTGGCTGAGCTAGCAGCGGGCGCTGGAGCGAGCGTCGCGGCATCGGTACTACAAACTCGGGAATCCTACAACGCGGCCACGCTGCTGGGCCGCGGCAAGGTCGAGGAGCTCAAGAATCTCGCCGCCGAGCTCGAAGTCGATCTGATTCTCTTTGACCAGAATCTAACGCCGACGCAACAGCGCAACCTCGAGAAAGAAACCGATCGGAGAATCCTCGACCGGACCCAGCTCATTCTCGACATCTTCGCCCGTCACGCGCGTACTCGCGAAGGCAAACTGCAAGTTGAACTGGCGCAGCTAAGCTACCTGCTGCCGCGCCTGACCGGACGCGGCATCGAGATGTCGCGGTTGGGCGGCGGTATCGGCACTCGCGGCCCCGGCGAAACGCAGCTCGAGACCGACCGACGGCGCATCACTCGCCGCATCGACAGGCTAAAAGCCGATCTCAAGAAGGTGCGTTCCACCCGCCGGCTGCAACGAGACAAGCGCGTTGCCGTACCCGTTTCCACCATCGCGCTGGCAGGCTATACCAACGCCGGGAAATCGACGTTGTTCAACGCGCTCACCCACGCCGAAGTGCTGGCCGACAAGAAGATGTTCGCGACCCTCGACCCGACAATTCGGTCGCTCGAGCTGCCCTCGCGTCGACCCGCGCTGCTCTCGGACACGGTTGGATTCATTCGGAATCTGCCGACAACGCTAGTCGAGTCCTTCCGCGCCACACTCGAGGAAGTAGTCGAGGCGGCGATGATTCTTCACGTCGTCGACGCCTCGTCGCCGCACCGCCGCGAACAGATCCACGAGGTCGATCGGTTGCTGAATGATCTCAGCGCTGGGGAAAAACCTCAAATCCTAGCCCTGAACAAGTCCGACAGGCTGGCGCCGGACGAGATCGCTGCAATCGTCGACTCGGAGCGCCGCGCAGGTGAGCGAGCCGAGGTGCTGGCCGTCTCGGCTAAGCACGGGCGAGGCATCAGCGAACTGCTGCGAGCTTTGGAGGAGCGCCTGCCCGGCGAGCAAATCGTGTCCGGCCACTTTCTCTTTCCGCATGAAGAGGGCGATCAACTGTCTTATCTCTACTCGCACGCGCACGTTCTTGAAAGGAACGACGTCGGCGAGGGAGTCGAGATCGTCGCCGAAGGCATCGAGTCGGTCTTCGACCGCCTAAAGAGCTTCCGCCGCCCGTCGGCGGCGTAGGGGCGGATCGCAGCCCCTACGGGGCCGGAATCGACTAAAGCTCGAGCCCTTTCAAATACTCCCGGAACGCGGCGCCTAGATCCTCTCGAGCCAGTGCGAACTCGACGGTCGCTCGCAGGAACTCCTGCTTGTTGCCGGCGTCGTAGCGTGTGCCTTCGAAGCGATAGGCGTAGACCGGAGCCCGGGCAATCAACTTGCGGATCGCGTCGGTGAGTTGCAACTCGCCGCCGCTGCCAGGCTCAAGCTCGTCTATGCAGTCGAAAATCCGTGGCGGCAGCACATAGCGGCCGATGATCGCCAGGTTCGAAGGAGCATCAGCAACCGCCGGCTTCTCTACAAGATCGTTGACCCGGAAAAGGCGATCGTGCGAGCCGGAGAACTCCATCGGTTTAGCGTCGACGACGCCGTAGCTCGAGATCCTCTCGGAAGGAACCTCCATCACCGCAATCACCGCCGCCCCGAAATAGTCGTGAATATTCACAAGTTGGCGGATGCAGGGCGTTTGGGAGCGAATCACGTCGTCGGCGAGAATCACCGCGAAGGCCTCTTCGCCGACCAGCTCTTTGGTGACCCCGACTGCGTGACCTAGCCCGAGCGGTTCTTTCTGGCGAATGTAGGAGACTCGGGCGAGATCGGAGATACGCCGCGCCATTTCGAGCTCGTTCGTCTTGCCGCGCTCTTTGAGCTCATGCTCGAGCTCGAAGCTCTTGTCGAAATGGTCTTCGATTGCCGCCTTACCGCGACCCGTAACGACGATGACGTTCTCGATACCCGAATCAAGGCATTCCTCGACGCCGTACTGAATTAACGGCTTGTCGACCAGGGGCAGCATCTCCTTGGGAGAGGCTTTCGTCGCCGGAAGAAATCGCGTCCCGAGCCCTGCTGCCGGAAAAACCGCTTTGCGTACTCCACGTTTCATCGTCGTTCTAGTGTGACCTTGCGGGCCGCACGATTGCAATCACGAGCCACTTGATCGTCTCACTGGGCCTGTGTGCCGACAGCTCAACGATATAATGCGAACAATGGATGAATGGGGCGTTTTCTGGCTCCGGGTCGCACTGGTGCTGTACTCGGTGGGTCTTTGGCACTCGCTTGTCAGCGTGGTCGAGCAACGCCAGCAAATGTTCCTGGCCGCGCTCACCTCCATCTCGGTCGGAGCCCTGTTTCATTTCGTCTCGCTCGTCGCCGAAGCTATTGATCTGGGCAGCCTTCCAGTGCGTTCGTTCTTTCAGATGGCGTCGCTAATCGCCTTCTTGATTACCTGCGGGTTCTTGTTCGTCTATTGGCGCTACCGCGACGAGAGCCTGTCGGTCTTCGTCTTCCCGATCGTCTTCCTGCTTTCGCTGGTGGCTACGTTGGGCAAACCGCTTGAGCCTTGGGTGAAGGCGACCGTCGGCGGCTGGGGCAACTCACTTCACGTCGGACTGTTCCTGGCCGGCTACGCGGCGCTGTTTCTGACTTTCGTGGCGGGGCTGATGTATCTGATTCAAGAACGCGAGCTCAAGTCAAAGAGACCACGGGCGTTCTACTACCGCTTGCCGCCGCTAAAGAAACTCGATCAGGTCGCCTATCAGACATTGGCGTTTGGATTCGTCTTCGTGACGCTGGGCGTGATCGAAGGCTCGGTCTGGGCGGCCCTGCATTGGGGAGCGGCTTGGATCGTCGACCCCACCATCGCGTTGGCTTTCATCACGTGGGCGATCTATCTAGCGATGCTTTTCAGCCGCTTGGCAGTCGGCTGGCGCGGACGCAAGAGCGCCTATTTCTCGATCGCCGGCTTCTCTTGCGCCGCTCTGACGTGGATCGTCAACGCCGGCGTGCACTCCTTCATGCAACCCATGCAACCATGAGCGTCTTCGTCCTCGGTCTAAGCCACAAGACGGCGCCGGTCGAAGTGCGCGAGCGCTTCGCCATACCGACCGACAGTGCCGAACCAATGGTCGGTGAGTTGGCGAAGCACCCCGAGATCAGCGAGGCTGTCATCCTCTCGACCTGCAATCGGGTCGAGTACATGGTTCGCTCCGAGTCGGGCGACCCGCATGAGGCTGTGCTTTCGTACCTCGACGAGAGCCGCTCGCTGTCGCTTGCCGAGATCGAGCCGTTTCTCTATCGCCACCACGACCGAAGCGCCGTCGAGCATATCTTCCGCGTCTCGTCGAGCCTTGATTCGATGGTCGTCGGCGAGCCGCAGATTCTCGGCCAGATAAAAGACGCCTACTCGATCGCGAAGCGGGCGGGGACCGTGCGCGGCCCGCTCGATCAGTTGCTCACCGCCGCCTTCCGCGTCGCGCGGCGCGTGCGCAATGAGACCGGCATCGGACGCATGGCCGTCTCGATCAGCTATGTCGCCGTCGAGCTGGCGCGCAAAATCTTCGGCGACATGGACGGTTTGAGTGTGTTGCTCATCGGCGCCGGCAAGATGTCCGAAGCGGCCGCGCGACACCTCCGAAACGCCGGAGCCGAACGCGTCTACGTCGTTAATCGAACCTACGAACGCGCCGTTGAGATGGCGGAGCGTTTCCAGGGCGAGCCGGCGTCGTTCGATCGCCTCCACGAACTGCTGACCAAGGTTGACATCGTGATTTCGTCGACGGGAGCTCCCGGCTTCATCCTCACCGCCGACGCGGCGCGCGGCATCATCGCGGCGCGCAAGAACCGCCCGATCTTCCTAGTCGACATCGCCGTACCGCGCGATCTCGATCCGGAGATCAACCGGATCGACAACATCTTCCTCTACGACATCGACGACCTGCAGAATGTCGCCGAAGCAAACCTGCGCGAACGCCGCAAGGAGGCCGACGCTGCCGAAAGCATTGTCGTCGACGAAGTTGAAAAGTGGATGCGGCGGCTGAAGACGAATCAGATCGCTCCGACGATCGTCTCGCTGCATGAACGTCTCGAGGCGTTGCGCCAGGGCGAGATCGAACGCCACCGCGCCAAGCTGGCGGATCTGACGCCGGAACAACGCGAAGCCGTTGACGCTCTGACGCGCGGAATAATGAATAAGGTCGCTCATCCGCAGATCGCGCAAATGAAAAAGCTGGCCGACGGCCCCGACGGATTGCGCTTCATCGAGCTCCTCAAGCGCACCTTCAACCTCAAGAGCAAATGAAGACTGTCGTCATCGGAACGCGCGGCTCGAAGCTGGCGCTCTGGCAGGCCCGCTATATCCAGACCAGGCTCGAAGAGCTTGGCCATCAAGCCCGCCTCGAAATCATCAAGACCACCGGCGACAGGATCACCGACGTCGCGCTGGCCAAGGTCGGCGCCGAATCGGGCCTGAAAGGAGTCTTCACCAAAGAGATCGAAGAGGCGCTTTTGGCCGGCTCGATCGACCTGGCCGTGCACAGCCTCAAAGATCTGCCTACCGAGCTGCCTGCCGGTCTGGCGCTTGGCTGCACTCCTGAGCGCGCCGACCCTCGCGACGCGCTATGCGGCAAGACGCTCGCCGAGGTCCAGCCCGGTGATCGCATCGGCACGAGCTCGCTGCGCCGCGCCGCCCAGATGCGAGCGCTCAAGCCGGGGATCGAGATCCTCGACATTCGCGGCAATGTCGACACCCGCCTCCGCAAGCTCGGCGAAGGAGACTACGACGCGATCTTGCTCGCCTGCGCCGGCTTGCGCCGGCTTGATCTTGAGCAGCACATCAGGGAAGCGCTCGAACCAGCAACGTTCGCACCGGCTGTCGGCCAAGGCGCGCTGGGAATCGAGATTCGAGACGGCGACGAAGAGACCAGGGAGATCCTAGCGCCGCTCAACGACGAAGCAACGCGTGTCTCGGTCGGCGCCGAGCGCTCGTTGCTCGACGCCTTGGGCGGCGGCTGCCAAGTTCCGCTAGGCGCCCACGCCCGGCTCAACGACGCAAACCTCGAACTCTCGGCCGTCGTCGTCTCGCCCGACGGGAAAACGAGGATTCGCGCCTCGCTGCAGGGCTCCCCCTCCGCCTTTGCCGCAATCGGCGAAGCCGTCGCCGCGCTCCTCCAGGAACAAGGCGCCGACAGCATCATCGCTGAGCCCCAAGAATAGCCCTACCGTCGTCGAGTTCAGCTCCACCCTCCGGCGTTTCGACATTCTCGACCCGTCACGGTTTTTTGAACATGTTCATAAAAAGTCTTGACACCTCCAGTCCTTGCCGGTATTCTATTTTTGAACACGTTCAGAATTATGATCGGAACGCCCCGATCTAAGACATTCAAAAGGAGAAACCATCATGTTCAGCGTCGGAAGCTATCTCGTCTATCTCGCAATCACGGTGTCAGTCACCGTGTGGGTCGCCCGCACCCTCCAACGTAGCGGCGGTGCGTTTCTGGTGGAAGCGTTTCGCGGCAACGAAGTCCTGGCCGACTCCGTGAACCACCTGCTTGTCGTGGGCTTTTACCTCATCAACATCGGCTACGTTTCCGTAGCTCTCAAGACGGATTCGGACCTCGCGACCTTGCGAACCGCGATCGAAGTGATCAGCGGTAAGATCGGAGTCGTCTTGATCGTTCTCGGCGGCATGCATTTTTTCAATTTACTGGTGCTGTCCAAGCTCCGAAACAGCCGACTCACGAGCGTCTCCGTAGCCGCCAAGGGCCAATGATCTCGCGTAAGCAAACCGCGAAAGCCAAAGACACCCGCCGCCGGATCCTTGAGACCGCTCTCGTCCTTTTCCGGCGGCGGGGCTTTGAAGAAACAACGATGCGCGCCATCGCCGAAGAGGCGGGCATGGCGACCGGCGCCGCCTACTACTATTTCGAATCCAAGGACTCGCTGGTCGCCGCTTTCTACGAGGAAGCTCGAGTGGCGATTCATGACCGCGTCAACGACGCCCTTCAACATCGCACGACGCTAAGAGAGCGGCTCACGGCTACGATCGAGATCAAGTTCGAATACTTCGCTTCGCAGCGCGACCTCTTGCGAACGTTGTTCTCGCGAGCCGCAGACCCCGCCCACCCGCTTTCGCCTTTCGGGGAGCAGACGCGGGAGATTCGCGAGGAAGACATCGAGCACTTTCACCAAGCGATCGCAGCCTCCGACTTCAAAACCCCGGCCGACCTGATGCCCGTTCTCCCGACGCTGCTGTGGCTGTACCAAATGGGCTTGATCCTTTTCTGGATCTACGATCGATCCGAGGAGCAGAAACGGTCCCGGCGCATGTTCGAATCCAGTCTTGACCTCTTGGTGTCTATGCTGAAACTGGCGCGACTCCCCGTGCTTCGCCCGATTCGGCGCAAAGCCGCCAAGCTGGCGCAGACGGCAATCGAAGAATAGCCGACGCCCCCTGCTCGACGGTTCTGGTCTGCGGGCGGCGGAGTATCCTATCTTGGAATTCCATGAAGCGAATCGTGAAGACGTCGCTCTCTCTCTCGGTGCTCTACCTCGTCGGGGGGGCGGCGCTCGACCAGCTCGTCTTCCCTGAGCCGGAGCCCGACGAGTCCTACTACCCGCCAGTCGGATACGAGTTCGTGAGCGAGGCAGAGGGCTTCGAGCAGAGAATCCTGAAACGCGAGAACGATCAGTTTTGGCTTGAGCTCACCTTGCAGGCCAATGCGCCGGGTCCGCCCGAACACATCCATACATCTTTCTCGGAGCGCTTCATGGTCGCCGAGGGCGTGCTGAGCTTGCTGGTCAACGGTGAAGTCAGGGAGCTGGGTCCGTCCGAGTCTTTTCTTATTCCCCCCGGTACTCCGCACAAACCTTTCAACCGGACGAATCAACCAGTCGTCGTGCGCGGCCCGCTCTCGGAGGAGTTCGCGATCCCCGAGCCGTTCAGCGTTTTCCTGATGCAGGTTTACGGCTTCTTTGACGAAGATCCGGCGAATGAGCAGCCTCCGGCGGCCTTACTCCAGATGTCGCGTTTCAGCCCTGTTTACGATTCTTGGCTCGCCGGTCCTCCCGTAGCGGCGCAGCAGCTTCTGTACCACGCCATCGGGCCGACGGCGCGCCTTCTGGGATATCGAACGTACTATCCGCGCTTCAAGCCGCGAACGGCCAAAGAGTGGCGATGAGCCATCCGATCGTTGATCGCAGCTACTGATTGCTATAATCGGCGCGAGCGTCTTCCGCCGCGAAGCGCTCACTCAACCCGGCCGCGGTTACCCGTCCCCTTTTCGAACCCACTTAGAGGAGCCGCGCGTGCCGTTCTGGATGGAACAAACGCTTGCGGTCGCGCTGGTCATCGCGCTGCTGCTGATCTGGTCGCTGTACCACCGCCGCTGGGCCGAGCGCGAAGCCGCTCGCCGAGAGCTCTCCCAATCGGAATCCTCGTCTGCCGCGCGCGCTCGCGCCGCCGACTAAGGCCCCTATGGCGCTCTACAAAACTCGCACGGCAGCCATCTACGGCGTCGACGCGCTGCTGATCGACGTTGAGATCGACATGTACATGGGCGATCCCAAACAGTTCGTAACCGTCGGCTTGCCCGATACCGCCGTGCGTGAAAGCCGCGAACGCATCCGCTCTTCGATGATGAACTCCGGCTTCGGCTATCCCAACAAAGCCGTAACAATCAACCTCGCGCCGGCCAACGTGCGCAAAGAAGGCGCCGGCTTCGACCTACCGATAGCACTCGGTCTGATGGGTGCGATGGGCACGCTCCCCAGCGACGCCATGCGCGACTACCTCGTCGCCGGAGAGCTCTCGCTCGACGGAGGCGTGCGGCCAATTCGCGGCGCGCTGCCGATCGCCGTCTGCGCCCGCGAGGCCGGCATCAAGAACCTAATCGTCCCCGCCGAGAACGCCGCCGAGGCTTCCGTAGTTGACGGGGTCACCGTCTATGGAGTCAAGCATCTCGGCGAGGCCATGCCGTTGCTCGAAGGCAAGGGCGGCCCCGCGCCGACGATATCGAACGGCAACGGGGCCGCGATCGTGGACCCCGCATCGGCGCTCGACTTTCGTGAAGTACGCGGACAGGAGACGGTCAAGCGCTCGCTCGAGATCGCCGCGGCCGGCGGCCACAACCTACTTATGGTCGGCCCGCCCGGCTCGGGCAAGACGATGCTCGCCAAACGGCTGCCAAGCATTCTGCCGAAGATGACGCTGGCCGAGGCGCTTGAGACAACTAAGGTACATAGCGTCGCCGGCGTCCTGGGCGCCAGCGAGGGGCTGCTCGGGCGGCGGCCGTTTCGGGCGCCGCATCACGGCATCTCGAGCGCCGGGCTGGTCGGGGGCGGCTCGGGCATGCCGCGGCCCGGCGAGGTCAGTCTGGCGCACAACGGCCTGCTGTTTCTCGATGAGTTTCCAGAGTTCCCTCGCAACATTCTCGAGATGTTGCGGCAACCGCTCGAAGACGGTGCGATCACGATTGTGCGGGGCTCGATCAGCCTGACGTTTCCCTCGTCGTTCATGCTTGTCGCTGCAATGAATCCTTGCCCCTGCGGTTACTTCGGAGACCCCAACCGCGAGTGCCGCTGCACGCCGCCGATGATTCAGCGCTACGTCGCCAAGGTTTCTGGGCCGTTGCTCGACCGCATCGACATTCACGTCGAGGCTCCGCCGGTGAAATATCGCGAGCTGCGCAGCGACGAGTCGGCTGAGCCGTCGGAGGCGATTCGGGAACGCGTGGAGCGCGCTCGCGCGATTCAGGTCGAGCGCGGCTACGCCAACGCCCGCATGCCGTCGAAACAGATCCGCGAGCTATGTAGGCTCGACGCCTCGGGAGAGAAGACGCTCGAAACGGCGGTGCAGCGAATGGGACTCTCGGCCCGGGCTCATGATCGAATTCTCAAGGTCGCTCGCACGATCGCAGATCTCGAAGCTCAGCCGGACATCAGCGTGCGGCAACTGGCCGAAGCAGTGCAGTACCGCAGCCTGGATCGGACCTATTGGGTCTAACCTGATCGCGCTATTGCTCGGGAAAAGGCCGACTCTGCTCGGCTTCCAAGAAGGTCGGCGTCTCGCGCCGCAGCTTGAGCGACAGTTTCTTTTCGGCAGCGGCGCGCTTGCGATCCTTGAGCCGAAAATAGACCTGCGAGAGCAGCAGGTGCGGCTGCGGATGCTTCGGCTCTATCTTCACCGCCGCCTCGAGCTCGACAATCGCGTCCTCCCAGCGCTTGAGCCCCATGAAGGCTCTCGCCAACGTTACCCGCGCGACCATGTAGTCGTTGCGATTCGCGATGGCTTGGCGCAGCGGCTCGATCGCCTCTGCGTAGCGTTCGTTCTTGACGAGCCAGTCGCCGTAGAAAAAAAGCGGTTCTTCATAGGCCGGGTCCTGGCTCATCGCCTTCTTAAGCAGCGGCAACCCTTCATCGATCCGGCCTTCTTTTTGTAGATGCCAGGCTAGCTCGAAGCTCGCTCGCGCTGCATTGGGAAAGCGCGCCTGCGCCCGCTTGGCGACTTCGAACCCCTCATCGTACAGACCCGCTTCTTGGTAGGCGGAGACTGCAAGGAAGTAGAGGTTTTGATCGTCCGGCTGGAGATCGAGTGCGGTCTGTGCCAGCTCCGCCGCTTCGCGGTGATAGCGGCCCTTGCCGTATTCGACCAGCATGACCTGCATCAGCTTGAGGTGCCGCGGCTGGATCGTCAGCGCCGCGCGCCAAGCCCGCAAAGCGTCCTCACGACGCTCGAGTTTCAGTTGGGCGACCCCAAGAAGGTAGCTAGCGTTGAAATCCGTCGGATTGGCGGCGGCGGCTCGCTCCAGGTACCCGGCTGCCTCTTCGAAACGGCCGAGCGAGTAGTTCATGTAGCCCAGGTTAAACAGCGCGGGAAAGAACTTAGCATCGATCTTCAGCGCCTCTTTCCAGAGCTCTTCCGCCTCCGGCAGCCGTTTCTGTTGCGCGAGCTGTTGCGCCTGATCAGACAGCGCGGCCGGATCCTGAGCAGGCGCCAAAGTCGCCGCCAGCAAGCACGCAATCGTGAGAGATGCGGTGCGCGCAGGCAGACTCCATGCCTTCCTCCTACTCCTCAATCCTGATCTCTCCGCTGCCTTCCAGCAGCAACACCCGCCGATCCGCCGCCGTTGCCGGAAACGCCTCGGTCTCGCCGCTCGGCCACACGACCTCGATCTTGTCGACCCGCCCGGCCGAGCCAAATCCGAAGTGCTGTCTCAGGTCGGAGTGCGACAAGAAACTGTCTTGGCTCAACACGGCCCGGGCCTGCACAGCGCCGCCGGCGTGCACGCGCACGGTGGCTCCAATCGCGCTGCGGTTAGACTTGACGCCCTGAAGCCGCACTTGGATCCAGTGGTTCTCGTTCTTCAAGTCGTTGCGAAGCAGCGTCGGGGCGGCGCCCATGTTCATGACGATCGCATCGACGTCGCCGTCGTTGTCGTAGTCGCCGAAAGCAGCTCCGCGGCTCGACCGCCGCACCGCCAGCGCCTCGCCGGCAAGCGCGCTGACATCATCGAACTTCTCATCGCCAAGGTTGCGATAGATCACCGTCGGCTGAAGGTAACGTTCCTTGCCGCCCCCCTCGCGCTCGAGTTCAGGGTAAACGTGCCCACTGACTTGCATCACATCCTGCAACCCGTCGTTGTCGAGGTCGATCATGCCGACGCCCCAGCCTACGAGTTGCGGATTGCGCGCTAGGCCGGCCCGAACAACGACGTCCTCGAAGACCCCGTCGCCTTCATTGCGATAGAGGTTCGGATAGTCGCCCGCGAAGTTCGTCTTCACCAGATCGAGCAGCCCGTCGTTGTTGAAGTCGCCGACGCCGACGCCCATACCGCCTTGTTCGAATCCGTGCTCGTTGAACGCCAGGCCGGTCTCGGCGGCAAAGTCGATCAACGTCCCCTCCTCATTAATGAAGAAGACGTTGGGCGTTGAATCGCAAGCGACATAGAGATCGGTCCAGCCGTTCTGATCGAGATCGGCAGCGATCGCGGTAAAGGCGTAGTATTCACCGACGTCGCTCACCCCGACCGCGGCGCTCACGTCCTCGAACGTGCCGTCTTGGTTGGCGTGGTAGAGCGTTGCGCCGCCGTAAGGCAGCCCGCGCGGACCGCAAAACACCGACATCCCCTTCCACTCGCAATTCGAGGCTTTGCCAGGTGGCGGCGCGGTTTTGAGGTCAAACTCCTGGTAACGCGTCACCAGAAGGTCGAGCCGTCCATCGCGGTCGTAATCGACGAAGGTGCAGCCCGAGGTCCATTCCCTGGCCGGACCAGCGGCGCCTGTCGACGCCGCTACGTCTTTGAAGACGCCACCGCCCTCGTTGCGATAGAGCGAGTTCACGCCCCAGTAGCCCACGTACATATCAAGGTCGCCGTCGTTGTCGTAGTCGGCGACGCAGACTCCCCCGCCCCAGCCCGCGCGACCGGTTCCCGAGGCCGCGGTCACGTCCTCGAAGCGGCCCTTACCCTGATTGCGGTAAAGCCGGCTGATCGGTTGCTCGTCCGCTTTGGGAGGATCGAGCGTAGAGCCGTTGACCAGGTAGAGATCAATCAACCCGTCGTTGTCGTAGTCGAAAAAGGCGACGCCGGTTCCGTTCGCCTCTATGATGTACTTTTTCCGTACCTCGGACCCGACGACCATTTTCACGTCGAGCCCGGCCTCGGCCGCAACGTCGACGAATCGCGCGTCGAAAGGGCGATCCGAGCGAGGACCTTCTTTGACCGGTTGCGCGTTGCGCGTCGCTACGCCTTGAGCGAGGAGTACCGGGGAGGCCGCGAGCGCTAGAGTTAGCGCCGCCAGCACAGCTACCGCCGCCGCGGATCTCTTCAAAATGCACATCTTAGAATCTCGCGGCCAGGCCGAGCGCCGTTCGGAACCGAACGGCGCTCATCATACCAGAGCAAAACACCGCTTGACGAGCACCAGCCGCTCCATCCCTTGACTACGTGACCCAATTTCAGGTATCTTATGGCCAATCGGCCTTTGGGGGGCTCAGGGGTAACCGTTAGCGGTAACAAGGATCCGTCCTACGCCGGTGCTGATCGCCGTACAGGCAACGCCGTACAGGCAACATCGAGACAATCGAGTTGAACACATCCTCTGTAGATTTGGGATGGGGAGAACAAGAAAATATGAGTAAGGTCAGACTGCTGCTGCAGACAGTCATCATGTTGATGCTGTCGACAGCCGCATACGGACAGACGGCCGCCACAATCGTGGGCGACGTCGTAGATCCTTCCGGCGCGGCCGTTCCGGGCGCGGCCGTGACGATAACGAACGAAGCCACCGGCGTCGAGCGCGCAAGCCAAGCGAACGAAGCCGGGCAGTTTCGCGTGGCTCCGCTTAATCCAGGCACCTACACAGTTCAAGTGGAGACCGCCGGATTTAAGGTTCAGCTTCGCACAGGCGTGGTTCTAGAGGTGGCGGCGGTCGTCCAGGTCGACTTCACCCTAGAGCTGGGCGAGGTCACCGAGACCGTAGAGGTCACCGGCGCGGCGCCGATCATGCAGACGCAGGAAGCGTCGGTGGCGGGCGTCGTCAACGAGGAGCAGCTGCAACGCCTCCCCGTCAACCAGCGCAACTTCACCCGCTTGATCCTGCTGATGCCGGGCACGAGCTCGCGCCGCCGCAGCCAGTCTCGCGGCACTGGCGAGTCAGGCACGCAGCTTTATTCAGTGAATGGCGGGCGCCCGCAGGACAACAACTATACGTTCGACGGCATGGACTCCAATATGCAGATGATGAACTCGCCGGGAATTTCGCCGCCGATGGACGCCCTGCAAGAGTTCAAGGTCCAGACCAACACCGGCTCCGAATTCGCGCGTTCCGCAGGCGCCAACGTCAACCTGGCGTTGAAGTCCGGGACCCGTGAGATTCACGGTACTGTATATCATTTTTTCCGCAACGACAAACTCGACGCCAACGAGTTCTTCGCCAACCGCGCCGGTCAGCCCAAGGTTCCGTTCAACCTGAACCAGTTCGGCGCCGCCGTCGGCGGTCCGATCCCAGGAATGAGGGACAAGATGTTCTGGTTCGTTTCTTGGGAGGCCTTCCGGAGTCGCCGCGGCAACACGACGTTATTCTCCACGCCTCCGCTCGACTTCCGCGCCGGCGATTTCTCGCGCGTCGACACGCAAATCATCGACCCCGTGACGGGCGATCCGATGGCCAACAACATGATCCCGCTGTCGCAGCAGAACCCTGCCATCCCGACGGCGCTCCAGTTGACGAATCCGTCCGGCCCCAACCTGCCCGGTGATACGAACAACTACGTCAACAACCGCAAACGGGCGAACGACCGCGACCAGTTCCACTGGCGCTGGGACTACGCCATGAGCGATAAAGACTCGTTCTTCTTCCGCTTCAGCAACCAGAATGCGGACCTGCTTACCCCAAACTCGAACCCGAACTTCGGACGCCTCGGCGAGTTCGATGTGTTCAACTTCGTCGGAAGCTGGAGCCACATCTTCAGCCCGACAACGGTCCTCCAGGCCAACTTCGGGACCAACCAACCCAACAACCCGGGTTTAACCACGCACGAGAGCCTCTCTCGCGCTGACTACCTCGACCAGACCGGTATGCAGATGTACCAACGTGAGGTCTTCGGCGATCCGATGGTAGGCGTATCCCTGGGCTCCTACAACGCCGGAACCGGCGGCGGCAGCACCACCGGTGATGAAGTTTGGCAGTGGTCCGTCAATTTGTCGAAGACGGTCGGCAGTCACAATATCAAGGTCGGCGGCCAATTCCACCGCCGGCGGTTCTACACCAACACATCGAATCCGATGAACGGCAATGCCACGTTCAATGGCCAGCTAAGCGGCTTCCCGATGGCCGATGCGCTCTTCGGTTATCCGACTGAGATCCGCCGCGGCCAAGGCAATACGCTTACCGACGGCATCGGCAATTTCTTCATCGCACACGTGCAAGATGATTGGCGCGTCAACAGCAAGCTGACTGTCAATCTCGGCTTGATGTACCAGTTCGGTAGCCGGCCGTACGACAACACTGACCGACTCGGCAACCTCTGGGTGCGCCGAGAAGAGAACGGCGACTACTTTGGGACGCTGATGTGGGCGAGCACTAACCCGCAGCTGGCTCCGCCGGACGGTCGCGTACCGGCAACAGGCCCCTTCGAGACCGGTCGGGCGCCTAATCAGGCCGGATGGGGCCGCGCTTTGGTCGGTTCCGACGGGAACGACTTCGCTCCCCGTCTGGGAATCGCCTACCGCTTAAACGACAAGACGGTCATCCGCACCGGATTCGGCATTTTCTACAACTCCACCTTCGTTCAGGAGTTGCAGGATCTGCGCAAATTCTGGCCGTTCACCGTACAGCAGGTGTTTAGCCCGAACCGCGGCGGCATCGACCTGTCGATCACCGACGCCGGTCCGCCCTTCTCATCGACCGCGGCGATCGGCGGCTGGCCGCAACAGCCGGACAACCGCTCGCCCTACTCGATGCAGTGGAACTTCTTTATCCAGCGTCAGCTCATGGACGACATGACCCTCGACGTCGGATACGTCGGTTCCGGCAGCCGCAAGCAGATCGGCTACTCGCCGTTCAACAATGCGCTTACGCCTGGTCCCGGCTCCGTCCAGCCGCGGCGTCTGTTGCCGGACTTCGGCGATCTCGACGGCGGCTCGAACCAGTACAACGGTTCCTACAATTCGCTGCAAGTCAAGTTGAGTAAGCGCTTCAGCAGCGGCGTGCAGTTCAACATGAATTACACCTGGCAGAAGGCTCTTGACGGTCAGTCTTCCTTGGCTGAAGTCAAGGTGCAGGATCCCTTCAACCGCAACTTGGACTACTCGCGGTCGAGCTGGGACACCCGCCAAGTCTTCAACTTCTCCTATGTCTATGAGTTGCCGTTCGGCAGGGGCCGCAAGTTCGGCACCGACATGGGCGGGGCCGCGAACGCGATCCTTGGCGGCTGGTCGCTCGAGGGCATCACGCGCTTCGAGAGCGGGCCTCCAGTCAACGTTCGACTCAACACCGACGTGGCCAACACGGGCCGTTCGCGCCAGCGTCCAAACCTGGTCGGCGACCCCAACAATGGCCCGAAGTCGCCGGAAGCGTGGTTCAACACGAATGCATTTGAGATTCCGCAGGAGTTCACGTTCGGCAATGCCGGCGCTTACATCACCGACGCGGACGGCGTCATTTTGTTCGACATCGCCGTGCAGAAGCAGTTCGCAATCAACGAGCGCCACTCGATCGAGTTCCGCACGGAATTCTTCAACATCTCAAACACCACGAACTTCGGGCTTCCCGAAGAACGTCTACAGCGCGGTAACACCAACCAGATCACAAGCCAGAACGGCAACCCGCGCCAGATCCAGCTCGCTCTGCGCTGGAGATTCTAACCTCTTCGCCTAATCGCGAAACAACTCAAGCCCCGCCGGTTCGCCGGCGGGGCTTTTCTTTTTCAGCGCGCTACAATCAACTTGGAAAATCCCATGCCCGAAGAGCCCCGCCGCAAATTCCTCCGCAACGCCGCCACGGCCGCCGCTGGCGCCTCCTTGGTCGGCATCCCTGCCATCGCCGCCAGCCGCTCGAGCGCGAACGACCGTGTGCGCGTCGCGATCATAGGCCTGCGCGGACGCGGGCGCTCGCACATTCGGGCCGTTCACGATCTCTCCGCGCGTGAGAACGTCGAGATTGCAGCGCTGTGCGATGTGGACGAGAGCGTGCTCGACCAGCGTCTGAGCGACTACGAACTGATGAGCGGCCGCCGTCCGGCGCGCGAAACCGACATGCGCCGCGTCTTCGACGACCAGAGCATCGACGCGGTATTCTTCGCTACTCCAAACCATTGGCATTCGCTCGGCACGATCTGGGCCTGCCAGGCCGGCAAAGACGTCTACGTCGAGAAGCCGCTCTCACACAACGCCTTCGAAGGCAAACAGGCGGTAGAGGCGGCGCGCAAGTACGAGCGTATCGTCCAACACGGCACCCAGAATCGATCGAGCCCGCAAATTATCGAAGGGGTCGAGAAGCTCAAGGAAGGCCTGATCGGCGAAGTCTATATGGCCCGCGGGCTGGCCTATAAGTGGCGTCGTTCAATCGGCGAGCACCAGGAAGGCCCGACGCCCGAGGGCCTGCACTACGACCTTTGGCAGGGTCCCGCGCCCGAGCGCTCCTACTCGAGCTTGCGCCACCACAACAAGTGGCATTGGCAGTGGGACTACGGCAACGGCGAGCTCGGCAACCAAGGGGTCCATCAGCTTGACCTGATGCGCTGGGGACTCGACCTCGACGAGCATCCCTCGATGGTGCAGTCGATGGGCGGCAAACTCATCCACCGCGACGCGCAAGAGACGCCGAACGTGCAGACGGTGAGTTACGAATACGAAGGCCGCGATTTGATGCTGACGTTTGAGATTCGTCCCTGGATTTCAAACCTCGAAGCAGGCATCGGCGAGAAGTGGCCGACGCACGGCGTCTGCACCGGGCTGATTTTCTACGGCTCCGAGGGCTACATGGTGATGCCGCACTACGCCGCCTTCTACACCTTCCTCGGCAAGGCCAAGAAGCCCGGCCCTTTCGCGGAAGACCCCAAGGACAAGATCAAAGACCAGCCGCACTTCGACAACTTCATCCAGGCCGTCCGCAGCCGCAAGCAGACGGATCTGACCGCCGACGTCGAAGAGGGGCACAAGTCCTCGATGATGGCGCACCTCGGTAACATCGCTTACCGCACCAAGAGCACCATTCGCTTCGACTCGGCAAGTGAGCAGATCCTCAACGACGAAGCCGCCAATCGCCTACTCACGAGAACCTACCGGGCGCCTTACGTCGTTCCAGAGAGCGTTTAGCGGGCTCTTCGCAGTACCCGCCCCCGCGGGTGCACCGCCGTCCTTAGAACAATCGAGCAGTAGAGGCGGCGCCCCGTCCCTACTCCCCCTCCGAAGTGCGTGCTACAATGGCGAACAAACGGCGAACATATTGCCCGATTCCTCCCGCATCGAAGATCTTCGCCGGTTGCTCCGCAATCAAGGTTTAGGACGCGCGTTACCTGCGCCGGAAGCGCACGACCATCCTCGGGCGGCAAGCGGAGAGGCGGCGCTTGACTCACTGCTCGGGGGCGGCCTGCCGCGTGGATCGATCAGCGAAGTCGTCGGCCTCGGCTCAGCCGGCTCGACGAGCCTGATCTTCTCCGTGCTGGCGCAAGCGACGGCGGCGGGCGAAGTCGTCGCCTACGTCGACGCAACAGATTGTCTCGATCCGCGCTCGGCGCAAGAAGCAGGGATCGAGCTCGATCGGCTGCTGTGGGTTCGCTGCGACCCGCGTGAGCGGCCGCGCTACGAGCGCTTGGCTCTGCGAGAAGCCCAAGTCGACCAAGCTTGGCAAGCAACGAACCTCGTCGCGCAGGCCGGCGGCTTCGGGGTGATCGCGCTCGATCTGGCGGGGTTGCCGCAGCGTAAGCTACGCGAATGGCAGCGGCGCTCGTGGGTGCGTTTGCAGCGCGCCGTCGAGCATTCGCCGACGGCGTTGATCGTGTTGGCGGAACAACGCTTGGTCGGCAGCACAGCCGCGTTGGCGTTGGAGCTGACACGAGAACGCGCTCATTGGCGACGCTCGACGACGCTCTTGCTCGACGGGATAGAAACCAACGTCCGCGTAGTCCGACGCAGCGCAACACAAAAACGAGAGGAGAGGCTCTCGGCCTAGCCTGGCTAGCGAGAGCGCCCATGCGATGCCCGAGCCTCTCTATGCCTGTCTATCCGTCGCCGACTTTGCCGCGGCGGCGTTGTTGCGGGGAGAGCGTCGTTCTCCCGCCGCGGCCGTAGTTAGCGGCGAGCCGCCGCATCAGTTCGTCTTTGCGGCGAACGAAGCGGCGCGCACGGGCGGCGTTCGAGTCGGTATGCCGCGTGCCGAGGCCGAAGCGCGCTGGGGCGCAGCGGGGCAAAAAGGCCGCCTACGAATCGAAGAGCGCGATATCGAGGCGGAACAGAAAGCGCAACAAGCGCTGCTCGATCTAGCCGTCTCCGTCACGCCGCGTTTCGAGGACGCCGCGCCCGGGTTGCTCGTGCTCGACTTCAGCGGATTGCGCGACCCGCACGACTCCGCCGCGCAGCTTGCTTACCGCACAGCGAAGCTGGGCCTGGGGGCAAACGTCGGAGTCTCGCGCAATCGTTTCGTCGCGCTCTGCGCCGCGCGCACGCAGCCGGGCGTGACGCATATCTATCCGGGTCAAGAACCCGGCTTCTTGCAGGTGCAACCGATCGAGATCTTGCCGCTCGACGACAAGGAAAAGCAGACGCTCGCGCGCTGGGGCGTCGCGACGGTCGGCGCGCTCGCCAAGCTTTCCGAAAACGATCTGACCGAACGTTTTGGAGAGCGCGGAGCACGCATGGCGCGGTTGGCGCGCGGCGAGCAAACGGCGCTTCTCAAAGCCTACGAGATCCCTCCAGAGCTCGAAGAAAAGCAGGACCTCGATTGGGAGATCGGCGAACTTGAGCCGCTCTCCTTTCTGCTTTCCGGCCTTTTGGAGAACCTCTGCTGCAAGCTTCAGGGACACAACCTGGCGGTGGCCGTCTTGCGAGTCTCGCTCAAGCTTGTCGGCGGCGGACGCTTCCACCGCAAGCTGCCGCTTTCTTATCCGCTCAGCGATCCGCGCACGTTGCTGACGCTCGTTCGTCTCGATCTGGCGCGCAATCCTCCCGGCGCCGCGATTGAAGGCGTCGCGGTGACGGCCGAGCCGACCGAGCGGCGGATGATGCAGTTTGCTCTCTTCGCCCCCTCGGCTCCGAGCCCGGAGAAGCTGGCGGTGACCCTATCGCGTTTGACGAGCTTGGTAGGCGTCGATCGCGTCGGGTCGCCGCGCGCGCCCGACACGCACCGGCCGGGAGCGGCGGCGCTGACGGAGTTTGTCTTGAGAAGTAAGAAGGGAGCGCAAGCGGCAACGGCGACCGCCACTGCTGTTGCAATCTCCCCTGCCCCCTCGCTCTGTCGTGAAACCTTGGCTTTTCGATGCTTCCGTCCGCCATGGCCAGTGCGAGTTTTGGCGAGAAAGAACAAGCCCGTCTACGTCGACGCCGAGGAAAAACTCTCGGCGCCGGTCGTCTCCTGCGCCGGTCCGTGGCGCGTGGCGGGCGAGTGGTGGACGCCGGAGAAGTGGCAATACGAAGAGTGGGACGTCGAGCTGGAAGAGCGGCTCTACCGAGCCTGCCGCGACCGCATCACGCAAGAGTGGATGTTGACGGGAGCCTATGACTAGGAACAAAGCCCCGGAGGGGCTAGCAGCCGATGTACGTCGAGCTTCATAGCGCCTCCGGCTTCAGCTTTCTCGAGGGAGCCTCGCAACCCGAGGATCTCGTCTCCGAAGCGGCGCGGCTCGGCTACGAAGCGCTGGCTTTGTGCGACCGCAACAGCGTCTCGGGCGCACCGCGCTTCTACAAAGCCGCACGGGCAGCCGGCGTGCGACCGCTAGTCGGCGCAGATATCTCCCTCGACGAACCAGGAATCAAAAAAGGAACACCGAGCGCTGTCCGTAACCGCCGACTTACGCTGCTGGTCGAGAATCGGCGCGGCTATCGCAATCTCTGTCGCCTACTGACGCGAATGAATCTGCGCGCGCCCAAAGGCGAAGCGCGCGCGACCTGGCAAGACATCGAAGACTTTTCCGGCGGTCTCGTGGCGCTGCTCGCCGACTTGCGCGACGCCGACCCCGTTCTCGGAGTCTTCGGCCGAAAAAGCGTTTATGTCGAGCTGCAACGCCACTTGCGCCGTGAACAGGAGAAAGAGAACTTCGCCCGGATCGACTTCGCACGTTCGCACAAGCTACCGTTGCTGGCGACCAATGGCGTTCGCTACGCCAAAGAGTCTTCGAAAGATCTTTTCGACGCGCTCTCTTGCCTGCGCTTGAAGGCAACGCTCGACAAAGCCGGCCGCCGACTCGACGCAAGCACCGAGCGCTATCTCAAGCCGCCCGCGCGGATCGAGAGGCTCTTCGGCGATCTGCCCGAAGCCGTCGCGAATGCTAATGAGCTAAGCGAGAGATTGCAGTTCACGCTCGAGAACCTCGGCTATGAGTTCCCGCTCTATCCGCTGCCGGCCGGCGAGACGCCGACAAGCTACCTGCGCAAGATGACCTTCCGAGGCGCGGCCGAGCGCTATCGCAATTCACCGCACAAAGACAAAGCCCGGCGCCAGATCGAGCGTGAGCTGCGCGTGATCGAGACCCTACGGCTCGAAGGTTATTTTTTGATCGTCTGGGACATCGTTCAGTTCTGTAAGAGAGAAATAATCCTGGCGCAGGGGCGCGGTTCGGCCGCCAACTCCGCCGTTTGCTACAGCCTCGGCATTACCGCCGTCGATCCGGTCGGCATGGAGCTGCTCTTCGAACGTTTCCTATCGGAAGAGCGCGGCGAGTGGCCGGACATCGATATCGACTTGCCGAGCGGCGACCAACGCGAACGCGTCATCCAACACGTCTACCGGCGCTACGGCGAGCGCGGCGCCGGCATGACGGCCAACGTCATCACCTATCGCGGCAAGAGCGCCGTGCGTGAGATGGGCAAGGTGCTGGGCTTCCCCGACGAGATGCTCGGCCGACTCTCCAAGTGCATTCACAGCTTTGAATACACCGACGACCACGACAAGCTCGCCGAGCAAGCCAAGAACGCCGGACTCGACGCGTCGCATCCGCGGGTGCGGCATCTGCTGCGGTTGGCGCTCGAGATCCAAAACCTGCCACGCCATCTCGGACAGCATTCCGGCGGCATGGTCATCTGCCAAGGCGCGCTCGACGCGGTGACGCCGCTCGAAAACGCACGCATGTCGGGCCGCGTCGTGGTCGGCTGGGACAAGGACGACTGCGCCGATCTCGGCATCATCAAGGTCGACCTGCTCGGCCTCGGCATGATGGCTGCGCTCGAGGAAACGATCGAGACCATCCGTTCGCGCGGCGGCTCGTTCGATCTCGCGAACGTACCGCCCGACGACGAGAAAACCTACGAAATGATCCAGCGCGCTGATACGGTCGGCGTGTTTCAAATCGAAAGCCGGGCGCAGATGGCGACCTTGCCTCGGCTCAAGCCAGCCTGCTTTTACGACTTGGTCGTCGAGGTCGCGATCATTCGTCCCGGGCCGATTACCGGCAACATGGTGCACCCCTACATCAACCGCCGACTGGGTCGAGAGGAAGTCTCCTACGCCCATCCCTGTCTCGAACCAATCCTCAAACGCACTCTCGGCGTACCGCTTTTCCAAGAGCAACTCTTGCGCATGGCGATGGAGGCGGCGGGCTTTAGCGGCGGCGAGGCCGAAGAACTGCGGCGCGCGATGGGCTTCAAACGTTCGGTCGAGCGAATGAAAGAGATTGAAGCGAAGCTTCGCCGCGGCCTTGCGAAGAAAGACGTCACGGGCGAGGCCGCCGAGCAGATCATTCGCTCGATTACTTCGTTCGCGCTCTACGGTTTCCCGGAATCGCACGCGGCGAGCTTCGCCTTGCTAGCCTACTCCAGCTCCTATCTCAAGGCCCACCATCCGGCCGAGTTCACAACGGCGCTGCTCAACTGCCAGCCAATGGGTTTCTACAGCCCAGCGGTCTTAGTGAAGGACGTGCAGCGCCACGGAGTAAGAGTACGGCCAATCGACGTGAATATTTCGGAGGTGCGCTGCGCGGTAGAGGAACAACCGGCTCACCGTTCACCGCTTACCGCTCACGAGCTAGGCATTCGGCTCGGTTTGCGCTACGTGTCGAGCTTGCGCACGGAGACGGCCCAAGCGATCGTCGAAGAGCGTCGCCGCAAGCCGTTCGCCTCGATCGACGATCTCGTGCGGCGCGTCGCGCTCAAGAAGCATGAGCTCGACGTGCTGGCCGAGCTCGGCGCGCTCAATCCGCTCGGCGAAAAGATTCATCGCCGCGAAGCGCTATGGCAAATCGAACGGGCGTGGCGTCCGCGGGGACCCTTGTTCGAACAACAGGATGAGGCCGACCCGCGTCCCGGTCCGCTTGCCCAGATGACGCCGATGGAGCGCCTCGACGCGGACTATCGCAACTCAGGCATGACGACGGGACCGCATCCGATGTTTTACTTGCGCGAAGCGATGGACGCGGCGGGCATCATCCGCGCGTCGCAGCTCAAGAACCTAGCCGGAGGAAGGCGCGTGCGCGTAGCCGGCGCGGTCATCACGCGCCAACGTCCGGGTACGGCGAAAGGCTTTTGCTTTATCAGCCTTGAGGATGAGTCCGGCGTCTCAAACATTATCCTGAAACCGCAAGTCTTCCAGGACTATCGTGCGGTCGTCATGCAAGAGTCATTCCTATCAGCCGAAGGCGTTCTGCAGAAACAAGACGGCGTCGTCTCGGTGCGCGTGGAATCCGTGGCGCCGCTCGGCAACGTCGCTCTACAGATGAGTTCGCACGATTTTCACTAACCTTAGGGATCGACTGCTATCGTCACCTGGTTTGAAGGAACTCCGCCGATTGTCAGCAGTAAGTCAACAGCATCTCCGCTCGGCGTACCCTCGGCGATCTGAGCGTTGACCTGGTACAGGCCCACGAACCCAGGGGCTAGGCCCGAAAAGCTTACCGGCGCGTCGACGGCTCCGACGCTGACCTTCGGCGCCGTCTTGGTGCGCGCCAAGGCTCCGGACGGGCTGAGATCTCCGGTGATCGGTTGGTTCTCCACCGCCCCCAGCCCAGTTGCAAAGATCGAAATAAACTCACCGATCTTGACAGGTCGCGCTCCCGGAAGACTCCCGCTGACTCCAGCGATCGAGGCGGTGCCGGCGATCAAGACGGATGCTTGGCCGGAGCCGTTCGAAAGCGTTGTGAAGATCCCCGGATTGTAGGGAGCGATATAAACCTTCGCGGGCAAGGACTCGCCGCTGTTGCTGCGAACGACCACGGAGGCTAGGGCGTCGTCCGGCAGTTCCCACGGCGTCTGGAAGTTTATCTGGGTCGGCGAGACGAAAAGCAAGGGCGCCGGAAACCCGTTGATCTCCACGCTCACACCGCCAAGCTCGAGCGGAAGCGGGACTGCATCGGCCGCGAAATTGCCGTCGGCGAATCCCGTGCCAAAAAGTGAGGGGTCCGACCCTCGGCTGCCGACCATGGGCCGGTGAAACGCCGAGCTGCTGACGAATCCACCCGGCGATATCTCGGCGCCCTTCGCCGGCGTTGTCGCCGACAGTCCGCCGAAACCTTCTTCCGAGAGCTTCGGCGCCGCCGGGTCCAGCGGTGCGGCTCCGCCGTCTGTGTTGTTGCTGGGATCAGGGTCAAGCACCCCGGAGGTAATCAGTCCTCCGAAATAGGCCGACTCGGCGCGCTGCTCGGCGCAGGCGAGAAACTTCAGGTTTCTCGAGAAGTACGGAGGCATCTGACCGAGATCGCAAATGACGCGCCCGCTGGACAGAGTGCAGAGTGGATCGACTGTGCTGATAGTCGCGGTACTCGTCTGGCTCACTTCTACTCGAACGCCTATCGCCGCGTCGGGTCCCTGATTGCCCACGAACACGCCCAGCAATCTGCAAGCGGTCGGGGAGGCGTCTCCCGAAAACGAAACAGAGAGCCAGACATCGGCCGAGGTCGACCCGTCCACCTTGTTCAGGGGCGCGGCGTCAAGGCTGAAAGACTCGGATTGATCTGAGTCGACCATCGCGGAATTCGAAATCTGAGCACGCAGGGTTGTCGGCTGGCCGCGCACGTGGATGAACCAAATATCCCCAGGGGCGAGAAAGCTGAGAGTGCAATTCAGACTGCCTGTTGCTCCCTCGATCAACGGATCTGCCGGATTCAGGTTGCACGTTCCGCGCTCTGTCTCGGCCTCGACGTTGGAGAGCTCAGCCGGCAAGATCTCGTCCATCCTCACGTTCGCTGCGTCGAAAGCGTTGCTCTTGTTCTCAATCTCAATGAGATATTCGATGCCGTTGGCGTCAGATGAGACCACCGTCTTGCGAAGCTGTAGACGCACGGGGATGCGCACTTGGAACTCGGTTGAGTCGGTTCGCGTCGGTCCGATCAGATTGGAAGCGGTCGCTTGCGCAACGTTCGAATAGGATCCGAGCGCCGGCGGCGCGGTCCCGCGGATGCGGATCGGCCGGAAGGAGCCCGGTAGCATGGAGCCGAGATCGCAAACGACCTCGCTGCCGCTCTGGCTGCAGGAGCCGACGATCGCGTCGATTCCTGTGACTGAAAACCCCGGCGGCAAGGCATCCGTAACGCGAACGTTCGTCGCCGTATCCGGCCCTAGATTGCGTACCTCGATCTGAAACTCGAGGCGGCCGCCCGGGCGGACTTTCTTCGCCGACAAGAACCGCCGCTTGACGAGATCCAGATTCGCGCCGCCTGTCGTAGCCGGCTCGGCGAGATCAAAATCGAAGACGGAACCGTCCAAGCCCGATCCGACGATCCACACCCCGGAACCAAGCAAGTTGTCGCGAAACGGGAACGCGCCTCGGCCCACCCCAAGGATGTCTCCTTCCGGCAGGCAGGTTTCGTTCGGCGGGCTTGCCGGGACCTGGACGAACAACCCTGTGGGAACATGCAGGACTTCCATCTTGGCCACGGGGCCCTGTAGTTCCTCATCGCCGCAACCCTCCACCAGGACATGCTCATCAAGAAAGGTCGATTTCGATAGACCGAGACGCATCCGGCCGCCGTGATCAAGGAATCGCAGGCCTAGTACTGAGTTGCGGTTCTCATCCCCTGTATAGGTGACGATGGGGTCGGCGAACTCGGGCAATACCGCAAACCCAAGCCCCCCCAGGGAGGGAAACCGGGCAATAAAGCCTGATGTGGGTCCGCCCGGATAGGCGGACATCGCGGCGTTCGCGGTTGTCGGAAGGCCGCCCGTCGTGCCGCCGCCGAGGTAAGCATTGCCCATCGGATCGTAGTCAAAGTCATGCAAGACGTCGTCGCCAGGGCCTCCGAAGTAGGTGCTGTAGAACAGATCGAGGTTGGACGTATACGCAGTTACAAACGAATCGATCCCGCCGCCCGACATCCGCTGGAAAGCGTCGGCTGTCGAAGGCAGATTCGATGAGTCGGTCGAGCCCGCCAGGATCGGTTCGCCGCTCGGGCTGACTCGTATTCTCGCCGGGCTCTCGCGGCCGTCGCCGCCATACCTCGCCATAGCGCGCAGCCTTGATAGATGGGGATCAAGCTTGCCGAGGTAGACGTCGGAATCCGCGCCGCCCTGCTGCGGAAAGGCCGTGCCGGCCGACGCGAAGTCGCTCGAGAGAGTGGCGCCGGTGACGAAGATGTCGGGGCTGATCGTGTCGAAGGCAAGGGCGACCCCGATCTCAGAGCTCGATCCCCCCAAGAACGTCGATGCGACCAGTTCTGAGAGATCCGACGTGAGCACGGTTACGAAAGCGTCCAAGCCGCCCCCGGAGACAGGCTGTAGGGAATCGAGTGTGGTCGGAAGATTCGTTGAGTCGGTTGACCCGATGATGTAGACGGCGCCATCGGCGTTTACCGCGATGCCGCTGGCATCGTCTTCCCCGCTGCCGCCGATGAAAGTAGCGTTGAGAAGCGTGCCATCCTGAGCGAACTGCGCAACATAGGCGTCGGACCGGCCGCCCTGATAGGCCCCTAGTACGCCGTTCGGCGCTGGAATGTCGATCGACTCGGTTGTGCCAGCGGCGTAGACTGTACCGTCCGGGCCCGCTGCGACGGCAAAGAAACGGTCAGTGCCGACCCCGGGCAGCGTCTGGCTCCACACGACCCGCGGGTCGATGACGAGCGTCTCATAGGCATCGTAGTCCGCTAGGCGGAGGGCAACGGCGCTGCCTTCGATCACAAACTCGCAAGCGACTTCGACTCGCTCACCTCGTATTTCTTGGAACGCCGTGGGCCGCTGGTGACGCAGCTCCCTCTCCTCGGAACGCAGCACGAGATCGCCTGCATCATCGACGATCATCTCGGACGCCCCACGGAACCGCATTCGAATCTGGCGCGGGTCCGAGCCCGGAGCCACGATGAAGTCGAACTCCATCTCCCGTCCGGCGCCATAGTACTCGACGTCGATGCCAGGATAGACGTCGCCGTACCGTATCCGCCCGTAGCGGCGAACGTTCTGGGTTCGCTTGGCTGCCTGGAAGTAGTGGCTGCGCGCCGTCGCAGGCTCGAGCGCGACCGACAGAGCACCGTCGCTCGCCCCCGTGAGGTCCATCGATACGACCCAGGGCGCCGGCTCGGACGCCGCAAACCGTTCCCAAGCGGTACGCATCCAGCGGGGAGTCTTCGGGGCCGATCGCAGAGCGAGCGTGTAGGATCCGTCGTGCAGAGCCACCACATAGCCCGGGCCTCGACCGAGGTATTCCGCGTCCAAGGAGGCCTGGCCGACATTGCCTTCAAACTGTAGCCGCGGCTCTGCCGCCAGCTCCGTTGGCGTTGCCGTCAGCAGCAAGGCGGTCGCCGCAAGCATTCCGATCCGCTTAATCATGGCCCGCATTATACTCGCCGGACGCAAGAACCCCGTCTGATCGCCTAGCGGTGATCGCCCAAGGAGTGTCGCGTTAGATTTCGGGAAAAAGCGAGGTCGCCGCCGACTGACCGCAATCGAAGAGAGGCGAGATCTATGGCGGACCCGGCGCGATTCGAACGCGCGGCCTGCCGCTTAGGAGGCACGAGCCAGTCCTCCATCTTTTCCACTCTTTCCGTTGGTTTCCATGGGCTTACATCAACTCAGGGAGTCTGCTTTCGCTCAGCTAGACAACCCGTTTGGGGTCAATACGATGGGGTTTTGGAACAGTTTTGGTACAGCCGCCGGGACCGCGCGCTCGGGTTCGCGCCCGACAGCAGGCGACTTTAAGGAGTAAAACCGCACCGACCGCCGTCACGGGCGGAGCAAGAGTAGACCACCTTTTCGTTGCGCTGCGAGAAGCAATGCTCTCCGGTCAACAAGGCGCTGGCTCCGCTTCGATCGCAGGCCGTCCGCGCAGACGGGCTGATCGCCGTCGCCAGCATGCCGGAGTAGCTAGGACGAAGAAAAGGGGTATCGCCTCGCCGCTCTCTGTTCCTCTAGCCAGCCCTGGAATCCGGTCGTATGCCAGTCCAATCCTTGCCCGAAAAGACTCCTGAAACGCTGTCCTGTCGGGTGCTTGTGCAGCGCGGCCCGCTTGCCCGGATCCTTGTCGCAATCGCCGTGCACATACTCGACGATCGTAATACGGTTGCGCGGCAAGTGATCCAATCCTCGTTTGAAAAGCATCGCGACCTCCACGTCGTCGGTGGGCAGGCTGTACCCGATGATCAGCGCTCGGTCGGCTTGCTTCATGGCCCTTTCGGCTTCCTTCCAAACCCGGTCGACGTGAGGGTTTTCATAGTGCTTCACATAGGTAGGCGTGATCAAGATGGGCGTAACGAATCCTTTGCAGCCTCTCTTGCGACAGGGCGTGCCTCGACAACTGTATGCGTCGTCAAATGGCACCGAATCGTAGAGCTCGTTGAGCGCCTTTGCGGTTCGGAGACCGCTGTGGGAGCTTCGCCCCTTTAGCCCTTGCGAGGCGAATAGGTCGAGACGCTTGCACTTCTCGCAGTAGAGCCAGTTCAGCGATCCGTGGATCTTGAGCAGCTTGCCGAATACTCCGCGTCTTCGGTACTGCTTGTAGACGTTCGTCCTGATATCCACACGGTAGTCTGGCGGGTGACCCCGCTGGTGTCGGTCTGCGAGCGCGAACATCGCGTTGTCTACGATGACGTCGTAGTTGAGTGAGACAACGGAAGGCTCGACGCCCCGTCTGTAAAGCGGTTGGAGGAGTTTGCGATGGTATTCTCGACCGGAGGGAATGCGTCGCAAGGCTGCTTCGATCACCGCGAACATCGCGTACTCAATAGCCCGTTTCGCCTTGACGAGCCGATCGCCCTCCCAATTACCGAGCGGGAGGCCTGAGGTCGCTGAGCGATGCAGCATGCTCAGCACCATGGGCAGCGAAGGGCAGTATTCCTTCTTGATGGTTCTTCCATCCACAGGAACGTTGAAGCAGTCTCGAAGGAATTGGCTTGCGAGGTCGAGCAGTTCTTCGCGGTCCTCGACGCGCGTGACTCGGTTGTCGTCCGCCATCTCGCCGTTAAGCGCTGCCGGCAGGATCTCTTCGGTCAATGGACCGCCGCATGCTTTTGTCGCCCCAGCTCCGAGGATGATCACTGGCTTCTCAGCCATAGCTGCCCTCCAGGCTCATGATAATACTCGCCGGACGAGCGCCCGAAACGATGGAGATCGTGGTTCCCTGTCTCTGCCTTAGGGATATTCGAGGAGGCCGAACATGCCCAACGTTTCGCCGGTAGCATCACCCAGAGCAACACACGAGCTTCGCCAGTCAACGGAGGTCACCGTGGTTCCGGTATAGAGCCGCGGGAGTGCTGGACCGGATTCAACATCCCACAGGATCACAGAGTTATCCTGCGCTCCACTCAGCGCCCGCAGGCCGTCGGGACTGAAGTACACGCTATTAACCCGGGCAGAATACCTTCAGAAGAACGCACCGCTCGGGCGCGTTCGCTTGATCGCCGTGACCCAAGGTCTCGACACCGACCAACGCAACCCGGCCTCCCGCTTCCTGCTTTAGGTTCTCGGAGCGGCGGCGGAGTTCGAGCGCTCGCTCATCGTGGAGAGGAGCGTTGCCGGACCATCCCGTTACAGGCGCGAGTACAAGGCGGGTCGAGTCGGCAAGACGGTCCACAGCCGCTCGGGGAAGAACCGGCCCCCTTATCGTCCCAGGAAGATCTTCGACCGTGAGAGGGTTGTGAGGCTGCGGGCGCAGGGACTCTCGCTGCGCCAGGTCTCCTACGAGATGGGCATCGGGCTCGGGACGGTCGTCAGAACGCTCAGGGGCCTCCAGCGCCGACGGTAGATCTGGGGAATGCTTGGCGCAGAGATCGCCGTGGTCGCAAGATCAACGCGGCTCGGAGGGCTGCGGTGTTTTAGCAGGTAAACTTCTTCGGGACCGAGCGGACTTCGCGTCGCAGCGTGTTGTCGTTGTCCGAGAACTACTCGCCTGGCCTTGCAGGTCTACTCGACGATCATGACGGCGAGTTGCCTCGCGCCTTCCGGCGGTTACAGCTTCAGTTTCTCGACGAAGAACTTGACGTACGTGTCCACCGGATGGCCGTCCGGGTACTGTTCCCGATAAAGGACAACGCACTCGACGCCGACCCGGTCCGCCTTCTCCTTGAGCGCCGGACCGAAGTTGGGGTGGTGGATGTGTAGCTTGCCGGGCGAGTTCGGCGGCAGCGGATCGTTACGTTGGCTGTAGAAGATCATCACGGGCGGGTCGTCGGCGCTGAGGTGGTTGATCGGAGACGCCTCTTCGAACAACGGGAAGAACTTCGGGTTGTCAACGTCGGCGGCTGACTTCATGCCGAAGAAGGGGATGAGCGCCCCGTCTACCTGATCGGTGTTCATGAGCTTCTTAATGAATCGCGGGTCGTAGGAGGTCTGGGCGTTGTAAGCCATGGCGGCGGAGAGGCGCGTCGATTGGCGATGCACGGGGTCCGGACTGTCGGGCTCAGCGAGATCGGTGTGGAAGGCGAGCCATTGGGAGATGCCGGCTCCGGCCGAACCGCCTGTGGCGCCGATGCGGGCAGGGTCGATGTTGTAGTCGGCGGCATGAAGACGGATGTACTGCAAGGCCAGGGCGGCGTCGTGCATCTGGGCCGGGAAAGGGGCCGTGCCGGAAAGGCGGTAGTTGGCGGCAGCGACGGTGATGCCCTTCTCCCGAAGCCCGCGAAGGGTTCGGAGGTTGATGGTGCTCTTGTCGCCTCCACGAAATCCGCCGCCGTGGTAGTAGATGACCAGCGGCGCAGGCTTGGCGCTCTTAGCGAGCCAGACATCGAAGACGTTGCGTTCATCGGGGCCGTAGCGGACGTTGGCGTGGTCCGGCGTCGGCGGTTGCGGGCGTTGCCGCTGTTGTGCGCTGGCCGATCCAACCGTAATCAGGATGGCGCTGGCTGCGGCCAGCAGTGTCTGTCTTGTCCTGGGCATCGAGTTCAGCTCCTTCGGGCTCTGAGTATAGACCCCAGCGAATCTCTGGGACACGCCGATGCAGAACGCCTTTGCCCAAGACCCGTTGCGGACTCTGCTACGCTCGGGCCGCTGTGACTGATGTGCTCAAGATTCTGATCGCCGAGCGAGACCGCCTCTATAGGGCCATCGCCATCCTGCAACCAGACGCCCCAGCCCCGCGCCGAGGCAGACCCCCGGCATTGGAACGAAGAAGGCTGCCAATAAACCCAATTGAAGGCGCGCTCGCTTGGAGAACTGCATGGCCCGATCATTCCGAGGGGAGGGGATCGGTGCGTGACGGGCTCGAGAATCGAACGTGGTAGTACTGCCCGACGGCGGTCAGGTTTCCGTTCTGGCCGAAGAGTCCGAACCCAGTGTCGCTCTCTCCGCCTCCGTCGTACAGGACCCATTGGAAGACGTAGGGAGAACCCCACTCTTCCGCCGCCGCAAGCGTCGCTTCCGTTCTCGCAACTAGATCATCTCCCCAAACGGACCGGGCGAACCCGAGCTCGCCCAGGATGACGGCCGCTACCCCAGCGACGTCACGAATCGTATTCAGATCGGCCGTCAGCTCTTTCGCCGGGTCCTGGCGGTTGATGCTTTCCCAGGAGGAATAGGAGACGAAATCGAATTCTACAGAAGGGATCACGTCGTACAGCAAGCTGGGAAGTCCGACCTCGGCCAATCCCCGCACCATGTTGATCTCCGGCGCCGAATAGACCGAGACGCCTTCGTAGCCTTCGGCCGAGGCTCGCCGCCGGCCCTCCTCGATTCCCTCCGAGCGGGCGGTGAACCATTGGCGCAAAGCTTCGATCGAATCCGATGGCCCCGAGTTGCCGCCGTAGTAGCTGGGGTAGGATTCATTGCAGTTTGCGCGGAAGGCTTCATCGTGGACGTAGCGGTATGCGGCGTCGCAGTAGACGCTGTTGTCGCCTTCCCAGTTGGAGAGGATGAAGCGCCTTCTTGAGCCTGCATGGGTGCGGTATAGCTCGTAGACAAAATCGGCGTACTCTTCCACTAGGGCCGCGCGGTTTTCGGCGGTGTAGAAGCTGCGGCTCAGGAAGCGCGGATTTCGACAGTCGCCGAAACTTGCTCCGTCGTAGGCTGTGATCATGTAAGTCTCGATGTCGGGATTAGAGAACGCCCGCCGGACATCGGCCTCCTGAGCCGCCTTGACCAGCGTGAAATCCTCGTAGCAGTCACTTCCGATGTTGTAGTCGCGCCGGTAGCGCGCGGAAAGCGCCAACCTGACGGCTCGCCCGCCCAACCCGGCGACGGCCTCGACGCCCTGGGACATCGAGCGCGTAGCGGTACCGGACCAATGATAAACGCCGACCGACGTTCGAGGAGCCGCATCGCACGCGTCCGCCTGGCCCTCGCTCGCTGAGCGGTAGACGTGTTCCTCGGCTCGCCAGACTCCGGCGACGAACGAGTACAGCATCACATAGACGGGACGCCCGTCGGACGGCAGGCTGACCTGAACGGAGAGGCTCCCTGAGACGTCTCTATTGGAGATATCGGCGCAATAGCGGCAACTGCCCACGCGGATCCAATAGCGTGTCTCCAGCGGGTTGCCCCTCCAGAAGAACCGTTGGCAGGGGGACAGCGTATCCCCTGATCGGAGAAGCATCATACGGCCTTGTTCCTCGGGGCTTCTGTCCCTGGGTGAAGCCCCCGGCAGCAGCATGGCCATCAAGACGCCGAGAATCTGTGCACGCAGTACGAATCGCATTTCCGCCTCCCTGTGGGCTCTGAGGGCGGCCTCGATAGCCGCCGATTTCCCCAGGTAGCGGGGCGGCGGCAAATTCGGGGTCACGGATTCGTCAACGTGTCGTATTATTGGCGGTTAGATCGGTGGCCTTATGGCGTTTCCGGAATTCGACGCGGATAGAAAGAAGATCCTGTTCTTCACGCGGGGCCGCGGCCGAGGTCACGCGATACCGGACATGGAGATCGCGCGGGAGTTGGAGAAGCTGAGCGCCGACGTGCAGATTCGCTTTGTCTCCTACGGCACGGGCGCGAAGACGTTCGAGGCGCACGACGTTCGGCACATCGATCTCGGCCTGCCCGACCTCAATCCGATCAATGAGACGCTGGTGCTCGCGGGCAAGTTGATCGGCTGGCTCGACCCGGATCTAGTCGTCGCGCATGAGGAGTTTCCGGCGATGCCGATGGCGAAAATCTTCGACAAGCCGACCGTGATGATCACGGACTGGTTTACGGACCCGGAGAAATACTCGATGGGAGCGTTGCGGTTCGCTGACCGAATCGTCTTCCTCGACGAGCCCGGCATCTATGAGGAGCCGGAGTGGATTAAGGGGAGGGTGGACTACGTGGGCCCGGTTATTCGTGATTTCGATTACACGCCCGAGGATCAACCGCGGGCGAGAGAAGAGATGGGCATTCCCCCAGAGGCATTTGTTGTGGCTGTGCTGCCTGGAAGCTGGCGCGAGGCGGACACGCCGATCCTGGACATGGTTTTAGGAGCGTTCGACCAGCTGGACGCCGAACCCAAACATCTCGTCTGGGCGGCGGGCGAGGATCGCGACCTGATTCGTGAAGGGACTGGCGGCCGAGAGAACGTCACTGTCAAAGGCTACGAACTACAGATTGATCGGATTATGGTCGCTGCTAATGTAGCTGTTACCAAGGCAACTCGCAAGACTCTAGCCGAACTGAACTGGCTTGGAGTCCCATCCGTGTCGATTTCTCATGGCCAGAACCCCCTCGACGAGTTGCGTGCGGAACGTTACCCGGCGAACACCGCAACCGAGCGCCCGAACCTGACCGCGGAGGGCCTTGCGTCATTGATTGCGATCGGAGGAGCAGGCGCTTTCGCCAACACGACCGGAACGGGTGCTGCTCTGCAAGCAGCGAAACTGGTGCTGACGTTGATATGTGACCAGACGTAAACGGTCCGCTCCTTCAACCCGATGCAAGCTGGCTTAGTGTCGAAACCTGGGCTCGTTTTGCACTAGCATTGTTTCGTAGCGAAAGATCGATTACAGTCTTGGTCCCGCCACCTGGCACTGAGGGGAGAGCGGCAGCGCAGCGACCGAATCTGTGCGCCAGTCTTCTCGCAAGCTAGCTCCTGTCGCAGAGGCCCCTTTGCCGGCCGCGAACACGTTTTGTGTGAGTCCGGGCCACGAAAGGTTGGGCTACGAGCCGAGCGGCCAACTGCGTTCTCAAGCTAATGAAAGGGGCTCTTCCGGCTTTGGAGTGGGTCTGCCGGTCGGCAGAAGGGAACAAATCCCGTTTCCCTCCCTGTCTACGGTTCCAGATCGGTCCTCGCCGTCAAGGGTTCGCTCCGCCTCGCTCACGCCGCGCCCTGGACCGCTTCGGGCCGATCTGAAGCGGTTAACTGGTAGGAGGGAAAGGGAATAGATGGAAACGAGGCATTCTTCGGCAGCTTCGTCGAGGCGGCCGACGACGCCCTCCGCACCTTTAGCCTGAAGCCTTGTCCGCGCCGCAAGGCTCCGCCGTGACTCCACGGTTGTCAAATAGGCTTTTCCAGGCGAAGCCGCTTCAGCAGCGTCCCGTAAGAAGGGGTGACTCTGGCAGAGGAAAACCGCTGCAGAAGGCCATTTCAGGCATCTCTGGACGCCTCTGCCGCTCGGATTGCTCCGCCTCGGAATTCTTGGACAGCATCTGGAGCCACCGCGAACGCGGTCTTTGCGCCACACCTCCGTGGCCCGTGGAACCAACAACTTAAACGACTTAGACCGCGTCTAGCCGAGCTGATTCGAGCAGCAGCGTGGTTACCCACTAAGAACCTGGAAGAGCCATGAAAGGATCGTCGCGGGCTTGGTTTTCAGCACTCGATTATAATCTCCGTGTGCTCAAGTCGGGGGTGCACATGCGAACATACCCTCACTGCGGGGAGCACGAAAGCACACGGCGTGCTGCTATTAGCGCATCCAATTTTATCCTCCAGCAACAGCGGCATTTTCTTGCCCGCTGCGATCTTACGATACTTATTGTTCCCCTTGACCGGAAGCGGCGGTTTAAAGAAACGGGAGTAGTTCCCGTTCCACGCCTGTAAGTAAAGATCGATCGGCGGTCCACCGCTGGCACTGATGTAATTCTCTATGATTATCGTCGGCTTCTTCTTACCCTTCTTGCTGCCGCCTCCGTAGGGGCCTTTGCCCTGTCCACCATCCTCTTTGAAGTACGTAACCTTTGCGTCGACACAACTCGGCACGTGTTCTGCGACCCAAACAAAGCGCACTATCGCTACCCGATCTTTGTCATTAACAACGGTGGTTTGATCGTCGTCAGATCGCGAAGCATCGGTCTCCAGGTTCTGCGGCGCAGCTAAACTTGCTGCGGGAAAAACTGCCGCCGCAGCGACAGCCTTGGCAAAGTTGCGTCGATCATGGTTCATTGAAAATTGCTCCTATCTCAAGTCTTAGATATCTAGTTTGCTGCTTCAGGACTTTCCCATGCCAGTATCGGTTTCAGGACCTTATTCTGCTCAAGGGCCTTCCACGAGTAGCCATTGCTGACCGCTGTTTCAACAGCATGCCGCGCATCGTCAATTTCGCGAAGCTTCGCGTAGATCTCGGCTATGCGAACCCATCCGTTGGGGTCCTCCCCCACAGCAGCCTCGGCGCTCTGCAGAAGTTTGATGGCGCGGCCGCGCTCACCACTAAATGCCGCGTCGAATGCCAGATGGGTCAGCGCCCCAAGGTGCTTAGGGTTTCGAATCAACATTTCTTCCGCGAGCGCAGTGCTTTTTTTATTGGCCTCACGAGCCTTTTCTTCGCTGTCGGTCCGGCGATACGCCGCTGCGAGATTGCTCCATGCACGGTAGTCGCCAGCATCTAGCTCAGCGACCTTTTCGTACAGTTTCACTGCATTCTTGTAACGCTCCTCATTCATATGCAGTTGCGCCAGATTGCTCAGGGCGGCTCTGGCTGGTTCGATACTAATCGATTTCTCCCACATGTTTCGAGCTTCGGCAAACTGTCCGTCCATATAGTAAAAGCTGCCAAGATTGGAGTACGCCGTGGCATTGTCTGGCGTTAGAGCAATAACGTGCTGGTATTCGCGAATAGCCCCGCGCAAATCACCCTGGCGTTTGTAGAAAAGCCCAAGTTGATGGTATGCTCTCCAGTCCTCACGACGCTGCGAAATCATTCCGCGGTAGGCCGCCTCCGCCTTGTCCGTCTGGCCTAACTTGGCGTAGGCCTGCGCCAAGCCTTCGAAAGCCATGCCACTGCGCGCATTGATCTCAATGGCGCGATTGAAATACACAATGGCCTCCTCGCTACGACCCTGTTGGTTCAGCACGCGACCCATTGTGATTTGAACTTCCGGCAACGGATCACCCCGCTCGATGGCTTTCTCTGCGTTGACGGCGGCATCGTCGATCCATCGGGGATCCGTGGTCCGCAAGTACTTGTATATGTATGCCTCGCCTAGGCCGGCGTAGGCCAGGGCGTATTGGCCATCTAGCTCCAGCGCATGTTGGAACAGTCGAATGGCGTTGTCGATGTCCTCTAGGCGATCGTTGCGCTGTAGGTAGCCAAGGCCTTGCACGTAGAACTCGTAGGCCGCCGGCTCAACGGGACTGAGGGTGTTGAGCTCGGCTGCGTGCTCGGGCTTGACGCCGAGGTCCAGCACGTTCACTAGCTTTGCGACCGCCTCATCCTGGAGCGACAGCGCCATCTCCCGCGTCCCTTCAACGATCACGGACTCCAGCTGGCCCATTGAAGCGATGTCGACGACTGCCAGCAGCAAACGCAGGCGGTCATCTTGTCTGTGAAGGCTTCCCTCAACCGCGTAGTCGACGCCGAACTTCGACCGAGCGTCGCCTGCGGTGTCGACGTTTTGGCGCCGCGTTTCGCTCGCCGGTGTGACGAGGAGGGCTTCGTTGAGCCCTTCGTACTGCGACAGCCGGTGCGTGATCGATTCCATCAGCCCGTCCGCGAAGACGCGTAGGTCTTCGTCGCCGACCTGGAACGACAGCACAGCTACACGCTTAGGTCCAGACGGCGCTGTAACATTCTCTCTAAACTGTACGCGGGCAAACAGGACAATCAGGGCCAAAAACCCGAAAATCGCTGCAAACCCCCAACGCCGAAGGTTCCACATCCGTGGCGAGTGGAGCTCATTGGCGGATTCGTCGTCGGTCCGCCCATCCAACGCCGCCACGGCTTGGCCAGCCGACTGCGGCCGCGATTCGGGGTTCTTCTCGAGACAGCGGTCGATTGTGTCTTTCCAATGCTGGTGAAGCCTCGAACCGTCGGAGCCCGAAAGCTCCGGCCTCTGTCCGGCAAGCATCTCGTGGATCACCACGCCCAGCGCGTAGATGTCTGTTGCGGGCGATGCTTCTCCTCCGGTCCATTGCTCCGGCGCCATGTAGTCCGGAGTTCCCATAACCTGGCCGGACTGCGTCAGCGTGGTCTTGCCGGCAGGCGCGATAACCGAGCGCGCCAAGCCGAAGTCCATGACAACCGCTCGATCCCCATTTTCGCCGTCGGGAACCAACATGACATTTCCCGGCTTGAAGTCGCGATGGATTACCCCGGCCCGGTGGGCCGCATCAAGCGCTTCCGCCATCTGCCGAAGCAGCGGAAGGGCCTCTTGCTCTTGCAGCTTGCCGCTCCGCTCTAATCTCTCGGCAAGAGTCTCACCGGCCAAGAACTGCATCGATAGGAAATAGATTTGGCCCTCAGGGCCGAGGTGCTCGCCGAAGTCGAAGACACGGCACACGTTGGGATGGGTGACGCTCCTGGCGGCGGCGACATCGCTTCGGAGGAAGCGGCTCATTGCCTGGGCGTCGCCGGCGATTCTCGGCAGGATCGTTTTTAGCGCAATGCGCTGCTCGAGCTTGAGATCGTAGGCTTCGTAGACCTCCCCCATTCCACCGGAGCTGATCAGGCGTTCGATGCGGTAACGATCATCGACTATCTGACCGTCGTCAAAAGCTCGCAGGACGGCAATTGAGTCTGCACCTGACTCGTCGACGACAAGCGTCAAGGGGCTCAAGAAGTTACCGAGGTCACGCTCTTCGTCGAGCATATGGAGGACGCACTGCTGCACCTCTGGATCCTCGGTCGCAGAGACGACGAACGCATTGCGCTCTGACTCAGGCAAATCCAGCGCGTCGCCGAACAGGCTATTGATTCGCTCCTCGGTCTCGACCGTCACGACGAAGTTCCTGTGATCTCCTTAAACAGCCAAAGGCGAGCCAAGCTCCAATCTCGCTTCACGGTCTTCTCGGAAACGCCAAGCGCTTCCGCCGTCTCTTCCACCGTGAGCCCGCCGAAATAGCGCATCTCTACGACCTGAACCTGCCGAGGCTTGATGGAGGCCAGCTTGTCCAGCGCTTCGTGGACAGCAAGCAACTCGCCGAATTGCGCTGCTGCTCGCGGCTGGATGTCGTCGAAGGTCACCTTCTGGAGGTCACCGCCGCGTTTTTCGGCGCCTCGCGCCCTCGCATGATCTACGAGCACCCGGCGCATTGCGCGGCAAGCAAGGGCTTTGAAGTGTCCCCGATTCTGATACTCGACCGCTTCAGTGCCCAGCAGTCGTATATATGCTTCGTGGACTAGAGCGGTCGGCTGAAGTGTGTTGCCTTCCCGTTCGCTCCGCATGTAGTGGCCGGCCACTCGGCGGAGCTCGCTGTAAACGATGGAGTAAAGCTCGGACTCGGCATCCTGCTCGCCCGCATTCAAGCGTCGTAGCAGAAGCGTCACTTCCCCAGCTTGACTCGCCATGTGGAATGGTTCCATCCGTCTAACGACGGCAAATGTACGATAGCACGGCTCGCAAACGGTTGGAACGGATATCTGGGAGTTGTCCCAAAACCTTCGATTCGCTGAGAGAAACCCGGTTTCCAGCAGCTTCTGCCACAAGCAGGCGCTTCCTCAGTAGAGTTTTTTATCGCCGCATTACCCCCTTTCTTGAGCTAACGCGCTGCTAGGGGGGAGAGATCATAACATGGCGACCTTATCGAAACACTTCACCCCTACCGTCCAGGACCAAGGCCCAGATCCGTGGATGTCGCTGGGGCTGGACGTTCGACAGTCCGAGGCTCCGTCTGGTCGACACGCGAGGATGGAATCGCGGCTCGAGCGCGGAACCGTCTCGGCCGATGTCGACCTCACATCTATGACGATTTCCCGATACCGCATCATCGAGAAGCTCGGCGAAGGCGGCATGGGGGTTGTTTACAAGGCGGAAGACACGACGCTGCGGCGAACCGTCGCGCTCAAGTTCCTTTCCGCATCTCTCCTAGGCGACGAGACGGCGAGGTCGCGGTTGCTACGAGAAGCGCAAGCCGCCGCAGCGGTCGAGCATCCGAATGTTTGTCCCGTCTACGAGATCGATGAGGTTGACGGGCGGCTGTACATTGCCATGGCCTATCTAAAGGGCCAAAGTCTCGCCGCCTGGATTGCCGAGGGTCCGTGCGATACCCGCGAAGCGCTCCGGATCTGCCATCAGGTTTCTGAGGGCCTTGCCGCTATTCACGAGGGCGGCGTCGTTCACTGCGATATCAAACCGGCGAACGTCTTCTTGACGAACGAAGGGCGAGCGGTGGTGCTCGACTTTGGGCTCGCGTCTTTGCCGGGCGCGCAATTGCAAGCCGACGACAACTGCGCTCGCGGCACCATCGCCTACATGTCCCCCGAACAGGCCCTTGGCGAAAGGCTCGATCAGCGCACCGACATCTGGTCTACGGGCGTGTTGCTCTACGAGTTGCTCTCGGCGCAACTGCCGTTCCAAGGGAAGTATGAGCAGGTGATCCTCTATTCGCTGATCAACGAGTCGCCCGAGCCGCTGGCCCTACGTGGAACTGCGCCGACGGTTGCTCGTCTGCGGGCATTGGTTCTTGATAGGTGTCTCGCGAAGCGTCCGGAGAACCGGTATGCCTCGGCGCAAGATCTTGCTGCGGACCTACGCGACGCCATGCGAGCCGCGGCCGAGGAGGAGATCGTCAATGGATCAACAGCGCAGAACCAATCAGCCGCTAGCGCGCGCAAACCGCAGGTGAACGGAGCGCGCCGTCAGCCAGTCCGTTTCGGCTACGCGAGCATATAGGCCTATAGGCGGTGCCTGGGAGAAGCGTTCCAGAGGCTGTCCACTCCTACGGGGTTGGCAGCGGCTGAGAACGCAACCCTTTCATCGGCCCCACCCGGGCGTTCTTCAAGCTCAAGGTCTTGGAACGCACGGCCCCATGGCTGTCGAGTCCCTGTTCGCGGTTGTTCACTCGCCGAGGATCCTTAAAGGGCTTAGTTCGCCGGCCCCGAGTTCAGGCGATCCTGTTGAACTCTATTGACCACTCCTCCCAGCGCCCCTTCAGTCCGCTCCCTAGCCCCGCAACGCCTCTTCCAACCTCTCTTGCGGCGTGTTCTCTTTACCCCCTAAACCCTCGCGGCTGATCTGGGCCCGATTCCCCGGGCCGATGCCGAACGCCTTGAACCCTTGATGCAGCGGCGCCC